>Ga0208888_100020_pt1 | contig 199458 bp, 186 predicted proteins | sample LakWasM115_HOW13_2_FD_183929 | JGI IMG/M metagenome (GOLD analysis project Ga0208888, IMG submission 183929) | Freshwater sediment methanotrophic microbial communities from Lake Washington under simulated oxygen tension - Sediment Metagenome... | ecosystem: Environmental > Aquatic > Freshwater...
GGGAGCCTATCTACGAACAAGCTCAGAGCTTAAGGCCGGATCGGCTTCCCCAGAAAATCACTTATCACTATAAACTTTTTTGTGTCACATAATCCTGTGCTTTAGAGATGCATTTAATATACAAGGCTGGAATTTGGCCGTTGGGATGCAGATAGTATTCCTTCAGCAGGAGTTCGATCTGCGACTTGGCGAAATCCACATCGATCAGGGCCAGCACCGCGCAATGAAAGGCCATATCCCAAGCGGCGAACCACGGGTATTCCCAGGTATCGGGCATGGAGAGTACATGGGCGGCACTGAAGTGGAGCCAACCGCTGTTTCGCCCGTGTTGACGCTCCGCGGGCGGAGGGGATTGGTCGCCCTTGATCCAGCGTTCCACTTCGTAGTGGTAGAACTGTTTGGTCCAGATCATTCCGGCGCAGGCTTGCCGCAGGATACGCCCGTCCTGCTCGTCGGCTTCATCAAGCAGATCGCGATAAAAAAGGTCGGCTTCCTTGCTGCGTAGGGAGAACACCTCTTGACTCTGCGCGAACGGTTGTGCCGGAATTTGTGTAGACAATATCAGGTCGATGGATGTCGATTCCCCCGCGGCAAGCATCCGTGAGTGCCAGGCGGCGAACTTGGTTCCCCGATGATCGGGATTGACCGCCTGGCGATCATCGGCGATCACCCGGCGATGAAACGCGTCTTTCACGAAGGGCGAGGCGTTCGGCCGCCCCCACAGCCTTTCGCTGTTGCTTCGGTTTTCCGTATAAAGAGGTTCGGCCGCTTGGCAGCCGTAGAGATAATAGCTGCCGAGGTTCGGATGAACCGCCTCGACGGCCCATGCCACACCTTCCGGTACGGCTGCTTGGCGTAATTCGCCCTTGACGCCCGGCTGTTCTTCCCAGGACCAGGTATTGCGAAACCAAAGGGTGGGCAGCAGATGCAATGGCGATGCCACAGGACCCCGGTTACTCGCCTGGATGCGAATATGGATCTCGGTTGGCCCCGCTTTGGCATAGCTGACTTCTACGTCGAAATAGCGGCTGTCTTCGAAGATCCCGGTATCGCACAAGCTGAAGGGCGGCTCGTGACGGCCACGGCGGCGATTTTCTTCCAGCAGACGAGCATAGGGGTAGGCAGCTTGCGGATACTTGTAGAGATAACGCAGATAGCTGTGGCTCGGAGTCGCGTCCAGGTAAAAGTAATATTCCTTCACGTCTTCGCCGTGATTTCCCTGAGTCCCCGTGAGGCCGAAAGCGCGCTCCTTCAAGATCGGGTCCCGTCCGTTCCACAGCGCCAGCGCGAAACACAGACGCTGCTCGCAATCGCAAATCCCGCCCAGTCCGTCCTCGCTCCAACGGTAGGCGCGGGAACGCGCCTGCTCATGATCGAAGTCTTCCCACGCAGCGCCGCCCGGGCTGTAATCTTCGCGCACGGTACCCCAAGCACGCTCGGCAAGATACGGCCCCCACAGGAACCAGTCTTCCTTACCGAGGCGCTGCTTATCCAATCGATCTCTTTCGGCTCCAGGGGACGTTTCGCTGTTCATGGTCTTCCTCCACCAAACAAGGATGAGAGTACCTGCACCGTTTGGGTTACGGGACAGTGCTATGAAGTTTGCCTAGTGACTCAATCGGATTAATAGAGCAAACCGACTTGCCCGGTCAAGTTTAAAACGTTGCTTACGGCAATTTTTAATATCGATACTTCCGTTTTATGATTCGGTAACATCGTATCAAATCCCGCTTATAAGCAATTTACGGCTTTAGCGGTATAATTTTGTCTGCAAACAAGGTTTTTGAATTTTGCGACGAAATGGGGAGGCTGTATGAACAATCTTTACCAACTCAAGATAATCATTCTATTGTTGACGGCCGTACTCGCTTTGACGACGGTCGCACGCAAGCTTGCCATTCCCTATCCGATTCTGCTGGTGGTCGGCGGCCTGGTTTTAAGTTTTGTACCCGGCCTGCCCACGATTCGCCTTGATCCTGATCTCATCTTCCTGGTCTTCCTGCCGCCCCTGCTCTGGGCTGCCGCCTATTTCACCTCTTGGCGGGATTTTCGCGCCAACGCCCGTCCGATCACACTATTGGCCGTGGGCTTGGTGCTGGTCACGACGGCGGCGGTGGCGTGTGTCGCCCATACGGTATTGCCCGGTCTAGGCTGGGCCGGAGCCATTGTTTTGGGAGCCATCGTCTCTCCTCCCGATGCCGTCTCCGCTACCGCGATCCTGAAACAACTCCATCTCCCTCGCCGCGGAATCAGCATACTGGAAGGCGAAAGTCTGGTGAACGATGCAACCGCGCTGGTGCTTTACCGCACAGCCCTTGTCGCTGCCGTCAGTGGAACTTTTGAGTTAAATGTCACACTCATGGACTTCTTTCTTGCGGCAACCATGGGCATTGCAGTCGGGTTCGTCGTCGGCATCGTGAGCCGCTGGGCTTTAAGCCTGACCGAAGATAGTTTCAGTGAGATCGCCGTCACGCTGCTGGCCCCATACATTGCCTGGGTCCTGGCCGAACAAGTCCATGCCTCGGCTGTTTTGGCCTGCGTGGTCGGTGGGCTTTATATCCGCCAACACTTCAGCGCCATTGTTGCACCCATTACTCGAATCCAGGCGCGTGCGGTCTGGGATCTTCTCGTGTTTGTCCTCAATGGCATCATTTTCATCCTCATCGGCCTGCAACTTGACACCCTCCGTGACGCCATTCCGTCCAGCGAGTTGGCTTCGCTCACTGTGAACGGCCTACTGGTGAGTGCAGCAGCCATCGTCGTGCGTCTGATATGGGTCCCGGTAGCGGCCTGGGTGCCGAGATTCCTGAGTTCTTCGTTGCGAGCACGCGATCCGATGCCGCCCTGGTCTAACCTGTTCATCCTCGGCTGGGCCGGTATGCGCGGCATTGTCTCACTCGCTGCGGCATTGGCTTTACCGTTGACCACTGCCGCCGGGATTCCCTTTCCATTTCGTGCGGAGATCATCCTGATTGCCTTCATGGTGATTCTGGTTACCTTGGTATTACAAGGCTTGTCGCTTCCTTTGCTGATCCGCTCCCTGGATTTGGATGAAGACAGTAACATTGAGCATGAGGAAAGACACGCCAGGGAACGTGCGGCAATGGCAGCTCTGGCATTGCTCGATGATGTGGCCGCCGAAGACTGGTCGGTTCCGGATCACATCGAACAGTTACGCGTTCACTATGCTCATCGACTGCAACGCTATGTCGACATCGAAACTCCAGACACGAAATGCACGAAAGTGGCAGCCGAGGCATTCCGGCGTTTGCGGCACGAGACCCTGACTGCTGAACGATTAGCCGTGATCGATCTTCGGGACGACGGTGTGATCAGCGACGACATACTGCATCGCCTTGAACATGAGCTCGATGTCGAGGCATTGCGGATCGGGGTCGGCGAGCTACGGGTCTCATCCGAGAGGCGTTCCAAGAAGCCATAGAATTAGGGCTGTAGGCTCAACCAATCCTAGCCTGACGTCCCTTTAGGCGTTACTAAAAGCTGCCTTGGTTTGATCGTTCGGAATCAACATGAAGACGAAAAACACTCATGCATTGCCCCAATCAGAAATTGCTGTCTCCAACCTTAACCCCAAAATACAAGATTTCGAATTAAATGCACAATACGTATGAATACCGAAATGGCTCACGCTTGCTAGTTCTTTATCGAGTGAATATACTAGCCCGGTATAACTTGCTTTAGGTATTCATGGACTATCGTCCGCAGAATTGAAACGGGAAGTTGGTGAGTTCGCTTAAATTTAGCAAACGAAGCCCACGCTGCCCCCGCAACGGTAAACAAGTAAAAGGTTTGCAAACGCCACTGTGTCACGCATGGGAAGGTGCCAACCTTGGAAGCTCAAGCATTGCTTTCAACTCGTGAGCCCGGAGACCGGCCTGAAGCGATAATCGAATTTGTGCGCGGAGGGCGCCCAGATGGATTGCTCTCCTTCGCGTCCGTCCTGCATTTTCTCCCTGTACAGATTATTTCCGCCGGCAACGTTACCGGCTTTGCTGTCTCTTTAACCAGGAGAAAACACATGTCATCAACACCTGTTTTGCTCGATAACACTCAAACAACGGCTCGTTCTGAAGTCTTAAAAGATAAAATCCTGCCCGCCATGCTGGCCGGTATGCTTGGCTTATCGCTGCTGTATGCCGCCGGTTTCGCTGAAAGCGCACAACTGCATAACGCTGCCCATGATGGACGACATTCCGCCAGCTTTCCGTGCCATTAATGTTTAATCTGACCACCTTCAGAGAGCTGGTTATTGCGGCTCTCTGGACGGGCTTGCTGGCGGGTTTGTTATTAACCGCCGTTCAACAAATTCAAGTCATCCCGACGCTGCTCAAGGCCGAAGTGTACGAGGAAGCTGCAGTCGTTCCCAGCACGGAAAACAGCCACGCACACCACGACTGGCAGCCTGAAAACGGCTGGGAGCGGACATTTTTTACTGCGGTAGCCAATATCAGCCTGGGCGTGGGTTTTGCCCTGCTGATCGGCGCGGTCATGTGCTTGCGCGGTCGCCCCGGCAGTTGGCGCATAGGACTGTTGTGGGGACTGGCCGGTTACCTGACCTTTTTCGTCGCGCCGTCGTTGGGACTGCCGCCGGAAGTGCCCGGTACCGAGGCTGCCAAACTGGCGGATCGGCAAAGCTGGTGGTTGATAACGGTGCTCGATACCGGTTTCGGCCTGTCTCTGCTGGCTTTTGCTAAAACCAGAACCAACCAGTTTTTCGGCGTGGTGTTACTTGCAGCACCTCATTTAATCAGTGCGCCTCAGCCGGAAGTTCACAGCAGCGCTGCGCCTGCCGAATTGGCGCAATCTTTTATAATAGCCACCGTTTTTGCCAACGCGGTCTTTTGGCTGGCTATAGGCGGTTTGATGGGACAGTTTTACAAAAAAGACTCATGAGAACCCACAACAAACACGTACTGATGTGTACAGGCCCGCGCTGCTCTGGAAACAACGAGGCGGCGTTTCAACAGCTGGGCCAGAAAATTGATGCCCGTCCTCAGCTCAAAGTAAAACGCACCCGCTCAAACTGTTTTGCCGTCTGCAAAAACGGCCCGATTCTGGTCGTTTATCCTGAAGGCGTCTGGTATTCCTGTACCGACGAGTCCGTGTTGGAGCGCATCGTCAGCGAACACCTGGAAAATGACACCGAAGTCAGCGAGCATGTTTTCCACCGCGTGGGCACCGGCGATGTCTGACGACTGCATGGATGCAGGAGGTAGAGCAATGCAGGGAGCAGTTGCCGATGTGAACACGCCTATTGCCCTGCTGACCCATGCACCCAACGACCTGATGGTGCTGCAAAGCGCACAGGCGCAAATGCCGGAAGGTTTCCCGGAGGTCACCGGCATTAACTTGCAGGCATTGGAAAGCGATGCGCAAATGGCCGAGTTGTTGGGGCATCAGCTTGCTTCGGCCAATATCATCGTGCTGCGCGTACTGGGGCGTCTCGGTAGTGTGCCCGGCTTTGCCGATCTGGTTCGTCACGCCAAAAAACAAGGATTGCACTTAATCGCGATCAGCGGCACCGGCGAGCCGGACCCCGAATTGGCGGCCGCATCCACCGTATCATCCGACGTATTGCATCAGGTACAGGCTTATTTCCAAGCGGGCGGCAGCGTCAATATGGCGCAACTGCTGCGTTATCTTTCCGATCATTTTTTGCTGACCGGCGTCGGTTTTGAACCGGCTGTCGATTTGCCCGAACACGGCATTTATCACCCCGATTTATCCCAAGATGCGAGCATAGAGGATTGGCTTGCCCTGCGAGAACCGGATCGGGCCAGCGTCGGCATCGTGTTTTACCGCGCCCACTGGATGAGCGGCAACACACGCTTTATCGACGCGCTGGTTGACGCCCTTGAAAAACGCGGCTTGAATGTGCTGCCCGTATTCACCTCGTCATTACGCGCAGGTCGCATCGGTTCCCTACCGATTGCGACACTTCTGACCTCCATGGATGGAGGAAATGCCGAGGATTGCCAGGAGCAATCTCGGCCGCCATCCCTGGCAGTCGGCCACAACGATAATGCCCTTCCTATAGCGTTAAGCTATTTCAGCGGCGAACAAGGCTCGCATATCGACGTGCTGATCAACACCACCGCGTTTGCGATGGGCGAAATCACCCCCGGCGGAGCCACACCCGCAGGCTGGTCGGTGTCTGTGCTGGAACAACTCAACGTGCCCGTGCTGCAAGCCATCACCAGCGGCATGATGCAGCATCAGTGGGAGCAATCGACGCGCGGCCTCAATCCGCTGGATGCGGCAATGAACGTGGTGTTGCCGGAATTTGACGGGCGCATCATCACCGTGCCGCTGTCATTCAAGGCGAAAACCTCAGGCATTTCCAATGAGCTGATCGAATACGAACCCGTGCAGGATCGCGTTGTACGCATTGCCCAAATCGCCTCGCGCTTTGCACGGCTTAAACACCTGAACAATGCCGACAAGCGCATCGCCTTTGTGTTCACCAACTCCAACAGCAAGGCCTCGCAAATCGGCAACGCGGTCGGCCTGGATGCTCCTGCGTCACTGATGCGGATTCTGCAAGCCATGCAAACAGCCGGTTACAACATCGGCAATCTGCCGGAAAGCGGCACAGCGCTGATCCACGAACTGATCGACCGTTGCGCTTACGACAATACTTATCTGACCAGCGAACAGCTAAGCCATGCTGTCGGCCGTGTCTCGGCAACCCAATATCAAGCATGGTTTGACGACCTGCCGGTTGAGATGCAGAACAAAATGACCGCGCAATGGGGAGCAGCGCCGGGCGAGGCTTATGTGCATGACGGCCATATCTCATTGGCAGGCCTGGAACTGGGCAACAGCTTCGTCGCATTACAGCCGCCCCGCGGTTACGGCATGGATCCCGACGCGATATACCACCAGCCCGACTTGCCGCCCACTCATCATTACTATGCGCTATATCGCTGGTTGCGCGACGAATGGAAGGCCGACGCCATCGTGCATGTCGGCAAGCACGGCACGCTGGAATGGCTGCCGGGCAAAGGCGTAGGCTTATCGGAAAACTGTTTTCCCGATGCGCTGTTGGCCGACATGCCGTTGTTTTACCCGTTCATCATCAACGATCCCGGCGAAGGCGCGCAGGCCAAGCGCCGCGCCCATGCGGTCGTCGTCGATCACCTGACGCCGCCGATGACCACCGCCGACACTTACGGCGCACTGGCGCAACTGACCCAACTGGTCGACGAATATTATCAGGTGGAAGTGCTTGATCCGGCCAAACTGCCGCTGCTGCAGCAGCAAATCTGGGACTTGGTCAAGGAAACCAATCTCGATGCCGACTTGCAGGCCCGGCTGTTGCATCATGATCATGACCACGATGATGACCATCATGGACATCATCACCATACCGATGATTCTCATGATCACGACCACAAGCATCACTGTCATGACCATCATGAGCATGAACACGATGATGATGATCACCATCATGACCACGGCGAAGGGCACCGTGATCATGCACATGACGAACATCATCACGATCATAACGATGAACATACGGAGTGCCACCACGGGCATCATCATGACCACGATCCAGATCATCACGATGACGAAGATGGACTTCCCGAGCTCCTGACCAAAATGGCTGGTGCCGATGTCGCGCATTTGATCGAGGATCTGGACGGTTATCTTTGCGAACTGGGCGCGGCGCAAATCCGCGACGGCTTGCATATACTCGGATTGGCGCCTGAAAACGAGCAATTGACCGACATGCTGGTTTCGCTGACCCGCTTGCCGAACCAAGACATTCCCGGACTGCCTATAGAAATTGCGCGGCTATTCGGCCTGAGCATGGACTCGCTACTGGAACATCAGGGCCGCCGGTTGGAGCAAGCAAATACGGAGCTTGAAAAGCTGGCCGGACGACCTTTGGCTACTCACGCCGATGTCATGGAAACCATCGAAGCGTTATGCAAACAGTTATTCGCAGAATTACAGGCGCATGATTACGCAGAGTCAGCCATAGACACGATTATCAGCAAGATATTTAGCAATGACACCGCCGATCGTGGCGCAATAAAATCCGTGCTGAACTTCGCCTGCCGCGAGTTAGCGCCCAATCTTGCCCGCGCCACCGACGAAATAGATAACCTGCTGAGCGGCCTGTCCGGCGGCTATGTACCGGCCGGCCCCAGCGGGTCGCCGACTCGCGGCATGGCGAGCATCCTGCCGACCGGACGCAATTTTTACTCCGTCGATCCGCGTAGCGTACCCTCCCAATCCGCCTGGCGCGTCGGCCAGCAACTCGCCCACGAAGTGCTATCGCGCTATGTCCGCGAAACCGGCGATTATCCCGAGAGTGTCGCCATCAGCATCTGGGGCACCAGCGCGATGCGCACCCACGGCGACGACGTTGCGCAGATTCTAGCCCTGCTCGGCGTGCGCCCGGTGTGGCAGACTGAAAACCGCCGCTTGACCGGCGTCGAAGTCATCCCGCTGGATGAATTAAAACGCCCGCGTATCGATGTCACGACCCGCATCAGCGGTTTTTTCCGCGACGCTTTCCCGCAACTGATCGATTTGATTGACGATGCGGTCAATGCCGTCATTGCTCTGGACGAACCGCTGTCGCAAAACTTTGTGCGCAAGCACTATCTTGCCGAACTGGGCGAATGGATAGGTCAAGGCCTGACCGAAGATGAAGCCTCGCAGCGCGCCGCCTTCCGCATCTTCGGCGCGAAACCCGGCAGTTACGGCGCGGGCATATTGCCGTTGATCCAGGAAAAAAACTGGCAGGCCGATGCCGACTTTGCCGAAGCCTACGTCAATTGGGGCGGCTATGCCTATGGCCGCAGCCAGCAGGGCAACGATCAGCGCGACGCGTTCCGTACCCGCCTGTCCGGCGTTCAGGTGGCTTTGCATAACCAGGATAACCGCGAGCACGATATTTTCGACAGCGACGATTACCTGCAATTTCACGGCGGCATGATCGCCACCATCCGTGCTTTGACCGGATCGCAGCCGCGCAAGTATTTCGGCGACAGCCACGATCCGTCGCGGGCGCAAGTGCGCGACTTGAAGGAAGAGACCTTGCGGGTATTCCGCTCGCGCGTGGTCAATCCGAAATGGCTGGACAGCATCCGTCGTCATGGCTACAAAGGCGGACTGGAGCTGACCGCGACCGTCGATTATTTGTTCGGCTACGACGCCACCGCGCAGGTGATGGACGACTGGATGTATGAGCAAGTCGCCGAGACTTACGCAATGGACCCGGAAATGCAGCGCTTTCTGGAAGAAGCCAATCCCTGGGCGCAAAACGCGATAGCCGAACGCCTGCTGGAAGCCGCGAGCCGTGGCATGTGGGCCGAACCAAAGCAGCAAACGCTGGATGCCTTACAAGATTTATACCTGCATAGCGAAACCTTGCTGGAGGCGCGCGGCGAAACACCGCGCGGAACTTGATGATTTTTTGTCCACGAAATACACGAAAAGCACGAAAATATTCATATAGCTGTCAAGATTCCATTAACACCAAAATGACCTTGACGCTGGAGTGCAGGCTTCGCCTGCTTTGGCAAGCAAAGCTTGCACTCCGGTCAGTTCCTGCTAGCCAAGAACTCCAGCATCCAAGTCTGCCGGAAACGCTACCTCGCACTACGCACCCTTCGGCTTCGCTCAGGAGAGCCTTGGATGGCCTTATTCCGACCTACTTTGCTGCAACTCATGGGCTGGTTCCCAAGCTCCAGCTTGGGAACCCAGTACGCGAAGCTCTAGCTTCGCGTACTGAACAGGAAGCTAGAGCTTCCAAGACTGCATTCCCAAGCTGGAGCTTGGGAACGAGCGTAACCAAATGAACCACGCCACCTTCCCTTTTTCCGCGATTGTCGAACAGACTCAGCTCAAGACTGCATTGCTGCTGTGCGCCGTTGATCCGTCGCTGGGCGGCGTACTGATACGCGGCGACAAAGGCACCGCTAAAAGCACGGCGGCGCGGGCGCTGACCGACATCCTGCCGCTGATCGAACGGGTTGCCGGTTGTGCGTTCAACTGCGCTCCCGGTGCGCCGTATAAGTATTGCGAGACCTGCAATACTGAACACGCGACAGCGCAAGCGGACAGCGTGCCTTTCATCACCTTGCCGCTGGGCGCAACTGAAGACCGCGTTATCGGCACCCTGGATTTGGAGCAGGCGCTTAAAGGCGGAGCACGCGTTTTCAAGCCAGGCTTACTGGCTGCGGCGCACCGGGGCATACTCTATATCGACGAAGTCAACCTGCTCCCCGACCATCTGGTCGATGTGCTGCTGGATGCAGCGGCGATGGGTGTCAATGCGGTGCAGCGCGAAGGCTTATCAGTCACCCACCCTGCCCGCTTCACATTGATAGGCACGATGAACCTGGAAGAAGGCGATTTGCGTCCGCAATTGCTGGACCGCTTCGGCCTGATGGTTGAAGTGACCGCGCCGCGCGACAAAACCTTGCGCTCCGAAGTCGTGCGAAGGCGCATTGCGTTCGAGGCCAGTCCCACGGCTTACGCTGCCGCCTGGATGGCGGAGCAACAAACTTTGCGCCATCAACTCGCTACCGCGCAACTGTTGCTTCCCAAAGTAACATTGGATGATGCGCTGCTCGACCTGATAAGCCATTTATGTTGCGAATTCGAAGTGGCCAGTCTTCGCGCCGACATCGTCATGCACAAAGCCGCGCGAGCATTGGCCGCGCTCGAAGGCCGCTCGCAGGTAACGCCGGAAGACGTGCGCGGCGCTGCGGAACTGGTGTTGCCGCACCGACGCAGACGCAAACCGTTCGAGCAACCGGGGCTGGATCAAGACCAGCTCGATGAGCTGATGCAGCAGGCGTTACAGCCGCCGGATGAAAGTGAATCCGGTGCCGAAGATACCGAGCAGGAAAACAATCAAGATAACGGCGAGTCGCAAGACCAACAACAAGTTTTCGCCGCCGCGTCTGCCGGTAATGTACGACGCATAGAAGTCGATACGGTTTCCAATCGCTACGCCTCCGGCAAGCGCAGCACCGCGCAAGATGCGCCACGCGGCCGTGTGGTCCGGGCCGTGCCCGACCGGAATCCAAGCAGTCTCGCCGTCGGCGCGACATTGCGCAGCGCGGCGCTCAGAGGTGCCGACGATTTCCAGGTGACGAAAAGCGACTTGCATCAACAAATCCGCGTAGGCAAAAACGCCAACCTGATTTTGTTTGTGGTCGATGCCTCAGGCTCCATGGCGGCACAGCGGCGCATGGAAGCGGTCAAAGGTGCAGTGTTGTCGCTGCTGACCGATGCCTACCAGCAGCGTGACGAAGTCGCAGTAATCAGCTTTCGTGGCGAATCCGCACAGTTATTGCTGTCGCCTACCCGCAGCGTCGATCTGGCCGAACAGAATCTGCGCGAGCTGCCTACCGGCGGCCGTACGCCCTTGCCTCATGCGCTGTCTCTGGCACTGGAAACGCTGGAGAAAACCGGCATGCCGCCGTTGCTGGTGCTGCTTAGCGACGGCAAGGCCAATGTTGCGCTGACAGATGGCAACGATCCCTGGCAGGAGTCGCTAAGATTTGCCGAATTACTGGCCGAACGCGGCGTACCCGCTCTGGTGCTAGATACCGAAACCGGCTATTTACGCTTGGGTAGAGCCCGGCAATTGGCACAGGCGTTGGGTGCTGAATACCTGACGTTGGAAGAATTATCGGCGGAAAACCTGGCGCTTACGGTGCGTGGATGTATTAAGTGAGCATAAAGTTGATTAAAAAATATTTTATTCACCACGAAGACACGAAGAACACGAAGTTTTATTTCTTCGTGTCTTCGTGGTGAAAAGTTTTTTATGCGGGTTCCCAAGCTCCTGCTTGGGAACCCAGTACGCGAAGCTCTCGGCAACCGCTCCTGCGTTGCTCTACCTCCTGCATCCATGCAAGTCGTTGCTTCGCGAAACAGGACAGGAAGCTGGAGCTTCCAAGACTACATTCCCAAGCTGGAGCTTGGGAACGAGCGTACCCTACAATTTTTCGTGCTTTTCGTGCTTTTCGTGTTTTTCGTGTTTTTCGTGGACAAAAACACCAATTAATAAGGAACAATTATGATTATCTGCATAGGCGCAGGCCCTGGCGACGTTGCTTATCTAACCCAGCGCGGCGCGGAACTGATCCGCAATGCCGACGTGGTAGCCGGATTCGATGCCGTCATTAATGTCGTGCAAAGCCTGATTCCCGCTACGGCGCAAACCGTGCTGATGAATTATCGCGACCAAACCGAACAATTGGCGAAAGTCGCGGTTGAACACCATGCGGGCAAAAACTGCGTCGTGGTGTTCATGGGCGATATCCATTTCAGCGGCTTTCAATATCTGGAACGCGTCGAACGCGCTTGCGGCCATCCGGTCGAAACCGTGCCGGGCATCTCTTCGGCGCAAATACTCGCGTCCCGCGCCAAGGTTTGTTTCGATGAAACGACATTTATTACCTTCCACCGTCGCGGCGACCTCGAACCGTTCAAGCAACATCTGGTGCATGTGCTGCAAGACCAGCGCAACGCCATCGTGATCCCCTGCCCGTGGGACGAGGCGCGCTCATTCATGCCGCGTCATATCGCTGCTTACCTGTTGGAGCAAGGCATATCGCCCGACCATCCGACCGAGGTCTGGGAGAATTTGACCCGCTCGGAAGCGGAGTGGCACGGCACGCTCGCCGACTGTGCGACACAGGAATTCAGCGACATGAGCATCATGCTAATCCGCACCCGCAGCCCTATGTCCAGCCAGATTGAACCCGCAATGGAGCCGTTACCGAATGCAGGCTGAAACAAACCAACAATTCGGCATCGTTATCGCAGGTCACGGCAGCCGCGATGCCGATGGTATCCGGGAATTCGAGCAACTGGTTGAACTGGTCAGGGAGCGCGCGCCGCAGCATCAGGTCAGTCACGGCTACCTGGAGTTTGCCAGTCCGACTATCGATCAGGCGATCGCAGCCCAATTGAACGCCGATGCCAAACAAATCGTCATGGTGCCCGGCATCTTACTGGCGGCAACTCATGCCAAAAACGACCTGCCCAGCGAACTGCTGGCCTCGGCTCGCGAACATCCCGACGTCGATTTTCATTTCGGTGCGCCGATGGGCTTGCATCCGTTGTTGCTGCAAGTCGTTCAGCAACGTATCGTCGAGGCCGAATCGGCATCCTCCAAGACTGTGCGCCGTGCCGACACCTGCCTGGTGCTGGTCGGTCGCGGCACCACCGACCCCGATGCCAATGGCGAAGTCGCCAAATTCGCGCGCATGATCGAAGAAGGCATGGGCTTTGGCGCGTCTTACGTGTGCTATTCAGGCACAGCCAAACCGTTGGTTGCCGACGCCCTGCGTACCGTAGCTCAACTGGGGTATGCACGGTTGATCGTGGTGCCGTTTTTCCTGTTCGACGGCATCTTGGTCAAGCGTATTTATGAAGCTGCCGATGCCATGCAAGAGCGCGAGCCTGAGCTGGAAGTGCTCAAGGCAGGCTATCTCGGCGTGCATCCGAACGTGGCCGATGTGCTGATTTCCAGGGCGCAAGAAGCGGTAGAAGGCCGTGCGGAAATGAACTGCTCGCTGTGCAAATACCGGGTGCAAATCGTCGGCTTTGAACAGCAGGTCGGCGAGCCGCAACGCCCGCATCATCTTCAAGTTCGCGGCCTGTTTGAAAAAGCCGCCGTAGATGAAACCGCAACAGAATTCGCCCCTTACGTGCCGCATCCGATAGAAGCCGAAAGTTTCCGCATCATCGCCGCCGGGCGCGACTGGTCGGTCTTCCCCGAGGCGCATTTAACCGTGCTGCAACGGCTGGTGCATACCAGCGGCGATTTTAATGCGGTCGATGACATTTACTTCTCGGCCGGTGCGGTCGAAACCGGTATCCGTGCCTTGTTGCGTTGCAAGCGTGTAGTGACCGACGTGACCATGGTGCAGACCGGACTAAAACGCGCGCTGCTCGAACAGCTCGGCATCGAAACCTGGTGCGGGGTGCATGATCACGAAACCGCGCTGATGGCGCAAACGCAGGGCATCACCCGTTCCGCGGCCGGAATACGACGCGCCTTCGAAAAATTCGGTAACGACATCGTGTTGTCGATAGGCGATGCACCGACTGCGATCAGGGAAGCGGTGCGCCTGATCCGCGAACACGGCTGGCGGCCGCAGCTGGTGATCGGCTTGCCGGTCGGCTTTGTCGGCACCTGCGAGTCGAAAGCGGAATTAAAACGCTGCCTGCAAGTGCCGCGCATCACCAACAGCGGCACGCGCGGCGGTTCGCCGTGGGCGGCGACCGTCGTCAACGGCTTGATGATCGATGCGGTGAATCAGCTCTGCTCATTAGCTACTAATAAAATCGATTAAGCGCGAAATGCTAGTAAACAGGCTGTTAAAGCTTTTTATTCACCACGAAGACACGAAGGACACGAAGTTATATTTCTTCGTGTCCTTCGTGTCTTCGGGTGATAGTTTTTTAAGTTTTTAAATGACAGGACAGGTTACTCACGTTGCATGAGTCAGACTGAACTTAGAGAATTCGACCTTTCAGTACTCGCACCGAACGGTTTGCGGCGCGGGCGCACCACGGGCAGCTGCGCCACGGCGGCGGTTAAAGCCGCGCTCTATCTGCTGCTGCACGGTGAGCGCCTCACGCAGGTGCAAATAACATTGGCTGACGATACGCATTACCTGACCGTACCGATTCAGGACTGTCGTTGGTTGAACGAACACACAGCACGAGCCGAAGTGCTGAAAGACGGCGGCGACGACCCGGATAACACGCACGGGGCCACCCTCTTTGCCGAAGTGCGAAGAAACAATGAAGGACAGCTACGCTTTTTCGCCGGAAGCGGCGTCGGCACTGCGACTCAACCCGGCTTGCGCGTAGCGGTAGGTGAACCTGCAATTAACCCAACGCCGCGCAAGATGATGCGGCAGGCGGCCGTCGAGGTGTCCGATAGTAAAGACCAAGGCTTCGACCTGATCATAGGTTGTATCAACGGCGAAACGATTGCAAAAAAGACCTTCAACCCGAGACTCGGCATAGTCGGCGGCATATCGATACTCGGCACTTCAGGCATAGTCGAGCCTTTGTCGCTGGCATCCTGGATTGCCTCGATTGAGGTTTATGTACGCGTCGCTTTGGGGGGCAACGATATAAACAGCATCGCTTTGCTGCCGGGGAAAATTGGTCGCACTTATGCCAAAGAGGCGCTGGAATTACCCGAACAGCGCTCAGTGCAGATCGCCAATTTTCTTGGCGACGCGTTAGATTTTTTACAACAGGCATTGGCTGAACAACAACGTCATCTGGATATATTGTGGTTATTGGGGCACCCGGGCAAACTTGCCAAAGTGCTGGACGGCGTATGGGATACGCACTCCAGCAGGAGCGACATGGCCATGAGCGTTGTCGCCCGGGTGGCGGCAGAACGCGGATTTGACAGTCGCCTGGTACAAGAACTGGAACAGGCAAACACAGTGGAAGCCGCAATGGAAAGATTAAAGAACGAAACCGGCGCACAGGCGTTGTGGATAGACATCGAACAGCGCATCGCCGCGCTTGTTCATCAACGCGTACCTGCCGTGAAAAAGGTTGAAGTGCGGCTGTTTAATTTACAAGGGGATAGCTTGGGTGAAGTATAAGGGACAGCCAGGTAGGGCGCGCCGTGCGCACCTTCTCCGCAGTTATTCTCGTTCCCACGCGCTGCGTGGGAATGCCATGCAGGACGCGCTGCGTCCTGTGTTTGCGCCACCTGGTTTCCCAGACGACGTTACGTGCGCTCGCGGCGTAGCGCGTGGGAACGAGATAGCACTTACTTATTAAGAGGAGCAGTATGAGTTTGTTAGGTACATTCTGGGGCATAGGCGTAGGACCGGGGCCTTCCGGCTATATTCCGCTGGCCGCAGTCGAAGCGCTGCAACAGGCCGACATCATTTACGCCCCCCGTGCGCATAGCTCGGAAACCTCGGTGGCTTTGCAATGTTTAGCAGGCATCGACATTGCTCAGGAACGGATACGTGAAATAGAATTCACCATGGACCCTGACCGCACGGTGCTGAGCGAGCATTACGCACAACTGGCCGAGACCATCGCCGTCGATTTGCGCGCAGGCCTGAATGTGGCTTATCTGACCATAGGCGACAGCCTCACCTACTCTACTTACGGCTATATATTGGCCGCCTTGCGCGAGTATTTGCCGGGTTTGCCGCACCGCACCTTCCCCGGCATTACCAGCTATGCGGCTGCGGCCTCGGCGATGGGTTGGCCGCTGGGTGTGGGCAAGGAGCGCACCCTGATTCTGCCCTGCCCAGAAGATGCGGCTGCATTGCGGCAGGACATCGAAAGCCATGACATCGTGGTGCTGATGAAGATCGGCGCGCGCCTGCCCTGGGTGCTGGCCCTACTCCATGACATGGGCATCGCCGAACACTGCGCGTTTGCCCGCCGCATCGGCTTGGCCGACGAAATGCTGGCCGATGATGTCAGCGATTTATGCGCCACCTCGGCGATGGGCTATCTCGCCACCTTATTAATACGCAAAACACCCAGAGAGAGAAGACACGCATGAAAGTTTACTTTATAGGCGCAGGCCCCGGCGCTTCCGATCTGATTACATTGCGCGGCGCGAATATTCTTGGCCGGGTCAGCATGGTGCTGTACGCAGGATCATTGGTGCCTACCGACATGTTGCAGCATTGCCGGGCAGATGCCGAACTGATCGACACCGCCCAGCTCGACCTTGAACAACAGGAAGCCTGCTACCGTCGAGCACAAGAGAATGATTGCGATGTAGCCCGTTTGCATTCCGGCGACCCGGCCATTTACGGCGCGACCGCCGAGCAAATGCGCAGGCTTGATGCGCTGGGCATAGACTACGAAATTGTACCGGGCGTGTCCTCGTTCACTTCGGCGGCGGCATCCATCAAGGCCGAGTTGACCAAGCCGGAAGTCTCGCAAACCGTGATCCTGACCCGCGTTTCGGGCCGCGCTTCGGCGGTGCCGGAACTGGAATCGATCGCACGACTGGCCGAACACCAAGCGACGATGTGCATCTTCCTGTCCGGGCCGCATTTGAAAAAAATAGTCGCCGACCTGCGCCTGCATTATCCGGACGACACGCCGGTGGCGCTGGTCTATCGGGCAACCTGGCCGGAAGAGCGGTCTTACCAGGGCACCTTGGGCGTCATCCTTAAAGAAACCAAAAAAAGCGAGTGGAACCTAACCACGATGTTATTGGTAGGCAAAGCTTTAGGGCGCGGTGAACAAACCGAATCCAGTCTGTATTCCAAGGATTTCACGCATATCTTCCGCGTCGTGAAAAAGAAAAAATCGGCATCAATTTGAAACATTTCACCACGAAGACACGAACGACTGCATGGATACAGGAGGTAGAGCAATGCAGGAGCAATTGCCGGGAACACGAAGGTTCTACTTCGTGTCTTCGCGGTGAATTAATCTTTTATTGAATATATGAATTTTCCGCTTAAATTGCTATGTACGATAAAGACCTCAGCATGACTGATTGCGGCATCTGGCTGGTAAGGCCGGAAAGCGAAGCCTTGGCTTTAGCCCTGCAAGAACGGCTTGGCGGTGTACTGTATCGGCCGTGGCTCGATACCGCCACACCCCAGAAAGAGCAGTTTGCCGCCGCTTATCGCCGGCAGTCGCAGTGGATCATGATAGCGGCCAGCGGCATCGTGGTGCGCTTTCTTGAGGGCTTGGCGCAGGACAAACATAGCGACCCGGCCGTCGTGGTGCTGGACGAAGCGGGACGGTTCGCGGTGTCGCTGCTGGCAGGTCATGAAGGCGGCGCCAACCGTTTGGCTTATCGCGTCGCCAATGTAACCGGTGCGGTACCGGTCATTACTACGGCGACCGAAGCCTTGAAGCCTTTGGTCGTCGGTATAGGTTGCCGCAAAGGTGTCACTGCCGAACAAATCGCCGCAGCCGTGCATCTGGCATTAGGCGAGAGGCCGTTAAGCGAAGTGCGCGAAATAGTGACTATAGACTTGAAGGCAAACGAACCGGGCTTGCTGGATTTTTGCGAAGTGCACGATTTGCCGCTACGCGTATTGGCAAGCGCAACAGTGGCGGCAAGGCCCTGGGTAACCAAAGCCTCGGACTGGGTACAGCAGAATGTGGGACTACCGGGAGTCTGCGAGCCTTGCGCGTTGATTGCCGGCGCCCGCGGCAGATTGATCGTGCCTAAAACGGCTTTAAACGGCGTGGCCGTGGCCGTGGTTGAAGATAATATATAGAGAGCGCCGTCCGCCAGATCGCGCATTCCCAAGCTCCAGCTTGGGAACCAGCAGCAACATGAAAAATTCACCACGAATACGCAAAGAAATAAAACTTCGTGTTCTTCGTGCCTTCGTGGTGATCGCTTTTAAATAGACAGAGCAATAATCAGTGGATAAAAGAATGAAAGGTGTATTGAATTTGGTTTCGGTCGGACCGGGATTTAGCGATTTGATCGTTCCGCGCGCCGAAGCGGCATTGCGGGACAGCGATGTGATCGTGGCTTATGACCTGTATTTGCGCTGGATTGAACCGTGGATAACCGGCAAGGAAATCCACACGCCGCCGCTGACTCAAGAACGCGAGCGCGCTTTATTGGCGATAGAAAAAGCCCGTAGCGGTGCTAAAGTCGCGCTGATTTCCAGCGGCGACATCGGCATTTATGCGATGGCAGCGCTGGCTTTCGATGAAATGCGCGAAGATGATGACTATGAAGTCAACGTGATACCCGGCATTACTTCCGCCAATGCCTGCGCCTCGTTATTGGGCTCGCCGTTGTCGCACGACTTTGCCACGCTGAGCCTGTCCGACCTGTTGTGCCCTTGGGACTGGATAGAACAGCGTGGACGACACATCGCCCAGGCTGACCTTGCCTGTGTTTTGTATAACGTGCAAAGCGCTGGTCGCCAGGAAGGCGTGTATCGCATCCTCAACATTATGCTGGAGTCGAAATCGCCGAAGACGCTGTGCGGCGTAATCCATAACGCTTATCGGCCCGGCCAGAAAGTCAGCATTCACCACCTGGAAGACTTGCTGTCTTTGCAGTTCGATATGCTGACTACCATAGTGATCGGCAACCGTTTTACCCAGCGCAAGCGCGGCTTTATTTTTACGCCGCGAGGCTACAATAACTGGGATTCGCCCGCCGAACAGCCTGTTATAAATGATCTGCCCGAGCACGCGTTATGGGTGTTTTCCGGCACCAGCGACGGCAATGCACTGGCTAACGAATTGGCGCAGCAAGGCTATCCGGTCGTGGTATCGGCCGCAACGGAATACGGCGGCGAGGTTGCCGCCCAGCATTGCTCCGGCGTGTCAGTCTGGGCCGGTCATCAAGGGGTTGAGGCGCAAAGACAGGCGCTAAGCCAAAATCAGGCACGGGTAATTGTCGACGCAACACATCCTTATGCCAACCTGATCTCGGAACAATTGATGGGCTTATCGCAAAGCTTGAATATCCCCTATCTGCGTTTTGAACGGCCCAGCTCCTTTGAAACAGATAGCGGCGTTGAATGTGACTCCACAGAACAAGCAGCCGAACAGGCCATTGCCATCGGTCGGCGCATTTTTCTGACCACCGGCTCCAAGGATTTGGCGACTTTTCTGCAAGCTCCGGGTGCCGCCGAACGCGAGTGGTTTGTACGGGTAACGCCCGAACCTGAATTCATCCAACGAGCTATCGACCTGGGTGTGCCGCGCAGCCATATTTGCGCGATGCAAGGGCCGTTCTCACAGGCTTTCAATGAAGCCTTGTGGCGGGATTTGAAAATCGATTGCGTCATCACCAAGGATTCCGGCTATGCAGGTGGCTATCAAGCCAAAGTGGCGGCGACACAGGCACTGAACTTGCCGCTGCTGGTTATCAAGCGCCCGAAACTTGAGTATCCGTTCGCCACCTCAAGTTTCGATGCGGCATTGAGCCAATTGCAAGCGTGGCATGTAATCCCCTAAACGAGTAAGTAGATGATTAAAAGCATTTTATTCACCACGAAGACACGAAGTTTTATTACTTCGTGTCTTCGTGGTGATAGCTTTTATCGATTCATTACTGATTTACCTGTTTTTAATGAGAAGTTTCCATGGAATATCAACGCATGATTCCGGTCACCATCGTTACCGGTTTTCTCGGTTCCGGTAAAACCACTTTGCTGAGCAGCCTGATTAAAACCCGGCAAAACCGCCGCCTTGCATTATTGATCAATGAGTTCGGCGAAGTTTCGATCGATGGTGCGCTGATTAACGACAGCATTGGTGGCGATGAACATGTGCTGATTCATGATTTCCCTTACGGCCTGATTGCCTACGGCGATGACGAACACTTTATCCCGACCATGCAGGCTATCGCCGGGCGCCGGGCCAACGTCGATCATGTGCTGATAGAAACCTCCGGGCTTGCGTTGCCGACAGCGGTCATGGAGTTGTTGCAAACACCTGAGTTGGCCGGGGATTTTATCCTGGACGCCACGCTGGCCGTGGTGGATACGCCTTTGCTGCTGTCCGACCAGTTTGATCGTGACTTGAGTGCCGACAGTCCGCAGGCCGCCGTCGCAGATTCAGTCGCAACCCTGTTTGAACAGCAACTCGAATATGCCGATGTCGTGGTATTGAACAAAATCGACACGCTGGATGAGGATGCCTTGCTGCTCGCGGAACAGCGCGTTCGCGACTGTGCGCCGAACGTGCGCTTCCTCGAACTCGCCTACAACGCTCAGCTGGATATCCGGCTGGCTCTTGGCCTGCGCTTGCACCAGCCGACCTTTACAACGCACAACCACCGATTTACGCCGCTGGCAGCCGTGCCCGGTTCAGGTACGCCGACATTAGGCAGCCATGCAAGACTAAACGGTCACGCCCATTCCGGTTTGGCAGGCCACAGTCACGGACTGACAACGCACAAGCATTTTCATGAACAGGATCCGGGATGGCTATCGTTCGTACTGCGTAGCCAGGAACCGCAGCAACCGGAAGCACTGAAACAGGCATTAATCGAAGTAGCTAAAGCGGAACCGTTGTTGCGTTGCAAAGGCTTTATACGGCTTATTGACCCGAATCAATCCGTCCTGGTTCAGGCTGTACGCACTCGTGTGGCGATCAGCACCGATACTGCCAAACAACCCGCGAAGGAATCGGAACTGGTTTTTATCGGTTATCACCTGAACCGTAATAAAGTAGCGGCGTTGTTATCCCTGATGACCGCAACAAATTGGAAATAAAACTTAAAGCCAGAAACTGGTAAACGAGGAAAGCTTAAATGGATAACGATTCTCTCTCTAATGAATATTCTAAGATATTAAGAAACTTGGATGTTATGTATCTTGACAGGAAACATCCCGAAGGAAAAAGACCAGCTGACCTGTCTGGTCTTTTTTTGACTAGTATTTTTGATGAATATCGTCTCGCAAAAAACAAAATCATGATTATTGGGAGCGAAACAGCTTGTTGGAATGTTCTGAAAAAAAATGAAGAATTTACTAACTTAAATGACTATATTGAAAGGTCAATAAACAAGCACCAAGAATTTTTCAAAAATAGCCTAAATAGAAAAAACTCAAGAGGATACACATTTCATAACTTTACAAGGGCTGTAGCAAAGAAATGCGGAAAAGACGGATTAGTTTATTCAAATTTGTTTTGCTTTGACTGGAAAGAAGGAAGTCCAATTCATTGTGAATATTTTGAAACCATAAGGAAATATTCAGAGCTATTGCTTAAAGTTCAAATTGAAATTCTTAAACCACAAATAATAATCTTTGCCAATGGAATGACGTCAGTCTCCTATCGACGTGAATTTTTTCCTATTCACGGTGAAAATAAAGTATGTACAAATGGCCAAGATTACTCAAGCGAAGGCATTTCAAACCATCATCTATGGGAGTTTGATTTGTATAACGACATTCGCTGCTATCGAATCCACCATCCATCTGCCCGAGCCAAAGAAGCCGCAAAAACACGAAAATACCTAATCGATTTATTACCATCTGCATAAAAGACCGGCTTAGAATGAAATCTTCAAGTTCGCGACCACAATCCTGCCCTGCCCTGTTCATCACCGCGCCCGGTTCCAACCACGGCAAGACCACCATCACCGCCGCGCTTGCCCGTTATCATGTCGAACAAGGCCGCAAAGTCCGGGTGTTTAAATCCGGCCCCGACTTTCTCGATCCGATGATACTCGAACGCGCCTGCGGCCTGCCGGTGCACCAGCTCGATCTGTGGATGATGGGCGAGACTGAATGTCGGCGATTGTTATATGAAGCCGCACTGGAAGCCGATTTAATACTGATTGAGGGCGTCATGGGCTTGTTCGATGGCGAGCCTTGCAGCGCCGATGTGGCCGAATTGTTCTCGGTGCCGGTGATGGCGGTGATTGATGCGACCGGTGCCGCTCAAACGCTGGGAGCACTTGCCTATGGGCTCGCCAACTATCGGCCCGGCTTAAAATTCTCCGGTGTTTTAGCCAATAATATCGCCAGCCCGCGGCATAACGAAATGATCATGCAAGGCATGCCGACCGACCTGCGCTACTTCGGCGGGATACCCCGCGATAACCGGTTTGTATTGCCGGAGCGACATCTGGGTCTGGTTCAGGCGGAAGAAGTGCTTGACCTCGAATCGCGAATGTCGGCCGCCGCAACGGCAATTGCCGCGACCGGGCTGGCAAATTTGCCGGAGACTGTGGAATTTACAGCGCCAGAACAGGAAACGCCGCCTCAACGGTTATCGGGTATCCGCATCGGCATTGCCCGCGATACCGCGTTTTCATTTATTTACGCAGCCAATCTGGATGTGCTGCGGACGATGGGAGCCACACTGATTTTCTTTTCGCCGCTTGCAGATAAAGCGCTGCCCGATGTTGACAGCATTTATCTGCCGGGCGGTTATCCCGAACTGCATTTGCAAACGCTACAGGATAACCGGGCAATGAAAGCCGCATTGCAAACGCATTTCCAGCAAGGCAAACCCATTTACGCCGAATGCGGCGGCATGTTGTATTTACTGGAATCGATCGTCGATAAAGCCGGGAATCGCGGTGAGATGGTTGGCCTCTTACCGGGACACGCCATCATGCAAAACCGGCTGAAAGGTTTGGGGTTTCAATCGGCGCCTATGGCCGGTGGCGTATTGCGCAGCCATACTTTTCACCACTCCCTTATCGAAACACCGCTGGTTCCTATTGCCTTTGGCGAGCGTGTGCATAACACTTCAGCAGGGGAAGCCATTTATCAGCTAAACCGGCTGACTGCCAGTTACCTGCACTGTTATTTTGCGTCAAATCCCACTGCCGCCGCACAATTGTTTTTACCTTAACGGAAACAGAACGACACCTCTATCCCAGTTTAAAACTCTTCCCAACCGCCGCCGTCAGTAGATTGCGGATCCAGTTTGACCATATGTCCCACGGGATTATGATCGGTTTCCTTCGCAACCGGTGCTGTAGCAAACGAGTTGTCCGCACCACGGCTATCACCATCCATTTTAAAGTGCGTTACCGTGACCGTCAGCTGCTGTGTTTGTTCTTCCATCGATGCTGCGGCGGCTGTGGCTTGTTCTACCAAGGCGGCATTTTGCTGGGTTACATCATCCATCTGGCAAATGGCCAGATTCACTTGCTCAATACCGGCGGTTTGCTCTGCGGATGCCGCGCTGATCTCGGACATGATGGCCGTAACGCCACGGATAGAATTAACAATATCTTCCATGGTGTTGCCGGCTTGGGTGACCAGTTTGCTGCCGTCCTCTACCTTCTCAACCGAATCACCGATCAGGTTCTTGATTTCCCCGGCAGCGGAGGCGGCGCGTTGCGCGAGACTGCGCACTTCTCCAGCCACCACGGCAAAACCTCGCCCTTGCTCTCCGGCACGCGCCGCTTCTACTGCGGCATTGAGCGCGAGTATGTTGGTCTGGAAAGCAATACTGTCTATCACGGTAATAATCTCGACAACCTTGCGCGAGGATTCATTGATCGCTTCCATCATTTTTACAACTTGACCAATCACTGTGACGCCTTTACCTGCGGTATTCGATGCACTAACGGCAAGCTCACTGGCATGTTTGGCGTTATCGCTATTCTGATGCACTGTTAAGGTCAGTTTTTGCATGCTGGCGGTGGTTTGCTCCAAACTGTTTGCCTGCACTTCGGTGCGATGCGACAAAGACATGTTGCCGTGTGCAATTTCTTTAGCGGCCGTGTGGATTGATTCGGCAACCTCCTTGATTTGACCGATAGTATTGTTGAGGTCATCCACCGTGGAATTGGCATCCTCCTTAAGTTGTCCGAAGGTGCCTGAATAATGATTAACAATTTTTTCAGTCAAATCGCCGTGGGATAAGGCATTGAATACCCGTACCGTTTCATTGAGACCGCTTTCGCTGGTTTGCATCAGTTGATTGATCGATTCGCTCAGCTCACGATAAAAGCCTGTCTTGCCTTGCATGACAATGCGCTGGGTAAAATCCCCCATAACCGCTGCAACCAAAATAACGGCCACTTCTTTTTCCACCATGACCTCGGAGGTGCGATCCAGCCATTCGGCTACCGAACCCATGCGCTTGCCTTTGGTGTTAATTACCGGACTGGCGGTGACCATCATATAACGTTCGCCCCAGTTAATACTGATGGGACTCAAGCAGCCGGTTGCATCGCTAAGTAATTGCGCCTGATGCGAGGGAATCTTGTGGAAGCTATCAATATTGGTGCCTACCAGATTATCAACGGAGAAATTGGGCAACAGTTTGCGGATATCGGCTTGGGCTTCGTCAAACATATTGATCACCGATTTATTGGCGTAAATAATGTTACGGTCGGTATCCGCTATCATCACGCCGGTGCTGACGTTGTCCAATGCAATCTTAATGCGCAAATGTTCATCGGCAATACGTTGAGCTTCCGCGACATCGAAACCCAGCTTGATCTGCATCGCTTTGAGAGCCGCCAGCACCCTGCCGATCTCATCCATGGCTTTGATTTCAATAACGTTAGTGTAATTGCCCTGGGCAATTTGACCGAAATGGCTAATGGTGGCATTAAGCGGACGCACGATGGAACGCAATAAAGAAAAACTCAACCACAGAGCCAGTAAAATACCCGAAGCGATCAAGACGCTAGCTATCTCGCGAGTGCTGTAATAACGCGACTGACTGGCATCGGATTCCTGTTTGGCAATACCGACCTGCAATTGCAATAGCTTCTGAATACCCTCCCCGACCGGTTCGTAAAGGGGATTAACCTTGCCCTCGATAATCTTGCGGGCAAGCCCGGCATCATTGCTGCGCAATGCTGAAATAGCCGGTTGCAGGCCTTCCATGACAAAGCGGTTTTTGTCATCCGCAACTTTATCCGCCAGCATTTTTTCATCCGGACCCAGCGAGTTTTCAATGTACGCCTCCCAGATCCTGGTGATGATTGCGATATTTTGTTCCACTTCGGCAAGATTCTTTTGAACCAACTCGGGCGTAGGGTTGAACAAGCTGGCGGTAATCCGCAACTGATTGGTAAGCAGCAGTTTCTGAACCTGGAAAATCTGGTTCGAAGGCAGCATGCGATTGGTATGAACAGTGCGCAAACCGTCGCTGGCCTTACTCATGCCGAAAAGTCCCATACCGCCGATAATGAGCAGCAGGGCTGACATGATAGCGATAACCATCAATAAACGGGCTTTGATGCTGATGTTTTCTAAGGACGGGAATCGCCCCGTCAGCGTTTTTTTGGCGATTTTTCCATCCTGGATTTTTAAATGACCCGCCTTGCCTTCGCGAAATTTTTGATAGGCATCGGTGGCCTCTGCAACTTGATTTTGGCTGGGTTTGCTGCGTACCGACATATAGCCGACCAACTTATCATTTTCATAATAAGGGGTAACATTGGCCAATACCCAATAAAAATCGCCGTTTTTGCAGCGATTCTTGACCACCCCGGTCCATGGGCGACCTGCTTTTATCGACTTCCAAAAATCCTCGAAAACTTCTGCCGGCATGTCCGGATGACGGATTATATTGTGCGATGCGCCAATCAGCTCTTCCCTGGTAAACCCGCAAATTCGGACAAAATCCTCATTAGCGTAGGTAATCACCCCTTTTAGATCGGTTTTGGTAACAATGGAATCCGTCTCTGCAAGAGCATGTTCAACATTGGTGATCGGCATGTTAATTTTCATGGGGATGTTGTTTTTCTTGGAAATGACACAAATAATTTAAAAATTTTGCAATGAGGCGCGCCGCGCACATCGTTATACACAACTTCGCCCCAGAACGTCATATCGGCATCCCTGCCAAAATGACGGTGTTCCGCAGGCACTTGTTTATAAAGGTGAGCACACCGGCGTGGGAACGATGAAAGCCGCAACCGGATTAACGATTATCCACGGTAAAGAACGCCATAACCTGTTGCAGCTGCATGGCTTGGCCGCTCAGTTCTTCTGCGGTGGCGGCAAGCTGTTCGGAACCCGATGCATTTTGCTGTGCGGCTTTATCCAATTGACCGACCGCATCGCTGATCTGGCCGATGCCTTGGGCCTGCTCTTCTGAAGACGCGGTAATCTCTTCGACCAAATCCGCCGTTTTCTGAATATTAGGCACCATTTTTTCCAACAGGATACCGGCGTCTTCGGCAATCTTGACACTGTTCTTTGCCAGGCTATTGATTTCTTGCGCCGTTACCCGGCTGTTTTCCGCCAGTTTTCTTACCTCTGCGGCAACCACGGTAAAGCCCTTGCCGTGTTCGCCTGCCCGCGCCGCTTCAATCGCCGCATTGAGCGACAACAGATTGGTTTTATAGGCAATATCTTCAATCAAACCGATTTTATCGGCGATTTCTTTCATCGCTTCCACCGTGCGCCTCACGGCTTCCCCGCCATTGGCAGCTTCTTCCGCAGCCGTGGTAGCCATGCTGTTGGTGATTTTGGCGTTATCGGCATTTTGTTTGACCGATGCACTCAACTCTTCGATGGACGCCGTGGTTTGCTCGACGCCTGAAGCCTGTTCGGTAGCGCTTTGGCTGATGGATTGGGCGGTCGCGCTGATTTCCTGCGACGCGCTGCCCAAGGCGTCGGAATTGGTGCGCACTTGCTGAACAACGCTGCTGAGCTGGTCGCGCATGGTTTGCAGCGCATTGGCCAGGACGCCTATTTCGTCTTTCTGGTCAATATCGATCTGCGCAGTCAGGTCCCCTTCCGATAACGACTCGGCAAACTTAACGCCCAATATAATAGGCTTGGTGATCATTGAAGCTAAAAACAACGCGATGATAACGCCCAGCACTATCGCAAGAATGATAGTGCCGATAACCACCGGAGTCGGGCGTTCGCTCATCAGCTTTTTAAGGAAAGTCACGTTACCTGGACAAATATTGTCTGAAAGGCGTACGTTCTCAGGACGGCTATTTCCGCGTCGATGAAAAAATAAGAAACCGCGTCAGTTTCGGACAGGTCAACCTTAAAACCGCGCTGCCCAAAAGCCTTGGGCAATTCGATGTTATTTTTTTGCGCAATGTGTTGATCTACTTTGACACGGAAACCAAACAGGATATAGTGCAGCGCGTCATTTCAGCGTTAAAGCCGGGCGGCTATTTTTTTATCAGCCATTCTGAAACTTTGCACAGTGTTAAAACCGAATTAGCCATGGTCACGCCTTCCATTTATCAAAAACCGTGCAAATAGGCCAGTATCAGGGACTGCCGAGGATCATCATCGACCCCGGCGAAAGTTATGTCACCAAAAAGGATGAAATTATTTCCACCCTGCTGGGTTCCTGCGTAGCGGCGTGTTTGTATGATCCGGTTAATCGCGTGATCGGCATGAATCATTTTTTACTGGCTCAGCAGCATTCTGCCCACAATGCAGCCCTGTTAGGCTCGGAAGGCGGACGCTACGGCATTCATGCTATGGAATTATTGATTAACCAGATGCTAAAACAGGGTGCCCAGCGCATTCATATAAAAGCAAAAGCCTTTGGCGGCGGCGACGTGCTTAAGCTGGGCAATGAATTACGCGGAGGACAATCCATAGGTGCAGTCAATTGCGAATTCATTAAAACCTTTTTGCGCACAGAACATATCCCCTTGGTAGCCTCCGGTCTGGGCGGTCACATAGGGCGCAATATTTTTTTCCTGGCGAGCGATTTTTCCGTCTATGTTAAGCGCATTGAGCATGCCGAAGAGGAAGCTGTCATTAAACAAGAACAACGTTTCCTGAAAAGAAATACCGCTCTACACATCCCGCAGCCATCGGATCAGGCTGATTTTTGGTAACGGCATTATTAAATATAATGGAACGCAGATAACGCAGATGAATAAGATGTCAGCAGATAATTATAAATATTCGGAAATTACTGAAAAAATCATTAACGCATTCTACAAAGGATACAATACCTTAGGGTATGGTTTCTTAGAAAAAGTTTATGAGAATGCATTATTCATTGATCTTGTCGCGATGGGTTTGCTCGTTGAAAAACAAAAACAGATAAAAGTTTATTACGAAGGCAAAGAAGTGGGAGAGTATTTTGCAGATTTAGCTGTTGAAAGAAGTGTAATTGTTGAATTAAAAACAGCTGAAACCTTATGTAAAGAACACGAACTTCAATTAATCAATTACCTGAAAGCAACAGAAATGGAAGTAGGTTTGCTCTTAAATTTCGGAAAAGAAGCCAGAGTTTAAACGTAAAGTTTTTTCAAACAAGAAAAATCTTATTCAATCATAATTATCAGCGTCATCAGCGTTCTATTTTTTGACTGCTGAATAGTAACAAATAACATATCAAATGATTAAAGTATTGATAGTCGATGATTCCGCCGTGGTGCGACAGGTATTGACCGGTTTATTGGACGGCGTATCGGGCATAAAAATCATCGGCGCGGCGCCCGATCCCATTTTCGCGATGAAGAAAATGGAAAGCGAATGGCCTGATGTTATTGTGCTGGACATTGAAATGCCGCGCATGGACGGCGTGACTTTCCTTAAAAAGCTGATGAGCGAGCGCCCGACTCCGGTGGTTATTTGCTCCACCTTGACGGAAAAAGGCGCGGAAGTGACCATGCAGGCGATGAGCGCCGGTGCGGTCGACATCATCACCAAGCCGAAGGTCAACTTGCGCAACTTCCTGCAAGAATCCAAAGCCACCATTATCGACGTCATCAAGGCTGCGGCGGGATCCCGCCCTCGAATAATCAGATCAAGCACAGCTTCGGCCAGTCCTGTCGCGGCAAGCGCAAACAGCCTGTTCGGCGTCAGCCCCCCTAAGCCGATGGTGCAAACAACCGATCGGGTAATCGTCATCGGCACCTCAACCGGCGGTACGCAGGCGTTGGAATACCTGTTCACCCAGCTGCCGCGCACTGCCCCGCCGATAGTCGTGGTTCAACACATGCCGGAACATTTTACTGCGGCTTTTGCCAAAAGGCTGGACGGTATTTGCCAAGTAACGGTAAAAGAAGCCGCGCATAATGATCGCGTCTTGCCCGGTATGGTTTTAATCGCTCCCGGCGGCAAGCACATGTTGCTGCAACGTAGCGGCGCGCAGTATCAGGTTGAAATCAAGGACGGGCCGCTGATAAGCAGACACCGCCCCTCAGTAGACGTATTATTTCGCTCAAGCGCTCAATCTGCCGGGGCCAATGCAGTCGGTATTATCCTGACCGGCATGGGCGATGACGGCGCTCACGGCATGAAAGAAATGCACGATGCCGGCGCCCTGACCATAGCCCAAGATGAAACCAGTTGCGTGGTCTACGGCATGCCCAAGGAAGCCGTCAAACTGGGCGCTGTCGATGGCATTTTGCCGTTGTCGGCCATTCCGCAACTGATTATGCAAGCGCCTACCCGGGCGCTGTTTAAAAAAACCTAGCTTCAGCTCATTAGTGCAATCGTCAGATGACACGGATTTAAAAAAGCACACAGCAAACTTGGCTTCGGCTTTTAAAAATCCGTTTTAAACCTCTCCAACCCGTGGGCTATCAATCATAAAACAACCGTCTCAAGCCGCATCAAACTGATCATTTACGTCATTATGCTTGATATGATGTTTTTCATCGACGGCCTTGATGCCCAGGTTACAAAAAAATCCCACCAGCAATAACCCGGCCATGATCTGCATGGTCATGTTATAGGCATCGGCTTTGGGCACGCCCTGCGCAATCTGGCTTTCCCTGAGATAATTAACCAGCACCGGGCCTGCAACGCCCGCCGTGGCCCAAGCGGTCAGCAACCGGCCATGAATCGCCCCGACGTATTGGGTGCCGAAAATATCGGCCAAATAGGCCGGTATGGTCGAGAACCCGCCGCCGTACATACTCATAATCACCGCATAACAGCCCATGAACAGCATGACGTTGTTCATTCGTCCGGTATAAGGCACGATCGAATAAAGCACGCAACCCAGCACGAAAAAGGTGAAATAAACGTTTTTTCTGCCCAGGTAATCGGACAGCGTGGACCAGACAAAACGCCCGCCCATGTTAAAGAAGCTAAGCATGCCAACGAAAGCGGCGGCTTTCTCGGGCGTGATCTGATTCTTAAACATCTCCTGGCTCATCGCCGAAGCCTGACCCAGTACGCCGATCCCGGCCGTCACATTCAGGCATAACACCAGCCACAACAGGTAAAACTGAGGCGTTTTAAGCACCTGCTCGACATGGACATGCTTGTCCGTAATCAACTTGCTTTTGCGCGTGTCCGGCTGAAAATTCGCAGGCAACCAGCCCTCTGCCGGCAAACGGATACTGAAAGCGCCGATCATCATAAAAACCAGGTAAATACAGCCCATGGTCATAAAAGTCTCGGCAACACCAACCGATGTCGCCGACGCAAAATGCTTCATTAAAAACACGCTTAACGGCGCGCCTATCATTGCGCCGCCGCCAAAACCCATGATAGCCAAACCGGTCGCCATGCCGCGCCGGTCGGGGAACCATTTAATCAGCGTTGAAACCGGCGACACATAACCCAGCCCCAAACCGATGCCGCCCAATACGCCGTAACCCAAATACAGCAGCCAGATTGCATGCAGCTCGACCCCGGCCGCCGCAATAAAAAAGCCGCCGCTAAAGCAAAGCGCCGAGCAAAACATGGTGACGCGCGGCCCGACTTTTTCCAGCCATTTTCCGGCAAATGCGGCCGACAGCCCTAAAAACATGATAGCCAGACTGAAAATCCAGCCCAAGGTGGTCAGTTTCCAGTCTTCCGGCAACGACTCGGTCACGCCCAGCACCTTGGTCAACGGCAGATTAAAAACACTGAATGCGTACACCTGGCCGATACACAGATGTACCGCCAAAGCAGCCGGAGCCGCCAGCCAACGGTTAAAACCCGGTTTGGCAATAATTCTGTCTTTCGATAAAAAGGATGAAGCTAACCATGTGGACATAAAACGTTGTTCCTGTTGTTTTTATTATAAATGTCATTAAATGCAATGGAACGCAGATAACGCAGATGAATATGATGAGCACTGATTAAAAAGCGTAAAACAGCATGGCTTCGGCTTTTACCTCCGTGTTCTATTAATCGTAGTTAGCATTCGCTGAATCATTACGAAAAATCATATTTTATCTTAATCGTCAGCGTTATCCGCGTTCCATTTTGTTAACTGCCGAGTCGTTGAAACTTTATCCCGATAAGTTGAGCGTTCAAACCTCAAACCGATTGATGCCGCGAAATACGTAAGCCGGGTTTATGCCGAAGTTATCGCGAAAGCTGTGGCTGAAATGGGTTGCATCGGCAAATCCGGCATCCAGCGCGGCTACCGTCATATTATCAACGGCGTTTAAACTTTCCAGTGCTAAAAACAGCCGTTTCCATGTCCTGAAACGCCGATAAGGGACGTCGGTATGCTGTTTAAACAAATGTAAAAATCGGGACGGGGAAAGATCGGCGCTATCGGCCAGATATTGTTGCGAGAAATTGTAATCCGGCTCATCGCAGATCAGGTCGATAGCGGTCTGTACGCGCGGGTCGAGCACTAAATTCAGCTCTCCGTTACAGTGCAACAAGTCGCTCAAACAGTTTTCGATTACGGCTTTATCGGGATCCCGCTCATAAATCCAGCACAATTGTTCGATCAGCTCATCATCCTGAAATAATGATAGCGACTGCTCCGGGCAGGCAAATCGGCGCTTGAAATACAAATAGTCGGAGCTGTCCCGCTCAATAAATAATTTGCCGTGGATGCCGCCTTCAAAATCAAGCTCATGCAGGATACCGGCGGGGACAATCGCACAGCGGCAACTTTGCCAGGCACCGTTAGCGATCTTTATCCTGAAAGGCCGGTAAATCCCCACATGCAATGCCACTGTCGCATAAGCGTGCGCATCCAAATGCACCGACGGACCGAAATAAAGCGACCGGCTTCGCCAAATAAACAAGCGCATATAAGCAGGATAAAGTTTCAGCATAGCCAGTTTATACAAGATTTAATGAGGGTGATCTGATTATAATCCTTGCAGCTGATTTTTATGAACCTTACCGATACAGGAGACATCATGAATATTATTGAATTTAAGTCCCGCTTTATAGAATTGTTGGGCAATGTTGCAAAAGGCGTTATTTTCGAGCATCGTTTTTTTGAACTGCCCTCCGAGCAAAAACCCTGGTTCGATACCGGCCTTGATGTTGAAGCAGGCGATAACTTTACCTCTTTCGCAGCCGGGCAAACGCAGTTTAAAGACCTGCCCATAACGCTGGAACCCAACTTTCAGCTTTGGTTTCGTATCGGTCAGGACGGCGAGATATTTCGAGGCACCCGCGACAGCCATAGTTTTACCGTAGCGCAATCGGGACGGCTTTATCTGGCCAGTTATTTTCCGGGGGAATGGTCCAGCAAAACCGGCGAACTGGCAACCCCGGACGAAGTGTATGACATGGTCACCGGCAACCTGGCCGTGCTGCTTATCCGCTGGCAGGACGATACGCTGGACGGCTTAAAAAGCCTTGCCGAAAACGGCGACGTGGATACCCTGATCGCAATGGAAATCGACCGGCTGGTTTCGCCGGTTATTACGCCGGAAGGCTGGGAGTATCTATGGTTTACCGGGCCTGCGGAAGTTTATCAGTCCCGTACAGTGCCTGCGAAAGAATCGGCCATCTGTTGTCATACCCACAATGACGGCGGCCTGTTGATAAAACCGGTTTCCCTGCCCTTTAAGCCGAACACCCGCTTGCGCTGGTCCTGGAAAATGGATGTCTTGCCCTCATCTGTGCGGGAAGACACCCTGCCCACCCACGACTATTTAAGCATCGCGGTCGAATTCGATAACGGCCAGGACATCACCTATTACTGGAGCGCTGAACTGCCGCCCGAAACGGTCTATCGTTGCCCGATACCGACCTGGACTGCGCGGGAGACCCATGTCGTGATCCGCTCCGGCCAACAAGGCTTGGGCGAATGGTTTAATGAAGATCGGGATGTCTATCAGGACTACATCAACGCCATAGGCGGAGCAATGCCGGACAACATCGTCAAAGTCTGGCTAATTGCGGTCAGTCTTTTTCAGCATGAAAAAGGCGTGTGCCAATATGCAGACATCAGCTTTCTGAATGATGACCGCGTGGTGCCGGTGCAGTGATTTCATACTCACCACACTTCAAAATCAGGCGCATTTATCCCCTCTCCTGCTGGACGACTGCACGGACAGGAAATGATCCAGTCATTTCTATGCATTCCCCACATCCCTGTGGATTATGCAGGAGGTAGAGCAACGCAGGAGTGGTTGCCGAGAGGGTTAGGGTGAGGAGATTTAAAACTCAATCACTATATCGGGAGCAAATATCATGAAAATTATCGGTTTAATACTGTTGGTTTATCTGGCTTTTAGTTATCCCGTGAATGCAGCACCCCGCATTGCCGTCTTAAACTTTGAGTTAGTTGACGACACTTTGTTACCGAATGCGCCGGAGGAATTGACCCGCACAGCATCGATGAAACCCTTGCTTGAGCAGGCCATCAGCAAACTTGGCGATTATGAAATTGTCCAAATCAGCGCCAATGACCAGAACGCCGCGACCGCCGGTGTAGGCTATTTGCTCAATTTTAATGACGTTGCCGCCAAACTGGGCAAGCAGTCCGGCGCAGACTGGCTAGTGGTTGGGCAGCACAGCAAACACAGTTTCTTGTATTCCTATTTAATGGTGCATTTGGTCAATGTAAAAGCTCAAAAACTCGCAGGAGACTTTTCCACTGAACTCAAAGGCACTAACCCCAAAGTTACGCAACGAGGTATAAACTGGCTTGCAAAAAAGTTGACTGCACGTATTGAGCAGCTCTCCGGTTCGGCGTCTACAACCAAGCCTTAACTGGATAAGGTCGTAGGGTACGCTGTGCGTACCTTTCGGCTTAATCCTTCGGCCTCAATACAAGCATCTTACCCAGTGATTGAAGTCCCACCAACTCTTCAAGCGCCAACCCGGATTGATCGAAAAGGCTCTGCCATTCATGAAGCGTTCTTTCCCTGCCTCGGGTAGCCATGAACATCTGCATATCAAAGGCCGCACTGGAAAAATCGGCCTTCAATTCCGAAACAACCAACTCCATTAGTGCAATGCGGGCACCGGTACCCGTACTTGCGGCAATGAGATTACGCAGCACTTTGACGCAACTCCGGTCATCCATGCCATGCAGAACGGCGCTCAACAAGTAGATGTCCTTGTCGTTTTTGGCTGCGGGAACCGATTCGAGCAAGTCCCCCGCTTGGAAGGTTAATCGGGACAGAAGGGCTGGCGATGCTTTTCCGGCCCAATAGCTTGCCGCTGTTTGAATAACCTGAGTCCGGTCAAACACCAAAGCCGTGAGCTGCGGATGCCGCTTTAGTATGGCTAATGATTTACTTCCCTTCGAGCCGCCCACATCGATGATTCGATCAAATCGCCCCCAATCGAAATCAGTGGCAAAACTGTCGCCCGTCAATGCTTCCACACTGTCCATCGCACGGGCAAACAGCGCATCGAATTCGGCATGGTCGTCCATGTAGGCATAAAGCTCACTGCCGTGAGAAATTTGGAACGGAACGTCCCCACTACGTACACCCTGTTCCAGCTGCTCAAACCAAGGCTGGCTCATCTCAAGCGAGTTGTGCATCAAGATCATTGCCCTGACATTCTTCGGGTTGTCTTCCCGCAAGTGGCTGGAAAGCGCATTGTTTTTGAAGACTCGCGGCGACACTTCGTCAAATATACCCATGGCCGCCAGCATGCGCAGCAGACGGTAGATGGCGTCCGGTTGCGCCAAGACGCGTGCCGCAATGACGTCAACTGCGAGCTGCTCATCGCCCAGAACGGATGCAATGTCCAGATGTACCCCGACATGAAGCACACGCGACTGCCAAAACGCAGAACCGATCTGGATGAGCCGAAACGGTGGCGGCGTGATCTTGTTGGAAATGTTCTGTAGCCAAGCGGCAAACTTCATCAGCTTGGCAAAACGACGAACCGGGCCTGATTTTTTTTGTAATGACATCGCAAACCTCCTGATATTCACATCTACCACTTTGTTTAACAACGGGCTCCCTCTCCCTCCGGGATGCCTACATGGATGTAGGTAGTAGAGCAATGCAGGAGCAATTGCCGAGAGGGTTGGGGGTGAGGGGATTAGACGCCCAAGCTATTCCGCCCTTGTCGGCGTCAAGCCCGTGGAAAACAGGTAGCCATTGAACGCCGCCAATTTTTCGAGGAAGTCGGCATCCATGGTTCGCCCCATCTGTTCTTCAAAAACATCTTTCAGCAGGATCGGCATCATTGCCAGGCTGACAAAGGCCATCCTGACAATGTCAGGGTCTAATGAAGGAGCGATTTGCCCGGCAGACTTCATATCCTCCACCTTCTTGGCCCCGCGCGTGCGCCCTCGCTCCAATAGCTGTTGGATAAAGCGCCGACCCGGTCCCTGGTTAAGCGCCAGAACTTTCAAGATCAGCTTCGGAAACTCGGGCCGTTTGGACATGGTCTCGTAATACAGCTTGAAGAAGTCTTTAACCCCATCAACGGAGTTCAGCATTTGCCCGTCCAACACGTTAAGTAGCGGGTTCATCGTGTCGCGAATCATCTCCTCATATAAGCCCTCTTTGTTGCCAAAGTAGTAACGGATCATCGAGATATTGGCGTCGGCCTTTTCTGCTATCAGCCGGGTCGTGACCTTGTGGTAGTCGTCGGACAGAAAACTGTCGAGAGCCGCCTTGAGCAACCGCTCGCGTACGGGATCGGTTGTAAACTCGGGGGTGCTAAACATCACATTCTCCAATATCAGATAGTGAATTTAGATTAGCAGTTGCAAGTGGGCGTCACCAGAAGTTTCGTTAATCAACTTAGGCGGTTTGATTGGCTGGGAAATTTGCCGCTTAGGGATGTTAATTCTGAACCGGATAGATGCCCAACAGTAGCGTAGGCCGGAATAAGGCCATCCAAGCGCATGGCGCGAGGTGGCGTTTCCGGCGAATTTGGGAGGTGTCTGCCGGAAACACCCGTTTTCGCTGCCGCTCGAACCGGCTTATTCCGGCTTACTACAGGGCTACATTGATTTTTTCAGGTTTATTTTTTATAAAACTTTTTGGTGTAGCAGGACATCAGCAGCCCCCTGACCGTTGCAATATCACTTTGTTTATTGATCTTACTGTCCTTATCACTCATAGTCGGCATCAGGCTTTTTGTTTCATCGGAAATATTACTATTGCTAAACACTGAATCAGCTGCACAGTCACAGTAGGATTTGGCTTGTTCCGCAGAGCGTGTGGAACTCTCCTGCTTTATACAGTTATTAATGAAAGCCGATTTAACGAGGTTTCCATTATCCTTCTCTGCACTGCATGCCGATAAGCCGAGGCATAAAGCCGCGATAAACACTAAAATTTTCTTATTCATTTTATTCCTTCTTGTCGATTATTATTATGGAATTACGTTGGGCAAACTGTTTATGCCCGATATTCATATACATCAAAATATTGGGCAACAAAAAGATGTTGCCCAACACGTCAGGAACCCCAACGGGGTTCAAGCCGTTAGCCGGGGGTTGAGCGTAGCGACACCCCGGATGGCATGGACAAAGAACCTCGACCCCGGCGGGGTCGCAGGGTCGCAGTAATTCGGGCTACAAATAATCCGGGTTATAATCGACACCGGATTTTTCCAGCATTTCAACCAACTCATCCCGGAACGATTTCATTTTATGGTGTTGTTCCTGATTGGCGATATAGTTTGCCACAGCGTCCAACCCGGATGCGCTAACGGTGAAAGCCGCATAACCTTCTTGCCATGCAAATTGCTTTTCTCCTAATGTATCATGAACCCACACGGAAGATGATTTCTTCAACTCCCGCATCAGATCTGCAAGATTGTGCGTGTATTTTAAAGACACCAGCAAATGGACATGGTCATCGATTCCACCAATTCGTTTTGAAAACCCGCCCAGTCTATGGACAATTCCACCGAGATAATCATAAAGCCGAGGACGCCATTTTACATCAATGACGGGAGCACGGTTTTTGGTTCCAAATACGATATGGTAATGCAGGCTAAGATAGGTGGATGCCATGGTAAACTTCGCTTAAATGTTGTGTTTCTGCGACCCCGCCGGGGTCGAGGGTTTTTGTTTCATGCCATCCGGTCCGGGGGTGTCGCTACGCTCAACCCCCGGCTAACGGCTTGAACCCCGCTGGGGTTCCTGACGCGGTGGGTTAACAGCTTCGCTAAAGCGTCTAAGGTTGGTATCGTTAACTCAACATTTCCATCCGAATGTATTGGGTTGCTAAAGGATGCAACCCAACCATGTTGTCCGACCTACCCAGCTAACCGAAAAATTGCCATTACGGAATTATCAATTTGTGTGTCTACAAGCCGGACGGGGCATGTTGCCCCGTCCGAAACGTTTTGTGTTGATTAAGCTCAACCACTTTCTAGGCATCGTGGAAACGTTAGGAGCGGAGTTGCAAACTCCGCCCCGCTTGAATGTACCCCAACAGCTGCGCTGTTGGGGCGTCCGGTTGACTGAGTTGTTAGCCTCAGGCAGCCATATTTCTGACAAAACGTGGTGGCGCATTGCGTTTCTCGTTATCGCATTTCCTTGCCCAAAAATAGCCCCCACCGAGCGAAGCAACGAATCCAATAACTACCAAGACAAATAGATTGGCTCCAAAAAATAGGGGGGTACTAATCGAAAAGGTCGTGGACAAAAAATTGGGAAGAAAAACAAACATAACTAACATTGCAAGAGCGACCATGCTCATTCCGGATTTGACGTCGTTCGCCCATTCCTGCTTGGTCGACCCGTAGACAACTTCTGCTTGGCAGCCTACGCAAACAAATTTTCCGCTTTTCACAAAGGTGTCGCAGTAGGGGCAGTAGTAGCCCTCGGATTCCAGATCGGGAGGAAGCTCTGCACCTTCTAACTCAAGCCTAGCTAACTCTTCTGAATGGGCCTTCCATCGAAGAAGTAAGCCAACAGAATACTGAAGCGGGTCTGAGTCGATTAATTTCGCGCAGTTCTGGCACAACCAAATAGCATTCTGAATCGATTTCCGCTCCTCCGGGGTGAGGGCTTCGTCATAGCGAGGCCCACCTTGTGCGGCGGCAGTTATGTGAGCAGCTACCCCAATGCGAGTGGCTTTGTTTTCTTCGGCATTTGGGCCGGAGGTTAAGCAACGGCATTTTGGATTTGAGCAACGATTGCCAACTCGCTCCTGGAGGATCTTTTTGGTCCGTTCCGGAAAATCATCTCTATTGTTTTGTGCCATGACGTATCTGAAGAAGGCTAACGTAATATATACGACATCAATTGTCGTATAAAAAAACTGTGTTGTCGTTTATTCATCATAAAGCTATCTAATTATTTGTTTTTATTAAGCCAACGTTACAGCAACAGGACATAACGTACAAACAAATACGACATCATCAACCCGCCCAAAAAATCATCTCCAAACAAGCTAACGCCTATTGTACTCTGAATTGCGATTTTCTGCGTTAATCAGCCAACATTCTTAACCCCGGCACTAACCATTGCCGCAATAGCTACCGCCTCGCTTTGTCCGCCGGCATTTAGCCCTTGTATAACGCTACGCTGGTTTTGCGGCGGTTGATTTTGACTGACTTTCCACTTGCCGATTAACCGCGTGATAACCATTTCAATACCGATAACAGCCCCAAGCAGCTTTTCGGTAAAATCCTCCGGCGCATCCGACACCGCCCACGGCTCGGGAAATGCGGCTTCGTTTTGCCGCGTTAACGCTTCAAGCTGGGCGCGAACCCAAGCAGCGTCATCGATAATACGCAAAGAACCATAAGCATGAACTACCGCATAATTCCAGGTCGGAACCACCTTTCCTGCTTCCTGTTTCGTCGCATACCACGACGGGCTGATATACGCGTCCGGGCCGTGAAATATGGCCAGCGTTTCGACATCCGACGCAAGATCATGCCAGAGCGGATTGGCTCGCGCTATATGACCGCGCAATACGCCAAACGGTTCCGGCGTTGGCGAAAGATGCAATGGAATATGATTGGCGTTAATGCCGTTTGAATCGAGCGTTACCAATGTCGCAAGCGGCCGGTTGCGAATCAGCTCGTGCATGACTTCAACATCGGGCTGTTCAAACTGTGCTGGTATGTACATGGGTCTACTCGGAAATAAGGACTTCGCTGATTTGAATAACCGGCTCTATGTCGGTGTAATTGGGCATATCGCCTTGCAGCACTGCGGCGTGCGGCATAAAAGCGGCCATGAAGTCTTCAGCCGAATTAAACAGGAAGTGGCACATGACTATATAGGCGGCATCCGTTCCCGGCACTGCGCCGCCAAGCCCGCGCTCGACTGAAACGCCCTTGAATCCTGTATGGGAGCTCAAAAGCCCAATCGACAACGGCATGTGCGTGTCGATGTAATAGCCCATATCGAACCGTGCGCTTGGATTGCTGGGGTACAGGATGCTGATTTTTATCATGAAGATCCGATCAGTGGTGAATGGTGGGTTAAATAGCATGGCTTGATAGGGCCATGTTTCCTCGATTCGTTCAGGCGTTACTCAATACCAGTGGAATTTTTTCCTTACTGGGGTATTCTCAGTAAAACCGCCAGGACGCCAGACTAACGATGGTAAAACGCCTGGCAAGATTTTGTGCATCCTTAATCTCTCAAAGCGTACTGTCAACTTCATATATCAAAAACATCATGACTAAGTTGAATGCACCCAACAAAACTTCAGCTGTGAGGATAGGATTATTGTAACTCGATTTTTAAATACGATATATTGAACGCAGTGAAGCTAAAAAATGCGGTCTAAAACGCGTGTGCAAATGTGTTGTTACACACGAAAGTCGCCTAAGAGCGAATCTATGCGGCTATCTCGGGTAAAGGCCTGCAATCGCGCATCAATGCCATTTTAAATGAACATGCTGTTTAACCTACCACGTGGATACCATGAAACACCCTGAATTCCCGCTGATCGACGAATTAATTTATCTTAACCATGCCGCCGTAGGCCCCTGGCCCAAAAGAACCGGCGCGGCGGTAATCAAGTTTGCCGAACAAAACACCCGCTACGGCTCACACTTCTATCTGGACTGGCTGAACAAGGAAGCCGAATTACGCACCCAATTGCAGGCCTTGTTAAATGCCCCCTCCTCTGACGATATTGCGCTGGTTAAAAACACCTCGGAAGCCTTGTCCTTTGTCGCCTACGGTTTGACCTGGCAGTCCTGCGACAATATTGTGTCCAGCAATGAGGAATTCCCTTCCAACAGACTGCCGTGGGAATCCTTGGCCGATCAAGGCGTGGAATTTCGACAGGCCGACTTACACAGCGCCGATTCCCCCGAAGATGCTTTATTTGCGCTGGTCGATGGCAACACGCGCTTACTCACCATCAGCTCCATACAATTTGCCTCGGGCCTGCGTATGGACTTGGAAAGGATCGGTGAATTCTGCAAGCAACGAGGCATCCTGTTTTGCATTGACGCCATCCAGAGTCTAGGCGCGGTGCAATTTGACGTGCAGGCTTATCAGGCGGATTTTGTAATGGCCGACGGTCATAAATGGATGTTCGGCCCCGAAGGTTTGGGCGTTTTTTACACCACGCCCGAGGCCAGAGACAAGCTAAAGCTGACCCAGTACGGCTGGCACATGATGAAAGACATCCATAACTATGAAAACCAGCCGTGGGAAGTTCACCCCACCGCCCGTCGTTTTGAATGCGGCAGCCCCAATATGCTGGGCATCCATGCTTTTTCCGCCAGCCTGTCTTTATTGCTGGAAACCGGCATGGCTGCGGTCGAAACGCAGGTTTTAGAAAAGTCCGATTATGTAAAGGATGCGATCGATAAAAACGGGCAGTTAGTCTTATTGTCGGCGAAGCAAAGTCCGCTTAAATCCGGCATTGTTATCTTTAAACACCGGACGGTTTCAAACGAGGTGTTATATAAATACTTGCAGGAAAACGCTGTGGTTTGTGCCTTGCGCGGCGGCGGCATACGATTTTCCCCTCATTTTTATAATACGTTTGAGGAAATCGACCGGGCGTTTGAGTTGATTGGCTTGTTGTAGCACACTATTTTCTACGAAGACCTTAACAGCACGGAGGGTCATTCATCCGGGATGATAATCCTGGTATGTCCTGATGGTTGACACGTAAACCATCAGGACTATTATTTGTCAATACGCAATCGACCCAACTTGCGCTTCATTAGAACTGCCGACATGATGATACGCGTTGAAAATGCAGTAAAAATAACTCAACAGCACTTTTCACTACATTTTCAACGCAAAATAATTACTTCAATGCTATTAATTCACATGAGGAAACAGTTATGAAAAGTACTTATATCGGTTTGGCCTTGGCTGCTTGCCTGAGTATCGCTTCTGCACCTTTATTGGCTGAAGTTGTGCCTGCGCCTGAGCACCCCGCAAATATCTCTGCGCCCGCTACATCACCTACAGAGCATCAGGAAGCGGCAGCGCTTCATAAGAAGCACGCGGAACATCACAAAGGAATGGCAGAACACCATAAATCGGTGGCTGCAGAATATGGTAAAGCAGGACATCCTGAATTGAAAAAGCACCACGAAGCGATGGCCAAACACCATGAAGCACTGGCCAAGGAACATGAAAAAGCAGCCGAAAATCATGAAAAGATGGCAAAACCCAAGTAATCCGAGCATTATTTAATATTGATATTTTAGGACCGGGTAATGATGCGAAATCAAACTAAACAATACGCAATAGTGGGTTTATTTTTTGCTCTATTACTCGGTTTAATACCCACCACAAAAGTAATAGCCGAGGATTTACAACCCCCGCAGCAAATCATCCAAAGCGTTTCGTCACAATTGCAGCAAAAACTGAAGGACAAATCCTTTACCAGGAATTTTGCACAAGTTACGCAATTCGTTAATGGCGTTATTTCCTTGCATACGGATTTCGACAGAATCGCACCGTTAGTTCTGGGGAAACATTGGAAAACAGCAACATCTGGTGAGCAGGAGCGCTTTAAACATGAGTTCCAGACCCTGATCGTAAGAACCTATTCCAGGGCGTTTGTAGAATATAACGACTGGACCATCCGTTTCATGCCGCTTGAAATGTCCAATGAAGCCACAAAAGTCGTCGTCAAAACAGAGGTTCTGCAACCCGGCCTGCAACCTGTTGACGTCAATTACCGGATGCTCCTGACTAAAGGCGAATGGAAAGTCTACGATATTATGATTGATGGCGTGAGTCTGGTGACTAATTACCGTTCAACTTTTAATGACGAAATTCAAACCAAAGGCTCATTAAGCGCCGTTATTGATAACCTGGTTAAACGTAATGCCGAAGCGCTTTCCGCAAAAGATTCCTGATGGCAGAGTTTAACCACAAGCTAAAAAACTTCGTTCACACCTTGGCGCTTTTTCTTTGCATGGGCGTCATTTTGTCATTAGTGGGCTTCATTTTAGCCGGGGTCGATGGCATTTTGTGGGCGGCGGCTTTAGGTGTCCTGATATTGGTTATCAGCCCGAACATATCCCCCGCTTTCATCTTTGCCATGTATGGAGGTAGATTGCTATCGGCGAATGATGCGCCCGGCCTTTATCAGATAACGCAGGAATTGGCCGCTCGTGCGGATTTGCCTGCGCCGCCCGAGCTTTACTACCTACCCAGTCAACTTATGAATGCCTTCTCGGTAGGTACGTCGGCAAATCCGGCGATCGGTCTTAGTGATTCGCTGCTGCATACACTGAGCATGAGAGAGATTATTGCAGTACTGGCACACGAAATCAGTCATATCCAGCATAATGATGTGCGGGTGATGACTTATGCCGATGTCCTCAACCGGATCACCAACACCTTGTCTTTGACTGGTTTTTTGTTGATTTTTTTAAATCTGCCGCTGTATTTTCTGGGCTTGGTGACGATTTCCTGGTTTGCATTAGGCGTGCTGATTGCGGCGCCGACCATTATGGGTTTCCTGCAACTGTCATTATCCCGAATGAAAGAGTTTGATGCCGATCGCCAAGCCGTTTTATTAACGGGCGATCCCGAAGGGCTGGCAATGGCATTAAGTAAACTGGAAGTCTATGAGTCCTCGATTTTCGACATTCTGTTGGGTCGAGGTCATAGAGGATCGATTCCATCCGTCCTCAGAACGCACCCGGACACCGAAGAAAGAATAAAACGGTTGTTAAGTTTGAAAGAGCTTTCGAAACAAACCCTGAAATATTCGAACCATGACGGATTTTCCGTACCCGTCCATTATCAAAAATCAATTAGAAAACCCCGCAGGCATTTGGGCGGGTTTTGGTATTAAACTCCGTAGCTAATCCTTGGATTTACTGACAGACTCATTACGCTGGTTCCCAATCTCCAGATTGGGAACATCAAAGGCGAAGCTCTAGCTTCGCGACACGGGAAGCTAGAGCTTCGCCACCGAGTTACCAAGCTCAAGCTTGGGAACTAGTGAAAACACTCATGAAAACCATGTATTTACATTCCTGGCAGCAGCGACAATTACAGTCAGATGGAAAACAACCTATCTGCCATCATGCATCGGCGGCTTTACCTTACATTGTGGACTGTAGTTGGCGGTTACTTGCTTTCTGATACGGGTTGCAGCATTTGTGTACCATGACCGCTCCACTTCTGCCGGGTCTATATACCCGACAAAAACCGCAATCCGTTATAGTCAACCATCAATTGGATTTACTGCCAAATGCCTTCTTGATCTTGGTAAATTGCAACAACTGGGCTTCAACCTGACCATTAAATGATTCCGGTTGATAAGCGCCCTGCTCGTTAACAGCACCAGCCTCCATGCCGGTAAGCAACTCAATTGCGTCATCTACGGTTGTGACGGCGTAAATGTTGAATTGGCCGGATTGCGCTGCATGCACCACATCCCAGCGCAGCATCAAATGTTTAATATTGGTGGCGGGAATGATCACCCCCTGAGTGCCGGTTAATCCTTTTTTGGCGCAAACATCAAAAAACCCTTCAATTTTTTCATTAACTCCGCCTATCGGTTGAACGTTGCCCAGTTGATTAACCGAACCGGTAATTGCCAAATCCTGCCGTAACGGAATCTGGGCAAGCGACGATAGAATAGCGCAAAGTTCTGCCAGAGAGGCGCTGTCGCCTTCAATGTGGCCGTAGGATTGTTCAAATACCAGACTGGCGGCAATCGAGAACGGCGTTTTCCGGGAATACCGTGCGGCGATAAAGCTCGACAATATCAATACGCCTTTTGAATGAATAGCGCCGCCTAATTCGGTTTCACGTTCAATATCAACCACTTTGCCGGTGCCTAGGCGGGTGGTTGCTGTGATCCGGCAAGGTTGTCCAAAACTAAATTCACCTAGCTGCAATACCGTAAGACCGTTGATCTGACCGGTAACCTTACCTTCAATATCAATTAATACCGTGCCTCGATGTATATTCTCATACAGTTTTTCCCTGACCTTATCCAACCGGTGCGTTTTATGGTCAATGGCCTGTTGCACATCGCTGTTGGTAATATGCTCATGACCGTTACTATCTGCCCAATAGTCCGATTCGGTTAACAAGTCCTTGATACTACGCAGGTGGGTTAGCAGTTTTTCCGCATCACCGACCATTCTGGAGCTCTGTTCGATAACCCTGGCAACTGCGTTTTGGCTCAGTGGACGCAACTTCTCGCGGCGGGCGATAGTCGCCAGCAACCGGGCGTAGTCATGGTCGTTGTCTTCCCTGGAAACCGATTGGTCGAAATCGGCGGCGATTTTAAAAAGATCGTGAAACTCGGGGTCATATTCGCTCAGCAAATAATAAATCACCGGCTCCCCCATCAGGATAAGCTTTAAATTAAGCGGTATGGGTTCCGGTTCCAGCGATGTAGCGCTGATCAGACTGAGCGCCCGTTCCAGCGATTCGATACGAATCTCACCGGATTGCAATGTTCTTTTTAGCGTATCCCAGGCATAGGGTTGAAACAGCAGCTTTCGGGCATCGATAATCAGGTAGCCGCCATTGGCTTTATGCAACGCACCGGGTTTGATCATCGTGAAATCGGTGACTAGCGAACCCATGTAAGCCTGATGATCGATACGGCCGACCAGATTGCTGTAATTCGGATGATCTTCGTAAATAACCGGAGCTGCTTTCTTGCCGCTAAAATCCACCATCAGGTTCACGCAATAACGTTTAAGCGGATTAGATTCCTGCGTTAACTCCATAAACGGCAACATTTTTTCGCTACGCGGAAGAAAATCCAGCACATGCTCGATAATATCTTTTTGAGCATCATTTAGATAACTAAGGACAGCTTCCTGTTTGGCGTATTTTTCAATCAGGTCATCTATGGAGTGGTTGACGGCCTGCTCCGCAACTTCGCGGTTAAGCGCTTGCAGTTTGCGCTTGGTTTCCTTGCGCCAAATGGGGAAGTTTTTCAGCAGTTTTGCCAGACGCTCCTGCAAGTCGAAAATGGTTTTTTGTATTTCATGCTGCTTGTCCTTATCAAACTTATTAAACTGCTCGGGGCTGATAATTTCGTTGTTTTCATTCGCAGGAGAAAAGGCATAACCGGTCGCGGTTTCCGTGAGGATAATATGGGCATTGGCCGCCTCTTCACGTAACTGGCTGAGTTCGCTTATTTCCCGTCGCCGCGATTCGCTTTCAAGTTCCCCCGTTCTGGATCGGTATTCATCACCGTCAAACGCTGCAGGTATGGCGATGCTCAACTCCTCAATCAATTGTTCCATATCCTGCTTGAACACCTTGCCATGTCCCGGCATGAATTTAATGGCCGTCGGTTTGGCAGGCTGACTGAAGTTGTTTACATAACACCAGTCCGAAGGAATGCATTGCCGACTGGCTTCGTGTTCGACCAACTGTCGTACGGTAGTCAGTTTACCGGTGCCGGAAGGGGCCATTGCGAAGATGTTGTAACCGTTTTTATGCATGTGGATGCCTAATTTTACGGCGTCAACAGCGCGCTGCTGTCCCACGACAATATCAATATCTTCAAGCTCCTCGGTGGAGCTGAACTTTAACTGTTCGACATTACATGGTTTATAGAGTTGTGAAGGATCCAACGGTGTATTTTTCATGGGTTATATACTCTGCGTGGAAAACTCAGTTTATTAATTGGGTAGCGTTAAATATACGCTCCCTGCGTTTGATACAAAAAACAATACCTTAATAGTAAGGGGTATTATCTATTTTTAGACATTGATAATTAACAACTTTAAACACAGCGATGAAACTTATATTTTAATAATAGTCGCTATTTAACCCTATTTCCAGAATATTATTACACTAAGTATTACCACCTGCCTGCTTACGCCAACTGTGGTGTGTTTTTGGTTAGACGGTTAATTTAAGCCAAATGGTGCGCCTGATTCATTTGCCAATTTCTATAAGCTCCAACTTGTGTCGGTAAAAGTTCATTCATTTCAGTGAGCTTCTAAAATTGCTGCGAAACTAGGTATTTACACTAATATTTTTATTCTTAATTTTTTGTTTCAATGCTCACAGTTGAATTTTTCTATGTGCGATCAAAAAATTCATACGAATCTAGCAACTTAGCTATGAGTGAGGTGAGAAGTGAGTACGCCTATCCAAGACGCTAATTTAATCATAGCGGGGTCTTTTACGCCTGTAAACCTCCCAGACTGTTACACAAAAATTGCTGAACTTGCCTTCTACAAGGCAGAAAACAGAGGTTTTGAACCAGGCCATGAACTTGATGACTGGATTGAGGCAGAACGGGAATTTAATGAAATGATTGCTAAAAACACTCCTCACTAGACCCTACGTAAATTAAAGGACTTAACTTTATTTTTATATTATTGGAGACGTTATGCTGATTAACTAAATAGATGAAAAAATATACTCGGTTAACTGTCGGGTTGATAGCTACCATTTATACCGAAAAATCAAAATTAAGTAATACATTTATTACTTAATGAAAATAAAATTTATTCTTTAGGATTTTTAATTATGTCTACACAAACAAATACCGGTACAGTTAAATGGTTTAACGCCAGCAAAGGCTTTGGTTTCATTGAACAGGAAAAAGGCCCTGATGTCTTTGTTCATTACAGCAATATTAGCAGCACAGGGTTTAAGTCATTGACTGATGGGCAAAAAGTGAAATTCAATGTATCGCAAGGAAAAAAAGGCCCGCAAGCTGAAGATTTAATTGTCATCTGATGCCGCAGCAGAGTATTCATTTTCGAATTTAACCTCAATAAGGTGAGTAATATGCAAATCCCATTACAAATCACTTTTCATGGGATACCCCATTCTGATGCTGTAGAGGCTAAAATCCGTGAAAAAGCCGGCAAGCTGGATAGGTTTCATTCGCATATTATGGGCTGCCGGGTTGCGGTGGAAGCAGAGCACCACCATCATCATCAAGGCAATCAATACCATATTCGCATTGACATCACCACGCCGCGCAAAGAGTTGGTCATTAGCCGGGAGCATCATGACAAAAAGGCTCATGAAGATATTTATGTAGCCATACGTGACGCCTTTAACGCAGCGACAAGGCAGTTGGAAGATTATGCACGGATTCAGCAGGGCAAGGTTAAAACGCATGACTTGCAAAGCACCGGAACCGTAAGCCGCATGTTACCGGAAAAAGATCACGGCTTTATTGAGGCTGAAGACGGGCATGAAATTTATTTCCACCGAAACAGCGTGACAGGCAGTGGGTTTGATGCGTTACAAGTTGGCGATGAGATCCGTTATGTTGAAGAAACAGACGATCTCGGCCCACAAGCCAGTATTGTTTACCCCTAAAATTTTTATATGCTGGATAATAACCCCGGCATGACTTTATTTTTATCCTAAATCTTTAAAATCATGCCGGGCTGTTTCAACTTTAGATCGATATGTTTCGGCATCGCCATAATCAATGAATTTCTGATAACGGCTGTGTAAGCTTTTAATACGTTTAGCATGTTTAATGGGACACCAGAATTGTTCTGTGCGCCCGGCTATTTCCTGAAAATAACCCAATAACCCATTGACATAACTACAGTAGGCGCAGTTAATCTTTTCTATGATATTAAGATAATTTAGATACTGTCTATCGAATATAATATAGTCTTGTCGTTTTACTTTGGGAATACCATAAATAGGAAAACATATTGCCTGATATAAGCTGATGGTTATATCCATTAATGCCACGGGTACAATACATATCCAGATAAAAGGTACACTCAGTATATGCTTTAGTTTTGCATCGGCAATATAGTTAAATAATTGTTTGGCATATTCCTTATGTCGAATAATAACTTTCTCTTCAAAATAGACACGCCGTTTAAGAATTTCATAGGAAAATTGTTCCTGTTGTTTTTGCAATTCATCGACCAGTTCATCTTCCAAGTCTCTCATTTTATCCAGCAATACTTCAATTTGTGTGGGCATAACTAATTCCTGTTCGAAGAAAATAAGCGGCGTGAAAAATGAAATAATATCTAAAAATTCAGATAATTAACGCTGCCATTTAACCATACTCCTGCTAATAAAAATTATTTATTTCACCATCCATTAGTGCATAAACATCAAAGTAAATTACCCGCCGAACGGCGCTGATGGCCAACGTTATAGTCGTGGCGGCCGATAAGTTATCACTCCATAATTACAACATCGAAAAATAGAATATTTTCTTAGATAGTTGAATGTTTTCAGGATAGACAGCTCTTTAGTTTTGTATTGATGGGCAAAACCATACGATCCAACTTTGTTAAGAAGAGCTGCGTTTATTATCTAAACCCAAGATATGATAAAATCCGTGTTTTTGATAAAGTCCATCCTTGGCCATATCCATTAGGTGGGTAGTGATTGCTACTCGCCACATCTCGCGTCTTAAGAACAATTTCTTCGGAGTTTTTTATGATTATTCTCGGTATTAATGATGGTTGTCATCATAATTCCGCCGCCTCAATTTTAATTGATGGCAAATTGGTTGCTTCTGTTGAACTGGAACGTATTTCCAGAATTAAAAATGACGGTTCCTTTCCTCATGCGGCAATAGATGAAGTTTTAGCCATTGCAGGATTGACCGCTGAAAATGTTGATATAGTTGCCAAAGCTAATTTATCGCGGTGGCAACAAAGGCCTTACCTTAATCGCTATTATCATCATGTGGCCAAGGCGGGTGAAACCGACACCTCAATCAGAAATTTTTTCTGGAAAAAGCAGTTCGAGCGCTATCGGCGTATACTTCATCGACGTAAAAAACCGCTGGGTATTTTGGCGCAAAAACCGTCGCAAACGGTAGAACATCATTTAGCGCATGCGGCATCCGCTTATTATGCCTCGCCTTTTGGAAATGAACGTGTCGGGGTGATTACTCTGGATGGCGTGGGAGATTTTTCCTGGGGCTCTGTTTGGATAGGCGAACATGGAAAATTACAGCGTGTAGACCATTTGCATCAGGTAAACAGCATCGGCTTATTGTACTCCGCCATTACTATTTACCTTGGCTTTAAGGCTAACAGGCACGAAGGCAAAGTGTTAGGCTTGGCCGCTTTCGGTAATCCTGAGCCACTGTTATCCCGTTTACTTGCACATACCAACAGTGAAAATTGGGATGAACTTTTCGATCCTAAATTGGTACGGGTTTCTTTAAAATTCGGGGCGGACCTCGGGCAATTGGTTATTAAGGAATTGTGTGCCGATCTGTCCAAAGAAGATGTAGCGGCCGGCATTCAGGCCTATACCGAAAAATTAATTTGCCAGTGGGTGCAAGATCGGGCCAAAGAATTAAAGGTTTCCAAATTGGCCTTGGCTGGAGGCGTGTTTTCCAATGTGAAATTAAATCAACTTATCCTGGCTTTGCCGGAAATTGAAAATATCTATGTACATCCGAACATGGGCGATGGCGGTTTGGCAACCGGGGCCGCATTTGAGGTTTATTCACGTTTAAATCAGGGTCTGGAACCCCAATTTAACCAGCAAGTTTATCTGGGCACCGAAATTAATCGCGATAATGCGCTAGCCGCGCTTGAAAAGCAGGGAATAACTTATGAAGAACCCGACAATCTTGCGTTCGCCGTTGCAATGTTATTAGCCGACAGCAAAGTTATTGCGCGCGCAGACGGCAAAATGGAGTACGGTCCGCGCGCCTTGGGCAATCGCACCGTGATGGCCGCTTGTAATGATCCGACCATTAATGATTGGTTGAACAAAAAGTTTGCCCGTACTGAATTCATGCCTTTCGCCCCGGTTATTCTGCAGGAACATGCTCAAGAATACTTTCCGGAATGGCGGGAAGATCACATTACCGCGCGTTTTATGACGCTTACCTACACCGTTTCCGAAATAGCCAAGAGAAATATTCCCGCCGCTGTGCATATCGACAACACCGCGCGTCCTCAAGTATTACGCAGAGAGGATAATCCAGACTATTACGATATTATTAAAGAATATTATGATGTTGCAGGTGTGCCCAGCGTAATTAACACCAGCTTTAATATGCACGAAGAGCCTATTGTTCGTACTGCTGACGAGGCTATTCGCGCCTTTCAGGCTGCCGATCTGGATGCATTGGTATTGGGGCCGTTTTTAATTAGAAAAGCCGACTAAGCATAACTTGGTCAACAGGCGACTAAAAGCTTTTATTCACCACGAAGACACGAAGAAAAACATAAAACTTCGTGCGCTTCGTGGTTTTCTTGTATGACTTCCGTAAACATCAGTAGCCCGACTTATACGATAATTTCCCGCAACACCGAGGTAGCATAGCTTCCCGCCGGTAAGGTAAAACAAAGCTCCAGCGTTGTGTCATCAATAAACTGCCAGTGTAAATCCTGCACGTTAACCCTTAATGCGCGCCTGTCCCGATCAACGGCACTCGCTATCAAACCCTGAGCCAATAGCTGATGTACATCGATAACAGCTTGCTCAATAGCCAGCGCATCGGCTGACACATCGGCATTCCCCCTGCCCCATAATACGCCGGTAGGATGAATTTCTTTCTCCGCCAGCCGCCGGATGATTTCAGCGTCAGGCTGATCCGATTGAAAGCAGCTGTGCGACAGATCGAATTGATAAGTATCGCCCGCCACCGGCTGGTTCCAGTTATTTTGCGTTACCCGCTCAGCTAAAATCCGGTTGAACAGGTATGATCTGGCCGCCGACAAATAAATGCTGCGTTGCTCCCGCCCCACTTTTGCGCCCTCAAACATTGCCAAAGCCTTGCTGACATTTTGACCTTCGTTGCCAAAGCGTTGCGAGCCGAAATAATTGGCGATGCCGTTGGCTTTAATCAGTTCCAGCTGCTGAATGGTTTTTGCCTGATCACCCTGCCAGTCACGAATAATCAGCTTAAAACTGTTGCCCGACAACACGCCGCGCTTGAGTTTCCTGGCATGGCGCACAGAATGCAACACCTTCATGCTGTCTGATTCGAACTGCGTCCAGTCGGGATCGGCTTTGCCGGGCAACCAGACGCTGAACCATTGTGTGGTGACCGCGTACCGGTCTTTTAGACCTGCGTAACTGACATCGCGCTGCCTGACATTGGCAAACCTGGACAGTTGCCTGGCGACGTATTCGGTATTTTCGCCTTTCTTTTCTATCTGCAAGAAAGCATGTTCGCCAGCGCCTGACGGTTCGAAGGACAGGTTTTCCTTAACGATAAAGTCTTCGGGTAAACTGCGGATTTTGCCGGTGCCGGAAGGTTGACCGTAAACGTAAGGCCAGACGGGGATTTCAATGTTTTGCATAAAGTCTTCTCGTTCCCACGCGCTGCGTGGAAATGCATCTGGGACGCGCTGCGTCCCGTTAAGCCGTAGCCATTTAATTTCTCGCGGCGCACAACGCGCCGATACCGCGTCCCCACGTAGCGCGCTCATCTTTATACATAAGTGCTCGCGGGACTCCGTCATCCGGTAAGAATGACTGAGCAGTCTCCGTTCCTGTGCAAGCCTAGGGACTTATTGCAACGGAGTGCAAGCTTTGCTTGCGCTTGCAGGCGAAGCCTGCACTCCAGCTCTCGGCAACTTCTTTAAAAAGACTTTGCGCCGGTTCCCAGACTAGAGATTTAGGAACCCGGAGCAAGATGTGTATACCGATGAGCGTAGCGCGTAGGAACTAGGGAAACGCTTTACTTAAAGTGTTCTCTTTGAGCGCTAACAAGAAGTAGCGCCTATTTTTCGATCAGGACAATCGCCTGCACGGCAATGCCTTCTTTGCGCCCCTCAAAGCCCAACTTCTCCGTAGTGGTCGCTTTGACGTTAATGAAATCAACGTCAACATGCAAATCATCGGCGATATTGCGGCACATCGCGGCGGTGTGCGGCGACATAAGCGGCGCCTGGGCAATGATGGTAATGTCCGCATTGACCAACCGATAGCCTTTTTCCTGCACGATGCCGTAAACATGGCGCAATAAAACCCGGCTGTCAGCGCCTTTAAATTCTGGATCGGTGTCGGGAAAATGCTTGCCGATGTCCCCCAAAGCCGCCGCGCCCAATATGGCGTCGCACAATGCATGCAAAACCACGTCGCCGTCGGAATGCGCTTCCAAACCTTGTTCATAAGGTATTTTTACACCGCCTAAAATAACGTCTCCGCCGTCTTTGAAGCGGTGTACATCGTAACCTTGACCTACTCTAATCATTGTTGCTCCATATAAAATTGCGCTAATGCCAGGTCTTCCGGGCGGGTGATTTTGATATTGTCGGGACGGCCTTCGACGATTTTCGGCTGCAAGCCTTGTAATTCCAGAGCACTGGCGTCGTCGGTAATAGCCGGATTGCCTTGTGCCTGCTCCAGTGCGGTTTTTAACATGCCGTAACGGAACATCTGCGGCGTCAATGCCCGCCAGATATGGCTTCTATCCAGCGTTCCGGCAATGCACTTACCTTGAACCTGTTTTAAGGTGTCGGGGGATGCCAAAGCCAGTATCCCGCCCACATCATCGTTAACCAGCGAATCGATCAGATAGTGAATATCGGTCGCTGTAATGCAGGGCCTGGCTGCATCATGCACCAATACCCAATCATCATCGGACGCTTGCTCCCTGATGGTTTTTAACCCGGACAGCACGGAATCCGCCCGCTCTTTGCCGCCTGGAGCGGTGATGATTTTTTGATGTTGCGATACGACCAGGTCAGGCCAGTAAGGATCTTCTTCGGAAACCGCAACGGCGATGGCGGCAAAAACATCGGCCTGCAACAAGCGTAGCAAGGTATGTTCTATGACCGTTTTCCCGGCAAGTTCCAGATATTGTTTAGGCCGATCGGCCTGCATGCGTCTGCCGACACCGGCAGCTGGGACGATAGCCCAGAATTTTATTGAATTGGTCATTGGTAAAAAAGGCTAAAGACAAAGGGCGAAAGGCAAAAGATGAAAAACGCCACCTTTTGCCTTTCGCCCTTCGCCTAATTACTCAAGCACATGAAAAAACGTTTCATCTTCCTTAATCATCCCTAGTTCGTCCCTGGCCCGCTCCTCAATCGCTTCCTGCCCTTTCCGCAAATCCAGCACTTCAGCATAAAGAGCTTCATTACGCTCTCTTTTTTCCTCTGCCTGTTTTTTCAGGTCATCAAGGCGCTGTTGATAGGCGTCGATCTGCGCAACACTGCCGTCGCCAACCCATATCCGGTATTGGAAATGGATAATTAACAGGATGATGATTGCAATGATGATTTTCATGGACGAGGCGAAAGGCTAAGGGCAAAAGGCTAAGACGTAAAGTTCACAGTTTTTCACCTTTCGTCCTTCGCCTTTCGTCTGCTTTTTACAACATTTTAAACGCGCTACGACCTGCGTAAACAGCCAAGTCACCTAATTCTTCTTCAATCTTCATCAAACGATTGTATTTGGCGACGCGGTCAGAACGGCTCAAGGAACCGGTTTTGATTTGTCCTGTGCCTGTGGCAACGGCTAAATCGGCAATGGTGGTATCTTCAGTCTCGCCTGAACGATGCGATACTACAGCGGTGTAACCTGCCGCGTGTGCAGTATTAATCGCTTCCAACGTTTCGGTCAAAGTACCGATTTGGTTTACTTTAATCAGGATTGAGTTGGCAATACCTTTCTCAATGCCTTCTTTTAAAGTAGCAGGGTTAGTCACGAACAAGTCATCGCCGACCAATTGAATTTTGCTGCCCAATTTTTCGGTTTGATCTTTCCAGCCAGTCCAGTCATTTTGATCCAGGCCGTCTTCGATAGAAATAATCGGATATTTGTTGACCCATTCAACGAAGAAATCATTCATTTCAACTGAGTTGAAACTTCTGCCTTCTGCCGATAATTCATAACGGCCGTCTTTGTAGTATTCTGAGCTGGCTGCGTCCATACCTAAGAAAATATCGACACCGGCTTTGTAACCGGCTTTTTCAATCGCTTCCAAAATGACTTCAATCGCTTCTTCGTTAGAAGACAAGTTCGGTGCGAAACCACCTTCGTCACCCACTGTAGTTGCCAAACCTTTCGCTTTTAAGACTTTGCTCAGGTTATGGAAAACTTCCGCGCCGTAACGGATCGCTTCACGAAAAGTCGGTGCGCCGACAGGCAGGATCATGAACTCTTGCAGATCAACGCTGTTGTCGGCATGTGAGCCGCCGTTGATGATGTTCATCATCGGTACCGGCATAACGAATTTGCCGCTGGTGTTCAGGTGACGGTATAAAGGTACGCCCGCTTCTTTAGCCGCTGCATGAGCCGCTGCCATAGATACTGCCAAAATAGCGTTAGCGCCTAAACGACCTTTGTTTTCAGTGCCGTCCAATGCGATCATTTTTTTGTCGATGCCGGCTTGGTCGGCAACATCCATACCGACAATCGCAGCGCGAATTTCAGTATTAACATTGTTAACAGCCGTTAATACGCCTTTGCCTAAATAACGGGCTTTATCGTTATCACGCAATTCTATCGCTTCGCGCTCACCGGTCGATGCGCCGGATGGCACCATCGCGCTACCGATCACGCCGGACGCCAAAATCACGTCCGCTTCCAGAGTCGGGTTGCCGCGTGAATCTAAAATTTCTCTTGCACGAATATCTACTATTGCAGCCATTATTTTTCCTTATTTAGAGAGTTGTTTCGATCAGGCTGCTAGCTTTTACAGCGCTGTCGATAGTTAATAAAACTTCCAGTAATTCTTTCATTCTGTGTAAGGGCCAGGAGTTGGGGCCGTCACTTTTCGCTTCCGCAGGATTCGGATGGGTTTCCATAAACAGTCCGGCAATGCCTACCGCGACGGCGGCTCTGGCTAACACGGGTACAAACTCGCGTTGTCCGCCTGATACCGTGCCTTGTCCGCCGGGCAGTTGCACCGAGTGAGTCGCGTCAAAAACAACGGGACAACCGGTGTCGCGCATAACCGCCAAAGAGCGCATATCGGAAACCAGGTTGTTGTAACCGAAGGATACGCCGCGCTCGCAGACCATAATCTGCTGATTTCCGGTTGCCTTGGCTTTGTTGGCGACATGCACCATGTCCCAAGGCGCCAGAAACTGGCCTTTTTTGATATTGACGGGAATGCCTTGAGAGGCGACTTGCTGAATAAAATTGGTTTGCCGACATAAAAACGCAGGCGTTTGCATCACATCGACTACCGAGGCGACTTCGGCCAGCGGCGTATCTTCATGCACATCGGTCAACACCGGCACACCGATTTGTTGCTTTACTTTTTCCAGTATTTTAAGCCCCTCTTCTACGCCGGGACCGCGATAACTTTCGTGCGATGAGCGGTTGGCTTTATCGAAAGACGACTTGTAGATAAAGGGTATGTTTAGTTGGGTCGTTAATTCTTTAAGATAACCCGCTGTATCCAGCGCCATTTGCTCACTTTCAATAACACAAGGACCGGCTATCAAAAAAAACGGCTGATCTAAACCGGCTTCAAAACCACATAATTTCATTACACTGTACCTTTTTTATGTTCAACAGCCGCGACTACAAAACCTGAAAACAAGGGATGACCTTTTCTGGGTGTTGAGGTAAATTCCGGATGAAACTGACAAGCCAAAAACCACGGATGATCAGGGATTTCTATCACTTCGACCAAACGCCCATCAATAGACTTACCGGAAAAACGCATACCGGCCTGTTCCAGTTTTTCCAGATACTGGCTATTAAATTCATAACGATGACGATGCCGTTCGGTGATCACGTCTTTCTGATAAAGCTGGAAAGCCAGCGAATCCGATTGTAACCGGCATTGCTGCCCGCCCAGACGCATGGAACCGCCTAAGTCGGATTCTTCATTGCGCGTTTCCAGTTGGCCGTCTTCAGACATCCATTCAGTAATCAAGCCGATCACCGGATGCGGCGATTTGGGTAGAAATTCGGTGCTGTGCGCGCCTTCCAAACCGGCTGCATCGCGGGCGAATTCAATAACGGCAACCTGCATACCCAGACAAATACCCAAATAAGGGATTTTATTTTCCCGCGCATATTTGACCGTGGCAATTTTGCCTTCCACGCCGCGTTCGCCAAAGCCGCCGGGCACCAAAATAGCATCAATGCCTTTCAGTCTGGCAACGCCTTCATCCTCTATCATTTCCGAATCGATATAGACGATGTTAACCTTGGTGCGGGTACGAATACCGGCATGAATCAACGCTTCATTCAGCGATTTATAGGCATCGGAATGATCGACATATTTACCGACAATAGCGATGGTCGTTTCGTTGACAGAATGCTCCAGCGCTTCAACAACAGCTTCCCACTCGGACAAATCTGCCGGAGGTACATCCAGACGTAACTTGTGAACGACAATTTCATCCAGTCCTTGATCATGCAGTAACAAAGGAATCTTGTAAATTGAAGAGGCATCCACCGCAGTAATAACCGCTTTTTCTTCGACATTGGTAAACAAGGCGATTTTACGACGCTCGCTGAGCGGCACCGGCTGTTCGGAACGGCAAATTAAAATATCCGGCTGTATGCCGATACTGCGCAGTTCTTTTACCGAATGCTGGGTCGGTTTGGTCTTTATTTCACCGGCTGAGCGGATATACGGCACCAGCGTCAAATGAATAAACAGCGACCGATCGGAACCCAGTTCAAAACGCATCTGCCTGATAGCTTCGAGAAAAGGCAACGACTCAATATCGCCGACCGTGCCGCCGACTTCAATCAAGGCGACATCGACTCCCTCGGCGCTTTCATAAACACGGCGTTTAATTTCATCGGTAATATGCGGAATGACCTGAACCGTCGCTCCCAAATATTCGCCTTTACGCTCTTTACGCAAAACGCTTTCGTAGACCTGTCCCGTTGAAAAACTGTTCTTTTTAGCCATCGTGGTTTTAAGAAACCGCTCATAATGGCCTAAATCGAGATCGGTTTCGGTACCGTCTTCAGTAACGAATACCTCACCATGCTGAAAAGGGCTCATAGTGCCCGGATCAACATTGATATAAGGATCAAGCTTGGTCATGGTGACTTTAAGGCCGCGAGACTCAAGAATAGCAGCAAGTGAAGATGCAGCAATGCCTTTGCCAAGAGACGAAACAACGCCACCGGTAATGAAAATGTATTTTGTCATGTAGGATTTTTAGTTCATAGGATGGGTGAGGTACGAAGCCCATCAATCGCGAACGACGGGCCTCTTTGGTCAACCCATCCTAATAGCTCTGATGAAGTTAGGTAAAACCGCTACATTTTAATCGACAATGCGCTTTTCGTCATTGTCTTTTGGGTTTAATTCTTAACTTTGCAGGGACAAGCTGATGCAATCTTGTGTTTTTTCACTATAAAATGCAGCGCTGATCCAAAGGTCGCCGACGGCGACCAACGTATCATCCAGGTAAATAAAAGGCATCACATCCCTTTCCCAAGAAGGAATACCTGCTTCCTGAAACAGGTTTTTCAGCGAATGGTGGCCTTCACGCCCCGGCAAGCGGATTTTTTCACCGCCCCGACGAAATCTCACCTCAACAGTGGCAGCCTGCCACCGCTCACGGGATATTCCCTTTGAAGAAGACTCACAAGACAATGTCCGATCATCGGTAATTTTTATCGACGCTTGCCCGGCAGGCCAAACACGGTCCTGCGGTTCCGTTCCGGACAGATTGGTCAGGCAATACAGCTTATTCCGATAACGGCGAATGCTGTAGCCCTGCCCCGACAATACCGGGTCGCGATGCCCCGCGGCCGCAACCACTTCGTTTAAAATCCGTTCGACCTTAGCCTGCGCGGGCATTTTTAGCCCCCTATGCCGAAACCAATGCCTGACGATAAGTTGTTGCGGGTGGCTGTGATGCTCCGATAGCCGACTGATACTTAAGGTCTTATCTACCGGATTAAAAACCGCGCCAAATAGCTCATCTGCGACTTCATCGACCAGCACCTGCGCATCCGCACAATGTTTTGCCGAGCGGGCCACTGTTTTGTCGATTGCCGACCAGCGCTGCTTTAGTAGCGGCACAACCGCATTGCGCAGGAAATTGCGGTCATAATCATTGCTCTGATTACTGGGATCTTCAACCCAGCTTAATTGATGCGCATGGGCGTAATCGCTAATCGCCTGTTTGGGCGTATTCAACAAAGGTCTGAGCATCACACCCGCCCCGAAAGCCATTCGTTCCGGCATTCCGGAAAGTCCGCGCAAGCCGCTACCGCGAAACAGTTGCAGCAGCACCGTTTCCAGCTGATCTTCCCGGTGCTGGGCAAGCAGCAACGCATCATCGGCTTTAATTAACGACTTTAAAGCCGCGTACCGGGCGTTTCTGGCGGCTTCTTCAGGGCTTTCGCCCGGCGCCGCATTGGCATTAACCCGTAGCGTTAAGAATTCAACACCCAGGTCTTTAGCCGTCTTTTCACAATGCTTGGCCCAAGATTCGGCCTCTGCCTGCAAACCGTGATGTACGTAAACAGCGGTAAGTTTATCTTTGAGGTGAGTTATAGACGCGCAACAATGCAGCAAAACATGAGAATCCACGCCGCCGCTGTAGGCGATATAAAATCTTTGCCGCTCGCCCCCAAGATCAAGTTGCTTGAAAATGCTGCCGCAAAAATCCTCGTAGAAACTCGAATCTTTAACCTTTCGCCTTTCGCCTTGCACCTTTCGCCTACGTTCTACTTCCCGCCTTCTTCGGTAAAAACACCAAAATCCATAATCCGTTGGTAGCGTTTTTCCATTAAAGTATCGACAGGTTGCCGCATCAATTCGTTCATGTGCCGAACCAGCGCGTCCTTTAAGTTCATGGCAATCACTTTAAAATTCCTATGTCCGCCGCCTAAAGGTTCCCTGACCACTTCATCCAGAAAACCCTGCTCGCGAATACGATCCGAAGTAATACCCATCGCCTCGGCCGCCAATTGCGATTTATCCGCGCTTTTCCACAGAATGGATGCGCAGCCTTCCGGGGAAATAACCGAATAGGTGCTGTATTCCAGCATGATCAAACGGTCGCCGACGCCGATAGCCAGCGCGCCGCCGGAACCGCCTTCGCCGATAATGGTGCAGATAATCGGTGTTTTCAGCCTGGCCATTTCAAACAGGTTTCTGGCAATCGCTTCGCTTTGGCCGCGCTCTTCCGCGCCGATGCCCGGATAAGCCCCCGGTGTGTCGATCAGGCAAATAACCGGCATTTTGAATCGCTCCGCCATTTTCATCATGCGCAATGCCTTGCGGTAACCTTCCGGGCGCGGCATGCCGAAATTGCGATAAATTTTTTCCTTGGTGTCGCGCCCCTTTTGATGACCGATCACCATAACCGGCTGCCCCTCAAGGCGAGCCAAGCCACAAATAATCGCCGGATCGTCGGCATAAGCCCGGTCGCCGTGCAACTCATGGAAATCGGTAAAAATATGTTCCACATAATCCAGCGTATACGGACGACCCGGATGGCGGGATAACTGGGAAATCTGCCAATCGGAAAGATCGGTAAAAATCGACTCGGTCAGCGCCTGGCTTCGGTCTTCCAGCTGTTTAAGCGCATCGGAAATATTAATGTTATTGTCAAACTGCACATTGCGGAGTTCTTCAATTTTCGCTTCTAGTTCAGCGATGGGTTGTTCGAAATCGAGAAATTTTAGGTCCATGTAGACTTGATCTGAAAAGTTGTTGCAGTAATGAGTAATTTTATAGAAATTCAACAATTTTTTCTAAATAAATTACGGACGCCAATTGACCTAAAAACCGCAGATTATCCACGAAAGACACGAAAAACACGAAAGACACCAATAAATCAGCATGTTGTGTCTAACCAACTATTCCCCTGTTCCCCTTTCATGCCCGCGGCGCTCACTGCTATTAAGCAAGATTGAGATGAACTGAGTACAATTGCACCCAGATGCCCCCACTAACAGACAGGATAAAAAATGACTGAAAACCTACCAGCAACAAATAAAGTTACCTACTGGCAACCGTCGGCAGGCGAAACAATCGCAGGCGTAATTCAAGGCAGTGGCACTTTTAAAAATTCACTTTATGACGAACAAAAAACCATGCTTTTACAGGATGATAACGGCTCGGTTGTGAGTGTTGGCCTAAATCGTTATTTGATACACAGCTTAAAACAACATGATGCCGCGTTGGGGGATTTAGTAACAGTGACTTTTCACGGCAAAGAGCAGAAAAACAACGGGCGTTCTTTCAATCGGTACACTTTGTTAGTTGATAAGATTAATCACTCCGTATAGGGGTTACTTTTTATTGGTAATGTAACCTACCCCCCTTTCTCAGACGCTAGAACATATTTTATTTTTGAGAAATGCACAATGAAAGACCTGACCTCAGCTTTGGAAGTCAAAATGCAAGCTTGGTTGTGCAACATCTCTGCGCGGCCCGACTAGGCTTAAATAAAATTTTGACCTCGCACGTGAAAGACCTGCCCCCGGTATTTGCTACCTGAATATCTACCTAAATACAGGCTGCGCGGCAGTAAACAAATAGTGTTTCAAAGAACAGCCTCTGCGGCTTACAATGAATGCTAGCCACTACCGTATTTTAGTTTTTTAAATATTATTTGGTCTCATTGAGTAGAGCACAAAGGATAGTCATGACATACGAATTTAAATTTACAGAGCAAAACGCTGGGCGTGCATCTGATTTTGAGACGAAAACACTGCTTTATTTGTTGGGAATTGATCAGGATCGCTCAGAAATTAGCATTGTTTTTATCGATTGTTTTAATGATATAACCGGCGCAGACTTAAATTGTGAATCTTTGTGGGATTTTCAGTCAAAAAACGTAAGCAAACTTAACCCGCGAAAAACAGGAGAATCTTTGTTTACACTTTTTTGGAATTTCAGCTCCAAATTTGAATTTCGAAAATATGCATTGTTCATCCCACAACCCAAACAATCCTATCTCAATAACCCTACCTCTCTTGAATTTGGCATCGAAAATTTCGGCGACAACAAAGATACAATCCGGGAAGGCTTGGTATCAGAGCATCTTCGGCGTACTAAAGTTAAAAATCTAAGCGCTAAAGAACTCAAACAAATTGATTTGTTTTTGAAGGAAGTCGTTTTTATTATCGATAGAGGCGAAAAGTATGACTATGTTATGAACTTGGTCTCATTTAAGGATAAAAACTTAAAGCCAACAAAGTTTTACTCAGAAATTTTTGACGAAATACGATCAGTACAAAATGATAAAAAATTCCGTTCCATTCATAATCTTGCCATTAATAAAGCTCCTGAAGCATTGAGCTTTGATAAACACCTTCATGTTAGGGAAATAACATCATTAGTGGTCACTCGATTGGTAGGAATTGATTTATTTAAACGCCAAGCGATTCCACTAGGTTTCTTACCAGAAGTGCGTGATCTTGATCATAATGACGTTAAAGACTTAATTCAAAAATGTAATGAAAAGATAAGCCGCGCTGTTTTTAATAAAAACAGTAAAGAGAATTTTTGGCGATTTCTTGAAAGCGCTATTTCAAAGCTTTTAACAGATCCTGAGCTTTCCTGTAAAAGAGTCTATGACATTGTTACTATCAATGGAGATAAAAGATTTAGTCACTTAACTGGATCATCCGGTGTGTATTTGATTTCACTAATAAAAGAAGGATTTGAACAATGATAGTGAAGGAAACCGGTTTTGGAGACTCAACTGAAGCCTTTCTCGAAAATAGAATAATACCAGGTGTTAATATAATTTTTAGCGATGATAACAACAAAGGAAAAACCTTGGTGATTCAGGGGCTCATGTATTCCATGGGCAATGAACCAATTTTCCCATCTGGATTCAATTATCGAAATTATATGTTTTATTCGAAAATTGAAAGTGGCGGTACAGAATGGTCGTTGTTGCGTAAGAATAGCTCTATGCTTGTATTGTCAAATGGAAAAGTAATCGCATTTGATAGTATTTCAGAATTTAAACATTATTTCCATTCAACTATCCATAGCCTTCCAATAATCAGGAAAGATGAATCCAAGAAAATTGCTGATTTAGCTTTAGTGTTTCAGTTGTTTTTTTTGCCCCAAGACAAACGCAATACTTCTAATGTGTTTAATTCTGGTTATCATAAAAAACCTGATTTCTATGAAATGGTATATTCATTATCTGGAAGTGATCCCGTTGCTATGAATAAAACTCAAATAATAGAAATTAAGGATGAAATAGCTAAGCTTGAAGAGGAACGTAAAATTACAGATAGGCGTTTAAAATTTTCAAGATCTCATCCAAAAATTGCTGAAATTACTCATAAATCAAGCGATAGAAAATCTTTCGAGGCTAAACGTTTGGTATTAGAAAGCATAAACAGAAGAATTTCTGAGCTTGGAAAAGACAGAGCGCGAGAAATAAACAGAAAAATTAAGCTAGAACAGTTGATTTCTGAACTTAACTCATTGAATCGTGATTTATCTACAGGGCGAGTGATTTGCGCTGACTGTGGTAGCAACAAGGTGGTGTTCAAGAATATAGATTACTCATTTGATGTAAGTAATCAGTTTGTTCGAAATGAAGTCCTGAGTTCAATAAAAAATCAAATCGAAATAAAGAAGGAAACTATTAATGAATTTACTCGGAGTCTAAACTACGAGCAAGATCAGTTAAACAAAGAATTGGAATCTACCCCGAAAAGCCTTCAAACGATACTTCTTCACTCGGAAGAAATTTTATCCGATGTGGAAATAGACAACAAATTAACGGAAATAAATCAAAAGATTGACGAATTAAAACGGGAACTAAATACATCAGAAAAAACCAAATCAGATACCAAGACAGCGAATCAAAATGTAATTGATGTTATTTTGAATATGATGAATTCTATCTATAAGGATATGGATCCAAATGGACGTTTATTTTTTGATGAAATTTTTACAAAAAAAGGAGAAACATACTCGGGAAGCGAAGAGCAAGAATTTTATTTTGCAAAAATTGTTGCACTAAGTAATATTTTAAATCTTGACTATCCAGTGATTATTGATTCATTTCGGGATGGTGAATTATCTTCTGGTAAAGAGAATTATATGATTGAGAAATATTTGAGCTTAGGAAAACAAGTAATTCTATCTTCAACGCTTAAACAAGAGGAATACACTTCTAGCAAATATTCTGATTTCATTGGCGTAAATGCAATAGATTATAGCGTTAATAATACAAGCCAGATTTTAAACACGAATTATATTTCTCAATTTTCTGATATTCTCAAGAAATTTAATATTGTGATGGAAAATGGGTAACATGATTAATAGCTCCTTAAGCAGAAAAGAGAGGTAATTCCATCCTGTAAGTCAGGTAGGGGCATCAAACACCTTTATGGCGATCAACCGTAGTAGAATTCTGTGTGCTATTTTTATTTGCGTTGAATTTGGGTTAAGTCGCATTCCTGTCCAGATCTTTCAAATACTTTAATTTTTCCTTGATCTTGATTTCCAGCCCTCGGTCTACCGGCTGGTAATATTGCCTGCCCGCCAATTCATCGGGAAAATAATTCTCCCCGGCAGCATAGGCTTCCGGTTCGTTATGGGCATAGCGGTATTCCTTACCGTAATCCAGCGATTTCATCAGCTTGGTCGGCGCATTCCTTAAATGAACAGGCACACCCAGACTGCCGCTTTGTCTGACATCGGCCATTGCTGCGTTGTAGACCATATAAACCGAAAGAAATGCCGGGGTCAGGCCTTACATTTGACATCACCCACCCTCTTTGATATGTCAAATGAAAGAGCAAAGGACAGCAGAGTTAAGTCATGCACTCATACATTTCGCCAGTCAACCCGATAGCTTGAGCAAAAGCTCTTCGTCGCCAAACATTTTGCTATATAAACAACATGTCCCACCACTGCTAAATCGAATGGGTTAATTTCAGCATAAGCCCCACGATTAAGGTCATTTGTAACACCCCCACACCGACTACCCAGCGAATTAATTCGGCTTTGGATTCGGCAATGTCTTTGGCAACTTTTAATTCCAGTTCCCTGATGCCTGCATCGACTTTTAACTCAAGCTCTTTTAAATCCCGTTTAGTGGCTAAATCGTCCAGTTGATAGTCATGCCTAGCTTGTTCCAGCGTGGTGCTGATCGCGGTTTTTTGGAGCTTGGTAATAGCTTCTGCTTGCTGCTCGCTGAATCCGGCACTTTTCAGCTCCTTGATAAATTCGTGGGTATCGAAGGTGATGGTTGTCATAACTGTTCCTGTATTTTTTGACTAGTAAAAAGACGGTGTCAGGCCTTACATTTTACACTTCCCCTCTTTTCAGCCTGTTTCACTGCGCGGCTTACTGTGGCGTAACTCACGCCAAAATATTCGCCCACTTGTGCAAGTGCATAGCCCGGTAGATACGCTACGCGAGAACCAATGGGTCAGTATCGATTGGAAAATCAAAAATCAATCTAATCTACCTCATTAATTTCATCAAAAAAACGCCTTCAATACCAGCGATATAACGCCAGCCAATAATACGCCAAGCATCCATCTGTTTAGTTTTAATTCACCATCAATGCGCTCAAACCGAACATTCATGTCGGCCTTAATTTCGTTTTTGGCTTCGATTAGGTCATGCTTAGTGACAAGCCCATCCTGAACTTCGGCAATCACACGTACAACCCCGCCTCGGCTTGCGCTTGTGGAATTCCGGCAGTTTTAAGTTTGTCTACCAGCTCAAGCGTATCAAAGGTAATAGTGGTCATGGTCAGTCTCCCCTGTTATTTTTGGACAGTTTAGCAGATATTTGACTTTAGCTGTTTTGTTGGGATCAACTTGAAGGGATTTCCCCATGACTACGATCACCTTTGACAAAAAGCAGCGTAGGTTGGATTGACCGCGTTCCAGCCCAATATTTTCCGTTTCGGTGTGTTGGGTTGCGAAAAGATGCAATCCAACCTATTTTCCAGTTTCCAAATAGTCAGCTATTTAAGTCGCGCCCTTATCCAACGCTTTCAAATGCTTTAATTTTTCCTTGATCTTGATTTCCAGCCCCCGATCTACCGGCTGGTAATATTGCCTGCCTGCCAGCTCATCGGGAAAATAATTTTCCCCGGCAGCATAGGCTTCCGGTTCGTTATGGGCGTAACGGTATTCCTTACCGTAATCGAGCGATTTCATTAACTTGGTCGGCGCATTTCTTAAATGCACCGGCACCCCCAGGCTGCCGCTTTGTCTGGCGTCGGCCATGGCCGCGTTGTAGGCCATATAAACCGCATTACTTTTCGGCGCGCAGGCCAGATAAACGACGGCTTGCGCCAAGGCCAACTCGCCTTCCGGGCTGCCTAAGCGCTCCTGGGCTTCCCAGGCATTGATACAAATCTGTAAGGCTCTGGGATCGGCATTGCCTATATCTTCGGATGCCATCCTGACCACGCGCCGAGCCAGATAGGATAAATCGCAGCCGCCATCCATCATCCGGCACAACCAGTACAACGAAGCATCGGGCGAACTGCCGCGCACGGATTTATGCAGCGCCGAAATCTGGTTATAAAATTCTTCGCCCTGATTATCGAAGCGTCGTACACCGCCCGACAGCACTTCTTTGGCAATGGCTTCATTAACCGTCTGACCGCCCTTGGCGGCAGCAAGTTCTACGGCAATTTCCAGCAGGTTGAGCAGTCTTCGGGCATCGCCGTCAGCTGCTTGGGCGAACTGCTGTTTTATATCATCGGCCATTTCGATAGCCAATCCGCCCAAACCACGCACTTTATCGGTTAACGCTTTATCGATTACCGCCAATAAATCATCAGCTGTTAATGCGTTAAGCACATAAACCCGGGCCCGCGACAATAACGCATTATTCAGCGCAAAAGACGGATTTTCGGTGGTCGCGCCGACAAAATAAACCGTGCCGTCTTCGACATGCGGCAGGAAAGCATCCTGTTGCGACTTATTGAAGCGATGCACCTCATCAACGAATAAAATGGTGCGCCGATGTTGTTCCAGCTGGATTTTTTTAGCTTCGGCTACCGCCGCCCTTATTTCCTTGACGCCGGATAGCACCGCAGAAATCGGCATGAACTCCGCATCGGAATGCTGGGCAATGAGCCGCGCCAGTGTGGTTTTTCCGGTACCCGGCGGTCCCCAGAAAATCATCGAATGCAAGCGCCCCGAGGCGATAGCTTCATACAGCGGCTTGCCGGGTTTCAGGATATGTTGTTGGCCGACGTAATCGGCAAGCTCTGTTGGCCGCATCCGGTCGGCCAAGGGCTTGGTTAAATCATCGAAAAGCATAAGAGCAGGCTAAAGGCAAAAGACGAAAGGCTAACGGTACATACAGCTTGCGCTTTTTGCCCTTTGCCTAAAGTCAATCCGAGAAAACATCGACACCCTTGGGCGCTTTAAACTCAAATAAAGTTTGCTTTAACGGCGGGTTCAAAATGACATTGGAAAAATAAATGCGCGTCAGCTGGCCGAAATTATCGCTTAACTCCATACCGCCCAGCGAGTCGTTATTTAAACCGATCAGGACATATTTAAAACTGCTTTCCTGATTTTTAGGCAGTAGCTTTATCCACATTAAATTACCGTCGACGCCCTGCTGTTCCATGGTGAAATTCTCATCCAGCGATATTTCCCCGCTTAACAGCAATGCCGGTGTTGAACCCACGGATTCATCGAGTTTTTTGACGGTAACCTGTTCCAGATCGGTATCATAAAACCAGACTTTTCCCGACGTAGAGACGATCTGCTGTTGGAATGGTTTTAAATAATCCCAACGAAACTTCCCCGGCCGTTGCAGATAAAAAACACCATAACTGGTTTGAGTGGGATTGCCCGCTTCATTAATCAATACCTGTTTAAAATCAGCAGTGAGTGATTTTGTGTTCTTTAAAAACGCTTTCAACTGCTTGACGGGCTTGTCTTCTGCATAGCCCGAAGCATTAAAAAGCAGCATTGCCACCAATCCTGCGAAAATTGTAATTTTTTTCATAAATACCCTTTTAATTATTCGGTAACAATTCATTAACCAACGTTTCAAATTGATTAACGGGTGAATCGACGCATGGTGAAGACTCTTCCGGCGCAGAGCCGGCAACAAAGGGATACTGCTTCGCGCCGGAGCAATTTTCATTCGCCGCCAAGCCGTTAGCCGGATCGACCCAGGCCATCTTAATGTTGTCCGGCTGAATCAGGGTCACCGGCTGGGTTGAAATCTGTCTCATTAACGAAGTCCAGACCTGCAAAGCGCCAGTCGCCCCCGTCAATCCGGCCGGTTTGTTATCGTCCCGGCCAATCCAGACCACGGATAAATAATCCCCCGTGTATCCGGCAAACCAGCTGTCCTTTGCATCATTGGTAGTGCCGGTTTTGCCGACCAAGCCATAGTCTTGCGGAAAAGATGAATACGCCGAGCGTCCTGTACCTTCATGCATGACTTCCTGCAAAATGGTATTGACGATATACGTTACCGACGGATCAAGCACCTGCCTCACTGTAAACGGATAACTTTGCAAGCGTGTGCCGTCGGCTGCGACCACTGCCCTGATGCCCTTTAACGGCGTTGAAAATCCGTCGCCGGCCAGCGTTTGGTACATCTGGGTGACTTCCATCGGCGTTAATTGCGCAGCCCCGAGCAGGAACGACGGGAACAGGTCAACCGGCCGGGTGATGCCCATGCTTCTTAATGTTTTAGCGATTCTGGCTACCCCAATATCCATCCCTATCCGAACGGTAGCCAGATTATAAGAATGCGCTAATGCCGTATGGAAGCCTATCGTGCCGTGTTCTTGGTGATCATAGTTTTTAGGACTCCAGTCGTTGCCGCCCGCCCCCTTAACCAAAATGGCCGTATCGCTGACCGGCGTGGTAATGGTGTACTTGTCGGGATATTCCAGCGCCGTCAAATACACGACCGGTTTTATTAATGAGCCGATCGGCCTGACCGCATCCAGTGCGCGATTAAATCCCGCACTGGATACTTCACGACCGCTCATCAGCGCAGCTATTTCGCCGCTGTCTCTGCGCGTCACTACGGCTGCGGCTTCAAGGTCATTCGCTTTAGGCAGTTTCTCCAACTGATCCAGTTTTTTAGACAGCGTATCCTCCAGCGCATCCTGAACCCGCGTATCCAGCGTGGTGAAAATCCTCAGCCCCTGAGACGTTAAATCTTCCTCTTTGTATTCCTGTTTTAATTGCCGTTTGACCAGATCAAGAAAGCCGGGATAACGGTTGGTTGACCGGTGGGTATTGGCAATCACATTTAAGGGCTTGGCTGTTGCCACAGTCGCCTGCTCTTTAGTGATATAGCTTTCCGCTTCCATCTCTTCCAGCACCAGATTACGCCGTTGCAGGGAGCGATCGGCATAACGCCTTGGGTCATACTCGGATGGCCCGCGAACCAACGCAATCAGCGAGGCTATATGTTCCAAAGGCAGATCCTTTAGAGAACTGCCGAAATAAAACTCACTGGCCAAACCAAAGCCATGCACAGCGCTGGCACCATCCTGTCCCAGATAGATTTCATTCAAATACGCTTCCAGAATCTCGTCTTTGCTGTAGCGATATTCCAAAATCAGCGCCATCAAGGCTTCTTTCACTTTACGCGTCAAACTGCGTTCCGACGTCAGGTAAAAGTTTTTAACCAGCTGCTGAGTGATAGTACTGCCGCCCTGCACCATGTGGCCTGCAAGCACATTCATCCACATCGCTCTAGCGATACCCTTAAATGAAATGCCGATATGCTGATAAAAATCCCGGTCTTCCGAAGCCAGCAAGCCCTTAATAAGCATATCCGGCGCTTCTTCCAGTTTAATTAAAATCCGGTCTTCTTTTATGGTGGGATATAAGCTGCCGATTTGCACGGGATCCAGGCGCACAATGGCAAGGTCTTTGGTTTTCGCTGCATCAACGATGTTAGCAATGCCTGACGCAGTAAAATTCACCCGTATAACACTGCTGGGTTGGGCTTGATCCCAGAAAGTAAACTCCCTGGTTTTTACGCTGACTTGCGAACCGCTTTTAAAATAGGTCCCTTCCGAAGACAAATGAACATCCAGCCGATAATGCAGCGCTTGCAATAACTCTTCAAACTTCGCGGCAGTCAGGTTATAGCCTGCGTAGAGTTCTACCGGACTGGCATAAACCCGTGCGGGAATAGCCCAGCGTTTGCCTTCAAATTGAGTACGAACGTTGTAATCCAGGTAGCCCAGATAACTCACCAATATAAACGCAAATCCGACCGTAGAAATCAGTACTGAATTTCTAAACCAATGAGAAGTTGATTTAGTTGCCTTTTTTTTATTGTCGTATCTACCGGACCCGCGTTTTTTTGTTTTTTCTGCCATAACCTCTTACAACATTATCTTGATTAACGATCGCTATTATACATAAATTAGAATGGCCTGAATCAGCAACCCTCTTATACAGTCAGCACAATTTTTCCGGTGCTATGCCCTGCTTCTATCAGCTCATGAGCCTTGGCGGCCTCTGCCAACGGTAACTGCTTGCTGATATGGGTTTTTAAAAGCCCTCTATCAACCCATTGTGCGCATTGCTTTAAAATTTCAACGTGCTTGTCCCTTGCCTCAGGTAAATCTCTAAGCATCGGCGTTAACATCAGCTCGAAACCAATCAATAAATTACGCATCCGGGCTTCGGCCAGACTCAACTCACCCGGATCGAGCAAGGTCACCAGACGGCCGAAGTGCGCTGTCGCCGGGATGCTTGCTTTAAACACCTCGGCACCCACGGTATCGAAAACCAGATCGGCGCCTTTGCCGCCGGTCAGTCCATTGACCGCATCGGCAAGACCGTCTTGCGTATAAAGAATCACTTCATCAGCACCCATCGCCTTGACAAATTCCGCTTTTTGCTCGGAACGCACCGTAGCAATCACTCGGGCTCCTTTTAATTTTGCCAATTGTATCGCCACATGCCCTACGCCTCCGGCTCCGGCATGAATCAGCACGGTTTGCCCGGCTTGCAATCCGCCTCTATCGAACAGACCGCCCCATGCGGTAATCAACACCAGCGGCAGTGCGGCGGCCTCGGCAAACGAACAAGTCTGCGGCATCAAACTGACCCAGCGTTGATCAATCACCGTGTATTCGGCGTAATTACCCTGTTCACGACCTAATCCGCCATGACAAAACCAGACTTTATCGCCCGGTTTAAATTGGCTGACTGCACTGCCTGTTTCGATGACCTCTCCCGCTCCGTCGCAACCCAATACGGCGGGCAACGGATGATCATAAAGCAAGCCGTTATGCCTGATTTTGGTATCGACAGGGTTGACGCCTGCGGCTTTCAGCCTGACTTTAACTTGCGTTGCTGTAGAAATTTCTGGCTCGTCAATGTCCTGTAATTCCAGAACGTCGGGGTTACCGATGGCCGTCATCATTATTGCTTTCATGTTTTTAGCCTTTTTTGTAAATAAAAATGTACCGTTTTATACCTTAATGAGTGCTGAACCACTAAAGTCCCTACCCTGATTCTTAATCAGCCAGCCATTGCCGGCGATAATCCTGATAATCGTAGTGTTTCATTTTTTTCACCCGCAGGGAGTTGCTCAGGTAAATATCCGGCAGGTTGTAGCCATTAAACCGATTCGCTTTAATCAGGGTGTAAGCGCCGACATTTTTAAAAACCACTCTATCCCCCACTTCCAAGGGTTCTTTAAAACGATATTGTCCGAATACATCACCTGCCAGGCAGGTACAGCCCGCCAGGATAGCGGCATATTGTCCGTCGGGATCATGTTCATGCAATTCAGGCTGACGCTGGTATTCAAACACTTCGGGATTATGGTTGATCGAGGTATCCAGTATGACAATGGTTTCACCGTCACTGACAAAACAATCAAGCACCGTCGCCACTAAATGTCCGGCCCGTCCTACGATTGCTTTGCCCGGCTCAATATAAACCTCAACGCCAAAATCATGTTTTAGCTTATTGACCAGCTCAACAAACGGGCGATGATCTTCAATTTGACCGAACAAATAGCCGCCGCCGATATTTAGCCATTCAAGTTGAGCTAATCCTACCCCCAAGTGCTGCTGAAGCTTTTCGATAGTTTTAATTAACGGGGTAAAATCGGTTGCGGAAAACACATTATGAACATGCAACCCCTCAATTTGATCCAGGCAAATCGAGTGACTCAATTCCTCAATAGCCACGCCCAGCTTTGAATATTGCCGACAGGGGTCGAATCGCTCGTCATGCAGAAAGGACAACTTCGGGTTAACTCTTAAGCCGATTGAAGACTGCGCTTGGGCCGTCTCAGAATATCGTTGATACTGGGTCAGGGAATTAAAGCTGATATGCGAACACAGCAAACTTAACTCATCAAGCTCATCTTGCCTTATACCGGGCGTAGTCAAGTGAATGCTGCCCTGCCCCGCCAAAACCTCATCGGCCAGCCGCGCTTCAAATAAGGAACTGACTGAAAAGCCGTCAACAAAAGGTTTCGCCATGTCCATGACGGCTGAAAAAGGCAATGATTTTATGGAGTATAAAATCTTGCAGCCACATTGGGTTCTCAGCTCGGCTAATGTTTCCAAGGCCTTGGTCATTTCTATTTCATCCAAAACAAAAGCCGGAGAGGAATAGACACTGTCTTTCAACACTTGAAAATCCATCAGTTAGAAAACTGCCGTCCTTTACCGGCATAAAGGTTTTTTTCCGTCATTACAATATCCATAGCCACATCATGAGCGTCCATAGCGACTTGCGCAACCAACTGGGACTCAAAACAAACGCCGATCAATACGGCATCGGCTCTGACACTCTTTAATAAACGATCATAATAACCCGCGCCATTACCCAAGCGCCCGCCATTTCGATCGAAAGCCACGCCCGGCACCATCACGCAATCGAGCTGTTCCGGGGCGACTTCTTTTCCCAACTCACCCCAACGTTGTTTGGGCGGCTCTAAAATCCCCCACATTCCCGGCACCAGTTCTGCAAAATCCTCCAGCCACCATAAGCCCAATTTATTATGTCCTTGCTCATCTTTAGTGCAGTAGGGGATGACCATACGCTTACCGGCGTCCAGCTCGTCTAGCAATGCCGATTGAGTTCTGACTTCCGAGCGGCAATGGATATACCACATTACCGTTTTGGCCTGTTGATAAATCGGGTGCGCTACAAATTGCGCGCAAATAATCCGGCTCATGACATCCTTATCTATTTGCTCATTGCGAACATCGTAAGCCTTCCGCCGTTGCCGGCTTTTTAGATCATTCATATGCGTTCAGCCTTTAACAAAAATAATATGCATTGCAACCTCGAAAACATAAAATCATTTCAATAATACACAGGTTCAACACCGGTTTAAAACTCAAATGCGCAAGGGCATTTTTATTCTGCTGTGTTTTCTTTTATACTTACCGGATAAATACATAAAGGAGATACCATGGAAAAGCCATTAATTTTACACATGCTAACCACCGCTAAAAACCTCAGTCCATTTGATGTCAATATGGCATTGGATGCAGGTTGGGTTTCCGCATTGCCTTATATCAATGTCGAACCTAGTGAAGTTCAAGGCTTGGTACAGGATGCCATCTTTTCGCGCAGCCCTAAAAACTTAAAACGCACCGGGATATTCATAGGCGGGCGTGATACGAAACAGGCAATGGATATGCTGAATACGGCCAAACGTTCAATGTTCGCGCCTTTTGAAGTTTCCGTATTTGCTGATCCAAGCGGGGCATTTACCACGGCAGCAGGCATGGTAGCTGCCGCTGAACATGAACTAATAACCAAATTCGACACGACTCTGGAAGGAAAAAATATTCTGGTACTGGGTGGAACCGGACCTGTTGGTCAAGTGGCCGCAGTAATTTCCGCACAAAGCGGTGCGCACGTAAAGCTTATCGGTCGTCAATTGGACAAAGCTCAAGCCATTGCCGACATGTGCAACAATGAATTCGGCGACGGCAAAACTAATATTGAAGCCGGCGCAGATGCGGACAAAGCAGAATACATTAAAACAGCGGATGTTGTTTTTGCAACCGGCGCTGCAGGCATTGAACTATTAAGTGCAGAACTTGTCGCATCGGCTCCACAACTTAAAGTTGCTGCCGATGTAAATGCCGTACCGCCGGCAGGTATCGCAGGTGTTGACGCCTTCCATAATGGCACCCCCATTCAAGGCTCAAACAGCGGCGCGGTCGGCTTGGGTGCGATGGCAATTGGCAACATTAAATACCAGACTCAAGTCCTTTTGTTGAAAAAAATGATCAATAGCGACAAACCTGTGTATCTGCATTTTGAGCATGCATTTGAAACCGCAAGAGAATATATTAAATCAAGCTCTTGAGTCTAAACTTTCGGATTAACCTGCATAATAAAAAGGAACTCTAATGGCAAAACGCAGCATTCTTCATATGCTTGACCCCATGCCCAACAATAGCCCATTCGACATTAACATGGCACTGGATGCAGGGTTTGACGTGCTTATCCCATATAACAATGTCAAGTTGGATAGCGTTTATGGACTTACTCAAGATGCCACCTTCTCCCGCAGTCCATCAGGCGTTAAGCGCACCGGAATTTTTATTGGCGGCCGCGATTTAGGGTTAGCCATGGACATGTTGAACACAAGTAAACAAGCCATGGTTTCGCCTTTTGAAATCTCGGTTTTTGCTGATCCCAGCGGTGCTTTTACCACGGCTGCGGCATTAGTTACTTGTGCCGAAAAAGAACTGAAAGCGAAACACCGCAAAGAACTGAAAGATTGCTCAGTTGTTATTTTTGGCGGAACAGGTCCCGTAGGTGTTGCTACAGGCATTATTGCTTCATTAGCCGGCGCCGATGTGACATTAACCGACCATTTATCAGTTGATACAGCCCTGGATGTTTCTAAAGCATACAATCGTCGTTTTAATTGCACGCTTAAAGGAGCTTTGGCCAATTCTGAAGCCGATAAAGCCCGACTGGTGGCCACTGCTGATATTATTTTCTGCACAGCCAAAGCGGGCATTCAGGTTTTAAGTGCAAATGTATTAAAAGAGGCGACACAGCTGAAAGTGGCTGGCGATGTTAATGCGGTTCCGCCTTTTGGTATAGAGGGCGTCAAAAACAATGATTGTGGCGCGCCACTCATTCATGCGACGAATGCGCAAGGTGCAGTAGGTATTGGCGCTTTAGCTATCGGGAATGTTAAGTTTCAACTACAACATGAATTATTAGAAGCAATGTTGGGGCCTGAACAGCCTCTGTTTATTGACTTTAGATTTGCATTTAACAAAGCCCGGGAAATGCAGTTCGGCCCTAGCGAAAACTAACATAACAAGCCGCTGGGAAACCAAGCTTTATTCAAGACTCAGGTTTCCGCAATTTAACGTGGAAATCTGAACTACTCATTCCTCGTTAAATCAAAGCATTATCGATATAACCGAATTTAATCGCCAGACGAATTAATTCAACATCATTTTTGACATGCAGCTTGCTGTAAAGACGATAACGGTAAGTATTTACTGTCTTGTCACTCAAGACCAACATTTCCGACATTTCTTTGATGGTTTTTCCCTGAAGAATTAAAGTAACGACTTCCGCTTCTCTCTGAGAAAGTAGAGCGAATGGGGATTCATTACTTCCAGGCAAGCCCTGAAAAGCCAGATTGTTAGCCACTTCAGAACACAGGTAACGCTTACCCTCCATGACCTTCCTAATTGCAAGAATCATCTCATCTACCGGCGATCCCTTGGAAATAAAACCTAATACGCCAAGCTTGAGCAATTGATGAGGAATAGGGCCGTCATTGTGAACAGATAACGCAATGATCTTTACTTCAGCATCCTGTTGCAGGATTCTACGACAGGCTTCTACGCCACCTATCCCAGGCATGTTAACATCCATCAATACAACATCCGGCGACAGGGCGACAACGGTATCAACAGCCTCTTCACCCGATTTAGCCACACCGATAACCGAGATGTCCTCCGCATCATTCAATAATGATTCAATTCCGGTTCGAACAAGCTCATGATCATCAACAAGCAAAACACTAATCATCACTTTTTTCATCCCTTTATCGGTTAATTATAAAACAGCCGGTTACAAAAAAATTGTCACACTTCTACTTTGAAAGGCCACTAATATACATTATATATCCGTATTTATACATAAGTAGATTTACCTGCATTGATGTAATATGATTTTATTGCATAGCAAGCCATCAACATCCGCATAATCAACATGTTCCGATATTATTATAAAATGAAACCCAACAAATCATTAATAAAAACATTTCCAAAAAAAATCAATTACTCAACAGCCCTGGGTATTTTGCTAAGCATCATTCTATTCATTTTCATTATCCTATTTGCTGCAAACGATCCGCTTTCTTTTTTCAATTTAACGGGACTGGTGATCGTCATTGGCGGTACGATTGCCGCTATTTTTTTAAGTTACCCCTTAAGAGATATTAAACACAGCTTGAAATCGATCAAGCTTATTTTCTTTTATGAGAGCTTAAATCCCCAAAGGGAAGCTAACGAAATTATCGCAGTTTCTCAAATGTGGTTTAACAAGGACAAGCTTGCCATAGAAAACACTATCGACAGCATCAACAACCCCTATTTAAAAACCGGCTTTCAGCTTGTTGTCGACCATACGCCGGTCGAAGATATTTTGTCGCTACTTAAATGGCGTATTGCCCGCTTGAGAGCCAAAGAAAAAGCCGAAGCCAGTATATTTTACAGCTTGGCCGCTTATTCTCCTGCATTCGGCATGCTCGGCACCCTGATAGCCATGATAAACATGTTACAGATCATTGAGCTAAAAGATATAGCCGGTATAAGTTACAGCATGGGCACTGCCTTAATTACAACTTTTTACGGCCTCATCATGGCCAATCTTATCTTTAACCCTATTGCCATAAAACTTGAAAGACGTACTGAACAGCGCATTATGATTATGAGCATGGTCATGGAGGGCATTACACTGATAGCAGATCGTCGCAGCCCGTCATTTGTGCGGGAAACACTCAAGTCATTCATTATGCACTATGACAATGAATTAAAAGACTGAAGAGGCTCGCCCAACTTTATCAACCCAGCCCACACAAACCCTTAACAAACTGATCAAGTACTGCAAAATGAGTAAAGATCCATTTTTAAAATTACAGTCCTCCCTGTCTCTGGAGGATTTACTTGCCCAGCCAAGCACTCGCAACTCACAAAACTGGCTATTAACCTATCTGGATGTGTTTGTACTCATCGTCATGCTGGTAATCACATTAATTACTGTAAGTGGCATAAACACGGAACGGCAACAAGCAGCCGTCAATAAACCGCAAGCAATTAAACCCAAGAAAGCGCCTGCCGCAATATGCCCTCCCGTTGCCACATCTACCACCATAAATACCCTATCCCCCGTTGTTGTAGAAAATGACCCTATAAAACCAATCATACTTACTGAACATAAAGTCGAAATCAATCCCGATAGCTCTAACGCCAAGACCGAACCTGCAGAAAGCAACAGCATTGCTCTTACCAATGCGTCGGAAATTAAAGTTGCGGCTGAAATTGCAACAAATTCCATTGCTACTTCGACTAACAGCAAACAGGCCGCCGCCAACTTAACGGAAGAAACCGAATTACAACAACAATTAACAAAGGCAATTGATGAATTCGGCCTTAATAAAGACGTCAATATAAAAGTTAACCAAGGCTATGCGCAGCTCGAAATCCAGGACAAAGTATTGTTTAAATCTTCCGAAGCAGATCTCACGGCTTCTGGCGGAGCGTTACTAAAGCGTCTTATGCCCTTATTAAAACAATCGGTAGGCCTAATTCTGATTGAAGGACATACAGACAACATCCCCATCAAAACAGCCCAGTTTCCTTCTAACTGGGAACTGGGCGCTTCCAGAGCCACCAGCGTTTTACACTTTCTTGTTTTGCAACAACTAGACAGCAGCCGCTTGCGTGCCATCACTTACGCCGACACCATGCCCATTGCCGACAATTCAACACCGGAAGGAAAAGAAAAAAATCGGCGTGTTAATATCTTAATAAAATTCTCAGAACAATGAATTTAGTTATTTTCTTGAAAAATCGAATAGCCGTCTCCCCCGATTATTTAACAAGTCTGTGCCGGTGCTGTATCATAAAGATTCAGTAACCTTAACAAAACACGCCTGCTTTTTTGCCTTTTCTGGTCAAAAAGAGGCGATATCTTTAATAAAAAATAACCGGGGGAATTAATGACTGTTGGTGTTGACGATTTTAAAAAGGCCATGCAACTATGGGCCAGCGGTGTCACCGTTGTTACGACATGCTCTGAAAAATTCGGTCTTCAGGGCATGACAGTAACCGCATTTTCAAGCGTTTCAATTAATCCACCCCAAGTATTGGTTTGTATTAATGAATCTGCCGATACCGGTACGGGAATTCAAGAAAGCCAGTGCTTCGCTGTCAACGTTTTAAGTTCAACTCAACAAGACGTTTCCAACCAATTTGCCGGTGGCAGCAGCCAAGAGCAACGATTTGAAAACACACCTTGGACAAAGGGCATTACCGGCGCCCCCATTCTGGATAACAGCATCATGTCCCTGGAGTGTAAAGTCATAGAAAAAATTCACGCCGGTACGCACTGGATTATAATCGGTGAAGTACAAGACAGCGTTTGCCGCTCGGGAAAGCCGCTTTTATATTACCAAGGCGCTTATCAACAACTTATGATTCAGCCATGATTAAGGTAAAGTGACGTCTCTTATCTTGCAGCAAACCAGCATAAGCTTTGCAATAAACCCTCTTATTCAAAGTTTTTTTGATATCACCATTTTGGCTATTATGGAATTATCTTTGAACCTAGTTAAAATATTTTGCTCTGCTCACATCTTTAATGCTATTATCTGCCACAGTTAGAGTTTGAGCCGGCTTTATTATGAAGCTGGGATTTGTAACGCCGACAAAAATTGGCGAATTTTTTAAGTAAGAGTGTGATATGTCAGAGCAAGTTGTAGGTACCGTTAAGTGGTTCAATGATGAAAAAGGTTTTGGATTTATTGAACAAGAAGGTGGAAAAGATGTTTTTGTTCACCATAGTGCAATTAACGGCGCCGGTCGCAAGACCTTAAGGGAAGGCCAAAAAGTTACTATGGAAGTAACACAAGGCCAAAAAGGTCCGCAAGCCGAGAATGTAACCCCAGCGTAACAAACTCATAAACTTGGCCCAAAAGTTAACTAACTTTTGGGCCAAGCTCGTATGCGGCCGGCCTAATGGTTTTAAAAAGTAAAAACCTAGTAAGACACGACTAAATTCGAGCAATTTATTGTATTTGAGTAAACGGTCCCAAGTTTTAGCATTATGCCTTAGCTGCACATACCTGCAGAACTCCCCAATGTGATTTATTTTGGTTAATCCCATTATTATCCATAGCTATTCAGCCACAATAGCTGGCTTAGCAATACCTTGCGACATTTCCATCGAAAAAACTCGTATTGTATTGACCATCAATGTACATTTTGATCTACGGTCTTAACTGACTGGATTAAATTCTTGCGCAAATAGCCAAAGCTCCACCACCGCTTTTTTATGAACAGCCCCTCATCTCAGAACTATTCTATACACTCCTTCTCGACAGCTGATCATTAACTGTCGCCAACACTGTTGTTAACAAATCTTGTTGCCCGGTCTGTAAACTTGTCGCATCGGTTTCTCTGCGCAGCCAGGTAAACTGACGTTTGGCCAGTTGCCGCGTGGCAATAATGGCTTTTTCTGTCATTGTTTCAAGATCGTATTCGCCTTGCAGATAGGACCAAGCCTGTCGATAACCGACCGCCCTGATCGACGGCATTTTTTCGGTTAAATCGCCGCGTTTATAAAGCGCCTCCACTTCATCAATAAATCCCTGTTCCAGCATTTGTTTAAACCGGCAGGCAATAAGATCATGCAGAATGGCTCGGTCTTGCGGGGCGATAACCAGTTTTATTTTTTGGTAGGGGATGACTTGCGCCTGGGCTGCTGTAAAAAAAGACGTTAATGGCTTGCCACTGATTTCGTAGACTTCCAGAGCGCGTTGCACACGTTGCGGGTCATTCGGATGAATTCTCGCCGCCGATTCGGGATCAATCTCGGCTAGTCGACTGTGCAAAACTTCCTTACCCAGTTGCTCCAAGTCCCGATCGAGCCTAGCCCGGATGTCCGCGTCCGCTTCGGGCAGTACCGCAAGGCCGCTGTTCAGGACGTTAAAATACAGCATGGTGCCGCCAACCAGTATCGGTATTTTCCCGCGCCGGGTTATGTCATCCATTAAGGCCAGCGCCTGTTTTCTAAACTGACCGGTAGAGAATGATTCGGCAGGGTCGAGTATATCTATCAAATGATGCGAGATGCCGCCTCTTTCTTCCTGAGTGGGCTTGGCAGTGCCTATATCCATGCCTTTAAATACAAGCGCCGAGTCAACACTAATGATTTCGCCGTCAAGCGCTTGGGCAAGCTGCACGGATAGAGCAGTTTTTCCTGAGGCAGTAGGCCCCATCAGAAAAACTACGGGGGGATTGGGTTTATTTTGCATATTTTGGGATATTTTAATTTAAAGGCGACCGACCGGAAAATCGCACTTAAGAAAGCATGACTTTATTGACCGCGCAGAAAGAATTTATCAAGATCATTGGTCGATAATTCTACCCAGGTCGGTCTGCCGTGATTGCATTGCCCTATTCTTTCAGTTTGCTCCATATCCCGTAACAAGGCGTTCATTTCATCGATGGTCAGGCGGCGATGTGCGCGCACGGCGCCATGACAGGCTACCGTGGCTAATATCTCATTGGATTTTTCCTGTATCCGATGACTCATGCCGTGTTCAGTCATATCGGCCAGCACATCGCGAACCAGAGTTTCCATGTCGGTATTGCCCAATAAAACGGGTATTGAACGCAGGACGATGGTTTCCGGCCCGGAACGGTTGATTTCAAATCCCAGTGTATTGAAAAATTCATGCTCCTGTTCAGCCAAATCCGCTTCCGCGGCACTGACTTTTATTTTAATCGGCAACAACAAGGGTTGACTGGGTACCGCGCCGTTTTGATATTGCTGTTTTAATCGCTCATAGGTGACCCGTTCGTGCGCGGCATGAGCATCGACCAAAATGATACCGCTAGGAGTTTCGGACAGGATATAGATATTGTGCAAATGTGCAATGGCGTGACCTAAAGGCCTCGCTTCCGGCTGGGCCGGTTGCGCAACCGGTTCGGGTTTTGGATACAGCGACGCATAAGCTTGTATGGCTTCTTCTACATGCAAAGGCAATGATGCTTGCTGCGGCAACCTTGAGCTGTAGGTCATTTTATTATCAAAACTGGGCTTTGATTGCTGGGTTACGCTATCGTTTAGCCAAGCTACATTGTTTGGCTTGGCGTCCAAAACGACCGGTGTTTGCGATAACGCTTCGACCTCTGCCTGTTGCATTAGATTGCTTCCCGGCCTTAAATCGGCAAGCGAGCGATGCAATGCCGAAAACAGAAAATCATGTACCAACCGACCTTCCCTGAACCTGACCTCGAGCTTTGCCGGATGCGCATTAACATCAACCAATGCAGGATCGAGCGTCAGATATAAGACAAAAACCGGATGCCGCCCATGAAACAAGACATCCTGATAAGCCTGCTTAACGGCATGGGAAACCAGTTTATCCCTGACCAACCTGCCGTTGACATAGAAAAACTGCATATCCTGTTGACTGCGGGAAAATGTCGGCAAACCGACCCAACCGCTTAATTGCAGACCCGACGCCGCAAAGTCGATTTTGATTGAATTTTCAATGAAGGCCGAGCCGCAAATACCGGCAATTCTTTGCTCCTGCTCACTCTCAGTTATCGCTGGCTTTAGGTTAAATATTTCCTTTTGATTATGCGAGAGGATAAAACCAATATCAAAACGACTCAACGCCATGCGTTTGATTAAGGTTTCTATGTGGGCAAATTCGGTTTTTTCGGTTTTTAAAAACTTGCGCCGGGCGGGCGTGTTGTAAAACAGGTCGCGCACATCAATGGTGGTGCCTTGCGGATGCGGGTCGGGTTGCGGATTAAAGTCCTGCTCGGTACCGTCGGCATTGACCCGCCAGGCGCAATCGGCATCGCTAATACGTGAAATCAGCGTGAGCCGCGAAACAGAGCTGATGCTGGGCAAGGCCTCGCCGCGAAACCCCATGCTGACCACCTGCTCCAGATCTTTTAAGCTAGCAATCTTGCTGGTCGCATGTCGGGACAAGGCCAAAGGCAAGTCTTCCTTGACGATGCCGCAGCCGTTATCCCTGATTTTTATCAGTCTTGCGCCACCCTGCTCGATTTCAATACTGACTTGACTGGCTCCCGCATCAAAGCAATTTTCAACCAGTTCTTTAACCACGGACGATGGCCTTTCAACTACTTCGCCTGCGGCAATCTGGTTAACAAGTTGAGTGGGGAGTGAATGAATACGCATCAGCAAGCCTAAAGCAAAAAGCGTATTTTATATGACTGGAGGTAATTATTCACACTTCCTTGCAGGCGTCGCGGCAATAGCAGCTTATAGACTTGAGCCTATCCCTCACATATCTAAAGCCGCCACCTTGCTTTCCGCAGCAATATCTTTGCTGAAATAACTGCGTACGCCATTAAAAATAGCACCGGCTATCTTTGATTGATGCGCGGTGTTGACCAACTTAAGCTCTTCCGACGGATTGGAGATAAATGCCGTTTCCACCAAAATAGACGGCACATCAGGCGATTTCAACACCAGAAACCCGGCCTTTTGCACTGAGGCGTAATGCAATTCACCGATATGTTCAAAATTTTTCAATACCTTCCTGGCAACATTCACACTGGCATCTTGCGTCGCAGTCTGCGACAAATCCAGCAACACTGAAGCCAGCACATCTTCTTTATCGTTGAGACTGACGCCGCCAACCAAGTCCGATGCATTCTCACTGTTCGCCAGCCAACGCGCGGCCTCGCTGGTCGCACCTTTATTGGATAAGGTAAACACCGAAGCGCCTTTAACGGTTGAATTCTGAAAGGCGTCAGCATGAATTGAAATAAACAAATCGGCCTTGGCTGCCCTGGCAATTTGCATTCTTTTTCTAAGATCCACGTAATAGTCGCCTTTGCGAACCAAGACGGCCTTCATACCCGGTTGTTGATTGATTAACTCCGCAAGTTTTCTGGCAATGGCAAGAGTGATTTTTTTCTCCTCGGTACCATTCTGTCCATGAGCGCCGGGATCGTCCCCGCCGTGCCCCGCATCGACCGCAACGACTATGTCTTTGTCTCGTTTGGCGACTTTTGTTACTTCAACCGGGCTAGCCGCGGTCTTTCTAGTTACTGCCTTTTGGGATTCTTTAACAGGTTTTTCTTCAATGGATTGGCTGTCGGCCATTTTAACAGTACCGGCAGTTGCTTTAATCTCCGACTTCTCCGCAACCTTCGCCGATGTGTTCTGGGCTTTGTCCAATAACTCAATAACCAAGCGATGTCCATTCATGCTATTGGTTCTTAAGGACATGTTTTTTGAGCTAATATCTCTTTTTAAGTCGACTACAATTCTTATATCGGTTTTATTTTTTGTTGCTACACGTACTTGAGAAAACAGCGGGTGAGATGGCGCCGGCTGGCTTAATGCCAGCTTCACATTGGTATTGCGCATATCGATCACTAAGCGTGACGGGTTATTCATCAAAAAAACCCGATGCTGAGGTGAGGATGTCACATCAAACAGCATTTGAGTTTGATCCGGCGTATTCCAGTAACGCAATGCGCTAATATTGATCTGTTCCGCATAACCGGGTACAGCCAATAACTGTAATCCAACAATAAACAAGACCTTCCAGTAACTTTCCATCGCCATAACTCACTAAAGTGATAATCCGGATTAGATTATAGCAGTATGTATTTGTTTTTCCAGACCAGTTACATATATTTTTTAATCCTAAGTAGTCTTACCTAGTTCTATCGACCTACCCAATCCGTCTACAACCAAGCTAATAACTCTATCCGGTTTGGGTAAAAAACCTTTACCCATGTCGGGCCACTCAATAAAACAGATGCAATCCTGATCGAAATAGTCTCTTATGCCTATCCATTCCAGCTCTTCGGGATCGGCAACCCGGTACAAATCAAAATGAAATATCTTGCGACCGCCTACCGTATATTCTTCGACCAGCGTATAGGTCGGGCTTTTGACAGCGCCCGTATAACCTGCCGCCCGGAGAAAACCCCTGACCAACGTTGTTTTTCCTGCGCCCAGATCGCCATGCAGAAATATCAGGCATTTTGACGGTAATTCCGCCCAAAGCTTAGCGCCAAACTGCTCTGTCGCTTCAGTGTCTTTTAAATAGGTCTTCATTAATTTACCAATTGTCTGAGATAAGGCATTAAATCACTGGCCAGCAAACCTCTTTCCCCGTCTTTTTCAGCCGCCAAATCCGCCGCCAGTCCGTGATTATAAACCCCTTGCTGCGCCGCATCCTGCAAAGATAAACCCTGAGCCAGCAAACCGGCAATCACACCGGCCAATACATCGCCCATGCCGCCGGATGCCATGCCGGGATTTCCGGTATTGGAAACGGCGAGTTGATGTTCGAATGCAATCAATGTCCCCGCGCCTTTAAGAATGGCAACACCACCGTAGCCAGTCTGAAGGGATAGTGCAGCCGCAAACCGGTCTTTTTGAATGTCGGCAGTAGAACAGTTTAACAACCGGGCCGCTTCGCCGGGATGCGGCGTTAAAATCCAATCCGGCTTTGTTGTCGGTGAGGCAGCTAAAAGATTCAAACCGTCTGCATCGATTACCATCGGTTTTCCGGAGCTTATCGCGGCATCAAATAACGCTTTCGCCCAATCGCTTTGCCCTAACCCCGGCCCGACAACGACGACATCGGCTTTTTCCAGCAACGCTGCCAGCTGTACGGCAGTTTCGACGCCGTGACACATCAACTCCGGCCTGTTCAGATTCATCAGCCCGGCATACTCGGCCCGTGTCGCTATGCTGACCAAACCGGAACCCACGCGCAAGGCCGCCTCGCCAGCCATTCTGGCGGCACCGGAATAGCCCAACTCACCGCCTACGATCAGCACATGTCCGCAGTTACCTTTATGAGCACAACGGTTACGGCGCGGCAACGGCGTTTTGACGACACGCGTCGCCGTGGCTTGAAGCACATCAAACACATCATCGGGCACTCCCAATTGCGCATAGAAAATCTCGTCGCAATACTCGGCCGCTTGCCCGGTAAACAAGCCCTGCTTCAGTCCGATAAAAGTAACCGTACAAACGGCTTTTACCGCATAGCCCATCACATTGCCGGTATCGGCGTTTAAACCCGACGGAATATCCACGGCAATGACGGGGGACGAATGGGCATTGATGGTCTGTATCGCTTCAGCATAAAGCCCGGCTACCGGTCTATCCAGCCCTGTGCCCAGCAGCGCATCAACCAGCACATCGGCATCAATGGCCTGTCCGGCCTGAAACGGCATAACCGTACCGTCAACCGCACGGTATTTCCGGTAGGCGGTCAACGCGTCGCCGTTGAGTTTCTCAGGGTCTGAAACCGCATGAACACAAACATTTAACCCCGCTGCCAATGCCAGTCCGGCAATGATATAGCCGTCGCCTGCATTATTGCCGGAACCGCAAAAAACGGCTACAGACCGGGCACCCGGCCATTGTTTTTTAAGGCGCTGGAAAACTTCATGCCCCGCCCTGCTCATTAATTCAAAACCGGGAATGCCGCGCTCCTGTATGGCAATTCGATCCAGTTCCCTGACCTGTGCCGCACGATAGAGTTTTATTGGTAAATTTTGCATGGTATTTAACGACTCAGCTTTTAACGCAGATGACACGGATTTAACGGATCAACACTGATAAAATGGAATGATAGGCACAAGACGAAAGGCAAAGAGCGAAAGATATAGATCCCAAAGTTGGTAAAGAGACACAAAGCCCTCTCCAGCGGGAGAGGGTTGGGTGAGGGGAATCTAAAATAAGGAAAATTCTTATTATCCCCTCATCCCAACCTTCTCCCTGAGAGAGAAGGAGCAAATGTCGCCTGACTAACTCCGGACTCTATATTTTTCGCCTTTCGCCCTTTGCCCTTCGTCTTTTTTATCTCTCACAATCATATTATATCCTTATCATCAGCTATGGACACAAGCAGTCAAAAAATGGCCGATCTCGCCTTGCAAATTAAACAATGGGGGCTGGAACTGGGCTTTCAACAAGTGGGCATCACCGACACCGATTTGCCGGAAGCGGAAGCACATCTGCAAAACTGGCTGGACCATAACTTCCACGGCGAAATGGACTATATGCAGCGCCACGGCCTTAAACGCAGCAGACCCGAGTTATTGCATCCGGGAACCGTGCGCATTATTTCCGTGCGCATGGATTACCAAACCGAATCCGCCATTACCATGAATCAAGCGCTGGCCGATCCTGCTTCAGCCTACATTTCCCGCTATGCGCTGGGCCGCGATTATCACAAACTGATGCGCAACCGCCTGCAAAAACTGGCCGACAAGATTCAAGCGGAAATCGGATCCCAGCTCCCAGGCTCTATGCGGGCTTTTGTCGACAGCGCCCCGGTTCTGGAAAAAGCCTTGGCCGAAAAAGCAGGGCTGGGCTGGATAGGCAAGCATTCCAATGTCATTAACCGCAAAGCCGGATCATGGTTTTTTCTGGGCGAGCTGTTCACCAACCTGCCGCTGCCCATCGACAGCCCCGCCACAGCGCATTGCGGCGAATGCCGCGCCTGTCTGGATATTTGCCCGACCCAGGCGATTATTGCACCCTATCAGGTCGATGCCAGACGTTGCGTATCCTATCTGACCATCGAACTGCACGGCTCAATACCGGAAGACTTAAGACCGTTGATCGGCAACCGTATCTATGGTTGCGACGACTGTCAGATCATCTGCCCGTGGAATCGTTTTGCCAAACCGACCGGCGAACAGGATTTCACCCCCCGGCATCGACTCAATACCCAACAATTGCTTGAGGTATTCGCCTGGAGCGAAGTGGAGTTTCTGGCAAAAACCGAAGGCTCGGCAATACGACGAATCGGTCATCAGCGCTGGCTCAGGAATATCGCCGTGGCTTTGGGCAATGCGCCTTCATCACCACTTATTATTGACGCCTTAAAACCTATGCTTGATTATGATTCCGACATAGTCAGGGAGCATGTACGATGGGCCTTGGCACGACAAGACGCCGCGGCCTAAAGCCTCATGCTGATTTAAATGACGCCAACCAGGATTGTTTGTATCATCCCATTATCGCAAATCGGTACGGGCATCCCATTATGAAAAAAGTATTTTTTATTTTATTGACCCTCCTCACTTCATCCCCCCATTCTGCTGAGGTTTTTAAATGTCAGCTGAAATCGGGCAAAACGGTTTATCAGTCTTTGCCATGCGAATCCGCTGTAAAACAGAAAGCCATTGAAATTCAGGAACCCGATCCGCGCAAAATTGCCGAGGAAGAAGCCAAGCTAAAGGCCTGGGAAGAGGATTTTGCAAAACGGGAAGAAGCCAGAATCAAAGCCGAAAAAGAGCAGCAAGCCGAACTGGACAGAAAAGCATCCGTCGAGGCGTTGAAAAAAAGCGCGGAATACCAACAGCAGCAAGCTTATGAGGTAAAGCGGCAGGCGGACGCACTGGAGCGGCAAAACATGCAGATCCCATACCAGCAGCCGTTTTACCCCTATTATCCGTCTCGTATCCCACTCCCGCCTTACCCGCCTTACCCGCCTCATCTACCTTACCAACATAATATCAAGGAAAAAACCTTCACAGACCATCAGCGCTCGGAGCAATCTGGAATAAAACACGACAAAGATAACGACAATGACGGTACAAAATTTCTTTTTAAATGGAAATAGATGGCCGGAAAGCATCGTCCTGATGCCGAAATCATTAAGACAGCGTCACATCCGTAGATTGTTCAAAATACACTACAATAGGCGCAACATAAACTATCAAACCGTATCCGAAACCTATGGAAGCTAATACAAAAACAATAAAATCTTTGGCGGTGTTGTGCAGCGGCGGCGACAGTCCGGGCATGAATTCGGCGGTACGTTCGGTAGTCAGGACCGCTATCGGCATGGGCATTGACGTTTACGGTATCTATAAAGGTTATTCCGGCCTGCTGGAGGGCAATATCCAAAAGCTCAACCTGTCATCGGTCGGCAATATCATCCAGCGCGGCGGCACCATTCTCGACACCTCGCGCTGCCTGGAGTTTCACACTCCTGAAATCAGGCAGGAAGCCGCGCATATTTTAGCCAGAAAGCATATTGACGCACTGATTGTCATTGGCGGCAATGGTTCTTTCGCCGGCGCGATGACCTTGCATCAGGAGCATGACATCCCGGTGATCGGTATTCCCGGCACCATTGATAATGACATTTCCGGCACCGAATACACGATCGGTTTCAACACCGCAGTACAGACCGCCGTCAACGCCGTAGACAACATCAGAGATACCGCCTCGGCGCATGCCCGAACCTTCCTGGTCGAGGTCATGGGTCGCAAGTCATCCTTCATTGCCTTGCAAGTCGGGATATGTACCGGGGCCGAACATGTTGTCCTGTCAAATCAGGCGGTCGATTACGAAAAAATTGTCAACGGCATTAACAAAGGTACGGAGCGGGGTAAAACCTCATCCATTATCATCGTAGCCGAAGGCGAAAAAGCCGGTTTATCCTACGAAATAAAAGACACGCTGATGTCGCAGTACAACCTTAGCGTCCACGCCTGCATTTTGGGACATATCCAGCGCGGCGGAAGCCCTACTGCACTGGACCGGCTGATTGCCTCCAAAATGGGTTATGCCGCTGTGCAGAGTCTTTACCAGGGATTACACTGCCACGTTACGGCTTTTAATAAAGGCGAAATTGAAATGGTGCCCTTATCGGCATGCATGACAGGAAAAAACGAGTCTACCGAGTCGCAGCTTGAATTAATCCGCGCCCTGGCCATTTAAGCGAGCCGACGATGAAAGCTCAAATAGGCCAAAAAACCCCGCTATTATCCGTTTCCACCTGGGTTCAGGGAACTGAGACCAATTTTGACCGACTATTAGGCCAGGTCGTACTGGTCGAGGTATTTCAGGTCAATTGTCCGGGCTGTTTTTTATACGCATTGCCACAGGCGGTAGATTTACACCGGAAATACTCGGAACACGGTTTATCGGTATTGGGCGTCGCCACCGCGTTTGAGGATTTTGATAAAAACAATCTGGAAAATCTAATCCGCCTGATTGAAAACGGCGAGGTAATCGGCGAAACACTGCGAATGTTAAGCCAACAAGACAAGCTAAGCGCAGGCCTTCTGCCCTATCGCATTCCGTTCCCGGTGGCAATGGACCGCTTGAACAAGCGTCAAGGCGAAGTGAGCGATAACGTCATCACAAACTTTATCAAAGACCGCGCCCCAAATTTCGAACAGCGGCCCGAAGCGGACCAACAAAAAATCAGGCAGCAAGTGCAGAATTATTTGCAGTCCCTCGATTACCATGCTGAAACGTTTGAACGTTTCGACTTAAAAGGCACACCCTCGCATATTCTGGTGGATAAACAAGGCATACTCAGGGATTGCGCATTTGGCGATTATCCCGAGTTGGAAATGCGGATACTGGGGTTATTGCAGGAATAAAATGCGCGGCTTGAACCGTATATAGTGGTCTAATAAAAACAATCAACAAGGACAGATAAGAAATGCCCATCCACGTCAACATCCCCCACCTATCCAGTCGTAAGACAAAAATCATTGCCACGCTAGGCCCGGCTTCGGATACGCCGGAAGTTATTTACAATCTTATCAAGGCCGGCGTCAATGTCTTCAGGTTGAACATGTCCCATGGCGAACATGAAAGCCACCGCAAGCTGTATACGATAATCAGGGAATCGGCTGAAGCCCTGCATCAACACATTACCATTTTTGCCGATCTTTGCGGCCCCAAGATCAGAACCGGGAAATTCAAAAACGGCTGTATTGTTATTAAAACCGGCGACCGCGTTGTAGTCACGACCCGCGATATTGTTGGCGAGGAAAATCTTATTCCCTGCCAGTACCCTGGCTTGGCTGATGATGTAACAACGGGAGATCGCATACTGCTGGACGATGGTAAATTCGAACTCAAGGTTATTGAAAAAACAGCACAGGATATCAGCTGCGAAGTCATTTACGGCGGCGAGTTAAAAAACAACAAGGGTATCAACCTGCCCGGCGTTAATGTGTCCTGCCCTTCATTAACAGACAAGGACCGAGCGGACGCATTATTTGCCTTGGACTTGGGCGTTGATTACCTGGCGCTGTCGTTCGTCAGAAAGGCCGAAGACATTACCGACTTGCGCCAGTTGATTATCTCCAGCGGCTACGACACGCACATCATCGCCAAAATTGAAAAACCGGAAGCCTTGATTAACGGCCAGGACATCATTAACGCCTCCGATGCCATCATGATTGCCAGAGGCGATTTGGGCGTAGAATTGAACCCGGAAGACGTGCCGATTGCCCAGCACCAGCTCATTAAAAGCGCGAGGGCATTGAACAAACCGGTCATCGTCGCCACCCAAATGCTGGAATCCATGATAGAAAACTCCAGACCCACTCGCGCCGAAGTGACCGATGTTTCCAATGCGGTTTATTGTTCTACCGATGCGGTGATGCTGTCCGGAGAAACGGCGGCGGGACACTTTCCGGTCGAAGCGGTTGAAATGATGTCCAAAGTCATCTATCAAACCGAAGCGTTCATGAGGGAGCAGGATGTTTTCGGTAAATTGGCGCACCGGGATAACGAACAAAAACCGCTACCCTTTGGCGATGCGGTAGCCGATGCGACCGCCCAGCTCTGCTTTGACCTGCATGCAAAAGCCATCGTCAGCATTACCAGCGGCGGCATGTCGGTGGTGACATTGAGCTCAGCAAGGCCCGCTGCACCGCTGATAGCCATCAGCGCCAACAAATGGGTTTGTCAGCGGATGAATCTATACTGGGGGGTTATACCGATACACGCGGAGGATGCCGGTCACACCCATCCCAATAAACTGGCCCGTCATCATGCCCTTGCAACAAAGCTGGCAAACGAAGGCGATAACGTAATTGTCGTGCGCGGTTTTCACCTGGACGGCCAGTTGAGCTCACCGACCATCACCATGCTGACGCTTTGATGTTTTTGGGCTCGCCAAAGTTTCTGTGGCGAGCCGTGCGCGCCACAGAAATTCTGCAGGCCGGAATAAGCCTGTTTGAGCGGCAGCGAGAACTGGCGTTTCCGGCAAACACCTCCCGAATCAGCCGGAAAAGCTTCCGCTCCTCGGCAACTGCTCCTGCGTCGCCTAAAGCGCCTACTTTTGGTGCTCTACCTCCTGCATCCATGCAGTCGTGCTCATGCCCCTTACCTACATCCATGTAGGCAACGCCACCTCGCGCTACGCGCTTGGATGGCCTTATTCCGGCCTACGCCTAGGTAAGGGAAGCTCCGGCTTACTGACTGTTTTATGAAACTAGAGTTTCCCGACATCATCAATCTGGATATTGGAGACCAACAATTGCCTAGACCCTGTGCCCCCGCCATCCATAATAAGCGATGTAGCAATAACAAAGTACCGGGATAAAAAACGCCTGTTGAATGCCGATCCGGTCGGCAAATAATCCTTGCACGACAGGAAGAATAGCGCCCCCGACGATAGCGGCGCACAAGATCCCCGATCCCTGCCCGGTGTGCTTGCCCAAGCCGCTAACCGCCAATGAAAAGAGGGTCGGAAACATGATCGAGTTAAACAGTCCGACCGCAAGAAGCGTCCACATCGCAACGTGACCGCTGCCGAGCATGGTCATTAAAACCAACAGCGCCGCCGTTACCGCGTTAAAGGTAAGCGCTTTGCCGGGCTGGATTTTTTGCATGACTGCCGCGCCGATAAATCGCCCGACCATGGCGCCGCCCCAATAAAACGACACATACTTTCCGGCCTCTTGTTCCGCCAATCCGGCAATGGCAGGCTCGCCCAGAAAATTGATCAAAAAACTGCCGATGGACACTTCTCCGCCGACATAAACAAAAATGCCGATTGCGCCCAAGACCAGATGCTTGTAGCCCCAAGCGCTATCATGAACATCATCTGCACCGCCTGAAACCTGCTCTTCGGCAGCTTCAATTTTGGGTAATTTGATCAGCACAAAAACGATCGCAATCAAAAATAAAACCGCAGCAAGCAACAAGTAAGGGATTTGCACGGCGGCCGCTTGCGCCGCCTGGTAAACCGATAACTCATCGGTATTCAGCAGTTTGATTTCATCTGCCGTTTTAACGGCAGTGGCAAGAATAAATAACGCGCCGAAATAAGGGGCGATAGTCGTACCCAGCGAATTAAACGCCTGAGTCATGGTCAATCGGCTGGAAGCGGTTTCCGGTTTGCCTAAAATGGTGACGTACGGATTTGCGGCGACCTGCAATAAGGTAATGCCGGATGCCAACACAAAAAACGCCGCCAGAAATAACGGGTAGGAATGCGAACTTGCGGCCGGGTAAAACAGCAAACAGCCGATACCTGCGATGCTTAACCCGGCAATGATGCCGCCCTTGTAATCGATTTTTTCAACCAAATAGCCGCTGGGAACGGATACGACAAAATAGGCGGTAAAAAAGCAAAATTGAACAAGCATTGCTTCCGTGTAATTCAGGGTGAACACCGCTTTCAAATGAGGGATCAAAATATCATTCAAACAGGTTATAAAACCCCAGATAAAAAACAGCGAAGTTAATACCGTTAACGAGCCTAAATAAGGATTTTTGTCGGAACTATTTGTCGAGTCGGTTGTATTGATCATAAATTTACCGGCATGTTAGGTTAAAACACTAAAAAGATTATCACCACGAAGACACGAAGAGCACGAAGATTTATTTCTTCGTGCTCTTCGTGTCTTCGTGGTGAAAAAGGCATTTATGTTGTTACTTCGTCACCATAAAGCCGGCTATTTCATTACCGACCATCACCTTAAAATCACCCGGTTCCACAATCCGCTTCAAATCAACGCCAATAAACGACAAATCATGCGGCGTTAAGGTAAAGCTTAAACGCTCGGATTGCCCCGAGTTCAGCTCGACTTTTTTAAAGGCCTTGAGTTGTTTGTTGGGCCGGGTCACCGAAGCAGCCACATCATTGATGTAAACCAACACGGTTTCCTTGCCTTTTAACGCGCCGGTGTTTTTGACATTAACGGTGACATTGATATTTTCGTCGATGTTGATTTTTTCTTTTTCCACCTTCAAACCGCTGGTTTCAAAAGTGGTATAGCTTAAGCCATGCCCGAACGGATAAAGCGGGTTATAAATATTCGACTCAAACGACTCAATGGGCTTGTAGTCATACGGAGTAATACCGTTGGTGTTTCTCGGATAAGAAATGGGCAGCTTGCCGTTGGGGTTATAGTCGCCGTACAAAATATCGGCAATGGCCTCGCCGCCCTCCATGCCCGGCAAAAAGCCCAAAATAACGCCGGAAGCCCGTTCTGCAATCGAGGTGATAATACGCGGACGACCGCCCAGAGTCAGCAAAATCACCGGTTTTCCGGTTGCAATCGCGGCATTGGCAAGGTCGATTTGCGCCTGATCGAGATTTAAGGTCTCAATATTGCCCGGCGTTTCGGTATAAGGATGCTCTCCCAGACTGAGCAAAATAACGTCGTGGTCTTTAGCCTCATCAACCAGCTTTTGAATATCGATGGGCGCATCAAACGCATCGCCGCCAACGTAAGTCACTTTGCCGGTAGCTTTTTCCTGTATGGCTTCCAAGACCGTCAGTTTCTCCTGAGGATATAACTCTTCAGTAGCGCCCTGCCAAGTAACCGTCCAACCGCCATTCATCACGCTCAACAAATTAGCGGTAGGCCCGGTCACCAGAATATTGGCGTCTTTTTTTAGCGGCAGGATATTGTGGTCGTTTTTGGCAAGCACAATCGATTCGCGCGCCGCCTGACGATTAGTTTCTATCGCCTCAGCCGTGGCAAAGTTGCCTTCAATCGGCAACAGCGGTTTAGGCTCGAATAATCCGGCCTGATACTTGACCGTCAGTATCCTGGACACGGCTTCATCGATGCGGGACATCGGCACTTCGCCGGATTTGACCAAATCAACCAGCAAATCGTAAAAGGAAAAATCGAACGGCACCATGCTCATGTCGATACCGGCCATCACCGCAATTTTTACCGCTTCTTTGGGTGACGCCGCCATCTTGTCGCGGGTATAAAGGCGCTCAATGTCCGCCCAGTCGGACACGGTAAAGCCTTTAAAGCCCAGTTCGCCGCGTAAAATCGTAGTCAGGTAATGATGGTTGGCGTGCCCGGGAATGCCGTCAACTTCCGCCGAATTGACCATCACCGTCGGCGATCCGGCTTTTACGCCCGCTTCAAAGGTCGGCAGAAAATATTCGCGCAGCATTCTTTCGCCTATCCAGGCAGGCGTCCGGTCTTTGCCGTTAAGGGGATAGCTGTAACCGACATAATGTTTCAGGCAAGTCGGTAATTTATCGGCCGCGGAAAAATCATCGCCTTGATGGCCTTTAATATAAGCCGTACCCATCACCGTCGCCAAATGCACATCTTCGCCAAAGGTTTCCCACAAGCGCGGCCAAAGCGGTTGGCGACCAATATCCATGACCGTGGAAAAATTCCATTGCTGGCCGGAAGCGCGCACTTCCCTGGCGGTGATTTCGCCTTCCTTGAAAGCCAGCTCCGAATTGAACGTCGCCGCCATGTTAATGGCTTGCGGAAACAATACCGAGTTTTGCGTGTAAGTCGCGCCATGAATGGCGTCTATCCCGTAAATAACCGGGATTTTCAAGCGCGTTCTTGCCGCAGCGTCTTGCACGGTGCGCATCATTTTTCGCCATATATCAATCGATTGCGCCTTGTTATCGGGCGTAAAAGGCGTGTTAAGAATGGAACCCACATGATGCTTTAACACCGCATCTTCCAGCTTGGCCGGATCGATTTGATCCTCAGCGTTTTGTTCTTTAGGAACGCCGATCACCGTAAAATCAACCTGCGTCATCTGCCCTACTTTTTCTTCAAGCGTCATTTGGGACAGCAGGTTTTTGACTTTACTTTCTATTGCTTTGTTTGTTTCTTGTGCATTCACAGAATGCCCCGTCATGACCGATAGGAGGATAATTGAAATGATATGTAAGGTTTGCAACTTAATATTCTTCGCGTGTTGGTTGTTTAAGATTCATGGGTTCGACAAGGCCTTTAGTCCTGAGCGCAGCCGAAGAGTTACCACGAACGGCAATGGAGTTAAATCTATTGGCATTTTAAGCTGCACCACGGCTTTTCTACAAAGAACATTATCGATCAGGCTTGGTGGACTTCCAAGCTCCAATTCGTCCTTGGCTGAAAGAATTAATCATTTGACATGTAGACTTTTGCAGCGTAGCTTTTTAGGTAGAGAGTGGGATTGAAAATTGTCACTCGTTTATAAGACCTTTGAGGAGGAAATGTGAATTTTACAAAATCAATCTTATTAACAGTAATTTATAGCGCGGTTTTGCTGGCCCCTGCAATGGCGGTTGCAGATGATCCTGATTCGGCGACATTTCAGGCAGATAAGGATCGCCAAATAGCCAATGTTCTGGAAAAGGTGCAAATTGCTCAAAAAAACCTGAGCTGTGTGCAAGCCGCTCAAGACCATGCGGCTTTAAAGGTTTGTGAGGATACCTTTAAACAAGATTATGATGTTTCAGAGACGAAAGTAAAAGCACAGACCACCGACAAAAAAGCCCCAAAAGGTGCGAAAAACAAGGAAAATCAGTAGCATCTAAAGTTCCGGTTACTCCCGCTATCTCTAAATTACATGAAACACCAGTCGTTCACGCGGCTGGTGTTTTTTAGTTTTATCGTTAGACCGTGTACATGGGTTTGCCGTCATTAAGCCGCAACCAGCCTTTGACTATGCGGTAAATGATCCAGATGCCATCAGCGACAAGCACAAACCACCCGATAATGAACACCATCGTGATTGTCCCCAGCACACCCCAAAGCACTCCGAACCAAAAAGTCCTGATTTGCCAACGAAAGTGACTCTCCAGAAATGTTCCTGCCACGTCGTCCTTCTTGACATAATTCATCACGATTGCAACTATGGCCGTGACACCGACAAAGTAAGATGCGGCGTACAGTGCGTAAATGACTGTGGTAAGCGTTATTGCCGATTGTTCGGCTTCTGTGGTTGCTGGGTTGTCCATGGATGTTTTCTCTTTTGTGAAATTGTTGTTTTGAAGTGTTTGCGCTGGAGTTGGAAACTATATATTACGCAAACTCCCAATTTCCAGATGGAACCCCGAACGTGATGCTGAAACATGGAATCAATGTAAATAGCCGAACTAATTCCCCCATATTAGAGTTACAACAGAACCAATAATTCCTCCTATAATTGCCGAAGAGAAGGTAGCGCTAATTTCAAAATATTTCATCGAGCTATCCTCCATGTGTTTCATCCAGTCACATACGGAATCCACAGGATAATGTGACTCTCGACCAGATTTCGTCTCGATAAATTTTTTTAAATAAACAACAACAGAGTTGTCATACATTTCTTTTACCCAATGATCCACTCTATGTTGGTAAAGTTCATTTTCTGCTTTAAACACATATAGGCTGTTTATTATTTTCTTTCTTAATTTAGATGCCAAGTATTTATTTTTTAAGCATTTACAATATCCTTGGCTTTGGTTCATTAGATTAAGTTGGCCCAGATTTTCCTCTATGTTAATCCATGATCGCATTTGAATAACATTTTCTCTTGTGATTGCATAGAACAATGCCAACTCATCAGTTAGTTCGTAATAAATATCTAACAACGCCTCATCTTCGGTTTCAAAAATATCTTCATTGTATTTGAAAACAATTTTGTTATAGCCTTTTTGATCTGACTCACTAAGTTCAATTTTATTGATTATTTTTTCGTTTTCTTTATTGGAAATGTAAAAATCAACATGAAACGGAGAAGGGCCAATAAATTCAAAAGTTATTTCTGAATCAATTTTAGAAAATTCTTTTTTTAAAAATTCTCTAACAACTTGAACTGCGGCAGATGGATCGCAATCTTCTGATAAAACATCAACACACTCAACAAATGCTACAGGACCATAATACGACGACAGCATTGTTACCTTAAATTTTTCAATCCCTGATAGGCTATATTTTACAGTCTCTCCAATAAGATCGGATTGAATTCTTGATGGGATATAAAGACCAAATGTAATTCTTAAAAAGTCAACGAAAGGAAAATTTCCACCATCGTTCAACTCTGGTGGAGCTTCAGTTATATGCGCTGAATCTTCCAAATCTTCATCATAATCTATGATTAATTCACCGATAGCTGTGATTTTTTTAAGTGCTAGTTCAATATTTTCTACATGGCTTTTTGTGTCAAATAAAAACTCTGATTTATATCGAATTCCAAAGTTAAAACAGCCAACGCCAAATGCCTTCATGTCTTCCTCTTTTTTCTAACTATTGATTACCAAGCAAACCTGCCTGATAAGTTAATATTGCCCGGTAATCCGGGAGTTCGGGAGTTCGATTTTGATACCACAACTTAAAACCTAGTTAAAAAGCTGCGCCGGAATTATACACTTAAAGACCATAAACCGGCGTTGTTATGGTTTTTTAAACCGAGTATGTTATTTTGTTGCCATTCCCAAGACATCCAACCCATCAAAACCCATGAAAACAAAATACCGGCAGTTCGGTTTATTACTGTTACTGCTCATTTCAATAGGCTGTAGCAAGACCATCACTTCAGCGCCGGATGTGACTTTCACCACCATCACCGGCCAAAAAATCGCACTAAAGGATTTGCGCGGCAAGCCAGTTATCGTCACGTTCTGGGCAACCGACTGCCCGTCTTGCATCGAGGAAATCCCTGACTTAATCGATCTCTATACCCAGTATCATGCCTCAGGTCTTGAGATGATTGCCGTTGCGATGTATTACGACCCGCCGAATCACGTCGTCGATATGACTAAAGCCAAGCAACTGCCCTACAATGTGGCGCTGGATTTGAATTCGGAACACGCCCGGGCTTTCGGCGGCGTCATGTTTACGCCCAGCACCTTTTTGATCGCCCCGGACGGTTCGGTTGTTAAAAAAGAAATCGGTCTTTTCGATCTGGCAAAAATGAAAACAAATATCGAATCACTACTTAAAGACTAGCCCATGCTCTGGTTAAAAGCGTTACACCTGATTTTTATGGTCACCTGGTTCGCCGGTCTGTTTTACCTGCCGCGCCTGTATGTTTATCACGCGATGAGCTCTGACGAGATCAGCAACGAACGCTTTAAGGTGATGGAGCGCAAGCTGTTCTTCGGCATTATGACGCCGGGCATGATTGCAACCTTGCTGTTCGGCATCTGGATGTTGGTTGCTTACGACTGGGCTGTTTATGCGAATGCCGGTTGGCTGCACGCAAAACTGGCGCTGCTGGCGCTGACGCTGGTTTACCACTATTTTTGCTATCAGTGGCTGCTTGATTTTAAACATGACCGCAACCGGCGTAGCCATGTGTTTTATCGCTGGATGAATGAGGTGCCGGTTCTGTTTTTGGTCGGTATCGTAATCCTGGCGGTTGTTAAGCCTTTTTGATGAGATAAATCATTTATAATGTAGTATCCGTATTTTAAAAAACATGCTATTTCCAACAGTTGCTGAAAATCATTTTACCAATGGAGTTTAAGCTATGATGACATTAGAACTCGACGATGAAACAGCTCACTTGCTCGACCAGTTGACTCAGCGAGAACATTTAGACCCGGCACAACTGGTCAAGCAAGCCCTCGCCGATTATCTTGGCACCCTGCAAACCACTCATGCCGGAAAGAACGAACTTATGTCCGACATCATCGCTACACTTCCCAGTTTGCCCACGTTTACAGGAGACCCGTTAGCCATCCAAAAGGCGTTACGCGATGAATGGGATTAGCTATTTACTCGATACGAATATCATTATTGGTATGTATCAAAAAAGCGCAGAGGTCATAGCCCTAATGCAAGCTAAGCAAATTAACATAAGCCAATGCGCGTTTAGCGGCATCACTCGCATGGAACTGCTCAGTTTTCCGGGCATAACCGAAAACGAAGAACAAGCGATTGAAAGCCTATTGGATAGAATGACTCATTTGAGCGTTTCCCCTATCATTGAAGATCTGACTATTCAATTTAGACGTCAGCATCAAACAAAACTGCCCGACGCGATTATTGCTTCAACAGCAAAAACCCATGCCATTGAGTTGCTAACGCTCGACAAGAAATTATCTTCAAAGCTATAAACCTCGCATAAAGCAGGTTTAGCAAAAGACTTTGAAAAACTAAAAACACTCATTTTTTAAAGTACTCAATTTTTTAGAGAAATATGAATCTATCTGACTTTACCCACTGCGCCTATATTGCCGGTCTCTTAGGTGGCTTATTAATCGGCATAGCCGCTGCCCTGTTTGTGTTATTGAATGGCCGAATTGCAGGTATCAGCGGGATTTTAGCGGGGCTGCTTCAAGCCGACAAAGGAGACAAAACCTGGCGGGTGCTGTTCCTGCTCGGCATGGCAGCTGCGCCTTACGTTTATCAAATGGCCTCCAGTCTGCCACCGGTGACTATCGAAGCGGGAACCGCGCAATTGATCATTGCCGGTCTGCTGGTAGGCTTGGGCACCAGCTATGCGTCAGGCTGCACCAGCGGCCATGGCGTTTGCGGCATTTCTCGAGGATCGATACGATCCATTGCCGCTACGCTGACTTTCATGATGGCGGGTATTATCACCGTTTATCTGACTCGCCACTTGATAGGGCTCTAACTATGCTGAATATTAATGCTTTTGTCGTTGGACTGTTATTTGGCCTGGGCCTGATCATCTCCGGCATGACCGATCCATCGAAGGTCATTGGCTTTCTGGATTTGGCCGGCGCGTGGGACCCGTCTCTCGCGTTCGTCATGGGAGGTGCCATTTTGGTTGGTGCCGGAGCCTTTACTCTCGCTAAAAAACGTCAGCGTAGTTTGCTTGGAGCACCTATGCAGTTGTCCTCTGCAACCGAGTTGGATAAAGGTTTGCTAATTGGCAGTCTGGTTTTTGGGATCGGCTGGGGACTTTCAGGTTTTTGCCCCGGACCGGCTGTAGTCAGTGCGGCCGCAGGGCAACCCAAAGCATGGATATTTGTTGCGTCGATGCTTGCTGGAATGGCTTTGTACGTCATGATTGAGCGGCGCGGGAAGTAATATTCCGATTATTGCCGGTTTTTTGAATCTCCTCTCCCTAACCCTCTCCAACAGGAGAGGGAATTAAATTCTCAACTCTTCGTGCCTTCGTGGTGAAAAATCATGCTTCTTTATTAATCAAAAAATAAACCACCGGAATCACCAGCAGCGAAAACAAGGTCGACGCAAAAATTCCAAAGATAAAGCTCCATGCCAGCCCTGAAAAGATCGGATCGAAAATAATCACAAACGCACCGAACATGGCCGCACCGGCAGTCAGAAATATCGGCCGCAAGCGTATTGCACCGGCTTCAATCAGGGCTTCTGCCAGCGTAACTCCGGCACGGGCGCGAATGCGTTCGATAAAGTCGATCAGGATAATCGAGTTGCGCACCACGATACCGGCCAACGCTATCATGCCGATCATCGCGGTAGCGGTGAAATAGATCGGGTTGGGGTAACCGGCAATTGGGCTTGCAAACAGGTTCAGCACCCAGAAACCCGGCATGATGCCGATCACGGTCAGCGGAATGGCGATCATCATCACCAGCGGTACGCTCAGCGATCCGGTTTGCCCAACCAGCAGAATGTAGATCATCACCAACGCGGCCGCAAAGGCCAAGCCAAGATCACGAAACACATCGACGGTGATTTTCCATTCGCCCTCACCTGCCAATTCGGCGGTATAACCTTCCGGCAAGGGGCGTTCATCCAGCACGTCATTCAAATCGAAAACCGCTTCCACCGGGCTGCGTCCGGCCATTCCGGCGATCACATAATTCACCCGTTGCAGGTTCTTGTGGAAAATAGGCTGGTCTTCGCTTTCGATATTGGCGCTGCCTATTTCACTTAACGGGATCAAATCGCCCTGTCCGGTTTTAATGCGCAAGGCCAGTAAATCGGCAACGGACGAGCGGAGCGCACGAGGCAGTTGCAGGGTAATTTCCAGCGGTTGGCGCTCGCTGTCGACATGAACGATACCGACAGCCTGGCCTGCGGCAGCGATGCGCAGCGTTTCGGCAACTTGTGCGACGCTGACGCCGGACAACGCCGCTTTTTCCCGGTTCAAGTGAAAATGGACTTTGTCATGTTGCGCCTCGGAATAATCATCGACATCAACCACACCTTCGGTTTTTTCCATATCGGCCCGGACACGCTTGGAAACGGCAACCAAGCTGTCAATACTGGCTTCAGGCGGGCCGTAGACTTCGGCGACCAGATCGGAAAGCACCGGCGGCCCCGGCGGAATTTCTGTGATTTTAAGGTTTGCGCCGTATTGTTTACCGAGCCGTTCTATTTCAGGGCGAATGCGCAAGGCGATTTCATGCGATTGTTGCTCCCTCCGGTCTTTAGCCAATAAATTGATCCTGACTTCGCCGACATAACCGCCGCTACGCAAATAATAATGGCGAACCATGCCGTTAAAGTCCATCGGCGCGGCAAGGCCGGTATAGGTTTGATAATCGGTGACTTCGTTGACGGTGGCAAGGTAACTGCCTAGAGCACGTGCGACTTCGTCGGTTTGCTCAAGCGTCGAGCCGCGCGGCATATCGATCATGATTTGCAGCTCGTTTTTATTGTCGAACGGCAATAATTTGAGCGGAACGGCACGGGTAATGGCCAGCAGCGTTGAGCCGATAAAGGCTATCAGCACAATCAGCAAGAACAACTTTGCGCGTTTTGAGGTCTCCAGCAGCGGACCGAGTGCTGCACGATAAGTCCGATAGATGAAGGTTTGCTTGAGCTCCAACGGCGCTTCATCGCTATGCTTGTGGTATTCGCTTTGCAGCAGCTTGAAACTTGCCCACGGCGTCACGGTAAAGGCGACAATCAGGGAAACGATCATCGCTATCGGCACGTTGAACGCCATCGGCGCCATGTACGGCCCCATCATACCTGTGATGAAAAACATCGGCAGGAACGACACGATTACGGTAAAAGTCGCCAAAATGGTCGGCGGCCTGACTTCATCGACCGCCGTCAGCAGTGCTTGTAGCGGCGATTCTTTGCGTAATTTATAGTGGCGGTGGATGTTTTCGACATCGACGATCGGGTCGTCCACCAGCAAACCTAGCGACAGGATCAACGCAAACAAGGTGACGCGGTTGATCGTGTAACCGGAAATATAGTCCAGTAATAAGGTCAACGCCAAGGTCATCGGCACCGCGATCGACACGATGAACGACTCTTTCAGACCCAGCGAGAAGGCCAGCAGCACCACGATAATCACAATCGCAAAACTCAAATGCTTAACCAGTTCGTTGACCTTGTGGTTGGCCGTTTCGCCGTAATCGCGGCTGATACTCAGCAAAATATCTTCCGGGATCAACGTGCCGTGCAGTTTTTCCGCGGTGGCAATCACGGCTTCGGCGACGTTGACCGCATTGCTGCCTTTACGCTTGGCAACGGCAATGGTGACCATCTGCCGCTCTTGCCCGACTTGCGGCTTGTTGCCGGTGGCGTGGCCTATCGTCGGCATCTCATCGACTGCCGGGCCGAAACCGATGCGCGTGTAATGATCGACATCGGCCGGGCCGTCTTCGATGCGCGCCACATCGCGCAGGTAAACAGGCCGCCCGGCAACGCTCTTAATGACGGTCGCGCCGACTTCGTCCGATGACTCAAAATGCGGTCCTGCTTCCAACAGAATTTCACGGTTGCCGCGTTCGATGTTGCCGACTTGCAGGTTAACGTTGGCATTAGCCAGCGCTTGGGTAATCTCAAGCAATGTAACGCCATGCGCCACCAGTGCGGCAGGGTTAGCATAAATCGATACCCGCCGCTGTTCGCCGCCGACAACCCAACTTTTGCCCACATCGCCGACACTTCTCAGGGAGATGATCAGCTCATCGGCGATACGACGCAAGGCCATCGAGTCGTAATTATCATTCTGCGCGGAAAGCGTCAGCAGAACGATCGGCACGTTATCGATTTCAACCGGCGACACTTTCCAGTGGGTGACGCCCGGAGGAATCAGGTTCTGGTTGGACATCAGCCTATCCCAGGTCTTGACCAGGCTGTCTTCAAAAGACTGTCCGACGAAATAACGCACGGTAACCAACGCCGCGCCGGGTTTTGACACGGAATAGACATATTCCACGCCTTCAACTTGTTTGAGCAGAACCTCCAGCGGAGTGGCAACCAGTTTTTCGACTTCTTCGCTGGAGGCTCCCGGATACTCAACCAGCACATCCATCACCGGCACGACAATCTGCGGATCTTCTTCGCGAGGTGTCAGGATTAGCGCCGCCGCCCCCGCCAACAGCGAAATGATCAGGAACAGAATGGATAGCTGGGAGGTGGTAAAGATTTCGACGATCTTGGTCGTCAATCCACGCTTGGGATTTTGGTTTTGCAGGTCGTCCATTATTGCGCCTGCTGCGGATGAGTGATGACAGTTTCACCGGCATGCAGACCGGAAATGACTTCAATCTGGTCGCCAAAGGTTTTGCCGGTCCTGATGTGGCGCATCAGCTGTCGGCCTTCGGATAAGACCTTGACGACTTCCAGTTGGCCGATATGTTGCACAGCGTCGACAGGAATTAACAAGGCCTCATGCTGACCGCAAGCCTGTTCCAGCCAGCCGAAATGCCCCGGTTGCAAACCATCGATGGCAGGCAGTGCGATTTTGATCAGTTGGGTGCGGGTTTGCGAATCGACTTCGGGGCTGATCTCGTCAATTTGCGCGCTGGTGGTAAGGCCCAGCGTATCAATGCGCACATTGACGTTCATGCCGATGCTGTAGCGTCCGGCGCAAGTGCTGGGCACATCGGCCTCAAGCCTTAAGCCTTGCGGCGTTTGCAAGGTCACCACGGGTACGCCGGGCAGGCCCATGTCGCCGGGTTCTTGATGGCGTTTGACAACAACGCCGTCAAATGGAGCGAGCAACAGCGTATCGGCCAGATGGGAGCGGATTTCCGTTACAGCGCTTGCCGCCTGATTTACACCGGCTTGCGCCTCTTTGGCGCTGGCGACTACGGCGTCAAAATTTTCTCGGGTCGCCGCTTCTTTGCTGTACAGGCTGCGGGTGCGCTGTTCGTCTGCTTTGGCGCGATTGGCTTGGGCATTGGCCCCGACGAGTGCGGCTAGAGCTGCATTTTCCTGGGCCTTAACATCCCGTTCATCCAGGCGGGCGATTAGATCGCCTTTTTTGACTTTGTCGCCGGCATGGACCTTGATCTCGATAATCCGGGCCGTCATTTTGGGGGCGATATTGGCAACGGTTCTCGACTTTACCGTGCCGGGCCAGGCAAGAATATCGTCAACCTGCTTTTTTTCGACAATAGCCGTATCGTTTTTCTGCGCGTTTGCATCACCGGGTAATGGACTATTTCCTGGCGACACTTTGCTGACAAAGCTGCCTTGCATATAAAGCAGCAACAAAATCAAGGCTAAAATGGCAACGGCAATAGTGACGATTTTGTTGATATTTTTGGGTTCGGTTTGAGACATAAGATTTCCTTTGTCTTAAAAAAACATTTGTCCACGAAAGACACGAAAAGCACGAAAATATTCTTATCGTTCCCACGCTCCGACGTGGGAACTATTAATTGTTATTTACTTCCAATCGCCGACCGCTTTTTTCAATGCGGCTTCGGCACTCAAGGCATCGTAATGCGCTGCAATCGTGTTGGAGTGGGCTTTATTCCTGGCTACTTCCGCTTCGATATAACGAGTGACCGTCACTGTTTCCGCGTGTCGTTGTTCATTAACCAGCCTCAATGCTTCGTCGGCAGCGGCCACCGAGGCTTCGGTGACGCGCATACGAGCCAGGGCTTCTTCCAACTTCAGGGAAGCAACTTTCACTTCCTGTTCGATAGCCAGCTTGGTTTTTCGTTCAGTTTCCCGGGCTTCGGCAGCTTTTCGCTCCGCAGCACTGACGCGGTTTTTGGTTTCTAACCCTGAAAACAAATCCATTTCGACGCTGACTCCGGCTGTGACATTGTCTTTGCTACTGGAAAAGCCGGGAGACTGGCTATTTTGGCCGTAACTCACATAAGCATCGGCTTTGGGCAAATAAGCGCCCTGCTCGCTTTTTAACTTGGCTTGCGCTATTTCTACCTGAGTGGCGGCCGCTTTAACTTCCGGGCGTTGCGTCATCGCAAGTTCGAGCAAGTTGTTAAACGATGCCGTCATCTTGGGTTCAGGTAATTTCGAAGAGGCGGACGCAACAGTAAATGCGTGATCCGTCGATAGGCCGAGCAAGGTAGCGATGCCGGTTTTGGCCAGCTCGATGCCGTTGGCGGCCCTGATTTCGGCTTCCTGCGCTTCAGCCGATTTCACTTCCAGCGATAAAACGTCGGATTTAAGCACGGTTCCCGCCTCATACCTCAGTTTTGATTGCTTTAGCTCGCTGGTAATCGCGGCAATAGAATCCTGGGCGACTTTTTGCGCTTCCTGCGCGGCCAAATAGGCATAATATGAAGCGGTTACGGCTTCAATTAAGGCATTGCGCACGGTTGAGCGTTCAAACTCCGCCGCGTCGATGCCCAGTTCCGCCGCTTTACTGTTTTGATAATCCTGGCCGCCACGAAACAGGGACAGTTTGCCTATGATTTCGGGACGAAAGTTTTGCCGATAACCGGGAGTGTTAATGTTATTGATCGAGTTAGCATTGAAATCCCGTTGCGCCACAATCATCGAAAAGACTTGCGCGGGATTGTTGGAATGATCGTAACCAACCTTGGCGGTTACTTGCGGATAAAATGCGGACAGCGCTACGCCTAATTGGACCTCGGCTTGGCTGATGCGTTCCGAGGCGATTTGCAGGTCGGGATTGTTGGATAACGCGTAATCAATGGCCTGATCCAGTGTGAAGGATTGGCTGGTTGATTTCTCCGGTGCGGCTTTATCAGCAGGATTTTTGAGACCTTGATCCGCTAAGGCTGACAAGGTCGATAACATGAGCATCGGTAATAGAGTTAATGCCAATTTGTTTTTTATTGTTTTAAGCATAATCTTCACGTACCTGTTAAGAAATTGGCATTTTTGATTCACCACGAAGGCACGAAGATCACGAAGGGTTATGTTTTTCTTCGTGGTCTTCGTGCCTTCGTGGTGAAAAATATAACAGCGTTTTCGTCGAAAACTTATATAAAACTGTACTGCAAGCGGGACGGGGTTTGTAACCCCGTCCCTAACGTTTCTGAGCTATGCACACACTTAACCAACATCAAACGTTTCGGACGGGGCAACATGCCCCGCCCGGCTTGTGGTTTCGGGAAGCTAAAGCTACCTGGCGCTCGTCCCAAGCTTGAGCTTGGGACGAGCGCACTCTTCGTGTCTTCGTGGTAAAAAACATAACTCTACACCATCAAAATGCACTGCCCGGCTTAACACCCAATTTTTTAAGTATGATTGCCATCGGACAAAACCCCGTAAATGCCGATTGCAGCAAATTTGCGCCGACAAAAGCGGTAAACCATAGCCACAATTCAGAATGATAATGCGCCAATAACAGGCTAATCAAAATAAAACTGCCTGCAACGGCAAAAACTACGCGATCAATAGTCATATTAGTTTCCTTTTAACCGAACTATACCTATTAATTTGAGCATTAACCGTTCATAGAAAGGTTCGCTGATGCCTTTTCGTATTTTACGCATGAAATATTTCTCGAAACCGATTTTAGCCAAATGCACCCATTTACCTTCGGCCGACCAGGTTACATTACGCGGCGGAATTTGCGGTTTGGCCAAAAAAGCCACCCCCGAATCGCCAAAATCAGCCAGACATAACGCATTCAACGTCGCTCTGTGGGTCGGCTCTTTGCCGGCCAACTCATCGGCAATATTATGCGCGGTGGCAGTGACCATCGATTCGATCATATAGCCGGTTTTAGGCGCGCCAACCGGTACCGGCGTCGGTTCTATAGGCGGAATGGCAATGCAAACGCCGACGGAATAGACGTTCTTGAAAGTTTTATTACGCTGATGCTCATCCACCAAAACAAAGCCGCGCGGATTAACCAAGCCTTCCACGCCGACATTGCGCACCGCGTCAACACCGGTAAAAGCAGGTAACATCATTGAATGCTTAAAAGGCAATTCATGTTTTTTCTTGTCCTTGCCCTCATCATCGACTTCAGTGACAAACATCATGCCGGGTTCGATTTTGTCGACCTTGGCATTGGTTATCCATTTGACGGTCTTGTCACGTAAGGCGCTTTCCAGCATACCTTTGGTATCGCCGACGCCGCCCAAGCCCAAATGGCCGATATAGGGTTCCGCGGTAACAAAAGTCATCGGCACTTTGTCGCGAATTTTCTTTTTGCGTAACTCCGCTTCAAGAATCATTAAATATTCATACGCGGGGCCGTAACAGGACGCCCCCTGAACCGCACCGATAACAATCGGGCCGGGGTCTTCCATGAACTTTTCCCAATCTTTTACAGCAACTTCAGCATGATCGACATGACAAACCGATGAGGTATAACCATCAGGCCCTAAACCGGGAACTTCATCGAAGGCAAGACGCGGTCCTGTAGCGATAACCAGGAAGTCGTAAGCAACGGCTGAGCCGTCATCCAGCAGCACTTGATTATTAACCGGGTCGACTTTTGCAGCGGCTTTTTGAATGAATTCGATGCCTTTCTTTTTAAAAACCGGGGCTAATTCAATCTTCAACTCTTCAGGCGTTCGCCATTTGGGTGGAACCCAGGGATTTGACGGAACAAAATGAAAAGTAGGGCTATCGGAAATCACGATCACATCATGATTTTTTCCGACTGTTTCCTTCATTTCGTAAGCCATTGGTACGCCGCCAATGCCTGCACCTAAAATTACAATACGAGCCATGATGTTCTCCTGATTAATAATTATTATTACGTGCCTTGTGTCTTTTAACTAGCCGATGTTAATTGAAAATCTCATTAAAATGAATGGGTATATCTACTGAGTAGTGAAAAAGAAAAATCGTCACCCGTAACCGATCGGACAAAAGTACCGAAAGACTTAACAGTCAATTCGTATATTAGTGATCATTAATAAACAGTAACACAATTTTCTCTTGGCATCCAAGCCTAATTGTTAGAGTAAATCAAACTTAAAGTTTGTATTGTTTCTCTCAATGTAATTTGTTTTAATCGCAGGCTGTATTGGTTTACTTTGTGTTCAATGCCGTTCATCTCAAGTTCTGCTCTACAGAACTGCAACCCATAGGGGAAATTTATGATTTCAGAGGCCGTGGTTGATTTATCGCGCTGGCAGTTTGCAGCAACTTCTCTATACCATTTTCTGTTTGTTCCGTTGACATTGGGCTTGTCGTTTTTACTGGCGATTATGGAATCGACCTATGTCATGACCGGCAAAGAAATTTACAAGGATATGACCCAGTTCTGGGGGAAGTTGTTCGGCATCAATTTCGCGCTGGGCGTCACCACCGGTTTGACCATGGAATTTCAATTCGGCATGAACTGGTCGTATTTCTCGCATTATGTCGGCGATATTTTCGGCGCGCCGCTTGCTATTGAGGGCTTGATGGCGTTTTTCCTGGAATCCACCTTTGTCGGCCTGTTTTTCTTCGGCTGGGACAAGCTGGGTAAAGGGCAACATTTGCTGGTAACCTGGCTGGTTGCGTTAGGAACCAACTTATCCGCGTTATGGATTCTGGTAGCCAACGGTTGGATGCAAAACCCGGTCGGCGCCGAGTTCAATTACGAAACCATGCGTATGGAAATCTCCAGCTTCGGTGACCTGTTATTCAACCCGGCCGCTCAGGTTAAATTTGTCCATACCGTTGCCGCAGGTTACACCACGGCCTCTGTTTTCGTGCTGGGCATCAGCGCTTATTACATGCTAAAAGGTCGCGATGCGGCCTTTGCGCAACGCTCTTATACCATCGCCGCAGGGTTTGGCCTGGCAGCGATCCTGTCCGTCATCGTGTTGGGCGATGAAAGCGGCTATACCGACGGCGAAGTACAAAAAGCCAAACTGGCCGCTATCGAGGCCGAATGGCACACCGTCGAACCGCCCGCAGCCTTTACCGTCATCGGCATTCCCGATCAGGAAACCATGGAAACGCATTATGCAATAAAAATTCCCTGGGTATTGGGCTTGATCGGCACGCGTTCTGTCGATGAGCCGATTACCGGACTATCGGAGATCCTGGAAAAAAATCGCCAGCGCATTCGTGACGGCATGAAGGCCTATTCACTGTTACAGACGTTAAGAACCGGCAGCAAAGATCCTATTGTCCGTGCCGAGTTTAACCATTACAAACAGGACTTGGGTTACGGTCTATTGCTCAAACGCTATACGGAGAACGTGGTCGACGCGACCGACCAGCAAATAGAACAGGCGGTGCAATATTCGATACCCAGAGTCGTGCCTTTATTCTGGACCTTCCGAATCATGGTGGCTTGCGGCTTTATTATGCTGGCGATATTTATTTTTGCGGTTATCGCCAGCTCGATTCGTAAATGCAGGCAGAACTGGTTGTTGCGTTCAAGTCTTTATATTATGCCTTTACCCTGGATTGCCTCTGAAATGGGTTGGTTTGTAGCCGAATTCGGCCGTCAGCCGTGGACGATTGCGGAGATTTTACCGACATTCTTAAGCGCATCCTCCCTAACCGAACTGGATATATACCTGAGTCTTGCAGGCTATATCGGTTTATATACGGTATTTTTGATTATCGAAATGTTCTTGATGCTCAAGTTTATCAAGTTAGGCCCCAGCAGCCTGCATAAAGGCCGTTACCATTTTGAAATTGCCACAGGAGCATCACTATGATTTTCGATTATGAAACCATGCGCTTGATCTGGTGGGCTTTATTAGGCGCTTTACTGATCGGCTTTGCCATTACCGACGGCTTCGACCTGGGCGTGGCAGTCTTATTACCCTTTTTGGGCAAAAACGATACCGAACGCCGCGTGATTATCAATTCCATAGGTGCAACGTGGGAAGGCAATCAGGTCTGGTTTGTAACCGCGGGCGGCGCCCTGTTCGCTGCCTGGCCTATCGCCTATTCCGTGGCATTTTCGGGATTTTATTTCGCGCTGTTGTTAACCTTGTTTGCGTTATTTATGCGGCCGATAGGCTTTGATTACCGCAGCAAACTGCCCAGCCAAACATGGCGCAACAGCTGGGATATTGCGTTGTTTGTCGGCGGATTCGTACCGGCGTTGATTTTCGGCGTGGCGTTCGGCAACTTGTTGCAAGGCGTACCGTTCCACTTCGATAACGATATGCGTATTTTTTATACCGGCTCGTTCTGGGCATTATTAAACCCTTTTGCATTGGCGGCGGGACTGCTCAGCTTATCGATGCTGATCATGCACGGTGCGGTTTATTTACAGCTCAAAACCGAGGGTGACATTAATCGGCGCTGTAAAAAAGTGGTCACTGTTTCTGCAATCATAACGCTGGTCATTTTTGCTGTGGCGGGCTTCTGGGTTGCCCATATTAACGGTTACCATATCACCACAGAAATCCTCCCTAACGCGCCGTCCAACCCATTGGCAAAAATGGTTTCCAAAGAACCGGGCTTATGGCTGGATAACTATGCGCATTGTCCGGTGTTATGGATTATTCCCACGCTGGCTTTTATTGCAGGAGTTGCAACCATCGTGCTATCGAAAATTGACCGTACAGGCTTGGCATTTATAACCAGTTCATTAGTATTAACTTCCGTTATTTTAACGGCGGGCGTATCGATGTTTCCGTTCCTGATACCGTCGAGCTCGGCGCTGAGCAGTTCGTTGACCGTATGGGACGCCAGTTCCAGCCTTACCACCTTAAAAATCATGTTCTGGGTGACGGTGATTTTTTTACCCATCGTTGTCGCTTACACCACTTGGGCGTTCCGTGTGATGCGCGGCAAAATCACGCTGGAACACATTCATCAGAACGATCATTCGGCTTATTAGGAGATTGCTATGTGGTATTTCACCTGGATACTTGGATTATTACTGGCCTGCTCATTAGGCATTATCAACGTGCTGCGGCTGGAGGCTCAAGAAACATGGGACAGAGAACATATTCCCTTGGACCCGCTAACCCAGTTAATGACCAAAGACACGATGCTGGGCCGCTTACAGGAAAAAGTCGAAAACTCCAAACGCAACGGCTTCCCGTTTTCCATTCTTTTTATCAGCTTAAAGGGTTTTAAAGCCAGGAATAACAATTTACCTGATCATGAAATGGACGCCATATTACGTGGCGTGGCCGATTGTTTTAAAGAAGACATCAGGGCGGGCGTCGATATTGCAGCAAGAATGGGCGACCAGGATTTTCTTATTGCAATGCCGGGTTCTCCTCTGAAAAAAGCCGAGCAAATTGCGGCGCGGGTTAAAAATGAAATTTCAGAACGTGTTAAAGCGCCCGGCCTGGTTGTTGAAGCGGCTGTAGGGGTTGCCGAGTACTCCGCGCCCACTGAAGATTTTGCTGCTACAACGAATGAAGTGGGTGAATTGATCAGAGTTGCAACGGCAAAGAGCGGCTTATAAATCCCTGATTCTTTGCATCGAATATGTACTCAACATAGACACGGATTGCGGCTCCCCCTCTCCCTTCGGGAGAGGGGGAGGGGGAGGGGGGACAAAAAGCGCAAATCGTGACCGCCCACAATACAATAAACTGGTTCAGCAATGCACGATGAAAGACCTGAACCTTCTTGCCTGTTTATTCTGGGTAAGGTTTCAATCCTTTAAAATATTGAGTAAATAATTGAACTTAGCTTCCTCATAAGGTAGCAATCTTGGATATGATAGACATTTTTCAACGATTTTTTTAAGCTGTTGATATTGTTTATTACTAGCATTTTGATGACCATATTCTCGATCAAGAGCATATTCGCTTAAAGCTATAATAACTTCAATATAATACGATGTGGCATTCTTATCATTTTTCGTCAATGCAGATAAGTTATTCAAATGTTTTCTAGCAACATCTTCCGCACAATAATTTATTCCATTAATAAGTGACGCAAATAAAAATAAAGAGCAAATATTTGTATAAACCTGCCGTTTTAGTCGAGCTGATATTTCATCTTTTGATTGAAGGCTGTCCAGTGTTTCTGATAAATCGAGAAGACCTGTCCATGCATCTTCAAGACGGTCTTTTTTGCAAGGCTCATCACATTGCTCCCAATCCGTAAGGAATTGTTTGTAATTATAATATGCCATGATTTGAGCATATTTTTCTGCCTTAAAACGCAACGCTGCAATTGAATCTAATTCATGATGAGTTTTCTCCCAAGCGTTTATAGCTTGTTCAAGAAAACCAACTGCATGTTGGAATTCCTGACAACTATTGCAGCTATGACGAATCGCGACAGCATAAAAATAATATGCCTCATGCAAGGTATACTCATCATCAGCATATTCCAGTGAATTTTCACAAAATTCTTTTGTTTTTTCCCAAGCCCCTGCTTCCGCAGCAATCATAGCGCTAACGAGATATATTTTGCCTAACGAGCCCATATCTTCCAATGAACGCAATACTCTTGGGTAATTTTTTTTATATAACGCTTCACGAATAGATTCAAATAAATTATCGCTTTCGCCATTAGCGTCAAATGATACAAGAGCAACAGGCATACGCTGCCAGTTGCTCTGCATGGCTATTTTTGCAGTCTCATCATGTAAATCCAATGAAACAGATATGGCCATGTTTACCGTACCAATACCAAGATAGATTTTTTTTAAGCTTGTGTAGGCAGAATCCCATTTATCTCTTAGTAAATAATCTATATCTCGGACCAAATCAGTATGCAATGTGTTTTTATTTATATGGGCATTTAACCAAGATTTTAGTTTATCTTGTTTACTGTGGATATTTTGGCTTAACGCAGCGATATTGAGCAGTCGACTACGATGATCTTTAATTGCTGCATAAGCAGCAATTAAATCTTTTTCTTCTTTACCTAAAGCAGCAATTAAATTTTTGAAAGATTCTTTTTTTTCATTTTTCATAAAAGTAGTTAATAACGAAATATATTTATCGTTATCATCACTAATAAGCAAAAAGGGACTCAAGAAAGCATCTAATAATTGTTTAAATTCCAATAGACTTTCTTGTAGATCTTCCTTGGATCCTGAATCTGCAAGCAATTTAGTAAACGAAAGATACAGGCGAGGATGACGAACAGGAATTTCTTTATTGGCATCTCTTTCATTGCCAAAAATCTTATGGATAGCCTCATCACCCGTTAAAAAAAGTAGTTTTTGCTTTTCCCCTAATTCACAAAAAGATCGATTAACTAAAGAAATATATGCCAATGATTTAGCGTCATCTATATTTTTATGTGGTGAGTGTTGAGAAGATTTGGTCTTGTGAAGCTTGACAAACCAGCCACGGCTTTCCATGAACAGTAACTGTGGTGCCGGGGACTGATGCAACCATGCGCGAGTTTCAATATTAACTAGTCTGTTGTTATTTACCAAGTAGCCGATGCGATCAAGTTCAAATACAGCATCAGGATGTGAAGTTTGATCTCGATACAAAATGCGACATAAGCTTTCACAATTTAACAACATACCGTTTACCAGTTTATCTAGATCAGGTTTTTGTTCGTATTCCGCCAGCAGTGCTTCTAATACCGATAATTGAGACTTTCCTTTTGCATCTTGAATTGTTGCATTGCGCCACATACCTTCCAAAATAGAAGTGAACTCGTTTTTGAGCGTCGGCAAAGTCAGCAATGGTTCAAGGTTACCGGTCAAATGTTCGAAAATATATTCTGCCAGACTGTAAGTCTGGGGAGTTAGGTCTTTTTCGTCTTCATCATCGAAGCTGCGTGCATATTTGCTGTTTTCTTCAGGATTCGAGTAGAGTTTTATGACATCGTTGTCGAGAGCATAAAAAATTTTTCCGCCATCCTTCTGATATGTCAAATCATCAAGCACAACTTGCAAGTCTAATCTGATTCTTGCGATATTTTTATAATAATCGATTTGCTTTAGCTTTGACATAATAAATTCCTAGCAGTTTCCTGAGGGTAAAGCTTATCTATAATTGCATCAAGCACAGAATAATTTGGCTTTTCACTGGGACTGGTAACTGTAGATGATAGTGGTTCAATGTTTAGCCAACTCAATAGGCTACAACTACTCAGCTGGTACAATAGACTATAATTATTCTCAAGGCTTTCGTTTGGTATTACAGAGCAAAAGGAGCCTTGCCGTATATAATAATCACTACCGTTAGTACACAGTTCCAGCGGAGATTCTGAACAAAAAAGCATCCTAAGCAACCAACTGTCATCGAGAATATCGGCATCGCCATATTGGTCGACTCGTAAGTCCGGTAGGTAACGGGCTAAATTATCCCGCCCCATCTTGTCTATCAAGCCGAAAACCAGTGGCTTAGCGAATAGTTTTTGTTCTTTTTCCAGTGCGACAAAATACATTCCGGCATGTCGTACATATTCAGCCAAGCATTCAGGATGCGCTTTAAGTAAATTAAGAAAAATGACTGGCACATCGGTTTTGTGGAAAAAATTCTGCGCCTTAAGTAGCTCTTGAAGCGTTATCACAACCTCCGGTTCACCCACCCATCCTGCAAGTGTATTTATGACAAAAGCACGAGAGCGAAGGGCCTCAGGAGAATCAGCAGATTTAAGAAATCCTTTTAATAATAAAAAAATCGGTTGTAAGGCCGCCGAAGCTTTGAGGGATTTAGCCAACCAAACCATTTGTCTCAGTACAAGTTGCCATTCATCATTATCACGGCAACGGCCTATGCCTAGTGCTATACCTAGCTTAAATGCAGATTGTGCATTTGCATCTAAAGTTTCATAAAATTCAGCAAGCTGTACGCCTAGATCTTCGTTGCGGCTCAGCAATAGTCCAATAGGCGCAAAAGGGGTATTTTGTGGAGGAAGCCCCCCCCAACTCCGAAAGCCGGTCAATAACCATTCGGCAAAATCATCTGCCGACATAGTATTGAGTTTTTCTAGATAGGGTTGTGGAATCTGCATCGCTTTTCCTTATATAAATTCAGATTTCAAACAATAGCATTTAGATTGTTTACAAAATCGTTAATATCGTATGAATTCCAAAGTATATCGGCGAATTCCCGGTCTTTGGATAAAATTGCCGCACCATTCCCTGAATCAATGCCTTCCGCGTATGTTATCGTACGACCAATACCTTCCATATGCCAATTAGTACCGTTACTAATTGGAACAGATTTGGCAGTCAACTCCGGTTCGCCATTTATAACACCGCTACCATAAGGCGCATTCTGCAAATGTACCGTCAATCCCCAGCCATTATTTATTGTAGGGTTACCATGAGCTTTGAATCGCCTATGATCTCCAGCCTCGATAAAGGTTGGTGTTGCAAAGTTTCCAGAGGAAATCAGAGAGGATGGAAAACGAAGTTCGATTAATACCTTATTCGTATTAATATGGACTAGCCCCAAAGCATCTCGCACTTTATCGGCAAGGTTTGTTGTACTTGAGTTCCTGAAAGTTTTTATTCTATGCGAGTCAGTTATCCAAAATTGTTCAAAATTTCTAGGATTACCGAAAATACCTGGTAAAAAAACATCATCACTATTGGCTAGTGCGCTTGATAATCTTTCGAAAAAATGTTCTTCAAACTGATCTCCATCGCTAATGCCATTTGAACTTAAAAAATTGGGATCCAATAAATGTATTAAATAATCCCATTGGATGATTGTGCTTACTTCCAAAGGAAGTATAGGCGTTGCAACATGTCTAAAACGATATTTTTTGTCAGAAGGAATGATGTTAACAATTTCTTTCGTGAATAAGAGAGGTGAAGGAAAGCTATCATAGCTTGCTTTCCATTCTTTTAAGAACTCGATAAAGCAATTTCGTTCGATAAAATTATGATCAAAAGCTTGCTTAATATTGGCTAAGACAATCTGTCCCAATGGATCTTTACTTAATACTGAAAACACTTTCTATCTAACCCTATATTTTTAATGAATAATTGAAGGATATACCAGAATTTCGAGTTCGATAGTTCAATCTCTTTATGTAGGTGGTAAAAATCATAAGATATGCAGGCATAGGGGGCAAATCTTGCATTGAGCATGAACTAGGACAGACCACGGTTTCACAGTTTCTATGATAGACAACTCCCTATTTAATTTACTAAATGCACCTTTACGAATAGAGTTTCATTGTTCACTATTTTCCCATATTTGTATAGTCAGTCTAAGCTTACAACTAAGTTGACAAGAAAACATACGCGTCAGTTCTAATATTCCATCAATTACGAACGAAACCAGCCGAGTTGGGTATGTGCGATGATTGGCGGTTTGCTCTATACGCCCCGTTAGAGCACGAAGTGGGAAAGCCGGGGTCAAGTCTTGCATTGTGCATTTTTCAAAATGACAACTCACGCTTGATACACCTCGTCATAACTACCCACATTGACCAGCCCGGTAGGCCGGAATAAGCCGGTTCGAACGACAGCGAGAACTGGCGTTTCCGGCAAACACCTCCTAAATTCGCCGGAAACGCCACCTCGCGCTACGCGCTTGGATGGTCTTATTCCGGCCTACGCCATACGCTATCTATCGATAGTCAGATATCGCACCGTGCAATTTCTCCAAAATAAAAACTTGATCGCACGCAATGAAACCCCCTTTGCTTACTTCAAAAACCAGCAAACTATTATTTTAGGCTGAGTAGTTACCACATATAATGTAATCATTCTTTCAGTGTCGTGTAGTAAATCGACTACAGTTCAAACAATTTGGAAATTTGCGATGGAAATATGAGCAATCACAACAAAATACTCACGTTTCAGTCGCGCGCTACCGATGCAAAACTGGCGGTGCAGGAGTTTCATGCCGCGGTAGCACAGCCGGACATGGCGTTGGTAGTTTTCTTTTGCTCCAGCAAATACGACCTTGACCTGCTGGCTGCAGAAATGCGCCGTTTGTTTGCCGGGGTTCAAGTCATCGGCTGCACCACCGCTGGAGAAATCGGGCCGGCCGGTTATTGCCAGCATAGCCTGTCCGGCGTTAGTTTTCCTGAAGCAAGTTGCGTCGCTGTCAGCGGGCTGCTGGATCAATTAAGCGAGTTCGATATTACCAAAGGGCATGACTTTGCCCAAACCCTGTTACAGCGGCTTGAGAATAAAGCCTCAAACCCAAGCCCGGATCATAGCTTCGCGCTGCTGCTGATTGACGGCATGTCCGGGCGCGAAGAACGAGTGGCGCATGCATTGCAATATACATTAGGCAAGATCGCGCTGTTTGGCGGATCGGCGGGGGACGACCAAAAGTTTGCCAAAACTTATGTTTATAGTAATGGTAACTTCCATACCGACAGCGCGGCACTGGTTCTGGTCAACACTGCCCTGCCCTTCAAAATATTCAAGACCCATCATTTTGTTTCGACTGACGAACGTTTCGTAGTCACAGAAGCCGATCCCGCCAAACGCATTGTCAAGGAGATCAATGGGCTACCTGCAGCCACAGAGTATGCCCGACTGGTCGGTGTTGCCATTAACGAATTCAATTCAAAAGACTTTGCCTTTCCCTCCGTCGTGGTAAAAATTGGCGGTACGGATTATGTACGCTCTATCCAGAAGGCAAATGCAGACGGCAGCCTGACTTTCTATTGCGCCATTGAAACGGGCCTGGTACTCAGAGTGGCGCATGGCGTGAATTTAGTGGCTAACCTGGAGCAGACTTTCGATGCAATTCGGACAGAAATAGGCTCAACTCAACTGGTCTTGGGTTGCGACTGCATTTTGCGCAACCTGGAAGTTTCCAAAAACGGCTTGAAGGATCACGTTATGGAGATTTTCCAGCGTAACAACACGATAGGTTTCAGTAGCTACGGCGAACAATTCCGCGGCATACACAACAATCAGACTTTCACCGGCTGTGCCTTTGGCAGCGCTTCCGGGATAGAGACAGAGATGCACGATGACTGATCAAGCGGGCATGAACGAGCAGGCATTGCATGCTGAGATCGCGCGCTTGAACAAGGTCGTTCAAGCGTTAATAAATCGCGCCGAAAGCAGCGCGAACATCGATACGTCCGACTTCAATCTGTTTCAGTCAACAATTACGCTTGAAGATCTGGTTCGCCGCCGCACCGATGAACTGGAAGCGGCATTGCGGGAAAACGAGAAAATTACCCGTGCCTTGCGTGAAAGCGAAAACCACAACCGCTTGCTGGTCGAAAACTCTCCCATGTGTATCCACGAGATAGACATGGCTGGCAGAATAGTTTCCATGAACACCGCGGGACTGTGCATGTTGGGGCTGAAAGAGGAATGCGAGATACAAGGATATTTATACCTGGATTCAATCAGCGCTGCCGACCGGGAACGCATAGGGGCATTACTTACCCAGGCTTATGCCGGGGAAAGCAGCCACTTCGAGTTTAAGGCCGATGGTCCGCTCGGGAATATTTATAAGTCGTGTTTTGTTCCGATCAAGAACAAGAATGGCGGCGTTGAAAAATTGATGGGCATCACCGAGGACATCACCGAGCGCAAGCGCCTGGAACAGCAACTGGTGGAGCGCGAGGAGTTGTTCCGCGCTATTTTCGAACAGGCGCCCAGCGCTATCGAACTGATAGACCCGGAGACATTGCGCTTTGTCGAGGCTAATCCTGCCGCATGCCGCATGTTGGGCTATACGCATGAAGAATTCCTCCAACTGCGGCTGGTCGACACCCAGGCTGACTTGAATGAAGAGACGCTGGTTACGGCGATGCGGCAGATGGGGGAATCGGGCGGTATATCTTTTGAGAACCGGCACCGCTGCAAGAACGGCGACATTCTGGATGTCGAGATCAATTCCCGCATGTTGGATCTCTCCGGCAAGCGTCTGCTGGTTGGCGTCTGGCGCGACATCACCGAGCATAAGCGGGCTCGGCAGGAAATAAAACTCAAAAATACGATCCTGCAAACCCAGCAGGAGGTCTCGCCCGATGCCATCCTGGTGGTCGATGAAAATGCACACATCATCTCTTACAATCAACAATTCATTGACCTATGGCAGCTGTCCCCACAGCTGGTCAGTGAGCGGCTGGATGCGCCGGTACTTCAAACAGTTGTTGAACAAGTCGCCGAACCGGAAGCATTTCTCGCCCGTGTCCAATATCTATACGAGCACCGAGACGATAAAAGTCATGAAGAAATACCGCTAAAAGACGGAAGAATATTCGATCGATATTCAGCTCCCGCCACCGGAGCGGACGGCCGGTACTACGGACGCGTCTGGTATTTTCGCGACATCACCGAACGCAAGCGGGCGGAGGAAGACCTGCGCATCATTGCCGGCGTGTTCGACAACAGCCAGGAAGGCATCGTGATCACCGATGCGAACAATGTTTTCTTGAACGTTAACCCGGCATTCACCCAGATTACAGGCTACACCCGCGAAGAAGTGATCGGCAAGGACCCCAAGATGCTGAGTTCGGGGCGGCAACAGGACAAGACCTATTATGCAAAGATGTGGCAAGCTCTGAAGCAGAATAGAACTTGGCGTGGCGAGATTTGGAACCGGCGAAAGTCCGGCGAGGTTTTTGCGGAGTTACTCTCGATTGCAGCCATCTGCGACGATGATGGTCGGGTGCGACGCTATGTCGGGGTATTTTCCGACATCAGCTACCTCAAAGCACATGAGGCCGAGCTGAGCCAAGTCGCCTATTACGATGCGCTGACCGGCATTCCTAACCGGCGCTTGCTGGCCGATCGTATGGTTCAGGCCATCGCGCAGGCGCAACGTAGCGGCAGGATGCTGTTCGTCTGCTACTTGGACCTTGACGGCTTCAAGCAGGTCAACGACCGGTGCGGACACGAGGCCGGCGACCAATTACTGGTGGAAGTGTCCCGTCGCCTGCAAGAAGCGTTGCGCGCGGGCGATACCTTGGCACGACTGGGCGGAGATGAATTCGTTGTGTTGTTTAATGATCTTGCCGGAGAACGGGAGTGCGGCCAAATTCTCGACCGCATTCTGGAAATTATCGCTCTGCCGATAGTCATCGGCAGTCACGAAGTTACGGTGTCGGCCAGTATTGGCGTATCTTTTCATACTTCTGCCAACGAGGACGGCGATACGCTATTGCGCCAAGCCGATCAGGCCATGTATGTCGTCAAGCAGACCGGGAAAAACCGCTATCATTTATACGACGCGAAACATGACTAGATTTAAACTTTGAAAAACCACGATTTGCGCTTTTTGATCGCCCTCACCCCAGCCGCTCAACACTTGCTACTGCATTGCTCTACCTCCTGCATCCGTGCAGTCGTAAAGCGCCTACCGTTAGTGCTCTACTAACCTGTATCCATGTAGGCATCCCGCAAGGAGAGAGGGACAAAAGCCGCAATCCATACTATGGTTGTCGGTGACATTTTTCCGCAACCTGCCTGATACGCTTGGCTGCTTTTCATCAGACAGCTGTCCAATTTCGATTCATGTGATCCGTATTTATTTATAATTTCAGCTGCATACGGAAAACTGTAAGTCCTATATTTGCCTGCAAACACTAATCGGCACTGGATTTCTTTTTGCACAAACCAATTGCCATTTGCTGTGCAATCGCAATACCTTTGTGCAACATACAACCCTGCATTTAACATTGACTAGACCAGCGTTGCGCAAATGATCGTTTTCTTTGCAAAGTCTAAGTCACTCAAAGCGTGCTGCGGCGATTACGTCCCATTACCAGTGCATACGCTTAACCAGGCTTTACTTTCCACGGCTTCCTAAATCCGAATTTTTTTTCCAAATCGGGTCAGAAAGTCTTATTTTTTGACCTATTCTGATCGTATAAGAAGGCGGAGCGATCTGGTTCCATTGTGCTAATTGCCCATAATCCAGATCAAACAGTAGCGATATTGCATACAAGGTATCGTCTTTTTTTACCAGATAATATTCCGGTTCATGTTTACCAATATCAGGATAATTTGTACTGACAGGGACATCGTTTGCATTGGCAGGGGCGACACAATCCGGACCGCCGAAATACTGGGCGCAGCCATTCGATAAAACCGACAGCATTGCGACAAAAATAAGTTTTGAATGAGTGGATATCATAGGGGGTATATTTTTTAGGGTATCAATTCCATACAACTGTTTATTCTTTTGCCGCATCACGCGCACTTAAAACCTCAAACTCAAGCTTTATGGCTCGCTTCGCCCATTCGTCGCATGATAATTTAAGCTTCAAGTTTTCCTGCTTTAGCTTATAAACATATTCGTTTGAATTTTCTAAATAGGCTTCTATCGCCTTAAGCTGGTCTAAGACTTCTCCCAGCGTTTTAGTGTTATTTTTCAGCCTTTCACGCAACAAAATTTGGGTCTTCAAACTTATGTTTAATTCTTTGGTCTTTTGCTTTATTTCACTTTCAAGTTGCTCGATCTTCGTCACACAAATTCCCCTCAATCATCATAAAACTGCGGTATTCAAGTCGCAGTGCCTTGCAGGGCATACCTATTTTTGCTTCATTATCAAAACTCTTCCCATTCGTCGCTAATATCGCTGTTGGGCTTACTCGATGAGGCTACAGGTTTTTTCGCTGTTGCTCTTACCGGCGCTACCAGCACCTTACTATACCCGGCAGTTTTAACTGGCTGCGAGGAGGCAGCCTTCGAATTTATTTTAAAGAAACCGAGCAACTTGCTCATATTGGTAGACTGATCATGCATAGAAATACTACTCGCTGCCGCTTGTTCCGCTAAAGCCGCATTTTGCTGAGTAATATCATCCATTTGCGAAACCGCCTGATTGACCTGATCGATACCCGCCGTCTGCTCTGCGCTGGCGTTTGCAATTTGAGCAACAATTTCACCGACTTGTGCGACACTGTTAACAATTTCAGTTAACGCAATACCTGTTTCATTAACGAATGCCGTTCCCGCACGGACTTTTTGCATACTGTTCTGAATCAGGTCATTACTTTGCTTGGCGGCATTGGCACTGCGTTGAGCCAGATTACGCACTTCGGTTGCCACCACCGCAAATCCGCGCCCATGTTCTCCCGCCCTGGCCGCTTCTACCGCTGCGTTTAAAGCCAAGAGATTGGTTTGAAAGGCGATTTCATCAATCACACCAATAATTTCAGCAATCTCATTGCTGCTGTCATTAATATCCTGCATGGCAATGATCGCCGACTTAACGATCTCGCCGCCTTTTTGCGCCAATTGGCTTGCTGAATTAACAACTTGATGGGCCCGTTGCGTGTTCCCTGCATTATCTTTTACGGTGGTGGCGAGTTGTTCCATACTGGCGGCGGTTTGTTCCAGGCTGGCTGCTTGTTGTTCGGCACGCTGGGACAGATTGTCATTACCGCTGGCTATTTCCTGAGATGAGCTGTCTATAAAATCAGCCGAATCCCTGATTTGAACAATAAAATTGCTCAAGTTGATTAGGGTGCCATTGATATTGTTCTTGCATTCCGCATAGATGCCTTGATAGTCATTAGTGATGGCGGTGGTTAAATCACCTTCCGCCATAGCTTCCATCACCAAGCTAACATCACTCAACACACGTTCAATGACATCCGTTAATTCATTGATGCCGGACGACAGCATGTTGGCAAACCCTTGTTTATCGCCCATGTAAATGCGAGTGCTCAGATCGCCCGCTTTAACATCCTGCACTAACTGCGCAATCTCTTGTTCAATTAGAACCTCTTGGGTGTTGTTTTGCCATTCGGCGACAAAACCGATGCGCTCACCCTCGGCATTGATAACCGGGCTGGCAATAACATTCATGTGCTGGCCGCCGATAAGCAGTTCCAGGCTATTCGACTCCTTTAACCCGGCCAGCAGGCGGCGCTGATGCGAGGGATCCTGGTGAAAACTATCGATATTCGAACCCAGCAGCTTATCGGCATTGAAATTAGGCAGCTGTTCGCGAATATCCTGCTCGGCAGCCTTGAACATACGTTCAACGCTCTCGTTGGTATAAATAATTTCAAGGTTGGTATCGGCCACCATCACGCCGGACTGAACATTATCCAGCGCTTGGTTAATGCGCATGGCTTTTGCAGCATCTTCCCTGGCTTGCGCCAAATCCAAATTCAAATTCACTTCCATGGAATACATGGCTTTCTGAAAATCGCCGATCAGGTCATTTCTATCTAACGCATAGGCATTGCCAAATCTTTTCTCGGCCAGACGATAAAAAACACCGATAGTTTTATTCAAGATCGCGGAAAGACTGCGAAGCGCATTAAAACCGATCAGCGACGCCATCGTTACCGACACGGCAACACCGGCCAATAACAAATAATTCTGTGCTAAAAACAACTGGTACATAAAGCAGAAAACAGGTATCAACAACACGGCCAGTACCCCTGCCATTTTTTTCAAGAGTTCTATTTCCTTGATTGATTTAACCATTGCCGCCAAACCGGTCGGTCTTATTGTTGCTTTCCCGGCATTAAGCAGTTGATATAACTGCTCCGCTTTTTCAATCTTTTCACGGCTTGGCGCACGGCGAACCGACAGGTATCCATCGACCTTGCCATTTTTAAACACCGGCAGTACATTGGCTTCCACCCAATAATAATCGCCTGATTTCGCCCTGTTTTTTACGATCCCCTGCCAGGGGTTAAGCGCCTTTACCGTTGTCCATAAATCTTCAAAAGCCGCCGGCGGCATGTCGGGATGACGAACGATATTATGGCTTGCGCCTATCAATTCATCGCGGGCATAACCGCTGATGCTGATAAACTCATCATTGCAGTCGGTAATAATTCCTTTTAAATCGGTTCGTGTAACCAAGATCCCTCCCTTTTTCATCTGGATTTCTTGGTTAGTTACAGGCATATTGATTTTCATGGGCTATCTTCTGTTTTTTATTATTAAGGGGCTTCTATTTCACAATTTTATTGTTCCCAAGCCCCAGCGTGAGAACCACCCATCGACTTCAAGTGCAACGATAACGGGTGCGTTTGCCGCGTTATCTGTCGTAGACAGGTTGAGTCGCGAATGCATCGAACAGCACAAATCTATTTGCATTTCCCTGATAGTGCATGGCAGGGCCTGCCCAAAGCAGAGCCGAAGGAATAGCCATAACTTAATTACATGCTCAGTAAAATTTTGATGACGGGATTTTTACCGTTGTTTTTTGTTAATGCACCGACATTGTCAATGATCGATTGATCTACAATACAATTTCTAATGTAAGGCTCACTGCCAAAATAGATGCTGTCCACTTTCATGCCCAGTTTCAGTTGCGTCAATGCAATTTCAACAATCGTGGACGTGCTTAGGGGCTTATTTCGCTTATTAAGCACAAGGCCTTTTCTCCACTGTTCTGTAGCCACCGCGAGTAGTTTTGCTTTAACGCGTATCTCTTTGAGTTCTTCAACGGTCGCACCTCTGAGCACATGAACGAAAACGTCGACAATTTCAGGATCATAATGGCTTTCTTTCTGGATGATTAATTGACTGAGTGCGGCATCGGCGAACATGACTTTGCCGGTCATTGCCCCCTCAAGATACGCGAGATAGTCGCTGACCACGCTGAGAATACGGGAGCCTAAGGGAATGTTGTGCTCAACCAGACTGTCAGGAAAACCTTGGCCGTTATAGTGTTCGTGTTGATGGCGGATTAAAGTAATAGCGCCTTTAAACTGCGTTAATCCACGCAATAAAACTTCACCGTCCACCGCATGTCCTAAATAGCGGTATTTATCGACCATGGACATTGAATAAAAAGGCGTTGTCAGCAATCTATCCGGCAAACTTATCTTGCCGAGTTGTATCAGCAATCCGGCATAGAGAATATCGACCTTCTCTTCCGCGCTCATGTCAAACACACTCGCAATTATCAAGGCCTGTTCCGCGATACGCTTCGACTGTCCGTTTTTAATGCGGGGATGCGTTTCAATAATCCGTGAGAGTTTTCGGACGAAGTCAATATCCAGCTTTTTTAGACGTCCATCCGCCGGGTCAAGATGCTCGGTAGCATTCTTGAACTGTTTTATATATTGATTAACTTTTTCTTCTATTTTCATGAATGCGTTTAAGGGGTTATTTCGCCAAAGATTTTTCTGGTTCCCCATCTCCGGGTTGTCATCGTTTCCACGCTCCGGCGTGCTGACGATGCGATTTGTCTAACGGCCGAGCAGTTCTATTCGGGCAGTTTATTGCTTGTCGGCTTCATAACGAACAGATCGAAAACCTGATTACATGCCCCGCAATATGGAGTTCCGAACGATACGGTTTCTTTAAGTTTGGCTGACGTTGAGGAACGGAATACCGGTAAAAACTATCGGTCTTTCCGCTCATCAGTTTATCGGTATTGCAATTCGGCAATGGTGTACCGCTATCGCTTCCGGCTTTCTTAAACATGTCCAAAAGACTGTCGTTCATATAAATAATTTCAAAATCATTATTAGCCACTATGACACCCGTGTGAACGTTACCCAGCGTCTGGTTAACCTGCATAGCTTTTGCAGCATCTTCCCGAGCTTGCGCCAAATCCAAATTCACCTCCATTGAATATAAAGTGCGCTGGAAATCGCCGACCAGGTCATTCCGGGCTAAATCCCGCACATCGCCAAACCTTTTCTCGAACAAATGATAAAAAATCCCGATGGTTTTATTTAGCATGGCCGTGAAGCTGTTGATCACATCGAAACTTATCGTCAATGCAATCATTGCTGAAGCGGCAACACCCGCTAACAGCGGGTAATCCTGCGCTAAAAACAGTCTGTACATTAAGTAGAAAACAGGTACCAAGAGCACCGCCAGCGCAAATGCCATTTTTTTCCTGATATCCGTTTCTTTGATTAAGCCGACCATGGCGGCTAATCCGGCCGGTCTTTTTACTGTTTTTCCGGCGCCAAGCAGCTTGTGTTGCCGCTCTTTTTTTTCAACTTTTTCACGGCATGCTACGCGTTGAACCGAAAGGTATTCATGAACTTTTTCGTTTTTAAATACCGGTATTACAGTGGCTTCCACCCAATAATAATCGCCGGATTGGGTTCTGTTTTTTATCAATCCTTGCCAGCGTCTCAGCACTTTTAAGGTCAGCCATAAATCTTTAAAGTCTACCGGCGGCATATCGGGATGACGGACGATATTGTGATTTGCACCTATCAGTTCATCACGGGTAAAACCGCTGACATTGACAAAGTCATCATTGACGTAAGAAATAATTCCTTTCACGTCAGTTCGACTAACCAACAGCGCCCCCTCCTTTATCAGGATTTCTCGGTTAGTCACAGGCCTATTAGTCTTCATTTACGCTTCACCTATTCACTCTGTTATTGACTCGTGTCGCATTGATCGGCTGCGTTTAGGATTTGCGATTTTCTCCGCTTTAAAAAAATTCTACCGCCTTCAGGCGATTCCAAAATCATTTCAACGCAGCCGCTCAAGATAAAGTCATAAGAGAGTATTTTAAAATCATCGGACATACCCTGTACCTTCACATGATTGCCTATCGCCCAGACACTACTCATACTGTTTCTATCCTTCCCACACGGAGCACTCATTGTTAGACCTATCTTCCGCGAGTCCCCAGCGCTTAAAGATGAGTACGGAATATGGGAACGCTGCAACATTAAAACTCTTCATAGTCATCATCTTCATAAAACCCTTCCCACTCGTCACCCTCCTCCGTAAGCGGCGGCTGTAATTCCGGTTTAGTTGCTAATGCGACTTTATTGGGTACCGACACCGAATTATTATCTGAAGTCATTGAATTACCTATAATTTAAGATTTTTCTGCATCCAACAGCGGTTGCGTCTGCTCATCCCAGGCAGTGCTGATCCCAGACATAAGCACGATGACCGTATGTCCGGAGTTAACGATTTCTTTCATGGCTTTCCGACCCGAGTACCTCATTAGAGTTTCACCGATCCATTCGCTCCGTCTTTTGCCTGTTCGTGAAGCGTCATAAGCAGTTCGATAATCGGATCATCCATTGCTAATGTTTTAATGATTTCTATGTCTTTAGTGGTTCGGTCTGCGAGTTCAAGAACAGACTCTTGCGCAAGCAACTGTTTTTGAGCATTGGTAACAATACGCAATGTCGGGCGTAACCGATCCTGGGGATTAACGTTGACGACAACACCAATCTCCCCACTATTGAGCACGACAACGCAGCCCGATGGATAGATACCGAGCGCCTGAATGAATTTTTCCACCAAAGGTGCATCGAATATCGCTTTTCCTGAGGTATACAGGTATTTCAATGCCGCGACCGGCGACAGGGTTTCGGTGTAAAAGCGCTCCCGCGTTAGCGCTTCGTAAACGGAAACAATCGTTACCATGCGTACCAACAAGCCGATTTCCTTGGATTGTAATTTCTGCGGGTAGCCCTTGCCATCCATGCGTTCATGATGGGAATGAACGATCTTTAATACATTCACAGGGATTTCCTGAGTTTTAGCCAATATGGCGAGACCATACTCGGTATGCTTTTCCATGATCGCGCGCTCGGCAGGCGTCAATGGCTGTTTTTTTAACAGGATTCTGCTGGGGACTTGTACCATCCCGATGTCATGCAATAACGCTCCCAAACCCAGCTCATACATTTTGTCTTTCGGAATACCTATATGTTTACCGAAAGCCAACGCCAGGATACAAACATTGACGGATTTACGCGCCAGGGTGTCGTTTTTGTCTTTGGACTGGATCAGTCCGATCATGGTCTGGCTATCTTTTACGATATTGACGATCAGCTCCTGCACGACTCCCCTCACCTTGGGATTATCAACACAGCGACCGAGCCGTACATCATTTAATACTTCACTTAATATAGTCTGGCTGTCTTCGTAGTTTTTTCGATATGAAGTATCTTCATGGATTTGTTTGAAACTATCGTGATCGACAAATGTATCGTCATTGTGTTGCTCGATTATTGCAGGACTAACATCCTCGCCTTTTTCGGTATCGATATAAACGAATTCGCAGTATTCCTGTAAAGTGCTTATTTGCTTGTCGGAGGTAATCAGGAATTTTTTGCGAAAGAAAGGTATATCGATCCATTTTCGATCGGTGCCGCAAATGAACATGCCTTTTCGCAATTGTGTTACATCAATTTTTTTAGTCATTTTTCAATGTTTAGAAACTTGGCCTTTGTTGCGGTTATTGTTTATACGATGACCGGATAGTTTTGAATGAATTTGCCGTCATGATAAAACTTCATTAAATCAATATCGTAATCATGTGGGCAGAGTATTTTTTTTATTTCATAAGGGATGCCATTAATATCGGAAACATCCGATGCCAAATCGAGTATCCGTTCGTTCGCTGTTTTTTTATTTTCATCAAGAATTAAAAGAATCTTGGGTTTAAGACGATCGCTTTTATTTTGTTCTGCCACTATGCCGATTTCGCCGTTACTCAATTCAACTAAATTGCCTTGCGGGTAAAAACCGATACAGTTGATAAATTGAATAACGAAGTGGGCTTCAAACTCGGTATTCATGCCTTTAACCAGAATATCCAGCGCCTTAAGATGCGACTTGCCTTGTTGGTAAACCCGGTCGCTGGTAATGGCATCGTAAGCATCGACAACAGCGACTATCTTGGCAAAACTTGACAGTTCGCCTTTATCAACACCTCTTGGGTAACCGGTACCTGCCGGATTTTCGTGATGACCATAGGCAACATCAACAGCATCCTGATCGATGTTGTGGGCAGCCATTAAAATATCGCGACCGAATTCAGGATGCTTGCGCATAATCTCCAGTTCATCGCCTTCCAATTTCCCCGGCTTATTCAGTATTTCAAGAGGAATTTTCGTCTTGCCAATGTCATGCAACAGAGCACACAAGCCAATGTTATTAAGCTCTTCACTGGAAAACTCCAGTTCGCGTCCTAACAGGATCGCTAAAATGCACACATTCAAGCTATGTTGTGCCGTATATTCGTCCTTATGTTTAAGTTGCGTCAGCAATAACATGGCATCCGAATTTTCCAACACTTTATCAACGCACTGGGCAGCGGCTTCTTTAATCGTTTTGACACTTAACTGATTGCCAAAGCGAATGTCATCCATGACGGTTTTGATTAAATTGCCGGCATGCTGATAAGTACGCGCCGATTGCTCAAACGAACTAGCAAAGCTGAGTTGTTTCTGGGGAGCTTCATTTTCAGTCGGCATGGCGTCATCAAATTCATTTTGCCGGTTGGCATCAATGAAGACATAATCGCAAACCGCTTGAATCGCTTGAATATCTGCTTGAGTTTTAATATCAAATCGGTCGAATAAAAAAGGCGATTCTTTCTCAAGTATTTCCAGTCGGCAGACGCGCATACCTATGCGTAGCTCATAGACATGAATCCTGATGATTCCCTTTTCTTTATTTGGCATATTAATCTCCTCTCCTGCTTTATTATTTTTTTGTAAACCCGAATAATGTTAAAAAATACAGCTCCTTAAATCGAAACGTAAGTTTGACTTGCTGTTTAAATATTTGACGCCACGCATAGGTGTAGAGATGGTTCCTCTCCTACCTTCCCTACAAACCGAATGTGCAGTTCGCAGGGGGGGGCCGGGGCAGGGCATGGTGAAAAGGAACCATCACTATTCCTATCGACGCATCGCTTATCAACGAGGCAAAAAACCTGTGGAGAGATGGCACCAGTCAAATATTGTTACAGTGAATTTGGAGGCCAAATATTACAAAAACCGGCTGATGACAAGACATCAGGCAATTGGAAAGCAGAAGGGGCTAATCAAAAATCCGTTGCCATATTGCGCGTGCGTGAACGGGGCATTGGTGTTGCTGAGCTGACGCTCATTGACTTCATGAGGAAATTGCTTTGCCTTAACGCGATGACATAGGAATTTGTCACCATGCGGGATTTATAATCCGGCAGAGAATCAACGATCAATGGAAATTTAGCGCTGAATATTGATGAATATGGGGGAAAATCTTGCGTTGTATCCAGGATAAAACGGCGAATACCGATACTTCGCCAATATAACCAAGCCACACCAAATATGCACCATCCCATTGGTACCGAGTACATCCTTGTGCCGACAATGAAAGTCGAGCAAGCCTCGTCAACTTAAAAACGAGGTGCGTAATTTAACAGGTATTTCCCGGGTAAGCAAATACTTGCAGGGAGTCCCCCCCATTTCTATATTCCGACAATCCCTGCCGGGATGACGCCCCATCGTATATTTGCAATGAAGCTGCGGAATGTCGAATCTAGGCATCGTACTGATCGACCGGCAATGTAATTGTGAAAGTTGAGCCAACGCCGACAGTACTGCTCACTTCAATGGTGCCGTGATGTTTAGCAATAATGCCCCAAGTAATTGAAAGGCCAAGACCGGTGCCTTGTCCCACCGGTTTTGTTGTAAAGAAAGGATCGAAAATCCGCTTGAGATTTTCCGGTGCAATACCGGCACCGGTGTCAGTAATCAAAACCTGGATCGCCGTGTTGTCGCTTGGGCATACGCGCGTAGTAATGGTAATTTCCCCTTTTTCTTCAATGGCGTGCCCTGCATTAACCAGCAAATTCATAAAAACCTGGTTGAGTTGTGAAGCAATACAACGGATTTGGGGCAAATCATCGCTATAGTTCTTGATCACTACGCATTTATATTTAAGTTCGTTCCAAACAATATTCAGTGTTGATTCCAGTCCTTTTTGCAGGTCGGCTGATTGCCAATCAGGCTCTCCAACTCGAGAAAAATTCTTCAAGTCCTCTACGATTTTTCTCATCCGTGTAATGCCGTCTTTTGACTCTGTTATCAGCTCGAAAATATCGGACTTCAAATATTCAAAGTTCTTTTCTGCTTGCAGTGCGATAACATTAGCGAGATCGTCATGATGGAGGCCAGTCTGGCAAGCGGCGGTTATCTCTAAAATATCCTTAACATAGCTTTCAAAAGTTCCCAGATTGGAATAAACGAAGGCAATGGGATTGTTCAATTCGTGGGCAACGCCGGCAGCCAATTGACCAATCGTGGCCATCTTCTCCGATTGCAATAACTGGCTTTTAGCTTCGGCCAATTGAAGGAGTTTTTCTTCGTATTGCTTGCGGTCAGTAATATCCCGTACCGTGCCCAGAAGCACAAGTTTTCCATCCAACTCCATGGAACTTAATACCACCTCGGCCGGAAAATCTTTACCGTTATCGATACGCCGATGCAGCCATTCAAAGCTATGGCTTCCCTGTTCCAAGGCCTTGGCTATTGCCTCTTTAGAGCAATCCGATGAATTTCTGCCGCATGGCTGCTGAGGAGGGGAAAAGTCACTGGGTTGCTTTGTATAAAATCCCTCTTTGGTTGCGCAGCCGAATATGGCTAAGGTTGCGTCATTGCAGTCAAAAAAACCGCGTTCGTCCCAAAGTATGACTGCTTCGCTTGTGGATACATAGAGTGTGCGAAACTTTATTTCGGATCTTGCGAGTGCGGATTCCGCCATTTTACGCTGGCTAATATCTCGCAATGCAGCGGCAATCAGTAATCCCTTGGAGGTATTGATAGGGCTAAAGCTAACCTCGACAGGAATTTCCCGGCCCTCTTTAGTTTTAACCCTTAGCTCTTGTTGCTTGCCCACCGGCCCGGCCTGGGCATTATCTATATAATTTTCACGCAACTTAGCAAATATATGATGCGCTTCATCGGTCAATAAAATATCGATGGGGTCGCCCAATAGCTCGTTTTTGCTGTATCCAAGTAAGTCTTCAGCTTGATGATTAACGATGCCGATCAAGCCGTAGCTATTTAAGATCACCATGGGGTCCGGCGTCGATTCAAGTAACGCACGAAATTGTGTCTCACTCTCCCGTAGCTCGGTCTCGTCTGCTATACGCTGGCTAATGTCACTGAACAAAGCGAAGGAATAGATTCTTTCTCCGCTATCGTCGGTGATTGAATTGCTATCAATCAAACAAGGCAATAGGCTCCCATCTGGACGGTTCAGCCGTGCTTCCATTCGATAATTGGCCTGCATCACGGAGCTGTTATCCGTACTGATTAAACCCCTGTAAAACCTGCCTACCAGTGACTGTTTGTCCGTGCCCATCAAGACCAGCATGGCTTGGTTACATTCCGTGATAATGCCGTCTCGATCCATCATCACAAAACCTTGGCTGGTTGAGGCAAGAATGGCATTGATCCGGGTACGGGCATGAGCGATTTTCATACCCAGGTAGGTAAACATTAAACCACTGAAGATCAGCAAGACGGCGATACAAATAACAGCGATTGCAAGAATGTTAGGGCTTGTTGCCGCAATGACGCGAGCATCGCCATTAGCCTGAGCATGAACAAAGTACGCCGCTTCCATAGCGATATAATGCATGCTGGATATTGCCCCTCCCAGCACGATGCCTCCGATCAACGAAGAAACAGAAGGACTTGTAATCCCCGGCAATCCGGACAGAAAAGTCTTGATCGACAACGCGGCAACCGATAAACAAACAGCGGCGGCAAGAGACAAAATGAACAGGTTCAGGTTATAGCGCAAGATCCCGTCCAAGCGGATTGCAGCCATGCCGGAGTAATGCATCAGACCGATGCCTGAGGCCATAACGATACCGCTCAGCAGTAATTTGTTTAAGGTGACCTTTTTGCTGGTAACAATATTTAACGCCACGGCTGCTGCAAAAATGCCGGGCAATACGGATAAGCCGGTAATCCATGGATCATAAGTGACTTCGCAATCAAGCTGAAAAGCCAGCATGCCGATGAAATGCATGGCCCATACGCCCCCGCCAAGAATCAATGCACCGATTGATAACCAGAGATAACGTTGATCGCCACGCGCCAGTCGATCGACCATCTCAAGCGAACAGAAGGACGCAAAAATTGCGATGAGCACTGAAACAATCACCATCGGAATGTTATAACTCCTGTTGTAAGCAAGAGTCATATCGGTTAGTGAATTTAGAAAAAATAGATCAAGCACTTCTACTCCTTTAACGGCGTTGACGAATAGATAGGATTGCACTTCGTGGTTGAGATCACGATATCTTTTGTTCCCGGCTTAGCTGTTTGTAGTCGCTCACATGCATTGTCATCTTTGTAGGATTTAAAAAAGCGGGAAACTCTCTCAGCCAGCCATCTCACATCCGATAATTATCGAGTGAAGGTAAGCCTAATTGAATGAGGCTACAGTTCACATAAAACCCCATGCTCCATGCCATAGACGACATCGGCCCAGCCCAACCCGGCCTCACGGTGAGTCACCATGACCACGGTTTTGTCCCTGGCAAAATCCGCCAGCGCGGTGAAGACATCCCGCTCCGTATCGCTGTCCAAGCCTTCGGTCGGCTCATCCAGAATCAATACCGGCGCATTTTTAAGATAAAGCCGCGCCAAGGCGATACGCCGCGCTTCGCCTCCCGACACTTTGACGCCGCTTTCGCCTACCCAGGTTTCAAGGCCTTCCGGCAGATAGCCGATAAAGTTTTCCAGTCCTGCGGCTTTAACGGCAGCGTTGAGTTCTGTTGCGGTGGCGTCCGATTTGGCAAGCAACAGGTTTTCTTTGATAGTGGCGGCAAACAACTGGCTGCGCTGGGACAATACGCCGAAACAGCTCATCAATTCATCGGCATCGAATTGCCTGATGTTTTGTCCGGCCAGTAACACACCGCCCTGTTCAGGATCGTAATAACGCATTATCAGCTGCAACAAGGTGGTCTTGCCCGAACCGCTGGGGCCGACGATGGCGACTTTAGCGCCTTGCGGAATAGTCAGACTGATATTGTTCAGCACCCTGCCCTGCTGATCCGAATAGCGAAAGCTTACCTCGTTTAACTGCAAATCGTAACGGCCCGGCAATGGCCTTTGAAAGCCCTCACCCCAACCCTCTCCCGAAGGGAGAGGGGGACAAAAGCCCGTGCTGGGTGTAATCGTCGGCGACATTTGTGTAACCTGCCTGATACGCCGGGCGGCTTTTTGGGTTTTCGCCAGCATTTGCATGGCTTGCGGCAAGGGTGTCACCAACTCGAAAGCCGCAATCACGCAAAAAACGACCAAGGCTGAATCCGCTCCCGATAACAAGCCGTCTTTAAATGAAATCGCCGCAAGCGTCAGCGCTATTAATAATGTTAACTGCGACAACAATAAGGTGAATGCCGATGAAATCGCCGACAGGCGGTTGTTCTGACGCTGGATGTTAATCATCAAATCGGAAAACTGCCCGAGCTTATCGCTAAACCGTCCGTAGGCCCGATTGGCGATTAAATCCGCCAAACCTTGAATCATATCGAGTTGCCGAATCCTGAAATTTGCCGCCAATACCACGATTTCTTCCGCACCGGCACGTCCCAGACGGTTAAAAATCCACGGCACCCACACCGCGGCGATCATCAACATAAGACCGGTAGCCAAACTGATGACCGGTGCATAAAAAGCCAAAAAGACGGTAACTCCGATTACGCCAATCGCCGCCACAACGGCAGGAGCCAGCAATCGCAAATACAGCGCGTCCAACGCGTCAATATCCGCCGTCATGCGTGACAGTAAATCGCCGCTACGCATAGCCGACAAACGCCCCGGAACCAACGGAATAAGCTGCTGGAAAAACCAGCTGCGTATGCCCGCCAATACCCGAAAAGTCGCTTCATGGGTCACTACCCGCTCGCCGTAACGGCCCAACGTGCGGCTGATCGCCAAAGCGCGTATTTGCGCGGCGGGCAGCATAAAATTGAAGACCAGCGTATTGCCGTCAATAGCGATTAATCCCGCTATCGCCGAAGCACTGATAAACCAGCCTGACAGTGTCAGCAACGCGATAGAGGCAAATGCGGTCAGCAGTAACAGGCTTATCCCGCCCGCTAACCAAGCGCTATGCGGTTTGAATAATTTCAGGAAAAACCATAAATCTTTCATGACACCAGCCGTCCTTGCTGCAATGCTACCCGCCGCCCCATTCGCTGAATCACGTCCGGGTCATGGCTGGCGATGATCAGGGTTTTATCGGCAAACAATCGATCGATGACATCCAACAGCAGTGTTTTGTTGGCGGCATCGAGATTGGCGGTCGGTTCATCCAGCAGGATAATATCGGCATTTTTTAAAAATGCCCTGGCCAGCGCGATTCTTTGCACCTGCCCGCCTGACAGGCCATAGCCCCGTTCGCCAATCTGGGTGAGCAAGCCTTCCGGCAATTGCGCGCTGAATTCGGTTACTCCGGCCGCCTGCGCCGCATTGATAATGCTTTGTTCTGCCGTATCCGGATCGGCCAGCGCGATATTGTCTTTGATAGTGCCGTGGAAGATATAGGCGCTTTGCCCCACCCAGGCAATGGCTTTGGCGGCGCACTCACGGTTAACGGGTAAACCATTAAGTAATACCCGACCTTCCGTTGCTGATTCAAAACCTAATAACAGATTTAAAAGCGTCGTTTTGCCTGCACCCGACTCGCCGACCAGGGCGATTTTTTCACCGGTAGCAATGTGCAGATTGATGCCGGTTAAAACCTGCCGCTTGCCGTAAGATTTACTGACATTGCTAAATTCGATGAGATTCGCTAGTTCCCAAGCTCCAGCTTGGGAACTAAATGAGGGAAGCTCCGGCTTCCCGTCTCGCGAAGCTGCGACTTGCATGGATGCAGGAGGTAGAGCAACGCAGGAGCGGTCCTCTGGGTTCCCAAGTTGGAGCTTGGGAACCAGCGTTCCCGCATCGGCATCTTGCTCCAGTATATTGAGGATAGCGTCAGTCGCACCCAATGCCGCAGCCCGGTCATGATAATTAATCGCCAATTGCCTGAGCGGCATAAAAAACTCGGGGGCCAGCAGCAGAACGAACAGCGCTTCACTTAAACTGATATGCTCGGCCGGGCCGAAATGAGCCAATCCCAATAAGCCCAGACCGACATACACGGCCACCAAGGCAACCGCAATCGCGCTGAAAAACTCCAGGACTGCCGACGACAAGAACGCAATGCGCAATACCGCCATGGTTTTTTCCCGAAAACCGTCGGCAATCTTGTTGATGTTGGCTAACTCCTGGGTAGCCTGGCCGAACAACTTGAGTGTCGCCAGTCCTTGCAAGCGATCGAGAAAATAGCCGCTCATTCTAGACATCGCCAAAAACTGGCTGCGATTGGCGGAGGCCGCGCCCATCCCGACTAAGGCCATAAAAACCGGCACCAGCGGCCCGGTTACTAAAAAGATCAAGCCGACCACCCAGTTGACCGGCATGACCGCGATAATCATGATGATCGGCAATACACCGACGATCATTTGCTGCGGCAGATAACGCGAAAAATAATTTTCCAGCGCATCGACCTGTTCCAAGGTAACCGCCGCCAATTCGCCGCTTTGCCGTTGCTTGATCGCGGCAGGTCCCAGCGTTAAAAACTGGTCGAGTAACTGCTGTCTTACCGACGCCCTGACTTGTGCTCCGGCCTCGAACCCCGCTGTCTGATGCCAATAAACGCACACGCTACGCAAGATGAAAACGGCTGCCAGCACCATGAATGGCGCAATCATCGACGCCCACGGCAGCTTGTCGATAATGACGGCTTGCAGGATATAAGCCAGCGCTGCCGATTGTACAATCACGCCCAAGCCGTTGGTAATGCCTGCAATAGCGGCAAAGAGAATGGGCTTGCGAACGGCTTTGCTTTGCTGTTTTAACCAGACGGCACAGGTTTTCTCTCGGGCTTTATTTTTATCGAAATAGGCTTGATTGTCTGTTTCTGTTAATCGCACTGATTTTTTCGCCACTTGTTGTATTGATGAACAAGCATAACACACCGGCTTTGCATCGTTCCCACGCTCCAAAGGGTCAATGCCATTAAGCTAAATAATTCGCGCCCACGACATTCATCTATAACTATTTCCGGTTTAACTTAATGGCAATGATGTTCCAAGAGGGAAAACGATAAATGTCGCAATGTGTAGGCAAAATCGACGAAATTGTTCAGCTTTAATTTATTAAGCGCGTTATATAATGCCGATATCGCCTCTAAAACCAAGAGCGCTTGAACCGGCTTCACTAGAAGTCTCATACAAATCAACCCAAGGATATTTCGATGAAAAAGAAATTATTGACGATAGCTATAAGCTCAATCCTGTTGACGGCTTGTGTCACTGACCCTTATACCGGGCAATCCAGTCTTGGTAAGACGGCCATGGGCGGCGGTCTGGGTGCGGCGGTCGGCGCAGGCGCGGGAACGCTGTTTGGCGGCAACGATCTTAAAAATGCCGGATTGGGCGCTTTAGCCGGCGGTATCGTTGGTGCGGCAGTGGGCGCATATATGGATCACCAACAAGAAGAAATGCAGCAGTCGTTGCAAGGTACCGGTATCGAAGTGCAAAGAACAGCGGAAAACACCCTTAACCTGACCATGCCGAGCAGCGTTACTTTTGCGTTCGATTCGGCCACTTTAACGCCGCAAGCCCAAGGCGCTCTTGATTCGGTAGCGAAGGTATTGAATCAATATCCCGATTCTACGATCAATGTCACCGGGCATACCGATGATGTCGGCTCGGATAGTTATAACCAAGTATTATCCGAACGGCGCGCGGCCAGCGTTTCGAGTTATTTGGCTCAACATGGCGTAACTCCTTCCCGTCTCACCCAGCAAGGCATGGGCGAGAAAATGCCTAAAGTGCCTAATGTGAACGAGGCGAATCGCGGACAGAATCGCCGGGTGGAATTGGCTATTGTCGCCAATAAAAATGCAGGAGCTGCACAACAACAACAACAACAACAAGGTTACCCACAACAGCAAGGCTATCCTCAACAACAGGGTTATCCGCAGCAACAAGGTTATCCGCAACAGCAGCAGGGCTATCCGCAGCAACAGGGTTACCCTCAGCAGCAAACCTATCCGCAACAACAATATAATTATCCTCAATAACCGTCATGAGCTTAAATCGCCCCGTTGTGCTTTCATTTTCCGGTCATGACCCCAGCGGAGGCGCCGGGGTTCAGGCCGATATTGAGGCCTTGGTCAGCCATCGCTGCCATGCCGCCAGCGTCATCACCGCCTTAACCGAACAGGACACCCGGAATGTAAAAAAACTCATTCCGCAAAGCCCGGAAAATATTATCAGCCAGGCCAACACCTTGTTGGACGACCTGCCGGTCAAGGCGTTTAAAATCGGCTTAATCGGCCATCATGAAACCGCAGCCGCCATTCATGCGATATTAAAACAGCATCCGTACATTCCGGTAATCTTGGACCCGGTACTGGCCGCGGGCGGCGGCGCCGAACTGTCGAACGACCGGCTCATAGCAACCGTCATCGACTTGCTGCTGCCCTGCACTACCGTGTTAACGCCGAACAGCGAAGAGGCGCGAAAACTGGCCGGATTGACCGATCTAAGCGACTGCGGATTGGCATTGCTGGAAAAAGGCTGCGACTATGTACTGATTACCGGCAGCCATGAAGACACTCCATCGGTCAGCAATCAGCTGTTCCATGACCGGCGCAGTTGGGAAACCTACACCTGGGACAGATTGCCGTTCAGCTATCACGGCTCCGGCTGCACGCTGGCTTCCAGTATTGCGGCATTGATCGCGCATGGCCTGGAGCCCTTGCAAGCGGTCATCGAAGCCCAGGAATACACCTGGAATTCATTAAATGACGCTTACCAACCGGGCAAAGGCCAGCACATTCCCAATCGATTTTTCTGGATGGATGAAGAGTGATTAAATTTCCTGCAAGCGGGCTGTACGCGATCACCCAGACCGCAAACAAATCCGGCGACACCATTATTAACGAAGTTGCAGCGGCCATTAAAGGCGGCGCGGTCATCGTGCAATACCGGGACAAAAACCCGGCTGACGCACCCTTTCTTGCCCGTGAACTGGTTAAAATCTGCCATCAGCATGGCGTACCGTTGCTGATCAATGACGACATCGAACTTGCTGCTCTGGTCGGCGCTGACGGTGTCCATTTAGGCCGTGAAGACGGGGCTGTCACTCAGGCAAGAAAGCAGTTGGGCAGCGACGCCATTATCGGGGTTTCCTGTTATAACTTTGTCGAACAGGCCATCGCCGCCCAAGCGCAGGGAGCGACTTATGCGGCGTTCGGGCGTTTTTTCCCGTCCTCGTCAAAACCGCTGGCAGCGCCCGCCCAGATCGAAACGCTACGGCAAGCCAAACGTGCGCTGACTATCCCCATTGTTGCGATAGGCGGCATTCTGCCGGACAATGGCGCTCAGTTACTTGCGGCAGGAGCCGATTTGTTGGCAGTGATCGGCGGGGTATTCGACCATCAGCCTGAGCAATCGGCTCGGGCTTATCAGGCCTTGTTCAGCCGCTAAACGCTTTAAACCAAGCCGGGAAAACATAAGCATGACCGACGATCGTAGAGCATTTATCAAGAAGTCTGTTGCAATCGGCGGTTATTCGATTATTGCGACCGGCGGGCTGCTAACCTCCCCCGAAGCAAACGCAGAATGGCTAACCGAGACCACATCGACCGACATACTGCAACAAACCATAAAGCGCTTATTTAAAGACCAGGAAATCATCGAATCCGATAAAATCGACATCCAGATTCCCAAAACGGCGGAAAATGGCGCGGCCGTCCCGATTACGGTGACCAGCAGCCTGAACCATGTTGAAAGCATCGCCATTCTGGTCGAAAAAAACCCCATCCCCTTGGCGGCTAAATTTGAATTGTCTCCGGATCTGGAGCCTGTTGTTTCGGCCCGTTTGAAAATAGCCGAATCATCCGCTGTGGCCGTAATCGTAGAGACTAACGAAGGTTTTTTCACCGCCAGCAAGAAAGTCATCGTCACCCCAGGCGGCTGCGAGATTTAACATGTCGAGTATCAAAATACGCACCAAACGCATCGACGGCAAGACGCAAATCAGGATGCTGATAGCCCACCCGATGGAACACGGCCGTAATCGCGACAGCAAAACCAACGCACTCATCCCGGCGCATTTTATTCAGGAACTAACGGTAGAACATAACAAAAACGTTATTATTACCGGCAACACAGGCGCCAACATTTCCAAAGACCCCTACTTTGCTTTTACGCTGAAAGGCGGCAATCCCGGCGATAAAATCACCATCAGCTGGGTGGATAATCTGGGCAATGAAGATGCTCAGGAGCACATTATTAACTGAAGTTACCCACTGTCCACGAAAGGCACGAAAAAATAATGCAGGGAAACACTGGCATTGATACCAGCATCCGGTCTGGTGCCGGCCCTGAGCGTAACCGATGTGAATAACTTGGCATTACACAGTAAGTCTGGAGATAACGACTCTGCGTTTTTTCGTGTCTTTCGTGCTTTTCGTGGACAACGCTTTTCTAATTTATACGTGCCTTTATATCAGCTGTTTTAAACGCCATGATAATACCCGCCCTTAGAACCATGACCCGTTGGCACCGATACCGGCAATGCTTGCTGCGGTAATCTTTGATAAATCGCCACCGGATTTCCGTCCAGCGCGGTAAGGGCCTGATTTAATGCTTTCCGGTCAAGTTCTGGCAGGTTCTGCGCCGCACCAGCTCCCGGCTGGCTTGAAGTATACGCACTGATATTATTGGCTTTTTGAATAAGCTTCAACGCAACATCCAATTTCTGCTCCAGCGTTGTTTCCTCACCCTCCAAATCGGGATGCGCTTCGATGTAAAGCGTATTGTCCAGCCATCCCACCTTGATCGGTTGTTTGACCATATACACCGGCGTTCCTACCGGAACCGAGTTGTACAAAGCCTCAATGTCTTCAGGGTACATCCGCACGCAACCATGGGTTATCTGCATACCGATGCCGTAAATCTTGTCAATATCGGTGCCGTGTATCAGATAGCCGCCGGGAACGGCCAAGTGCAGCATATAGGCTCCCAGAGGATTATGGGGACCCGGTTGAACCACAGCAGGCAGCGGATCGCCATTCGCCGCATGTTCGCGCCTGATTGATTCCGGCGGATGCCATGCCGGATCTTTGACTTTCTGCACAATGCTGGTTTTACCCAAAGGCGTTTTCCAGTCTTGCCTGCCTATGCCATGCGCGTAAGACATGACCTGCGGCGCAACCCCTTTTTGAGTCGGCGGATAATAATACATCCGGTATTCGGCGATATTCAGGGTAATTCCTTCGTGCGGCGTATCCGGTAAAATACGTCTGTTGGATAAGCGCACAATCTCGTCTTTTTTGACTTGCCAACGATCGACATCGGGATTCAAGCGCACTATTTCCGTTTGTCCCAGAAGAAATCGCCTCGCCACATCCGGTAAAGTCTCGTTTTGTTCCACACGCGTTAAAGGCACATCGTCATGGAATTGAGTGATGACGCTATCATTGCTGTTTTCCGGCAAGGTATAGGTCGTGGCATTAGCAATGCCACCGATAGCGGACAATACAATCGAACAAGCAAATAGAGAGCGAACTTTCATTACGGTAATTTTCTCGGGTTTATTAACAGGAATTTAATGGTAGGTAATCTTTAAGCGATTAACAGGGCAACTCCCCACGCAACAAAAGCGGCACCTACCGCTTTGCAAATGAGCTGTGACTGAAGAGGCATGGACTTCTCCGCTATAACCAACAAGGTTATCAAAGCCATTCCCAGCAGGTTCATCACGCCCACGACAAACATGATCAGCATTTGTGCCCAGCAACAGCCTACGCAGTATGCTCCATGTTTCAGGCCCATATTAAATGCGCCTGCGCCGCCATCCTGCCATTCGTTTAATAAAAAACCCATCGGGGTTTTACAATGGACCAAACAGGCGTTTTTTATCGGCATAAACTGGTAAAAACCTGCCAAAAACAAAATACCGGCCGCCGATATTGAGTTTTGATTATCCATCATCGGCGACAACCAGGCCAAGCCATACATTTGCCATTGCAGCAGCGTTAATGCGCCACTGAATAACAGCCATATTCCCAGATAGGCCGAAGTAAACAGGTAAGTCAATTTATAGGTCGCTTTGTTTTGTTGCCGACAGACACGAACAAACGCCAAAATCATGGGGATGGCGGAAGGCAGCATCATTGCCGCCATCATCACCGCCCACATAAAATAAACCAAAGCGAAGTCGATAAAGCGCCAAGCCAATGGTTCGGAAGGAGGCATCCACATACTCGACATCGATTGGGACATCATTTGATTATGTTGATAAAACAGATAACCCCAGGCAGCAAAAACCCATGCCAGCACAATGGCTAAAATTGACGCCTGCGTTTTAAACCAGCCCATTACGGCTGATAAACAAATGCGGAGAAATAACCGTTGCGCTCAGAAAACTGCCAGTTTTTATCGTAATCCTGGTACTGGTAATTTTTTGATTTGGCAACCACCGTGGGATGACTTGTTACCACGCACAACGGCGGATTGTTGATGGTTGCTTGTCCGCCTGTTATGCCCTGAATACTTTCAATATCGGCTTGGGCTATGCCGGGAATAATCACACACCGACTGTCGCCCTGCTCCTGATAGTCGATTTTTACTTTTTTCACGCCCAAAACTTCACTGACAAAGCTCATCAAAATGGCCGGGTGTCCACCTTGTTGACCGCTAAAGAGCTGCACGATCGCATCGAATTGATTGTCATCGGCACGCTCGTCAACATATAAAGCCGCTTGCCAATTACCGTCTTTCATATGTCCCGGTGCGTAACAGGCCATCGCAACATTCAACCCATCCAATGATTGCTCATCCAGATGACCTTGTTCAATATGCCACGCCACCAACAGCTTACAATCGCCATGTGTCGGCGGTTGCAGCCATACGCAAGGACAGGCGGTTTCGCAGTTACAGGTTTCAAAATAACTGCCCTGCAAAATCCAGTTTTTGGTTTTCGACATGCTGCCTCCTAAAACGGTTCTTTAAACGGCCTCAAATCCAGCTCATGAGTCCATGCGCTGGGATGTTGTTTGTGGATAGACCAATAGGTTTCGGCGATGGCATCCAGCTGTAACAAGCCATCCTTACCTTTAGCCTTAACATAGTCGGGAAACTGGCTTCTTGCCCGTTCGCCGTCGATTACTCCGTCAATAACGGTATGCACCACATGGATGCCTTGCGGCGAAAACTCCCTGGCCATGCCTTGCGCCAACGCCCTTAATCCGGCTTTAGCCGCTGCAAATGCAGTGAACGGCGGTTTTGCCCTTAATGACGCGGTCGCGCCGGTAAAAAACAGCGTTCCCTTTTGCTTACCTGTCATTGCATTAACCGCTTCCTTGCCGAACAAAAAGGCCCCCAGGCAATTCTGCTTCCAAAGCGCAGTAAAGGTTTCCGCGTCCGTTTCCAACAAAGGCGATGGAATATTGCTGTCTACATTATAGGCGGCAATATCAATACCATAACCATCCAGCTGCGCTATTTTGAATAAATGCGACACATCGCGCTCAATAGTTGCATCGGCAATCACTATGCTGACTGAGCCGCCCTTTTGCCGAATTTTTACCGCGACCTGTTGAAGCTTGTCTTCACTTCGACCGGCTATGTAAACGTGCAAACCCTTTGCCGCAAAATATTTGGCAAGCGTAGCACCCAGGCCTTGCTCCGGGCCAACGCCGATGATAACGGCTGAACATTTTTGCTCCATGATTCGCTCCCTAAATTGAACATCGTTGAGAAGGGCTAAAGGCTAAAAAATTGAAAGTCACCTCAACGTAAACGCAAGCTTTTTTCGCCCTTCGCCCTTCGTCTGTTTTTAATCCTTTCTGCCAAATATCAGCGAGAAATTATTGGCAGGCATATTGATCTGCTCTTTTAATTCCAAACCATGGTTTGCCGCCGCCTTTTTCAGGTCTGCGACATCTTTTAAGCCCCATTCCGAAACCCCGGCAGAACTCAATGTCTGATGAAACTCTTTATTGGAATCGGTGGTGAATGTCCCTTCCACCTGGAACGGACCGTAAATCAGCAAAAAACCATCATTATCCAGTAAATGTGAAGCGCATTTCATCATGCCGTCGGCAATTGAAATAGGCGCTACCTGAAAAATATTGATACAGAAAATGGCCGCAAATGAATGCGGCTTGCCTGCATTAAACCAGGTTTCAGGATTGGTTAAATCCAGATGCACGGGGTCGGCAATATTATCGTTCTTGTGATCGATTGACAGTTTCTTGATGTTATCAAAAACTTCTTGATCCTTATCGGAAGGATGAAAATGCAAATGTTCGAAGTGCGGCGCAAAATAGTTGATATGCATACCGCTGCCGCTGGCGAGTTCCAACACATTTGCCGGATCTTTAGGCAACTTTTCTTTTAAAACGCCTAACAGCGGTTCGCGGTTGCGGTTTCCGGCCCAAGCTACATATTCGCTTAATGGATGTGGATCTAAAGGGGGTTTATCTTGACTCATTATTGACTCCTCGTTGTTAGTTACACTTCAATAACAGCAAGTGTTGTGCCAGCAATTATCAACAATCTTTCTATTAAATTACAAGGACTTGATTTTTAACATTGCCAGACAAATGAAGCCGTGCTTCAATTAGAGAAAATTTACTTCACAAAACATCATGAACAATAACTCCCTTTCCGGTTTAACACCTGTCTTTTTTCTGCAAACCTTTATCCTTGAGCTGATGCATGCCAGCGAACAACAAGGACAAAAGCACTGCGAGCAATTGATTGAACACATCGCCAAAACTGCCGGATGCTTTTTTGAAGAAACCTATCGGGAAGAAACCCACAAAAGCGAATTGCTCGATAAAGAAAGCTATACCGAACTGATCCTCGGCCTTAAAAACAACATCGGCGGTAAATTTTCACTGGTCTCCAGCAACCCCGATTGCATTACCGTTACCAACAGCTGCTGCCCATTTGGCGACCGGGTCACCAATTTCCCCGAATTGTGCAGAATGACGTCCAGCGTCTTTGGCGGCATCGCAGCCAGAAATTTCGGTTACGCCAAAGTGGAAATCAAGCAAAGCATAGCCCGCCACGACGGCAAGTGCGAAGTTTGCGTCTACACCAACCCGAACGCGGCAAAAGACCGTCCGGGCATGGAATACACCGACACCACACCCGTTAAGGAAATGCAGGATATTAACGAGCTGCACTCGCGCATCGAACAGAGCATGCAACAAATCTGGCGCAAACAAAGCAAGCAGCCCGCAAAAAAACACCAGCCTCCGTCGATTATTGCCAAATCGCCGACCATGCAGAAAATATTGCAAGCTATCGAAGTGATAGCGCCGACATTGGCAACCGTGCTGATTCATGGGCAAACCGGCGTCGGCAAGGAATTGATTGCGCGTGCCATCCATGCGATGAGCGACCGCTGCAATAAACCTTTTATCCCGATCAACTGCGGCGCAATTCCCGAAAGCCTGATCGAAAGCGCGTTGTTCGGGCATGAAAAAGGTGCGTTTACCGGCGCCATCGAAGTGCATCAAGGTTATTTTGAGCGGGCCGAAGGCGGAACCTTGTTTCTGGATGAAGTCGATACCCTGTCCCCCGCAGCGCAAACCCGGTTGCTTCGCGTACTACAGGAAGGCGAACTGGAACGGGTCGGCGGCAAACAAACCTTGTCGGTTGACCTGAGAATAATCTCCGCAACCAATAACAACCTGGAAGAACTGGTCAAACAAGGCCTATTCCGCAACGACCTGTATTACCGCATCAACGTGGTTAGGTTAAGCATCCCGCCGCTGTCCGAACGCCCGGAAGACCTGCCGTATCTGGTGCAATTGATTGTGCAGCGCTTGAGCAAGAAATATAACAAGGCGGTTGAATCGGTCAGCCGTGAAGTCATGCAGAAAATCCGCGCTTATCCATGGCCGGGCAACGTTCGTGAATTGGAAAACATCCTTGAACGCAGCATTTTATTTGCCACCGGCAAAGAAATGACCGAGTTGGATTTGCCGCTACCGGCCAAAGTACTTAACCTTGAGCAATGGAAAGACATTAAAGAACAGGCGATTGCCAAGACCGAACAAGCGTTTCTTGAAAGCGCTCTAAAACAGCATCAGGGCGACGTAAAAAAGACAGCCGAAGATATGGGCATTACTTCGCGCGCCGTCTATACCAAGTTGAAAAAGTATGGGGTTAATTTGGCGGACTATCGTAAAGTTTAACTGATTAGGTTTGGACGACTACAATGATCTAAGTTCTTACAGCAGTAGGGCGTGCCATGCGCGCCTTCCCCGATACTTGAAAATTTCACACTCTCTTTGGCGCGCACGGCACACCCTACCCGATTTTATGGTTCGCACTCTCTGCGTGGTAACGATGAAAATCTACTTTCGCTAGTTCCTAAGCTCCCGCTTGGGAATTCAGTACGGGAAGCTCCAGCTTCCCGGCTCGCAAAACTACGACTGCAAGGATGCAGGAGGTAGAGCAACGCAGGAGCAGTTGCCAAGAGCTTTACTCACTGGGTTCCCAAGCAAGAGCTTGGGAACCAGCTCAACATCGTTTTCCATTAATGATCTTCGTCTTAATTATCGCCGCGTAGCAGTTCGTAAACAGTGATACTTGAAACCGCGAAACGATAGGCTTGTGTACTGAGCCGATAAAGCGAGGTTTTATCTTTGTCGGCTTTTTCGCCCGTTTATGGGCAATGAGTGTATTGGTGTCCAGGCAAATTATTTCCATTGGTTAAGATGCTCTCTTTTTTCTGCAATGGCTTGGTATTCCTCATCGGTCATTTCCAGGCTGTCCAGTAAAAAACGTTGAAAATTGCCGGTATCCGTATTGTTGTCATCGGCGGCTAGAATAATCAATTCCACCCGTTTGGCGGTGAAGCTTTCCGGCAGGTTGACGTGAATGCTGCCGTTAATCACTTCGGTGTATTTGTTTGATGGCTTGCATGGCTTTCTCCTTAGGTTTTGGCCGTAACACGTATTCGCTAGTGTTTGCAGTACTTTACACGCCCTTACTGTTTTCCGGAAAGTCCCGCTCAATTACGCGCATTAATCCCCATTGGCCGATTTCTGCTATGCGGCTTTGGGCTTTTTGTAGGTAATAATCGGCGGTTTGGGAGTACAAACCTGGATTTGTACGTTGATGCTCCGGCAAGTCTAGTTGTCTGAGCTTCGCGGCGAATAAGTCCAATTCGGCATCGCGCAGGTGATAGCCTGTTTCCTGGATGAGTTGTTTGGCCTCAATGTAGTGGTCTAAAGCGGTGTCGTGGTCTTTGGTGGTAAGGCAGTAACGTCCGTGTATTAATAAGTAATCCACTGCATACAGTTTCATGCCGCAGCGTTCGATGATTTCCCACGCGCTGTTTAAATCGGCTTGGGCTGAGTCGAGTTGGTTTTGGGTTAGGTAGAAGTCGGCGCGGTATAAATAAAATAGTGGTGCATATTCAGCATCGTTCGCGTTTTGCATGCCTTTTATTGCTTGTGAAAAATAGTTTTCTGCTTTATCTGAATCATTTATAGCAATATAAACACGCGCAAGGATAAGATAATCTAAAGCAATGCTAATTAAATGACTGGCTTTTATATCGCCTTCCAAACTATCTGTTGCTCTCCTTATGATAAATTCCATATGACTTTGATTTTTAATGTTATCTAATAAGAAATCACAATAGTGATAACCTGGTATCGAATACAACATCGGTTCTTCTGTGTCGGCAATAAGGTCTTCTGCTTGCCAGAAAATACCCTGAGCTTCTTCTAACTCGCCACTACAATGATAAACAGCCGCATAATAGCTTAAGGAAAACGCTATTTCTTTACTAACACTTGAACCGTTATACATATAGTGCAATATAGCGTCTTGTGAGTATCTTACCGCGCTTAATCCGACAGAATTAGCTTGAGTAAGATTGCCTAAAACAAGGTATATTGTTGTAAGGCTTTTAGCACTTAAAGCTACACCTGCCGAATCTTCTAGCTTTTTAGATAATTCTAAATCCGATATTCTTATCTCTATAGCTTCTTCAAATCTTCCCAACTTGATAAAGTTGAAAGCAGCCTCGCTAAGTACAAAGGATTGAGCTGGTTCGGTTAAGCCGTTTATAACGTTATTCCATCCCAAAGGAAAAAATGCGGCTAAAGCTGTCAGTTTCTGTGAATATGTACCAAGTTTATACGCATCATTTCCCCGAATACGCTTGTAATAAACTGCATCTAAAGCTTGCTGATATCTTCCTGCTAAACAACCATGTATTACAGCCTGATAAAGCGACAACATTTCTTCTAAAGTATCAGGGAGTTCCTTTTCAGGTAGTTTTTGATAATAATCAAATAAAACTAAATGCCCTTGCTTAAAAGCTTCGGGGTAATTTTCTTTAAATTTATCCCCAAAATAAGCACGGATAATCGGATGCGTGTCCCATTCCAATCGATCAAAACTGCCTTTTTTACCCAACAACAAACCGCTTTTTTCCAATCGCTGTTCTTTTGCTTGCCATTGCTTTGCCGTTAAAGCGCACAACGCTTCAGCATGGTTAGCATTGTCAATCAAAACCGCTTTTTCTGCCGCGTTCATCGGACGGTCAAACAAACCCAACAACTGCAAGAAACAGCGAGAAGCCTCATCCTGCAAACTATCGTAATAATCCAACACCCGCAACGCATGACGGCTGTCTTTTTCGGCATCACTATCGCCGTGCGCCGAGGTCAAAGGCGGCAACTCTTTCGCATAACGGCAATCGCCTTGATGATGTTCGCGTAACAAATGCCCCATTAACACCAAACTCAAGGCATGACCGTTTAGGTCTTTGCTAATCGCTTGCCGCTCTTCCGCATTGCCCGTTACGCCCAACGCCTGCAACAAATCCGCGCCATCCTCATGCGGTAAGGTTTCTAAGTCCAGTGACAAATAATGCTCTGCCTGCCATTTTTTCAATTCCACCAACGGTTGACGCGACGAAAGCAATACAAAACTTTTCCCCGCCATGCGCCGAAAACAAGCGATAAACTCTTTTAACGCGCTGTCTTGCACTTCGCCATTCATCGCCGATAAATTTTCTGCATATTGCAATGGCTCCAAGCCGTCGAGAATCAGTAAACACGATTGCTCACGTAAACATCGCGCTAACACCCGCGCTTTTTCAATCTCATCATTGGGGATTTCTGTTACCCCTAAAAACGGCAACACGGCGCTAAAAAACGGCTGCGAGTTGGTAAAAGTGTTGTGCGAGCCCTGCGAATAAAACGACCAGCCGAATACGCGGGTTTTACCGTAATAATTGTGCGCTTCGATTTGCTTTAGCCATTCATCGGTTAATGCGGATTTACCGATTCCGCCCGCCGCGACAATAATCGCTAAGCGTTTGTTGGGATTTTTGAAGGCTTCGGTGAGTTGGTTTAATTCGGTTTTGCGACCGGTTAAGGCAGTGGTAGATTCGGGGAGGTGGAAAGTATCGACTTCGATTGGTGTATCGGCTTTTTCAGCATAATGGTGATAATGGGTTTCATTAAAACTGTTGCTAATCTGCCCGGCTACCGCAACTAGGCCGTGTACGGTACTGCTCGTGATATTGACGGTAGTATCATTCTGCGCTTGATTAGTTTCTTTAAAATACTTGTGGTTCAAAGCAATGAGCTTGTCGGTCTCAAGATTGTCGATGTCTTTAATTAAATCGCTGCAATCAAACAAGTGCTCGTCAATATTGAGAGCAAAATCGGTGCGTATCTCTTGTTTGCTTTTAGCCGATAAATTGGGCTTGCCCAACAGATAAAACATCCTGATTTCATAACCTTGATATTCAGGCTTTGCCAGCGCTTGAAGGGTGTTGGTGATTTTTTCTTTGCTTGTCGTGCTGGTGATTTGATAGGCCAGCTTTTGTTGCGTGTCCAGCAAGTCTAAACAAGGTGCATTGGCGCTTTGAAAATTGGCGTTTTCAAAATGACAGCCGTAAATCCAATTAAATACATCCCTAAAAAGATTTTCCGCATGGGTATTTAGTGAGTAATCCTGTATCGCTTGATGCTGCTCAATATCATGCCTGATAATGCCAAGCTGGCGGCTGATATTATCGAACGCCTGTTTTCTATTTTGCATTGTCCGACTTTAGAAGAAGTATTTTACTGGACGAGGCATTAGCTTCGTTTGCATGCGCTATCAACGAGCTACGTAGCCTGAAACCTGAGTCAAGGTTCGCGCTAGTTCCCAAGCTCCTGCTTGGGAACTCAGTACGGGAAGCTCCAGCTTCCCGGCTCGCAAAGCTAGAGCTTTGCTCACTGGGTTCCCAAGCAGGAGCTTGGGAACCAGCGCAAAGGCCTTAACGAGATAGGCTCAGGTCAATCAAATAGGATGAGCAGATTTTTTGCTCATATCTGAATCATCAAATGGGCAAACGATCAAACTGTTTACCCACGCAGCCACTTTACTCAAAAAAACCATACAAATACATAACCTCATCCTCGCCTTCCAAGATGAACTTAACGTCATCATCGGAAATCTCAACATCCAATGGGTAAGGCTCGGCGGCATCGTCAAAATAATCGGATTTTATGTAAAACTCGTCATCGCCCTCTTTTACCAGAACTACCGAGTAAATGTCTTTGTCTTCGTTTTGATCGATATTCCTTAAGCTAAAACTGATGCTCTTGCCATCAGCGGCAACGACGGGGATTTGCTCTGTTTGCTCATATTCACAAGCTATGTCTTCCTCGTCTTCTATGAAGACATAGGTCATGGAAAAATGCTTTAAACGATTAAAATTGACTGACATTACATAACTCCCAACATGTTATCCAGCGCTTTCTTGGCATACTTCGCTATGTCCTCAGGCACCGAAATCCGGTTAACCACATGTCCTGCTGCCAGGTTTTCCAGCACCCAGGCTAAATGTTGCGGATCGGTTCTGAACATGGTTGAACACATGCACAGCGTAGGCGACATGAAATGCACGTTTTTGCCCTGCGCCTTACATTCTTCGTGTAGACGGTTGACCAGATTGAGCTCCGTCGCAACCAGCCAGCGAGTATTCGGTTCGGCTTCGCGCACTGTTTTTAAGATGTATTCGGTAGAACCGATGTATTCCGATTTTTGGCACACTTCAAACGAAGCTTCAGGGTGCGAAATGACTTTGGTTTCCGGGTAACGCTTTAAGAACTCGTCAATATGTTCCGGCTTGAATACCTGATGCACGGAACAATAGCCATTCCATAGAATGATTTTGGCGTTGCGGATTTGCTGCTCGGTCAAGCCACCCATCGGCTTGGTAAAATCCCAAGTGACCATCTCTTCCAATGGAATGCCCATCCGGTAACCGGTATTGCGTCCCAGATGCTGGTCGGGAAAAAACAGCACTTTCGATTTTTTGGCAAAACTCCATTCCAATATTTTTTGGGCGTTGGATGAGGTGCAGACGATGCCGTCATGCTTGCCGCAAAAGGATTTAAGGTCGGCCGCAGAGTTGATGTAGGTAACCGGGGTAACTTCGGCTTCCACGTCAATTATTTGCGCCAATTCATCCCAGCACTTTTGCACCTTGATCAGATTGGCCATATCGGCCATCGAACAGCCCGCCGCCATGTCCGGCAGGATCGCAATCTGCTCGGGACGTGACAGTATATCGGCGACTTCGGCCATAAAATGCACACCGCAAAATACGATGTATTCGGCATCGGACTTGGCCGCATCTCGGGACAGTTTTAACGAATCGCCGGAAAAATCGGCATGCTTGAACACTTCATCGCGCTGATAATGATGCCCGAGCACTACGCATCGGCTGCCAAGCTTGGCTTTGGCGGCGATAATCCGGGCATCGCATTCCTCATCGCTGAGTAAGGCGTAATCTTGAATGGGAAATGGGGTATTGGTCATAAATGATACTCCTCTAGGGAGACGATTTTGGGGTAACTGCTTAATAACAGGTCAATTCATAAAAGAAAAAAGCATATCACCACGAAGACACGAAGAACACGAAGTTTTATTTCTTCGTGTTCTTCGTCGTAGTACTCTCAGCGGAGCGAGGTTTGCAACCCCGCTCCTAATGTTTCTGCGATGCCTAAGTAAAGTGACTGCACTTAACTAGCGCAAAACGTTTCGGACGGGGCAACATGCCCCGTCCGGCTTGGGAGCACGAGTTTTATTTCTTCGTGTCCTTCGTAGTGAATAAAAGCCTTTAATCCTTAGCTTTTTCTTTTCCTGCAGGCTTAATCAACCGAATGCCCAGCTCTTTCAACTGCTCATCGGTGACTACCGCCGGTGCGCTGACTAAAGGACAAGCCGCTGACTGAGTTTTAGGGAAAGCGATTACGTCGCGAATAGACGTTGATCCGGTCATCAGCATGACCAAACGGTCAAGACCGAAAGCAAGACCGCCATGCGGAGGCGCACCGTATTTCAACGCATCCAGCAGGAAGCCGAATTTTTCCCTGGCTTCGTCTTCGCCGATGCCTAGTATTTCAAGCACGGTTTGCTGCATGGACGTACGGTTGATACGAATCGAACCGCCGCCGACTTCGGTGCCGTTCAACACCAAATCGTATGCTCTGGATAATGCCGCGCCCGGATTGGCGACCAGCTCTTCGACCGAGCAACTTGGCGCGGTGAAAGGGTGATGGATCGCGTTGTAGCGGTTGGCTTTTTCATCCCAATCGAACATCGGGAAGTCAACCACCCAAACCGGCTTCCAGTCGCCTTGCAACAGGTTAAGGTCATGTCCCAACTTGACCCGCAACGCGCCCATCGCTTCATTAACGATGCCGGCTTTATCCGCGCCGAAGAAGATTAAATCGCCGTTTTGTGCGCCGGTTTTGGCCAGAACACTGTCCCAAACTTCAGCAGGAGCGAATTTGACGATAGGCGATTGCAAGCCGTCGACACCGGCGGCCAGGTCGTTGACCTTGATATAAGCCAAACCTCTTGCGCCGTAAATGCTGACATACTTGGTTAACGCATCGATGTCTTTGCGGCTTAAATCGCCTGCATTCGGTACGCGCATCGCAACGACGCGGCCTTTCGGGTCGTTGGCCGGGGCTGAGAAGACTTTGAAATCGACATCTTTCATGTCCTCGGCAATATCGACCAATTCCAGCGGAATCCGCAAATCGGGACGATCGACGCCATAGCGCGATACGGCTTCCTGATGGGTCATGCGCGGAAATTTGTCGCCCAGGTTCACGCCGATCACTTTGATGAACAACTGACGGATCATTTCCTCCATGATGTGCATGATCTCGTTTTCATCCATGAACGAGGTTTCGATATCCAGCTGGGTAAATTCAGGCTGACGGTCGGCGCGCAAATCTTCATCGCGGAAACAACGCACGACTTGATAATAGCGATCCATGCCCGCCACCATCAACATCTGCTTGTACAATTGCGGCGATTGCGGCAGCGCGAAAAATGAATTTTCGTGGGTGCGGCTCGGCACGATGTAATCGCGCGCGCCTTCGGGTGTGGCTTTAGTCAGGTAAGGCGTTTCAATCTCGAAAAACTCGTTGTCATCGAGGAAGTTTCTTAACACCCGCGTCACATCGCGGCGCACTTTCATCTTTTCCTGCATTACGGTACGGCGCAAGTCGATATAGCGATAGCGCAAACGCAATTCTTCGTTGACCTCGATCTCGCTTTCGACCGGGAACGGCGGGGTTTCCGACTCGTTCAGCACGACAATGTCTTTAGCCAGTATTTCAATCGCGCCGGAATGCATGTTGGCATTAACCGTGCCTTCGGGACGGTGACGAACCAGACCGGTAATTTGTAATACATATTCACTGCGGACGCTTTCAGCAGTGGCGAAGGTGTCAGCCATGTCGGGATCAATCACGACCTGGACCAATCCGGCACGGTCTCTCAGATCGATAAAAATAACGCCGCCGTGGTCTCTGCGTCTGTGTACCCAACCGCAGATTGAAACTGTTTCGCCTAGCTGTTGTGTGTTTAATTCTCCGCACTTGTGAGTACGCATAAATTTTCCCTGTTGATTTGGTTAAGATGAAAGGCGAAAGGCTCAAGGCGAAGGCCTGTTTTTTTGCCTTTCGCCTTGAGCCTTTCGCCTGCTTTATTATTTGCAGCCGCCGCCTGAACAGCCGCCGGTGGATGGTGCGGAACTTGAACAACTCGCTTCGCCCGCTACATTTTTCTTGGTGCCGCTTTTAAAATCCGTTTCGTACCAGCCGGTGCCTTTCAATCGGAATCCCGCCGCAGAAATCTTTTTCATTAACTCCGGCTTGCTACAGGCCGGGCAGATAGTTAGGGGCTCGGCACTGAGTTTTTGTAACGCTTCGTGCTCATGACCGCATGATTGACATTGGTACTCGTATATTGGCATTAACCGCTCCGATAACAAAAATAATAACCACAATAAGTGCTGCGCTTAGTTTTTCAAGGCACTTACTATAAAATAACCGCCTATTTTACAGAATTTACCTCCAATAATGAAAACATTAACCATCACAAGACCGGATGACTGGCATTTACATGTCAGAAACGGCGCAGTTTTAAAAACCGTTATGCCGCATACCGCCAGGCAATTTGCCCGCGCAGTCATCATGCCCAATCTCAAACCGCCTGTTACTACGGTGGCTCAGGCCTTGATTTATCGGGAAGAAATTCTACAAGCGGTTCCGGTTGGTCTTGATTTTACGCCGTTGATGACGCTTTACCTGACCGGTTCGACGAGCGCGGATGAAATCAAAAAAGCCGCCGAATCCGAACATATCCATGCCTTTAAACTGTATCCGGCAGGCGCCACCACCAATTCCGATTCCGGCGTTGCCGACATCAAGGCTGTTTATCCGTTATTGGCGGCAATGGAACAATATGCTATTCCGTTGCTGATTCATGGCGAAGTCACCGATGACGCGTGCGATATTTTCGACCGGGAACGGGTATTTATCGACACCTACCTGACCGACATCACTAATAACTTCCCCGGTTTGCGTATCGTGGTCGAACACGTAACCACGACTGAAGCCGTGCAATTTGTGCAAGATGCCGGCGCCAATATTGCCGCAACCATCACTCCCCAGCATTTGCTGTTTAACCGCAATGCGATTCTGGCGGGCGGCATCAGGCCGCACCATTACTGCCTGCCGATCATCAAGCGCGAGTCGCATCGTCTGGCCTTGGTCGCCGCAGCCACCAGCGGTAACCCGAAATTTTTTCTGGGCACGGACAGTGCGCCGCACCTAACTTCATTAAAGGAAACCGCCTGCGGTTGCGCCGGTTGTTACAGCGCTCATGCGGCTTTGGAGCTTTATGCGGAAGCGTTTGAGCGAGCAGACGCATTGGACAAACTGGAAGGTTTCGCCAGTTTTTACGGGGCCGACTTTTACCGATTACCCAGAAATCCAGGCACGGTCACCTTGGAAAAAACCGGCTGGAAAGTGCCGTCCGCTTACGGAGAAAACGGCCTGTCCATCACGCCGCTCAAGGCGAATGAAGAGTTGGGCTGGAAGTTACAATAATCTGCCGGAAAACCACAAGCGTAGGGCGTGCCGCGCGCCAAAGATGAGCGTCAATTTAATCCAAATCTGAGGAAAAGGCGCGCACGGCGCGCCCTACTTTTTCAAGGTAATAACGTATTTTTCGCCCTTTGCCTGTTTTTTAATACGGCTTAACCGGAGCCAAATTATCCTCATTAAAGTCATCATCAATCTCCAGGTAATCCGATCCCTCCGGCACATTGCCATCGTGAATCAGGTATTCACGATGTTGAAAATAAGCGCTTTTAAAAAACGCATACCGGTCTACCGCAGCTTCCGTCGCTATCTTTTCAGTCGTCAAATTGTCTGCGCGCAAATCGATGGCATTCACCCCGAACAGTCCACTGCTGATAACACCGCTGTCAAGATAGCTGATCGGATTCATCGCCGCATCGCCGATCAGACCGCCCACGCCGCGAGGGGAACTCGGCCCGAAAAACGGCAGCACCAGGTAAGGGCCGGTCGGTACACCCCAAACACCCATGGTTTGGTCAAAATCTTCATTATGCTTGGGCAAATCGATCATCGCCGCGACATCGACAAAACCGGCAACTCCGGCGACGGTATTGACAATAAAGCGCGAACCATCCAGGCCGGTTTGCGAGATTTTAAACTGCATCAGGTCATTGAGTGTTACGCCGATGTCGTTAATGTTACTGAAAAAATTGGTCACGCCTTGATCGACAAACGATGGCGTTACCCACTGATACCCCTTGGCGATAGGCTTCATCGCATAATCGTCAAGCTTATCGTTAAAGGTCTGCACTCCCCTATTCCAGCCTTCCAATGGATCTTGGGGGTCTTTTGCGGTGGTCGCACATCCTGCCAGTACACCCGATAAAACAAGACATCCGAATTGAGTCATCAATTTTTTCTGTTGCATGTCATCCACTCCTCAACGCTATTATTTTTATAATGGGGCAATTTTCGCGTAACATACCATAAATCACCGCCTTCATTCCTCATCATTTCGACACCTCTTGGCAAACTTTAAAAAATGGATACACCTGTAATTCCCTTAGACAAACGTTTCCGAGGCTTCCTGCCGGTAGTCGTCGACATTGAAACAGCCGGGTTTAATCCCAAAAAAAATGCATTACTGGAAATTGCCGCCGTGATTGTCGAGCTTAACAGCAACAGCGATCTGGAAATTACCGAACGTTATACAACACATGTCATTCCGTTTAAAAATGCCGAGCTGGACGAAGCAGCCCTCAAATTTAACGGCATAGACCCGCACCACCCGTTCCGCATGGCTATTGACGAGAAAGACGCGCTGCACATGCTGTTTAAACCGATTAAAGAGGCCGTCAAGCGTAACAACTGCACCCGGGCGATTCTGGTTGGACACAACCCTGCTTTCGACATCGGTTTCTTAAATGCCGCCATTCAAAGAACCCAAATAAAACGCAGTCCTTTTCATCCGTTCAGCACTTTCGATACCGCGACATTGGGGGGATTGGTCTATCAACAGACGGTGCTGGCGAAAATTGCCCAAACAGCGGGATTGGATTGGGATAACGAAAAAGCGCATTCAGCGCTTTATGACGCCGAAAAGACAGCAGAGCTGTTTTGCATGATAGTCAACCGCTGGAAGCAGCTGGAATCAATCGGTAGTTGATAATAAAACCGGCACACGGATGACACGAGCGTCATCCGTGTAGCATCGATTATTCCTCTATTGCATCAACCGCAGCCAGCATCTTCGCCAACTCACCATTCTGGTACAGGCCAATAACGATATCGCAACCGCCGACTAGCTCACCGCCGATATACAGCTGGGGATAGGTCGGCCAGTTCGAATATTCTTTAAGCGCCTCGCGAAGTTCAGGATCCTCAAAAATATTAACGTACATAAATTTGGCATGACAAGCTCCCAATATTTGCACGGTTTGGCCGGAAAAGCCGCATTGAGGAAAATCCGGTGACCCTTTCATGTATAAAACAACCGGATTATTTTCAATCTGGTCTTTAATTCTTTCTATAACGCTCATGCTGATAATCACCTAATAAATAAAAACCCACTAATTTTATCTACTTTGTCGCGATTAAAAAAGGAAATCTTGCAATCCAACCCTCAGGTAATCACTGGGCACAATCTTTGATGTCATTTACTAAGCGCTGTGTATTAGGGTTAGGAGCCGAAAGGGGCCGCACAAAAGACTTTATATTTGTTCTGTAATATTTTTAATCTGGCTTGATAGCAGAGAGAAAACGTATTATAGGGGGAAGGCAGTTGTCGTCTGCGCTCTATTTAGAGAAATGAGGTGTGTTATTTTTATGTCCCATGCTTAGCTTAGCCGCTCAATTCATTTTAGGCTTACTGTATGCCAACGCCGGTGAATGGCTGATGCATAAATACATTCTGCATGGACTGGGACAAAACCGGCACAGTTTCTGGGCTTATCATTGGCATGAGCATCACGCCGTTTGCGCTAAAAATGCCATGTTCGATCCGGGCTATCAATCCGTGACATTAACAACATGGAACGCCCAAACCAAAGAACTGGCGGCATTGTCGGGCATTGTGCTGCTGCATGTGCCGCTGTTTTTACTATTCCCCCTATTTACCGGCGCGGTATATGCATCCTTGATGCTGTATTACTACAAGCATCGCAAGGCTCATCTCGACCCAATCTGGGCTAAACAGCATTTACGCTGGCATTACGATCACCATCTCGGCGGCAACCGCGCCGCGAACTGGTGTGTGACCTGGCCCTGGTGCGATTACTTGATGGGCACTCGGATTAAAAACAACACACTTGAATAAACCATCCCCCGGCAAATCCGCTTGCCTGTAATCCCTCAAAAATAACAAGCCATTAACAAAAAAAAACATTTATACTTTTCCGCGCACCGGCGGTTTGATTACGGATAATGACCAAGCTATCGGATGCATCCCAATAATAAAAATAATAGAACAAGGAATCACCATGCCCATCTCTACCCGCCCGATCAGCCTTGCGCTGCCCTTTTTATTAACCATAACCCTATCCAGCTGTTCGGTAATGCGCAGTTACGATGACGAACTCAAACAAACCATTGATCTGGTCGGAAAAGGCCAAATAGATCAAGCTTTGACTCAACATGAAGCCAATAATACCGGCGGCGATTTCGATCTGCTTTATTATCTGGAAAAAGGCGAATTGTTACGCTTGAAAAGCCAATACAAGGACAGCGCAGGTGCGTGGCTGTTGGCCGACCAAAAGGTCAATGAATGGGAGAATGAAGCTAAAGTCAGGGCCGGTGCCATTTTGGAAAATGTCGGCGCGGTGGTGTTAAACGATAAAACCCGTCGCTACGATGGTCATGATTATGAAAAAGTCATGCTGTCTACCCGGCTTGCGCTGGATCACTTGTCGGCAGGCGACTGGAATGCCGCCAGAACCGAGATCAAGAAAACCCACGAGCGGGAAGCCATTATCGCGGAAATTAATGCGAAAGATACCGAGGCGCTGGAACAGGAAAGCAAGGAAAAAGGCATCACCACGACCTTTAAGGACCTGAACGGTTATCCGGTCGAAACGCTTAACTCGGCCGAAGTCACCACGCTAAAAAACGGCTACCAAAGCGCTTTCAGTCATTATCTGGCCGGTTTTGTCTACGAAGCCTTGAATGAACAGGGTCTCGCCTCACCCGGTTACCGGCAGGCGATTGAGCTACAGCCCAATATTAAAATCCTGGAAGACGGCTTGGCTACGTTGGAATCGCGTCCCAGCCTGCGTAAACCTACGGAAACCGATGTGTTATTTGTGGTCGAATCAGGCGCCGCGCCTGCACTTAGCTCAATCACCATTCCTGTCCCGGTGATCGTCAGCAATTTGGGCGTTATTCCTATATCGTTCCCGGTGCTGCATTCTGACCCTAGCCATACGTTACAACCCGGCACTATCGGCATTGACGGCAAGGATACCCTGCCGTTAGCCGGCGTGACCAGTTTGGACACGATGTCCAAGCGGGCATTAAGGGATGATATGCCGGGGATTATTGTCAGGGGTATTCTTCGTGCCGCTGCAAAAACCATGTCGCAAAAGGCCTTGATGGATCAAGGCGGCGGTGTGGCAATTGCGGGTATTGCCTTGAATATCGCCAATGTCATTACCGAATCTGCGGATGAACGCACTTGGCGCACTTTGCCTGCAACCATCAGCATTGGTCGTGTAACGCTGCCTTCCGGCAAGCATGACATAGCCATTGGCAGCAGCAAACAATCCATTGATATTCAAGGCTCACACGCCATCGTGGTGACGCGGTTGCTGGGTAATCAGGTTTATTGGTCGCAACCTGCTTTTGGGCCGCAAATGCCGGTTTATACCGCACCCGCTGCAATTCAAGCCATCGAAAATACCGATAGCCCGGCAATAACGGGTCCCAACAAGAAAGCCCCGTCAAAACCCAAAAAGAAAAAAGCCTCAAAACCTGCCCAACAAGCAAAAGGATAAGCCATGCATTTGTTTAAATTTATACCGTTAGTTATCGCGCTGTCGCTGGTCAGCGCCTGCGCCAGTCACAAGCCGCCGCCACGCCCCGGCAGCATCAATGCCAAGGTCGAGCAGCTGAGTGAAATGTCGTATCTGCAAGTGACCGACCTGCGCGCCGTAAAACGCAATCATCTGTTAACCGTGCAGGCCGAGATCAACAATACGGACTCGGATAACCAACAACTTTACTATCGCTTTAAATGGCTGGATGCCGCCGGTTTTGCGGTCGGCGGTGAAGAAGCCTGGAAGCCCGTACTGGTTTACGCTTATCAGAAACAAACGCTATCGGCTGTCGCGCCGTCGCCTCAGGTTACGGATTTCAGACTGGTTGTGCAAAGCCCTGATAACACGGGTGACCTGCCTTAGATGGTTTTCAAATAAAAACGATTTTCTATAGAGGCGGCTTGAATCGCCCTTTAAATATACTGGGCGACTGAAGTCGCCCCTACATTAAGAGAGATAATCCCATGCATAAATCAAACATCATGAAGTCAAATGCCTTCAAAGCCACTGCGATAGCGCTGCTGTTAAGCGGCTGTGCAACGCAATCACCAACGCTCAGTTCCGGCAACGTCGAGTACGGCGACAGTAAAGCCGTTGAAACCTTAACCAACGAATTCGGCTCTACCGACCTACAAGCCATAGCGGAATCGATGGCCAGCTCGCTATTGCAATCCCCTGCCCTGTTTGCAAAATCGCGTCCTTTGGTGACCGTTGCGGAAGTTAAGAACCGAACCAGCGAATACATAGACACAAAGTCGGTCACCGATTCGATACGCACCAAAATCGTAAAAAGCGGCATGGTGCGCTTTGCGGTAGACACCAGCGCCATGCAAACCCAAGTCGATGAATTGACCCGGCAAAATCAAACCGGCCTGTACAAAAAAAGTAAGTCAAAAAAAATGGGTAACATGGAAGGCGCCGATTTCCGTATCGAAGGCACTATTACCTCTATTGTTAAACGCGCCGGCGATGTCAAAGACGTGTATTACAAATTCAGCTTGCAGCTGGTGGATATTGAATCCGGCACCATGGAATGGGCGGATGAAAAAGAAATACGCAAGACTTCCAATAAATCCATGTTTTAGTGAGATAGCAAATGAAACCGTTACGTTTGTTATTCCTGCTGTCGTCGTTGCTTGGGGCGAGCAACGCACTAGCGGCCAAAATCGCCGTTACCGACCTGGCTTATGCCGAGCGGGTCAGCGGTTATTTTCATCTTGTTGATTATCACAATAAGTCATCGGCGCGAGCCAGCCATAGCGAGCACGAACGCGATAGTTTCGAAAGCTCCTCAGCTTCGAGTCGTTCATCGTATAGCGGAAAATCGGAGACTGATTATACCGAGGTCGAAAGCAGCTACAGCTATATCGAATATGGCGAACTGCGTAAATTTGTCGGCGATATTAAGGGGGAAATCCTTAAAACCGGCGGTTTCCAGGTATCTCAGGCCAAACCCTACACAGCCAAGGGCAGCGAACAAATCTACGACATTATCAGCCGCATCAAAAAAGGCGCTTATCCCGGGGCCGATTATGTATTGTTCGGAACGGTCAGCGAGCTTGATTTTCGCGACGAAGTTAATCCCATTATCGGTACCGATACGCTGTCCAACACTTTCAGCTTGATGCTGGTGGCAGAGTTTAGCCTGATCAATACCCGCACTTACGAGGTGAAAGCCGCATTTAGCGCTACCGGCGAAGGGCAGGATGTGCGCGTTGTGACCGGAGGAAGTCGTGTCGTGCCCAGCCGCGGCAGAGTAGTCTCGGAAGTGTCTAAAAGCTTAGGCGTAGATGTAGCGCGGCAGATCAATGAACAACTGGGCGGCAGCGCATATCAAAATACCAACCCTGCACCCGGCAATACCATGCAAGAAGGTGAAGTCACGCATTTTAGCCAGTGAAATAACGGATATGCATGCTTAATTAAATCCGGCCCGGCTGAATTCGGCGTTACAATGGTAATCATGAATACTAATCTGACTCCTTTTTCAGCCCTGACTCCCGATATAATTTTGAATGCGCTCGACAGTATCGGCCTGCATAGCGATGGCCGACTGTTGGCGCTGAATAGTTATGAAAACCGCGTCTACCAGGTCGGCATGGCAGACGCATCTTTTATTGTCACCAAGTTCTACAGACCCGAGCGCTGGACGACTGCCGCCATTCTTGAAGAACACGCGTTCGTTCAGGAATTGTTCGAGTCTGAAATCCCTGTGGTACCGGCCATGCCGTTCGGCGATAATCAGACCTTAATCCACGCCGACGGTTTCCGCTTTTCCGTATTTCCAAGACAAGGCGGCCGTGTACCTGAGCTTGAGGGCCGCGAAAAGCTGGAATGGATGGGGAGGTTTATCGCTCGCATTCATGCCATCGGCGCTTTAAAGCCTTTCAAGGAGCGCCCGACTCTCGATATCGCCAATTTCGGTGATGAACCCAGAGCTTATCTGCTGGCAAATAATTTCATCCCTGCCGATCTTATCGAAGCTTATCGTAGTGTCACTGAGCATGCGCTGGATGGCGTGAGGCGTTGCTTTGAACGTGCCGGTAAGGTAAAAACCTTGCGCCTGCACGGCGACTGTTATCCCGGCAATATTTTATGGACCGATGACGGCCCGCATTTTGTTGATTTCGATGACAGCCGGATGGGACCTGCGATACAAGATTTGTGGATGTTGCTGTCTGGTGATCGCGCCGAAATGACCGTGCAATTGAACCACCTGCTAACCGGTTACCGAACTTTTTACGATTTCGACACCCGGGAACTGCATCTTATAGAAGCCCTGCGTACTTTGCGCCTGATTCATTATTCGGCGTGGATTGCACGGCGCTGGGATGATCCTGCGTTTCCGATGGCGTTCCCGTGGTTTGATACGCCGCGTTATTGGCAGGACAGGATCATTGAACAGCGCGAGCAAATCGCGTTAATGAACGAAGGTCCGCTTGAGTTGGCTTAAGGTGATTCTGCGGTAGCGCGAAAAACGATTAAACGAGTCATTAAAAACATTTTATTCACCACGAAGGCACGAAGGACACGAAACTTTAATTTCTTCGTGTCCTTCGTGCCTTCGTGGTGATAACTTCTTATCTATCATTAATCACAAACCCTGCTGTATCAGCATGGTTTTTACCGGATTGAATGTTCTTCTGTGTACGGCTAAAAAGCCGAACTGTTCGATTTCGGCCAGATGCTGTTTGGTGCCGTAGCCCTTATGCACATGAAACGCAAAGTCGGGGTATTGTTGATGATAGTCAACCATCAGTTTATCTCGCTCGACTTTCGCTAATATTGACGCCGCGCTGATCGCCTGAACCTTACTGTCCCCTTTAACGATAGCCTGAGCAGGCATGGACAATTTAGGGAGCCTGTTGCCATCCACTAAAACCTCATCAGGCTGGATGCTCAAGCCCTCTACTGCCCTTTGCATTGCCAATAGTGTCGCCTGAAGAATATTGAGTCCATCAATCTCGTCAACGCCGGCTTGGGCAATCGACCAGCTTAAAGCGGCTTCCTTGATGATGATATAAAGACTGTTCCGTTTGCTTTCGCTAAGAATTTTGGAATCGGCCAATCCGGCTATCGGCCGCATCGGATCCAGGATAACCGCTGCCGCAAAGACTGGGCCTGCAAGCGGTCCACGGCCTGCTTCGTCAACTCCGGCAACAATACAACCTTGAGGGATTTTTATTAAAAATTCATCATCCATAACTTTTTCGATCCTGAGGCAATTTAAGCGCTATTTTACTCACGCCAAGGTGATACCTAGCGCAATATGCCGCGATTTACATTACGTAAAAAGCTGACCATATCGGACAATTCCTTACTTTCACCGGCCAGGTCTTCCATTTGATCAATGGCATCTTCCAGACGCAGGTTGGTCTTGTAAATTATCTTGTAGGCTTTTCTGATTAACCTGATGTCTTCAGGAGAAATGCCGTTACGTTCCATGCCGACTGAATTTATGCCGTGCGGCCTGGTAGGCTTGCCACCGACCATAACAAAGGGGGGAATATCCTGGGTAATCGCACTGCCCATCGCAGCAAAGCTGTACTGGCCTATTTGGGTAAACTGATGCACTAGGGTAAATCCACCCAAAATGGCATGACTATGTAAATGCACATGCCCGGCCAATGAGGCGCCGTTGGCCATAATGACATGATTGCCAATGATGCAATCATGCGCCACATGGGTATACGCCATAAACAGGTTGTCATTGCCTATCTTGGTAAGGCTTTTATCCTGCTTAGTACCCCGGTGCATAGAGGTGTACTCACGTATCGTATTTCTATCGCCGATTTCCAGGCGGGTTATTTCAGCCGCATACTTTTTGTCTTGGGGATCTTCGCCGATGGAGGTGAATTGGTAGATGCGATTATCTTTACCTATCGTAGTAGGTCCTTTGATAACAACGTGGGAACCTATCACCGTACCGGCGCCGATTTGTACACCGGCCCCTATGACGGAAAACGGGCCAACCGACACGTCGTCAGCCAGCTCCGCTTTGCTATCAACTATCGCTGTTGGATCGATCAAATCAATTTACCACTGCTGCACATCTGATTTCGGCACTGGCGACGAACTCGCCATCGACTTCCGCACGGCATTCAAATGCCCAGATGTTACGCTTACTTTTAAGGAATCGTGCTTCCAGCATTAATTGATCGCCGGGTACAACGGGTCTTTTAAACTTGGCCTTGTCAATGCCGACCAGATAATAAATCATCCCGGCCAATTCATCCCCTGCTGTTTCTGATGCCAGCAATCCTGTAGATTGGGCCAGAGCTTCTAAAATCAGCACACCCGGCATAATGGGTTTTTGTGGAAAATGCCCTTGGAAAAACGGTTCGTTATAAGTAACGTTTTTCACGCCCAGCAATCTAACGCCAGGTTCGCACTCAACAACCTTATCAACCAATAAAAAAGGGTAACGATGCGGCAAGAATTCTTGTATTTGTAAAATATCTAGCTTAATGGACATATTTGAGGATGCTTCTCTTAAAAGTTGATGACTATGCGATTAAATAAAAACCCGTATGTAATTATTCCGGCATAGTTGACAACTTTTGTTGAACTTGACTGGTTACGTCAATTTTTTCACTGGCATAAATAACGCCATCGGTAAGTAACAAATCAAAATTCTGATCCTTAGCTATTTCCCGAATAGCTTCAACGATACGACGTTGTAATTTGCCTAATTCTTCATTACGACGCGCATTAAAATCCTCGCTAAACTCCTGTTGGGCTCTTTTTGCATCTCTTTTCTTATTTAAAATATCTTTTTCCAGATTGGCTCGCGCCGACTCCCCCATCACTGCCGCGTCTTTGGCCATTCTTTCGTCCATACTTTGGATTTCTTTTTGCTGGGCGACTAATAGCTTGTCTCGCGGTGAAAACTCTTGTTCCAGGCGTTTTTTGGCTTTTTCTGCCTGAGGTGCTTTTTCAAGAACGGCTGGTATATTGACAAAGCCAATTTTTAAATCAGCATAGCTCGCATTAGCAGCAAGCAACAATCCTAAGAATAAAGCAATTTTCATTTTCATTGTTAAACGGGTCTCTGGTGAAATTAAAATAAATAATGATTAAAAATACGGCTATATCGTTAAATTATAACCGTAGGGGCTACCGGCCGGTAGCCCCTACAACAAAAACATCTTCTTCTAGAAATTCTGACCGAAGTTGAATTGAAACATCTGTTTTTGATCCCCTGTAATAGTGCCATCAGCTGCCGTTGCGGAAGAAGCGGCATTTAATGGTAACGCGGCACTGACGGATAAAGCGCCGAAAGGCGACAACCACTCCCCTGAAACCCCGACAGAATACTTCAAGTTGTTAGCTTTAAAGCCATTATTAATGGATCCTGCATCCAAAAAGGTGCCCAACCTGACTGATTTTGTCTCCGGCATAAAAGGTACGGGGAAAAACAATTCGGCATTACCGATAATTTTACTGGAGCCGCCAAACGGATAACCATTGGAGTCTCTCGGACCCACCGTATTATTCTTGAAGCCGCGTATAGACCCCGTGCCGCCGCCGAAATAATTTTCAAAGAAAGGCAAGGTAGCTGTTTTTCCATAACCGCCCCCGTAGCCCGCTTCGGCTTGCAGCCTGAACGTAAAGTCTTTAGCCAATGGAAAATAAAGTTGATGTTTATAACCGATTTTATAAAATTCCAGGTCGCTGCCGGGAACTGTCGCCAACGCAGAAAAACGCTGTTGCCCACCCCTGTTCGGGAAGATTGCCCGATTCAGGGTATCGTGAGTCCAGCCAATTGAAGGTGACAGCGTCAAAAACGTATCGCCTGTAGCCTTAACTTTTGGCCGAGTATTAACTCCGCCGATAGTGTTTGTATTATTTGTACACTGATCTATGCCGTCATTGCCATAGATAAAGTCGCAAATTTCATTGGATGAATAACTGGTAGCGCTCAACTCGGTATGTTTTGCATCAACATCAAAACGCAAACTGTCGAATTCATTCAACGGTATGCCAAAATTCACCCCTGCATTCATCACATTGGTTGAATAATTTGCGATGTTCACTTGCCCGGCATTCCGTTTGGTATAGCCCAAGTTATAGCCCTGGCTGACACCATCCACGGTAAAATAAGGATTAAAAAAACCAAACTGATAACTTGTAGCATAAGAACTGTTATTAAAGGCGACATTCACCCGCTTGCCCGAGCCGAAAACGTTATCCTGGGCAATATTGGCATTCAACACTATCCCCTGGGTTTGGGAAAACCCGACACCGGCCGACAAATTGCCGGAGGGCTTTTCAACTACCGAATAATTAACATCAATCTGATCGGCAGTGCCTGTAACCGGCGGTGTTTCAACATTCACCTCTTCGAAATAGCCCAAGCGTTCGAGGCGCGTTTTCGACCGTTCAATCTTTGAACTTGAAGCCCAACTGGACTCCATTTGTCGCATTTCGCGGCGCAGTACTTCATCACGGGTTTTGCTATTGCCTTTCATGTTAATGCGTCTGACATAAACGCGTTTGCCCGGATCGACAAAAAAAGTCATATCCACGGTTTTTTTGGCTTCGTTGATTTCCGGTACCATGTTGACGTTTGCAAAAGCGTAGCCGTCATCCCCCAAGCGATCGGAAATTGCTTTAGAGGTTTCAGTAGCGTTTTTTCTGGAAAAAGTTTCTCCCGGACCGACCTTTACCAGCTTAATAAGCTCTGGAGGAGCAACCACCAGATTACCGGCTAATTTAACTTTTTCCAGCTTATAAATATCACCTTCTTTAACATTGATAGTGACATAAATGTCTTTCTTATCCGGGGTAATCGCCACCTGCGTGGACTCGATGTTAAAGTTGATATAGCCGCGATCCAGATAATAGGAGCGTAAAGTCTCCAAGTCTGCCTGCAACTTTTGTTTGGAGTATTGATCGTCCTTGGTATAGAACGATAATAAATTAGAAGTATTCAATTCAAGGTTGCGCAACAGCGTTTTATCATCAAAAACGTTATTGCCGACAACATTGATCTGTTTGATCTTTGCTACCCTGCCCTCGGAAATCTTGATATGAATACCAACCCGGTTGCGGGTAAGGTTGGACACATCCGTAGTGATTTTCAAGCCGTATTTACCGTGACTGAAATATTGGCGGCTCAATTCCTGCTCGACTTTATCCAACACCTGCTGGTCGAATACCTTGCCTTCCGCCAAACCAATTTTCTTCAAGGCTTTGGTCAAGTCGTCTTTACTCAGGTCTTTATTGCCTTCAAAAATGATTTTTGCGATGGAGGGTCGCTCTACCACATTAACGATCAGCGTTGAGCCTTCCCTTTCCAGAGAAATATCCTTAAAAAAACCGGTTTTGAATAATGCTTTGATTGCCGGAGCCACATTATCCAATGAAAACTTTTCGCCCACATTAACGGGGAGATAGTTATAGACGGTACCTACAGAGATACGCTGCAGGCCCTTGACTTTAATATCCTCTACAACAAACTCTTCATCACCTTTAACCGCCTGGGAAACAAGTAGAAATAACAATAGCAAGCGAGAAAGAGTATTTAATTTCATGTAGAAGTCTAAAAATAAAACGGCATTGCCCAATGTTAAAGATCTGGCGGATTATATCACAGTAAATATTTAAACGAGCTTAAGCCCTGTGAATAGGAAAACTAAGCACATCCTCAATAGATTCACTGCCTGACAACAGCATCAATAACCGATCCAGACCTATAGCCACGCCCGAGCATTCCGGCAATCCCGATTCCAGAGCCGAAACAAGGCGCTTATCTTTAACGGAAACAGCTAATTTTTGTTGTTGCCTGATAACCAGCTCCTTGTCAAAGCGCTTGCTCTGTTCATCGGCATCAACCAGCTCATAGTAACCATTACCCAGTTCAATGCCATTGATAAATAATTCAACTCGATCAGTAATCAGCGAACACTGTTCATTGATTCTTGCTAATGACGACTGACAAGCGGGATAACCGTAAACCATACATAACGCATTGTCGCCCAAATGCGGCTGGACTTTATGACTGAAGATAAAATCAAGCCATACCGCATGGTCGTGTCCGCAAATAGCCACTGCCTCAGATAAGCCAGAATCTTCGGCAAAAGCACAGTAGTCCTGATATGAAAATACCAACGGATCCAAGCCGGTAAACGAACCAAATATGTCCTGATAACTGACTCTTTGTGTTTCTTGTAACGGCTGGCCACTAAACAGCCCAGCGATCAGCTCGGCGATTTCATCCATTAATTGAGGCAATGTAAAACCGACCCGATACCATTCAAGCATCGTAAATTCAGGATTATGGAAGCGCCCCGACTCGCCGTTCCTGAATGCTTTACCTATCTGGTAAATAGAACCGCTGCCGGCTGCAAGTAGCCGTTTCATTGCAAACTCGGGCGATGTTTGCAAAAACAGTGTTTGCCGCAATGGCGACAAGCAATACTCAGTTGTAAAAAACGCCAACTGCGGATCTGTTCCGATGCCGTGGCTGAGCAGCGGCGTCTCCACCTCCAGCACCGATCTTTCAGCGAAAAACTGACGTATCTCGGACAGCATCTGCGCTCTTAAACGCATCAGCTCTATGGCGCATGTCGGCCGCCAGTCAAGCAACACTATTCTTTTACGCGGGAAACGTATTCGCCGGTACGGGTATCGACCTTAATCACTTCACCGATTTGCACAAACAAAGGCACCCTGACTACCGCGCCAGTTTCCAAGGTCGCAGGTTTACCGCCGCCGCCCGAAGTATCGCCACGCACACCGGGATCGGTTTCAGTAATTGCCAAATCGACAAAATTGGGCGGCGAGATCGCAAGAGGCGCATCATTCCACAAGGTTACCGTACAGGTATCCTGATCCTTAAGCCATTTACCGGCCTCACCCACAATCTTTTCATCAGTCTGATACTGCTCAAAAGTATCCGGCACCATAAAATGCCTGAATTGACCGTCGTTATAGAGATATTGCATCTCGACATCGACAACATCGGCGCCTTCAAGCGACTCGCCCGACTTAAAGGTTCTTTCAATCACCCGGCCAGTTTTCAAGTTCCTGATTTTTACCCGGTTAAAGGCCTGACCTTTTCCAGGCTTTACGAATTCATTTTCAATAATTGCACAGGGATCGTTATCCAACATAACTTTTAACCCGGCTTTAAACTCATTAGTGCTATAACTGGCCATTTTATCCTCAAAGATGACAAACAATGTAAAACTTAGCCATTATAATAGAGGCAACAACCGATAGAAACTTTAAATAGCCTCCCATGCCCGAGCCACAGTCCGAAATCCAGCACTTTACTAAAAACTGGCAACAACAACTTGCCGAAGCTTTTAATGACATTGAAGACCTTTGCCGTTACCTGCACTTGTCACCGGACGACTTGCCGGTTTCAGTTATTGCAGCAAAAAACTTTCCTTTACGCGTTCCGTTAAGTTTTGCAGCCTGTATGGAAAAAGGCAATCCGCATGACCCTTTATTACGCCAGGTATTGCCTATCAAGGAGGAGCTGTTCGCCTATCCGGGTTTTAGCAATGACCCTGTAGGCGATCTCGCGGCGGCCACCCAGGTCGGGGTTTTACACAAATATCATGGCCGGGTTTTGTTTATCAACACCGGCAGTTGCGCTATCAATTGCCGGTATTGTTTCCGTCGTAATTTTCCGTACGCTGATTTACAACTTAGCAAACAAAAAGAAGATGCCGCCATTCAAGCCATACAGGACGACCCGAGTATCTCGGAAGTTATTTTAAGCGGCGGCGACCCTTTACTACTAAGCGATTCGAGACTCACTCGGCTTATTCGGCAACTGGACGGCATCAAGCACCTGAAACGCATCCGAATACACAGCCGGCTGCCTATCGTTCTGCCCGCCCGGATAACCGATGAATTCATTAACACACTGACCCAAAGCCCCAAACAAATAATCATCATCGTGCATTGCAACCATGCCAATGAAATCAGTGACCGGGTTATTGCCGCCTGCACTTCGCTGAAAAACTCAGGCATCACCTTATTTAATCAATCCGTGCTGTTAAGAGGTGTCAATGACAATGCGGAAGTTCTAGGTGAGCTGAGCGAACAATTGTTCAGCCACGGCATTACCCCCTATTATTTGCATTTATTGGACAAAGCGACGGGGACGGGACATTTTGAAGTTTCTGAAACCGAAGCTCTGACGCTTATCCGGCAAGTTCAAACCGCCCTGCCCGGCTATCTGGTTCCAAAGCTGGTTAAAGAACAGGCCGGAGGGACATCAAAACAGGCTATTTCATAACTGATTAAGTCACAAAAAACACCACGAAGACACGAAGTTTTATATTTTTCTTCGTGTCCTTCGCGTCTTCGTGGTGAAAATTTCTTATTTATTACGTAACATCAGTTCTAACTTAGTCTTTCCGGTTAGTGATGCCATGCGGCACATGCGCAGCGGCGACGTGCCGGGCGGCAGACTCGCAATGACCTTTTTGATCATCAAAGAAAATATCCGCACCGAATGCCTTCAAAAAAGCACCCTTGTCTATGCCCCCCAAAAACAGTGCTTCATCGATACGAATACCCCAATCTCTTAGCGTCCTGACGACCCGCTCATGAGCCGGAGCCGCTCGAGCGGTCACCAATGCGGTTCTTATCGGGGACGATTGAGGGTCAAACTGCGTTTGAATATGATGCAAAGCGCTTAAAAAGTCTTTAAAGGGTCCTCCCGGCAAAGGTTTTTTGGCCTCGTTACGCTCATTTTCGGTAAACACATCCAGGCCTCGCTGCTGATAAATCCGCTCAGACTCATCGGAAAACAATACCGAATCACCATCAAAAGCGATACGCAGCTGATCGGAACGATGCGTCATGGACGGTCCGCAAAGAATGGTCGCTGCCGCAAAACCCGCACCCAGCGCCTTGGCGACATCATCGGCATTGGTCGATAAAAACAGATGCGCACCAAATGCAGGAATGTATCCATACGGAGATGCGCCGCTGGTAAATGCCGCGCGGATAATATTCAGCTGATAATGGGCAATGGAATTGAAAATCCTTAACCCCGTATCCGCACTATTTTGTGATAACAGGATAATTTCAACCAGAGGATCATCGGGGCAGCTGTCATTTAAGCTCAAAAATTTTTTAACCAGGGCAAAGCCGTAGCCCGGTTCCAAGGTTTCATCTTCATGTTCTATTTGATAACGACAAAAGGCTTCCCGACCTTGCGTTTCAAATATCGCATGCGATTCATCCAGATTGAATAACGCTCTGGATGACACCGCTACAACAAGTTTTTTCTCTCTCACAGCCGGCATTAGCTCTAGTTATCACTGACCCAAACTGAATCCAGATTCAGTGCCTTTTTTATCCTATCCGTATTGGAAAACGCGTCCGCTTTGCTTTTAAAGCCCCCGACTCGCAACCGGTACATCGTTGTATTCTTTTCATGGACCGGGATGACTTCGGCAAAAACACCCAGCCGTGCAAATTCAGCCGCTTTGCTTTTGGCGAACCATTCCTGTTTAAATGCCACCAAGTTTACCCCCCACTTTGCAGCAGCAGTTGTTTGCTTGCTTGGCTTGACAGGTTCCTCTTTAACAACAGCTTTCGGCGGTGTTATTGGTGTGGCCGGTACCGCTTCGGGCTGAGCTTTGACTTTGGCAGGCGCGGTTTCAGGCACAGCCTCTACTTTAGCAGGCGCAACTTCATGCTTGGCTCTTTCTTTGGTCGGTGCAATCTCATGCGCTGCTTCCTCCTTGGTTGATACGTGTTCGTGCGCCACTTCCTCTTTGGTCGGCTTGGTAGGCGCCTGTTCCGGCGCTGTTCCGGTTTTGACCGGGGCAATCTTTCCTTCTTTAGCCGGTGCGGGCTCATGCACCGCGTCAGCCTTGTGAGGTTCGGTAACCAATGACTCCAAAGGCATCTTTCCTTCCGCCCCCATTTTGACCTGCAACATGTCAAGCGCCTTGCTTACCATGCCCTGTTTAGCCACAATATCGGACACATTGTTGTTTAATAAATCAACAGGGATCTGGGGATTTCCTTTGAGCTCCGTAATAAAACCATAGACCTGATGATTCAACTGCACAACAGAACTCATCACGGCGTTAATTTCTTCATTAGGATTATTTTCAGCAGTCTTTGCCAGGTTTGCCTCAAGCGTTGAAACCTGTTCAGTTAATTTTGAAACTTCAGCTTTTGCACCGTAAGTCATCACACCCAATCCAGCTGCCGCACTTAACGCAACAGCGCCAAATCCCAGCGCCACATAACTGAAAAGTTTTGCTTTTTTTACTTTATTCTCAGCGTCTTCCAGCTTCTTTTTAACATCTTCCTGTTCAAACTCAAATGGACTCAACTTCACATTTTCAGGATCTTCTATAGCGGTATCGGCAGCTTGTTTCGGTTGGGATTCGGCTATTGCTTCGTCAGCTCCCGCGTTAAGAGCCTGCACAGTTTCATCTTCGTTCAAGAAATCGGTGTCACCAAAGGCATCGGCTAAATCATCTTCTTTAATTCCCGAGCCCCCCCCCATATCGGATATTTCCATGTCGGCGGTAATATCAAAATCAGGCAAAAGAAAATCATCTTCATCTTGAATTGATTGTTCGGTTTCCGCTAGCTGATCTGCCTCTGTCTCATTGGAAAAATCATCACTCACCTCATCCAATTGAAAAAAGTCATCAATTTCGCTCAAATCCGCATCATCGCCAAACGCATCTTTCTTCCCGGCCGTTTGCTCTAACACATCTTCTGCATCAAAACCGGAATCCATGAGTAAACTGTCAAGGCCACTTTCATCATTCAGCAAGTCATTAAATGATTCTTCAACGGCTGCCTGCTGCTCTTGATTGGATGATATTAAATCCGCAACCGATGTTTCAGCCCCATCATCCTGAATCATATCCGATATATCAAAATCATCGCCAAAGCCGGAGAATTCATCGGCTTCGTCCAACGCCTCATCGGAGGGCTGCTCGACTACTATTTGCGACTCTTGATTGGATCCGATTAAATCCGTTTCAGCCTGAACCGGTACGTCGGCCTCATCATCCTGAATCATATCCGATTCATCAAAATCAGCACTAAAACCGGAGAAATCATCAATTTCATCCAACGCCTCATCGGAGGGTTGCTCGACTACTATTTGCGACTCTTGATTGGCCCCGATTAAATCCGTTTCAGCCTGAACCGGTACGCCGGCCTCATCATCCTGAATCATATCCGATTCATCAAAATCATCACTAAGACTAAAAAAATCATCAATTTCATCCGCTAGGCCGACATCATCGACATGCGCAGATAAACTTTCTATAACTTGTTCAGGCTCATCAACTTCTACTACAGGAAGAATATCCGGTTCAGTGAAATCACTAAAATCTGAAAAAACATCGAGTTCCTTATCCGTACCGACATCATCTTCCGCATCTGATTCTTCAATTTCAGCCAAAGCCGGAGCCGACGCTTCAACCTCATGAATCATATCCGATTCGTCAATATCATCAGCAAGCGCGGATAAACTCCCCGCAGCCAATTCAGGCTCAGCAACGTCTTCCGTTGCGGCCGTTCGCGGCGAGTCCTGTCGAACCCTGTCCGGCTCATTAAAATCACTAAAATCGGAAAAATCAGAAAAGTCGTCCAACTCTCCAACCGCACTAATATCATCATGCCCGGTTGCTTGCATTGGCGCATCATCCGCATCCAATCCCGCATTCATCAGCAACCTATCAAGCGCATCTTCGTCATCTTGACGCTCACTTGACGGAACAAGAGATGAATCATCTAGCGTTTGCTCTAACTCCACAACCGCCTGCGTTTTTTTCGGCTCGTTGAAATCATCGCCGAAGTCGTCAAAACCCAGCAAGTCATCCAACTCATCATGCAGACTTACATCCTCTTTCGCCTCTGATTGCATTAACGCATCATCTGAATCAAAACCGGCATTCATTAACAATCTATCAAGAGTATCGTCATCATCCTGAAACTCATTCATCGGGAGAAGAGAAGATTCCGCTTCATCGAGCATGGCATCCAAATCATCATCGAGATTATCGTGTTTTTCTTTTAATTTTTTATCTATTGAATCAGGCATATTCAGGCTCAGTAATGAGTTGTAAGATAACCACAAAGTTTAAATGTAGCATTCAGTATTTATTAGGCAGAAAAACAATTTTAATCATTTTAATCCCAAATAAACTTAATGTTCATCAAGTTTCACCCATTTGATGCTAAACTCCCAAAAAAAACTTTTAAGAAACAAAATGCAACTAGCCATCACTGCCTTAGGCAACCATCAGATTAAATTTATTGCCGAAATATTACCCGCCGTGCGCGACTGTAAATGCAATATTTTGGAAATACGCTCATCCCGTCTTGCTCAATCCACTGCGGCATACCTGCTGATTCAGGGCAATTGGAATCAAATTGCTAAATTTGAAAGCACTCTGGATATTATCCAGAGACGACTGGACATCAAAATTCATACCTTGCGACCCGATCAAAAAGACAAGATCAAAGAGTGCGTTCCCTACTCATTGGAAACAATATCCCTGGACCGCGATAACGTCACAGAATCGATAACTTCATTTCTGTTTGACCGGGAAATAGATATTGAGGAAATAACCGGCAGCTGCTATCAGGCACCCTATATTCAAACCTCAGTGTTTTCAACCAAGTTTGTGATTTTGATCCCGCCGCAACTTCACCTGTTATCACTACGCGAAGAGTTTCTGGATTTCTGCGATCAGTTAAATATAGATGCCATTCTTGAACCCATAAAACGATAGACTTAATAATGATAACACTCGGCAACGCTGTCCCCGATTTTGAGGCTTCATCTACCGGCGATAAAACGGTAAAACTAAGCGACTACCAAGGTCAATACCTTATTATTTATTTTTACCCTAAAGACAATACGCCCGGCTGTACTCAGGAAGGCCAAAGTTTTCGCGATAACATCGAACAATTCACCGCACTCAACGCCGTCATAGTAGGCGTATCCCGTGATACCGTCCGCGTTCACGAAGGCTTTAAATGCAAACAGGAATTCCCTTTTGACCTGCTTTCAGACCCGGATGAAAAGCTGTGCCAGCTGTTTGACGTAATCAAAATGAAAAACATGTACGGCAAGCAGGTTCGAGGCATTGAGCGCAGCACCTTCCTGATCAATCCCCAGGGCGTACTTGCCCATGAATGGCGCAAAGTAAAAGTCAAAAGCCATTGTGAAGAAGTGCTGCAAGCCTTACACGAACTCACCGGCAACTAACCATGAATATTCAAACATCGCCGGATAAAAAACTGTTTGTCCTGGACACCAACGTGCTGATGCACGATCCGGCATCCATCTTCCGTTTTAAGGAACATGACCTTTTTATCCCCATGATTGTTCTGGAAGAACTCGATCATGCGAAAAAAGGCCTAACCGAACTGGCGCGCAATGTAAGACAGGTCAGTCGGTTTCTGGATGAATTAATCTGCGACGCCAACCAGCAAACCATCAACGACGGCCTACCGTTGTCGAGCATAAAACATGGCCCGAAAGCCGAAACAACTGACGGCGGACGCTTATATTTCCAGACCAGCGCCATGACCGCGCTGCTGCCGGAAAGCATGCCCGGCACCCTTGCCGACAACTCCATACTCAGAATCGTCCTGGCGCTCACTAAGGAGCTGCCTGACACCACCGTTATCCTGGTGTCAAAAGACATCAACATGCGCATCAAGGCAGCGACATTGGAGTTGCTTGCGGAAGACTACCATAACGACCAGACCCTCGATGACATTGATTTGTTATACAGCGGTGCAATGGCGCTGGAAAAGGATTTCTGGACGGTACACGGCACCAAAATGGAATCCTGGCAGGAAAAAAACCGCACTTTTTATAAACTGGAAGACCCCATAGTAACCGAATGGTATCCCAACCAATATTTGTACATAGAAGACGAAACCAATTTTGAAGCCATCGTCAGATCTTGTGACGGACAAATTGCGGTATTGGAACTGGCCAAGGATTATCGCGCAAAACACAACAATGTCTGGGGCATAACGGCGAAAAACCGGGAGCAAAACTTTGCCCTCAATGTCTTGCTGGATCCCAACATTGATTTTGTCACCTTACTGGGTACGGCGGGCACCGGCAAAACCCTGTTGGCGCTGGCTGCTGGACTTACCTTGACCCTGGAGAACAAAGCTTACCAGGAAATCATCATGACCCGCGAAACCGTCCCGGTCGGTGAAGATATAGGCTTTCTGCCCGGTACGGAAGAAGAAAAAATGGCGCCGTGGATGGGCGCATTAATCGATAACCTTGAACTGCTGGGCAGTAATGCGGAGCACGGTGAATGGGAGCAAAGCGCAACCAGCAACATCATTATGAACCGGGTCAAAATCAGGTCGCTTAACTTCATGCGCGGACGGACATTCCTCAATCGCTACCTGATCATTGATGAGGCTCAAAACCTGACCTCGAAACAGATGAAAACATTGATAACACGGGCAGGTCCCGGAACAAAAATCATCTGTATCGGCAACCTGTCGCAGATAGACACGCCTTATTTAACGGCGACAACCTCGGGATTGACTTATGTTGTAGACCGTTTTAAAACCTGGCCGCATGGAGCTCATATTACCTTGCGGCGCGGGGAACGCTCACGCTTAGCCGATTACGCTTCAGATATTTTGTAGATATTCGCTTAAGCGAATTAAATAAGTAAGCCGTATAAAAACATCACGAAGAACACGAAGAATGAAACATAAAACTTCGTGTCCTTCGTGGTAAAAACTCCTTAGCTATTACATAACATCAGCTAATAATTTGCATCCAGACTGTTATCGCCAATCCGTGGCCAAGCGGTCAGCACCGCCTTAACAACGGTCGCTAGTGGAATCGCCAAAAATACCCCCCAAAAGCCCCACAAACCGCCAAAAAGCAAAATAGCGACGATAATTGCGACGGCATGCAGATTAACCGCTTCGGAAAACAGTACCGGCACCAACACAACGCCGTCGAGCGCCTGAATAATTGAGTAGGCAATAACAACGTACATAAACTCATCACCGCCTAATCCCCACTGAAAATAAGCGACACCTAAAACCGGGAAGGTAACCAAGGTTGCACCGACATAGGGAATAATGACCTGCAAGCCCATCAAAACAGCCAGCAACATGGCATAATTCAGCCCCATCGTCGCGTAAGTCACATAACTGACCGCCCAGAGAATAAAAACCTCGCCGAACTTACCGCGCACATAATTGCCGATCTGGGTGTCGACTTCTTCCCAAACACGTACAGTCAAATTCCTGTCTCTGGGCATAAACTGCAAAAACCAGGCTATTAACATCTGTTTGTCTTTTAAAAAGAAAAAGACCATCATCGGCACTAGAAACAAGTAAATCATTACGCTGACCAATCCCACAACAGATGCCGCCGAGAGCGACAGCACATTTTGCCCGTAAGTTAACAATTCCCTCTGCACGGCAAACATAATCTGTTGGATTTTGCTTTCAGAAACCAGTTTCGGGTACATTTCAGGTAAGCGCAAGATCCCGGTTTGCGCCCTGTTCAGTATCTCAGGAATCTGTTGAACAAGTTCCACCGCCTGTTGTGAAACCATCGGTATCAAATAAAACAATAAAAAACCCAAACAAGCCATAAACACTGAAAACACCAGATAGACGGCAGGCAGACGATGCATGTTCATGCTTTCAGCTTTGCTCACCAGACCTTCCAGTAGGTACGCCAGCACGATTGATACGAAAACCGGCATTAACAGGTCGGACAATGAATAAATCAGCACAAAACTGGCAATCAGAATGATTGCCAGTGCAACAGCTTGGGGATTGGGTAAAAAACGCTTAAAAGAGCCTCTAAGCAGACTTAGACTTGTGGATGAATCTTGAATCGTCATTGAGAACCCGATGATTTATTTTTATTTGTGCCATTTTACATCCAATAAAGCTCTCGACAGAGAACTATAAAATCAACGGCAGGTTGTTGTATCAAGTTAGCCGATGTTCGACTCTGTATATCCGAATCTTTTATTCACCACGAAAAACATAAACTTCGTGCCCTTCGTGTCTTCGCGGTGCATTAATCAATCTAGCAATTCGAAAGACATCCGGTTAAAGCTATTTTTTTGCCGCGTAATTCAGGCAACTGAACAGGAAAAACTGCGCACCGAAAATGAGATTAGCCATCAGCAGATGAATCGGCTGGGCAACCGGCGGCATACCCAATCTATCAAGGCTAATGCCTGCAAGAATGGCCGTGACCACCAGCGCGGCCAGGGATAAACCGATACGCCGCAACAGGCTTTTTTTATCGACAGACCGGACAATTTTCCAGGCTAACCAAAGATTGGTAAATAAAATAATCGAGGAAAAGGATCTGTGTATGTAAAAAATAACCGGAAAATCGTCACGCCAGTATTGGCGCTCAATATAAGTATGATTATGAGCGATGAAATCGACGGCTTCCCTGACCTGAGTCCCCATAGCCACTTGCAACAGCGTCATAATCATTGCCGCGATTAACACGGTTTTGAATTTGTCCGGCAGCGCCCGAATATCAATCCGGGCGATGACATCCCGTTGCGAACGGGCAATCGTATAAATAAGCAATGCGACGATGAACAAAGCTAGCAACATATGCAAAGTGATCATCAAGGGCTTGAGATTACTTGCCACAACGGTAGAACCCAGCCACCCTTGAAAACCGACCAGGAAAAACACGCTGACCGCCAAATAAAAAATGGTTTTGTCAGATTTAAGATAAATGCGTGATGACCAGGCCGTCAGTAAAATCAAAAAGCCAATCGTCACACCAACCAGGCGATTGGTGTACTCGGTCCAGGTTTTTACCGGGTTAAACTGGGTGTTTTCATAACCGCGTTGTGCATAAATCTCATGATAATTAGCGGGTAACTGGGATTCATCCGTTGGCGGCACCCACTGTCCAAAGCAGGTCGGCCAGTCGGGACAGCCCATGCCTGAACCGGAAGCCCTTACGATTCCACCGACAAGGATGACAAAATAAACGGCGAAAATTGTAATTGTGCCTAATCGGCGAAAATGTGCGGCGGCTTCAGTATTAATCATAGTATTAAACGTTTTTAGGAGAGCATGCTTCGGGCAATTTCAATTTCATCTGAAATACCCTCAATTTCCAGTATTTCAGTGTTAGCGGGAAATCCGAGCTTGGTAAATGAAGGGACGGCAGAACAATCAACTCGGCATGCAGGATGATCGGTTCCCGCTATACTTTGCAAAAATGCAACTTGTACCACATCAACATAATCTGCCTTAGGTCCTGAGTCATATCGGAAATTAACATATTCGGACGCTACAGGCTTTAAATTTGCCGGAAAGTCCCAAGCATCCATAATCAATTTCCCTACGGCGGGATGCGCTTTTTCCAGCAGCTTTTCCATTCTTGTCGGGCTATCCCTAAACTCCGGAATATTCTCAACCAGCATTAATATAGGCAGTTTACCTATTTGATGAATAAGGCCTGCCAGCATGGCCTCGTCGGAATTAAGATGGGGAACAAACGCACAAAGAGCCCGACTGATGGCTGAAACATTAACGCTTTGTTCCCAGGTTCTCCTGAACAAACTTTCCAACAGTTTTGATGAGGGGCGAAACATCTGCTTCATTACCAGACTGGTAACTAAACTACGAATCGTATTGTTGCCCAACCTTGAAACCGCCATTTGTATATTATTGATTTCAGATGCGCCACGGTACACAGGACTATTCGCTACACGAATAATTTGCGTCGATAGCGCGGCATCGGTCACTATCATATTGGCCAACTCCTTGGCCGATATGTCACCGTCAGTAACGGCATTCTTAACCTTTAAGGCAATATCGGGTAGTGTAGGCAAAACAAGACGATTCGCATCAAGTTCTAATTGAACATGATCAAGAAAGTCCTGAACGGAAGTAAATTGCATTATTGTTGCATCCCTCGATAAATAATACGCACTAAAATCACACGGTTAATAATATCAGTTTATCTTGGTTATGATTTTTGAGCCTAAGATTATAAGCGTTTGTGTCGGAAATTTGCAGGATGACAAGCATTTTGCAAGTATTTTGTCCATTTTGCGCATACAGCACCTTACCCACACTTTGTTCCGTGCCGGCGCTGTCATCAATGATTGTTGAATTAGGCTCGGGAGTCGCCAAGGCGTCGCATTCGGCGAGAAACATTTCCCTTTTTGCCTTGCCAAGGTAATGAGTCCGGGCAACAATTTCCTGACCGGTATAACAGCCCTTGTTGAAACTAATACCCCCCAACTTATCCAGATTAAGCATTTGCGGAATAAACTCTTCCGATGTTTCTGCAGTAATCCAGGGAATCCCCGAAATTATATCGAGATAGCGCCATTGTGCTGAATCTTCCGGCTGGAAGCCTAGCTTAACCTGCTTTTCCCAGAGCGCCTGGGCATTATCAGCCCCCGCAATAATCAAATTGCGGTTCTGAAGATTAACAACGATATTTTCCTGGCTGCTTGTTGCAAAGCGCTGTTCCGGTGCTTCGCCGGATTGCGATGCCTCATCGTACAAGCCGATGAGACATAACTCATCCGAGCTGTCGGTTAGGGTTACATTTGATCGCAACACGTACATCTGTAGTCTTTTCTTGACTGATGCCAGTAACTCTTGGGGCAAAATCATCAAAAAAGCATCGGTGTTTTTAACCAGTAAAAAAGTGGTAATTGCCCTGCCCTTAGGATTACATAATGCCCCCAGACTGCTTTTAGTATCGGTTATATCGTTAATATTGCAGGTGATTTGTCCCTGTAAAAATTTTGCCGCATCGCTTCCTGCAATCGTCAACACACCCAGGTGTGCAATGGGGTAAATGCGCTTATTGCCTTCACGTTCAGGCGATGGAAAAACGATGTCGGTATCGTTGTCAAATAGTGCGTTTTTAGAAAGCAGGAAGTTTTTCCAATTAGGGTTCATCAATAAACAAATAATGGATTTTAAAGTATCCCGATTATATCGCTGTTTGAACAAAGACAAAAAACCTATGTGATGATTTGTATTGCATTGAAATACACGTATTATCAACGGGGGAAAAATAAGGAGCGTCCAACTTGCCCAAAAAACACGAACCCTCGTTGTCGGTGGAGCTTAAACCATCCAAACGATTAAAGCAGTTGCTGGTTATTATGCATGTGCTGGCATTGGCTGCAAGCATCGCCAATGCGTTACCGATTGCCATTAAATTAGCCTTGTCGACCGGGATTTTCATACATCTTCGGTTTATGATTAAGCGCTTAAAAAGCGAACGACATGAAATCAAACAGTCCGAAGCATTAGGCTGGGAAATATCCAGCGGCAATGACTTTAAATCAGTACGAATCCTGAATTCAACAGTCATCACTATATTCGCGATATTTCTGCACTTTACCGACAATGCACGTAAGCAATCCGTGCTTATAGTAAACGATGCCTTAAGTGAGGACGATTATCGGCGTCTTATCGTTAGACTGAAAACGACTGATAAAAAATAAGCGCAAACCCTGCTAGATTTTTCGGAAGATTGGAATTGATTTTTCAGCAGAACGCCGCGTCCTAAGTCCCCAAGCTAAGAGATATTCAATCCTGCGATTTCCATTATTCAAACGTTTAAAAAGTATTTCAAATAACTTCTTGTAAAACGAATAGCCTTTGCTGGGATGGGCGTCCAGATACTCGCCAAGTCTTTCCCCATTGATTTCCAGTAAACAGCCATCGGTAATGGCGATAACGGACGCGGTTCGTACCGACGACTCATGCAGACAAGTATCGCCAAAAAGATCGCCCTTTCCCAAGTCGCCGACGCCCGTTGTTATGTTCCGGCGTTCTTCCAGTTCCACATGCATGGACACTCGTAATTGACCTTTTTCAATGAAGAACAGCGACTTGGCCACATCGCCTTCCTTAACGATGATTTCATCAGCATGAAAATGCCAACGTTTCCAAGCGACCCCTTGAATAAACTTTGGATCATTGACTATGTCTTTAATTAAACGTTCCAAGGTCGTATGTCCCGACTACACGCAATTATTTAACAAACCGGTCAATTTCGCATCCATCACTCACACTCCAAACCATCAACCCGCTGAAAGCCTCTGGGCAATGCCAAGCCTCGTTTGGCGCGACCGGTGGAATAATGTTCAACATCCGCGCCTTTCAGTGTCAACTGCCGTTTACCGGCAATGATTTTCAACTGGCCGTTTTCAGGCAGCGCCACCGCCGCGACCACATAATCTTTTCCAGCGGTCAGATCGGCAATCGGGATTTGAATCAGCTTGTTGCCTTTGCCTTTCGCCAAAGCGGGCAGCTCAGCTACAGGAAAAATCAGCAAGCGGCCTTGCAAAGTCACCACCGCAAGCGAATCAGCTTCACTACGTATCGGCGTGGGCTTTAATACTTTGGCACCATCCGGCAGTGTGATTAGCAATTTTCCGGCCTTGTTTTTACTCAATAATTCTTTAAGCTGAACCCGGAATCCATAACCGAAATGGCTGGCAAGCACATACCAGTCGTCCGGTTGCCCCGCCAGAAGATGCAAGAACAACGAACCCGGCGGCGGATTAAGTCGCCCGGTCAACGGTTCTCCCTGAGTCCTGGCCGACGGCAGATCATGCGTAGCCGTGCTGTAAGCGCGGCCGGTGGAGTCGAGAATATAAACCGGCTGCGTGGTCCGGCATTTGACCGCATCCAGGAAGCCGTCGCCGGAACGATAATTTAGACTGGCAACATCAATATCATGGCCTTTTGCCGCCCTGATCCAGCCTTTTTCCGACAAAATAACGGTTAATGGTTCGTTGGTTATTAACGCCGTTGTTTCCAGCGCCTGCGCCGCATCCCTGGCCACAATCGGCGAACGACGATCATCGCCGTATTTCTCAGCATCGCGTTCGAGTTCTTTTCGGATCAAGCGGTTTAGCAAGCGCGGCGAACCCAGCGTTTTTTCCAGCGCGGCGCGTTCCAGTTCCAATTCGTCCTGCTCGCCGCGAATCTTCATCTCTTCGAGCTTGGCCAGATGCCGTAACTTTAATTCCAGTATAGCTTCGGCCTGAATATCGGTGATACCGAAACGCTCCATCAGCACCGGTTTGGGATGGTCTTCACTGCGGATAATCGCGATGACTTCATCGATATTCAGATAGGCAATCAGCAAACCATCCAAAATATGCAAACGCGCCAAGACCTTGTCCAGCCGGTATTGCAGGCGTTTTCGCACGGTTTCGGTCCGAAACGCCAGCCATTCGACCAGGATGTCCCTAAGACCTTTAACCTTGGGCCGTCCGTCCAGGCCGATCATGTTCATGTTGACTCGATAACTCTTTTCCAGATCGGTCGTCGCAAACAGATGCGACATCACCTCATCCGCATCGATCCGTTTTGAGCGTGGAATCACCAGCAAACGGGTCGGATTTTCATGATCCGATTCATCACGTAAATCTTCAATCATCGGCAGCTTTTTCGCCAGCATTTGCGCGGCTATCTGCTCCAGCAATTTAGCGCCGGAAACCTGATGCGGCAGTGCGGTGATAACAATATTGCCGTCTTCCTGCTCATACTTGGCGCGCATTTTTATCGAACCGCCGCCGCTGATATACATTTTTTGTATATCCTCAGCCGAGGTGATGATTTCCGCATCGGTCGGATAATCGGGTCCCTTGATATGGGTAAACAGCATGTCCAGCGTACTGTTCGGATCATCCAATAGCTGGATGCAGGCATGAGCAACTTCCCGCAGATTATGCGGCGGTATATCGGTCGCCATGCCGACCGCAATGCCCATGGTGCCGTTCAGCAAGATATTCGGCAGTCGCGCAGGCAGTAACACCGGCTCTTTCAGCGTCGCGTCGAAATTATCCGCCCAGTCGACCGTACCCTGTCCCAACTCGCTTAACAAGGTTTGCGCATAGGCGGTCAGGCGGGATTCGGTGTAACGCATCGCGGCAAAGGATTTGGGATCGTCCGGCGAACCCCAGTTACCCTGGCCGTCAACCAGCGGATAGCGGTAGGAAAAATCCTGCGCCATCAACACCATCGCTTCATAACAGGCGGAATCGCCGTGCGGATGATATTTACCCAACACGTCACCGACGGTTCTGGCCGATTTTTTAAACTTGGCCGTCGCCGTCAAACCCAGCTCGGACATCGCATAAACAATACGCCGTTGCACCGGTTTTAAGCCATCGGCGATATTCGGCAAAGCCCGGTCCAAAATCACATACATGGAATAATCCAAATAGGCTTTTTCGGCAAAATCCTTTAACGGCAGTTGTTCAAAATTTCCCTGCATAATCATAAATTACAGCTCATCCTTTAATAACTCCACATGCATGGCACGATTTTTCTCCAGGCTTTCCTGGCGTATTTTTTTGCGCATTTCTGCCGCTTGGTAAAGTCTTATTTCCACATCGTTATCCAGTTGTAATCTCGGTACTTCCACAGTTTGTCCGTGTTCATCCATCGCCACCATCGTAAAATAGCAGGACGTCGTATGCCTTTTTTGGTCGGTTCTTAAATCCTCGGCAAAAACCTTGACCCCGATTTCCATCGATGAATGGCCGACATAATTGACATGCGCATAAAAGGTAACCAGCTCGCCGACGTTGACCTGTTGTTTAAAGAACACCTGATCGAGCGCCGCGGTCACCACATATTTTTTACAATATTTTGCCGCGCAGGCATAAGCCACTTGATCCAGCAATTTCAATAAAGAACCGCCGTGAACGTTGCCGGAAAAATTGGCCATATCCGGCGTCATCAATACCGTCATCGTTAGCGATTTTTCTTGTTTGGTCATTAAACTCTCACTTTTACTAAGCTCCACATTGCAAGCCGTCACGTCAATATTGTGTGATTTTTTATCTTAACCAGGTTACACCTCATCGCCCGGAAGTGCTTCACGCTCTGGAACCCTAGCCAACAAGCGTTGAAAAGCCTGTTTATCAGCTCGTTGCGCACGTTGCTGCAAATAATCTTCCGTTGCTATAGCCGAGACCTTTTCGGCAACCGCACTGGAGATAAACTGATTAATGGACACCCCTTCTTGCCGAGCGAGTTCTTTAATATGCCGATGAACAGAATCCGGTAAACGCAGACTTAATGCACTCATTACAAACGCTCCAATAAAGTTTTAGGAACAATGGCTTCAACACCAAACTTATCAATACCCACAAAATCTTTTAAATTGTGGGTGACGATGGTTTTAACCTTTGCAGCCACCGCCAATTCCAGCACCAAATCATCCTTGGCATCAGGCAAACAAGGCCTCCATAAAAAATATACTTTCTGAAATCGACTAAAAGCGCAGAGATTATCCAAAACAACATCGATATCTTCATCCAGCAAATTCAACTTCGTTTGATTGCGCTTGACGACATCTTCATATTCAAACAATAAAGGCGTCGATAATGCCAGCCGAATACGTCCCGCAGCAAGATGCTCCAATATTTTAAAGGATGCCCCGCTCGCCGAATATAGCCCGGAACACAAGATATTGGTATCCATAATAATTTCACTCATACCACATACAGTATCATATAAAATATTATTGTAGCAATCGGCTGTTTTTTGAGGTGTAAAAGAGTGTTTATCTCATGGCTGTTTAATTGAATGGTACTGTTGCTACAGGACGATTCCGTCTACGATGGCATGAATGCCGGATTCATTCATCTTGGACCGACGTAACCCAAAGTCGGTACTTAGGCTAAATCGCTCCCCCACATAGATGCCGTTATTCGTGATTTTATGCCTTAAGTTAATGCGTAAGGGTAGAACGGATTACTGATGATATGTTTCTCGTTGACATGATTCTGAAGCCTCACAACGCTTTTAAGTTGTTGTTTTAAAGAATCAATGCCGTGTAATAAAGTTGCAGGAAATTCACGAGGGGACTAGCATAACAATAGCCAGCTTCAAATATGTGGTGGTATTTCATTTTTCTTTCAATCAGTTATCGGGAGATTATCATGTCAAACCAAGACGACCAAAACAACCAACCCCAGTCTTCAACGGATTCAGATGATCCTGTAGAAAATATTGCAGGGAACGTTAAGACACTTTTAATATCCATCGGCGGCGTGGTGCTGATTTTAGCCATTCTTGTATTACTACCGATGTTTCTTACCTATTTATCTGAGGGAGATTATCGCCCTGTAGGAGAGCCTCATCCAGGCCTAAGCAGTCAAAGTGACTATAAGTGAAACCTGATAAATAGGGAATAGTTGTAAACGGTGGGCAGGAAAACCTGCCCACCCTATCTGCTCTGTTTAATCGCCCAAGCCACATCGGCTGCCTGCCGGTTTTCCTTGACATCATGAACCCGAAACATCCGTACCCCCGCCATCACCCCTAAAGCCGTGGTCACTGCAGTGGCTGTAACCAGTTCCGAGGGCTCGGTTACATCGCAAATCGTACCCATAAAACGCTTGCGACTGGTGCCTAACAGCACAGGAAAACCGGTCGCCACCAACGCATCAAGATGCGCCAGCAAATCAAGATTATCCTGCTTGCGTTTACCGAAACCTATGCCCGGATCGATCGCAATCGCTTCTTTTTTAACCCCTGCCTTTAATGCTGCCTCAATGCTTACATTCAGGGCGTCAAGCACTTCCTGCACCACATTTTCATAATGCGGATTGTCCTGCATGGTTTTTGGCATCCCCTGGCTGTGCATCAAAATTATCGGCACACCGGTTTGGGCAGCCAGCGTCAGGATAGCCGCATCCTCCCTGCCCCCGGAAACATCATTGATAATATCGGCTCCGGCATCCAGCGCCGCTTTGGCGACCTCGCTTAAGGTCGTATCGATACTGATTAAAACATCGCTGTTCAATTGCTGCCTGATGGCCTCGATCACCGGAACGACACGCCGAATCTGTTCGCCGGCCGCAACCGAATCAGATCCGGGACGGGTTGATTCGCCGCCTATGTCGATAATATCCACGCCTTCGGACAGCATCAGTTCAACCTGCTGTATGGCCTCATCAAGGCCTGAGAATTTACCGCCATCGGAAAAACTATCCGGCGTAACATTTAAAATCCCCATAATCAGCGGTTTGGTGTGTGTGCAGCAAGATAATTGGGAACTGGCGCGACTGAACATTTCGTAACCTCTGATTAATAACAGGTGCATCTACAAAAGCTTAAAAGAATATCACCACGAAGACACGAAGAACACGAAGATTTATTCCTTCGTGTTCTTCGTGTCTTCGTGGTGAATAAAAGATTCTTAAATCATGTAACCAACATTTTCTAAAAGCCCTGCATGCGAAATCGGCGTATTGATTGATGTATAATAACGAAATGTTTTCGACTCTGATTGAATTTAATGGATAAACCACGATTAGCCTGGGCCATTACCGGCTCCGGTCATTATATAGAAGAATGCCTGGACTTCCTGCTGACGCTGGACGATGTTGATTTATATTTGAGTCAGGCCGGAGAAGAAGTCTTGAAAATGTATGGCATTAATCTTGATGACGTCCGCAAAAAAATGTCGGTATACCGCGACAAAGCCGCTTCAGCGCCGCCGGTTGGACATTTTTATAAAGGCTATTACCATACTTTTGTCATGGCGCCGACCACGTCGAACACGATTGCCAAATGCGTTCTCGGAATTGCCGATTCGCTGGTGACCAATCTTTATTCCCAGGCAGGAAAATGCAAAGTTCCCAGCATTGTCTACCCTTGCGACATAGCGCCGGAAATGGAAACCACTGCGCCGGGCGGAAAAGTCATGGTTTATCCGCGCAAAATCGACCTGGAAGGTACCGCCAAATTACGCGATTTCGAATACACCAGCGTCGTTGAAAGTGTGGATGAATTGATTATCACAGTTAAAGAACGGCTTAAATCGTTAACATGAGCGAACACATCCTCTTTCTTACCGGCAAACTGGCGGAAAAACAGCTGCATAATATCCTGGAAAAAATGCAGCCGAAATTCACCTATACCGTGCATCAGCTGGGGCTTAAGGTCGCGGCGCTGATGACAGCGGACATGATCGGCCGCCGCTTGACCGACACCTTCGGCGCTGACCGCATACTGGTGCCCGGACGCTGCCGCGGCGATTTGGACGCCTTGTCCAAAGACTTGGGCCTGCCGATTGAACGCGGCCCGGACGAACTCAAAGACTTGCCGATGTTTTTCGGCCAGGCTGCGCACAAGCTCGATTTAAGCCGCTACAGCGTCAAAATCTTTGCCGAAATTGTCGATGCGCCCAATGTCAGCGTTGAAGAAGTGGTCAAGCGCGCCTATTACTACAAACAAAACGGCGCGGATGTGATCGATATAGGCTGTTTGCCGAGCACCGATTTTCCGCACATGGAAGACATCATCCGCACCTTGAAGCAGGAAGGCTTCACCGTCAGTATCGATTCGCTGGAGGCGGACGATTTGCTCAGGGGCGGCAAAGCGGGAGCCGATTACATGCTCAGCCTGCACGAAAGCACCTTGTGGGTTGCCGACGAAGTCGCGGCGACGCCGATTTTAATCCCGGAAAAACATGAAGATTTGGCCTCACTGGATAGAGCCATCAACATCATGCAGGCAAAAAACCGCAGTTTTATCGTCGACCCGATTTTAGATCCGCTGCACTTCGGTTTCACGCAATCCATCGTGCGTTACCATGAAGTCAGGAAGAACCATCCCGATATTGAAATGATGCTGGGAGTCGGCAACATCACCGAACTGACCCATGCCGACACCCTGGGCATGAACGCCTTGCTGCTGGGCATCTGCTCGGAACTTAACATCAACAGCATTTTGGCGACCGAAGTCAGTAAACATGCCTGCCGTGCCGTCAAGGAAGCCGACCTAGCCCGCCGCATCATGTTTGCAGCGAAAGAGCATGACATGCTGCCCAAACATATTGATCCCGGCTTAATGGCTTTGCATGAAACCTCGCCCTTCCCTTATAACTTGGAAGAAATCAAGGAACTGGCCGGGCAAATCAAGGACCCCAGCTTCCGCGTCCAAATCAGCGCCGAAGGGGTGCATATTTTCAACCGCGACGGCCTGCACAGCGCCACCGATCCGTTCGACCTGTTTCCCAAGCTGCATGTTGAAAATGACGGCGGCCATGCTTTTTATCTGGGCGTTGAACTGGCCCGCGCCGAAATAGCCTGGCAATTGGGTAAACGTTATACCCAGGATCAAGCATTGCAATGGGGCTGCGCAACCGACAGCGCAGAACCCACCGTTGACCTGCACACCTTTAAACCGGCCGGAACAACCTTAAAAAAACACTAATGATTGCATCCTTTCATTACCCACAGGCGGAACCAACTGCTGCTAAACAGGTGATTAAAAGCTTTTTATTCACCACGAAGACACGAAGAAATAAAACTTCGTGTTCTTCGTGTCTTCGTGGTGATACTTTTTTAATCATTTTTTGATTTACCTGTTTTAATAAGAAATTACTAATGATTCAAGAAACCATAGTCATCACACAAAACAGCTCGGGCGTGGCGCATATTGCTCCGATGGGCATACACATTATCGCCAAGGATGGTCCGTATGCCGCAAGCCAGCCGGGAGCTGGCGCGGCAGCCGAAGCACAAGATGAATTTATCATCCTGCCGTTCCGTCCTTCAACCACACTCAATAACCTGTTGGAAAGCAAAACCGCAGTCATCAATTATTGCGACGATGTACGGGTCTTTGCCGGATGCCTGACCGGGCGGCGCGACTGGCCGTTAAAACCGGCCGAGAAAATCAACGGCCAGGTGCTTGCCTGCGCCTTGGCCCATACCGAAGTTGAACTGGTTCGCGTTGAAGACGACGAAACCCGGCCAAAATTATTCTGCAAAGCCGTGCATACCGCCAACCATGCGCCCTTTAGAGGCTTTAACCGCGCCCAATATTCGGTGCTGGAAGCGGCGATTTTAATCAGCCGGTTGAACATGATCCCGCTGGAAAAAATACAAGCCGAAATCGGCTATCTGCGTATCGGCCTGGAGAAAACAGCCGGAGACCGGGAACTGGAAGCCTGGGGTTGGCTGATGACCGTCATTGAAAACCATATCGCCAGGGATGGTGTGTATGCCGAAAACCTGCCGGGAACTGGCGCGGCAAAAGCCGGGATCAGCTCATGACCGGAATGCTTGCCAGCGTTAACAGCGTAGAAGAAGCCTTGCAGGCATTAAGTGCGAGCGTCGATATTATCGACCTGAAGCAACCGGCTTTAGGCGCTTTGGGCGCGCTGGAAACCGACCTTGTCAAGAACATTGTTGATGCAATTGGCGGTCGCTGTCCCGTCAGCGCAACCGTTGGCGACCTGCCGATGCAGCCGGAGATTGTTTATCAGGCAGTCAAAGCCATGGCCGAAACCGGCGTCGATTATATAAAAATCGGCTTTTTTCCCGGTGGCGACTGGCAGGGAACCCTAGAAAAACTAGCCGCATTAACACAACAAAATCTTGCCTTGATCGCGGTATTGTTTGCCGATACCCAACCTGACTTTGCCGTCATAGACTCATTAAAAAATGTCGGTTTTAAGGGCGTAATGCTCGATACCATGAACAAAAAAAACGGGTCATTGACTCAAGTCATGACAAAGACCGACATAGCGCAATTTGTCAGACTGGCAAAAGACCGGTCTATGCTCTGCGGACTGGCCGGCTCGCTCAGGCTGGACGACATCGCCGAATTGATGCCTTACCAGCCGAATTACCTGGGTTTTAGAGGCGCATTATGTCTGGATCACAACAGAACAGCACAGTTAAACAGGTCGTCAATTATGCAGATAAAACAAGCTATGGAGCATCATCAGGCGGAAAATACCGAAAACCGTATTTTGATTGCCGATGATAGTGAAATAAACCGGTTAATATTGGCCAACATGCTTGAACTGAATGGCTACACCGTCGACGCCGCCGCTGACGGTGCGGAAGCCCTGCAATTCATCAGCGAAAATCACTATAAATTCGCGCTTATCGATCTCAGCATGCCGGTCATGTCGGGATTGGAGATGGTGAGAATCCTGAGAAAACAGCATAACCCCTTAAAAACTGCCGCTATCAGCACTTTTGCTGTCGACAATCAAAAAACCGGAGCGCTGGATGCCGGATTTGATTACTGCTTAACCCGACCGATTGATGAAGAACAATTGATGGCGCTGCTAAATCTGCATTAGACGATATTTAACCTCGTTTTCACTCGAAATACCGCCAACTCCCTATCTCTAAACCATACAAACCAAAAACCCTTACTCGAAATCTCCGAATAAGGGTTTAGTTTGCAGCTTCTTTTAAAGTGGATGGCCTGACGGCGCATCCACCTTTTGCTTAGTGATTAGAAGCGTAGAGCTGTTTTATTTCTTTATACCGGTTTAAAGCATCCGTTAAAGACTCTTTAGCCGATTGCGGCTCATTGCTCTGAAGAGCCGAGCGCGCTTGCTTCAACACGTTGCTGGCTTGATTGCGTTTCAGGTCAAGCACGTTATTGGCAATATCTTTTTGCAGTTGGCGGGCATCGGTAACCAGGTCTATGACCGCTTCGTTGTTCGCGCCATTGTCCAGCGCCGCCTTGGCCTCTTCCACTTTCGCCAGCGTATTGTCGATAGCCGCCTTAACGTCTTCATACGACGGATTCGCTACCGCAAAAGCGCTTGATGTCATTGCAGCCATAACAACAGTAGCCAGGATTTTTTTGAATGTGTTCATGGGATAAACCTCATAGTTGATAAATAAAGTATTTCTACGTAACGAGTAATGAGCTTTGGAGTAAGAAAGATTCAAGTTCATCGCTAGGTATGGGTATAGTCTAGCAGGGCTTTGTCCTGATTAGTACTATTATTCGTTCTAATAAGAACTATTTTTTTAGTCGCCCAGCTTTTCCCGATGCGGCCTTACCCGTACTTGTAAAAACAAGTGTTATTTATCAAGGTATTACTTCTATATTACTGCAAGATTGCTTGGCTATTGCTTCCGCTCGACTAAGCCCCATGGTCGGCAAGTCTTACCGAAACCACCCAAAATCACCCCTGCATGAACCAATAGCTTTGTTATTTGCTAAAGCCTGTGAGCTGATGTGTGGCCGTTCATTCGTTGACGGCCATTTCCGACGATTGATCAGAGCACCGGCAACATCCCAATAGCGCAAGAAGCGTTTTTAATCATTAAAAATCTTGAGGTTAAATCTAGTTAGGGTTATTATTTGGTACTAATTAAAACAATTACCATCAAAAATATGAACTCCACTTCAACCTTTCCAACGGTACTGCGCGAGCTATTAAGAACACATCAAGCTTTTTTGGCCTATGCGGCGAGTCATGTTCACACGCTGGATCTGACGCTGCCGCAATACGATATTATTATCACCTTAGGCGATACGCCCGGCATGACCTTCAAGAAGCTGGGCGAGAAGACATTAATTACAAAAGGAACCTTAACCGGCGTAATTAGCCGTCTGGAGGATAAAGGACTGGTACAGCGGGTGGCTTCGGAAACGGACGGCCGCAGTCAGATTGTGCGGCTGACAGCGGCGGGTGAGGATGTGTACAAACGTACTTTTCCCGAGCATCTGGTATTCATTAACCGGATATTTGATGATTATTCCCCGGAGGATATAGTCAACCTTGGCGACACCCTGCGGCGGTTACACGATGCTGTAACCGCATTGCGTAGCAGCGGGGGCGGAACGCTTACTGATGAAACCGATGAATAGACCGTAGAGAGAAATCATTTGTAAAGCGCTGAACTTGATCTGACAGTTCCAAAACATTTGTTTAGATTGAAGCTGACACTGACGGTCTCAGTTCGTCCATAAACTGCCTGTGGCGACTGGCAGCTTTATGACGATGAATATGGCAGAATGAAGTACGGTAAAGCTTGGGCGAAAGTCCGGATGCCTATATATAATAAAAAAACATTGTCCTCTGTACACGACAAAAATCAAACCTTATTAACAGGTACAATATAACTGCGGTATCAAATCGAATATTTCAAACTATTTGGTATTTGTAATATATTGATATGACCAGGAGACATTTTCTGAAACCATCCTTTTACGACCTGAATTATTCCGATCTGGAAACAGTTATAAATCAGAATAATTTAAACCACTCGGCAGCGACAGTTCTTTTTAATTGGCATTATAAGAAAAAAGAAAATACTCAATGCCTTGATAAAATCTCCAAATGTTCATCGGCCTTTTTTCAGAATAACTTCGACTTTTCCCTACCCGAAATCGATACGGTTCATGAGTCACAAAAAGACCGCACGGTAAAATTTCTTTTTAAGCTTAAAGACCATCATAAAATCGAAACCGTCCTTATCCCGTTTCATAACAAATATTCTATCTGCCTTTCGTCGCAGGTCGGCTGCGCAATGAATTGTTCCTTTTGTTTTACCGGAAAACAAGGACTTAAAAGAAATTTGGCTACAAGCGAAATTGTCGGCCAGTTTCTACAGGCCTGGCATTGGTTAGCGGAAAACAGGCCTGGAGAACAGCGAATTTTAAATATTGTTTTTATGGGGCAAGGCGAACCTTTACATAACTTCGATGCCGTCAAAAAAGCGTGCGAAATATTTTTATCAAAACACGGCACTTCAATTGGTGTTCAAAAAATTACTATTTCAACGGCTGGTTATATTCCCGGACTTAAAAGATGGAGTCAGGAAATTCCTGGAGTGAACCTTGCGTTATCACTTCATTCACCCTTTAAAGAAAAGAGGAATGAACTTATTCCCATTAATATAAAATATCCGCTAGATGAAGTGTTGGCAACTATTGACAAGATACCTTTAAATAAAAAGCAATTTATTACTTATGAATATATTCTGATAAAAGATTTTAATGATTCTCCAGATGATGCTAATAAATTGGGAGAGATACTGGCTGGTAAAAGTGCTTATATCAACTTAATTCCTTTTAACTCATTCCCAGGATCACATTACAATCGTCCGGATTTGGATAAAATTGAAAAGTTTAAAGAGGTTTTAGATACTTTTAAAATCCCGACTTTAATAAGAAGTGCTAAAGGCGATGATGTATTAGCAGCATGCGGACAACTCAATTCTAAAAATTAAATAGCTATCAAGTGCCAGTGAATGAGGCCAAGTCAACAATATGTTTTCATGGAAAAAAATACATAAAACCTGAAATTTAACTAATAAATCAGCAGATGAGCCGGTGATTTTCATGTTCCGCTGGCTCCGCTGGTTCCCAAGCTCCAGCTTGGGAACCCAGTCGTGGAAGCTCCAGCTTCCCGTCTACCCTCACCACAAAGGAGAACAACCATGCCCAGAAGCCGCTACCGCGTCCAATGCGACCCGTGCCCACACTTCCTGACCGCAACGGCAAACCACTGGCTACCGTTATTTACTCGCCCGGAAACCGTAAACATCATTCTGGATTCTTGGCGTTTTTTACAGCGCGACACGAATTTCCATATCTACGGTTACATCATCCTTGAAAATCATCTGCATCTTATCGCCGCGTCTGATAATTTGAGCCATGACATGCAGCGCTTTAAATCCTACACGGCAAAGCAAATCGTCGCACATCTGGAACAACGCCGCTCGGTCAAGCTGTTGGAGTTGCTGGCGTTTTTTAAACGCGCCCATAAGCAGGAGACCACTTATCAGGTTTGGGAAGAAGGCAATCATCCGCAAATCATCGAATCTAAGGCGGTTATGCGTCAAAAGCTGGATTACATTCATCACAATCCTGTCAAGCGGGGCTACGTGGACCAGCCGGAACATTGGCGTTATTCCAGTGCGCGCAATTATGCCGGTCAAGACGGTTTGATTGAGGTGATTCGGTCGTGGTGAGTTGCTCGGGAAGCTGGAGCTTCCGAGACTGGGTTCCCAAGCTGGAGCTTGGGAACCAGCGCAAACCAACTCCGTTACGTTCTGCGCTCTATTTTTTATGTCAATGATGCAAGGCATGAGCTATCATGATTCAAAATTAAGGGGGATATAGTGCCTGAAAATTACAATGATTACCAAGAGCATGTGATAGATGACATTGAAACTTGTATAGATAGCCTTGGCTGTCAGCCAATTCTGTTCGTTGGCTCTGGATTTTCTAAGCGTTATATGAATGGGCCCAATTGGGAAGAATTACTCGAAAATATGGTAAACATTTGTCCAAACATCGATAAAAGCTATCCCTATTATAAACAAAGCCACAAAGACCCCATTAGAATAGGTTCGGTTTTTGTTGAGCCTTTTAAAGAATGGGCTTGGTCTGTTGGCGAGGAAATTTTTCCAGCTGAGCTATTCTCAGCAGATTATAATTCTGACATCTATTTAAAATACCAAGTCGCTAAATTTTTTGATCAAATAACACCAGAAAATATTACTGAAATTGTTTCTCTCGAATTACTAGAGGAAATCCGATCTCTAAAAGCAATCAATCCTCATGCAATAATAACTACCAATTACGATAAGCTTCTTGAACTTATATTTGATGAGTATACGCCTATAATTGGACAGCAAATTTTAAAAGCTAATGCTTTTAGCATTGGTGAAATATTTAAAATACACGGATGCACAACTGACCCTAAATCAATCGTACTGACTCAAAGCGACTATGATAATTTTAGCGCGAAAAAGAAATATCTGAGCGCCAAGTTATTAACCTTTTTTGCCGAGCACCCTCTAGTTTTTATTGGTTACAGCGCTTCTGATCCAAATATAAGGGCAATACTATCAGATATTGATGAAATTATTTCAGCAGAATCTAATTTAATACCAAATATCTATATTCTTCACTGGGATAATAATATTTCAGGTGCTGAATATCCTCAAAGAGAATATAGTATTCCTCTAAACGATAATCGTAACATACGAATTAAATGTATTGTCGCTAAATAATTTGAATGGGTCTTTAAGGCTTTTTCAAATAATAACCCAATAGAATCAATTCATCCAAAGGTCTTAAGGGCTTTATTGGCTCGTACATATAATTTAGTTAGATGTGATATTCCGAGGAAAAGAGTAGAGGTAGATTTCGAAACACTTGAACACGCTGTTACTGTCGACGGTGAGCTAGGAAAAATATATGGTTTCGCAACTGTAGGAGATGCGACTAAAGTTAATGCTCAATTTCCGTTTTCACTAACCCAAGTGGCTGAGTTATTAGGTTTCTTAAGTTGGCACAGCGCAAACCAACTTTTAGATAGGGTGAAAAGAGAATCAGGCAAAGATATAAAATCGACAGACAATAAATATCACATTAACATCAAAGCTGGAGTGGTAATGACGACTCATAAGTATTCTCAAGAATGTGTCGATTTACTGGAAAAGGTAAAAAATAGCCAAGAGTATGAGATAAATCTATAAAACTCAACTACGGCTTGCGTGTATATCCGTTTAAAATAGATATTAATCTTTCTCGTCGTCTGGTTTGGGTCGAACTGAGACAGTCAATGTCTGATGCAGTTGAGGCTAATTTTGGCAATTGTCAGATCAAGTCCAGAGTTTTACAAATCATTCAACTCGCCTGCCCCATTGTCCCGCATAAAAGCGTTCATTCAGTGCGGCCCTGGAACGAGGGGCTAATTCAGTTTCCTTAAAATCGTCATCAAGCACATCCGCCTCGGCTTGATAGCCGACAGCCACCATTGGCCATCGCCCGGAAGATTAAAAACGGCTCACTAATGACCATTTCTGGTTGAAAACAACAGTCTCACTATATCTCTGGCCATGCAACTTTTCCTGCAACCATACTTTTATAAGTGACTGGTAGGGGACATCCCGCGAATTAGCGGCGGCTTTGATCGAATCAAGAAGGTGCTGAGGAAGTCGCAGTGAAATGGTTTTTGTCGTTGGCTTTAAGTTAGGGAGCACTATCCGCTGGGCTTTCGTCCAATCCATATACTCTGTGGAATCATGCGTTTCCCAAAACGCCTGCTCTTCGGCTTCATTGGCAAATTTTGGAATTGTTTTAAGTTGTTTGCTCATAAATTTTGCGCTCCTTTCTGTGCATGGCTCTGGCTGATATAACACGTATACTCTCGCCAGCATTACGCAGGGTGAATGTGATATGCAACATCCGAACTTCGTTTGTCTTACCTAGTGCGTGAAAGCGGCACTCGCCTTGACTGTGTTTAGTATCGTCAATTACAAGTAGTGGCTCATTGAAGAAAACCTGCTCTGTTTCAACCTTGGCAATTGTCCGATCAAGTCCAGCATTTTACAAATCATTCAACTCCCCTGCCCCATTGCCCCGCATAAAAGCGTTCATTCAGTGCGACCCTGGAACGAGCGGCTAATTCGGTTTCCTTAAAATCGTCATCAAGCACATCCGCATCGGCCTGATAGCCGACGGCCATCATCGCCATCGGCCTGCAATCGCCCGGAAGATTAAAAACCTCTCGGGCTTTTTCAACATCGAAGCCGCCCATTTGATGTACACACATTCCCATCGCAGTAGCCTGCAAGCACAAGCTGACGCCGGCTGCTCCGGTGTCGTACATCGCCCACCGGTTAGGTTGGCCGTTATGATTAAAATTTTCCATTGCCACAGCAAGTATCAACACCGGGGCGTTCTTGGCCCAGCGCTGGTTCTTTTCAGCCAGGATTGAAAACGCATGTTGCCAGCCGGTTTCATCCGTGGCTTTATCGCAGACCACAAAACGCCAAGGCTGGTCGTTAAAACAAGACGGAGCCCAATGCGCGGCTTCCAGCAGCGCCAGCAAATCATCATGACTCACCGGCTTGTCCGCGTCAAAAGCCCTGGGACTCCATCGCGCCTGGATAATATCGTGGATTTTTACACGGGTTGTTGCCGGTTTTTGCTGCATGTTTGTCTCCTTAGTCTGGTTAGATAAAAATCGATTTAGCTATGATCAGCAATAACTTCTCCTAAACCTGGACTCATCGATCCCACGCTCCTCATCACGGCCGGATGGGTAATCCCTTCTCCCTCAGGGAGAAGGCTAGGATGAGGGGATCAAATAAAGATTTTTGCCTTATTTTTAATCTCCTCACCCCAACCCTCTCCAACAGGAGAGGGAGCTATAAGCGGAAGTTATTTTGGCGAAATCCTACTGCGTTAACACGCCATCGCGATAATCGCAAAACGCCTGTTCAATTTCTTCGCTGGTGTTCATCACAAACGGACCGGATTGCACCACCGGTTCTTTCAACGGCAGCGCGGCCAGCACTAGAAATTGCGCCGATTGATCTTGCGTTGCCAGCTGTAGGTTATCGCCGTTTTGTAACTGCCCCAGTTGCCCGGCCTTTAAAACCTTGTCCGATGCGCCGATAGCCAGCTCGCCTTTGTAAACATAGACTAAGACCGTATGTTGATCGGTTATCGGTATATCCAACTGTTGCTTGGGGCTTAACGACACATCGAAATACATCGGCTGTGTCGATACGCCTGTTACCGGGCCGGATATTTTCCCGGTTTCGCTCACATAGTCACCGGCGATGACCTTGATGTAACCGCCGTCCGCCAATGCAACCTGAGGGATTTTTGCGGCGGCAAACTCCTGGTAATGCGGCGGTTTCATTTTTTCTTTGGCAGGCAGATTAATCCATAGCTGAAAGCCGTGTAACAAGCCGTTTTCCTGCTCCGGCATTTCCGAATGAATAATGCCGTGCGCGGCGGTCATCCATTGCACATCGCCTGCACGCAGATGCCCTTCATGCCCCAGATGATCGCGGTGCAGCATGGCTCCCGCCAGCATATAAGTCACTGTTTCAAAGCCGCGATGCGGATGATCGGGAAATCCGCCGACATAGTCCGTCGGTTCATCGGAGCCGAATTCATCCAACAAAATAAAAGGATCGAAAGCGTTTTTCTGCCGCTGACTGACAATGCGTTTCAGTTTCACACCCGCCCCATCCGAGGTATTTTCTCCGGTAACAACAGCCGCGAGTTGTCGTGTTTGCTTATTCATCTTTCGCCTCCAGTAGTTTTGTCTCGATCAGAGCGTCCAGCGAGTACGGTCCACCGCCAATAACTATCAGCGCCGTAGTTGCCGATAATAAAGCCAACGCATATTCAATGCCATGCGTATCCAGAAAAAAGCCGTGCCCCCAATGCACCCAAAACAGTGCAACCAGCATCGTAACCGCATTAATCATCGCCGCCGGACGCGTCAACAAGCCCAGAATTAACGCAACACCGCCAAAAAACTCAGAGCTGCCCGCCAATAACGCCATAACAAAGCCCGGAGTCAAACCCACCGACGCCATCCATTGCCCTGTTCCTTCCAAACCGTAACCGCCAAACCAAGCGAACAGTTTTTGGCTGCCATGCGCCGCCAGAATCAAGCCGATAGGAACGCGCAGTATGACCGCTTCCAGACCTGCATTAGCAACCCGTGTTTTATTGATTAAATTTTTCATGATAACCTCTTAAATGTGAATTAAGAGCTAAATAGAAGCCAGCTCACCGGTTGGGCTAGAATATTGGGAAAGACACGACTCCCCCCAATCCTCTAAGTAAGCGATGAACTGGCAAGAACAATTAATAACAATTTAC
>Ga0208888_100021_pt1 | contig 188636 bp, 149 predicted proteins | sample LakWasM115_HOW13_2_FD_183929 | JGI IMG/M metagenome (GOLD analysis project Ga0208888, IMG submission 183929) | Freshwater sediment methanotrophic microbial communities from Lake Washington under simulated oxygen tension - Sediment Metagenome... | ecosystem: Environmental > Aquatic > Freshwater...
ATCGCCATTCAACACGTCATCAAGAAAAAATCTCAGCTCGTCTTCCAATAGCTGAAAATCCAAATCCGGCGCGGCGCCGATTTTTAAATCAGGCACCTGACAATAAATGCAACGCCAGTTACAGGCGCTATTAATATTAAAATTGATGCCGATAGACAAGCCGCCTGCTCGCCTGGAAAGCACCGGATAGACATATTTCAACCCGGCAATATCCCGACTATGATTAGTTGTTGTTAATCTTGTTACCATAATTCTATTTGAATACAACCTTGAAAAAACAGACTGAAGATATATTAGCGAACCAATAAAAAAGCCCCAGCTTTTATACTGAGGCTTTCGTTCATCCCTAACCTAATATATTGATCAGCTTATTTTAACCAAAACCTCGCCGCGCCCCATTTCCGACATATCTCCGGCATAACGCTGCACCCGGTTAAAGGCCATCGAATTATCGGCGAATTTGGAATTAAGCTTTTTAAATGATGTAAACAATATCGGTAAAAACGCCAAAGTATGCGCCCCGCAATCATTAAATCTTGCCGATGCCTGCGGTTGATTCCATAACAATAACGTACCCCGGCGCATCGCAAAACCCAAATACCTGCCGGTCTGCCCCATTACCGCAATGGTACCTGCTGTCATTCTGGAGCCACAATAATCACCGGCATTACCCTCAATCAGGATATTGCCGCGGCGCATATGGTCACCGGCACGCTCGCCCACATTACCTTTCACCAGAATGATTCCGCCTTTCATGCCCATTTTGTTGCCCGGCAAAGCCGCGCCCAAAAAGTCCCCGGCATTTCCGTTAATAGTCAGCTTACCTTTTTTCATTTCGCAGGCCGCATAAAGACCGACATCGCCAGACACTTCAATCTCCCCTGCTTTCATGCCCAAACCAAGATAAGCTCCCGCATCGCCTTCGACTGTTATATGTCCGCCCTCTAGCTCCTTACCAATAAAATCGAGTTTGCCAAAGCTGTTTTTTATCACGATATTTTGCGCATCAGTACCGGCAACGCTAAATATTTCATCTACCCGGACTTTACGCTTGCCATTCTGCAAGGTAATCGCGGCAATTTCAGCGAGTTCTAAATCAGCCAGTTTTTGACAAACCAGCGGCGACATATCTACACGCTGGTTCGGTTGGTGTTTCAGCGTAAAGGTTAAAGCACTCATGCCATAATCTCCTGTAAGTGAAAGTGGAACGGTCCCAACTTGCCACCGTAATTACCCGCACTAATGCGTTTGATACCATTCGCAGCACCTAAATCACAAACCGCCTGAATACCAACACGCATGGCTTTATCAATGTCTTCTTTGGTTAAACCGTCAATTACGATTTCCATGACCGATTCAATCTCCAGCGAAAGATCGGTTTTGGTCATGCCTTTTAGCGTCGGGCAGAAAGCATCATTGGTTGATGCGCCCAAAGCCGCATATTTTGAACCGACCTTGGAACCCGAACGCACCACGCCGCCAGGGAAAGGCATAATCACATTGGGGATTTTACGCATTTCTTCAATCGCCGCCTCGCAGGCGGCCAAGGCTTGCGGTTGGGATTCGGCCAACACTAAAAAATTGCCGCCGCCGACAGCATCGACTTGACCGGTAGTCGCCTCGGTTAAAAACTCACCATCCATCACCGGAATACGCCAGTAACGCTTGCCGTCGATCAGCTTGGACACCTGAAAACCGTCACCGAAATAACGCAGGTTTTTACCCAATGCTATCCGAGTACCGCCGTCAATACCCGCAAACAAGGCTGAGGTCGGCGATGTTAATACACACTGCCCTGCTCTAGTTTCCAGCTGCTTGGCCAAGCCTTTACCGCCCATCGCAAAAATCATGATGGACACACCGGGGCGTCCATCAGGAGTTTCGGAAGGATCAAGAACCCGCTCAATCCCAGCCTCACACCCACAGGCAATCACCGAAGTGGCAAAACCGGTCATGGCTTGGGCTGAAATCATCGCCCATTTTTCGTTTTGTGCGGTGATGATGGCGCGAGTCGCTTTCATCGGAAAGGCCTCGGCAAAGGTTGCGTCTATTGCTACACCGTTAATAATCATATTCCAGCGCTCAGTTTAATTAATAATGCGGCGATCAAGGCCGTTTGTAAAAATCCAGCTCCCACAATCCAGCGAACCAATTCAGCTTTAGTTTCAGCAATCTTTAACTCTAGCGTTAATTCAGACTCTCTAATATCCTGTTTAGTCGCAGATTCGGACAAGTGCAATTCAGATTGAAACTGCTCAAGCGCCAAACTTAGCGCTTCCACTTGAGCCCTCGCTTGTTCCTCGGTTATACCCGACTCTTTCAGTTTACGAATGTACGCGTAGGTATCAAAGGCTAATGTAGTCATTATTTATTACCCATAAAGCTGCAAATGATCATGCCACATCTCCTTTAAGCGGATGCACCGTCAGACTGCCGCGCCCATCCTCTGTTATTTCATCGTCACTGATTTTAAAGTTACCGAGTTTCATGGTCATGAACCGGTCAAAATATTTTTGCAAATCTTTTTCCAGCGATGCGTCAAAGTCAGGCTTAACGACATGGGTCGTACCCCATTTGGTGTGAATAACCTTGCCGTCAACAACCACTAATTCACCGTCTTTAAACACATAATCCGGTTTTTCAAACATAAGCTGCCGGTCGGCGTTGTCGGTATAAACGGTAATATCCGCCCAGTTACCGGCACTCAAGCCGCCGCGATCTTGCAGGCCGATCAACCTGGCCGCACCGGCGCGGGTCATAATCGCAATTTCCTGCAAACTGTACTCGCGCTCAATCGATGCCAAAGTCGTCATTTTTTGCGCTTCGGGATGTATCGTGGACAACACATCGTTACGAAAACTTCTATCCATCAGCAAGCGTATCAAATGCGGATAACTGGTAAACGGCGCACCGTTGGGATGATCCGTAGTCAGGAAAATACGCCAAGGATCATCAACCAGCAAGAAAGTTTCCAGACCGATCGCCCATTGCAGCGCATTGACAAAATTCTTGTCTTTGTATTTGAACGGCACAACACCGCAACCGGCATCGCATTCAATATCCATCGTCACCCATTTATTCGGGCTGGCATGTTTGTGATTGGCATGCTGACGCATATTGTCGCCGGATGCGGTTACGGTTTGTCCAAACAGAATCTGCCCGACATCGATAGTGATGTTTTTGTTTTTATTGACGGCTTCGGCAATTGCCGCCGCACCCGATGAAAACTTGAAATCACCTTCCGTGCCGTAACTATGAAACTGAATATGCGTTAAATGCATCGGCAAGCCGCCTATGCCCTGAATAGTATCCAGCGTGGTATTCATGTTGCCGGGTACACCCAGGTTGCAGCCATGAACATGCAGAGGATGGGTAATGCCCAATTCCTTAACAGCGGTCGCCAGTGACTTTAAAATCTCTCTCGGCGTCACGCCGTAATGGCTGTTTTGCTCATCCAGCTCCAGTTTGCGCTGGTTAAATTTAAACGCACTGATACCGCCGGGATTAACGACTTTAACGCCAATCGCTTTAGCGGCCTGCATGGTAAAAGCAACATAATCATTAATCGCTTTCTGGTCTTTTTTAGCCGTCAGCATGCGTAGCAAATAATCATCGCTACCCAACAGTACATAACCGCCTTTATCCAGAATCGGAATATCGGCCATTTCCATGTGCGCCTGGCGTGCGTTGACCGGCAATACGGCGGGCTCGAAACCGGCGGTATAACCCATTTCCGCGTAACGATAGCCGGTCACAAAAGTGCTGGGCATCGCATGCCCGCAGCCGGAGCGGGTAATATCGGTACGTGCGACAGGATCGGCGCGGTGATCTTCCGGCAACAAGGTTCTGGCGATATTGCCTTTACCGCCGCCGATATGCGTGTGCATATCAATCGCGCCGGACATCACCACCTTGCCTTTTAAATCGTATTCCTTATCGACCTTAAAATCGCCGACCGGCTTGTCGACGATGCGTCCGTCCTGAATGTAAATATCCTGTTTCGCGCCATCAATCCCGCTGGCAGGATCATAAACAGCCCCGCCTGTTAATTTAATCAACATACTATATTCCTACAAAGCTTGTTCAATGGCATGAAGTACGTCAAACGTACTGGGCAGGCCGGATTCGCGTAATTTCTTCAGCCGAATAGCAACCACGTTATCCATACGATAAGCATGACCAACATGATCAATACCCGGTGTACCGACAGGAATGAACACGTCCGGTTCTTTTGCAAAGGTCATCCCGGAACGGCCTACCACAATAGTCGGCAAAGCGGTTTCCGGCGGTACGGCTTTAGCATTAAACGCCTGCACCCAAACCAAAGCATCGGCCTCGCCATTGCCCAGCAAAAAATTGGCATCATTCAAGAAGGGATCGTATTCTGGAAAGCCGCTGGAAAAACGGGTGCGCGCCGGATACCCGGTAGTCCATCCGCAAACCTGGTTAGCCGTCTGATCACCTTCTTTACCGCCTAACGGCAAACCGGAGCTACGGGTATTCCGGTCATTAATATCCTTAACCATTTCAGAAATGGTCTGCACCGTCAATTCGGCTTGGCTATAAGCCAACGCACCGGCCGCCCAAGTCACTACGCTATAGCTTGCCGCTTTTAATTTATCGGCAATACCCTGTAAATCGGCAACCCCAATGCCGCCGACTGAATCGACCCGAATCGGATTGCCTTTAACCAGCGCCCTTAATACCGCGACAACATCCGGCAAGTCTTCGTTTGCGCATTCAAAAACCAGCGCTGTTTGGCCGTCAGGCGAAGTCGAGGCCGTACCGGAAGGCGCTTTACCTAAATAGATAACCTCACGCTTGGCGGTATCGTCCATAAACATGGATTCTTTATTCCATAGATAACGCTCAAAAAAGCGCGGCGAAAAACTTTCCAGATCGATGCCGACCACCAGTAACAAATCACAGCGGTTTTTTACTTCCGCCAGCGTCGTATTCATCCAGCCGGAATCCTGCAAGGCCAGGAAGTTATTCCGTGCGCCGGTAAAGTTCATATTATCGACCACAGCGCCGCTACGATCGGCCAATGCCAGCAACGCCCGCATGCCGTTGACATCCGTTGCGCAACCGCCGATAACCGGTTGATTAGTATCATTTAACAGCGCCGCCGCCTTTGCCACGGCCACATCCAGACTGACATCCTTACCATCGACTCTTGGACGGGTATCGGTAATCGCCTGTTCAAAAGCGGGCGTATTAACCGCACAGCCGTTTTCAACCACCTTAAGCGATACACCGTCAACCTGAATGGTCAGGTCATCCGTGCCGATACCGCAAAAAGGGCTAGGTACTTCAGTTATCTCAGCCATGGAGCTGTCCTTTTGTTAGTCACTAAGTGGGCGTTATTGTGACAGATGACCTCTATTCGTACAACTTTGGGGTTCAGTGCGACGGCGCCTTACACAACAACACGCCTCGCATAAAACTGCCGCCGCCACAAATCGATACGCCTCTCATGATTGCCACTCTGCCGCCACCAACACGCGCTATTTTATTATGGGCCTGAACTTAATTCGACTTAATCTGGCAGCAATGCATTAGATATGATTATCGTGCCGACGCGTGTTCGCGGCCCGAATAACATGCCTTCGGGCGATTAATACTTCCACCCAATAAGTATTTCCACTAATTGTGCAAACGATTTGTTTCTTCTAACCTAAGCTCCATGCCAACGATTTTTCTGGTTAATGGATTAGAGCTCAATATCCGCCATTCATTGATTGACACATAGCACAACGACTTGGCGACATAAAACAACTTTAAATCAATAAGTTAAAGTCGAATTTATCCTATGACGGTGATGTTTGTTTTTATAGCCATTTGATTGTTAATAATTACTTAAATAGGCACCGCTATGCTCATGTTCGTTCATTATGCAACCCTCAATAAACACAAATAACATTATATTTCAATGAGTTACAAAATGATAAATCTTAAGATAAACGTGCTCTTTGTTAGTCCGTCAACAAAGAATCAATGGCTTATGTCGATTTTCAACAAAGATCGCTTAAAAAAGTTAATTTTCATTGACCGTAATGTGTTGATTTTTACGCTTGCCTGTCACTCATGAGAAGTTACTTTATTATTTCATTATATATTGATTTATAAGATATTTTTAATAATAAAGCAAACCAAGTAACTACACTATAGTAAAGATATTGGGAATGAAAATGAAAATAAATGAATATTTATTAGCAGACCCTGGAACATCTCCCGTCCCACCCAATAATTCAAGCCAATATCGGGTTACTTCCGGTGAAATTTTTTATGATTTCTGTTTTCTCAAGCAGTTGCGTCTTGAGACGCTCCGGGCACAGCGGTCTAAATCCACGTTATCAATCATATTACTAACCCTTGATAAAGAGACCGATGCTGAATCCATTAATATGAATGAGATTTTAGGTATTGTTCGGGAAAAAACACGAGACACCGACATTAGCGGCTTCGTTAACCATAAATCCCTATGCGTGCTTCTCCCCGACACAGACGAGACAGGCGCGAAAGAAATTTGCGCAAAATTAGTTAATGAAACCTCACAATTTTCTATTACTACCTCAAGTTATCCCGATCATATATTTGAAAGCCTGGCAAAAAACGGATGCGTTCGACCCGATGCTTTCCCTTTCGAACTGTGGGATTCAGGGGATGCACCGGATGCTTCATCGTTTAAATTTTTATTAAAAAGAGGTGTTGATATCGTAGGCTCGATTATCGGCATACTTGCTTTTATGCCGGTCATGTTAATTACCGCATTGGCTATCAAAGCAACTTCGCCGGGGCCTATCATTTTCAGTCAAACCCGCCTGGGCAAGCAAGGCACCCCTTTCACATTCTACAAATTCCGATCCATGCATGTGAATATGGATAATCAAATACACCGTGAATACGTCCAAGACTTTATCAACGGTAATCACGCAAAAACCAATCAAGGGGATGCGGAAAAACCACTCTATAAAATCAAATCCGATCCCCGGATAACCAGGGTTGGAAAATTCATTCGAAAAACCAGTATTGATGAGCTGCCGCAGTTTTTTAATGTGTTAAAGGGAGACATGAGCCTGGTTGGACCAAGGCCGCCCCTTCCTTACGAAGCTGAGAAATACCAAGCGTGGCATCTCAGGCGAATACTGGAGATGAAGCCGGGAATCACCGGACTCTGGCAGGTAGAAGGACGCAGCAAAACAGAATGGAATGACTCGGTGAGGCTCGATATTCGGTACATTCAGAACTGGTCTCTACTATTTGATTTAAAGATATTACTCAGAACGGTCAAGGAAGTTTTAAGGTGCAGAGGCGCCATGTAATGCGTAAAGCAATAAAACCCGGTCAAGACGCTAGGCTATAGGCTTAGAAATGACACTAAATTATACATTTTCGGTTGAATTGCACTGGATAACCCTCAGAGCGTTTGGTTTGCCTAAAAGCATTCAACAGCTAAATCTGAAGAAGGGTCGACCCAGTGATCGTCACGTTTTCAGTGACTTAATCGTGTAGGAGCAAGCGAGTGATTAAGCTAAAAATAAACTATCAATACCTGACGAGTCGCGTACTTATCATTCTGGCTTTGATTGCTTTTGTTCAAACAATAGGCACTTCGGAACCTGCCAGAGCTGCAAGCGCCAATCAGGCAATCAAGACGTCCTCTATAAAACTCCCTGGCGAGGGCCCCGACCCCGTTGCGTTCAGCCCGGACGGCAATACCTTGGCCAGTACGGACTCCGACGGGCAAATCATGCTCTGGGATGTAGTCTCCGGCCAAGTGCGCATGACACTTCCGAGCCAGTTTGCAAACCCGGTTAGCGATATTATTTTTAGTCAGGACGGCAATACGCTAGCTAGCGTAAGCGACAACGCAATTCGACTATGGGACGTCACCTCCGGTGACGTCCGGTTAACCCTTCCCAAGAGCGGCGTTGTTACCGATCTGGCCTTTAGTCCTGACGGCAAGAGCTTGGCTGCGGTGGGTCAGGATGCCCGTATCACGCTCTGGGATTCACAATCCGGCTCCATATCTCAGGTCATAACCGATCATCAAGGCGGTGTTAATGCAATCGCATTTAGTCCGGACAGTACGATTCTGGCCATCGGCGGCCAGAATGCCCAAATTAACCTCTGGAGTAAGGCAACAGGCCTGAAGCAGTTGAACCTGCCCGGCGTGGTTAATACCGCCGTCACCGACCTGCTATTTAGCCCGGACGGCAAGACCTTGGCCGCTGTAGGTCAGAATGCCCGCATCACGCTCTGGGATTCGCAATCCGGTTCTACATCCCAGATATTAACCGGCCACCAAAACGGCGTTAATGCCATTGCATTTAGCCCGAACAGTAAGATCCTGGCCACCGGCGGCCAGGATGCCCAGATTAAATTATGGGACAGGACAACAGGCAAGGAACAGGCGAACCTACCGGGAGAAAACGGTGTCGCTATTACCGGCCTGGTATTCAACCCGGACGGCAAGACCTTGGCCAGCGTGGGCGAGAGCGAGCCGGTTTTTTTGTGGGATGTATCCAATAAACTGCCCCAGCTTCTAACGGGACATACGGATTGGGTGGATAAGGTCATTTTTAATTCCAATCAGAATACCTTGGCCAGCGTCGGCAAAACCGGGCAGGTCGTCGTATGGGACTTAATGACCGGACTGGAGCAGTTGTTCTTTCAAGTTCCCTCGTCAGGCGCCACCAATGTAAACCCGCAAGGACTCGTTTCCAGCAACTCAATCACAAATATAGCCACGGCCGCCGGCGTAGCGGGGCCGAAGTTGTCCAATGGAAATAGCCAAACCGTTAAAGAATCCGTCGTTAACCAGAACGCTAAAAAACCCGGCAAGAAGAAGAGCAACCACGATTGGAAAGGCGTTACGGCCCTCGCCATTAGTCCTGATGGAGCTCTCTATGGCGGTGCGACCAGGGACGGTAAGGTCAGGCTTTGGGCTTCAAACGGGAAAGAGCGTTTTGCCCTTTCAGAACACCATGGCGCTGCTGTAACCGGCGTTGTTTTCAGTGCCGATGGGAAGCAGTTAGTGAGCGTAGGCCGGGACACGGAAATCCAGATGACGGACGTCGCAAATGGCAAAAAGGGCCGGACTTTATTCGGCCATGAACACCCGATCAGGACCGTCGCGGCCAGTCCTGACGGCAAGCTCCTCGCCAGCGCCGGCGAAGAAACCAGAATCATGCTGTGGGATGCGCAAGCAGGCAAGCTGCTCAGAATTCTTTCCGGCCATACTGATTTCGTGAACGCTGTCAGCTTCAGCGCCGACGGAAAACGTCTGGCTAGCGCAGGCGCCGATGGTCGTATCCTGCTGTGGGATGTAAAAACAGGCCAGCTTGTGCAAACGCTACTGGGCCACTCGAATGAGGTCAACGCGGTTGCTTTCAGCCGAAACGGCAAGTTCCTGGCCAGCGGAAGCGCGGATAGCCAGGTGATTTTGTGGAATGCCGCAACCGGCGAGCAAATACAGAGCTTTGCGGGACACCAGGCCGCCATTAGAGCAGTTGCTTTCAGCCCGAATGGACAAAAACTGGTCAGCGCGGGCGAAGATACCAAAATTTTGGTTTGGAATACGGCGACGCGTAAATTGGACAAGCAAATGGCCGGCGCAACGAATGCCATCAGCGCGCTCATGTTCGGCCCGAGTGGCCGCTTGATTGCAGGGAGTGAGGACGGCGAGGTCAAAGAGTGGGACGTTGAGAAGGGCCAAACAAAACAGATCATCAACGTACCTTTACAACCGCAGTCCAATAATTCCGAGGAAATCCTTGAATTTCCGATCATCGGAACAAACCAGGCCGTGGCTGACAGCACTAGCCGCAATACCAATCCGGCTTCTGATAAATCGACAAAACTTCACTTATCACGGATTTTGAACCGGGTCATCGATTGGCTGATTCCTGCCGCCGAAGCGGCTATCCCTTCCGCCCCAGGCGGACCGATTCTGGTCGTTACCGCCACATGTCCCACCTGTGGCGTATTTAACCGGTATTACGCGGAGATTCTTCGGAGCGAAGGCTTAAATGAATTTGCCGAAGCCGACATATCAACAGTGAGTGCCGCCTCGCTCACAGCCTATGACGTGGTCATTCTGGCCTCAACTCCCCTGACATCCACGCAGGTGAGCGTACTTACCAGTTGGGTCAACAATGGGGGCAACCTGATTGCGATACGGCCGGATCCGCAACTCGCCACCTTGCTGGGACTCACGACCACTGGAACCACTTTGTCGAACGCTTACCTGCTTGTCGACACCTCAAAGGCACCGGGCAATGGCATTGTGAATCAGCCCATCCAGTTCCATGGTTCGGCCGATCGCTACTCCCTGAGTGGCGCAACGAATCTTGCGACGCTTTACAGCAATGTAAGCACAGCAACCGCCAATCCCGCCTTGACCCTCAACAGTGTCGGAACCGGTCAGGCTGCGGCGTTCACCTATGATCTCGCCACCTCCATCGTCTACACGCGCCAAGGCAACCCGACTTGGCAGGCCCAAGAACGCGACGGACTCTCGCCCATCCGTTCCGATGACAAGTATTACGGCAATGCCACTGGCGATCCCCAGCCTGACTGGGTGGACCTGAACAACGCGGTGGCCGTGCCCCAGGCGGACGAGCAACAACGCCTGCTGGTCAACCTGATTACCAAGATGAACCTCGCCAAGAAACCCTTGCCGCGCTTCTGGTACTTCCCGCGCGGCGAAAAAGCGGTTGTCATCATGACCGGCGATGACCACGGAAACGGCGGAACCGGACCGCGGTTTGATCAATTCAACACGTTGAGCCCGGCGGGTTGCAACGTGGCCAACTGGGAATGCGTCAGGGGTACCTCGTACATATTCGTCGAACCGGCCAATTTAAGCGATGCGCAAGCCGCCGCCTATAACGCCGCGGGTTTCGAGGTGGGCCTGCACATCAACACCAACTGTGCAGATTACACACCTGCTACGCTTGAGGCCTTCTACACACAGCAGCTCGCCGATTTCCATACCAACTATCCGAGCCTCCCCGCGCCTATTACCCAGAGGCACCATTGTATCGCCTGGAGCGACTGGGTTACCGGGGCGCAAATCGAGCTTAATCACGGCATTCGGCTCGACACCAGCTATTACTTTTGGCCGCCTAGCTGGGCCAATGACCGCCCTGGAAACTTCACCGGTTCGGCGATGCCGATGCGGTTTGCCGACCTAAGCGGCAATCTGATCGATGTTTACCAAGCCACGAGCCAAATGACCGATGAGTCCGGCCAAACCTATCCATTCACCATTAATACGTTATTGGACAGAGCGCTCGGGGCAGAAGGTTATTATGGCGCCTATACCATCAACGCTCATACCGACGTGCCGCAAATTCCCGAAGCGACCCAGACAGTCAACTCGGCCCTCGCTCGCAGTGTCCCGGTCGTATCGAGCGTTCAGATGTTGAATTGGCTGGACGGCCGCAACAGCTCATCGTTCGGATCGTTGGCCTGGAACGGCAGCAGCCTGAGTTTTGCGATTACACCGGGTGCGGGCGCTAATGGACTGCAAGCCATGCTGCCGGCAAACTCGGTCACGGGTGTCCTCATTGGCCTCACCGGGCCGAATGGCTCTGTTGCCTATACGATCGATGCCGTCAAAGGCATTCCGTATGCCTTTTTCGCGGCGGCTGCAGCGGGAACCTACACCGCGACTTACGGCGCAGACACGACGCCCCCAACGGTAACTTCGACCTCCCCCGCAAGCGGCGCTACCGGCGTAGTTCAACAGCCTACGGTCACGGCCACCTTTAGCGAGTCGATCGATCCGGCGACCGTCACTACGTCCAACGTTCAATTGCAGGCCGGAAGCAATCCGCCGGTGTCCGCTACGGTCAGCTACGATGCCGGCACTCGCACCGCGAAGCTGACGCCCAGCAACTTGCTGGCGGGTTCGACGCTCTATACCGCCAGAATTCTGACCGGCATCAAGGATTTGGCCGGTAATGCCCTGGCGGCCCCTTACACCTGGTCTTTCACGACGCAGGCCCAACCGTGCGCATCTGCTACACCCTGCAGCGCGTGGAGCAGCTCAACCATCCCAAGCACTCCGTCCGTAAACGATCCGAGTGCCGTCGAATTGGGTGTTAAATTCACTGTCGATATTGACGGCTTCATCTCCGGCATCCGGTTCTACAAAGGCAGCACTAACACCGGTACCCACGTAGGACATCTCTGGACCAGCGCCGGGGTGCAGATGGCAACGGCGACCTTCAACAACGAAACCGCCACGGGTTGGCAGCAAGTGAACTTTAGTTCGCCGGTACCGGTCACTGCCGGTACCGTATACGTCGCCTCGTACTACGCGCCCAGCGGCAATTATGCCGCAACAAACAATCCGGAGTTCGGTACGTCGGGGGTTGATGCCGTCCCCGTACATTTGCTGAAAAGCGGCGTGAGCGGTCCAAACGGCGTGTACGTATATGGCGTCGGAGGCGGTTTTCCGTCGAACAGTTTCAATTCCACAAACTACTGGGTGGACGTAGTGTTTACGTCTAACGCCGGCCCCGACACAACGCCGCCGACGGTGACAACCCAGAGCCCTGTGTCCGGGGCAAATGGAGTCGCGACGAACACAACCGTTACCGCGACATTTAGCGAAGCGATGGATACGACCACCCTTACGACATCGACCTTCGAATTGCGTAACGCCTCGAATAGCCTTGTCTCGGCGACGGTCAGCTACAACGCAACCAACCGCACGGCGACCTTGACTCCCGGCAGTGCGCTTGCGGCAGGTGCGACCTACACAGCCACCGTCAAAGGCGGAACAACAGACCCGCGCGCCAAGGATTTGGCGGGTAACGCACTGGCTGCCAATATGACATGGTCGTTCACGACAGCATCGGGTACAGCGACAGGCTGCTCAGGAAGTACCACCTCCATCTGGCCCAGCAACCCAACGCCGACGATCATCTCTGATTCAGACACCTCCTCGGTCGAGCTCGGAGTGAAGTTCAAGTCCACTGTGAACGGCTTGATCTGCGGCGTTCGTTTCTATAAGGGCAGCGCCAATACCGGCACACATGTCGGCAAATTGTGGAGCAGCACGGGGCAGTTGCTTACCAGCGCCACGTTCCAGAACGAGACTGCATCCGGTTGGCAGCAGGTGACCTTTGCGACGCCGGTAGCGGTCACCGCCAACGTCACTTACGTGGCCTCCTATCTGGCCCCGATTGGACGGTATTCCGCTAACAGCAACTATTTTACAGCCGGAGTAACCAGCGGGCCGCTCTATGCCTTCAATAGCACTGAGAGTGGCGGCAATGGGGTGTACCTGTACGGCGCCGGTGGATTCCCCGCGAACACCTACCAGTCGAGCAACTATTGGGTGGACGTAGTCTTCACCAGCAACACCGGTCCGGATACAACGCCGCCGACCGTCGCATCGACATTGCCCGCCGCAGGCGCTACAGGAGTCAACCCGACTGCGCCCGTGACCGCGACGTTTAACGAAGCGATGGACTCGGCGACTCTAAGCACCGCGACCTTTGAGCTGCGCGACCCGGCTAATACTCTTGTAGCCGCGGCGGTGACTTATAACGCGGCCACTAACACGGCAACGTTGACGCCCACCACTACATTAACGTCATCAATACTTTACACGGCCAAGGTGAAAGGCGGAACGAGCGGCGTCAAAGATCTTGCCGGCAACGCACTTGCGGCGGACTTCACGTGGTCGTTCACCACCGGCGTCGACCCCTGTTCGCCCGGAGGCAACCCGATCGTGTGCGAGAACAGTAAGCCCGGCAATCCTTCGAGCGAATGGGACATTTCCGGCGCCGGCGACCTTACCATTCAGGGCTTTGCGACGGATATCAGCGTAAATCGGGGCAGCGCGGTCAACTTCAAGATCAAAACCCCTGCGGCCTATCGTCTCGACATCTACCGCATGGGCTATTACGGCGGGAACGGTGCGAGGAAAGTGGCCACGCTCTCTTCTTTGCCGATTCAAAACCAGCCCGCCTGCCTGACCAACGCCACAGGACTGATGGACTGCGGTAATTGGACGCAATCTGCTTCCTGGACTGTGCCCTCCGATGCGACCTCCGGCATTTATTTCGCCCGGGCCGTGCGTTCGGATACTAATGGCGCCAGCCATATCATGTTCGTGGTGCGGGACGACGCCAGCACCTCGCCGCTTCTGTTCCAGACATCGGATACAACCTGGCAGGCGTACAACAACTACGGCGGCAACAGTCTGTACCAAGGCACTGGCCCAGGCACCGGCGGCGCGGCAAATGGCCGCGCCTATAAGGTCAGCTACAACAGGCCTTTCAACACGCGTAACGTGGATAACGGACAGGACTGGGTATTCAACTCCGAGTATCCGATGGTGCGCTGGCTGGAGGGTAACGGTTACAACGTCAGTTATTTCACCGGCGTGGACAGCGACCGGCGGGGCAACCTGATTACTAACCATAAGGCATTCCTCTCGGTCGGCCACGACGAATACTGGTCAAGCGCACAACGCGCCAACATAGAAGCGGCCCGTGACGCAGGCGTCCATTTGGCATTCTTCAGCGGCAACGAGGTGTTCTGGAAGACACGTTGGGAGAACAGCATCGACGCCTCGGGTACGGCCAATCGAACCCTGGTGTGCTACAAGGAGACGCATGATTTCCCCAACAACCGGGATCCTGCCGATCCTCCGATCTGGACCGGCACTTGGCGCGACCCCAGAAATTCGCCGCCAGCCGATGGAGGACGTCCTGAGAACGCGTTGCTGGGCACCATCTTTACGGTCAACGCCGGCGCCACCACCAGCATTACGGTGCCGGAAGCGGACGGCAAGATGCGCTTCTGGCGAAACACCAGCATTGCTAATCTGGCGGTCGGAACCAGCTTCACCTTACCGAACGGTACTCTGGGCTACGAGTGGGATGAGGATCTGGACAACGGTTTCCGGCCTGCCGGTTTGGTTCGGCTTTCGACGACCCTTGTCAATAACGCACCGGTCCTGACCGACTACGGCTCCACCTTCGGCTCCGCTACCGCGAATCATGCCCTGACGCTGTATCGGTCCGACAGCAGCGGAGCGCTGGTTTTCGGAGCAGGCACCGTGCAGTGGCCTTGGGGCTTGGATAGCACTCACGACCGAGCCGGTACGCCAACGGATATTAGGATGCAGCAAGCGACGGTCAACCTGTTCGCCGACATGGGCCTACAACCGAATACCTTGCAAGCGGGACTGCTGACGGCAACGGCGTCTACCGATGCAATACGACCTGCTTCGACGATCTCCTCGCCGCTGACCGGGGCCAGTGTACAAACAGGAAGCGTGGTTACTATCAGCGGAACGGCGACCGATACCGGAGGCGGCCGAGTAGGCGGAGTAGAGGTTTCCGTCGACGGCGGCGCAACATGGCACGCAGCGACCGGCCGCAGCAACTGGACCTACAGCTGGTCGACGCCAAGCGCTTCGGCAACGGCAACGATCAAGAGCCGGGCGGTCGACGACAGCGCCAACCTGGAGCTACCGGGAGCAGGCATTACCGTGAATGTTGGCTCAGGTTCGGACACAACCCCGCCCTCGGTGCCGGGCAATCTGACCGCGACGGCGACCAGCACCACGCAGATCAGCCTGACCTGGAGCGCGTCGACCGACAATGTCGGGGTTACCGGCTACCGTGTCGAGCGCTGCCAGGGAGCCGGATGCTCCAACTTTGCCCAGGTCGCAACACCAACCGGCACGAGCTTTGGGGATTCCGGGCTGATTCCGGGAACAGCCTACCAGTACCGCGTACGGGCGGCCGATGCGGCGGGCAATCTGAGCGCCTACTCGACCGTAGCTACGGCTACCACGCAACCTGATACGACGCCGCCTACGCTGACATCTCAAAGCCCTGCTCCGGGCGCAACCGCGGTTGCGACGGGCACGGCCGTCACAGCGACCTTCAGCGAGGCTATAGATCCGGCGACCGTCACGACCTCAACCTTCGAGTTGCGAGATACACTCGGCATCTTGGTCATTGCGTCGGTAACGTATAACGCAAGCACCCACTCAGCGATACTGACGCCCAGCCTGCCGCTCACGATGGGCACGACCTATACCGCTACCGTCAAGGGCGGCGCGACCGATCCGCGCGTCAAGGATGTGGCCGGCAATGCCCTGGCGACAAACGTCACCTGGTCGTTCACCACAGCAAGTACTACTGCTTTTCTATCACCTAACGCTAACGCGGCAGTCACGGCCAGCGCCGGCGACAACAACGGCTTCCAGACAACTCCGACCAATGCTTATGCCAACGATGGTCTATTCGCGGTAGATACGAACAGCGGCACTAACACGAATACTTCATGCACCAATACCGGCAAGGATAAACATGTTTACTACAACTATGGATTCAACTTGCCGGGCGGTGCGTCCATCGCGGGTATTCAAGTTCGCCTGGATGCACGGGTCGACGCCACTGCCGGCACACCCAGGATGTGCGTACAGCTGTCCTGGGATGGCGGCACGACATGGACTGCGGCCAAGACCACAGCGACGCTCACCACCAGTGAGGCCACTTATATTCTGGGCGGCGCCGCCGATACGTGGGGCCGCGCCTGGACCGCGAGTAACTTGTCGGATACCAGCTTCCGTACGCGCATCATTAATACGGCTTCAAACACCAACCGCGACTTTTCGCTGGACTTGGCGGCGGTACAGGTTACCTACCAATAGCTCGTATTTGGGCAACAAGCGCTTTGCAATAAAGAGAACAACTCATGCCAACCAAGGAGAAAAAATAATGATTAAAGAGAATGTAGTTTTAGGCCACGGGGTTGCCATATACCACCCTCAACTTGTCAATCTCTACGGTTGCATTATTGGAGAGGATTCCAAAATCGGCACATTCGTTGAGATACAAAAAGGCGTTTCGGTGGGCGCCCGCTGCAAAATATCCAGCCATACGTTTATTTGCGAAGGCGTTGACATTGAGGATGGCGTCTTCATCGGCCACGGTGTCATGTTTACCAATGATGTTTATCCAAAAGCGGTTAACGAGGACGGAGAGCTGCAAACCGAGGACGATTGGCACGTTATCAGGACCCGCATCAAGGCCCGTGCCTCTATCGGCAGTAACGCGACCATCCTTTGCGGCATCACGGTTGGCGAAGGCGCTTTGATTGGCGCAGGAGCTGTGGTTACCCGCGACGTGCCCGATTATGCAATTGTCGCCGGCGTCCCTGCCCGAGTGGTTGGCGATGCGCGCATACGGGGAGAAGGCCGCGAGACGGTAACAAGTTTTGCCTAGTCCGTGGGCTGGGGATTATTCGCATCAGCTCGGCCGTGGCTAACTTTTATGCCGGGGGGCGTTGGAATTGTCCTCAATCTTCGATGATTTACCGTTGCTACACAAGAAGACCCATTTTTTAGTAAAAAAATTATTTCATTCCAATTAAGGAGAACTATCATGATTAGAATAGGTGTTATTGGATACGGCTACTGGGGGCCCAACCTGGTGAGGAATTTCGCCGAGACACCGGGACTTGCCGTTGCCGGCGTGGCTGATCTCGACCCGAAAAAACTTGAAATTGTTCAAAAGCGCTTTCCCGGGGTAGAAACCACATCGCGTTTTCAGGATTTGCTTGAGAATAAAGACATCGATGCCATCGCGATAGCGACCCCGGTCAATAGCCATTTCGAACTGGGAATGGCCGCTCTCAAGGCCGGTAAACATGTCTGGCTGGAAAAACCGATGACGGAAACCGCGGAGCAGGCACGCAAACTGATTAATGAAGCCGAGAAGCGCAAGCTGGTATTGATCGTCGACCATACTTTCATTTACACAGGCGCGGTGCGCAAAATGGCGGATCTGGTCAAGTCGGGAGAGCTGGGGCGTATTCATTACTACGATTCCACCCGAATCAATCTCGGTTTGTTCCAACGGGATGCCAACGTCATCGCCGATTTGGCGGTACATGACTTCTCGATCCTCGACTATCTGCTGGGGGAACAGCCGGTGGCGGTGTCCGCCGTCGGCACCAACCACTTTCCCCACACACCGGAAAACCTGGCCTACATTACCCTGTTTTACGACTCAGGAATGATAGCGCATATCAATGTGAGTTGGCTGGCACCGGTAAAATTGCGCCAGATTCTGATTGGCGGCAGCAAGAAAATGATCATCTACGATGATCTGGAGCCGAGCGAAAAGATCAAGATTTACGACAAGGGCGTCAATTTCACCGATGACCCGCAAAAGATTTACGAAATGCGGGTCGGCTATCGTACCGGGGACATGTGGGCGCCGCAGCTGGACTCTTCAGAGGCCTTGCGCGTCGAGGGCGAACATTTTGTCGATTGTATCGAAAACGGCAAGACGCCGCAGACCAGCGGTTCTCTGGGTCTGCGGGTGGTGGAATTAATCGAGGCGGCGACCCGCTCAATGAATGAACACGGCCGATCCGTTGAAATCAACGGCTCAACCATGTACCAAGGCAGGAGAGTAGCATGATACCGTTCGTAGATTTAAAAGCGCAGTACACGGGAATTAAGGATGAAGTAAATGCGGCCATTCTGGGCGTACTGGATACCTGCCAGTTTACCTTGGGCAGCGAAGTGGCGGCGTTTGAAGAGGAATTCGCCAGCTACAGTCAGGCCCAATACGGAATTGGCGTGAATACCGGAACCAGCGCGTTGCACCTTGCCCTGCTCGCGGCCGGAATTGGCCCCGGCGATGAGGTGATTACCGTTCCCTTTACCTTTGTGGCGACCGTAGCGGCGATTTACTACACTGGCGCTACGCCGGTGTTTGTGGACATCGATCCTCGCACCTTCACGATCGATGTGAAGGCGATCGAGGCCGCAATCACTGATAAAACCAAGGCCATCCTTCCCGTACACCTGTATGGGCAACCGGCGGATATGGACCCCATTCTGGACATCGCCAAACGCCACGGTTTGGTGGTCATCGAAGACGCGGCTCAAGCCCACGGTGCGGAGTACAAGGGCAAACGCGTAGGCAGCATCGGCGACATGGGCTGTTTTAGTTTTTATCCCGGCAAGAATCTCGGCGCCTACGGCGAAGGCGGCATGGTGGTCACCAGCAACCCCGAATATACCCGGACCATCCGCATGCTGCGTGACTGGGGTGCAGAGCAGAAATACCAGCATGTGCTCAAGGGTTACAATTTCCGCCTGGAGGGTATCCAGGGAGCGGTTCTCAGAGTCAAACTGCGCCACCTGGAAGCATGGACCGAAGCACGGCGGGCAGCCGCAGCGCATTACAACGAGCTGATGTCAGATAGCGGCGTGGCAACGCCGGAGGCGATGCCTTATGCTCGGCATGTCTATCATATCTATGCGATCCGTACCCAGCAGCGAAGTGAGTGGCAACAGGCCTTGCAAGACAAAGGGATTCAGACCGGCATTCATTACCCGATCCCTGTGCATCTGCTGCCGGCCTATGCCGATCTGGGCTATACCCAGGGGGATTTCCCCCATTCGGAGCAAGCGGCCAACGAAGTGCTTTCCCTTCCCATGTTCGCCGAGTTAAGCCCGGCTCAATGCAAAGAAGTCAGTAAGGCCGTTACCCTGCTTGCGAACCAGTCGATGGCTGAGCCCGCTTAACAAAAAGGAGACATTGATATGCAAGACGCGCAGCCACTGTTGATTTTTCCCTACAACGGCAACGGTATCGAGGCATTGGATTGTATCGGAAGCGCCTACCGGTTCATTGGTTTTGTGGATGACACGCCGCAGAAGAGAGGCATCGATCCACATGGCTACCCCGTATTGGACAGAGGCGCATTCGCGCAGTTTTCCGATGCGCGCGTCTTGGCTATCCCAGGCAGTCCCAGTTCCTATCGGTCTCGAAAAGAAATCATTCAAGGTCTGGGCATTGCCGAGGAACGGTTTGCCAATGTGATCCATCCCTCTGCCAGGGTGTCCCCCCTCGCCTCGATTGGCTGTAATGTGTTGATCATGGCGGGGGTGGTGATTACGAGTAACGCGGTCATCGGTTCGCACAGTTGCATTCTGCCGAATACGGTGCTCCATCATGACGTAGTGGTGGGCGATTGGGCTCTGATCGGCTCCAACGTGACCATTGCCGGCAGCACTATCATCGAAGAAAACTGCTACATCGGCAGCGGTTCAAACATCATGAACGGTTTGCGCGTTGGCAGCGGAGCCTTGGTTGGTCTCGGTAGCAATGTTATTAGCAACATTGCAGCCGATGCACGGGTTGTGGGTAATCCCGCCCACGAGATTGGAAAAAAGTTTTGCTAGCGGCTATCGCCACACTTTCCTTGTGGCGCCGGGGTGAAAGCAATTCTAAAAAATATAAATTACGACCATACTCAAGAAGGCGAATCGCGTAGAACGGACTGTCCAATAGCACTGCATTGACTTGCCGTTACGCGATCAACCTCGGTATTTTTTGAGAATAAAACGAAGACGTCATTTAGAGAGGTAAATTGATTAATGGACATTAAAGATTCGAACATACTGGTCACAGGCGGCTGCGGTCTGGTCGGCTCCACAACCATCGATTTGTTACTGCGGGACTATTCGCCCGCAAGCATCGTCATTCTCGATGACTTAAGTCGAGGGACGCTGGCCAATGTTGAGGCGGCTTTGAAAGATCCTCGCGTGACGCTGATTCAGGAGGATATTCGCGATCCGGAGGCCGTTCGTCGCGCGACTCAGGGCATGGACGCGGTGATCCATATGGCAACCCTTCGCATCACCGCTTGCGCGGCCAACCCGCGTGATGCGATGAAGGTGATGTGCGACGGTAGTTTCAATGTCGTGGAAGCCGCTCAGGCTGCCGGCGTAAGAAAGGTAGTGGCGGCATCCTCGGCATCGATTTATGGCCTGGCCGACACCTTCCCTACTCGCGAGGATCATCATCCTTACAACAACCGCACCTGGTACGGCGCCAGCAAAATCATGCTGGAAGGTTTGCTGCGTTCGTTCAATGAAATGTACGGCCTACCCTACGTGGCATTGCGCTATTTCAATGTCTATGGTCCGCGCATGGATATTCATGGCAAATACACCGAGGTGCTGATCCGCTGGATGGAGCGCATCGCGGCCGGAACGCCGCCGCTGATCCTTGGAGATGGCGCCCAAACCATGGACTTCGTGTACATCGAAGACGTCGCCCGATCCAATATCCTGGCCCTGCAAGCGGAACAGACCGACGATGTCTTCAACATCGCCAGCGGCACCGAGACCAGCCTCAATGACTTGGCCGTCACCCTGCTTAAAGTGATGGGTTCCGATCTGGAACCGGAGTATGGGCCGGAGCGCACAGTGAATCCTGTATCCAGGCGCTTGGCCGACACGACCAAGGCAGAACAATTACTTAAATTCAAGTCACAGATTGACCTGGAAGACGGGCTTTCGCAGCTGGTCGACTGGTGGCGCACAAACAAACCGGAGGTGCAATCATGATCCCTATTACCAAACCCATGTTAGGCGAAAAAGAGGCTGAGGCGGCGCGGCGCGTCATCTTGAGCGGATGGACCAGTCAGGGTCCGGAAGTTGCCGCGTTCGAAAAGGAGTTTGCAGAATACGTAGGCGCACCCTACGCCTGTGCGGTATCCAGTTGCACCACCGCCTTGCATTTGGCGCTGCTGGCGGTAGGCGTGCAGCCTGGCGACGAAGTGATAACCGTCAGTCATTCCTACATCGCCACCGCCAACGTGATTCGCTACTGTGGCGCCACGCCGGTATTCGTGGACATCGACCCCGATACGTTCAATATGGATCCCACCCAGATCGAAAGCGCCGTGACCGAACGCACCCGCGCCATTTTATGCGTACACCAGATCGGGATGCCCTGCGATCTTGCGGCGATTCTCGACATAGCGCACCGTCATTCGATCCCCATCGTTGAAGATGCCGCTTGCGCCATCGGCAGCGAAATTCTTTGGCAGGGTCAATGGGAAAAAATCGGCAACCCGCAAGCCGATGTTGCCTGCTTTTCGTTTCATCCGCGCAAGGTGATCAGCACTGGCGATGGTGGCATGATCACCACGGCGAATGCGGAATGGGACGCAAAGTTCAGGCTGTTGCGACAGCACGGCATGAGTGTCCCCGATACGGTGCGCCATGGCGCAAGCCAGGTCATCTTCGAGTCTTATCCTATTGTCGGCTACAACTTCCGCATGACTGATATACAGGCGGCGGTTGGCAGGGAGCAACTTAAGCGTTTACCGGAGATTGTCGACCAGCGCCGGGAGTTGGCTTCCCGCTACCAGTCACTGCTCGCCACGATACCGGGACTGGGTGTGCCGGTGGAACCGGACTGGGCGCGCAGTACCTGGCAAAGCTTTTGTGTTCGCCTGCCTGTTGAATCAGACCAACGGCAGGTTATGCAGTCCATGCTGGATGCGGGTGTGGCGACCCGGCGAGGTGTGATGTGCTCACATCGGGAAGTCGCTTATCCGGCTAATGCATGGTCGTGTGTCGGTAGATCCGAGGGTTGTGTCTGCGCTGACGGATCTTGTCAGCGACTCCGACATAGCCAGGAAGCTCAGGATCACACTATTATCTTGCCGTTGTTCCCTCAAATGAGTCTTGACCAGCAAGATTATGTAGTAAAGGCACTCCATGATGCATTGGGCGTTATGTCTGTTAACTGAATAGAATTCCCATTTTAAAAAGCTATGGAACCCTACACTAAAACACTAGCCGATTACCTTGACCTTGTAAAACGGCGCAAGTATTACATCGTGGTGACTTGGCTGCTGGTCAGCTTAATATCAGTGGCCGTTGCGTATAATTTACCCAAAATTTATCGCTCAACGGCAACGATATTAATCGACGCGCCAATCCCGACCAGTCTTCTCGATTCGACTGTCTCTCAATTTGCGGATGAGCAGGTTCAATCAATTTATCAGCGAGTCATGACGACCGATAATGTACTTTCGATTATTGAATCGAACGGTCTTTATGATGATATTAAGGATGGCTTTACCCGGTATGAACTGGCGGATATTTTTAAGGAGAATACTGACGTTAAGTTAGCCACCTCTTCCTTAACGCCCCAGGCTAACTCCGGAATGGCCGAAATCGCCTTTAATATTTCGTTTAGCGATAACGACGCAATCAAGGCAAAAGAGGTTGCCGATAAGCTGACTACTTTATTCATTGAGCAAAATGATAAGGCCAGAACTCAGCGCGCGATTAGAGCGACTGATTTCCTCATGGAGGAATCGGACAAACTCAACCGGGAACTTCAAGACATTGACGGAAAAATCGCAAAATACAAGGAGCAAAATAACTTCAGCTTGCCGGAGCAAGTGCAAGGGAATATGGCGGCAATAGACCGTATGGAGAACGAAATGAGGGACACCGATAGCCAGATCCGCACGACCAAGGAAAGGATTGCTTTCTTATCGGCGGAGTTGGCTAGAGCGCAACAAGATCTACCCGTCACACTCGATGACAAAGCGCCGCAAACCAAGGACGACGCCCTAAGGACCTTGCGGGCGCAATACCTTAAATTTTCCAGCATTTATTCTCCTACGCATCCGTCCGTGGTTCGCCTAAAACGTGAAATAAAGGCTTTGGATCCCTCCTTTGAAGGGCAACCCGCGGCGGAAGACGTTCTCAAACAGTTGACTGAGGCAAAGCGCGAACTCAAATTACTGGAAGAAACCTATGCCGGTAACCACCCGAATATAGCCCAGCGTAAAAAACAAATCGATAAGCTGGAACAACAATTGAAAAACAAGCCGCCGCGTTCGCAACCGGAACAGGCGGTTATGCAGACGGCTAACCCGGCTTACTTCGGTGTAGAGGCACAATATAAAAGCAGTCAATCGGAACTTCAGTCGCTGATACAGAAGCAGGACTATTTGAAAGAAAAAATTGAGAAAATGCACAATACCCTCTTACTGGCCCCTCAAGTTGAAATGGGCTATACCGACTTGATCAGAGAGCGGGATAACACCATAAAGAAATACACTCAGCTCAAAGAAAAATGGCTGGATGCCAAGCTGGTTCAAACCCTGGAACAGCAGCAGCAGGGCCAAACCATTACCATCATCGAACAACCTGTCATTGCTTCGCACCCGGAAAAAGCAATCAGGAGAAAAGTGGCCATCGGCGGTTTTTTTATGGGACTCATCGCGGGTCTTGGCGTTGCTCTTTTTGTCGAATTCCTGGAACCCGGCGTTAGGGGGTATCGGGCAATTAGCCAAGTTACCGGTCTGATGCCGCTCGTTGTAGTCCCCTACATCGAGTCTCCAGCCGAGTTGGAAGAACGCCTTGTCCAGCAGAGTCAAGAGAGGAAAATTGCAGTCTGGACCGGCGCTGTTCTGATCCTGTTGGTTATCGCCGTTTTAATATATTTCTTTTTCCTTCCGTTAGCCCCCTTCATGGAGAGAAATCAATGATTAGAAATACTGATAAATACCCACTCGACTCGATCCGCTACACAAAAACTCATTCGGTCATGATTGATCCGGATGTACTGCGGAATAATCGAGTCATTATGGGACTCAACAACGATCCACGAGCGGATTATTTTCGCGTGCTCCGGACCACTGTCCTCAAGCAACTGCGGGAAAATAACTGGAACAGCTTTGCCATAACGAGCGCGACCCCAGAAGCTGGAAAATCTTTCATCTCCGTCAATCTGGCGATTGCCATAGCGATGGAGGGTAACCAAAGCGTGCTCATCGTTGATGCTGATCTCAGGCGCCCAAGTGTGGGCCAATACCTGGGTCTCCAGTGTGAGTTCGGGCTGGTCGATTGCCTGACGGGCGATGTTCCATTGGAGGATGTTTTAGTCAATCCCGGCATTGATCGCCTGGTTGTATTGCCCGGGAAAAATTCCGATAACAATTCTTCGGAATTGATTTCATCCCGAAAAATGATCAGCCTGATTCAAGAAATCAAATCGCGCTACGAATCCCGGATCATTATTTTAGATCTTCCGCCGCTGTTTGCAGCGGACGATGCGATGGTATTGATGCCCTATGCCGATGCCGCGCTGCTCGTTGTCGAGGATGGAAAGAATACGTCCGAAGAGCTTCAACATTCCATGTACATTCTGGAGCAGACCAACCTGCTTGGCCTGGTTCTGAACAAGTCAAGGCAGCCGCTGCCGATATACCAGTATGACTATCAATACACGCGGGATTAATGAGGATAAATGTCTGAAGAATTTAAAGCTCTAGGAGTTACTGGGCGAAGCCTATATGAAGCGGTTGCTTTCGCAGTCCTTTGTTTGTAGAGCTCACGGAACAACAAACTTGGGATTGTACCTAAGACACTATTTTTTAAAACAGCATGAGGAGTATCCATAATGAAGATTACAGTTGTTGGCGGTGGCCGGATGGGGCTTCCTCTTGCCTGCATGTTTGGCAAGCACGGAGCAAGCGTGACAGTAAGCGACATCAATCAGGATCTAGTGAACGCTATTCAAACAGGCAATTGTCCTTACGAAGAGCCGGGACTGCCCGAGCTCATGGCTGATTTGCATAAGACGGGCCGACTTTACGCCACCACTGACACAAAAAAGGCTGCGTCCGAGTCTGAGGTCATCGTAGTCATCGTGCCGGCCCACCTGACTTCCAACCGCGATATTAATTTCGGCACGCTCCAGATGGTTTCGGAAGAAATTGGCAAAGGACTTCAGCCGGGAACCCTTGTTGTGTACGAGACCACTGTGGCCGTGGGCGGAACCCGGCGTAGTTTAATTCCGTGCCTGGAACAACAGAGTGGCTTGAAATCGGGTGTAGACTTTTATGTGGCCTATAGTCCGGAACGCGTGAAAGCGAACCACGTATTGTCGAGGCTTGAGACGACCCCCAAGATTGTGGGGGGGTTAGACGCCGCTTCATGTGCAAAGGCAGTGGCATTTTATCGGCAGTACCTCGGTGCGCCAGTCGATGATGTCGGCACTATCGAGGCCGCAGAGATGTCTAAACTGTTAGGCATGCTGTACCGAGACGTGAACATTGCGTTGGCAAATGAATTTGCGGCCTTCTGCGAAGTGGCCGGTGTTGATTTCGAAAGGGTTCGTTTGGCTGCAAATACCGACGGCGAGGCAAATCTGCTTTTACCCGGCATAGGTGTCGGCGGTCATTGCGTACCTGTCTACCCGTATTTCCTGACACGGGAATCGCGTCGATTAGGTCTGCCTCAACGTATCTCAGAAGCCGCTCGCGAAATCAACGACCAACAGCCTGCCAGGCAATTGGAACGGGTTGAAGCAAGATGGCAGCGCTTGAAAGGCAAGAAAGTGCATATCTTGGGGCTGGGATTTAGGCCCGAGGTAAAGGTGGACATTTTCAGCCCAAGCTATGCATTGCGGGACGAACTCCAACGATTAGACGCCCAGGTTACGATCGAAGATCCCCATTACACCGACGAAGAGCTACGGGACGCAGGGTTCGTACCTGGCACGACAAAGGTTGCCAGCGTTGTTGTTCTCAGCACGGCCCACAAAGAATTTGCCGCTCCTGATTTCGTTGCGTGGCGAAAGGCCGGTGTGGAAGTCGTACTTGACGGCCGCAATTTCTGGAACCAGGATGAGGCCGAAGCGGCCGGACTGCTTTACTTCGGGATTGGGCGATCTTCCTGTGCAGAACGCACTCGCCACGGGACTGTCTTTATGGAGAATGGGCGGCTGGCAGAAGCTATTGCCCAATGAGGCGTTCCACAAGATTGGTATACACTTTCTTGTGCGCACTCCAGTTGTAAACATTTGCGAACCGTTCTGTCGCATTGTCTGACAGGGCGGTCCGTTTGCCGGGGTTTTGATAAAGCGTAATGATGGCTTCGGCGAGGGAACCGGCGTTTTCTGCATCGAAGAACTGTACCATTTGTTCATCAAAATACCGGCAAATCGTACCCGTTTTAGGTACGATGCAAGGAATCCCCATGGTCACGTATTCGAGCAACTTGGTGGGCAGCATGATGTCTGTGCCGCTGCTGATCCGTAATGGAATAAGGCCGACATCCGCATCATGGATCATCGCGGGAATATTCTCTACCGGAACGAAGCCTTCGCTGAACTTAACCAAATCCTGCAAATCAAGCTGGTCGCGTAATGCCATCAATCGGCCTCGTTCTTCACCGGCTCCGATAATGCGAAGCTCCAGGCGAGGCACCGTGCGTCTGGCTATGGATACGGCCTCTATTGCGACATCCAGTCCGAGCCGGCGTGCGAGAGTACCATGGTAAACCATCACAAACGGCGCATCTTGAGGCTTAGGGGGTAATAGGTCGCGTCTTGCAAAAATGTGGTCATCGGGTAGATTCATCAGGACGTGGATTTTTTCACGCGGAATACCTCGCTCCGACAGAATATCCTTCAAGCGATCCTCAACAGTCAGCACGGCTGAGGCGAATTTTCCGGCCCACCGTTCCTGCCTTTTGAGTGCTCTGACGACCCAGTGATTTTCTCCGGAAGAAAACTTCTCCCCATAGAGTTCAGGCATCAAATCGTGTACATCAAGAATTACCGGGACGCCTAGCAAACGCGGCAGCCAGGTTGCGAACACAAGAAAATCAGGCATATTGTTAATATGAATCGCCTGGTAACGCAACGGATGCAGCAATAAGTGCATGAAGATCATTAAAAAGAATATGACGTAGTCGATAATGTATTCGATAAAAGAAGTACACTTCTTCTTCAGACCCATGGTTTTGATGACATCCACGCCTGCGATCGTCTCGCGGTTCGGTTCACCGGGCTGGCGTCGCGCCAAAAACACGACACGGTGCCCGGACTCTACCAATGCCTCCGCTTCACGTTTTACTCTGGGATCTCGGCGGTAATTGGTATATGCCGCCATGAAAATAAGTGCCATAGGATATTCTCTCATTGATTAATATAGGTATCTTGCACAATTATTATTCATACCTCTGTGCGGATAATAACAGTCATTTTCGGGGACGCCTCCGAATGCTCTTGCGGCGATTAACCAAACCGCTCAGTTGAAGCTTGAATAGTTTTTCGTATGCTGCCGCCAGAAATCATTGATGGTTCTTCCATCCGTTGCGAGCCCCCCCGTCTCCCTTGTGTAATTGACCATTTCCCAGAACAGGCGTTCATAACCGGGGTCGCGCGCTCCTCCGAAAACGATGGGATGCCATACGGTGGAGGCGCATCCCCGTTTGCGGCGCAGGTCATCCAGAGCAGCCTTTATGACCTCCCAAGCGCTTAATCCCTTCAACCTCATGTAGCTTTGCAACGTGACGTCCATAAGAAACAAATTAAGCTGAAGCACTTTATAAGGACGGTTTTCTTTCAGGCAATAAGGAAAATAAGGATAAGAAAATCCGGCGCGGGGTCCGGGGCGATCGGGAAAACCCATGGACATGTCATACTGAATGCCTGCCTGTTCTTGGGCAGTGAACAAATTGTCATAATCGAATGAAAGAAAATGCTGGCGCGAGCCTAGTGGTCTGCCTAGGCGTTGCGCCAAAAGCGCCGCTTCTTCCACATACCAGTCGGTATTCTCAGTGGATCGGTAGCTGCCATGCAGACAAAGATCAAAACCTGCATCAAGAATAACGCGCAAATAGTCGCGGGTACGGTCGTCTTCGATTCGATAGTTGACGTCGTTGGGATGCCTATGACCGACGGCAACCTGGAACGATGCATGCACGCCCAGTTCTTTCTCACGCTCAATGATCTCGGGCACGCAACCATAGGGATCGCGTTTATGTATCAACGCGAGCGCCAGCCCAGTCGCCGCACACAAGGCGTCGGCAGGATCGCGTTGACGGATGAGATGGCGAAGTACGGTTTTTGCGCCCTGTTTGGTAATATCAATAATACCGGCCGGGATGAAATCAACGTCATGCGATAGTATGAGTGCATGGCTAGCGCCTTGCGGCCATTCGAGCGATTTCCATTTCTCTACCTCCAGCGGGTCGCAGAGAACGTAAAGCAGCCCCATAAGCCGATCGAGGTACTGATCGACGATGTCTTGCGGCACGTTCAAACGCGTAAAGATGCTGTTCGAGTACATGCTCCGCGTCTGTCCCTTGTTCGGTCCGAAGCGTTCGTACCAAGAGCACAAGAAGTAAAAGGCGTTTGCTGCGAGGTCAAAAGGGATGTCTGAACGTTGATCGAATCCGGCAGCCTTTTCCGGGAACACGATTGTTAAGCCTTCGACGTTTGCAGCGGTCTCGATTTCGGTAGGGTCGTCGAGGAATTGCCAAGACGCCGGGCAATGAGCGATGGCCAAACATCGGTCGAACGACCATGACGCCTCTTTGGAGGGACCATACAGGAGCCATGGACCGCTTGAGGGTGGTTGGGGAGAATAAACCACATGAACACCCCGAGCCATGAAGAGTGTGTCAAACACATAGCGGACTTTGGGCAGTAGCGCTTCAGTACAGCGCAAGACGATAGGAAGAGGCTTACTCATGTTAGGGTGTCTCCTGATGTGTCAACACTTTTTTGGATGCCAAGTTAAGCCGCTTTGTCCCGCAATTCGTAGTCTATGAAATGAACCATAAATGGCCATTGTTAGCATGAAGGCGATAGCCGTTGTAAAAGACTTCAATATACTCAACATCGCCTGCCTAACCTGAAAGGACTGTGGTGCATGAACTCGGTATTCAAGGTGGAAGAATCTTTCCAAAATGGCATTATAACCAAGGGGCAGATACTCCCGGCAGTTGCCTTTACGGCTCATGCTTTGTGGGATGCCGTGCTGATTTAACAGCGCTCGGCTTTCCGAAGCATGTTGGCTACCTTGACTCTATGGCCTATCGGCTGATCTGAATCTATCGCAAGCTTCATAAAAGGATTCCCTGAATTTCGCACAATATATCTTTGTTGTTTCTTGATTCATTTTGGACACAATTTCAGCGTTTTTAGATTATTTATTAAGTACCCAATTTAGTATAACCATATCACCGTAGATAGGTCATTAAGTAGTATTGCTTAGGTATTTGTACCAATTTTAATATTGAGCGGAAATAAGTAACAATAGCCCCTAAGTTAAGTACACAAAATAAATAGGACAACTTGGTTGAGCAACCCTGGTGTCAAGCGGTAAAGACGAGGCGCCGCACATTCTTATAACATTTTAAAGACTGTCACTCTAATCAACAGAAATTAAAGAACAAATACAAGCGATTATAGGCTGGCGTTGAAGCGTTAAAACGCCCTATAGCGTATTAACTATATTACGCGACTTTTTGGCTGCTCTCGTAAAACAGTTCAACGAGGAATAGAGCTGAGAACAAGGAGAAGATAGCCACAGAGTCAGGTGGCTAATCCAATAGGGTTAAAACAATTGATGAAAAAGTAAAGCCTTAAAGAAAAAACGGTAAGTAACAATAATAATGCTAAGTTTGAACGCATAACGGAATTAAGAACCTTAATTATAAAATGGAAGGTAATCCTGTGCTAAATATCAATACCAAGAATACATCTCTAAATGGAATCCTACTGAGTATAGAGTATTCCCTAACGTCGCTTGTGCAGCACAGGGCACGATCTTGACATCGTCCAATTTGCCAAGCAATTAATCGAAAAAGTAGCCACAAAAACAGGATTGAATGTGATTACAGCATACGTCTTGACTGAACAACCCGCTAAAGCTTGGTGGGTTCGTATAATGAACGACAGTCCGGATACGAGTCATACGGCCCGTTGATGTTTCTGTCCTAAAATTATCATTCCCTTTGGATTCAACATAAATGAAAAAGAAAAAAATCCTTTTGCTGGGCGCTACATTTAACACCGACAATATGGGGGTTGGGGCATTGGCGGACGGGGCGCTGACAATATTGACAAAAAAGTACGCTGACGCTGATATTTCCTTTTTAGATTATGGCAAAGAATCAATAGCAACCCAGATTGATGTTGCAGGCAAAAATCTCTCAGTCCCTTTAGTCAATCTCCGATTTTCATGGAAAATATTTCTCCCAAATAATGTCGCTTATTTATTTGTTCTGGCAATTCTTATCAAACTCGTTGGCCAGAACCTGGGTAAGACACTCATTGAAAAAAATCGCTGGCTGAAAGCTATCAATGAAGCTGATATGGCCGTCGCGGTGTCTGGCGGTGACAGTTTTAGCGATATTTATGGTTTAAGTCGTTTTTTTTACGTGGCCTTTCCTCCCCTCTTACTTACAGTCATGGGTAAAAAGCTGATTTTTTTGCCCCAGACCATAGGTCCGTTAAAAGGTCGACTATCAAGTGAGATAGCAAAATTTCTCATGCGCCGTGCAGACATCATCTACTCTCGAGATATTGAAGGTGTTCGTGAGACAAGGTTGCAACTCAATCTTGAAGATAATGACGCCAAAGTTCGTTTTTGTCATGACATGGGCTTTGTCGTTGAACCGCGCAGACCCAATCATATTGACTTAATGGGGATACAGGAGAGTAATCTCGCACTCACTACTCGACCATTAATTGGCTTAAATGTCAGTGGACTTCTACTTCTTGGCGGTTACAACAAGAAAAATATGTTTAATCTCAAGGTTGATTATCAAGAGCTGATTGATTGCATAATCAAAACTTTAATTGAGGTAAATCAAGCGAATATTCTTCTTGTTCCTCACGTTTTTGGCGACCAGGAAGAAAGCGATAGCTTTGCTGTTTTTGCGGTTTATGAACGATTAAAAGACCGATATCCTGATAGGCTTTTTTGCGTGCGCGGCTTGTATGATCAAAACGAAATCAAGTACATCATAGGCCGCTGTGATTTCTTTATTGGCTCCCGTATGCATGCTTGCATTGGCGCCCTTTCACAATCAATTCCTGCAATTGGAATTAGTTATAGTCAGAAATTTCTCGGTGTATTTGAAAGCATTGGCGTCGGAGATCTTATTGCCGACCCACGACAACTGACAATAGAAGAAACGTTAAGCATAATTGGTAAGGCCTTGACCGAACGAGGAGAAATCCAGAAACATCTCTTGGGAGCCATACCAGAAGCAAAAGAAAAAATACTGAACCTATTTAATGAAATCGAGTAATGGCAATGGCAGCGAAATTGGACAAGAGTAGATTTACAGACGTCTCGGATGTTGTAAAGTGGCGTCTTTGTCTTGGCTGCGGTGCTTGTGAATATGCATGTCCTGAAAAAAAAATAAAGCTCATCGATTTCATAGACCAAGGAATAAGACCGGTGGTACTTCCTACTGGAGATTGCAGCGGCTGTTCTGACTGTGTCACGGTTTGTCCTGGTGTTGGAGTGTCACATGATCCCATGATGAAGACAGCAGAAGGAGTCATTAACATGCTGACTGAGGGCTGGGGACCGGTATTGGAAATATGGGAAGGCCATGCTACTGATAAAGTCATACGTTTTGATGGTTCATCGGGAGGCTTGGCAAGTGCTTTAGCGCTCTATTGTGTTGAAAATGAAGGAATGCGGGGTGTTGTTCACGTTGGCAATGATAGTGAAGAGCAATACAAAAATAAAAGCACATTTAGTCGAACAAGGGACGACATACTCGCAACAACAGGTTCGCGCTATTCACCTGCTTCTCCCTGTGATCTGTTTCAAGCAATCGAAGATGCGGAAGGTGCTTGCGTATTTATTGGTAAACCCTGTGACTTAGAAGGTCTACGGAAAACCCAGTCTATTCGCCCTGGTTTAAGCAAAAATATGGGTGTTGCTATCGGAATTTTTTGTGCCGGTACGCCAAGTACGCAAGGAACCGTAGATTTGTTGGCGAAGTACGGAATCAGTCATGAAGACGTTGAGGAACTTAGATATCGAGGCAGAGGCTGGCCCGGCAGCTTTTCTGTACGTTTAAAAAGCGATTCAGAATGGCTAGAGCTTGCTACTTATGAAGAGGCTTGGGACTTCCTTCAAGCTTACCGTCCTTATCGGTGTCATGTTTGCCCGGACGGCACGAGCGAGTTTGCCGATATATCATGCGGCGACCCTTGGTATCGAAGTATCGATGCAGATGAGCCAGGTAAATCACTCGTGCTGGTTAGAAGCGAGAAAGGCCGTGAAATTGTAAAAGGCGCTATAAAAGCCGGTTATATTCAGCTTACGCCGGTTGAACCGGAAATACTTGAACGCTCCCAAAAAGAATTACTTCGCAAGCGGGGAGCCATATGGGGAAGAGTGACTACGATGAAAGCGCTAGGTATCCCGGCTCCGCACTTTCAGGGATTTTCTTTATTACAAAATTGGTTAAAACTTTCTGGTGGACAAAAAATACGTTCAATCTTGGGAACAGCGAAACGAATTATCACACGGAATTACTACAGGCCACTCTAAGGTTAATTATTAAATGCCATGAATTTACCGTTGCTGAAGTCCAACCCTGTCTGGCCAGCGTTTGATTATGAATGACGAATGTTGATGGTCGCTGTTGTGACCGCTTTATTTTCCAGCCAAATCCTGGCTGGCCTGTTGCTGACGGCATGTGGAATGTGCTGTATTTAAATGGCTTTTTAGCGAAGAAAACCGTGAGGACTTGCCCATCACACAGACCGTAGCATCCCAGTTATGCAAGCCATGAATCACGCGGAATGAAGATATACAAAAATATGCTCCCAAAAGGATGCTTTTCGGATAATGAGCTAACAAAGTGGTATTTAGAGCCTCAATTATGAACCGCTAAACTACCAATTTTAGACTTCCAATGTCTGCTGCAATTTGGGCGGGAAATTAATAATGAATATACGGATAATTTTAAAACTTTTTCCTATTATGGAGCAGTCATGACATCGGCGGATCTTTCTATAATTATTGTTAACTGGAATTCCATGGATTATCTCAGGAATTGTATTGCGTCCATTCTGGCAAATACCCATAACATCAAATACGAAATTATCGTAGTAGACTCTGCTTCTTACGATGGTTGTAGGGACATGCTGAAGAACTTATACCCGCAGGTTCATTTTATCCAAAGCGAGTACAACGTTGGATTTGCACGGGCAAATAATATCGGCGCAGGTTATGCCTGTGGTACTTCAGTGTTGCTTCTAAATCCAGATACAGAGGTGCGTAGTCATGCTATCGAACGACTATACTCGTGCCTTCAAACACTTCCGCACGCCGGTATTATTGGCTGTCGTCTGCTAAACAGCGATGGCTCGCTACAAACGAGCGGCGTACAGCCGTTGCCCACAATTGCTAATCAGATTCTCGATGCCGAGATACTGCAACGCTGGTTTCCAAAAAGCAGCTTGTTGATGTCGGCTAGGACGTTCGAAGGCGCAACTTCACCGGTACCCGTTGAGGCGATTTCAGGTGCCTGCATGATGATCCAGCGAGAAGTGTTCGATCAGGTACGAGGTTTTAGCACCGATTATTTCATGTACGCCGAGGACCTGGACCTCTGCTATAAAATTTGCCTGGCTGGGTACACTAATTACTATGTAGCTGATGCAGAAATTATGCATCATGGCGGTGGCAGCACCCAACACAGGCGCAGTCGTTTCTCCGAAGTCATGATACCTGAGTCAACGAGTCGACTATTGAGAAAAACCCATGGCAATTCTTACAGCGCAGGCTATCGAATAGCGCTGAGCGTTGCTGCTGTCTTTCGCTTGATATTGCTGTCGCTTTGCTTCCCTGCCACTTTGATCAAGCTTTTAGCATATGAATGGTGGAAAGGGGCTGTCGACAAGTGGTTCGTCATTCTTAGGTGGGGACTTGGCTTAGAAAAATGGGTTCATGAATATGACGCGGGTCTAAGCGGCGGCAAACTGAATGAATGTGAAAAATCCGAAAAGACTGATGAATAGTCTAAGAACTGTCTCGATAATTACTGCGTGTTAACTTGGTCTGACGGGTATGAATAGTCTTGCCTTAGTGCTTCTGTTGGTCGACGCGGCTACGCTGATATTTGTCAGTCGCCGTTGGGCACCGTTACCTCTTCTGGTAGGCGTCTGTTACTTCCCGACTTACTTGAATATTGAACTGGGACCACTTCATTTCACAGCTATCCGCGTGTTGATTGCGCTTGGCATAGTTCGAATGATGATAAAACAGGAATGGCCGCCAAACGGAATCAATGGCATAGACTGCACTATGATGACTTGGGTTATCTGGCTTTTAGCTAGCGGCTTTTTTCACAAGGACCCCGGGGCGACACTTATTTTTCGACTCGGCCTCGCTTTTGATGCTTGTGGAATCTATGTGCTTTTTCGAAGCTTTTGCAGAAGCCTTGAGGATATTTCTGGTGTGTACCAACTAACCGCGCTCCTTTTGGTGCCTCTGGCCATGGAAATGTTTATTGAGAAGCTAACCGTTCATAATCTATTTTCTATTCTAGGCGGACAGGAATCAGTGATGATCCGCTTAGGCAAAGTCAGGGCCAATGGTCCTTTCGCTCATCCCATACTCGCCGGCACAGCAGGAGCAATCAATTTGCCGATGATGATAGCGCTATGGCGCCCTCATCGGAGGTTAGCGGTAATTGGGATCATAGCCTGCTTTATAATCATTTACTCCAGCGCTTCCAGCGGGCCTATTTTGAGTGCAGTGGCGGGTATCTTTGCACTATTCATGTGGCGTTATCGTCAGTTTATACCGCTGTTACAGCGATGGGCCATCCCCGGGTATATTGCCTTGGATTTGTATATGAAAGATCCAGCCTATTTCATTATTGCCAGAATCGATTTAATGGGAGGAAGCACCAGTTGGTACCGAGCAAGGTTATTACAAGCTGCTTTAGAACATCTAGACGAGTGGTGGTTGATTGGAACAGATTATACTCGCCACTGGATGCAACAATTTGTGCCCTGGAGCCCGGATCACACCGATATTACGAGTCAATACGTTCAAATGGGCGTATTTGGTGGCCTACTATTATTGGCGCTATTCGTAGTTGTTCTGGTTAAGGGATTCTCCGGTGTCACTCAAGCGCTAAAACAAACGGCCGATTGTTCACCCGATTTACGATTTATGGTCTGGGCGCTCGGTTCCTCGCTTTTTGCTAATGTGGTAACATTTTTTTCAGTTTCATATTTTGACCAAACTGCTGTTTTCGTTTACTTCACTCTGGCTAATATTGGCTCAGCCGCAACTTTAGCCATCAAAGGTCAGAACACACAGTGGACACGTCTCCAATTTTCCGCTGCGACACCCACAGTGAGCACATCAAACAAAATTGGAAAACAATTATTAATGGATTCGGGCTCATCCAGAACCCAAAACAACTTGTTTAGTCGCCCAAAAATGCGTTGATTAAATTTTAATTTTTTGCTCCAAAACATACGTGTATTGACTTGGAAATCAGCCTGAATATTGATAGTCATCAAAAAGAAGGGATCGGGTTCTTGTTCCAGATTATTACTTTTTAACTTATTCACACATGGTATGAAACCGCAATGAAAAGAATCGGCATTTCAGCAGCTTTAATATCACAAGGTCATTGGAGAATGTTTGATGCCTTAGGAGAAATCTTCGGCATTCGATTTGAGGAGCCTAATGTTGCCAATGATGCCGGCATCGATGCATGGCTTTACCTTGAAATTAATCCTGACTCCATGCTACGTATTCAAAATAGCCCGTTACCAAGCTATGCCGTCATTTCTGAAAAACACCTTACCTCTTGCGGAGAATCTTCGACCATTAATTTCAATAAACACGCTCTAATTCCTGAAATACTCAGTAATCGTGACGTTCGGTCGGATGAAGTTATCAAGTTGAAAGGCCTTCCACACTGGTTACAAAATGCGACAACGCTTGCGTGTAAAACAGAGTCTCCAATATGGGCAGTTCAGGAACATCGAGACTGCCAACATCATTATGTCGCATTAACAATACCGGAGTTGAATAGCGATGAACCCATCTTCCATCATTTCCACGATCATCAATTTTTGGCTTTACTTCCACTGCTGACATTTTTACGCCGACTAACCGATGAAAACCGGTGGGATCCCCCGCCTTTACAGGCATGCTTCATGTTCGATGATCCCAATCTGCATTGGCCAACGTATGGGTTCATAAATTTTCTTGAAATGGCAAGACACGCCGACTTACATAATTATCATGCGTCTTTTGCTACCATCCCATTGGACGCCTGGTTTGTTCACCAGCAAACAGCTGATCTATTTCAGAAGCATCATCATAGAATTTCACTGCTTATACACGGGAACGACCACATAGCCGAAGAACTCGCAAGAAAAATACCGAATGAAGAACGCACTAGAATGTTAAAACAGGCGCTCTTTAGGATAGAAAAACTGGAAAAGCGTGCAAATGTATCCGTTGCTCGCGTAATGGCGCCGCCACACGGCGCATGCTCTGAGGAAACTCTTAAGAAAATGGCCTTAATGGGATATGAAGCTGCATGCATATCCAGAGGATCTCTAGCTCACTATAACAAACATGCTAATTGGGTCCGTACTATTGGCATGCGTCCGGCTGAAAATATTCACGGTCTTCCGGTTTTGCCCCGATTTCGGATTTCAATGGATTGTCAAAACGCAATTTTGGTTGCCGCTCTTCTTCATCAACCGATAATACCCGTCGGGCATCATCAGGATGTGGCTGAAAATTTAAATATGCTAGCGCATTTATCGCACTTTATTAATTCCCTCGGCGAGGTGCGATGGACGAATATGACCAGCATTTCCAGAAGCCATTATTCAAAAATGATTGATGGGGATATTCTTCACTTGAAAATGTACTCGAATATAGCCGATCTTTTAATTCCAGAAGGCATTAATTATATTTTAGTAGAGCGACCTTGGTGGCAAGAAGGAGCAATGGAACCTTTGCTGATCAAAACCACGGGAGGCATCAAGGACTTAGTTCCCATTGAATTCAATGAATTAATCGCCGTTCACCCAGGCCAACACATTCAGATTATTTCCTCGCAGATATCGCAAGCCCAAGGCAACTATGATTCACTGTATAAATTTGAGCCTTGGTCAGGAATTCGAAGGCTAATGACGGAAGCTCGAGACAGGTTGGTACCAGAATTACGGCGCTTATCGATGTGATCAACTCCACGTTAATAGCGGCTATATTTTGCCTATGAACTTTTGCTCATTTTTCATGAGGCTACTGCTAAGAAGCCCGTTTTTTCGCAGCAATCATAAACTCGGACGCCCAAAGACCTTTTGTCAGTCCGAGCGTGTACTTGTTATATGTTTTCCATCTCCCTTCTATCACCTGTTCAACCTGTTCCACGACAAAGCCCGCCGAGCGGAGCCAACTGCATAGCACTCTATGCGAAGTTTGATGAACACCAGACTTTTGATAATCTTCAAGACCTTGAAGATCCGGCTGCCCCATATATCGTCGAACCAGAATCGCCAAGTGCGTTAAGTTCGGACAACTCAGGATAATTACCCCGTCATCTATCAATAATTCTCGATAATTACGGAGGAAAGCGACGGGGTCATCTATCAAGTGAAGTAACCCTGAAATCAACAAGACATCGAATTTCTCACCAGCAAGAATTTCTGGTGCTGCGTCCATGGTTTCAGGAATGACACGAATGCCCTTGGTTTCGGCAAGCTTGCCGATGACTATATCCAAAGGTATTGCGGTAACTTGGATATTTTTCTTCAAAAGCGCTTCTTCTGTCTTACCCCACCCACACCCCATAGAAAGAACGCTTTTTGTACCTTCAGGCACCATTGATAGAAGATCATTACGGCAAGGTTCATAATAAGATTTGGTCCAGCGAGTTCCAAGCAGCTTGCTTTCCACACTCATTGGGGCAGGAACCGGCCCACCATTCTTGGCAATATCGAGCATGGCGCGCACCTGTATCTCTACTTGCGATTTTTCAAGCCCCGTTCGGCCGATATACTTGTTGGTCAGATGTTTACACGTAAAATCTTCCAAACGGGTAATGCAAATTAATTTTCGATAGCCGCATTGGGTGTAAGGATCTGTTGCAGCACTAACCAGCATGTCGTATTTACCTTCGTGAGGCTTGACATCAAACCCGCCCGAAGCGATCGATTGGCGCAGCTGGTCTTGTGTCAATATATAACAAGCACCGTGCTCATTGGTGAAAAAAGCAAATATGTCATTACCACGTCGGCAAACGGAACTAGCATCCCAGTGATAATGGCTATGAATTGTCGAATAATAAATTGTGCCGTCCGGCCCTTGCTCCGACCGCAGAAACCCCGGGATTTCATTGGAATTAAGCACTGCCGATGCTTGTAAATAAGCTTCGATATTGTGTTGTGTAATGAGAGTATCGTCTTCGGAATAAATAAAGAGATCGTAATGATCTTGCCGTTCAATAAAAATTCTTTTATGAGCGAACGGTAATGACCATGGGTTTTTCGAGGGAAGACCAACAACCACTTCAACTTCTGTACCCAGTGCTTTTGGAATATTTGAAACAACGACAATATCCACCAGATAGGGCATGCTGGAATATTCGTCAATTAGCTGGTGTAAGTACTGATCGTTGTTGACGCCGTAGCTGGCTATAACAACCAAAATTTTAATATTATTCTTAGATAGAGTCATAATTTAGATAAAATTATAGTAATGATATTTGCATTTCGAATTTGATTCGGCCAATACACTTGGTATACGGTAGCTGAGTTATGTCCATGAGAGCTTCGTGACTATCAATCAAAGAATTCGCACTAGGAAAAAACATGTCGTAAAGTGTTCTTGACACGACGCCCAGCAAATCGAATTAGCCTATCCACTGCCGGTGGTAAAAGGTTTAAATAGCAAAGGTCGAAGCCTATAAGATAGAGTTGCCATGTCAATGTTAATCTCGAACGGTAAGGTAATGTCCCAATATAATCACCTATAAGCTGACGAATATGCTGTCGCCCTTGTACTTGGTCATAAAGCTGAACCAACGCACTATCCAACTCCCCCGGGTTAAAAGTATCAATGTTGTCCAAAATACATCCCCGGTCATCGATCTTCTCTAGCTTTTGATATAAATCGTTAACGATTCTGCTCCAATTTATACCGGTGTGCAATGAGAGGATTTCTTTTTTGGCACTCCGGCCTTGTTGGCAACGAAAGGCCTCATCGCTAATTAATTTGACCAGCATACTTTTATAAGACTCTGCGTCATCTGCCATGAGCATTGTGTTCTCAAGGCCCGGAGCGCCAGGACCGAGAAGCTTCAGATCAAGGTTAGCCGGACTATATCCCAATAGTGGAATTTCATGACTCCCAGCCTCCAATAAAGATGTAATTGATGAAAAAGGAACAGAATCAAGGTATATATCGGCAGCAGCGTAAAGAATTTCGTTATCCCATCTACGACCTAACGGAACGACTCTACCATTTGTTTGACTACTCGCCGACAACCAGGCGCCTTTGGCTTCCGGACCCACCGCTATTAATACCGTCTGCGGAAAATCTATAAGAATAGGAACAACTAAATCCAGGAAGGCAATGTGGTTAGTTGCAAAATACTTGAACGGCGAGGCTATGGTCAATAACAGGACAACATCTGAATCATAGCCCAATAAACGTTTAGCCTCCACGCGTGGCATTGATGTATGCATCGGGACAATAGGAATAGGAAGAATCGGATTATATTCAAGACGCAATCCACGGCGCTTTCTTAGGAAATCCGACCATTGTTGTCGTAGATGCACGACGCAATGGGCAACACTTGCTCCAACCCAGAACGTATGATCCGAATGATTAATAAAAAGAACTCTAACAGAATGACAACCCGCGCCTAGTGCAAGCACCGGAATGATATCGTATGGATATAAGTGTAAAACGACAACATCGACATTTTGGCACAACATTCTAAGCTCAAGAGCCTGATCTATAGGATTTGACGTGGGTGAACTAAGCACTTTAACAAACCCACCGGACTGTTTAGCTGATTTAACAAAAATCTCCGGGACATCATAAGTATCCTTAATATCAGACTGTAGCGTAATTGCCAGTGAGTGCTGACTATTAATATCCTCTTGCATCCAGCGCCAGACAAACCGACTATCGCCCCCAATTGGTTTGGCATAGCTCAAAACATGCAAAACATGTCTGGATTTTTCAACAGCTGCTGGTTTAGGGTCTGCTGAAGCATTGGGGATTCGCTTAGCAATATCAAGAAGAAGCTGCTCAAGTCGAGGCGATCCAAAAAGGCCGACATTCGCAGGAAATGCGTGAAATGCCGCAAACTGAACAAGCCGTGCGGCAGCTAAAAAATCCCCTCCCTGGTAACAATCTTCTGCAAGTGTTAACAAATCACAAAAACGGGTGTTAGCTGCGTTGAAGTTCGTCATCTTTTAGGTAGCTCTGCCAATGTAATTTTACGTAGTTAAAAAATTCTTAAGTTCGAATTTAAGTCTCCCCACCACCTCAAAATCTTGGCCAGCTGTTCATTTCTCAAGTAGACAATTTTCTCAGCCTGTAGCAAGGGTTCTCGCCCTGAAATCATCCACCAGACATACCCGCAAAAGCTGATGATACTACCAATCAATACGGGACTTTCCGCAATACGTCGTGCGCACTTCATCAATTCAAAAACCGGATGAGAGCCAAAGGAAGCGTCCATCATTCCTTGCCGAAATAGCCCCCGCCATCGCCCATCAGAGCTGGATGTTGGCCGGTAGTGATAAACAGGTAATTCCGGTAATGCCATCACCTCCCACCCCGCTATTTTTGCGTCCAGTTGAGCTAGCCAATCCTCGCCTCCGTAATGAAGCGGGGTATATCCCCCGATCCCTTCATAGCATCTGCGACGAAATAGCTGTATACCACCTGCCACAGAGTCAGGGGAATTGCTTATTCGGCAAGCCCAAGCACCTTTGTAACGTTCATATATGTAACCGCCGGCAATTCCAAGCCTCTCATTGGCCTCGAACTTGCTTAAAACTTTTTCGTAGTAATTATTTTCCTTTGGTGCGATGTCCGCATCCTGAATGCCGACGAAATCAAACTCAAGTTGCCTCGCCAGTTGGTAGGCTGCGTTTATGGCTTTGTCTTTAGAGCCGAAGCTGCGATTGCCATGATTTTTTGTCGAATAAAGCCGGATGAACGAATGCTTGGACATATAACGTTGGACAATCTGCGCAGTTTGGTCTGTAGAGCCATCATCCATAATAAACCACACTACAGGCCTAATATTTTGGTGCAGCACCGATTCAATCGCTATACCAATATACTTTTCTTCATTTTTCGCGGCTGTCAATAGAATAAAATTACTATGCATTTCTCTATCCATAAAAGATGTTGGTGATTGCTCTTACCGAGATTTTAAAGCCGAAAAATAGAAAAGTATTTCCGGTGTAGCCACGTAATTAGCAAGTAGTTTTTCGTATCTCATCCTAGGGATGGCGCTCATTAAATCTCCCAGTAAGTTATTCGCAACAAATCGGCATACATCATGAACAGGCTTAATGTGAAGATTTGAAATATTCGACATTATTTGACTAACAATTACTAATATATTTCTATTTCCCGTTGCGATTTAAAATACAATATTTCGACCTTAAAATGCTATACGCATGAGTACCTAAGGCAGTGCTGATTAAATCCCCCATTATGGGATAAACAAGCCTAATGCCTGCATGTCATATCAAACCAATTTTGCTGACCTCGAATATAACCGCAAAAAACGCCTGACAAGAAGTGAAGTACGCGATGATTACAATCAATGAAGGCACTTTTTCAGTGACCCTGATGTCCCGTATCCTCAAGGTGTCACGCAGTGGTTACTTACGATTGGAAACGGCATTCCCTTTCCAAACGAAACCAATAAAGCCCTACCGGAAAATATAAAGCGCATTTTTGATGATGGGAAAGCACGCATCGGTTCACCCAGAATTACTCGGCGACTTCAAGATGAAGGTGTGTCAGCAGGCCACGACTGAGTAGCAAAGATTATGTGAGACAACGGCTGGCGAGCAAAAGCGGCCAAGAAATACAAGGCTACGACAAACAGTAATCACTCATTGCCCATTGCGCCGAATCTGTTAGGACGAAATTTTGAAGCGGATGTTTTTGACCCAAAGTGGGTATCAAATATTACCACTATTTGGACGGAAGAAGGCTGGCTGTATTTGGCCGTCGTACTTGAACTATTTTCGCGTCGAGTGATGGGCTGGGTAATGGCTGAGCGTATGACAGTGATACGGGTATGCGATGCACTTAACATGGCTTTATGGTGGCCAATATTACTCGGCAGCCTATCAAAAGCTCTTTGATGAACATCAGCGGATCTGCAGCATGAGCAAAAAAGGCGATTGCTACGACAATGCCGCAATGGAAAGCTGGAATCACAGCCATAAAGTTGAAGCCATACATGGCGAGAAATGCCTAACCCCCGCAGAGGCAAAACAGCATGTATTCGGATATATTGAAGTGTATTACAACCGCAAAAGACTTTGCTCAAAATTAAGCTATCTTAGTCCTGAAGCTTTTGAAATCAAAAGGGTCTCTTAGCGAGATGTCCGTGAAATGAGGGAAAGACCAGTTATTTATTTCGCATCATCGAAATAATTTAAGCGTGATTGCCCTGGGTGATATACCGTTTGATATTGAAGCGAAGTATGCGACAAGGTGGATTCAGGAAGAACGCGGACCACCGAAGGCAATATGCGCCAGTTCTTTTCACTGCTAAAATTGGATGAATCTCATTTTAGTTTTCGCGAAAAAAACTGGCGCTTGTCTGATTCTTTCTTTCACCGCCCAACCAGATCTATTGACAAAGTATTAACTCGTCGTAGATATCTTGGTTTATTGTTTATCAATTGCGTCGATTGTTACTCGTATTATTTACGGAGTAGCTATAAGGTTTTGAGGCGCTTGCAACGTTAGAATGGTTCCTGAAGATCCCGAATTATATTCATAAGCCCCAATATCCCATGCACCGTCACTTCCTCTAGAAGTTCCATTCATATCTCCATTATATGTAGAACCTAGATTAACCCCTTTGTCTTTAGGATATTTTGCTCCTATAGTAGAGATTAAATTATAATTAGCTCCAGCATAATTAGTGAATGGATTACTTCCTGAGGAAATAGAGCCTGTCCCAGAACATGAACTATTACTATAATTATTTGATCGAGTGCCTATTGTAGGGCTAGAACCATCACAGGCAGCATTCCAAAAAATATTATTCGAGCTAGATGAACCAGAAGCGTAGGATGAACCGGTATCTCCCATGATAGTACCCCATAGGTTTACTACAGTATTATTGTAGAAATAAGTAGGGCCATTAGCACCACCGCCTTCAGATGATACTACTCTATTATATGGACCACCATTACCGCCATCGAATACATTACCATAAATATCCCATCTACCAGCCGAAGCATATAGAAACATGATTCCTTCAGCATCATAATTATAAAACTTATTATTTCTAATAGTTACATTAGATGAACTAGCAGTGGCTATTAAATTAGGGTGACATACTGAACCACTATCATCATGACTATCGTAAATAGAACTATCCTCAAGAGTCATATTATTAGTGGCCATGAACCATAGAAGGGTACATGCCCCATGCACATTTACATGCTGCAGCTTCATAAAAGCACTAGAGCCACTAGAAGGTGTAATATCTATACCTCTATCATCAGTGGTGTGATGATAATTAGTAGCTGTTCCAGGTCCGGCAGTTTCTATATACCTAAGAGTTACATAAGTAGAGGGTACATTAAAACTAATTGCATTACCCGTTGTATGGGCTATATAAATACCGTTATTTACCTGCCCATCGACTGAAAAATAGTTTGCAGTATTATCCCAACTAATACTTGCCAACTTTACTTGTGCGTCATAAGCACTGCTCCATCCTGTAGCCGAACCATGCGCCGCAGCAGTAGCCCTTTTAATAGAGATTCTTCCGGCTGCTGTGTCAGCATTTCCGCTCTTACCTGGAACAAGGTTTCCATAAGTCCCGCCAGCGACCCAGATAGTGTCACCAGGATTAATTGATGACCAGGTGATATTAGTTACATTACTCCATGCGCTTGTCCAGCTTGTGCCATTACCTCCAGCACCAGCGCGTACATACCAGTCTGCAGCTTCTACGCCATAGCTTAATATGCTTAGAAACAACAATGCTGATAGCTGCTTCAATGGAAATACCGTTTTTTGCCTTTTTTTGTAACTATGTGTTGTATCAAAAAAGGATGTTCTCGCAAGACGCTTTACACAAATATCCATTAATGTAATCTCCTTTGTGGAAGCGTGAGCCTTTATTTTAGGTTGTTCGTAATATAGTGTCATAGGTTATGCCATTTCGCAGATATTATTTGTAATATAACAATTAGTTAGTAATTCGCATGAAGTTTGTTGGTTATCGATACTCGACAGATCAACAAGCTTCACTTACCAATCTGAAGTAGTCGACGGAGACTGGCCTCGCCCAATGCGATGCCAGTCCCATCGGTATGCCGTTTAAACGGTCATTGATCCGTTATTAATAGCCATTCCCAAAGGCTGACATATTCGAACTGGCTTTATATGCCGAGCCAGTCCAGGTAGCGGGTAAGCTCGTCAGGGTGGTGGAAGCACTCGATTCCAGCGCACCCGTTCCCGATCCCAATAGGTCAAGGAATCTGATTTGCCCTTTCGATCCCAGTATCGCAATCCAATAAGGCTGGGCTGCAGTAACAGAGGCTACGGGAACCGGTACCGAGTTCCACGCTCCAGACTTAAGCGTACTCAATTTACCTTGAGCGACAAGAGCCCCAGGATGACCGCTATTGTCCTTATAAACACCGGCAACCAGTTCCGTTGCGGTTGAGCTTGCATCCAGATAAACCTGCACAGTGGTTACTACGCCGGTCTTCTGAGGTGTCGTCCGGTATGCTTGCGCTGTACCCTGCGGTTTATAATCGACCCAAGGCTCTTTGGTTTTGTCGCCCATAACAAACTGCTGCGGATTTGAAACACTGACTGCAGTCTTTAAGTTGTAAGTGACTTCTGTTGCGGTCAAAGCTCGATTATAAATGCGTACCTCATCGATATAACCCTTGAAATACTCGCCCCAAACACTGTTTCCACCGATGCGCAACGCGCCTGTGGATTGCTGAATCAGACCAGTCTGTGCTTGCTTGGCAACCTCTACGCCGTTCACATAAATCCGCTGATATTGCCCATCATAGGTTGACACAAGATGTGCCCACTGATTTGCCGGCAACTGGCTGGGACCTGATATGACGCGATAACTTCCATCATTGAAAGAAGAAAGAGGTACATTGGCATCCTCATTGGCATAGAGGTTATAGACCGCCCCTCCGGACTTTTCCTTCGAGAATACAGTTTTTCCGCCGGTAGTCAGGGATGTTGGATATACCCATGCCTCAAGGGTCATACTGGTTGAAAGATCCAGTGCTGCGCTGTCATTGACTGAGACCCAGGCATTCGTACCATTAAAACTCAGTGCATTTCCACTATGACCGTTGGTTATCCTGGTTGCATTGCTAATAGTACCGAGGTTACCTTTACCCGATGCATCGGCAACAGTCGCGCCGCTGACTTCATCAAAGCCATAAGCTGCCACCAAGCCGGTATTACTGGTGCCCGTAGTCGTAGTTGTTCCCGTAGTTGTTCCCGTAGTTGTTCCTGTCGTTGTAGTCGTTGGAGCTGTTACGGTAATCAGGTTCGGATAGGTCTTGGTGATGCTTCCGCTGGATCCGGTTACCGTCAGGCTTACACTATACGTCCCTGGGGTCGCATAGGTCGCTGTGGTAACTTTAGCTGTTGTGTTCGTGACGGTAGGCGTGTATGAGCCGGGAAAAGACCATGCCCAACTGGTAATGGTCCCCGTTGTGACAGGCGTAAAATCCACTGCCAAAGTCGCGACACCACTGGTTTTACTTGCTGTGAAATCCGCCGTTACTGCCGTCGTCGCGACCGGCACTGTCATGCTGGACTCATTGGAATAAGCGCTCTCAACGGTCTTGGTCGAATCATAGGCCTTCACAGCGAAATAGTATTTGGTACCCGCTTGTAGACCCGATACCGCGGAAGTAGTTGTGTTGCCTACATCAATGGTTGAGGTGTAATTGCCGCTGGTTTGACCGTAAGCTACTTTATATCCCCCCACGCTCGATGACGCACTGGCATCCCAGGCGAGGTTTGCGCTTCCAGCGAATAAATTGCCACTGAATAAAAACAGGGCGAGTCCGACCAACAGAAAATGAGGGAACAACTCGCGCAAGGAGGTGTTCGTAAGATAATTTTTCATAATAGATTCCATAGTCCTCTTAATTGGATTTAAAGACGTAGGGGGTAATTCTAGGGGGCTGAGACAAGCTAAAGACCGCTTCTGAAAAGCGGATTAGGGGCGAAAGCAAAAATACCAATTTAGTCGATTTATTCATAATGTTACCTCTAATACATAAGACCATTAATTTACGAGACATTCGATGTCTATTTTTTATATCATATTGAATTATATTGAAAATTTATAAGAATCATATGATCCATTTCATCCATGCAAAAGGATTTCTATAAGACCCGCCTAAAGTGTAACGTAGAAAAATCACAAAAATCGTGAAGTCTCTTCCATTTTATCCATGCGACATTATTTCTATATAATTCAACTAGAGTGTATTGCTGGAATATTAACGTTTTCTTAAGTATACGTACTATTACTTACATATTTTTACGTAGATAATAGCGCGTAACTATTGACACTTGCTGGACCGCCCCTATGTCGTTAGCCGCTTCACTGAAATTAATTTACTCACCAGGCGGCTCAAATCAGGACGTCCCATTTGAGCAATATTTGGCTATATATTTCTATATACCCCGCTTAAAGTGTATTGATCAGACATTAACGCTTGCTTAAATTACGTACTATTAGTTAGATGTTTTTACGTAGGCAAAAGTACATAGGTATTAGTGCTATTTGACAGTCAATATGTCGTTAGGTAGCCTATTGAAATGACTTTACTCATCAGGCGGACCAAGCCAGGACGTCCCATTTGAGCGCAATTGGGTTACGTTCCAGTGTGACCTCGAGCCAACACCGCTTTCTTAGGGGGTTAGTGGCGACGAAGAAGCGAAAAATGGCGCTAATAGATCTCGGAAAAGATCGTTTGTTGTGGCAATTCAGCATGTTCGGCTTTAGCATCTTACTAATATGGAAATTCCATGACTAAAAAACATACCTACGGACAGATTTTAAAGTCTTCGGCGTTGATCGGCGGTTCGTCGATGCTGAACATCATCATTGGGATCATTCGCACCAAGGCTATGGCGATGTTGCTGGGTCCGTCCGGGGTCGGCTTGATGGGCCTGTACGGATCGATTACCGACCTTACGATTAGCGTTGCCGGCATGGGCATTAATAGTAGCGGTGTGCGGCAGATTGCCGAGGCCGTCGGTTCGGACGACACGGAGCGGATCGCGCGAACTGCCGCAGTGCTGCGACGAATATCGATCTTGCTCGGAGTGCTTGGCGCAGTTTTTCTTATAGGATTTTCCGGGCCGCTGTCGAAGCTGACTTTTGGCAACGACCAACATGCTACCGCTGTAGCGCTACTGTCAATTGCTGTATTTTTCAATCTAGTCTCCGCAGGTCAGGGCGCATTGATACAAGGCATGCGCAGAATCTCCGACCTCGCCAAGATGAGTGTATTGGGGGCGCTTTTCGGGACGCTCATCAGCATCCCCACGGTATATTTTCTCCGCGAAGAGGGGGTAGTCATATCGCTCGTACTTGTCGCCGCGATGACGCTCCTCACGTCATGGTGGTACAGCCGAAAAATACAGACGCAAATGCATACAATATCGGCTTCTCAAGTGGGACAGGAAGCAGCGGCCCTGTTGAAGCTCGGTTTCGCATTCATGGTCAGCGGCTTGTTGATGACTGGCGCCGCCTATGCGGTGCGCCTCATAGTCGTTCGCAAAGTCGGCTTCGACGCAGCAGGATTGTACCAATCGGCTTGGGCGCTGGGTGGGCTCTATATCGGATTCATTTTGCAGGCGATGGGAGCGGACTTCTATCCTCGCTTAGCCGCTATCGCCAAGGACAATCCCGAATGCAACCGCGTGGTGAATGAACAAGCCCATGTCAGCATGTTGTTAGCAGGACCGGGCATTATAGCAACCCTGACCTTTGCACCACTGGTCATCGCGCTCTTCTACACCCCTAAATTCGAAGGCGCGGTAGAAATCTTGCGCTGGCTATGTCTGGGCATGATCCTTCGCGTGATTTCCTGGCCGATGGGCTTCATTATCGTCGTAAAAAACGTGCAAAATCTCCTGATATTTTCAGAGCTGGCCTGGACTGTCGTCTACCTTGGTCTCGCCTGGGTCTGTGTGAGCTCTTTCGGTTTGAAGGGTGCCGGTATCGCGTTCTTTGGATCCTATGTTTTTCATGCGTTTATGATCTACGCAATCGTTCGGCGGCTCAGCGGTTTTCGCTGCTCCACCGCGAACTTGCAAACAAGTTTTCTGTTTCTTGGCTTGATCGCAGTCGTTTTCTGCGGCTTCTATGCATTGCCATTTTTGTTGGCGATGGGGGTCGGTACACTGGCTGTTTTACTAAGCGGTGTCTACTCGATTCAAGTTTTCCTCAACCTCATTTCACTGGATAGAATTCCGCGTCCGGTACTAAAGTCACTGCAATGGCTCCGTCTTGCGCCCTCTGGTTATAGCGGACTCAATGACTTGGAACCTATTTCCAAAACCGCGATAAGCGACTCAGTTGTGAAAAACAAGCTATTTGTAGACATAAAATGGTCAATATTGGCATTCATGGTTTGCGCTTTATTTTCCATGTGGATTTATGGGTATGACCGGGGCGCTGACTGGTCGGCCGGATTGGATTCTATTGAGTCGAAGCTTGAGATGTTACTGTCAATTTTCCATATTACGGTAAACAACGGAATTTGATCGTCGATCAATATCTAGCCGTTTTAATTTTTTTGTCGCAAACACTGATCTTAAGCTGCCGTTATTACGATCATGGACGTTGCAATCTCGATCGTACCCTGCTCGCCTGACTTTATGCACAAGGCGTATCACCCGCAGGTGATTTGAGCCGGACGCCGCATCAACGAGGGTATGGGCAAGCTTATCGCCGAACAAGCTGTCAAGAACATGATTGCTTCGGGCAGTTACATCAACAGCGCACGAGTGAATGTAATGTGCTCGGCCTTACTTTCAAGTGAAACCGTGCCTCCCCAAGGTGACGGACGTAATCGACGCGCCCAAGAGCAATGGTCTCCCACGAGCAGCTGACATCGATCGGCAGATGATTCCCAGAAAAAACGGATCAAGGGCGGTTGCTTTATCGATGTCAAAGCGCGTTTTGATCGGGCCAGTCTGGAGCAGGCCGGCATTCGGGTTTGGCGCCTTTGATTTTGGTCGCTGCCGGGGCTGGTAATATCGGCTCTCATAATGAAGATAGGCATCCTTTCAGGAATCTATCCGAGAATGGCGTTATAGATTTCTTGCATACAGCATGTAGCTTACAGACCGGGCATGCCGCGCTATATCTTATTTTTAATGTTCTATTCTCGAACAGTCCCCTAAGTATTCCCACTAATTGTGCCGGTGATTTTTTTCTTCTACTATGATCTTGCTTCCGCCATTCCAACGATTTTATTTAGGTTTATGGATTAGGACTCAGTATGCGTCACTCTCTGCTTTAAATCTTGAGCTTGACTGAGGCGCATTGGCGAAATTAAAACCAATCCTGTTGAAAAGTTGTAACAGAAGGCCAGGGGCTCTAAATCCAAAAAAAGCTAACTACCCAAGCAACATTATTAATGTTACATACAGCAGTTCGGCTTTTCTTTTTCTCACCAAACAAAATAGAAAGCTGAGGTAATTTATATGAAAATTCAACAAATATTATTAGCGGGCGCAACGACGATTATGTTACTAACAACGGGTCCTGTTTGGGCTGAACGTGGAGGAGAAAACAGGCCGCATATAGAGGCGCATGAACATAGGCATGGAGATAGGCATGGACACGGACATGGACATGGACATTGGCGTGGGCATGTAAAGGCCCCTGAAATTGATGCTGCATCCGGAACCAGTGCGATCGCCCTGTTGGCGGGCGCTTTATTGCTAGCGGGTGAAAGGTCTCGGTCTCGACGCTCTTAACATTACTTGATGTTGAGCATTAAAACCGGATCAGAACATTGAAAGAATACAAAAAGGCAGCATTAGCAGAACACCGCGTAGCTGCATGGCGTATTTTGACGAAGTTGAAACGCTAGTGAAAGTGCAGTCAAAATACAAGGCCGTCCGACACGGAGTCAAGACATTGCATTCACCTTGTCGCGTGCAAACGAAACAAAGTATGCGACAGGGTGGATGCGAGCCGCCGAAGGACGATAACCGCTAGGTCATTTTTCACTGCTAAAATCGAATAGTTACTCTTATTAGTAAAAAAACGTCTAGCTTCTGAAAAATCGACAAGCCCTTATTATTCAAAAAATTAACTAGGTTGAACGCATCCTGATTTGAACTTTTTTTGCGCAAGATGAGAATAGTGAATGATTTCTGAATATGTCATGCCAGTAAACATGCTCGTAACCTCGAAACGATTGGCTATTCGCTGGATGGCGCTTCTAGCGATCATGACATTCGAACTGATAGTGATAACCGCTCGATATGAAGTGCCCCTCCTACCGGTCAATAATGCCGATTGGTCAGCGTGGCTGTTCCATTTTTCGAAAGAGATATGGTCGTTAAGTCTCTGGATTTTTTGCGCTTGCTTCCTTATCGTCAGTCCACGACTTAAGGTCATTCTCGACAATTTACAGGAGCAGTCGAGCGATTATCGCTGGTTGGTTTGGCTGGCATTCCATATCCTCGCTTTCATTGCGTTCGCGATTATCACCGCACTTATATTTGAAACACCCACCAATCCCGCTCGTCTGTCGGCCCCCTGGTTTACAGGTTGGTTTGCGTTGGCAAGCGCAACACTGCTGCTATGGCTGCTCGCCTTGGCTCCAGGCCATTTTTGGTTGCGGCTGATTCGCCAAGAGCAGATGTCATTGCTCTTTGGATGCCTGCTGGGACTCTGCGCCTGGATGCTCATAGGAATGCTCGTTCGGCAAGAAGCTCCCCTCGGTCAAAAAGAATTTTGGAACTCTCTGGCCGTACCTACCTTGCAACTCGTCCATTCACTGCTCGGCTGGGTTTATTCCGACCTCGTCTATCAGCCGGAGAGATTCTTATTAGGCACCGCCGATTTCCAGGTTGAAATCAGTTACGCCTGTTCGGGTATCGAAGGTATTTCCCTCATCACGGTATTTCTTGCAATCTATCTTTGGCTATTCCGCAAGGAACTGCGCTTTCCGCAAGCTTTCTGGCTTTTTCCTCTCGGGATAATCACTATCTGGTTAGCCAACGCCCTACGCATCGCCATACTGGTGGTGATCGGAGCATCTTTTTCCTCTGAGATAGCGGCATGGGGTTTTCATAGGCAAGCCGGCTGGATAGCGTTTACCCTAATTGCACTCGGTGCAATTGCTCTGTCGAACCGATTACAGTTCTTTGCCGCTACCCAACCGGACGTTCCAGTTAGAACCGCTAAACCTCTTGCCGCCGCCCTGCTCGCTCCCTTTCTGATTCTGATGGCGGTTTCAATGGTGTCATCGGCTTTCTCCAGCGGCTTTGACACGCTATATCCGCTACGCGTTGTAGCTATCGTCATAGCGCTTTACTATTTTCGCAAGGCCTATGCCGGCCTCGGTTGGCGATGGACTTGGCATGCACCGGCAATAGGGGCCGCGGTATTCATAATATGGATATTACTGGAACCGGATATTGACAGCAGCAAGACAGCGCTATCGCAAGGCTTGGCGGAGCTTACCAGCGGATCGGCGGCAGCCTGGTTGGTGTTTCGTGTACTCGGCTCGGTAATTACCGTGCCTTTGGCCGAGGAACTTGCCTTCCGCGGTTACTTAATCCGTAAGCTGATTGCGAAAGACTTCGAAAATGTACCGCTCGTGCAGTTCTCATGGTTTTCGTTCATGCTTACGTCGGTACTTTTCGGATTACTGCATGAGCGCTGGATTGCGGGGACTCTAGCCGGAATGTGTTATGCCTTGGCCCTTTATCGCCGCGGACAGATTGGCGATGCCGTCATTGCCCACATGACGACTAACGCACTGATTGCCATTTTCGTCCTGACCCAGGCACGGTGGTCTTTATGGTCATGAAAGTCTGTCAGGAGAAAAAACGTAGGATAGATCACGCGCCATTCAATCGGCCGGCGGTTCGGTTTTTTCAGCGTTTTGTCATAAAGGAACGGCTTCAGTCTATTGACTGGTTGCATCAGAATCCCTTGAAGGCCGCCAAGAACACATAGCCACTCCATCTCCACAACTTTTGAGCATAACGCTATGGATACACGAAAATCTTTTCTCATTGTCGGCGGTGGTTTGGTCGGCTTGGCAACCGCTTATCGGCTACAGGAGCGATTCCCGCTAGCAAGCATCACCTTGCTTGAGAAAGAGGCCATCGTCGGCGCGCACCAGAGCACGCACAACAGCGGCGTATTACACGCCGGCCTCTATTATGCGCCCGGCTCGGCCAAAGCTAAATTAGCCGTAACCGGCATCCGGCAAATGACAAAATTTTGCCGTGAGGAAGGTATCGCGCATGAAATCTGCGGCAAACTCGTGGTGGCCGTGACTCCCGAAGAATTGCCGCGATTGGATGAATTACTCCGGCGCGGTATCGCCAACGGACTACAAGGATTACGGAAAATCGAAACCACTGAAATGCGCAAAATCGAGCCGCATGTCAACGGTCTCGCCGCCGTGCATGTGCCGGAAGAAGGCATTGTCGATTACCGACAGGTCTGCGACCGACTGGCTTTGCGCATTCAAGAACGAGGAGGCCGTATTATCACAGGCGCCAAAGTAACACGCCTTGAGCGCAAAGCCGGCGCGTGGGTCGCCACCACGCAGACAGCGGAATTCGATGCCGATTTCCTGATCAACTGCGCCGGGTTGCACTGCGACCTCGTGGCTAAGCAGGCGGGCGAACAGCGAGATATACGAATTATTCCATTTCGAGGCGAATACTATAATCTCAAGCCTGAGGCCCAACATCTGGTGAAAAATCTGGTTTACCCCGTACCCAATCCGCAATTCCCGTTTCTGGGTGTCCATTTTACACGGATGATTCAAGGCGGCATCGAGGCCGGTCCGAATGCGGTTCTCGCCTTTGCTCGCGAAGGCTATCAATTAACGAAATTTAACGGCAGTGACATGCTGGATATGCTGTTTTTCCCCGGCTTATGGCGTTTTCTCCGTAAATACCCTGCTATGGCATGCACAGAACTGATCCAATCATTCAGCAAAATACACTTTTGTCATGCGCTGCAGCGGCTTGTGCCTGACATCCGCGCATCTGACCTTGTGCCCGGCGGCGCGGGCGTCCGCGCGCAAGCCATGAAGCCTACAGGGGATTTTGTGGATGACTTCCATCTGCTAGTCCGTCAGGACGCCTTGCATGTTCTTAACGCGCCAAGTCCTGCCGCTACAGCTTCACTGGCAATTGGCGAGCACATCGTTAATCAATTACCGATTTGAGGCTGTTATGAAGAAGATTCGACTCGGAATCACTAATGGCAAAATTTTCGGTCCTGTCTCTACCGAAAACGAAAGGGTTGCGAGTGTATATGGGGCGTCAAAACGGTACTGAGTGAAGCAGGCAGAAGCTACCATTCAGTAGGTTTGGAGAACGAAATAACTCTTCTACCTGCTTTCAAAAATGGTAGACTTATTGTTGAAAATTTTGATTCGTTCCTCAACGAACACTTGCGCTGCCTAGCGGCCCAAGCAGAGGCTATTACGATTGGATACACCGCTGCTGAAACATTGACATCCTGTCATGGCATGCTGAATTCGAACCTTTGGAATTCAGCTTATTGGTTAACAACTTAATGAATTAATGCAACGATTATGAATACATTCACCTTAAAGAGTTTGATACCTTCATATTACGGTCGCTGTCTCGGGGCGATTTTTTTCGGCTGCATACTTTTGCTGTCCAATCAGGCTTCCGCTCTGGCAGGCAGTGTTTACCGCCTAAATCCTGGCGACAAGCTGGAAATCACCGTTTGGCAAGAGGAAAACCTGAAACAGGAGGTCGTAGTGCTGCCGGATGGCACGATCTCTTTTCCCTTGGTCGGGCACGTCCCCGCTGCCGGTAAAACGACTGAAGACCTGGTCAGGTTATTGCAGGAACGCCTTGATAAATTTATCCCTGACTCCGAAATAAACGTCAGACTGCTCGCCGCAGAGGGCAACCTTGTTTATGTCACCGGCGAGGTCGCCCATCCGGGGCAATTCGTAATGAAAGGCCCCATGGATGTGATGCAAGCCTTGAGCATGGCTGGCGGCTTAACGGCATTTGCAAAAAAGAACAGCATTATAGTTTTGAGGCGTCAAGCAGACGGTCAAACCAGATCCTTTCCTTTCGAGTACGGCGATGTGGAGGACGGCGAAAACATAGAATCGAATATTCTGTTACAAAGCGGCGATACTATTGTTGCGCCTTAAATCATTCCAGAAAAGCATGTACCGCAACCAAAGCATAACCCTGCTTGTTCTAGCCTGTATTGTTCCCGGCAAAGACGTAGCTGCCGCCGAATGGGCGTTGAAAGGCTCCTTGGATCAACAACTGTTGTATAACGATAATATTTCCTTGAGCACTATTCGAAAAGAGTCTGTTGCCGGATACCATTTGGCGCCAAGTTTACAAGCCACCCGAAAGACAGGGTCGCTGGATGTTGGCTTAGAAGGCCAAGGCGATATTCGTCGTTACGATGATTCACGCTGGGATTGTAATAACTATAATCTAGGTTCGAACAATGGTTATCGGGCAAAGCGCAGCGTTTTTAGTTTAAGCGGCGGGTACTCCGTTAGCTGTTCCTATTCCCAACAAATCACGGATACAGGATTGCTTGTGCCGACCAGTCAGACTGAAAACTATCGTGTGGCACCCTCGTGGGCTTGGCAGTGGACGTCACGGGATCAGATGACTCTGGGCACTTCGTACTCCAAGACAAGCTATAACAACTCACTTAACGGCAGCACTTCAAATATTGACACCGGTTTCAGCGGGAATGACACCTACTCCGTTAACCTGGGCGGGAATCATGAATGGAGCCGTCGCCTCTCCCTAAATGAAAAACTTTTTTTTTCCAATGTCCAATACACTGACGCGAACGCATCAATTCAAAACCTGTTTGGCTTTCAACTGGGCGCGAATTACAAAATCAATCACGACTGGGCCATAAGCGCGAGTGGAGGGCCATTGTGGGTTGATACCCAGCAGAGTTCAGATAGCACATCCGGTCAGAGTTCTTCGTTATCCTTGGGTAGTGTCGCTAATATCAATTTAAGCTATAGTACTCAGCTAACCCAATTCTCTACCGGTTTTTCCAACGCAGTTAACCCGAGCGCCATCGGCCAAACGCTGGAAACCAGCTCCACTTTCGCTAATTATTCATACCATTTAACCAAGCATCTTTTGCTGGATCTCACAAGTAATTATTCACGCAGCAAATCGATCGGCGGACAATCATTCGATAACTCAACCAATCAATTTAATCGGAACTACTTCACTGTGGCTCCAGGCATTGCCTGGGAGCTCGCGAAAAACTGGAAACTCAAGGGCAGCTACGTTTACAGGTGGCAGGATTACCAGCAAGACAATAATTTTCAAAATTTAAATGTGGGAACCAGTGATTCTAACGCAGTGATGTTTTCAGTGGGCTATTCTTGGGATGGAATACGAGCTTCCCGTTAGTTCATTACACTGATCAGGCATATAGCCGCGCCAAGTTAACTCTTCGTGCCTTAGCCTTCAGCGCCCTCTGGGGCAAATAATTGTTAGCCTAATTGAATAAATGTCGCCGCCTTCAACACCGCTCGGCAGCCTTGCGCATTAATCACGCGACTTTTTTCGATTGATTTCAGTCAATAACTCAAGCTGTATCTCTTGTATCTGCACTAAACGCTCCCATTGATGAGAAAGCAGATGGTCAATTTTTTCATGGAGATGACGTATTTCCAGTTCCGCCTTCAGGTTAACCTGATAGTCATGTTGCGAACGGATCCGGTCTTTCGCTTCCTGGCGATTTTGACTCATCATAATAATCGGCGCTTGAATTGCAGCAATGCACGACAGCACCAGATTTAGCAGGATGAACGGATACGGATCAGCCGGTTTATCTAGAAACGCCAGCGTGTTCACTGCAATCCAAGCCGACAGAAACGCAAAGAAAATAATTAAAAACTTCCAGCTTCCCCCGAAACTGGCAATCCGATCAGCCAAACGCTCACCGAACGTCCAAACCTGCTCAAATTCCATTTCTATATTTTTAGAAAGAAGTTCATGCTCACTAAGACTATCAAGCACCTCCTTCTCAAGCGATGTAAGCTCTCCGTTTTCTGTTTCGAGTAATGAATGAACATATTGACTCCGATACCGCCCTATATCCGATAAGCAAATAAAGCTATCGGAAGACCAATTCGGCACATCCATGCGGATTTGATTCGCAATCGATTCACGAACCACGTCTCCGGAAAGCAAATCTTTGCAGGGAAACGTTTTTCCACAGACTGCGCAATTAGCTTTTCGATGTTTTTGGTACTCCATCACAACCTCCAAATCACCTCAGTCCGTACAAAAATGTAATGCCACGCACTGCTTAGTTACGAGGCATACACTCTCATATTGTTACTGATACCGGCTCAGCCGATGCGACCAAATATAATCCGCCGACTGGTAATAAGCCATGTTTTCCGTGACCAGCGAGGCGGCGGCATCCATATCCAGTTGTTTGTGCGCGCCTAACGGATCGTCAATCACATCGACCTTTTGTTGGGGCGACAAGTACACCAGTTTATTGCCTTTAAACAAGCCCAATTTCTGGTAATTACTAACCAATGCCCTGCCCTCTTCTTTGTGCATCTGCATAATATCGCGCCCGTAAAACTGGCTTTCATAGTTGAGGTTTAAAAAACCAAGCACGGTTGGAGCGACATCAATCTGGCTGGACACGGTGTCGTTTCTTGTTGCCGGTACATGCTTGGGCGCATAGATGAACAAAGGGATATGGTATTTATCCACGGGCAGCTCGGTTTTGCGCGCGCTACCGGCGCAATGGTCCGCCACCATCACGAATACGGTATTATCAAACCAGGGTTTGGCTTTAGCCTGCTCGATAAATTGATGTATTGCATAATCGGTATATTTAACCGCACCTTGTCGACCGCTGCCTGAGGGAAGATCAATTTTTCCTTCCGGATAGCTGTAAGGACGATGATTGCTGGTGGTCATGATCTGAAAGAAGAACGGCTTGTTGTTTTTAAAATCCTGATCGGCTTCTTTGATAGTACGGTTAAAAATGATGTCATCGGAAACGCCCCAGGCGTTGGTAAAGGTTATTTCCTCCGGGGTGAAATCGGTTTGGTCAACGATGCGGTAACCGTTGCCGGAATAAAACGCGTTCATATTGTCAAAATAACCCCGCCCCCCGTATAAAAACGCGGTGTCATAGCCCTTTTGCTGTAAGACTCGGCCAAAGCTGAATAGCTTGCCGTTATCGGGTCGTTTGACAATGGCTTGACCGGGCGTGGGCGGAATGGACAAGGTTAAGGATTCAAGGCCTCTGATGGTGCGGGTGCCGGTCGCGTAGAAATTGGTAAACAATAATCCCTCTTTAAACCATTCATCCATGTACGGCGTGATATTCTCTTTATTGCCGAAGGTTGCCAAGAAATCGGCACTTAAGCTCTCGACGGTAATTAAAACGACATTCAGGCGTTTTTCTTCGCCTGCCGGTTTAATCATGCGTTTGATGTCATATAAATCTCCAGATGTATCCTCGGCACCCAGTTGTTTTTTGATCACGCTGGATAGCTGCCGGTCATCGCCCACCTTGTAAAAGTGCCGGTAATCCAATTCATTATTTCGGAACGCAGAAAAGAACTGATAGGGGCCGTTGGCAGCCAGTTCATTAAGATAGGTATTGGTTGAAAACTGGTACCATGTCGAATCGACGGCGGCGTAGCTTATAACCGGCAACAACAGCAAGACACCGGTAATTTTCAACCGGGACAAAAACGACTCCTCGGCATTAAACGTACGCGACAGGGTTTTTCTTACCAGCAAAAAACAAATCGCGGTAATGGCTAAAATACCTGAGAGCAACCATCCCAAAGGATAGGATTCAATGATATTGCTGACCACCTCATGAGTATAAATCAGGTAATCAACGGCAATAAAATTAAACCTGACCCCGAATTCATCCCAGAATGTCCATTCCGATAACTCGATAAAAAACAGGCCGTATAAACAGACAATAAAGACCGAAAAACTGATTATTTTATGGATTTTGCTTTGGTAAATACGATTGGGCAGTACCAGCAAATACAGAACGAAAGGGATTAACAAGTAACTGAAAAAAGCCAGATCATGAACCATCCCTATCAGGAAAGCCAGCGCTATCTGGTAAATCGGCGTGTCGATGTCGACCAGTTGTTTGATCAGCAAGGCTACTCTTAGCAATGCAAAAGTACTTAAATTAATCAATAAAAACAGCAACACAATAGTGAACCGTGATCTTGAAAACAATGCGTTTACGCTCATTTGAGTCGTTTCCTGAAAAAATAAAAAATAAAGGGCGACCGAAGTCGCCCTTTAGTGCCACTCAATTTAATAAATTAAATAGTGTTCCGATTGTTTTACATTTTAACACCAACGCTACTTAATTGCTCAGGGCTAAAATCATCCACGCTAATGGCTGCAAACCGGGCCTGTTCAGCATCCACTATCAACTCGGCTTCTTTTTTGCTGATAATGGCCTTGCTTAGCGCCGCATCCAGCACATCCAGAATCGCGCCTTTCGGCAGCTGTTTTTGCTTTTGTGCTGCCTGGATTTTGGTTTCCACATGCGTCGCGGCAAGCACGGCCTGAAAGGCAACTTCAATTCTGCCGGTCACATCGTCGGGCTTATGGTTGATGTAGATACCGTGGGTCAGGCGGTTTCGAGCCGGAGAATTTTTCAGCAGCAAAGCCGCCGTCTGGTGAATCAAATGCTCGGCCGGCGGTGAGTAGGGTTTGCCGCCGGGAAAAAGCACAGCTCTTAACAGATAAGCCGGAAAGCGCATCGGCAAGGCGTGGAACAAGGATTGCTGGGCGCGGTGCAGCGTTTGCTGGCAAGCCCAATGCAGCAACGGCAGGTCGTCTTGCTGACGTTCCTGATCCTGATAATGTTTCAGCACACAGGAGCACAAATAAAGATTACTCAGGACATCCGCAAAGCGCCCGGAGAGCCGTTCCTTGCGTTTAAGCGAGCCGCCCAATGTCAGCAACGCAAAATCTGCGACCAGCGCAAAGCCGACGCTGAGCCTGGCAATTTGCCGGAAATAACCTTGGGTATCCTGATCGCCCGGCACATCGACAAAGCGGGCGTTGCTGAGTCCCAACCAAAAACCTGCCGCCAGATTGTGCAGCACCGAACCGATATGCTCAAACAGCACCTCATCAAACCGCTGCAAAGCCAGCTGAGGATTTTCCTGGCCTAGAGCTTCCATCTCCCTCTGGATGTAAGGGTGACAACGCACCGCGCCCTGGCCGAAAATCATCATGGTGCGGGTCAGGATATTGGCGCCCTCGACGGTAATGCTGACCGGAATCACCTGATAAATCCGGCCGAGATAGTTTTTAGGCCCCAGACAAATACCCGAACCGCCTTGTATGTCCATTGCGTCGTTAATGACCCGGCGCATTCTTTCGGTCAGCTCGTATTTGATGATCGCGGAAATAACCGACGGCTTCTGTCCGTCGTCCAGTGCGGCGGCGGTCACTTTGCGCGCGGCATCGATAATATAGGTTTCACCGGCGATGCGCGACAGCGGCTCTTCAATGCCTTCAAACTCGCCGATCGGCAGGTTGAATTGCTTGCGGATACGGGCATAAGCGCCGGTATTGCGGCTGGCCATTTTTGCCGCACCGGTGCTGAGCGCTGGCAGCGACACTGCCCGGCCGGTAGCAAGGCATTGCATCAGCATCTTCCAGCCGTTGCCGACCTGATCGACGCCGCCGATAATCCAGTCCATCGGAATAAACACGTCCTTGCCCCAGTTCGGTCCGTTCTGGAATGCCGAATCCAGCGGAAAGTGGCGTCTGCCGATAGAAACACCTTGAGTATCGGTCGGAATCAGCGCGACGGTAATGCCGATGTTTTCCTTTTCGCCGATCAGGTGTTCCGGGTCGTAAAGCTTGAATGCCAGACCCAGCACCGTGGCGACCGGGCCTAAGGTGATATAGCGCTTTTCCCAATTGAGGCGTATGCCCAGCACCCTGTCCTTGCCTTCGAACTTTCCGTAACAGACCACGCCGGTATCGGGCATGGCTCCTGCATCACTGCCTGCATGGGGGCCGGTCAGCGCAAACGCTGGGATTTCCTCGCCTTTTGCCAGACGCGGCAGATAATGATTTTTCTGCTGCTCGGTGCCGTAGGCCAGCAGTAACTTGGCGGGACCTAAGGAATTTGGCACCATGACCGTGACGGCGGCAGTGCTGCTGCGGCTGGAAATTTTCATCACAATTTCGGAATGCGCGTACTCGCCGAACTCCAGGCCGCCGTAGCGTTTGGGTATAATCATGCCGCAGAATTTATGCACCTTGATATAGTCCCAAACTTCTTCCGGCAGATCGCGACGATTGTGGGTAATGTCCCAGTCATCCAGCATACTGCACAAGGTCTCTACAGGACCGTCGATGAAGGCCCGCTCTTCGGCGGTCAGTTTTGCGGCGGGCAAATCCAGCAAGACTTTCCAGTCGGGATTGCCGGAAAACAATTCGGCATCCCACCAGGTATTGCCTGCTTCCAGCGCTTCACGTTCGGTTTGCGACATTTGCGGCAGCATCCGTTTCATGATCTTGAAAACCGCGCTGCTGAATAATTTTTTGCGGATAGCCGGAACATTGAGCGGGATGAAAACAGCGTCGAAAACAACCCAGAGCAGCAGTACGAAGCCGCCGCCACCTTGCGCAATAGAATAAAGCCCCAGCCATCCGAACAAAGCCAGCGTAGCCCAGCGTAGAGAGGCCCGGCCATAAGCCAGAACGCCGACCAGAATGAGTAATGCGATTAACCAGATCATGGGATGTTCCTTAAATAATCACGCAGCCAATGTTACATTCTTGTCCCCGAAAAACACGAAAGACACGAAATTTTTTATAATACAATCCGTTCGACAGTTGCTTTCGGATGGCAACCAAAGTTAACCAGCAACCCCAGACGCATTTGTGTTGCCTTCAGGTAGTTCAGTACTTGAGCCTTGTGCGCTCCTGTTGTGACAGAAAGCGCTTTGAGTTCAACAATAATAGAGTCATGGCACACAAAGTCAGGAATATAGGTTTGCCGCAACGACTCGCCCTTATAGAAAAGCCTGAGTTCTTGGCGTGCGACAAAAGGGATCCCTCGTTTTGATAACTCCTTTTCCAGACACTCTTGATAGACCGCCTCAAGAAAACCAGAACCTATTTCACGATACACGTCAAACACAGCACCTTGTATCTGATAACATTGTTCTCTATAACAAATTTCCGCATCCATTTTTCGTGTTTTTCGTGCTTTTCGTGGACAAAAAATCAATTACGCAACGGCTTACCTGTTTTAAGAAGATGCTCCAGCCTAGCCAGAGTGCCCGGCTGTTGAACCAAATGCAAAAATGCGTTCAGTTCCAGATTTAACAAATCGTCTTCAGCCAGCGGCTCGGTGATGTCGCACTGGCCGCCGCTGAGCACGTCCGCCAATTGCTGAGAAATTTCCACGTCATAATCCGTTATTTTTCCAGCCATCTTTAAGTTGTTGATGGCAATATTCATTGCAGCTCTGGCGCTGGTTCCCGGCAATTGATAACTACTGGGTTTAAGCGGCGTATAATCCTGTGCCAGCTTCAGCGCTTTGGCTTTGGCGTCAGCCAATAAACGGTCTTTGTTCATGGTAATGCCGTCGGTGGTGGACAAAAACAGCATCTCCTTGGCTTCCGCCGCCGATTTGGATACCTTGGCCATGCCGATCGTTTCAAAAGCCTGGGCAATGCCCGGCATCGGGCCGCCGGGACGCCTCGCAAACTCCAGCCAGCGGCGCAGATATTCCTTGCAACCGCCCCAACCCGGAACCAGACCCACGCCCACTTCGACCAGACCGACATACAGTTCGGCATGCGCCTGGATCGCATCGCAATGCAGCAGGATTTCGCAACCGCCACCCAGAGCCAATCCTGAAGGCGCGCCAACCACCGGGAACGGTGCATACTTCAATGCTTTATACGTCTGCTGGCCCTGTTTGATCAATTGCTCTACCGCAGGCCAGTCCTGGTTATGGATAGCCTGCACCAGTAAGGTTAAATTAGCCCCGGCCGAAAAATTGTCGGCATCGTTATGGATGACCAAGGCGGAAAAATCGGTTTTGACCTTTTCGACGCTTTGCCGAACCAACGCCAGACTATCCATATCCAACGTATTCATTTTGCTGTGAAACTCCAGACAGGCAACGCCGTCGCCAATATCCCAGAGGCTAGCCGACGCGTTTTCCAGTACCGCCGGAGCCGACAATTTAATATCGGCTAACAGCAGAACGCCGTCGGTTCGGCGGACGGGCTGATAATTGCCGGACAAATCGACAAACGACCGCTTGCCTGAATCGATCTTGTACAGGCTGTGCCGACTTGCCAGCAACGGCGGCACATCACGGTTTTCTGCGATCAACCGTTCAACAAACCAACCCACGCCGATCCGATCCAGCAGCTCGAACGGCCCGAATTTCCAGTTATAACCCAGACGCATCGCGGTATCGACGGCAACAATGTCATCGGCAATCTCGGGAATCAGGCTGGCGCTATAAACCAAAGTGTTGGATAACACTTGCCAGGCAAAACGACAGAGGGCGTCATCGCCAGACAAAAAAACTCTTAACTCATCCTGCGTTTGGGGCATTACCGGCAAGGCGAATTTTTCGCTAGGCTGATAGCCGCCGGTTTGCAGGTTAATGGATTCCTTGACGCGCTTTCCGCTTGTTTCGTTCAAACGATAAAAACCGCCCTTGCCTTTCCTGCCGGTGTAACCGTCGGCTATCATGGACTGAACCAACGGAGGAAACGTGTTGACCTGATGAAAGGCATCTTCCTTGGGTAAAGCCAATTTCATGCCGCCCAAAATATGCGGAATCAAATCGAGCCCGACCAAATCCAGCAGCCCGAATATGCCGGTTTTCGGTATACCGAACGGCGCCGACATCACCGCATCGGCCTGCTCCACGGTCAAACCCAGCTTGATCGCTTCCAGCAGCCCGCATTGCAGCCAGTAAATACCGATGCGGTTGCCGATAAATCCCGGTGTATCCTTGCAGGTAACGCTGTCTTTACCCAGATGAGTGTCGGCAAAACGGCTGACGGCCGCAACCAGTTCCGGCCAGGTCGCGGCACCTGAAACCAGCTCCAACAGGCGCATATAGCGGGGCGGATTAAAAAAATGGGTGATCATGAAACGCTGTTTGAAACTGTCCGGCATGTCGCGGGTCAGCAGTTTCAACGGCAATGTCGAGGTGTTCGATGAGATCAGGGTATCGGGACGGCAGATGTTATCCAGTTTCCGGTAAAGTTCCTGCTTGATGGCCGGGTTTTCAAGCACCGCTTCAATCACCCAGTCAACGTCCCCCACCCAGTCAAGATGGTCTTCAATGTTGCCGGAAGTCACCAAACGGGCATAGTTCTTATGCATGAATGCGGCGGGCTCGACTTTAAGCAGCTTGGCAATGGCTGATTCGGCGATGCTGTTCCGGTTATCCGCATCTTTAGGCACGATATCCAGCAAATAGACCGGAATACCGGCGTTGGCGATATGGGCGGCGATACCGGCCCCCATGACCCCCGCGCCAATCACCGCGACTTTTTTGATATCCATTAGATAGCCTCCAAAATAGTCGCTATGCCCTGCCCGCCGCCGATACATTGGGTGGCGAGGGCGAATTGCTTGTTTTCTCGTTTCAGCAGGCTGGCGGCTTTACCGGTAATTCTGGCGCCTGACGCGCCCAACGGATGGCCTAAAGCAATCGCGCCGCCGTCCAGGTTCAGCTTTTCCAGCGAAATCGGCAACTCTTTTAATACCGCCAAAGATTGCGCGGCAAAGGCTTCGTTCAGTTCGACGATGTCGATATTCTGTAAGGTCAAACCGGCCCGTTTCAAGGCTTTCTGGGTGGCGCTGACAGGTCCTATGCCCATGATTTCGGGCGCGCAACCGGATACTGCGATAGCCCTGATGCGGGCAAGTTTTTCCAAGCCGTGAAGGTCTGCATATTTCTCACTGCACACCAGCACCGCGGCCGCGCCATCAGTTAACGGCGAGGAGGTTCCGGCCGTAACACTGCCGTTTTTAAGGAAGGCCGGTGGCAATTCGGCTAATGCCTGAAGCGTGGAGTCCGCCCTGATGCAGCCGTCGTATTGAACGGTTTCGCCGTCAGCGCGTTTAATCGGGATGATTTCAGTGGCGAACAAGCCGTTTTGCTGGGCCGCGCCCGCTTTTTGCTGGCTGGCTATGGCGAAAGTTTCCTGGGCCAAGCGGTCGATATGATATTGCAAGGCCAGATTCTCCGCCGTCTCGCCCATGCCGATATAGGCTTGAGGATAGGCTTTATAAAGACCGGGATTCGGTAGATAATTAAAGCCGCCCATCGGCACCCGGCTCATGGACTCAACACCGGCGCAGATAAACACCTCACCGGCATTCATTTGAATCGCGCCCGCCGCGTTATGTATGGCCTGCATTGAGGAGCCGCAAAAACGATTAAGGGTAGTGCCGGCTATGGTCATAGGCAACTCGGCAAGATGAACGATTAATCGCGCCAGATTCATGCCCTGCTCTCCTTCCGGGAAGGCGCAGCCTAAAATTAAATCTTCAATATCTCCCGGATTAACACCGGTATCATTGATTAAGCCTTTGATGACCTGTGCGACAAGATCATCCGGTCTGACTTTAGCCAATTGGCCTTTTTGCGCCGGAGTGAAAGGCGACCTGCAATATCCTGCGATAACTACATTTTTCATTTTACTGCCCCCATATTTGTTGTTTTCACCACGAAGACACGAAGGTCACGAAGAAAAAAATCAAGGTAAAAACTTCGTGGTGAATTAAAGACTTTTAATCACCTGTTTTCCTGATTACCACGGGCTACGGGAACCCCAACAAACAGCCCGCGTTGCAGGCTATCACAGGGCGCAGTGCCTAAACTGTATTCCACTCGGTGCGTGGGAATGAGGAATCCTAATGCTTTCAATCTTCGTGCTCTTCGTGCCTTCGTGGTGAATTAAGAATGTTAAGCGTGATATTTTTATTATGTACGGCGCTTAACTCATTTAAAAAGTCATCAATCACACGCCAAGCGCCGCCGATATTTTCCATTAAAATACCGTGGCGCTGGGATTTAATGGCGTGGATTTGCTTATGTTTGGAACCGAGTTTAGCCATAAGGATCGGCGCGCCTTTGGGCGAGACAATAGGATCCTCATCACCATACATAATCAGCACAGGCAGGCTAATCTGTGGCAGTAATTCATCAAGCTGTGCGATTAACAGCCTCAGCTCATAAAGCGCCCTGACCGGCGTATTGCGATAGTTAATGCCGGGGTGTTCCGGTTCGTTATCAATAAACGGCTTTACGCCTTCAAAAGCCGAAACCCAAGCGACCAGCTTGTTGGTGCCATGCAGTAACGGCACCAACATAAAAGCCGGATTAACGAATTTTAACGGCACCGAAACGGCAATAACGCCGATCATTTCAGGGTAGTGCTCAGTGGCCAGTTTTAACGCCAATGCGCCGCCCGTGGAAAACCCGGCAACAAGAATACGCGGGCAATGCACCTTGAGTATATTGAAACCCCGTTGCACGCAACTATACCAATCTTCCCAGCTCTGGTCGCGCAACGCATAAGGCGATGTGCCGTGGCCTTTCAGCCGAACACCCAATACCGTGTAACCTTGTTTAACCAGGTATTCACCATAAGCTCTTAATTCAGCGGGGCTGGCGAGCAATCCGTGAACCAGCAAAACGCCGAAGCCGTTAGCAAGTTCCGGCTGGATGAAAAAAGGCGAAGGATCGGCAACCGCTGCTTCTTCATAGCTGATGTCGCCAAACAAAGGTTTAGAGTAAGCCTGCTTTTCCCATGCCAGCGTGCGGCATTCATCTTCAAAATGCCAGGCGGCCAATTTGTCTTTATCGGCATTTGAGCATTCGCCTATCGCATCAATCAGGGTATCGCGAACGGTATGCTGAGGCGCGGCTTCGTTGTTGTAAACGGCAATCGGATTTTCCAGGCGGATGGTATCAAAGTCGGATTCGACACAAAGTTTGGGCAAAAACCGGTAGTAATTTTCATCCTCCTTGATCAGACCGGCGTCTTTTGCAACGCACATGAAATAATCGAAACGCTTGTTAGCCGCCTTAAACAGGTCGCTGTAATCATCGGGATTAAGCAGGCTTCGGTGCAGATGAATCACCGTGTTGTTTTGCAAGTGTTTGATAGCAATATACAAAATGCTGTAAAACTTGTCTTTCTCGATATACATCCGTCCCTGACCGACATAATGCATGATTAGCGTTGCCGCCAGATGACTTAAATTGATAGTAACATTGGCATAAATGCCTTCCATGTATCGATCGCGGGAACATTGGGCATTTTTTATAAAATACGATCCCAGTAAACGTTGCCTCCAGTTTTTAGGCCTGGAATTCAGCGTAAAAACATCGTCTATCGTGTTAATTTCCGGAATAACCTTGTTCATCAGATAACGGGTTCGCCAACCCCAGGCCCCACAAGGATCGACAGGGTTGCCCATGCGTATATCCATGTCGGTATTCTTGAGCATAATATTGCCTTCAATCAGCAATTCCTCGGATTGGCGCAAACTCAGGCCATTAGAAAACAGCTCAACGCTTTTAAACAACAGGTTTTCAGAGGAACGAATCGGATAAAAAGTAATATTGGCAGGAACCATCAGCGTCGGTTTATTCGCTACGGCTATCAGCTGATCGATACTGTCGATTTGCAAAGCATCTTTCCATTGCCGAAGCAGCGCAACATCGTTTTGACTATGGGCGTGACGGATAGCCGCTTTAAAGGTTTCCAAGCCCTGCGCCAAAACAGCGGGTCCGGTGTGCAGTTTTCGCCGGTTGCCGGTGACCCGTGAGTAAATGCTGTAATGACCGCGCTTGTCGATGACCCGCCGGTCTTTTACCATGCCGCCTTCAGGAAAAATAATGACTTTACGACCGCGCAGAATATGCCCTGCCAGCAACGCAAACAGTCGGGCATGGTTGTGAGGAAAAACACCAACGTGTTTTAAATACCGCGACAGTACATTGTCTTCTTGAAAGAATTCAGCAGAGGCAATGGAACAACTGTAAGCCCCGGTTTTCTCGTAAATAAGAAACTGCGGTATGAACGTTTCAAACCGGGAAAAATGATTGAATAAAAAGATGTCGCCTTCCAAAACCTGTGGATCGGCGTGCAGATCAAGCTTGACGCTCAGCATGTTTTTGACGGCGTTAAACAACTTGACCGACCTGTTGTAGAGCTTGGTATCTATATCAGGCCAGTCATCGGGGTAAGGTGTTTTATTCATGTCACCTTCTTTGTCTAAAGGTAGAAGTCTAAAAAATCATCCTTGTGCCAAACTCACATTTTCAGTATAACCCGCTCTGAAAGCTATTGGGTAACTGTAAAATTATCGGCCTGAGATTTTTTATCACTCTGCAAGCTAACCCGATGATACCCCTTATCTGTAGTGTTAGCTATGTTGGAACGAGACGATACATCTACTGAAAAAACTTAATAGATTGACTAATAGGCTCACCGCTCGGAAGGTTGGCGCGGTGGCGATAAACTCAACGCGGCATGGATTTCCTATCCGCTTCCAATCGTACCACCGACAACGCCACGCAAACGCTAAAAATAGCTACAATAAACGTGTGTCAGTTTTTGCCACATATTATCGACGTTATAGCTTACAATATCCCTTTCTCCTGTTCAGAATTATTTATCCAAGTTATGCGAATAAAATTTTTCTGTATTTAACACAGATAACCTTCAACCGAAACAGACATAATTCATTCAATTTTAAGGAAGATTCTTTTTATGTTTAATGATTTTAATAATATTAAAACTCAAAAATCATCATTTAATAAAAATAAACCGATAAAAAAAGCGGGTGTAAATGACTATAAAGTAAAAGATTTTGGTCCAGGCAATTATCAATTAACGAAAAAAGATATTGGATACATTGTATATGGCGCATGCTTTTTAGGATCAGGCGGAGGTGCATCAATTGGGTTGAGTCTGCTTTTTATGGACAACATGATTAACAATGCCGATGTTATGCATTATGTAAATCCTGATGCCCTTGAGACAAATAAAAACATGTCTTTTATAGCTCTTTTAGGTTCACCCGAAAAAATGTTTGAAGGTTTCGGGCAAACGGCATCATTAAATGCTTTTCTGGAAATGGATAAGTACCTGACTCAATCCGGTCAAGAACCGTTAAGTTATTTGATGCCCGTAGAAATGGGGGCAATTAATATTCTAATTCCTTTTATAATTTCAGCACAAAAAGGAATTGCCGTCATAAATGGCGATCCTTCTGGCAGGGCAGTGCCTGAAATGAGTATGAATCTGTTCAATATTAATAAGTTACCCATAAATCCTGTTATCTTGACATCCGACACAGACGAATCGGGGCATTATCAAAAAATAAATGTACAGGCAGAAGATGTAAATGATGCCGAAAACCAGGCACGGCGATTTGCCAAGTCGCATAACAACGTAACGGGTATAGCCTGTTATCCATTGCAGAGCGTTACTTTAAATTGTTCAACTTTATCTGACAAAAGTAGGGATAAATTTATTCAATGGACGGTCGGCTTTGCCTGGAACTTGGGGCAAAACATGATTGAATCTAAAAATTACAATGAATTTCTGAGATTTCTGGATAGCTTTTCAATACTCAGTTATAAATTATTCGAAGGCAAAATCGCCAACAAAGAAGTGAGAGAAACAAGAAGTGGCTTCGATGTTGGGAAAATCACCGTAACCAATGGCGATGAAACATTTTTTATCTATTATAAAAACGAAAGCCTGCTAGCATGGAACGTAACAAGAGAATGCTATGTGGCTATGGGGCCTGATTCGATAAACTTTCTTGCCAGAAAAGACGCTCAACCATTTTCAAATGCCGATATACATAGCGATCCTGAAAAAAACCCTAAAAATATACCGCTAGAGACAGAGGTCGGTATTGTCGGGCTGTGTGCTTTTGAAAAGTTGCAACATACTGTACTTGTGGACTTGTTTTTAAAAAATATTCAAGAAATCCTGACTGCGTTCCCTGAAGACCATGTACCTGTTCCCGATAAATATATTCCACTACCTGATTTAATCGCGTATTACAACGGATAATGGGATTTTTTGCATTTTTAAATAATAGCTTACTAAGTAGCCAGGATCGCCCCTGCCTGACTGTGTTTTTAATATAGGGGAAAATCGGCGCTCATTTGCAATAAGCGATGAGTTTTCACGTTAACCATTTTTAAAGGAGAGACAACATGTGGATGTAAAACTCTAACCCATAAGGTGGATTCGCCGAAAGGCAATCCACCGCTCTACAAATTACATGCTATGCCTTATCGCCCTAGGATCATTTTTAAAGCTTATTAAAAAGAGGTTTTACCTAGGCCTCGAATTTATCCATGTCTCTTTTCTCGCGTGCATTATACGCTTCTTAATTAAAATTTTAGGCTGACATGCCCAAAAAACGCCCTTCCAGGCATTTGATAATCGCCTATAAAATTCAAGCTGACGGGAGCCGGATCGTAATAGCGCTTATCTAATAAATTGTAGACGTTAAAACTAATGTCCACTTTTTTGCCAAACATATTTTTCCCCAGTAAACCCAGATCGAATAAGGCATATCCAGGCACATCAGGCCTTGTATCGCCTAAATTGCGCAATGTATTGCCCTTGATAAGGACATGTGCAAAGCTGCTCCAGGTATTGTCGAAAGCCCACAAAGCTGTCAGGTTGGTCCGCTGCCGAGGTACATCCGCTAACTGCTGATTAAGCTGGACACTATGCTGTATGACATGATTGGCACTTATATAAGAACCTTGCAGCTTGCCGTCAAAATCATAACGGGCCTCTAATTCGACACCCTCGGCAATCACGCTGCCATTGTTAGCGTACTGAAAAACAGCTGTTTGGCCGGCAACTGGTGATATAAGTTGATTAATTGCAGAGTGATAATAGGTCGCCTGGGCCGTCAATCCTTTTATGGGATGAGCAATAATACCTGATTCAAAGGTTTTAACTACTTCCGGTTGAAGCCCTGGATTCCCCAATAACACAAGGTTATTGACAGAACCAAGCTCACCGAAGGCTGGTGCACGGTAAGCGCTGCCGTAAGAAAATTTGACTGAATAATCTTTAATAAACTCCCAATTAAAGCCCATCCTGGGATTAAATGTGCCGCCAAAATCGCTATATCGATCATATCGTGCCCCCATGGTGATCCTTAAGTTTTTTAATGGATCCCACACATCTTCAATGTAAACACCCCACCGTTGACGCATTCTTGCTTCAGTACTAGATAGCACCTGTGTCAGGTGTGCCGGATCTGATCCTGCTTGATCTATAAGATTTCCCTGTTGCTCTTTTGCATAAGAAAACCCGCTGATCACGGTTTGGGCATCGTTGATATGATAATTGGCTTGAATTTCACCCCCGGTCCGAGTGTCCTGGACCCCGTTCCGAATGAATTGGGCAGGGGCAATTTGCCATAAATTATCATAACTAAAAAAATCGTGAAATAGCTGGGTATCTATCGTGAAATTATCTTTAATCTTCCACGCTCGACTCAAACGCAGGAAATAATCGTTATAATCTTGTTGAGTTCTGTCATCGCTAAGTACAGCCGCTGTTCCAAAGAATGTGCCAGCTTTTTTATTGATGTAACGCCCATCCAGTTTAAAGTCCTGATAACCTAGTTGCCATTCCAGGTCGTAACGGCCTTCTGTGAGCTGACTTTTACCAGGCGCTGCAGAATTGAGACCTTGTACGCTCGAGCTATCGGCGGGAATCGGCGAATTAATACCGTTGGTATCGGTAAAATTAAAATGCAACGCCGCTTCGGCGCTATTATTAAATTGCTTGCCCCAGGATGCCCGATATTGCTGGGTATCGAAGCTACCCCAACCGGCGGAGGTATGCAGTCCATTCAAATCCTTGGCGTTTTGGGTGATAATGTTGATGACGGCAAGAAAAGCATTTGCGCCGTATAAAGCCGACCCCGGGCCACGCACCACTTCTACTCGCTTGATCGTATCAACCGGTAAATCATCGTAAACCCAGGCACTACCGGCATTTTGCAGGTTATGGTCCAGCGGATGACCGTTCAACATAATCTGCACTTTTTCAGACAGCAATGTTTTAACGCCACGAACTTCAATTTCACGAACTCCAATTTGAGTTTGCGTAATACCGATACCCGGAACCAAACGTAACACATCCAACAAATTACGTGCGCCGATATGTGCAATATCGTCCTGGGTAATGACGGTAGTTGTAGCAATAGTCTTGTCCACATGCTCTTCCATTTTCGAAGCCGTAACCACGACTTGCCTTTCGGCGGCAAGATACGCCAATTCCTTTTCCAGATCGTCATTCGATGCTGCCGAATCTGCAAAAGCACTCGAATTCAAGACCAAGACGCCAACCAGGAGGGTGTATAAATATTTAATCATTTATCACACTCCACGATTTTATTAACCGAATCCAGGGCGTCTTGATTGAAATTGAGCCGCAAGGCGTCGAGAGCACATTTATTTAAAGTAACCGTTGAGCCCGCGGGGTTCTGCACCGTCCCCTCCGGCACTTTATCCTTATCCACCATCAGGGCTAAACTTGCCGATTGTCGCCCAATCGTTGCAAGATCGGCAGAAATTGCCAAAACCGCGCCTTGTTCTATAAACACGTCGCTGTAGGCGTAAACCGGCTTCTTCCGTTGTTGCGCCGATTGAAAAATTTGCTGCACTGACGCTTTACTGCTCAAAACAACCGGATCGGAAATAATCCAGAACATATCTATTTTCGGCAGTAATTCATTGAGTGCATCGCCGATCTCTTGCGCATCATTAATGGGCTGATTAATGATATTTATGCCTAAGGCTGAAGCATCTTTTTTAATGGTTTCTACGTATTCGCGGCTGAATTTATCATTGTAGAGTAAGCCGACTGTTTTAATCGTTGGAAAGAAATAGCGTAACAACGATATTTCTTGCGCAGACGACAATTCATTGGCTACACCATAAGTTCCTTCGCCAATATCCAATCTTCGCCAATTAATAGCGGCTGAAAATAACAATTTCTTGTTAGAGGCAACATTACGCGCTAACGAATAGGCTTTGGTTCCTATGCAATAAATAAGCACAGGATTTTCTTGTTGGATAAGCTGTTTCAGCTCCGCTTCGGCATCGGCATGACTGTTTAAATTAAACTCAGTCCATTGATAAGCGTTTTGCTGCAAGACTTTTTTAAATTCAGAGGCGATTGTTCCATATCGAAAAACGGCATTATCACTATTAACAATCAGCACCTTACTCGGCTGGGCAAAACCGGCGCTAACCCAAAAGACACTCAATAGGATTAAGACCTTACAAAAATCCATTATTTTCATAGTTGGTTCCAGTCTTTATAAGACGCGCGGCGATTATTGAAGCATTTCATTGCATTGCCCTCCAGCCATCTATGCCCAGTAACTTTAAATTCTCTCCACCGGCATCGGCTTCCGACATTTTTCGTAACACTTCAAGTAATTCCGCTTCTTGTTGCTCCGGTTTTTTTAATGTTGCCGCAACTAATAAATAATCCTTTTCGCTAAACCCCAAGCTATGTAATTCTCTAAATTGATTGGGATTAATCATCGCCAGCTTATCTAAACCGCTTTCTGCGGAAATGGCGGCACTCGCCATACCAAAACCCACCGCCATAATCGCATCGATGTCTTTAGGCACAATGAGTATTTTGATGTCTTTAAGCAACGCTTCCTGCTCTTTGCCGAGTATTTGCTTCAATACACTGTGAATGTATTCTTCACTTCCTGCGCCTGCAACCACGGTATTCTTAAGCATAGTGACATTGGCAATGTCTTTTTTCGTACTTAATACCTTCCTTTGCATGGTGTTGCCCTTTGACGTGCCGACCAAGGCTATTTTCAGCGGCACATTTTTCTGCTGCAATGCCTTTAAATGCCAACTGGATAATAAATAAATATCGCCTTTTTTTTCCTTGATTACCGCTTCAAAATTTTCCCTGCTATCAAAAGGCTGGAAATAATAACCGCCATGGTTCACCAAATATGTATCAAAAGCTGTTTTTAGCGTGGCAAAATTATTGATGTTCGTTTCCGGATTATAAAAATAGATAATCGACCCTACATTGGAATAGGCAGACCAGTAACTTCCGGTAATAAATACAGAAAAGATAAAAAAGACAGGCAAGATGCGTTTCATTTCTAGTATCTTTCGTTAAAACCGCACGTTAATACCAAGAAAGAAGCCTTTGGGGAGATCATTTATTATTCTTTTAATTATAAGAAGTCGCAATAATAGCCTTTAAAGAAAAATAAAGCACCGTAAAAATACCACTGAATCCTCTTCCAATGAATCATTATCACCGTCGCTTGGGGACTCAAAAAAACATCGAACCGGATTGTTCGCAGTTCATATTTTTTTGATACACATCACAAATTCGTTATTTAAAGCAGTCTCATCCCAGCCCAGCGTTGTTGCAGTCATTTCGGCGAGAGACCGTAATTCGGACTGCGTCGTTTTTGCCAATATTAACAAGGGAATCCGCCGTCTGAGCAAATCTTCCAAATGAACGACCATTTCATTACCGGCACAAAACACCAAATCGGCGAGAATAAAAGGTAGCGAAGGCGTTATCCGCTTTGCCAACGCAGCATCCTGTTCGATTAACTGAAAAATCATCGACACGCGTTTTGCATGTCGCCGTATCAGCCATTGGGCGCTTTCTTTGTCTATGCCCCGTGTTACGGCTTCGTCCACAGCTACCTTCGACCACAGCCGATAATCCTGATCAGGCAGCCACGGAAACGGTCTGCCGTTAGTTTTGCAAGGTTCACTGATACCTAAGTTCTCACAAAGCATATTGACTATTTGAGCTGCGTCTTCCCGCGCCGAAGTGATTTTTCCGCCGATGGAGGTCAAGAGGCCGTTATCAGCGACTTTCAGCTCCCAGTCGCGACTGATCGCAGACGGCGTAGTTTTTGGACTCTGTTTTAAAACGCGCAGTCCTGCATAACGCCCGATAATGTCGGCCTCTGTCCAATTTACATTAAGCACACGATTGGCCTCGGTCAGCAGATAATCGACTTCATCCGCTTCGACGCAAACCTGGTCGACATCGCCGCTATAATCGGTATCGGTAGTGCCCAGCAGCGTCAGCCCGTACCACGGAATCATGAAGAACACCCGCCCGTCCGCTTTCGCGGTCAGCAACAGCGCCTCATTGCCCAGCGCCTTGGGCAGGATTAAATGCACGCCCTTGGTTAGTCGGCATCCGCTTTCAGCCGTCCATTGACCGATTGCGTTAACGATTTGCCGTGCGTAAACGGCTGCTGTTTCGCCGTCGACCCTGTTTTGAATTTTAGCGCCGCAGACTTGCCCTTTATCTTCAATAAAACCGGTTACTTTGCAGTAATTCACACATACCGCTCCAGCCGATAACGCACCATCGATCAATTCCAGAACCAAGCGGGCATCGTCGGTCTGCGCGTCGGTATAAGTAAAACCGCATGTTAGTAATGCCGGATTGAGACAGGGGAAACGCTCCGCGAATGCAGCCCGACTGAAATGACGATGAACTTGGTCGGAGCCAAGCGTTCCGGCCAGAAAATCATAAAGCATCAATCCGACTTTAAGGCGAATACTATTTAGTCGACTGTCCTTAAAAACCGGAATGCCAAAACGCAACGACCAGACGCGATGCGGAGCGACTTTCTTCAACATCTCGCGTTCACGCAAGGCTTTTTTAACCAGCTTGAAATCCAGCGACTCCAGATAGCGCAGGCCGCCGTGTATCAGTTTAGTGGAAGCGGATGAGGTTCCCGAGGCCCAGTCGCCCTGATCGACGATCGCGACCTTGAGACCTCGCAAAGCGGCATCATACGCCGTCCAGGCGCCGTAAATGCCGCCCCCGCAAATCAGCACATCAAAATGCTGATCGGCCAGTTGGACAAAATCCCGTTTCACGAATCGCGCAGCTGCAATGCCAGTTGCGGGTAATCGGTAATCAGAATATTGGCCTTCAGATCCAGCGCCTTTTGAATCTCCTGCTCACTGTTGCAGGTATAAACCCCAACACCTTTGCCCTGCTCTCGCAAAAGCTTTGCAATGGATTCGTTATGGATGTCGATGGGCAGGCAAAAACCGGCCAGGAAGCTGTATTCATTCATGCCGGGCTTTCCTGCCCGGCACCCTGCGGGTAAATGCAAATTCGCTCCCGGCGAATTTGTCAGAAACTGCTCAATATCAGCTTGAGTGTGATGGCCGGACAGCAGATAGTAAAGCGGCAAATCCGGTGAGTGTTGATGGGCGAAAATCAGGCCGGGCAGACTGTATGAGGAAATAAACACGCCATCGGCAGCCGATGTGCCGATGATCGCCAGCATTTGCAAGATTTTGCTTTCCAGCCGTTGCTGCGGTTCCCCGTCGCGGCTTTTAAGCTCAATATCCAGGCCGCAACGCCCCCGATAAGTGGCGATAAACTCCTTAAAACTCAACGCGCCTTCCGGCACCGCATCGGGCGAGCTGTATCCCGCAAAATCCATTTGTTCAAGTTGCGCGAAGTTAAAATCGTCGATGCATTTTCCCGGATGCCCCAGCTTATCCAGCTCCCAGTCATGCCAAAGCACCGGCACCTCATCCAGACTCAACTGCACATCGGTTTCAATGCCGTCTATCGGGTATTGCAGGGTTTTATTGAAGGCGGCTCGGGTGTTTTCCGCCGCTTCCCTGTTTGCGCCGCGGTGGGCGAAGATTAAGCATGTGTTCTGGTTGCGCATTGGGTTCTATCTCCGTTAACTGAATTCCGCCGCTATTAAAACGTACGCGATGCGTACCTACTAGTACTCAGTCAGTCTGGTTATGTCATGTAAAAATTGTTTAGCTCAGCGTAAATCCGCTCATCTTATTCGACAAGCTCATGACAGGCTCAGGACGAACGGATTTACTTTTACCCGTCAAAATAGAATTGACTGAGTACTAGGAGACGAAGCTCTAACTTCGCGAGACTGGAAGCTGGAGCTTGGGAACTAGCGATCTGATTAAGCAGCTTCCATCAATAGCTTCGAAGCTAAGTTATGACCGGCAGTAGGAGGAGGTAAAGGCTTTCCATCATCTAACATGGTTGTAACCCATTCATCGACTATTTGACATAGATCATGATATACCTGCACTTCATCGTCACCATGACAACATGGGCCGATGATGCCTGGGCATTGACCAACAAAGCACTGATCTTCCTCTGACCATTCGACAATTTTTAGATATTGGGCTGTTTCTTTCATTATTTTGACTCCTGAATTTTCTGTTTAACCTCTCGCTCCTGATAAAATTTGGCATCGTCACCAAGCTGACCGGAAATAGTAATTTTTACACCTTTTTTGTGTTCAAAATTTCTGTGACTGCCTTTTCCGCCTCGATTAACAAAGCCGAACTGCTCAAGTTCAAATATTAATTCTCTAATTTTTCGTGGCATGTTTAGATACAGTTTATATCAGGTTGGCAATGGCCGCGCTACCTCATAATCCATAAGGGCAGCTCTTTTTCTAGTTGCTCAATTGTGACGCTGTCTCCGCGATCAAGCTCCGCCATTCCTTGCCGTATAGCCGCAATAAATTCAATTTCTTGCGCAACCTGATGTAAAGAAACTTCGTCCGGTAACCGCAAAAGCAAATCTTTGATAATTTCCTTGCTACTCATGTTGGCGGTATTCATAAATTGCCCCCTAAAGTTCAATGCCAATAATACGGCCTAACTGTTTTCATGGGACCGAGTATAAGACAACAGGACATGACGCACAAACAAATACGACGCTTGACTGGAACAGGTTAGCGCTGGCTCCCAATCTCCAGATTGGGAGCCTTAAAAGCGAAGCTCCAGCTTCGCGAAACAGGAAGCCGAATTCCCAAGTTGGAGCTCTGATCTTTATACCGCAAGTATCCAAGTAACTTGTCATACCCGCCGGGAAGCGAGTATCCCGTGCCATGGATGGCGGCCTTAAATACGTCCGTGTAATCTGGTTTCCGGCACAAATCTGTCTGGAACAGATTTGCATTAACCCGAAGGGCGTCAGGCAGGAGCCTGAGGTGAATCCCTGCCGGAATGACGGTCTTCCCGTAGACTTGTGTATAACGACGAGAGCTGGAGCCTGGGAACTAGCGAAATTTAAGCAAGTCCTTCGTCCTTCAACGCTTTTTGCACTGCGGGACGCGCGGAAATTTTAGCGGCATAGTCCGTCAGTACCGGCCAACGGGAAATATCAACATCGACATAAGCGCCCCAACCCAGCATGACAAACAAATAAGCATCGGCCACCGTAAAATGCTCGCCGAGCAAAAATGCCCGGTTCGAAAGATGCTCTGCAACGGTTTCCAGACGCGAAGTCAATGTCGCAATCGCCATCTTTTTAGCGGCCTCAGGCGTGGCGGAATTAAACAAAGGCGCAAACCCTCCTTTATGAATCTCGGTTGAAATAAAATTCAACCATTGTTGCAGCTGATAGCGCTCGAATGTACCTGCCGGTGGGACTAATTCTTTATCCGGCACCTGATCGGCAAGATACTGCACAATAGCGGGACCTTCCATCAGCTTGTTGCCGTCGTCAAGGATCAGCACCGGCACGTAACCGTTAGGATTTATCAACCGGAAATCCTCGCCGATTTCGGTACGTTTTATTTGCAAATCGACTTCAATCAATTCAATCGGCAGTTCCGCTTCACAAGCGACGATATGGGGAGATAGCGAACAAACGCCTTTGCTGTAATAGAGTTTCATGGTTTTTTCCTCTGAGCTGTATTAACAAACAAGGCCGATCAGTCTTTGATCGTTTCAACTTGAAGCACGATGTTGACTGCATCAGCGAGGGTCGGCGCAGAGTTGTCTACGCCAAAATCAGATCGTTTGATAGTCGCCGCCGCGGGTGTTGTTCATGGCGACCATACTCATTCCGTAATAAAAACAATCTACCACCAAATGCACCGGCTTGGTAATACCGAGCAAGCTTAAATTATCATCAACGACAATGAGTTAACCTTAATTACAACAGGATTGTCCGATAAAAAGGTAATCTGTAGATAGCCGGTAGAAGTTTGCGTAATAGCGCTTATTTCGTCAGCGTTACTTTGTGTGGGGCGTGCCGCGCGCGCCAGAGAGGATCAAGCTCATCAATCCCACACCGCGAAGAAGGCCCGCCCTACGCTGAGACAGCTTCATTCGTGAATCATGGCCGCCTTTTCGCCATCCACCTTCTTTAGAAAAGGCGCAACAGCAAGCGAAGCCAAGAAAATAACGGCGATAACCTGAAACAGGTTATTAAAGGTCATCACTTCCGCTTCCCGCAAGGCAAGCCCGGTGATTTGTTTTAACGCGGCCGAGTCAGGATCAGGTACATTCATTTGCTGCATCGATGCAGTTAATCCTTCCAGCATTTGCTGCGCCTGATAACGGGTTGCGGTCACCGAGTCTCGCAACGTCGCATAATGGGCTTTGGTTAAATAAATCATTTGCGTGTTGGCGACCGCAAGTCCTATCGCACCGCCCAAATTACGCATCAGGTTATAAAGTCCGCTGGCGTTCTTGATTTCTTCCACCGGCAACAGGCCTAAGGCCAAGGTGTTGATAGGCAGGAAACACAGCATTAATGCGCCGCCCCGAATAGCCTGCGGCCAGAAAAACTCCCAATATCCGGATTCGGCGGTTAATCCGCCATTCATCCATGAGCCCAACGCAAACAAGCCAAAGCCCAGGCACAGCATCCAGCGCAAATCCATTTTTTTCTCCAACGGCCCGGCTATAAACGCCGAGAGCAATTGAAAAACCCCGACGACCATTAAGTAGTAGCCGATTTGCAGGCTGTTAAGGCCTTTAACGCTGGACAGGTAAATCGGCGTCAAATAAATGATGGTATAAAGCCCCATGCCCAGCACAAAGCTGTAGCCGCAGCCCACCGCAAAATTGATGTTGCGGAATGCGTAGAGATCGATAATCGGGTGAGGATTTTTCAGCTCCCAAATCAACATGACGATGCCGCTAACGACGGCAACAATCGTCAAGGCGACAATCAAATGATCTTCAAACCACTGCTTACGCACGCCTTCTTCCAGCACGAACTGCATACTGCCCAAGAAAACAGCAATCAGCGCTATGCCGACAAAATCGATTTTCTGCAACAGCGCCCAGTCGGGCTGATCAATATCAAGATACTTCCACACCATCATGCAGACTATGATGCCGGGGATGATGTTGATCAAAAACAGCAATTGCCAGTTGTAGGTTTCGGTAAGAAAACCGCCGAGCACCGGGCCGATAGTCGGCGCCATGGTTACGATCAAACCGAGCACGATGGTCATGGCCGGTTGCAAACGCGGGGGAAATAGAATGAAGATCACGGTAAAAGTCATCGGAATCATCGCGCCGCCAAGAAAGCCCTGCAAGCAGCGGAACACGATCATCGACGGCAAATTCCAGGCGAATGCACAAAGCAGGCTGGCCAGGGTAAATCCGCCTGCCGAGATAACATATAAATAGCGGGTCGAGAAAACCCGGCCCAGCCAGCCGGACAACGGAATAATAATGACTTCGGCAATCAGGTAAGAAGTCTGCACCCAGGCGATTTCATCCTTGGTAGCGGACAGCCCGGCCTGTATTTCCTGTAGCGAACTGGCGACGACCTGGATGTCCAGCACCGCCATGAACACGCCAACCGCCATGCTGAAAAAACCGATCCACTGGCCCAGGGTCAGCGGCGTTTCTGTTTGCTGCTTGTCTGTTTCCATCACAGGATTAATGTACTTTTACTTTGGCTTCAGCCGACAAACCCGGCCTTAACAACTCGATATGCTCGGGCGAATCAAAGACTATTTTTACCGGTACCCGGCGCACGATTTTGGTGAAGTTGCCGGTGGCGTTTTCCTCGGGCAGGATGCTAAATTCGGAACCGCTGGCCGGTGAAAAACTGTCCACTTTGCCGGTCAATTCAAGATCGGGATAGGCGTCCACTTTAACCGTAACCGGCTGTCCCAAACGCATGTGTTGCAGTTGGGTTTCCTTGAAATTCGCCTCCACCCAGATTTTGCTGTTTTGCACCAGAGAAGCCAACGCAACGCCGGGGCGCACCCATTGCCCAAGCTGTACGCCGCGATTGCCGATGATGCCGTCTACCGGCGCTTTGACCCGGGTATGTTCCAGGTCAATTTTCGCCAAGGTCAATTGTGCCTGGGCATTTTCCAAGCGGGCTTCGGTTTCGGTGATTTCAATGTCGAGCGTGGCCAGTTGATTGTGTTCGGCGCTGGCTGAGGCTTGGGAGCCTCTGAGTTCAGCCGCTGCCTGTTTGGACTCCGATTGAACTTTATCCAGGGATTGCCTGGCCGCCGACCCCCGATCGATCAGGTTATTAACGCGCTGCAAATCTTTTTGGATTTGCTCTCGTCTGGCTTGCACCGCAACGATATTGGCACCGGCGGTTTCGATATGCGCGTGCTGGGAGGTTTTCATCGCCCGCAACCGCTCAATGTGCGCTACTTCCGCGCTGATATTGGCTTCCGCCTGAATAACCCTGGCCTGATAATCCCGGTCATCAATCGTTACCAGAACGTCATTTTGCTTGACGGCCTGGTTGTCATTGACGGCTATGTGCGTCACATAACCCTGCACTCTGGGGCTGATTAGCACGATATTGCTTTGCAGATAAGCATCATCAGTAGTCTCATAATGCTGACGATCCAGCAGCCAATAGCCGGTTCCTGCGATTAAAGGAATGGCTATCAATAAAATCAGTAAAACAGAACGAAAGCGGGGCATAAAATGACCTTGATAAACTAAACGGTTTAGTTTAGTCTAAACTATCATTTGGCATTACGCAAAAAGTTATAGATTCACCACGAACGACTGCATGGATGCAGGAGGTAGAGCAACGCAAGGAGCAGTTGCCGAGACACGAAGAACACGAAGGTTTAAAGAATAGAATACTTCCTGCTGCCATATAAATTTCAGTCAGATTATTAGCTTTCCCTAATACGCCGTCATATTGAAACTGGGAATAATATCATTTCAAAATGACTGAAGATTGTAACCATCAAGGAATGCCCAATAACTTCGTGCCCTTCGTGTCTTCGTGGTGATTTTTTCTGACTATAAATCGCATCACTCTTAAAATTTAACAAATAAATGACTTCAGAACCCACCGACCCCAAACGCCAAGCCATTCTTAGCGGTGCAACCCGCATGTTTCTGGCACACGGCTACCGTAACGCCAGCATGGATAAAATCGCCCAGGCCGCGCCAGTTTCCAAGGCGACGCTGTACAACCATTTCGACAGCAAAAACGCCCTGCTCGCAGCAGTCATTTCCGATCTTTGCGAGTCCTTATTGCAAACCATGACCCAGCTGACTATCGAGTCGGATGGTGTGGAAAACAATCTGACCCAAATCGCGACCTCCGCGGTGGATTTGATTTATGCCGAAGATGCGCTGGCCATTTACCGGCTGGTGGTGGCGGAAAGCCCGGACTTCCCGGAACTGGGCCAATTGTTTTATCAGAGCGGCCCGCAAGCCGTATTGACGCAGCTGGAGGACTATTTCCGGCAATTGAATGCCAACGGCAGCTATCACATTGCCGATCCGGTATTTGCGGCGGATGCGTTTTTCAGCATGCTGAAAGGCGACCTGCATTTGCGCTGCCTGTTGTCGAAAACGCTGCGGCCTTCCGCCGACGAAAAAAAACGCCTGGTCTCACAAGTCATTGCTTTTTACATGCGGGGTATGCTCCATGCCAAGTCCTAAAAATCATTTAATCGGACTGTTACTGGTTCTGACTGCAACGGGGGCTTCGGCAGAAACACTGGAAGATGCCTGGAACAGCGCCATTAATAACAACCACCAGATCAAGTCGGCGAAAGCCGATACCAGCGCCTCCGAACAGCAATTGCAATCTGCCCAAGGGCAGCGCTTGCCCGATCTTAACGTAAGCAGCGGTTACACCCAGTTTAGCGAAACACCGGCGGCAAAAGCCCAGATTGCGGGGCAAACAGCCCAGTTCAACACCGCTCAGGCCGGAAGCGTCAAAGCCCAGGCGATTGCCTCGGTGCCGATTTTTACCAGCGGGCGTATCAGCCATAACATCGATGCCGCCGAAGCCTCCTTGCAAGCGGTTCAATCCAATGAAACCACTTCGGTATTGAATATCAAAATGCAGGTGGCGGAAGCCTATATCACGGTATTGCGCATGGACAGCGCCTTGCAGGTTGCGCAAAGCCATGTCGATACTCTCGACCTGCACATGAAGGATGTGAATAACCTGTTCGATCAAGGCATGGTCGCGCGCAATGACGTACTGGCAGCCAATGTGGAACTGGCTAATGCCCAGCAGCTAGTCGTGCAGGCGGATAATCAACTGGACATTGCCAAGGCGCGCTATAACCAGTTACTGGATCGAAATCTTGCCGCTGAGGTTAAGCTGGCTCATCAATTCCCTGAAACCCCACAAGGCACATTAAACGATCTGAGCGGCAATGCCTTAAAACAGCGGCCCGAATTGGTCACACTGGCGCAGCAAATAGAGTCGCTAGACCAACAGGCTAAGAGTGTAAAAGCCGGACTGTTGCCGCAGGTCGCCGTCAATGGCGGCTATCAATACCAGGAAAACCGCTATCAGGCCTTTGAAGGCATGTGGATGGCTAATGTCGGCGTGGATTGGAAGATATTCGACGGCAGTTCCGGTCATCGCAGCGATGCCATTACCCGGCAAGCTATGTCCTTAAAAGAGCAACGCGACGACTTATCCAGTATGATCGGATTGCAGGTGCGCCAAGCCTGGCTGGATACTCAAGAAACGCAAAAACGCATTGCCGTGACTCAGCAAGCCATCGCGCAAGCCGATGAAAATTTAAAAGTCACCACCGACCGCTACCAGCAGGGCTTGTCCACCAATACCGACTTGCTTAAAGCGGAAGATTTGCGCAAGACGATGCACGATAATTTTAATAATGCGAATTATGATTCCACACTGGCGACACTGCATTTGCGGCGCGCGTTAGGCATTTTATGACACTGGGTTCCCTGCATCGAATATGGAAAATAAAACCGGAATATTGACTGTTATCGCGCTGCTCATCAGTGGTTTTCTGATTGCACTGGTCGTCTGGTGGCTGGCGTGGCGTGAGCCGCCTTTTCCCGAAGGACTGGTTCAGGCTAACGGTCGCATCGAGGGCGATCATTACACTGTGGCCGGTAAATGGCCGGGACGCGTCACTGAATTGCTGTCCAGGGAAGGCGACTCGGTTGAAAAAGGCCAGATTCTGGTCAAACTGGATGATGTCCAGACCCGCGCCCGATTAGATCAGGCCAAATCGGCGGTGGATGTCATTAAAGCAAAGCTCACGGCCGCCCAGACATCGTTGGCAATTTTCAAGAAAAACATCCCGTTAAAGGTAGAAACGGCTAAAGCCGGGGTTACCCATGCCAATGCGTCCCAGGCTTCCGCCAATGCCACTGAAGAACAGACTCGCAAGGATGCCGAGCGGTTCAGCGAACTGTTAAAAAGACAAACAGTAGACAAACAGCGCAGCGAACAGGCCGAGCTAAGCTGGAAGGTGGCGCATGCACAGCGCACCACGGCTCAAGCTGCGGTCGTCCAGGCTGAAAAACTGTTGGCGGAAGCGGGGCTGGATTGGGACCAAGTTAAAGCCAGAGAAGACGAAGTCGCGGCACTGACGGCTCAGGTGACACAGGCGGAAGCAGCGCTGGCCGAGGCGCAAAGCATGCTGGACGATCTTGTCATTCGAGCGCCTGCGACCGGCATGATTACTACCCGTGTCGTCGATGCCGGCGAAGTGGTGGCGGCAGGCAGTCCGCTATTCGACATCGTCGATCTGGATCGTCTGTATTTGAAAGTCTATGTGCCGGAAATAGAAATCGGCAAGGTTCGCTTAGGACTGCCTGCCCGGATTTATACCGATGCATTTCCGGATAAGCCTTTTCCGGCGACGCTCCGTTATATCGCCTCCCAGGCGGAATTCACGCCTAAAGAAGTCCAGACAGCCGATGAGCGAATCAAGCTGGTCTATGCCGTCAAACTCTATCTGGATGAAAACCCGGAGCACCGATTGACTCCCGGACTACCCGCCGACGCGGTGATTCGTTGGCAGGAGAACGCGCCATGGGCGAAACCCCGCTGGTAAATGAACAACCTGTCATCAAAATACAGGGGTTCTGCAAAAGCTATAAAAAACAGGCCGCCGTAAAAGGCGTTGACCTGAGTGTTGAGCGCGGCGAAATTTACGGACTGATCGGGCCGGACGGCTCCGGCAAGAGCAGTTTGATGAAGGCGATTGCCGGCGTGCTGTCCTTTGAACAAGGCGAACTGGAAGTGTTCGGCATCAAGGTTGATTCCGAGTCGTCCGCAGAGCGCATAAAAGGGCGACTGGGTTTCATGCCGCAGGGGCTGGGCCTCAATCTCTACGGCGACTTGTCGGTCGAGGAAAATATCGATTTCTTTGCGCAACTGCGTCAGGTAACGCCCGCCCAGCTTGCCGAACGCAAGCAGAAGCTACTCAAAATAACCCGGCTGGACAAGTTTCGCGACCGGCCGATGAAAAATCTCTCCGGCGGCATGAAGCAAAAACTGGGGCTGGTTTGCACACTGATTCATGGGCCTGAACTGATCATCCTTGATGAACCGACAACCGGCGTTGATCCGGTTTCGCGCGGCGACTTCTGGGCCATTCTCGCCGAACTGCTGCGCGAACAGGGCGTTACGGCGTTGGTTTCTACGGCGTATATGGATGAAGCGGCTCGTTTCCATCGACTTTCCTTGATGTATGACGGACGCATACTGGCCGCAGGAGAGCCGGAGTTTATTTGTCGGCAGGCACAAGGCAGTCTGGTCGAGCTGTCGGCCGAACCCCAGATTCAAGCGCTGGATCAACTTAAAAATCATTATGCCCAGGTGGAAGCCATCGGCTCCCGGTTGCGGGTTTTTGTTGATGATAAATCTCCGGATGAGGCATCAAAAGCAATCTCCGATTTGCTCGTTGGCGTCGAAGTTAAAGCCATTCGCGCCTCTGAAGCCGAACTGGAAGATGCCTTTATTGCCTTGTTGCGCAGGCGGCGACTGGCCGATCAGAAGACAAACAATCATGCCGTTCCCCGTCTTGATACGCCGTTGCCTGAAGGTCAAGGCATCGCTATAGAGGCGCGGCAATTAACCCGCGATTTCGGTCAATTCCGCGCGGTCGACCGGATCGATTTCACAGTTCGCCAAGGGGAGATATTCGGCCTGCTTGGCGCCAACGGAGCAGGCAAGACTACCGCCATCAAAATGCTGACCGGCATAGTGCCGCCCACCGCTGGAGAGGGCCAGGTGGCGGGCGCCGATATGCGTTATGCCGGACAGACCATCAAGGAACGCATCGGCTATATGTCACAGGCGTTTTCCCTTTATCTGGATCTGACGGTGCTGGAGAATATCCATCTTTATGCGCGCATTTATGGCGTTAACAGAAGCATTATCAAGCAACGCATCGCCTGGGTGATAGACATTGCCGGATTAGCCGATGTCACCGGGCAGCTGACAGGCAGCCTGCCGATGGGTATCCGTCAGCGGCTGGCGTTGGGTTGCGCGCTGGTCCACCAGCCCGGCGTGCTTTTTCTGGACGAACCGACCTCGGGCGTCGATCCGGTCGGACGCCGCCGCTTCTGGGATATTCTGGTGCGCCTTGCCCGCGTGGAACAGGTCGCTATTCTGGTGACTACGCATTACATGAGCGAGGCCGAGCATTGCGATCATCTGGCGCTGATGTATGCAGGTCGCATCATCGCCGACGATTCGCCGACAGACATGATCCGGGCCTTGCAACAGGAAGCCGGGCAATTACTTAAAATCGCCACCGACCGCCCACTGGAAGCGCTGGCTTTACTTAAACAGGCCGATTTCAAGGGTGCCGCTCTATTCGGCAAGCATATCCATCTGTTGGCGCTGGATATTGAGGCCGTGGAAAATAAGATTCACGCCCTATTGAATCAGTCGACTATTCGGCTGATTGGTTTAACGGTCCATGCGCCTACGCTGGAAGATGTTTTTGTTTACCGGGTTCTGGCCCTGGAAAACAAGGAGCTGTCATGAATTTAACCCGTGTCTGGGCGGTAACCTATAAAGAGTGGCGCGAGATTTTGCGCGACCGGCTGTTTTTTACCATGGCTTTCGTGCTGCCCCTGGTTATCTTTCTGGTGCTGGGCTGGGGGATTTCCTTCGACGTGGAAAAGATTCCGTTCGCGGTACTCGATCAGGATAAGACGGCCATGAGCCGGGATTTTTTGCACCGGTTTATTGATTCACGTTATTTCGATTACAAAGGCGATGTCCATAGCGAACGCGAATTCGACGCGCTGTTGGCGCATAGCGATATCCGCTTTGCCATTATCATCCCGCCCCGATTCCAGGAGCATCTGCTGGCCGGACAATCGACATCGGTACAGAGCCTTATCGATGGCGTTTTCCCTTACCGGGCACAGGTAGCAAAAGGTTATGTATCGGCGATTATCGCCAATTTTAACAGCCATTCCTTGGCCGATTATTTAGCCGGAACGCGTGGCATTTCCAGAGAACAAGCCCTTGCTCAAGTTGCCCCGGTGTTGATTGATCCGCGTTATTTGTATAACCAGGCGTTGCGTAGTCAGTGGTCTATGGCATCGGGCTTGCTGATGCTGGTGTTGATGGTGACTCCGCCGTTTCTTACTGCGCTGGGCGTGGTGCGGGAAAAGGAAAACGGTTCTATCTACAACATTTATGCCTCCACCATCAGCCGTAGCGAATTTATTCTGGGCAAGTTTCTGCCTTATCTGCTGATTTCCTGCCTGAATATTCTTGTTCTCTGGTGGGTAGTCATGAATGTGTTCGGCACCCCCTTCAAAGGCGACCCACTGTTTTATTATGCCGCTTCAGTAATCTATGTGATCTGTACGGCGGGTGCCGGCCTACTGATATCATTGCTGGTTCAAACCCAGGTTGCCGCGATCATGCTGACCATGGTGATTTCCTTTGTCCCGGCCATGCTGTACTCGGGCCTGCTGGTGCCTATTGAATCAATGGAGGCGGGAACCCAATTTGAGGCGCATTTGTTCCCGACGCTTTATTATCTGCGCATTTCATGGGGCAGTTTTCTTAAAGGATTGGGCTGGGCCGAACTTTGGTTCGATGTGGTTGCGCTAATGCTTTACGCTATTATCCTGTGGGTTGTCGGCTACATTAATTTCCACAAAAGGCCGAGACAATGAATAGCAGCCGTTTCCTGTTATGGTGGGATCGCGTCATCGCCATGACCATTAAAGAACTGAAACAGCTTTTCCGCGATCCGGTACTGCTTGCCATCATTGTTTATTTTTTTACCGCCGACGTTTATATGGCAGGCAACGGCATAAAACTGAATCTTCACAATGCATCGGTGATGGTCATCGATCATGATCATAGCGCCGCCTCCCGTGAATTGATTTATCGTTTTCGACCACCTTATTTCGATTTGAAGGGAGAAATTTCCGGTAAAAAGGAAGCTGAAAACTTGTTAAATAAAGGACAAATCCTGGCGGTACTGGATATACCGGAACACTTTCAACGGGACTTGTTGCGAGGCAAACAAGTTGCCGTTCAATTACAGGTGGATACCAGCAATACCGTGCTGGGCACGTTGGCAACCTCGTACGCCACGGAAATTACCGCAGACTTCGGCCAGGACCTGGCAATGCAACAGCTTGGCTTGAACGCCGGGCAGATGGATAGCCTGCCCGTTATCGAGGATCGTCATCGCGTGTTGTACAATCCCAACCAGATTGACAGCTGGTTTATGTCGATCTCGGAGCTATTGACTGTCATCACCATACTGTCGATGATGCTGCCCGCGGCGGCTGCCGTTCGGGAAAAGGAGCGCGGCACCATCGAACAACTGGCGGTATCACCGCTGACGCCGCTCCAGATTCTGCTGCCCAAGGTCATCGCCATGAGCCTGGTGATTCTTTTAGGCACGGCGGTGTGTTTATTCCTGATCATCATCCCGGTTTTTCATTTGCCGGTTAAAGGCAGTATCGGACTGTTCTTTGCCGTAACCGCTTTGTATGTCTTCGCTACCTCGGGGATTGGCCTGTTCATAGCGACTGTCAGCCGCAGTCTGGGCCAGGTGTCAATGTTGGTGATTTTGCTGCTGATGCCGATACTGCTGCTTTCGGGCGCATGGACGCCGCCGGAAGCCATGCCGCAAGGTCTTCGCTGGGCCATGGCTATTTCCCCCTTGTACTACTTTATTGAAATGGGCTATGACATTTTGCTCAAAGGCGCGGGCATTGCTGTTTTAAAGGATTCGCTGCTTGGGTTAACGCTATTGGGCTTAGTCTTCTTCAGCTTCGGCGTGTGGCGTTTTCGGCGGCAGTTTGGGTAACACATCAATTGAAGCCGTCATCTGTTGACGTTCTCCGCGGAGCCGGTGCGCATGGTTGATTACCTCATGCGCACCCCTTGACCGCCTTATTGGTCAAACGATTGAACATCGCCCGGTTTTCGCAGCATTTTATTCACCTCGTCCAGATGCAGTTCTTCCCCGACAATCATCTCTCTCGCATACTCCTCCAGCAATACTGAAACGCCCTCGGAAGCTTTCAGCAGTTCAAAATAGGCGGCTATCGCTGTTTTTTCGTGCTCCTGGCTTTCTCTTAGAATATCGCCAATATCGTGCTTGGCGGTTTCCAATAAAGGGCCGATCTTCAGAGAAGGATGCCCGCCCAACAATGTCACCAGCTCGCCCGCTTTGTGCGCATGAGCAAGGCTTTCGTCAGCATTGCCCTTCAGCCAGGAAACAATGGGGATGCGGTTATAGCCGTAAACCATCAGCGAGTAATGCGTGTAGCGCACAACCCCCGCCAGTTCAAGCTCCATAATTTTGTTAAGAATATCTACAGCCCGTTGTTTTTCTTGATCGTTCATGTCGATGCTCCTGTTGATTATAGAAAAATGTCGCCTAACATTAAGCGACACCCATTCAGATGTTCATCAAAAATTCGGATAACGATGTAAGGCACCGTCTCACCACCTAATTACTTGAAGTCCGAGACTATAGCAACAACAATTTTCCTCAAAATGAATTGATGAAAAAATGACCCAAAGCTTGAATCAAGCGCTACTCCACTTAAACGCGCTGTTTGGGGATACAATAAGCGCATAACCTGCCTATAACGCGATGCCCACACTGGAGATTTCTCGATGAACTATACAAACATGCTGGCTGTGGCGTTCGCCGAAGCGCAAGCCGGTTTTGATGAAGGCGGCGTACCGGTCGGCGCGGCGCTGTTCGACGCGCATGGCAACCTGCTCGGACGCGGCCGCAATCGCCGGGTGCAGGACAACGACCCGTCCATCCACGGCGAAACCGACGCCTTTCGTAAAGCCGGTCGCCAAACCAACTATCGCGACAAGATTTTAGTGACGACATTGGCGCCCTGCTGGTATTGCTCGGGTTTGATCCGGCAATTCAATATCGGCACGGTGGTAGTCGGCGAATCGGTCAACTTCGAAGGCCATCTGGATTGGCTCAAAGACGCCGGCGTACACATTGTTGAAATGAACGACGCCGATTGCATTGCGCTGATGCGGCGCTTTATCGAACAATCGCCGCAAATCTGGTTTGAAGACATCGGCGAATGCGATTGCACTTAACAGCCGCAGACACCTTTCCTAGCTAAAATACCTGCCGAATCCGCCTGTCTAAATATGCGGCGACCCAATCTAACGATATGCCCCATGGCGGTTTTTCAGTTATAATCCCCCACTTTTTATTGCCCAAGAGCGTTAATCCGTGTCCAGCATAAACAACGACTTATCTACTTTTCAGGGACTCATCCTGGCCTTACAGAAATACTGGTCAGATCAAGGCTGTATTTTATTGCAGCCGTTGGATCAAGAAGTTGGCGCGGGGACGTTTCATCCCGCCACATTTTTACGCGCCATAGGCCCAGAGCCTTGGAACGCGGCTTATGTGCAACCGTCGCGCAGGCCGACCGACGGCCGCTTCGGCGAAAACCCCAACCGCTTGCAGCATTACTACCAGTTTCAGGTGGTGTTAAAGCCGTCGCCGGACAATATTCAGGAATTGTATCTGGGTTCGTTGCGCCATTTGGGCCTGGATTTGCTCGAACACGATGTGCGCTTTGTCGAAGACAATTGGGAATCGCCGACGCTGGGCGCATGGGGACTAGGCTGGGAAGTCTGGCTGAACGGCATGGAAGTGACCCAGTTCACCTACTTCCAACAAGTCGGCGGCCTTGAATGCAGGCCGATCACCGGCGAAATCACTTACGGCCTGGAGCGCATCGCGATGTACTTGCAGGGCGTTAAAAGCGTTTACGATCTGGTCTGGACTAACGGCCCATTCGGCACCGTCACTTACGGCGATGTGTTTCATCAAAACGAAGTGGAAATGTCCGCTTACAACTTCGAACATGCCAACGTCGAGTTCATGTTCGAGTGTTTCAACACCTACGAGCAGGAATGCACCAAACTGATCGAATTGAACTTGCCGTTACCGGCTTATGAAATGGTATTGAAAGCCTCGCACGCTTTTAACCTGCTGGATGCGCGTCACGCCATTTCGGTTACCGAGCGCCAACGCTATCTGTTACGAGTCAGGAATTTGGCCAAATCCGTAGCCGAAGTCTATTACCAACGCAGGGAATCGCTAGGCTTCCCGATGTTAACCAAGCAGGAAGCATAACATGAGCACAAGCAAACATTTATTGTTCGAACTGGGTTCGGAAGAACTGCCGCCCAAGACTTTGCTAAAACTGAGCAACGCCTTGCTAAACGGCATCGTTCAAGGGCTTAACGCCGCAGAACTGACCTTTACCGGCAGCACGGCTTACGCCACGCCCAGACGTCTGGCGGTTTTTATCGAAAACCTGGCTAGCGCACAGCCCGATAAAACCGTAGAAAAACGCGGCCCTGCATTGCAAGCGGCATTTGCGCCCGACGGCACGCCCAGCAAAGCCGCCTTGGGTTTTGCGGTCAGTTGCGGCACCAGTTTCGATCAACTGGAACGCCTGAAGACCGACAAGGGCGAATGGCTCAGCTTTACCCAAGCCGTCAAAGGCCAAGCGACTGAAAACCTGATTCCCGACATTATCCGTCAAAGCATCGCCGGATTGCCGATTGCCAAGCGCATGCGCTGGGGCAGTTTCACTACGGAATTCGTCAGGCCGGTACACTGGGCTGTTTTGCTTTACGGCGACAGCGTCATCGACACCGAAATCCTGGGTCTCAAAACCGGTGCGGCAACGCAAGGACACCGCTTTCACGCGCCGCAAAAAATCACCCTGACCAAGCCGGAAGACTACGCGGATGTGTTATATAAACAAGGCCGCGTCATCGCCGATCTTGAACAAAGAAAAACGCTGATCCGTGATGCGGCGCAAAAAGCCGCCGCCGCAGTAAACGGCTTTGCCCATATCGAGGACGATTTGCTGGAAGAGATTGCCGCGTTAAACGAATGGCCGGTGCCGATTACCGGAACTTTCGACCCGCGTTTCCTGGAGCTGCCTCCTGAAGTATTGATCACCACGATGCAGACCAACCAGAAATACTTTCCGGTTAAAAATGCCGACGGCGGTTTGCTGGCGAACTTCATTACCTTCAGCAACATTGAAAGCAGCAACCCCAAGTCGATACAACAGGGTAATGAGCGCGTGGTGACCCCGCGCCTTTCCGATGCGGAATTTTTCTGGAACCAGGATCGGAAAAAAACGCTGGAAGATCGCGTGGAAAGTTTGTCCAGCGTGGTTTTTCAGGAGAATTTGGGCACGGTTTTCGCCAAAACCAAACGGGTGCAAAATCTCGCTAAATTTATTGCCGGACACTTGGGAGCCAATGTTGAACTGGCCGAACGCGCCGCGTTATTGGCCAAAACCGACCTGATGACCGAAATGGTCGGCGAATTCGGCAACCTGCAAGGCATTATGGGGCGCTACTATGCGCTGGCGGACAACGAACCGGAAGAGGTCGCGCTGGCGATTGAGGAACAGTATTTCCCCAAACAATCCGGTAGCCCGACTGCCGGCAGCACAACGGGGCAAGTCCTTGCTATCGCGGAAAAAATAGACACGCTGGTCGGCATTTTTGCCGTCGGCTTGATCCCTACCGGCGACAAAGACCCTTATGCATTGCGCCGCGCCGCGTTAGGCATTCTCCGAACCATCATAGAGAATAAACTCAACATCAATATCATTGAGCTGACGGAATTCGCCGGCGCTCAGATTAAAACAACGTCCGGTCAATCGGGAACATCCGACCGGGTTATCGATTTTATTTTCGACCGCTTGAAAGGTTATTGTCTTGATCAGGGCTACACTGCCGATGAATTCGATGCCGTCATCACCGTCACACCCGCCGAACCGCTGGATTTCATGCAACGTTTGCAGGCGGTTAAAGCCTTCAGGCAGCTGCCCGAAGCCGGAAGTCTGGCGGCGGCGAATAAACGCATCCGCAACATCCTGAAAAAATCGGAGTCGCAACCGGCCGCCAGCGTCGGCGCACTGCTGGAGCCGCAAGAAAAGCAGCTGTTGCAAGCCGCACTGCAATCCGCCGATGACATTCAACCATTACTGGCGCAGCGCAATTACCAGGCGACGCTTAACCGTTTGGCGGGTTTACGCAATGACGTCGACGCGTTTTTCGATCATGTGATGGTGATGACCGATGACCTTGACTTGCGCGCCAACCGGCTGGCATTGCTCAACCTGTTATCCGAGCAGTTTTTGACTTGTGCCGACATCTCCAAACTGCAATCGTAAATGAACAATCCCTTGTCCCAACGCTCCAGCGGGAGTGCCGAATGATGCGCTGGAGCGACCTATAAATCATGCCCGAAAACCGCTACGTATTGCTGGATCGTGATGGTGTCATTAACCGCGACTCGGATGACTTCATAAAATCCCCGGAAGAATGGCTGCCGCTTGAAGGCAGTCTTGAGGCGATTGCCCTGCTCAACAAGCATGGCTATAAAATCGTGGTGGTCACCAATCAGTCCGGCCTGGCCCGCGGCTTACTCGATGCCGCCACGCTGGAAAAAATCCATGCAAAAATGCTGCGCATGACCGCAGAAAAAGGCGGAAAAATCGACGCCATCTATTTTTGCCCGCACGACCCAAACGATAACTGCAACTGCCGCAAACCCAAGCCGGGCCTGCTTGAAGCCTTTGCCGCCGACCACCATGTCAGCCTGAGCGGCATGGCGGTGATCGGCGATTCGCTCCGCGACCTCCAGGCAGCGCAAGCCGTCGGCGCCAGCCCGATACTGGTCAAAACCGGTAAAGGCCGAAAAACCCTAACTGAAAATCCTAATCTCGATATTCCTGTTTTTGAGAACTTATATGACGCAGCAAAACATCTTGCATCAAGACCCCAGACCTAAAAACTATATAGGCTCGGCCCTGTTATTTTTGGGTATTTTCTCTACCGCTACCATCGTCGGAATATTGCTTATTCTAGGCATGCTGACGACCTTTAAAATACGCTGGAAAATCGGTCATGCCTGGTGCGCCATTATCGGCTGGATAACCAAAGTGACCTGCGGCCTCACCTACGAAGTGGAAGGGCTGGAAACCATCGATCCGCAACGGCCTGCCATTATTTTGAGCAATCATCAGTCTGCGTGGGAAACGCTGGCGTTAAGATACATTCTGCCGCCTCATTCAGTGGTCATAAAACGTGAACTGCTTTATCTCCCGATTTGGGGATGGTCGCTGCTCACCCTGAAATCCATCGTCATCAACCGGAAAAATCAACGCGCCTCATTACGTTCATTGCTCGAACAAGGCACCAAATATTTAAATGAGGGCTTATGGGTGCTGATTTTTCCTGAAGGCACTCGCGCAGGAGCCAGGGAAGTATTGAAGTTCAATATCGGCGGCGCGATGTTGGCGCACAAAACCGGCTACCCCATCATTCCGGTCGCACATAATGCCGGTGATTTCTGGCCGCGCTATAGTTTTTTAAAATATCCCGGCGTCATCAAGCTGAAAATCGGCCCGGTCATAGAGACCAAGGGACGCAAAGCCGCCGACATCAATGCCGAAGCGGAAGCCTGGATAACGCAAGCAATGAAGGAAATGGATTGATTCAGGCGAAAGGCGAAAAGAAGAGCGTCCCCTTTGCCTTTCGCCTTTCGCCTTGCGCCTGATGTATAATGCCGCACGGCGCATTTTCAATTTAATAACGGTAATATACTCACATGAAAAAACTACTGCTCATTTCCCTGTCCGCATTATTACTCTCCGGTTGCGCAGATAAAAAACAATATGAAGAGACTGTATTGGAGCAAATGCAGCTGGAAAAAGACATTAAGGACTACAAACTGTCCCCCGAGCGCATGGCTAAATGCGTCGTCGATACGACCGCGGGCAAAATGCCCGGCATTTTTGCTCTCGACCCCAAGCGCTTGACCGCTTACCGTAACTATACAAAAATGTTGACGCTGTCCTCGTCTAAAGACCCCAAAAAGACCCTAGAAGAATTACGCACTGATTTCGGCTCGGCACAAGATCTTGCAGAAGCTCACTCCAACTATACCGAAAGCCAGATGGATTGCTTGGCCGCCCTGATCGGGGAATCGGAAGAACCCACAAAAGATGAAAAATAACATTTTTTTTGAGTAACCTGATCAGAATTGCCCAATCAAGGGCGGCCTAACCGGTCGCCCTTGATGCTCGCCTCACTCCGCTCCGCAACACCGCTTAAACTTCTTGCCGCTGCCACAGGAACACGGGGCATTTTTGCCCAGATTAGTCTGTAAACCGACCTTGCCGATGGATTTAACCAGCCCATCCAGATAAAACCAGCCGCCCGCGCGTTTGATAAATTGGCTGATCTCAGTCATGACGGACTCTTCGCCATCCTCCAAATAATACGCCTTAAACTCCACCACACCTTTAGCATCCTTGGCCCCGCCTTTTTTAGTGTTGCCGATTTCCAAGCGTTGCCAATCGACTTTTTCCTTGGAAAAATCGATCAATTCAGGCCGCACCGTGGCATCCCAGGTATCTTGCAAATAACCGGCATTATGCAAAGCATAAGCAGTAAAGCGCGAACGCATCAAAGCTTCGGCAGTTACGGGCTTTTTTTCGCCGGAATGAAATGGGCCGCAGCATTGAGCGTATTCAATGCCCGATCCGCAAAGGCAGAAGGTCGGTGTGTTCAAAAGAAGTTCCTTATTAAAATGTTGGCTTATTTTACATGGATCCGCATTCGATAGTAGCGTGAAACCTGACAGTTTGGGCTTCGATTGCCCGTCTAATTTCTGTTTATGAATAGGCTCCCGTTATAATGTTCCACCGGATGAACTGCATAACGCCCACGCTCCCACCGCCAATCCGTAACCTCATCAACTCAACTATCCGACAAGAAATTGATAAGTAAGCAAAATAAAAACCCTCATCCCGGCAGAAGATTCTGCGTTGCCCCGATGCTGGACTGGACTGATAGACACTGCCGTTATTTTCATCGGCTGATTTCACAACATGCGTTTTTGTATACCGAAATGGTGACGACCGGTGCCTTGATTCACGGCGACCACCACCGATTCCTGCAATTTAACGCCGCCGAGCGCCCGGTTGCATTTCAGTTGGGCGGCAGCAACCCAAGAGAATTAGCCATCTGTGCAAAGATGATTGAAGATTACGGCTATGACGAGGTGAACTTGAATGTCGGCTGTCCCAGCGACCGGGTCCAGAACGGCCGCTTCGGCGCTTGCCTGATGGCGGAACCCGAATTGGTCGCCGAATGCGTTGCCGCAATGGCTCAAGCGGCTTCAATTCCGGTCACTGTTAAATCGAGAATCGGCATTGATGAGCGCGATTCTTATGAAGAGCTGGTGCAGTTTGTATCGACGGTTGCCGATGCCGGTTGCGAAACCTTTATTATCCATGCAAGAAAGGCGTGGCTGAGCGGCTTGTCGCCCAAGCAAAACCGCGATGTTCCGCCGTTGCGCTACGATGTGGCCTATCAAATAAAACAGGACTTCCCGCAACTGGAAATCATCCTGAACGGCGGCATCACCACCCTGGATCAGGCCGAAGCTGTTTTGGCCCATGTTGACGGCGTCATGGTAGGCCGGGAGGCTTATCACAACCCTTATCTGTTGGCCGAGGTGGATCGGCGGTTTTATGGCGAGTCCAAAGAACCCCGGTCACGGGAAATGATTATGGATTTGTTGATCCCCTATATTCAGCAGCAACTTGAACTTAACGATGGCGTCCGCTTAAACAGCATCTCCCGGCATATCTTAGGCCTGTTTCATGGCGAGCCGGGTGCCAGAGGCTGGCGACGGCATCTTAGCGAAAATGCCTGCAAGCCCGGCGCGGACATCAAGGTGATTTTGGAAGCGCTGCCTACCCGCATCTAGGTAAAGAGCGAAGCTTTAAAATTCCCAACGCCATGCTGTATACTGACCAGCTATTTTTATAACTGGGATTGAAACAATGGAACAGCATTTTGCCAGCATTATTGAGGCAGTCGGTGAAGATTTAACTCGCGAAGGCCTGATCGATACGCCAAAACGCGCGGCCAAAGCTTTCAAATTTTTAAACAACGGCTATGAAAAAACCCTGGAAGAAGTGCTGAACGGCGCTATTTTTACCGCCGACACCGAAGACATGGTTATCGTGAAGGATATTGAGCTGTATTCTTTGTGCGAGCATCATTTACTGCCGTTTATCGGCAAATGTCATGTCGGTTATTTGCCGAAAGGCAAGGTCATGGGTCTGTCCAAAGTGGCTCGTGTTATCGACATGTACGCACGCCGCCTGCAAATTCAGGAAGTACTGACCAAACAGATAGCCGACGCGATTGAACTGGCAACCGGCGCCCGAGGCGTAGCGGTGGTTATTGAAGCCAAGCATTTGTGCATGATGATGCGCGGTGTTGAAAAGCAAAACTCGGTGATGACGACGTCAGTGATGACCGGGATTTTCCGTAAGGAAATCAGCACCCGTTCGGAATTTTTGAACCTGATCAACCGATAAGCCTGAAATGACCGCAAAAAAAACCGGCGTATTACTGGCAAACCTGGGCTCGCCCACCGCGCCGACCACATCGGCGGTCAGGCGGTTTCTTAAGGAGTTTCTTTGGGATCCGCGCGTCGTCAACCTGCCCAGGCCTTTGTGGTGGGTGATACTGCATTTTTTCGTGCTGCCTTTTCGCCCCCGAAAATCGGCAAAGGCCTATCGCAAAGTATGGGATGAAAAAGGTTCGCCGTTAATCTTCCTGACCCTGCAATTAACCGAGCGGGTTGCCGAAAAGCTGCATGCCAAGGGCGTCACTACCCAGCATGTGATGCGCTATGGCGAACCTTCCATCGCCAAGCAGTTAAAAGCCTTCAAAACGGCGGGCATCGATAATTTAATCGTCCTGCCGTTGTATCCGCAATATTCCTCAACAACCACTGCATCGATCTACGATGATGTGATTAAAGAGCTGAATCAGTGGCGGCATCTGCCCAGCATTCACTTTATCAGCGATTATCACCAGCACAGTCACTATATTGCTGCGGTTGCCGAATCCATTGAGCAAAACTGGCGGGAGCACGGCAAAAACGAGCTGTTATTGATGTCCTTTCACGGCTTGCCCGAACAGCTCACTAAATGGGGCGATCCTTATTTTCACCAATGCCACAAAACCGCCGCCTTGATTGCGGAAAAATTGGGCATCGATGAAAAACAATGGATGATTGTGTTCCAGTCGCGTTTCGGCAAGGCGCAATGGCTGAAACCTTATTGCGTGGACACGTTAAAGGAATTGCCGGGGCAAGGCATTAAAAAAATAGATGTTGTTTGCCCGGGGTTTGCGGTGGACTGCCTGGAAACGCTGGAAGAAATAGCCATGGAGAACAAGGCTGTTTTTATGGCGTCCGGCGGCGTGGAGTATCGTTATATCGCGGCGCTGAATGATTCGGAAATCCATGTTGATGCTATAGTTAATCTGCTTGAGCAGAAGCTTTAATTTAAGACATTGCACCACGAACGACTGCATGGAAGCAGGAGGTAGAGCACCAACAGTAGGCGCTTTAGGCGACGCATGGAGCAGTTGCCGAGACACGAAGTTTTATTGTGGCTTTTTTCTTCGTGCCCTTCGTGTCTTCGTGGTGAATTAGTCAATCTGCTTATATTTATTGATTGAATATACGTACTTTTGGTGTTGCAAACGACGGACAAAAAGGCTAATCAGATGAACCAAACACTATTAGAAAACTGGCAAGACAGCAGCTGGCCGACCATCAAATCCAGCAAAGCGCTGGATACCGGCGATGGCGTTATTGACGAAAGAACCTTTAACACCATTGAAGTCGACAAACTGTTCGATGCCGTTAATCACGCATCAACGATTGCCGGGCAGGCGGTGCTATACCGCTCTTTAGCCCAACCGCTGAATGAGCTGGATCAGATCAAAGCCAAACAGCAAGCCGTTGAAGAGCTGCGCAATAATCCGGCACTCAAAGAACAGCTGGAACAGATCGTACAGCAGGCTGTACCCGATGAAAAAAACTTCTATTTACTGTTGTTCGGCGAATTTCTGGGAACCTTCGGCACCGCCCGAGAAGAGCATGAAATTGAAGGCTACGGCTATCTGCAATATAAACGCGGCATCCGTTTTATGCTGGAACTGGTCGATCGGATTCAATCTGTCGAAGCCCCGCAAAGCCACTATCTACAAGACATTTGCGACAAGATAAAAGCCTTTGCAGAATCTCGGCCTTATTCTCTGATGCAAGGACCTGTTTACATCACTGAAAACAATATTCAGTGCAAAGAACAAAGAAAAGGCTTGATCTCACCTGCGATTATTTTCAAGCCCCGGCTATTCAAACCGCTGCTGATCAGCCTGTTTTTCGGAGCCGTCTGGGCGCTGGCGCATTTTTTCCCCACCGACATGTTCCAGGTTTCAACCGAGGCCATCCCGACTGCCACTATTTTCTTCGTGCCTTTACTGCTGGCGTATTACCCCATTGTCGGCGGCTTTGACCGGGACAGCTGCATTATCCCGCTAAGAAATGAGTTCAAAAAATCCCCGGCGGTAGCCGAAACGTTGGATGCGCTGGGCCAGCTCGACGAATTGCTGTCGTTTATAAAATTTTCCGAGGCATTCGGCGGCAGTAAGGTGTTGCCTGAATTGGTTGACGCGCCGCATCACCGGATAAACCTGACGGACGCCAGAAATCCTGTCCTAGGCAAGCAAAATCCTGATTATGTCGGCAACGACTTTGTTTTGGAAGACGACAAACTGGTGCTGGTCACCGGCCCCAACAGCGGCGGCAAGACGGCTTTTTGCAAAACCGTCACCCAAATCCAGCTGCTCGCTCAAATCGGCTGCTTTGTTCCGGCCCAATCGGCAACCCTGACTGTCGCCGACCGAATTTTCTACCAAGCGCCTGAAATCAGCCATCTGGATGACGGCGAAGGCCGCTTCGGCACCGAATTGAAACGAACCAAAGACATTTTCCTGGCCGCAACCGCCAAAAGCCTGGTGGTGCTGGACGAATTATCCGAGGGCACAACTTTCGAAGAAAAAATGGAATCGTCTTCGAATGTGCTGGACGGCTTTTACCGGAAAGGCAACAGCACTATTTTGATCACCCACAACCATCAACTGGTCGATCATTTTGTCGCTCAGGGCATCGGCTTGCCGAGACAGGTCGAGTTTGCCAATGACGCACCGACCTACAAACTGGTTGCAGGCATTTCCCGCGTCAGTCATGCCGATCGCGTGGCGAAAAAAATCGGTTTTTCCAAAGAAGATATAGACAACTATCTGGCAGATTCACAATGAAAATAGGCACCGCATTATCAAACAGCGCAACCAAAGCCCTGCTGCTCGGCAGCGGCGAGCTGGGCAAGGAACTGGCTATTGCACTGCAACGCTACGGCGTGGAAGTCATCGCCGTAGACCGTTACCCGAATGCACCGGCGCAACATGTCGCGCATCGCAGCCATGTAATCGACATGACCGACACGGCAGCGGTCAAAAAACTGATCGCACTGGAACAGCCGGATTTCATCATCCCGGAAATCGAAGCGATTGCGACCCAGGCGCTGCTCGACATCGAAGCGGAAGGTCAATGTACCGTGGTGCCCAACGCCAGGGCGATTCAACTGACCATGAACCGGGAAGGCATCAGAACCCTGGCCGCCGAGCAGCTTAAAATCCCCACCTCGGCCTATGCGTTTGCAGAAAATTTTGAGCAATTGCAGGCGGCGGTTGACGGCGGCATCGGTTATCCGTGCTTTATCAAGCCGACTATGTCATCATCCGGCAAAGGCCAGTCGATGGTTAAAAGCGCCGACCAACTTAAGGCCGCTTGGAGTTACGCCAAATCCAGCGGCCGGGTGGATACCGGCAAGGTTATCGTCGAAGCAAAAATCGACTTTGATTTTGAAATCACCCTGCTGACGGTGCGCGCCCTGAATCAGCACGGCGAAGTCGAGACTCACTTTTGCGCACCGATAGGCCATGTACAGGAAAGCGGCGATTACCGCGAGAGCTGGCAACCGCAAGCCATGAGTGCCGCAGCCATCAAGGCGTCACAGGACATTGCGTTTAAAATAACCAATGAAATCGCCGGGCTCGGCCTGTTCGGCGTTGAACTGTTTATCAAGGGCGATGTCGTCTGGTTCAGCGAAGTCAGCCCCAGACCGCACGATACCGGCATGGTGACATTGGTCACCCAGAAACAAAACGAATTTGAATTGCACGCCAGAGCCATTTTAGGCTTACCCGTCGATACCGGCATGCAAAGCACAGGAGCCAGCGCCGTCATATTGGGCGGCCTGGATGCGCAAGGCGTGATTTACGAAGGGCTGGACAAGGCGCTTAGTGTGCCGACCAGCGAAGTCAGATTATTTGGCAAGCCTGAAGCATTTACCAACAGGCGCATGGGTGTTGCGTTAGCTACCGCTGAAACTGTCGATGAAGCCAGGAACAGAGCGGTCAAAGCCGCAACGATGATCGTTATTAAACCTGACCGATAGGTGACAATATGATGAGAATTGCCGTTTTATTAACCACATTACTCATCTCAGTCGAGGTGCAGGCCGACATCTATAAATTTATCGCGAATGACGGCCGCATCTATTATACCGACAAGCCTAAAAACAGCCTGTACAAACGCATCATCCGAACAAGGCCGATCAATTATGCCGCCGCCCTGCCCTATATGGGCACCAACAAAAAGAAATTCGCCGATCTGATTGCCGAAGCGGCCAACCGGCATCAGGTTGATGCCAGATTGCTACACGCTGTTATTCAGGCGGAATCCGCTTACGATGCCAACGCCATCTCCACAGCCGGAGCCGTCGGTTTAATGCAGCTAATGCCGGATACCGCAAGGCGCTACGGCGTTGTTAACCGGAATGATCCGGTCCAGAATATCGACGGCGGCACCCATTATTTGAAAGACTTGCTCAAGATGTTCGATTCGAATCTGGACTTGGCCGTTGCAGCGTATAACGCCGGTGAAAATGCGGTGATCCGGCACAACAACTCCATTCCGCCCTACCCGGAAACCCAAAATTACGTCAAAATAGTGAAGGCTTTGTATAACAGGCGCTCTTGAGCTGGATCATAAGCTGTTGGGTAGCTCGCCAAGGAGCCAAGCATGATAAACGCAAGCAACACCGTCGACTTAAGCCGTTTCACGAATGCGCAAGAAAGCATCTATGACAGCGTCCTCGCAGAGTTAAAAAACGGCCGGAAACGCACTCACTGGATGTGGTACATCTTCCCGCAAATTGATGGCCTGGGGCACAGTGCAACATCAAAACACTATGCCATTAAGAGTATAGAAGAAGCTCGGCAATACCTGAATCATCCCGTTCTTGGACAAAGACTGCGGGAATGCGCAGAAGCGGTTTTTGCTATTGAGGGACGATCAATTTCAGAAATCTTCGGTTACCCTGATAATCTAAAGCTTAAATCTTCCATGACACTGTTTGCCTATGTGGCAGCTCCATGCTCCATGTTTGCCCGTACCCTCGATAAATATTTTAATGGCGAGCAGGACGCTTTGACGCTCCAATTATTAGAGAAACTTAAGGCGAAATGAGCCGGAGCCGGTTTTATATGCCTTGAATGCACGTAGGCGATACAATTACCTTTGAAACGTTTAGTGCCTCTTCCATTAACAGGTCAAGATGAAACCAATCCGCTTATGCTTTAACGTTGCAAGGCGTATTGTTTGCAGAGTGTCATCGGCGTTGTGAGTATGTTTCTACGCAACTTATCAATTTAACTTGGAATCTAATGTATGCAAACCAGCAGTCAATTAATGCATCATAATCAAACCACCCTTCCTGAGCCGGTTCTGGAAGCCCTGAATCTGCGTGAAGGCGATGCAATTGTCTTTGAAATTGATCAGGCTGGTGTCCACCTGCGCAAAGCGCCGCCGATCGACAGCGACTTTACTGAAGCGCTACAAGGTACATTGAGCGAATGGAATTCTGCTGCGGATGACGAAGCGTATGCTGATCTTTGAAACCTTTTCTGTTGTAGTCGTGCCTTTTCCATTTACAGATCAAGATACGACAAAAAGGCGGCCTGCTTTAGTGTTATCCAACACCTCATTTAACACTTCAGTGGGCCATTCAGTTTTGGCGATGATTACCAGTGCCAAAAATTCCAACTGGTTACACGATGTGAATATCTCCGATTTAAATAGCACCGGACTTTCTTCGGCTTCCATTGTCCGAATGAAATTATTTACCCTGGATAATCGCTTGATTATCAGGAAAGCCGGTATTTTGGCTAATAGCGATCAGCAAGCAGTTATCAAAGCTTTCACTCAGCTGTTTGATGTTAATACAGAACGTGGTCAAGTCTAGCATTCGCTGATTCCCAAGCTCACAAGCTTGGAAACCAGCGCTAAGTTAGGCCTATTGAAGCGCCTGTTTTAAAGCCGCATTGAACCGGTCCGGCGCTTCCTGTGGGATAAAGTGTCCGACATTTTGCACAACAAAAACTTTTTCCGTCGCTGAAGGTTTGTTGGTTTGGGCGGCATTAATGTGAATCAATGGAGACTTCAACCGACTCCTCTGCTTTTGATAATCGCCGGATACCCATTTAAAGATATTTGTTAATGCGCTGATGCCGACTTCCGGAGGCGCTGAAGCCATATCGTCGGCGATATGTTGAACGATAACCGGGTCTGCCGTCGGCGCAAACATGCTTTTAACCATCTGATAGGTGGTTTTATAAAAATCGCTTTTAAACGGCGCAAGGACTTCGGCAATTTTATTTTCCGGCGGCCATTGGAATTTAGTCTCGAACGAGTCCACCGCAACCAGCCCGGAAACACGTTCCGGCATCCGCAGTGCAGTTTCGATAATGACCGATCCGCCCATCGAATGCCCGACCAGAATTACTTTTTTTAAATCGAGACTGTCGATGACGTGCTCTACATCATCCGCAAAACCGGAAATCGTATAGTCTTTCCTACCCATTCCCGATTGACCGTGGCCCGCTAAATCGATAGCAACCACCCGATAGTCGGCGGCAAAGTAATCCATTTGCGTCTGCCAATAACTGCTGTCGCAAGACCAGCAATGCACAAACACCAGCGCGGTATCGCCGGTGCCGCGCATCGTGAAGTGAATGGGTACGCCGTCCGCCGATTTGATATTGCCTTCAACAACTTGGGGCTGTTTTACGGGCAATTCCTGACAACCCGGCAAACAGGCTGCGAATATCCATAAGGTTATTATTTTCAGGTAAAGTTTCATCGTTTTTCCTTGTTAATAAATCATTTAAGTCTTGGCCCGGCTGACCACATAAACGCCGATTAACACCAAAGCAGTCCCGGCCAGTTGCGCCGCCGTCAAGGTCTCGTTTAACAACAAGAAGGCCAGCGCCAAAGTACCTATCGGCCCTATAGAGCTGATAATGGATGCCGAACCGGCGCCGATACGACTGATCCCGGCATTCATTAAAAACGCCGGAAGTACGGTGGAGAAAATCGCCATGATCAGCGCCAGCCAATAAACATTGACCGGTAAATTCAATAGCGTGACGCCGTGCTGAATCACGAAATGCAGGCCGGTAGCCAGACAGGCGACGGTCATCGAATAAGCGGTAAAACGCGTCGAGCCTATCCGTTTGACCATCATGCCGCTGCCCATCAGGAAAAAAGCAAAGGCGATGGCGCTAGCCAAAACCAATGCCGAACCTAACAACAATCCCGATGACGCCATTTCCGCCCTATTGTCGACAAACACCAGAATCATCCCCGCATAACTTAAAGCCAAGGCAAGCGCCTGATGCCGGTTAATGGCCCGGCGTTGCAGCGCCGCGGTGAATAAAACCACGAAGGTCGGATAAAGAAACAAGATCAACCGCTCAAGACCTGCCGAGATATATTGCAGCCCTGCAAAATCAAGGTAGCTGGCAATGTAGTAGCCCAATATGCCCAAGCCGAAAATCATCAGCCAGTCCTGCCTGTTTAAGCGTTGTGCATCTTCCGCTTTTGTCGAATTATTGACCGGCCATAACGCAACCACCAGAAAAAAAGGTAATGAAATTGCCATGCGCAACACCATCAAGGTGATGACATCCAGTTGATGACTGTAGTCGTAAGCTAATTTGATCAGCACCGCTTTGGCTGAAAAGCCAAACGCGCCAAGTAAGACAAACAGGCAGCCGATAATAGCCTGACGATTGTTCGGCGGTATAACGGATTCGGGTTGATGCACAAACTTCTCCTTAAAATGGAAAAACTGCGAATCTTGCCGGAAAGACTACCAAAGCAACGGGGACAAGACCCGCAGTTGCTTTGCTAAAATGGGATTAATGAACCAAAAAGACAGCACTGCGGTGAAAGCTAATAATCTTTCGCAGCCATCGTTTGCTAATTTTCAGGGATGAGATCATGTGGTTCATGGTTTGTATTCTATGAATACAGTTGTGCGTTGTCAATTTATGTGGGGTTTTCGGGCACTTGCTCGTAATACGAACGATGAGTAGGGCGTGCCACGCGCGCCTTCCCCGATGCTGGAATAATCCTGCTATCCTTTGGCGCGCACGGCGCGCCCTACATGGGCATCGCTGGTTGTCCGTTATCAATTTGCGTTGCATGATAGAATCCTTTCACGTCCAGCCAACCAAGAACTCAAAACCATGAATCACATTGCCATAAAAATGCTGATGGGGGATCGCGGCAAATATCTCGGTATTGTCATGGGACTGACCTTTGCCTCATTGATCATGACCCAGCAACCGGCGATTTTTTTAGGGCTGATGTCGCGCTCTTACAGTTTCATATCGGATGTCGGTTTGCCCGATATTTGGGTGATGGACGAGAAAGTCCAGTTCGTCGATGACATTAAGCCCTTGCAGGACACCGAACTTTACCGGGTGCGCGGCATTTCCGGCGTGGAGTGGGCCATGCCGATGTACAAGGGGCTTCTAAAAGCGCGACTTGCCGACGGCACTTTCCAAACCTGCAATGTTGTCGGCCTGGACGACGCCACCTTAATCGGCGGTCCGCCGGTCATGCTGGAAGGATCGATTGAAGATTTACGCCGCAGCGACGGCATTATCGTCGATATAGACGGCGCCAGGGATAAACTGGGCAAGCCCACACCCGGCGGCGAACGCATTCCGCTTAAAATTGGCGACAGCGTGGAGTTAAACGACCACCGCGCCATCGTTGTCGGCATCGCCAAGGTCACCCGCACCTTTCAGTCCCAACCCGTGGTCTATACCACTTATTCCCGCGCCAAGAACTACGCGCCCAAGGAGCGCAAGCTGTTGTCCTTCGTCCTGGTTAAAGCCAAGCCAGGACAAGACCTCGCCGAACTGACCCGGCGCATCCGGGCAACTACCGGTTTGGCGGCTTATACGGGGGAAGCGTTTAAAACCCTCACTTATGAATATTTCATGCACAACACCGGCATTCCGATTAATTTCGGCATTTCCGTGTTATTGGGTTTTATCGTCGGTGCAGCCATCGCCGGCCAGACTTTCTACAACAGCACGCTGGAGAACCTGCGACAATTCGGCGTGCTGAAAGCGATGGGCACCAGCAACTGGGTTTTGCTGCGCATGATTTTGCTACAAGCGGTTTTAGTGGGTACCATCGGTTACGGCTTGGGCGTGGGATTGACCGCATTGTTCGGCTATTCGATGCGCAATTCGATACTGGCATTCAAGTTTCCGTGGCAACTGCTTATGTTTAGCGGTGCCGGAGTCAGCTTGATTTGTATCTTTGCGGCACTGCTCAGCATCATTAAAGTGATTCGCTTGGAACCAGCCATTGTGTTTAAAGGCTAACGCATGAATCCATCACCATTGGCGGTACGCTGCCAGAATGTAGTCAAGATTTACGATACCGGCGACCAAAAAGTGACTGCACTGAACGGTGTCAATCTGGAGATCGCGATGGGTGAGCTGATGATGCTGGTCGGCCCCTCAGGCTGCGGAAAGACCACGTTGATTTCAGTCATCGCCGGTATTCTCGACCAGGATGACGGCTATTGCGAAGTGTTCGGCGAGGACTTACTGAACATGAGCAACCAGCACAAACTGAATTTCAGGGCGCGCAACATCGGTTTCGTGTTTCAGGCCTTTAACCTGTTGCCTGCACTCAACGCGGCGGAAAACGTGTCGGTACCGCTAATCATCAACGGCATGAAACGCAGCGATGCCGAACGCAAAGCCGTCGCTGTGCTGGAGCAGGTAGGCTTGGGCGCGCGAGTGACGGCTTTACCCTCGGAGCTTTCCGGCGGACAGCAGCAGCGTGTCGCCATTGCCAGAGCGCTGATTCATAGTCCGAGACTGATTGTTTGCGACGAGCCCACCAGCTCGCTGGACCATGAAACCGGACATAATGTGATGACCCTGCTCAAGGAAGTGGCCTTGCACAAAGACCGGGCGCTGGTCATCGTCACCCATGACGCTAGGATTTTCGACTTCGCCGACCGCATCGCCGAAATGGATGACGGGCATATTGTTGGGGTGAAAGGGGCAGGGCTAAAGGCTAAAGGCTAAAGGCTAAAGGCTAAGAATTGTGCTACAAAGCTTTTTCGTGTCGCCTAGAGGCGCCTACTTTTGGCTTTCGTGTTTTTCGTGGACAATAACCATTAAATTAAGCTGTTCGTGGTGAGCTTGTCGAACCATAAATCTATCTACAGGAGGTGGCATGCAAGTCAAATACACATTACCGATATTGGCGGCTGTCGGATTCTTTTTTGCGATTTATACGGTCGTCAACAGCAATAAGCCGATACCGGTTGCTCCCGCCGTTGCGCCGCCCGCCTCCGCGCCGTTTAAATCGTTTATTGCCGGGGCGGGTATTGTCGAGGCAAAAAGCCAGAACATCGCCATCGGCACGCCCTTATCCGGCATCGTCAAAACCTTGGCCGTCAAGGTCGGCGATAAGGTCAAAGCCGGGGCGCCGTTGTTTTACCTGGACGACCGAGATACCCGCGCGGAATTAGCCGTTAAACACGCCGATCTCGCAAAAGCTCAAGCCGGTATTAACGAAGCCAATGCCTCGCTCAAAGATACCCAATCGCTGAGCGATTTGGCCGAAGCGGTGACCGACCGCCGCGCCATCAGTTCCGAGGAATTGCTTAGGCGACGCAATGCCCTGCAGATCAACGCCGCCAAACTGGACAGCGCCAAAGCCCTGGTGCAACAGGCCGAAGCCGCGTTGGCAACGACGCAAACCACGCTGGCCCGGCTCGTCGTTCAAGCGCCGGTAGACGGCGAGGTGTTGCAGGTCAATATCCGGCCCGGCGAGTTCGCCCAAGCCGGAGCCTTGACCACACCGTTGCTGGTGTTGGGCAATATGGATCAGTTGCATGTGCGGGTAGACATTGACGAGAATGATGCCTGGCGGTTCGACAAAAACAGCAAGGCCGTGGCCTTCCTGCGCGGCAATCGAAACTTCAAAACCGATCTGATTCCGGCTTATGTCGAGCCCTATGTGGTCCCCAAAAAATCGCTGACCGGCGACAGCACCGAACAGGTTGATACGCGCGTTTTGCAGGCGCTGTACAGCTTTGACAGGAGCCAACTGCCGGTCTATGTGGGCCAGCAAATGGATGTCTTCATTGAAGCCAAGGATTATGCAGGAGATGGCGGTTCACCGTTATGACCCGTCGCCCGCTTGCACTTTTTGTCTCCCTGCTGTTATCCGGCTGCTTTGCTGTCGGCCCCGACTATCAGCGCCCCAAAATCCCGATTCCCCGGCAATGGACTGAAACGCCTGCGGTTCAAGGTTCCCAACCGGAACAATGGTGGAAGACTTTTAACGATCCGATTCTCGACAAACTGATCAGCGAGGCCATCGCGTCCAACCTGGATTTGAAGCTTGCCTTGGAGCGGGTTAAAGACGCCCGCGCCCTGCGTTCAGCAACCATTGCAGCAGGCTTGCCCAGCCTGGACGCCAAGAGCAGCGCCAGCAGGCGGTTCAACAACTCGTCCTCACCCGCATCCCAAACCGGCACATCCTCTGCGGGCGGCGGTTTTGGTATCGGCAATCAATTCATCAACATTTTCCAGATGGGCTTCGATGCCCAATGGGAGCTGGATTTTTTCGGCGGCGTCAGGCGTGCGGTAGAATCCGCCGATGCAACGATTGACGTCGAAGTCGAAAACAGCCGGGATGTGCTGGTTACGCTGTTGGGCGAAGTCGCCCGAAACTATATCGAGCTGCGCGCCAATCAACGACTGATTGCCATTACCCGTGAAAATTTACACGCGCAACAGGAAACCCGGGAACTGACGCAAATCCGCCAACAGACAGGTCTTGCCAGCATGCTGGAAGTGACCCAGGCGCAAGCACTGGCGGCAACGACCGAGGCGCAGTTGCCGAATTATGAAACGGCAGCCAAGCAATCGATACACGCACTCAGCGTATTGCTCGGCAAAGAACCCGGTGCGCTGGCCGTTCGGCTTGACCAACAAGGCACTATCCCGGCCATTGCCGCTAATGTGATAACCAACCTCCCCTCCGAATTATTACAACGCAGGCCGGACATTCGCCGCGCCGAACGGCAACTGGCCGTCGCCAACGCATCGGTCGGCGTTGCAACCGCCGAGCTTTACCCGAAAATCAACCTGGCAGCGTTCATCGGCTTGCAAAACACGACCATCACCGACTTCACGCCGATCGGAAAATCATGGTCGGCAGCATCGTCATTAACCCTGCCGATCTTCAATTGGGGAAAACTGAACGCCAACATCGACAGCAAAAAAGCGCAATTCGAGCAGACCTTCCTGACCTATCAGTCCACCGTTTTATCGGCTTTTAAGGAAGTGGAAGATGCGCTGATCGCCTATAGCAAAGAGCAACAGCGGCACAAAGCATTGGCAAAAGCCGTTGCCGCCAACCAGCTGGCGGTTCAATTAGCCAACGAGCGCTATCAAAAGGGCTTGACCGCGTTTCTTGATGTACTGACCAGCCAAACCGCGCTTTATCAAGCCCAGAGCTTGCTGGTCACCAGCGAGTCCCAGCTTGCGGGCAATCTGGTCGCCCTGTATAAAGCGCTAGGCGGCGGCTGGCAAACCGAGGCTATCGTGAGTGATGTTGAAAAATAGCCTCGGCATTGTTCAACCTAAAAACCGCAGTTAGTCTACGAAAAGCACGAAAGCCAAAAGTAGGCGCCTCCAGGCGACACGAAAAAAGTCATTATGTTGTATTGCACAGCCATTCACCCTTTGGGTGATGATTCGTAACTTGGTATCGAGTTGAATATTTTCGTGCTTTTCGTGGATCAAATAATTTTTCTAGGTTAACAGCTTCGCCGGAATTCACGCGGAGAGCATCCAAACCGCTGTTTGAATGCGCGACTAAAATGCGCCGCATCGTTAAACCCCCAGCGAAACGCAATGTCGGACAATCGATGGCCTGCATAAACCGGATCTTGCATGTCCTTTCGGCAATTCTCCAGCCTGCGCTTCCAAACGTAGCGCATCAATGAAGTCCCTTCATCTGCAAACAGGTCGTTGATATAACGCGCCGACAAACCTGCGTGACGAGTAATCAGGCCGGTGTCGAGATCAACATTCCGAAGGTTTTGCTCGATAAAAGTCTTGATGCAATTAATTGAACCTGAGCGACTTCTGGACAAGTTGATGTCGCCAGGACGCACCGAAGTAACCGCCAAGGTCAACAAATCCAGCGCATGCTCGGCAAGACTGGAAAATTCGTGGTCTTGTAACTGGTCGGCATGAGTGGCGGACGAACGCAGGAAATTCGATGCAACAAAGCCGATGCCTTGAGCGCTGGGAATGCGCAACGCAGTGCAACGGTCTACCCCCGCAATCCTGTCCCTGAACACAGTCCGGGGGATTGAAAGAATCAACTTGGTAAACTCGCCAGGACAATGGATTCGATGTGGGCGGGTCGGATCATAGAGAGTTATGTCGCCCGGTTGAAGAAAAACTTCCCGTCCATTTTGCTCCAACCGGTAATGGCCGGAAAGAAGCATAACCGCAAAATAGGCATCCTGACTATTCAAGTGCGGCTCTCTGGGTAATCGCTCTAACGAAATCGCGCTGGATTGAATTGTCGACAGTTGAAGATCTCCCCACGGGTAAATAGTCAGGTCTTGAAACAAGTCGTTATGAACGGGCGAGGTTATTTCAACATTGGTGTACTCCCTGCATATCACCTCACGCAACCAGTCGACTCTTTCACGCGGCGCAATAGCGTTGGTCGAAAACTTGAAACCGGCTCTGTCAGGATTGACCGGCAGTTTATCGGATAACTCAGTCATATTCATGATCCGGACCTTGTTTAAAGAAATATTCACTCATTGTTTTCATATAAAAGTCGAAACAGCCGTTACGGTCAAGTTTTAGTTCCGTTTCGCACCAGCGGGAAACCGTAAAAAACGCCAGACTAAAGGCTTAACCCTTCGGCAAAACTGTCAACACACTCAAGGACAATAAAATGGAAGATCTACTCAACCACGCAGCGCCCCGCATTGCGCTTATCGCCTCCGGCATTTTCTTTATGACCGGTTTGCTGACCGGCGCATGGAAGTACCTCTGCATGAGACGGCACCCAAGCGCCGAAACGCCGCACTATGTCAACACCGCCCACCGTGCCGCACTGATGTACGCGTTTGCTGCGCAACTGCTTGCCGTTTTCGCCGCGACCAGCGCATTTTCCGATACCGTGAATACCGTCGCCGTGATCTTTCCGCTGCTGTTTTTCGGCATCGCTATTTTCCACTATATCAACCTAGGCTTAACCACCCAAAGTAATAACAGCCTGCGCGATTCCGCCGACCGAGCGAAAGATTACCTTATGCTCAATATCCTGGCGGTGGCGGAAATCGGCGGATTTTCCGTGCTGTTGCTGGGTTTCTTTTTACGGATATGGGGTTGAACAGGCCGCCAATACCTAGAATGAATTTTAGTGTCATGTTAAGCTCAACTGCATTTCCGGTTTTTTCTTAAGTCTACTTTGTCAGGCCGCGGGGAGCGGGTTTCTAGTGCCATGAATGGTCAATTCAATTTATCCATGCCGGGAATGGCGGTCATACATTGTGTGTCCATGAAATAGAATTAATAGCGCATCAACACGACAAAAACAGGGGTACAAAAATGAACTCGCAAGAATTAGTTAAAGTATGGGATCTCCCGCTTAGAATTTTTCACTGGCTGCTGGTTGCCGGATTTTTTATCGCTTACCTGACTGAAGATGACTTATTAACGGTTCACGTTTGGGCGGGTTATCTGGTGACCGGATTATTGGTATTCCGATTGGTCTGGGGATTTATCGGCAACGACTATGCCCGGTTCTCGAATTTTTTATGCAGCCCTGCCAAGTCGATTGCCTATATTAAAGACCTGCTCGTATTAAAAACCCGGCGTTACATCGGCCACAACCCGGCGGGTGCGGCGATGATTGTCTTATTACTGGTCAGTCTATTAGCGACGGTTATCACCGGCTTTGCGGTGTACGGCGCAGGCCAGGCCGCCGGACCGCTGGCGGCTATCGGCCCGGCCAACGAAAAAATGTGGGAAGAAGTGCATGAGTTTTTCGCCAACTTCACGTTGATTCTGGTGGTAGTGCATGTCGCAGGCGTGGCTATAGAAAGCTATATCCACCGCGAGAATCTGGCCAGGGCGATGGTGCATGGGTTTAAGAAAAAATAATCCTTTTGCGCAAGTTTCAGTTGCGTAGCAGAGTTGCGTAGCAGAGTTGCGTAGCAGAGTTGCGTAGGTCGGGTTAGCGTAGCGTAACCCGACACATCGAAGCGGCAAATGTCGGGTTACGCTACGCTAACCCGACCTACATGGCTGTCACCGCCAGAATCTATATATGATCCCTATTTAAGCCGATGATCAATTTTCGTGCATTTGCCAAATGTATTATTTTTTGCTTTTGCTGTTCTGTTGCATCGCTCCACTGAAGAATTTCATCAATGCTGCGAAAGCAACCGAGGCAGACATCTTCCTCATTCAGGCAGCAGTCCCTTACACATGGCGAAATAATATTTTCCAATGAAGAATCTCCAGAGCTGAATGGGGCATGCTGCCCCGTTCGAAATGTAAGGCGTTGGTTAAGCGTAAGCCATTAAGTAGCGTAGGCTGGGTTACATCTTTTCGCAACCCAACCGAGATCTATATTAATGGCCAACCTGCTGATAAAGCTCCGGCTGAACCGTACCTTCGATGACCAATTCAGCCAGCGCGCCCTTATCAATCGCACGAGTCAGGCTGTGATCGACCAGCAGGTATTTGCCGGGGACTTCGGCGGTAAATTCAATCATCACCGCAGAACCGGGGGCTATGACTGTGGTCTGGACGTTTTTCAGCGGCGGGTTCATGATCGCGCCATCCTGATACAGGTTGTCGAAAATAGCGCCAATGATATGAAAATTAGCTGCGACATGCGAGCCGACGCCGACGAACAGGCGGATTTTTTCACCCACTTTGGCTTTTAAAGCCCGCTCGCCGCTGAGCGAGTTGACCCGACCGTTGAACAGAAAATACTCGGGGTTTTCGGCCAGCATTTTTTCCTTGCTGAACGCTTGCAGACCTTTATCGCCGTACTTGCCGCTGGTGTAAAAATCGCCCTGCATCACATAAAACTCGCGGTCGACTTTTGCCAAGCCCTGTTCGGGCTCCACCAGGATCATGCCGTACATGCCATTGGCGATATGGGTCGGCACATGCGGACTGGCGCAGTGATAAACATAAATGCCCGGATGCGTGGCTTTAAAGCGGAAACTTTTTTGTTCGCCCTGTTCGACTTGCATTAACGGCGCGCCGCCACCGGGGCCGACCACCGCATGCAGATCGATGGAATGCGCCGAGTGTCCATCAGCGGTATGTTGAGCCGCAGTATGTTCGCTATGGGCCTCCCCCGCTGCACCGGGTTTACCGTGATTCAGGTGTATTTCCACTTGGTCGCCCGCTCTGGCGCGGATAAACGGCCCCGGCACCTTGCCGTTATAGGTCCAGTATTGATAGGTCACGCCGGGCATCATTTCGGCAACCCGTTCGTCGGTATAAAGATCGACGCTGACCAGTTGAGCTTGTGTTCTGTTCAACGGAGCCGGTAAATCATCGGCGCGGCGGCCGATTTCGCCGACCTCGCTTTGCCGGGTGGTCGAAGGTTCGGCCGGCATCGGCATGGAATGCTGCATTCCGCCGCCTTCGTGTCCGACCATTTCTACGGCAGACATCGATTTATGTTTTGCTTGCCCGGCCTGATTGGCGGCATATTTTTCAAGTTCCGCTTTGTTTTGTGCTTCGTCAGAGCAGCCGGCGGTCAAGCTGCCCAGTACCATTGTCAGTAATAGCAAACTGGATGATTTGTTCATGATTTTACCTTTTGAGTGTTATCACGTTACTTAACGTAGGGCGCGCCGTGCGCGCCAGAGAGTCGCAGAGAAGGCGCGCACAGCGCGCCCTACTCATCGCTTAATATCCTTTTTTTTAACCCGATTGAGATCAACGCCTACGAACAACTTGATAAGGACGCGTGACATAGCCCAGCGGAACGCTCCAAACATGCACCAAGCGACTGAACGGAAAAACCAGGAACAAGGTCTGCCCTAAAAACAAATGCAATTTGAAGATAATGCCGATCTCGCTGATTTGATCCGCCGCACCGCTACGGAAAGTCACGATGCGTTGCGCCCACTCCGACAGCAGCAACATGTTAGCGCCGTCATGATGATAAATGGAAATAGGCAAGGTCATCAGACCCAGCACCAGCTGTATGCCGATCAGCAACAAGATGAAAATATCCATGCGGCTGCTGGTGGCGCGAATGCGGGCATCAGTCAGGCGGCGGCGTATCAGGATGATGATACCTCTTAAACACAAGCCGCCGAAGATGCCGCCCGCAACTACGGCCAGCATTTGTTTGCCAGACGTTGACAAGCCCAAGGCATGATAAACCGCAGGCGGCGTCAACAGGCCGACGAAATGCCCGACGAACAGCAGCAGGATGCCGATATGGAATAAGTTGCTGCCCAGTCTTAATTCGTCGGCGCGCAGGAATTGGCTGGAACCGGTGCGCCAGGTGTATTGATCTCGGTCGTAACGCGCCAAGCTGCCGATGAAGAATACGCTGATGGCGACATAAGGGTAATAGCCGAATAGTAAGGTATTGAGATAATCCACGATTGACTCCTTCTTAAAGAGAACGGTTTTGCGCTTTTAAAAACTGCTCGCGCGACGTGATTGTGATCGGACTGGCAGCGGGGGTTTGGCTTTTACACGCATCCCCTGCCCCCATAAAACTGACGGCTTCGTCTTCCCAAATTTCATCCATATAAACTACCGTTTCATCCTCGCCTTCGGTTGCGGCTTGCTGACGGATTTCTTCCAACTCTTCGGGTTCGCCTGCGAAACCCGCCAGTGCATCGAAAATTGCGCGAAACTCACTGTCGCGTTCGGTTAAACGTGCGCCCAGCAAACTTAGCACGGGCATCGCGTCTTGCAATAACTGCACTGCTTCGGCCTGTTCCTGTTGTGAGAGAAATTCCAGAAATAACGGGATATAGTCCGGCAGTTCATGCGTGGACATTTCAAAGCCGTGCGCTTCGTACATTTGCAGCAGATTAACCATGGCCTGCCCCCGGTCTCGGGATTCGCCGTGGACATGCTCGAAAATATGCAGCGACAAAAACCGTCCCCGGTCGAATAGCGCGACATAATCCTCTTGGCTATCCATCAGGTCTGCACCGCGATATGAATCGATCAGCGCCAGTACCGATTTTTTATGGTCTTCCAGCAGCAGGTTTTCCTGCTCGACGACTTTCGCCATTTCGTCTAATGCTTCAAGCATCTCGGCTTCGGGATAGCTCAGGAGTAGCGATAGAACTTTTAGGGTTTGCATGCTCATTTTAGCTCCTGCGTTATCGTTATGCTGGTTATGCGGGTTACGCTGGTTCCCAAGCTCCTGCTTGGGAACCCAGTTAACGAAGCTCCAGCTTCGCGAGACGGGAAGCTGGAGCTTCCCGCACTGAATTCCCAAGCTGGAGCTTGGGAACTAGCAACGTTGCCCTCGCTCCCACGCGCTGCTTGGGAACAAGAGCTACGAGAGCGCACTTGTGTATAGGGCTGTGCGCCGAGGCGTGGGAACGATAAGACTGTTTTTAATGTAAGCATAATGATTCCTTATTTAGCCGGTTCGACTTTAATCGGAATCTTGATCGGAATGCCGCCGCTACGTTGCGGCTTCTTGTTACCGCCGAACAGGTTGGTATCGTTATTACCCGTGGAACATCCGCTACCGAAACTGAACCCGCAACCGCCTTGCTCACCGTAAGCATCGAAAGTGGAACTTGCGTATTCGCGATGACTGGTTGGAATCACAAAACGGTCCTCGTAATTGGCAATCGCCATGTAGCGGTACATTTCTTCAACCTGCAACTGGGTCAAACCGACGCGCGCCAATACCGCGGTATTGACCACGCCATCGACGGTGAGACTGCGCATATAAGCGCGCATCGCCAGCATCCGCTCCAGGCTCAGCACGATGGGCTCTTCTTTACCCGCCGTCAGCAAATTGGCCAGATACTGCACCGGAATACGCAACGAACGCACATCGGGAATGTCGCCATCCATGCCGATCTGGTCGTTTTCTGCCGCCGATTGAATCGGTGATAGCGGCGGCACATACCAAACCATCGGCAGTGTGCGAAATTCAGGATGCAGTGGAAACGCGACTTTCCAGTCTATCGCCATTTTATAAACCGGCGATTCCTGCGCCGCTGTTAACCATGACTCGGGAATACCGGCTGCCCGCGCCTCCGCTATCACTTCCTCATCGAAAGGATCGAGGAAAACATCCAGCTGTTGCTGATACAAATCCTGCTCGTTCTCGCAGCTGGCCGCTTCTTCGATACGGTCGGCGTCGTACAACAATACGCCTAAATAACGAATCCGCCCGACGCAGGTTTCCGAGCAAACCGTAGGCTCGCCCGCTTCAATGCGCGGATAGCAGAACGTGCATTTTTCCGATTTTCCGGTTTCCCAGTTGTAGTAGATTTTTTTGTACGGACAGGCCGAAACGCACATCCGCCAGCCGCGGCATTTGTCCTGGTCGATCAACACAATGCCGTCTTCTTCGCGCTTGTAGATCGAACCGCTGGGACAAGCCGCAACGCAGGTCGGGTTCAGGCAGTGTTCGCACAAGCGCGGCAAATACATCATGAAGGTGTTTTCAAATTCACCGTACATGGCTTTCTGGATATTGTCGAAATTGGTATCGCGCGAACGTGATGAAAACTCGGTGCCCAGGATTTCCTCCCAGTTCGGGCCGCCTTCGATTTTTTCCATGCGCTCGCCGGTAATCAACGAATAGGGGCGCGCAGTCGGCGGGTTTTTCGATTCTTTGGCGTTATGCAAATGCTGGTAATCGAAATCGAACGGCTCGTAATAATCGTCGATTGCAGGCAAATCGGGGTTGCCGAAAATGTTACGCAAGATCTGGTGTTTGCTGCCTTGCCGCGGTTCTATCTTGCCGTTGATTTTGCGCACCCAGCCGCCGTTCCATTTGTCCTGATTTTCCCACTGCTGCGGAAAACCCACCCCCGGCTTGGTTTCGACGTTATTAAACCATGCGTATTCAACCCCTTTGCGCGAGGTCCAGACGTTTTTGCAGGAAATGGTGCAGGTGTGACAGCCGATACACTTGTCCAGATTCAGTACCATGCCTATTTGTGCGCGAATATTACGCGGTCTTTTCTTTGACCGCGTTGCTTCTGAACCCGCTTCGTGGTCCAAATTTGTTCCAGACAAATTAGTCATTTTACTTTCTCCTGCTGATTGGCATTTTGACTGGGTTCTTCCAGCCAATCGACGTTGCTGAGCTTGCGGATAATCACAAATTCATCCCGATTGGAACCGACCGTGCCGTAATAGTTAAAGCCGTAACTTAGCTGGGCGTAACCGCCGATCATGTGCGTAGGTTTAAGCGTCGCACGGGTAACCGAGTTATGGATGCCGCCGCGCCCGCCGGTTGTCTCTGATCCCGGCGTATTGATGATTTTTTCCTGGGCGTGATACATCATGCACATGCCTTCGGGGACGCGCTGACTGACCACCGCTCTGGCAACCAGCGCGCCGTTGACGTTATAGGCTTCTACCCAATCGTTGTCCTTGATGCCGACTTTTGCCGCATCGACTTCGCCCATCCACACAATTGGGCCGCCGCGCGACAAAGTCAGCATCAACAGATTATCGTTATAGGTGCTGTGTATGCCCCACTTCTGGTGCGGGGTGATGAAATTCAATACCAGCTCGTCATTGCCGTTGGGCTTTTGTCCCAGAATCGGCGCAATGGAGCGGGTATCGACCGGCGGCTTGTAGACGCACAAGGTCTCGCCGAACGCCCGCATCCAGCTGTGATCCTGGTAAAACTGCTGGCGGCCGGTCAGCGTGCGCCAGGGAATCCGCTCGTGGACATTAGTGTAGCAGGCGTTGTAGCAAACTTGCTCGGATTCCAATCCGCTCCAGGTCGGCGAAGAGATAATCTTGCGCGGCTGCGCCTGTACGTCACGGAAACGGATTTTGTCGTCTTCCCGCGGCAGCGCCAGATGGGTATGATCCCGCCCGGTGATTTTGCTTAAGGCTTCCCAGGCCTTGACCGCGACATGACCGTTGGTTTCAGGCGCCAGCATCAAAATGACTTCGGTCGCATCAATATCGGATTCGATGCGCGGCAGGCCTTTGCTGATGCCTTCATCGGTCACCAGTCGGTTCAGCTCGCCCAGTTGCTTGACTTCGGTTTCGGTGTTCCAGGCTATGCCTTTACCGCCATTGCCGACTTTGCTCATCAACGGCCCCAGAGAAGTGAACATCTTATAGGTGTTCGGGTAGTCACGCTCAACCACCACCAGCGTCGGCATGGTTTTGCCCGGAACCGGCTCGCATTGCTTCTTTTTCCAGTCCTTGACGTCGAACGGCTGAGCCAGCTCTGCCGGTGTGTCATGCAGGATCGGCACGGCGACGATGTCTTTTTCCAGGCCCAAATGGCCCACGGTCAGTTCCGAGAATTTCTTGGCGATGCCTTTATATATATCCCAGTCGGAGCGCGACTCCCAGGCCGGATCGACGGCCTTGGACAACGGATGGATGAACGGGTGCATATCCGAGGTATTCAGGTCGTTTTTCTCGTACCAGGTTGCGGTCGGCAGAATAATGTCCGAATACAGGCAAGTCGTGGACAAACGGAAATCCAGCGTGACCAGCAAATCGAGTTTGCCTTCCGCGGCGGTTTCATGCCATTCGACTTCCGAAGGCTTGTCGCCGCTATCACCCAAGTCTTTGCCTTGCACGCCGTGTTGCGTGCCCAGTAAATACTTCAGGAAGTATTCATGGCCTTTGCCCGAAGAACCCAGCAAATTGGAGCGCCAGACAAACATGTTGCGCGGGAAGTTAAGCGGGTTGTCGGGGTCTTCGCAGGACATTTTTAATTTACCGCTTTTCAGCGATTTGACGACATATTCGATCGGGTCTTGTTTGGCTTTTTCCGCATCCCTGACCACTTGCAGCGGGTTGGTTTGCAGTTGCGGCGCGGACGGCAGCCAGCCCATGCGTTCGGAGCGGACGTTAAAATCGATCAAGCTGCCTTGCCAGTCTTCGGGCTTTGCCAGCGGCGACAAAATCTCATGAACTTTGAGCTTTTCGTAACGCCATTGGCTGGTGTGGCTGTAGAAAAACGAGGTGCTGTTCATCTGCCGGGGCGGACGCTTCCAGTCCAGTCCAAACGCCAGCGGCAGCCAGCCGGTTTGCGGACGCAGTTTTTCCTGTCCGACATAATGCGCCCAACCGCCACCGGACTGACCGACGCAACCGCACAGCATCAACATATTCATGATGCCGCGGTAATTCATGTCCATGTGATACCAGTGATTGATACCGGCGCCCAGAATGACCATCGAGCGACCCTTCGTCTTTTCGGCGTTGGTCGCAAATTCCCGCGCCACCGCGATTACATTTTTCCGGCTAACGCCGGTGATTTTTTCCTGCCATGCGGGAGTGTACGGGACATCTTCATCATAAGAACTGGCGACATTGCCTACAGGATGTAGGTAAGGGGCGTGAGCAGGAGCGGAAGCTTTGCCGCCGCGCCCGTTTTTACCGGCGACATCGCCTAGGCCGCGATCTATGCCGTAGTTGGCAACCAGCAGATCAAACACCGTGGTCGCCAATACTTCAGTGCCGTCGGCCAGGGTGATTTTTTTAACCGGCACATTGCGCTTTTGAATAACGTCATGGGTCGAATGGGTGAAATGCGGATGTTCGGAGCCGCCGAAATAAGGGAAGCCGACGCTGGCGACATCGTCTTTGGTATCGATCAGGCTCAAGCGTAGGCGTACTTCCTGGTTGTCTACGGTTTTTTGTTCGATGTTCCAATGCCCGGCTTCGCCCCAGCGGAAACCGATCGAACCGCACGGTGGAACGATGTGACCGTTGATTTCGTCATAGGCCACCGTTTTCCATTCGGGATTGTTTTCTTGACTTAAGCCGCCTAAAAAGTCCGAGGCCCTGAAAAACCGGTCCTGCACGTAGTAGCCGTCTTGTTCTTTCAGCATGACCAGGAAAGGCAAGTCGGTGTTTTCGCGCACGTACTGGTTGAAATACGGACTTTGCCGCTCGACATGGAATTCCTTGAGGATCACGTGGCCTATCGCCATCGCCAGCGCGGCATCGGTGCCTTGCTTCGGATGCAGCCACAGGTCGGCGAACTTGCTGGCCTCCGAATAATCGGGGCTCACGACCACGACTTTCGCGCCTTTATACCGCGCTTCGGTCATGAAATGAGCGTCGGGGGTGCGGGTTTGCGGCACGTTTGATCCCCACAACATCAAGAATCCGGCGTTATACCAATCTGCCGACTCGGGCACATCGGTTTGCTCGCCCCAGGTTTGCGGCGATGCCGGTGGCAAATCGCAATACCAGTCGTAGAAACTCATGCTGACGCCGCCGATCAGCGACAGGTAACGGCTACCAGCCGCATAAGACACCATCGACATCGCCGGGATCGGCGAAAAACCGATAATCCGGTCGGGGCCGAAGGTTTTGGCGGTGTATATATTGGCCGCCGCGATGATTTCGTTAACCTCTTCCCAGTTGGCGCGAACCAGACCGCCCAGGCCGCGTATCGACTTGTATTCTGCGGTTTTAGCCGGGTCTTCGACTATCGACGCCCAAGCCTCAACCGGGTCTAAAGTTAGTCTGGCCTCGCGCCACAACTTGACCAGGCGTCCGCGTATCAGCGGATATTTAAGCCGGTTGGCGCTGTATAGATACCATGAATAACTCGCACCGCGCGAACAACCTCGCGGCTCGTGGTTGGGCAGATCGGGGCGGGTGCGCGGATAATCGGTTTGCTGGGTTTCCCAGGTCACCAGCCCGTTTTTAACATAGATCTTCCAGCTGCAAGAACCCGTGCAATTGACGCCGTGCGTGGAGCGTACGATTTTGTCATGTTGCCAGCGCGACCGGTAGCTGTTCTCCCAGCTTCGGTCTTCATTGGTCACCACGCCGTGATCACCGGAGAAGGTATCTACTTTTTTCTTGAAAAACAGTAAGCGGTCCAGGAAATGACTCATAAGATTTACCTATATTTTAGGGTTTTGGTGTTTGTTTGGGGTTCGTACCTCATCCCCAACACATCAACTTAAACAAATTAATGTGTCACCACGAAGACACGAAGTTCACGAAGAAAGAACCAAAGTAAAAACTTCGTGCCCTTCGTGTCTTCGTGGTGATAGCTTTTATTTTGTAACAATCAACAAGGCATAGCCGCCGATTTACGCGCGTAAAACCACCAGGTGATGCCGATACACACCAGATAAAAAGATATAAAACAATACAACGCCGCATCAGGTGTGCCGGTCATGCTGATCGCCGTGCCATAACTTTTTGGGATAAAGAATGCACCGTAAGCGGCAATCGCAGAACTGAAACCCAGCACCGCCGCAGCTTCTTTTGCCGCATCTTTTTTGGCTTTGGCAATCGCTTCTTCGCCCTGCCCTTTTGCCGCGCAAAGCCGTTCAGTCATGAAGATAACCGGAATCATGCGGAAGGTGGAGCCGTTGCCGATGCCGGTGGTGATAAACAACAACATGAACATCGCGAGGAAGCCCCAGAAATCGCCGGAATTTCCGGCCGAAGGCATAAAATGCAGCACGCCGAACACCGCGCAAATCATGATAACGAAATTCCACAGCGTCACCTGCGCTCCGCCCAGCTTGTCGGCCAGCCAACCGCCGACCGGTCTGATTAACGCGCCAACCAGCGGTCCCAAAAAGGCGTATTGAGTCGGGTTAATATCGGGAAACAGGATTTTAATCAGCATCGGAAATCCAGCCGCATAGCCGATAAACGAACCGAATGTTCCGGTATAAAGCCAGCACATCAGCCAGTTATGTTTACGCTTAAAAATGATTGACTGTTCTTTGAACGAAGCTTTAGCGGAGGCAATATCGTTCATGCCAAACCACGCCGCGATACTGGTTGCGATGATAAACGGCACCCAGATAAAACCGGCGTTTTGCAGCCAGATGGATTTGATCACCGCGCCCTTAACCCACTCTTGCGGCTCGCCGCCCAGCGAACCGAATACACCGGCGGCGATAACCAGCGGCACTACAAATTGCACGGTACTGACACCCAAATTACCTAAACCGGCATTCAAGCCCAAAGCCGTACCTTTTTGGGATTGCGGATAAAAAAAGCTGATATTCGCCATGCTGGACGCAAAATTACCGCCGCCGAAACCGCATAACAACGCCAACACCACCATTAACACATAAGGCGTTTCTGGGTTTTGTACCGCAAAACCTATCCATAAGGATGGCAACAGCAACGAGGCAGTGCTAATAGTCGTCCAGCGGCGACCGCCGAAAATCGGCACCATGAACGAATAGAAAATCCGTAAAGTCGCCCCCGACAGACCCGGCAATGCCGCCAACCAGAACAGTTCGTTGGTAGTGTATTTGAAGCCGATGCTGGGCAGGTTGATGACTACGACACTCCAGACCATCCACACCGCAAACGCCAGCAGCAAGGCGGGAATGCTGATCCACAGGTTACGGGCGGCGATACGCTTGCCGGTCTTTTCCCAAAAATCATGATCTTCAGGATTCCAATCCGTGAGCACCAATGGCGCGGGATGACTCAGCTCATGCAGATCTTTTGATATTTTGGCCAACTCAGGCACGACGCGGCGTTCCATCCTGACAATCGAAAAATGCATCCAGGCCAGCGCGATCGTCATCAAGACGAACAGCAGCATAAAGCAGCTGCTCCAGATGCCGGTCAAATCGTTCAACATGCCGAAAGTCAGCGGCAACAAAAATCCGCCCAGCCCGCCGACCATGCCCACTGCGCCGCCGACAGCGCCGACATTATCGGGATAATAAACCGGGATATGTTTGTACACCGCCGCCTTGCCGAAGGACATGAACAGGCCCAGCACCGAAACCAGGAAAATAAAGCCCATCGGATGAAGCGCCATACTAAAGGCCAAATCGCCCTTGATGCCGTGAACGATGTAATCCGTAGGCGGGTAGGACAGGAAAAATGTACAAATAGAGGCGACAATAAACGTCCAGTACATCAACAACCGCGCCCCGTAACGGTCGGACAGCCAGCCGCCCAACGCACGAAACAGACTGGCGAAAATGGAATACGCCGCCGCCAGCATACCCGCCGACTTAATATCGAAACCGTAAGCGCCGACCAGATAACGCGGCAGCCACAACGCCAATGCGACAAAAGCGCCGAATACGCAGAAGTAATACAGCGAAAACCGCCAGACCCGCATATCCTTCAGCGGTTCCAGTTGCTTGAGGAATGACTCAGGTTTGACGCCAGACTCGCGACGCTGTTTAAGCATCGGCTCGTCATCGGTCGCAAACCAGAAGATTGCCGCCATCAACAACAGGGCTGCCGCCCAGATTTGCGCTACCGCATGCCATCCGAATGCAACCATCACAAAAGGTGCGACGAATTTGGTCACCGCCGCCCCGACGTTACCGAGTCCGAAAATACCTAACGCCGTGCCTTGCTTCTCTTTAGGGAACCAACGCGAAACATAGGCAATGCCCACGGCAAACGAGCCACCGGCAACACCGATGCCGAGTGCGGTTACTAGAAACATGGTGTAGGTTTCAACGGTGGTCAGCAAGAAGGTAGCGATAGCCGCCGTCACCATCACCATTAGGTAAACGATACGGCCACCGTACTGGTCGCTCCAGATGCCCAGCATCAGCCGGATTAACGAACCTGAAAGTATCGGTGTGCCGACCAGCAAGCCGAATTCGGTCTCGCTTAAATGCAGGTCTTTCTGGATTTGTAAGCCGATGATAGAAAAGATGGTCCACACCGCAAAGCAGGTGGTGAATGCCACCGTGCTCGCGGTAAGCGCGCGTTTTTGTTGGGAGGAATTAATGTCTGACACGATATTTCGCCCTTATGTTTTTATTGTTATAGGCCCATACACTACCATAAAACATAGGGTATTTATTCATATAAAATACATCTTATAGTGGCGTCCTTAAGTCGTTCCATATCTCCATGAAAGTTAACAAATAATTCCAGATAAATTTACATTTTTATCTACAAAACAAGGAATACTGCAGACCTCAACAACAAGAAAAACATTGTCCGTAGCACTGCACACTCGCGACAACCCGTAGTCGTGGCCGACACTGCCCAATTCAATTAAAAACGTAAAGTTTATCCCTTACAAACCAGGCTATAGAATAGCTTCGCGACTGTTATCTTTTCATGTAGAATGCTTCAAGTTTAGCCTTAGTAAAAATCAATCATGCCTGTGGACAGTTCAATAAAAAAACTTTTGATCGTCGATGATAGCAAGGTATCCAGAATGTTAATCCGCACACACATTCTTGTCCAACGCCCCGACTGGGTTATTTTTGAAGCGGTCTGCGGCGAAGACGCTATTGAACTTGCCGATAATGAGCGTCCGGACTATTGCACCATGGATATTAACATGCCGGGCATTTCAGGAACCGATGCCGCAGAGCGGATATTATCTAAATATCCTTTAATGAAAATGGTTATTTTCTCGGCAAACATTCAAGAAACCCACAAAAATCGTGCCCGTTCGTTTGGGTCCATATTAGTTGCAAAACCAGTCACAGAAAAATCAATTGCTCTGACGCTAGACTATTTTACAAATTCCAAATGAGCGATCTCAGCGAACTTCATCTTGATGCCTTGGCTGAGATATTTAGCATCGGCGCAGGCCGCGCAGCATTAAGCCTTAGCGAGATTGTCGGAGACGAAGTACATATTTCCGTCCCCTCTGTGCAAGTCATTAACGCAGAAGACATCAATGCGACAACATTATCGTTGAACAGTGGACGGTTCGGCGCGGTAAGTCAGTACTTTAGCGGCCCGTTTAATGCCGAGGCAGTGCTTTTATTTACCGAAGAGCAAGCCTTAAAAATCGTCAGCGATATGATGGGCTCTCAGATGAGTCTTGAAGAACTTGCAGAATTTGAGCATGAAGCGATGTGCGAATTGGGCAACATCATTTTGAATGCTTGCCTATCCGCGATGGCTGACATACTCGACTTCACCCTGGAAAGCTCCTTACCCAATTACAGAGTCGCATCAGCCGATGAAATATTACATCGGCTCAAAGAAAACTCCAATCAGCCCTATGTGATGGTATTACATATCGATCTCGCTATCGAAAAGCGGCATACGACCGGCAATCTCGTATTCCTGTTAAGCTCCACATCCCTGACGAATCTTGTTATCCATATTAATCAATTTCTTGGCAGTATTTCATGAATACCCTCAGTGCAAAGCGTTTTGATATGGAAAATATATTTAATTCACTAAACCTCGGGGTCTGCGTTGTCGATGCCGATAGCAAAGTATTGCTCTGGAACGACTGGATTGCCAAGCATAGCGACATTAAAGAAACCGACGCCCTTAACCGGCAATTTGAAAACGTGTTTTCAGAGTCTGTGTCACCGGCATTCCTGACCGCACTCAAAAACACCCTGACGCACAGACTGCCCGTGGTTTTGTCGACGGCTCTGCACCGTACGCCTCTGCCGCTGTACAATGGATGCGAGGCAAATCAACAGCAAACCAGGATGTATCAATCGATCACCATCACGCCCATTCAGTCGCAACTGAACGAATCATGCTGCCTCATCCAAATAACGGATTCCAGCACCTCAATCAAGCGTGAAAAAATGCTGCGCTCACACTCGGAAATCCTGAAGAAAGAAGCGACAACGGACAGCTTGACCGACATCTGCAACCGCCGATTCTTCGATGCGCATTACGAAATGGCCGTAGCCGAGGCAAAGCGGCAAAAACACCCCTTATCCATCTTCATGGTCGATATTGATTTTTTTAAGTCCTATAACGATTATTACGGACATATAGCCGGCGATAATGCAATAAAGCAGGTCGCGAGCGCATTAAAATCGCAACTATCGCGCGCCACCGACATCGTGGCACGTTATGGCGGAGAAGAATTCGTTCTGGTAATGCCGCATTTACCCCGGAAAGTCGCCGAACAATTTGCCGAAAAATTAAGAAGCGCCGTTTTTAATCTGGCAATGCCGCATATAAAATCCCGACCATTCAATCAGATAACGATTAGCATCGGTCTTTGCACCGGCATTCCGGAAAACGACGACAACCTGTTAAACAAAGCTGACGCGGCACTCTATCAAGCCAAACTGAAAGGTCGCAACCGGTGCATTTGCCTCCCGCTTTGCGAAACCGAAGAATATCTGGAACAATAGACCAGACCCGCCGGATAAAACTCAAGATCATGAACCTGATATTGAGCCGCTAACAACCCGATTAAACTCAAGTTAAATTTTATTCAGTCTCATCGTATGAAATTCAAACCATCCGCCATTACACTGGCTTTAAGCCTCGCCCTCTTCCCTGCCCCGCCGCAGGCCGTTGAGATTACCAAAATCGAATTGCCTGACATGGGCGACTCTTCCGGCACCCTGATTACGCCCGCCGAAGAAAAAGAGTTTGGCGAAGCGTTTTTCCGCAGCCTGCACTCGCAAATTTCCATCAATCAGGATGCCGAAATTCAGCAATACATTCAAACTATCGGCGAAAGACTGGTAGCCAATAGCGACGCACCGAGCAACCCGTTCCATTTCTTTGTGGTAATGGAAAATGACATTAATGCTTTTGCGGGACCTGGCGGCTATATTGGCGTAAATTCCGGGTTAATTTTAATCACCGAAGCCGAAAGCGAATTGGCATCGGTTATGGCGCACGAAATTGCCCACGTTACCCAGCGCCATTTGTACCGCGCTTACGAGGCCTCCAGCCGCTTATCGATCCCTACTGCCGCCGCGACACTGGCCGCCATTTTATTGGGCACCCAATCCCCCGCTCTTGGACAAGCCGCCATCGTGGCTATCCAGGCCGGTAACGTTCAGTTTCAAATTGATTTTACGCGCGAAAACGAGGCGGAGGCTGACCGGGTCGGCATGCAAACCTTGGCAGGCTCCCAATATGATCCGCGCAGCATGCCCACTTTTTTCGAGCGTCTACAGCAATCCAGCCGCTATTACGGGCAGAACATTCCTGAATTTCTAAGGACCCACCCGGTTACCGCCTCACGTATTTCCGACACCCGGGGACGCGCGGAAACCTATCCCTACAAACAATATCCAGATTCGCTCGGCTACCAATTAGCCAAAGCAAAAATTCGGGTGTTAACCGGCACCGACAATGCCGAAACGCTTAAATACTTTCAAGCCCGATCAACTCAAGGCACCATTGAACAACGCACCGTTGCCCGCTACGGGCTTGGCCTGTGCGCACTTAACTCGCAAAAATTCAATGAAGCGGAAACAATTTTCCAGCAACTCGGCAAGGAATACCCAAACCAGGCCCAATACGCAACCGCGCTTGCCCGCACTGCGCTGGACTCGAAAAACTACAGCACCGCGCTGGCCCGCTATAAAAAACTGACCGAGCAATTTCCCGATAACGAGGCCATTAAGCTCGAATATATTACCTCCCTGCTAAAAGCCGGTAACGCCGACCTGGCACGGAAAAACTTACTTCTGTTAAAGCCTAAAACCCAGCAACAACCGATTTATTCGCAGCTGTTGGCACAAGTTTATAGCGACTTAAACCAACCCGCCGAATCTCATCGTTATCTTGCGGAATACTACTATGCAACGGGGCAAACCAGAGATGCAATCCTGCAAATAAAACTGGCTCAAAAATCAAAAGGCCTTAATTTTCAACTATCTTCCATCCTTAATGAACGACTCAACTTCTTTACCAATGAGGAAGAAGAAGCCAGACGCAATCGGTGATAACCCTGAACGTTACCTGAACAAGAAGCACTGCTTGCCTGTCATTTTGTTTATTAGCAGCAGCTAAAATTCCATAACTAGCTGTATTTATTTAAATTTTTAGGATCGGTCATATTTTTCCAGCGAATCCCCATTTTTAAATAGACAAGGGGAGTTCATTTGAATAAAATTCGCACCAGCTTAAGGGACTGAGCTCGGTTTCATTACCGACTAAGAGGGGGAATTTAGTCTTTTAGACTAGCTGATAATAATAATAAAATAAGTGACACTGCTTGGGTCAAGTTGCAAACGACAACTAAATAACAATAATAACAGCACTCAACACGCCCGCTTTATGCGGGCTTTTTATTGGCAAAAAAAAGACGAAGGGCGAAAGGCACAAGACGAAAAAAAATCCCTTTCACCTTTAGTCTTTCATCTACATACTCAACCGCACCCCAATCCAACCCGCTCTGGGCGCACCGGGCGACACAAACCGGCCATCGTCAAAGCCCGGCAATATCTCATTGGCCTGCCCATAAACACCGAAAGAGTTGTAGTTCTTGTCGAAGATATTATCGACCTTGCCGAATACCGCAAAATTCTTGGTCACCTTGTATTCCGCCTTGGCGTTAAACAGCCAGTAACCGGCTAACGGCGCTGTGGAATTGGCCTCGTCGCCCCTGAAATACTTATTGCCGCTGTAGATGCCGTCAATGCCCAACGACACGCGCTGCCATAAATCGACACCCACAGCAGCCTTATAGATATGCTCGGGGATACCCGGAATTCTGTTGCCTTTGGTAACAGCCATCGCCTGAGTCGTATCCAGCGGGTTCTGAATATCAAAACCATCCAAAAACCGTGCATTCAAATAGGTATAGTTGGTCGAAAAATGCCAGTCGTCAATGCCGCTGAACAGCTGCGGATAATTAACGGTCGTTCCCGCTTCTATGCCGTAGCGACGGGTCTTGCCTACATTGCTGAAATAGCCTTGACTGATAAGACCGCTGGCGGCATCTCGGCGAAAAATAATGTCATTGTGGTTGATGGTGTTGAAATAGCCCAGGTTCCATTTCAAATCGCCCTTGCCTAACAGCTCATCCAAGTCTCCCCTGAAACCGCCTTCCCAGGTTTTGGCGACCACCTGTTCCAGCGGCGGATCAGCCACAAACGAGTTGGGCAATTTACACGGAGCCGTCGGATCGGCACAGCTTAACTCCATCGGCGTCGGCGCACGGGCAGACTCGCTATAGCTGCCGTATACATTCAGGTTATCCCTGATTTGATAAGTCAATCCGGCAGAAGGATTAAGCCTGTCAAAGGTATGCGACCCGTCCAGAGTTTTTAAAGGATCCTTTATGTATTTGTCTTCCATGTTGATGTGACTATAGTTGTAACGCCCGGCGATGGTCGCGGTCAGGTCATCGGTAATGGAAAAACTGTCGGTCAGGAATACGCCTACCGTTGAGGTATTGGTATGTAACCGGACTCTGGATTCATCGACAAGAATCCCGCTTTGCGTTGTTCCCCGCGTGTTGGTCACCGAACCCAGCTCGGTATCCGAACCAAAATGCACTTCGGCATAATCGTAACTTGTACCCACAGTCAGGTTGTTTTTATGCTTGAACAAGTCCTGGGCAAACGCCGTCTGCAACGTACCGCCACGGCTGCGCATATTGGTTTGACTGGTGTTGTTGGTTGCGCCTTCAACCGCATCGTCGGCAAGCACTTGATTACCGCTTATATCTTCAACAACCGCACCGCCATGATCGCACAACAATGTCGGATCGGCGTCACAGGCTCCGTAATTACTGTTATCGCCATTAAAGGTCCTGATCCGGTTCTGCCTGAAATAAGCATTACCACTCACTTCAATATCATCAGCCAGATCGTAGCTGCCCGCCAATTCGGAAAAGAACATCCGGGTGACAGTCTGGTCGGGATGGGTGAACACCGCCGCCCGATCTTGCTGCTGCAACTGGATCGGCGCAGCACCGTTACCCCGCATATTGTTATCGTTGCCACCCAAGGTCAGGTCTAATGAGCCTTTATCGCCGCGCCAGCTCAAGGTGCCGAACGCCTGATCGGCCTTGGTCGGTGAAAAATCCCGCCACCCGTCTTCCTCAAAGTGATGCAGGTCTAAAAAATAGCCCCAGGTCCCGTTATTCCAACCACTGCTTAATTCTTCCGAATGCCTGCCCCAAGAGCCGCCGTAAGCTTCAATCTCATGCTTGGGCGCCGAAAACCCGGTTTTGGTCTTGATCGATATGGCGCCGCCTAAACTGTTCAGGCCGTAAACCGGGTTGGAGCCCGGATATAAAGCCATCGAATCAATCGCGCCTTGAGGAATTAAATCCCAGTTAACCGTATCGCCAAACGGTTCGTTAAACCGGACGCCGTTAACATAGGTCGACAATCCTTGCGGCAATCCCAACAGCGGTGAAGCGACAAAACCGCGATAAGAAATATCAGGCTGCAACGGGTTATTTTGCGCTTCATTGACATGCACGCTGCCCAGATAGCGGTTGATGTAATCCGCCAGGGTTATGCTTTGGGCTTTTTCCAGCTGTTCGGAAGAAACGGTTTGGATATTCGCCGGTATTTTAGAAGCGGCAACCTGGCTGCTTTGCAGTGGCGTAACGCCGACAACGTCTATGATACCCAAATCCAGCGGCTTATCCTTGGCCGACACGGCGCCGGCCGCCGTCAGGCTTAGCCCGAGTAGTGTGCATGTCAATTTTTTCATTCTTCACTCCAGATAAATAATACCGCCATCATAGCCAAACCCTTACTCAGGCACTAGACAGCGGCCGACAAAAGGAAATATTCCTATATCACTGAAAAGCGAACACCGGGGTCTCAAGGCAATCCACCACAAACAAACCCAAGTTATGGGTATTTGGTTATAATGCTTGGCGCACATTCCAAAACAAGCTGATGCAGGTAAACCTTATGACTTTAACAACAAAGACTGTAACTAAATTGCAACGCTATTTTGAAGACCAGGTAGACGCCATAAAATCCAGCGAAAACTATCAAAAACTGCTGGCGATGCCGCCGCTAAAACGCTGGGCGACACTGGCGGGATTATTCCTGTTGTCGCAGTTGGTGGTGTTCGGCGCTTTGTATTTAATTTTCGGACGGATTGTTGTTATCGGTTTTTTTGCCAGCATCCTGGCCGGACTGGCGACAGGCCTTGGCGCCTTACCCGCGCTGTTTTTCAAAAACATCTCCCAAAACCTGTTCAACAGCATGCTCGGCGCTGCCGCCGGCGTCATGCTGGCCGCAACCGCATTTTCCCTGCTGGTTCCCGGCATGGCCTACGGCAACCTGGTATCGCCGGGAAAAGGTATTTATATCGTATCTTTCGGCATGCTGATCGGCGCCCTGTTTTTGCATTACGCCGACCGCCAATTGCCGCATGTGCATTTTGAGTCAGTTTCCGATACTCATCTGAGTTCCCTAAAAAAAGTCTGGCTGTTCATCATTGCAATCACCATCCATAACTTTCCTGAAGGCATGTCGGTCGGCGTCAGTTTTGGTTCCGGGGAAATGAAAAACGGCGTGGTTCTGGCGATTGCGATAGCCCTGCAAAATATTCCCGAAGGCTTGGCCGTCGCCCTGCCCCTGGTCGGACTGGGCTACAACAAGTGGCGAGCCGTAGGCATTGCCACGCTAACAGGCCTGGTGGAGCCGGTAGGCGGCTTGCTCGGCATCACCATGGTCACCCTGTTCCAACCCATCCTGCCGATAGCCATGGGCTTTGCCGCCGGAGCCATGCTCTTTGTGATCAGCGAAGAAATCATTCCCGAAACCCATTCCAACGGTCGTTCGCGCTACGCTACATTTGCCTTAATGATCGGCTTCATCATTATGATGACCCTGGACAATATGCTGGGTTAATACCTTACCGAAATACTGCCGTTGCAGGGTGAGCTGTACGCATCATACAACGGCGCATGCAGGAAAAACCGTTCCCCGGAAACAAAATGGATCATCTTCAAAGCTATTTACAACATTTTCTAACCTCACTGAGCACAGCACCTATTGTCGAAAATCTTCAAAGCTCTTTACAGCATTTTTTATCGTTGCTGAGCAACGGCAACTTTGGCGAAATATCAGCCACGGCAGCAACCAGTTTTGCCCTGATTGCTGCGGCTGAAATTGGCGATAAAAGCCAGCTGGTATGCATGACGCTGGCATCCCGGCACAGAGCCATGCCGGTTTTGCTGGGCGCTATCGCCGCCTTTGCCTTTTTAAACACCCTGGCCGTTATGTTTGGCATCGCCATTGCCAGCTGGCTACCGGCATACATTGTCGCGACCATCGTCGCAATCCTGTTCGCCGCCTTCGGCATTCATTCCTTACGCGTAGAAATGGAAGATGAAAATGAGGAAGTTAAGGAAAAAAGCGGTCACAGCATTTTTTTCACCACTTTTTTATTGATTACCGTGGCTGAGTTCGGCGACAAAACCCAGTTGGCTGTTGTCGGTTTAAGCAGTACCGCTGCACCTATTGCTGTATGGCTCGGTTCGACCGTCGCGCTGGCCTCAACATCCGCCTTGGGAATTCTGGCAGGCCGCACTATTTTGCAAAAAGTCCCATTGGTGTTGTTGCACAGGATCAGCGGAACTATCTTCCTGATGCTGTCGGTTTTTGCAGGTTATCGGGCTTATATTAGCTACATTGGACTGTAGACTGGAAACGCCTGCTACCCGGCAGCCCAAAATAGAACGCTGATGACGCTGATACTTATGATTAAATAAGATTTTTTCGATTATCCAGAAAAATCAGCTAATCGCCGTTTTCGAGTTATCGGCGTTGATCATAATCATCCGCGTCATCAGCGTTCCATTGCCTTTGATAGCCGAGTAGTTGCAGCCTTACACTCTTGGCATCTGTCTCAGCTTTTCAACAACCTTATCACCAAACTCTTCGGTGCTGATCATCTTAACGCCGCTGCCCGGCTTGGACAGGTCGGCGGTTGAGTAACCGTCGCCAAACACGCCTTGCATCGCATCCCAGACATTCTTGGCTTCTGCTGCCATATCGAAGCTGTTTTCCAGCATCATCGCAACCGAGCCGATCATTGAGTAAGGATTGGCGATATTTTTCCCGGCGATGTCGGGGGCAGAACCATGTGACGGCTCATAGTAGGCTTTTTCATCACCTATGCAAGCGGAAGGCATCAAGCCCAGTGAACCCAGGATACCGCCGCCCTGATCGCTGAGTATATCGCCGAACATGTTTTCCATGACCATCACGTCGAACTGGGTAGGCTTCAAGCACAGATTGGTCGCGGCCGAGTCAACCAGTTGATGGATGACCTCCACTTCGGGGTATTCCTTAGCCACTTCATCGAGTATTTCATTCCACAAAACACTGGATTTCAGCACATTGCTTTTATGAATGTTGTGCAGCACTTTCTTGCGTTTTTGGGCAAGCTTGAACGCCTGGTGCAAAATTTGGCTGATTTGGTGTTCATCGTATTCCAGGGTTTCTTTGACATAACGCAAGCCCTGCTCGTTAATGCCGGTTTCCTTGCTACCGAAATACAGGCCGCCGACCAGTTCCCGAACCATAATAATATCGATGCCCTCGCCGATAATTTCAGGTTTTAGCGGGGAGAAATGGGCCAAGGCTTTGGGCAGGAAAACCGGCCGAAAGTTTGCGTAGGTGTTGTAACGACGACGCATCGGCAGCAGCGCACCGCGTTCGGGTTGCTTATCGATGGGAATTGTTTTGGATTGTTCATGGCTCAAACCAATCGGGCCTTTAAGAATCGCATCGGCTTGGTCGCAAATATCGATAGTCGATTGCGGAAAGGCATCGCCGAATTCAAAATAGGCGCAAGCTCCGAAAGCTGCGGGCATCAGTTCAAAAGAAACATCATTACGCTCTTCAATAAGCTTGAGCACTTTAATGGCTTCCCGGGTAATTTCAGGACCGATACCGTCACCGGCTAACACTGCGATTTTATAATTCTTCATTATGTACCTTTGCTGTCTGCTTAATATCTACGGAGTGAGATTTTTAAAAAACCGCTATTTTACTTTATTTTTTTTAATAAAGCCGGGCATACATCGTCCTAAAACAGTGTTTATTGCTGCCCATCTCCAAATCGTTGGCTGATTGCTGCTGTATATTGCTGCAAATTTTCACTTTGCTCCTGAAAAGTAGGTCCGACCAGCCATTCAAGCGGCAGGCCCAATGCGTCACATATCCGCCGCCTGCGCCTTTGATGCGATGGACTAAGCGCCGTATCAATTTAAAATTGCCTCGTTCAATGCCTACTGCATGACTACAACATCGTTTTCCCGCTTTTTTAGCAAAAAAACACATCCGCATCCCCTAACCAAGACGGGAAACCAATCCATTTAACCATACAAAATTAAATGGATTGCTTTAAAATGGTCGGTTTTCAATCACGTTTACCCAGACGGCATTGATTGGCAATCTTACAATCCCCCCCTTCCAGACAAAAATAATAAGAGACAGTTCATGAAGACCAATATGCCGGTAACCAATGTAGAGTACTCGCTTAAAGAGAGCGACTCCATCGTATCCAAGACTGACTTAAAAGGAATGATTACCGACATCAATGAGGACTTTCTTCGGGTTAGCGGATTTACCAAAGCAGAGCTGATCGGCTTTCCGCACAATATAGTGCGGCACCCGGACATGCCGTCGGAAGCGTTTGCAGATATGTGGAAGGCATTGAAAGAAAATCGCCCGTGGACCGGACTGGTAAAAAATCGCTGCAAAAACGGCGACTTCTACTGGGTGTTAGCCAATGCCACTCCCTTTTATGAAAACGATCAGCTGGCCGGTTACATGTCGGTACGCAGCAAGCCCAGCCGGGACCAAGTCAATGCAGCCGATGCCGCCTACCGGCTGTTTAAGGAAGGCAAAGCCGGCAATCTGAAAATCCAGGACGGAAAAGTCGTCAAATCAACTTTTTTGGGGAAATTCAACCCCTTCAAGAACCCCACGATCAAAAGTCGCTTGGTAACCGTTATCGGCCTGCTGAGCATATTGATGATGATCATCGGCGGCATGGGTCTGCATGGCATGGACAAGGCCAATGACGGCTTGCGCACGGTGTATGAGGACCGCACGGTGCCGATGAACCAGATTTCCACTATCAAGGAACTGATGCTGACCAACCAACTGAGACTTACCGCTACCTTGGTTACGCCAACGCCCGAGGCGATCCGGAACAACACCGGCGAAGTAGAACAAAACATCGCGGAAATCAGCAGGACTTGGACAACCTACATGACCACCTACCTAACCGCCGAAGAAAAAAAGCTGGCCGACCAGTTCACCGCAGACAGGAAACTGTTTGTAGAGGAAGGTTTGAAACCGACCCTTGCCGCGCTGAAAGCCCATGACCTCGAACTCGCCAACAAGCTTGCCATAGACAAGATTAACCCGCTTTTTAAACCCGCTAACGAAGACATCAAGCTGCTGATGCAATTGCAGGTCGATGTCGCCAGGCAGGAGTTTGAATTGGCGCAATCCCGCTATGACCGCACCCGTAACATCGGCATCGGCTTGATCGCGATGGGTACACTGCTGGCCTTATGGCAGGGCTTTCTTCTGATTCGTGTCATTGTGCGTCCGCTTGATGCCGCTATCAGCGATTTTGGCCGCATCGCCCAAGGCAACTATAACAACGCCATAGCTATTGAACGCCATGACGAAATCGGCAAGGTGATGGAAGCGCTTAAATCCATGCAGATCAAACTCGGTTTCGACGTTGCGGAAAGCAAACGCATTACCGATGAAAGCTTACGCATCAAAATCGGCCTGGACAGCTCCACGTCCGCGATCACCATATCCGGCACCGATACCCTGCTAATCCACATGACGCCGGCGGCCAAGAGTCTTCTTGCTTCGATAGGCGGCCCCGACTTCAATGTCGAAGGCCTCTACGGCAACAGCCTCTCCAAGCTGTTCAACAATCCGGAGGCTGCCGCCAAATTCGATCGCGCCGCACAAACCGGCGAAGACGTGGACTTGTTCTTTCAAGATCATCACCTCCGTCTGGCCGCCCGCCCCATCATTGGCGAAAGCGGCAACTCGCTGGGCCGGGTAACGCAATGGCTGGATCGCACCGCCGAAGTCGAGGTAGAGCAGGAAGTGGCCGCCATTGTCCACGCCGCAGTCATGGGCGATTTCACCCGGCGCATTGAAATGCAAGGTAAAAAAGATTTCTTTAAACAACTGGGCGAAGGGCTTAACGAACTGCTGGAAACCACCGAAAGCGGCATCAATGATGTGGTGCGCGTACTGGACGCACTGTCCCGCAGCGACCTGACCCAAACCATCACCAACGACTATGCCGGAAGTTTCGGGCAACTCAAGGACGACGCCAATACCACGGTGGACAAACTCAAGGAAATCATCAGTCAAATCAAGGAAGCGACTGACAGCATTAACACCGGCGCTAAAGAAATCGCCTCGGGCAATAATGACTTGTCGCATCGCACCGAGGAACAAGCCGCCAGCCTGGAAGAAACTGCGGCCAGCATGGAACAGCTGACCTCCACCGTGCAGCATAATGCCGCAAACGCCAACCAAGCCAACCAACTTGCCGTTGACGCATCCGATATCGCCGGTAAAGGCGTCGAAGTGGTCGGCCAGGTGGTTCGAACCATGGACGACATTAACGATTCGTCGCGCAAGATCGGGGACATTATCTCGGTCATCGACGACATTGCGTTCCAAACCAACATCCTTGCCCTCAACGCCGCCGTCGAAGCGGCGCGCGCCGGAGATCAAGGCAGAGGCTTCGCCGTGGTCGCCGTCGAAGTGCGCAACCTTGCGCAACGCGCGGCCACGGCTGCCGGAGAGATCAAAACCCTGATTGACGACTCGGTCATTAAAGTCTCCAGCGGCAGTCAATTGGTCACGCAAGCCGGTCAAACCATGGAAGAAATCGTCAATTCCATTCGCGGCGTTACCGTCATGATGTCTGAAATCAGCGCCGCCTCAACGGAACAGACGGCCGGTATTGAGCAGGTCAACCAGGCCATCACCCAGATGGACGATGTAACCCAACAGAATGCCGCGCTGGTAGAACAAGCCGCCGCCGCAGCGGAATCACTGGAAGAACAGGCTCAAAACCTGTCGAATACGGTAGCGCAATTCAAAGTGGGCGGTTACTCTCGCAATGCCCATGGAGCCGTGTCTCAAGCCACGTCTTTTCATGCAACACCGCTACGCAAAGAAACGGTACAAGCGGCAAGAACAGCGGCACCCCAAAAACCGGCAGCAGCCCGTCCTCAACCAATACAGCAGTCTTCCAGCGATGAGTGGGAAGAGTTTTAGTTAAACACATTACCCGGCTTATTGGATGCGCTTCATGCAGTGAAGCGCATCCATATCTCAAACGACGCGCCCTTCGAAACGCTCAGGGCAGTCACGCTCCCTCCCCCGAATCACCTAAAGCGCCTGCTTTACCGGCAATGATTCCGGCCTTGTTATTAATACCCAACCTATCCGAAATTAAAACATACCTGATCCTTCGGTTATGCAAGACGTTCAGCTCAATAGCGGATTCAACCCGATAGGTAACTGCACTTATTGATTGGATACGTTGAATTCTCTATCCTAAAGTCCTCTGTACAACGCCAACCGATTTTTTAGATTAATGTATTTCGTCTTCGTGAAAATAAATGTCCGACTATGTTCAATTTCACTAAAAAATACAGCGATGCGCTGGCCGATGCGAACAACAAAACCGCCGGAATAAGCGAAAAGTACGATGCCGCGATAATAAAAATCGAACGGCTTGAAGACGAGTTATCCCAAAAAACAGATGAATTAAACCAAAGCTGCAAGGCCCAGTCCATAATGGCTGAGGGCGTAAAAAAATGCGTTGAATCGCTTTACGCCGTTCAAAACCAACTGCAAGCCGTAGCGGCGCATTTAGACCTTTCAAACAAACGAATTTTTGAGTTAATGCAAAAAAACAAGGCGCTTAAATCATCAGGCGACGAGTGGTTCAGGCGTTCCATCAAACTTGAATTTGAAGTTTTAATTGCTAAGGATGAGCTTAAAAAAATCGAAAATGAACGTGATTCGGCGATAAAAATGTGCGAGCTTCTTCAAACCGAATTAATGTCCAACAGTCCAAGCAGAAAGCAGGGCTAACACCTCTACATCAGCTTAACACGCCACTCATCCGGCAAAACAACCCTGTTGAATAAAATGCAACGCCTGTTCTATGACAGCCTCGTGCCGCATGATGAATGAATGCGAATAAGGCACCACGATAAAATCTTTCATGCCTTCCACTTGCGCCCGGCTCACCGACACCTTGCCGTCGTTAACGTCGGGGATTAATCTTGATAGAAAAGGATTGACGGCTTTACTACCGGCAATAACCCCAAGCTGAAAATTCACCGGTCCCAGCCGATTCGGCACGCTGTTGTTACCGGTACCCAACTGCAACCCGGCCGGGCCGTTTAAATAGTAAAACAGCTTCCATCCTCCGAGTTTATCCACGACTTCGCTGCCTTGATTGGGCGGGGCCAGCATCACCACTCGCCCCAGTTTGTCGATGCTTTGGCTAGCCAAATAATCGCGCAGCAAAATGCCGCCCATCGAATGGGTCAGGAAATGGATCTTTTTAATGGCTTCCGACGCGCATTGTTTCAACGCCTGAACGATGCATGATTGCGCCAAAGCGCCGATGTCTGCGCTGCGCGAAGGATAATCGACATTGACGATTTTATAGCCGTAAGCCGCCAGCAGTTTGGCCGCTTTATTCATACTGCGGCTGGTTCTGGCCAGACCGTGCAGCAGAATAATCGCCTCCGAGTCTTTATCTATCGGTTTCAGTTTGGCTGTTAAATTTTCCATAGCGCAGCAAAATGGCGGGCAGCAATAATAAGTTCAGCAACGTTGAAGAGGCCAGGCCGCCGATGATGATCGCCGCCATCGGCCCCATGATCTCGCGCCCCGGATTATCGCTGTTGAACGCGATCGGGAACATCGCCAGCGCAGTAACCAGCGCCGTCATCAGGATCGACGGCAAGCGTTCCTGCGCGCCCAGCACGGCGGTGTCCAAGTTCCAGCTCTTGCCTTCGACTTCGACCAGATAGCGATAATGCGACAGCAACATGATGCTGTTGCGCACGGTAATGCCGAACAGCGTCACAAAGCCCACGACCGAACCGACCGACAAGGTGGCCCCGGTCAACACCACGGCGGCAACCCCGCCGATCAGCGCAAATGGAAGATTGGCGAGAGTCAGCAACATGTGCCGGATACTGCCGATCGCGATATAAATAAAAATCAGCACCCCGGCTCCGGCCAGCAGCGAATGCAAGATTAACTCTTTCCGCGCCTGCGCCTGTTCAACCGCCGCGCCGGTGAACTCGGGATAAATATCCGCCGAGAACGGAATCTCCTTTAAGACCCGCGCGTTAAGCTCCTCGACAAAAGCATCCAGATCCCGGTCGATCACATTGCCGGTCACGGTTTGCCGCCGCTGCGAGCCTTGATGGAGGATGTTGTAGCGGCTGGCCGAATGCCTGATTTCCGCGACCTGGTCCAGCGTAATCACCGCGCCGTCCAGGGTCCTGATCGGCAACTTGGCTATCGATTCAGGCTGCTGTCTCAGCTCCGGCGTCAAGGTCACCGCGACGTTATAGATTTTATTGCCCTGAATGTTCTTGCCGACCACCCGGGTTTCGTAAGCGGCCTGCAAAGTATCGACAACCTGGGCGGGCAATACGCCCCAGAAGCCCATCTGGTCGAGGTTCAGCACAATTTGCAGCAACGGCGTGCCGGGCGGCGAGCGCAACTGCACATCGGTCGCGCCGTCTATGTCGCGCATAATATCGGCGACCGCCTGCGCTTTGGCGTCCAGCTTATTCAGGTCATTGCCGTAAATATTGACCACCACCGGCGAGGTGTAGCCGGAAATAGTCTCATCGACCCGCTCCGTCAAGAAAGTGTTGGCTTCAAACAAAATGCCGGGAAAACCGACCAGAATCGCCCGCAGCCTGTCCTTGATCTGCTGCTGCTCCGCGCCCGACATCGGCTCAAGCCGCACTTCGTACTCGCTGTAATGGCTGCCGTAAGTATCCGCGCCTCGCTCTGCCCGCCCTGCCCATTGCGATACCGATTGTATGCCGGGAATCGCCATAAACTGTTCGGTCAACTTGCTGCCGATTCTGATCGATTCCTGCAACGAAGTGCCGGGAATGCTGGTGGTGTGGACGATATAATGCCCTTCGCGCAATTCGGGCAGGAATTTGCTGTCCAGACTGAAAAAGGCCAGCAAGCCGGACAGGCAAACGATAACGCTGCCGACAAGCACCGGTTTAAAATGGCTGGAAACCTTGCCCAACAAACCCTTGTACAGAGGCTTGATGCGCCTGATCAGCGGCGGATCGTCATTGGCAAGATCGGCCTTACCCAGCAACGCATAGCACAGCGCCGGTGTTAAGGTCAGCGCCACCAGCAGTGACATTAAAATCGCCAGAATGTAGGAATATCCCAGCGGCGCAAACAAGCGCCCGGCAACACCGTTCAAGGTCAACAGCGGCACAAACACCAGCGCAACGATAAAGCTGGCGTAAACCACTGAGCTGCGCACCTCCAGCGATGCGCTGTAAACCACATCGGCTACCGGCAGCGGCTTGGCTAACAGACGGTTCTCGCGCAAACGTCGGAAAATATTTTCGGTATCGATAATCGCATCGTCAACTACCTCGCCCAACGCAATAGCCAGCCCGCCCAGAACCATGATATTGAGATTAACGCCGCTTTCCAGCAGCACAATGACCGCGCCGATCAACGATACCGGGATGGCCAGCGCAGAAATAAACGCAGTGCGGAAATTAAACAAAAACAGGTACAGGATAATCAGCACGAACAAGCCGCCGATCAGCAAATGCCCGGACAAATTGCTCAGCGAGCGCTCGATATAATCGGCGGGGCGAAACAAGTGCGAGTAAAAGTTAATCGCCTGCTTGTTAAAAATAGGCTCGAACTCGTGCAACGTCTGCTCAACCTGCCGGGATACCGACAAGGTATTGGCCCCGTATTGGCCGATTACCATCATCACGATGCCGGGTTTGCCCATGATTTGCGCCGCGCCGATCGGCGGTTCCGGCGCATAGCCAATCGTAGTAACTTCGCCCAACGTAACATTGCGCCCCTGATCCCGCTTGACGATAATCTTGGCGAATTGTTCCGGCGTGGCGGGCTGCCCCGTCACCTGCAAAGTGAAACGCTGGTTGTTGTTTTCGATAAAACCGCCGCCCTGAATGTTTCCGGCCTTTGAGGCGGCCAAAATAATATCCTCCAGCGTCAGGCTAAAGCGATGCAGTTGCAGCGGATCGACCTGAATCTGCAATTGCTGAATATCGCCGCCGAACACGTTAACATCGGCAACGCCCGGAACAGCCTTCAAGCGCGGCACTATCGTCCAGTCGACCAGACTGCGCAACGCCATCAAATCGGTTTGGTCGTCCTTGTTTAAACCGATGGTTAAAACCGTCGCGGAAGACGAGGACAACGGTATCGCAACCGGCGTAATGCCCTGCGGCAGCAGGCCCGATAGCGTGGTCAAGCGCTCGCTGATCAGCTGGCGGTTACGGTACACATCACTGTTCTCGACAAAGGTCGCGATAATAATCGACAGGCCCTGTATCGATTCAGAACGCACCGACTTCATGCCGATCAAGCCGCTGATCGAGGTTTCGATTTGCTGGGTCACCAGCACCTCGACCTGCTCCGAGGAAAGGCCAGGCGATTCGGTTTGGATGATGACCTGCTTGGGTGAGAATTCAGGAAAAATATCCAGACCCGCCGTGGCGAAGCGGTAGCTGCCATAAAGCAGGATTAATATGGCAAGCGCGATGACGATGCCGTAGAAACGGATGGAGAAGCGGACTAGGGTGGGCAGCATGGGTTGGAAATGTTGAATGCTTTATGAATGTAGGATGGGTAGAGCGGTAGCGAAACCCATCATTGTTTTAACGTCATGCGATGGGTTTCACTGCGTTCTACCCATCCTACCGTGCTGCCAAGAAGGGCTAGCGTATCCAGCCATTGTTGGAGCTCCAGAGATGCAGTCTCGTTTAGTCGGAAGGCCCATGCAAGCAGATTGGTATCAAGAAAAACAATGCAGTCGCTACTTTGAAGAACGTCGATAAGTTCTTGCTGATATGTGGTAAGTGTTACGGAAGATTGAATAGCTTGCACGGTTGCCTTCTATTTTTGCTAGTTCCCAAGCTCAAGCTTGGGAATTCAGTTACGGAAGCTCTAGCTTCCCGTTTCGCGAAGCTGGAGCTTCGTCTTCTGGGTTCCCAATCTGGAGATTGGGAACCCGCTCGATATGCTGGACGCAGTGAGGTGCATCATTTCCCGGCACACCCTACCGTCAATCACTCAACAGCTGAATAAATCCCTCCGTTTCAGCTTTGCGGTAGTACTTTTCATCGGCGGTTACAAATACGGCATTCAGATGAATAGCCAAGGCGTGATAAAGCGTATCGAATAAATGATGAGAAAACTGCTGAGAAAGACGAGCGGCCGTTTTTAAAATATCTGCATCCTGCTGTACTTTTACTTCCATAGCGCTCAAATAATCAATGGCTAGCTCTGCGATTTCCGGACGAATGCGGGTAATGACGGCAGCCAGTGTGCGGGTTGCACCAGCGTTACCTGACCGGATTGGACTTGCCTTAGCATGGAAACCGCCTGATCGGCGCCCTGTTCCTCTGCTGATGCCGGCATCAACCACTACAATCATCTGCGCAATTCTTCCCTTGCCTGTTCAATATCCGCCGCTGAAACGGGCGCTTGCGTGGCTCTTAATTGCAGGATTCTATCGATCGCCAGCTGGCGACGTTGCTGTTGTTTTTTTTCTTCAATCGCCTGCTGCATCAATCGGGTTAAGATTGCGCTTTTGTTTTCCTTTTCAAACAGCTGGTTGAATTCCTGCCTGATGTCATCGGGTACGCTAAAGCTTACAGTAGCCATGATGTCGCTCGGTTGTTGAAATATTCAACAAGAGTATAACATTGTTGAAATGGCACAAGACGCAATCCATAGGGCGTCAATAGCGCAATGCTCCCCACAGTTCCGAATCAACCGCAGATTTAATTAACTGACTAACTCCAAATCAACCCAATCAATTTGTTTTTCTACAATCGTGCTTAACTCCAACAGCCCAAGCGAAGAGGTCATATTCAATTCCGATTCGACTTCTTTTAATTGCTCCAGCCGTTCTAACAATTCAAACAAATCCGTCTGATTGGTGTTCTTAATTTTTCTGGTTTTCCTGATTTTCTTCATTTTTATATCAAAGCCACTTGGTATGGCTGTCATCACTTATTAAATACCGGTTGGTGTTGGATTCATCAATGCTATAAGGCGAAAAACGCGGGTTACAAGAAAAAAATCACGGCCTTTGCCCCGAAGCCTGATTTTTGTCTAACTCATTCGCAATATTTTTGATCTTCTCTTTTAGACCCGGCGATAACGAATTCAAGAAACTCTCGGGATCGGTTTGCGCTTTCAGCATTAGGTTTTGCATTTTTACCGGGTCGCCACCCGCTTGCCGTACCAAGAGAGGCATAATATCGGCCGAAATATTATAGAGCTCTTGTTTATCATGGGCGTTACCGCCCATTGCCGCCAAGGCTTTTTGGTCGGCGTCCTTGCCCGCATCGGTTGCCGCAGCATCGCAGTCTTGATTCCTAAGACAGTCTTGCGTTTTCTGTAACGCCGAGCTGACAGCGTCATCCGCATAAATATCTTGGCCGGACATTCCTGCCGCAAGCACAAATACGCATAATATGATCTTGGACATTGCTGCCACTCACTTGAAGTTTAAGAAAGATTTTTTTTCAAAGCTACCGATTAGCCTACAACGTCAATATCCCTTTACTGCGATTTTCCATGCGCCGCAGCAGTTCGGTCATAATCAACCGGTACAGTTCGTCGCCCAGATATTTGTCCTCGACGCCGCTGTCGATATTGGGGTTGTCATTGACTTCTATCACATAGCCTTTGCCGTCTTTTTCCTTTACATCCACGCCGTATAATCCGTTGCCTATCGGCTGGGTGGCTTTTAATGCGGCGTCCAGCACGGCTTTGGGGACTTCAAAGGTCGGCAAGGTGGCAAAACTGCCGGTGTCGATTTTGCTGCCGCCGTGGCGGTAAATCTGCCAATGGTTTTTAACCATGTAATAGCGGCAGGCATATAAAGCCTTATTGTTGAAAATGCCGATGCGCCAGTCGAAATCGGTATAGAGAAATTCCTGCGCCAACAGCAGCGCGGATTTTTGGAACAGCTCTTCCACTTTGAGTTCCAGCTCTTTCCGGTCATTCACTTTGACGATGCCGCGAGAAAATGAGCCGTCAGGGATTTTCACTACCATCGGAAATCCGGCTTCCGCTTCCACTCTATCCAGGTGGGCGGCATTGCCTTTGTGCAGCAACCAAGTCTTCGGTGTAGGCACTTTATGAGTACGGAACAAGTCGGCCAAATAGACTTTGTTGGTGCAACGCAGCATCGAAGTCGGATCGTCGATAACCACCAGCCCCTCGGCCTCGGCCTTTTTGGCGAAACGGTAAGTGTGGTGATCGATGTTGGTGGTTTCGCGGATGAACAAGCCGTCAAACTCGGGCAGACGCACATAATGCTGCTGGGTTATCAGCTCTATTTCAATGCCCAGTTCCCTGCCGATTTTGATGAATTTTTTCAGCGCGCCGCGGTTGCTCGGCGGCAATTGTTCTTCGGGGTTGACCAGTATCGCCAAATCGAATCGTGCCGCTTTACGGGCGCGGCCTTTGCGCCAGACTTTGGTGCTGAATTTATCCAGCGCGTCGGCAAAAACGGTTTGCATCGCATCATCCAGATGCCGGTGCGACACGGCCTTTAAGCCGATGATTTCCCATTGCTGCTTGCAGCGTAACGTCACTTCCAGAATGGGACAGGAGAAGCGCTCAAACAGCAGTCTGGTGAGTTCCTGAAAAGCCGGGTCCGGCGTGGTGCCGAAGTAACTCATCAAGGTTATTTCTCTGTCCTTGTCGGTGGTTTTAAACGCGCGCTCCAGCGTCTGCGACAAGTCGTCAAGCTGTAGCCGGTAGAGAGCTTTTTTGCCCAGATCGTTCAATACTTTAACCGACGGAATAACGTGATGACCTCGGGCTTCGGCCAGCAACGAGCAGTAATAGCCGTCGGAAAGATAGCGATAACTGCTGCAAAGATTGATGATGCGCACACGCTGCTGAGACTCGCCCTGTTCGGTCGCAAGATAGGTTTCAAACGTGATGACTTGGTCGCTGGGATAATAGGGATTCCAGTCGGAAAGATCATCAACAACCAGAAGGGTACGCGCCATAACAATAAGATCCTGTAGTAAAATAAGCCATAATTCTGGAACCAGTCAGTTGTTTGCACAAGGAGTTTTTATGGCTATTGATAAATATTTCCTGATTGACTTAACTGGGGCTATGCTTAAGAAAAAATTCAGGTAACCGTCATGTCCTATTGTCTTCCTCTTGCCGCTATCGATACCGCCGTCTTTCCCGGCAGCTATGCCGCCGGTCGGCAGCGCTGGTTGGCCCAATCAAATAAACTGCCCGGCCATACCCGATGCCGACCTTATCCGTGTGTCGGTACCGGGCCTGAAGGCGAACAGCTGGTGACCGATACGGTCTGGATCGGCCCGGAAGACGCATCAAGCGTGTTGGTTTTGCTCGGCGGAACGCACGGTATTGAGGGCTTTGCAGGCAGCGCGATACAGATTGACCTTCTGGGTTTGCTTGCCGAAGGTCTGGTCGTTATTCCGGCCGATACGGCAATTTTGATGATTCATGCGCTGACGCCGTGGGGCTACGCCTGGCAACGGCGTTGCGATGCGGACGGCGTTGACCTTAACCGCAATATCGTCGATTTTTCGAGCCCCTTGCCTGAAAACAAGGACTATGACCTACTCAAAGATGCGTTTTATTTAGCGGATGCCGCGCAACGGAAAATCGCCCTTGCCGAATTTGAACAACAGCATGGCCGCGTGGCGCTGGAAAAGGCGGTCAGCGCCGGACAATACAGCGATCCGTCCGGACCGTTTTACGGCGGAACAGCGCCCGCGCACGGTAGACGAGTCTGCGAAGACCTGGTGCGCCGCTATACCTTGCAACAGAGGGATTTGGCGGTCGTCGATCTGCACACCGGCCTGGGCTCTTACGGCTATGGCGAAATCATTTGCGACCATCAGCCGGACAGCGCCGGAACGCGCGCCGCCCAAAACTGGTACGGCGATTCGGTGGCATTGCCGCTGCTGGGCACGTCCAGCTCGGTGCCGAAAACCGGGTTGCTGGATTATGCCTGGCACGCCATCATGAATGAACGCAGTTGCTACATCACACTGGAATTCGGCACTTTCAGCACCGACCAACTGTTTGAAATTCTACTGCGCGACCACCAACTGTGGGCGCAATCCGATAACCAACAAGCCCGCCTGAATCACAGTAAAGTCATGCGCCGTCATTTTTGCCCCGACGATCAGGCCTGGCAGGAAATGGTGTTGTTCCGCGCCAGACAGGTCATTGCACAAGCCTTGCGGGGAGTATCGTCTTGACTATTTTAATCCGCCCCGCCCTGTTAGCCGATCTCGATCAGCTGGTAGCGCTTGAAAAAACCTGCTTCAACACCGACCAGTTAAGTCGGCGCAGTTTCAAACACTGGATAACCACGGAACATCGCGCCTTGCTGGTCGCGGAGCAGACAATCGAGAGCGATCGCATCGGTTCCCTACCGATCGCGACACTTCTGACCTCCAAGGATGGAGGAAATGCCGACGACCGCCGGGAGCCGTCGCGGCCATCATCCCTGGCAGTCGTCGGTTATGTGCTTATTATTTACCACCCCGGCACCCGGCTGGCCCGAGTCTATTCATTGGCCGTTGCGCCTGCGCAAAGAGGTACGGGCGTCGCCAAATTGCTGATGACGGCAGGCGAACAGGCCGCCAGTGATGCAGGCAGACTGTATCTGCGTCTTGAAGTCAGCGTCGATAACACGCCGGCGATCAAGCTTTACCAAACGCTGGGCTACCAGAAATTCGGCATCTACCGCGATTACTATGAAGATCACAAAGACGCGCTACGTTACCAGAAACGTATCCGCCGTTATCGCGATACCTTGCAGCACCGGTCGGTACACTGGTTAAGACAAACCACGCCGTTTACCTGCGGCCCCGCATCGCTGATGATGGCGATGCACGGCTTAAACAGGGCTTATCAGCCTTCGCAGGAAGAAGAAATCAACCTGTGGCGCGAAGCCACAACCATCTTTATGACCTCGGGGCATGGCGGCTGCCACCCGATAGGTCTGGCGCTGGCGGCAAAACGTCGGCAATTTACCGTTGAAGTCTGGGTCAATCAGACCGGAACGCTGTTTATCGACGGCGTGCGCAGTGAGGAAAAAAAACAGGTTGTGGAACTGGTCGACAACTGCTTCAAGCGCGAGGCGCAAGAGCAAGGCATCAAGATACATTACGCCAATATCAGCCAGAACGACCTGATCAGCGCGTTCAAGTCCGGGGCGATACCGTTGATCCTGATCAGCACCTTTCAAATGGATCGCAAAAAAGCCCCGCACTGGGTGGTGATGAGCGGCTTCGACGATGACTGCCTGTACATGCACGACCCCGATCCCGAAGAAGGACGGCAAAGCGAAATCGATTGCCAGTTTATTCCTATTGCCTGCGAGGATTTCGACCGGATGTCCAGTTTCGGCAAGAACCGGCTCAGGACGGCGGTAATTATTTGGCCGGGATAAGCCGTATCAGACAGATTGATAAATCACCACGCAGGCACGAACGACTGCATGGATGCAGGAGGTAGAGCAATGCAGGAGCAATTGCCGAGAACACGAAGTTTTACCTTTCATTTTCTTCGTGACCTTCGTGTCTTCGTGTCTTCGTGGTGAATTTTCAAAATATATGCCATTTTCGGCTTGTGTTATTAAACCGATTCAACGATAATGGCCGTCCTTTAGCCAGTACGGCTAATGTTTAATGGTGATCGTGTCGGTCCTCCCGCAACGATACGCTGTAAACCCCGCCAGGCCCGGAAGGGAGCAACGGTAGCAGCAGATTCGTGTGCCGGGATGTGGCTGGCATGATCGCCACCCAACTCATACTTACCTTTCGAGCCTGCAATGAATTATCAGGTTCTCGCCAGAAAATGGCGTCCCCATAATTTCACAGAAGTTGTCGGACAAGAGCATGTCGTCAAATCGTTAATGAACGCTTTGCAACATGATCGACTTCATCACGCCTATTTATTTACCGGAACGCGCGGCGTAGGCAAAACCACCATTGCCCGGATTTTAGCCAAAGCCATCAATTGCGAAAACCTGCAGGATTTCAATCCTTGCGGCGTATGCAGTGTATGTCGCGATCTGGATGAAGGACGGTTTCTGGATTTAATCGAGGTCGATGCGGCATCGCGCACCAAGGTTGAAGACACCCGCGACTTGCTCGATAACGCGCAATACGCGCCCAATCACGGTCGCTATAAAGTCTACCTGATCGACGAAGTACACATGCTGTCCGGCCACAGTTTCAATGCCTTGTTGAAGACGCTGGAAGAGCCGCCCGCGCATGTAAAATTCCTGCTGGCCACCACCGATCCCCATAAAATCCCCGTCACCGTGCTGTCCCGCTGTTTGCAGTTTAACCTCAAGCGTTTGCTGCCCAGCCAGATTTTCACCCAGATGGAATTCATCCTCCAGCAGGAACATATTGAAGCCGAGTCCGGCGCTTTAAAGTTATTATCGCGCGCCGCCGACGGCAGTATGCGCGACGGCTTAAGCTTGCTCGACCAAGCCATCGTTTACGGTAACGGCAAGGTCGGCACCGAAGATGTTTACGCGATGCTGGGCACCGTGGCGCAGCAACCGGTCGAGGCTATTTTAACGGCGCTGGCCGAGGGCGATGCGGCGGCGATACTCGATAAAATAAACGAGATAGCCAATTTAACGCCGGACTTTAGCGATGTGCTGCAACAGATTTTGCAAGTCCTGCATCGCATCGCATTGGTACAACAAATACCTAACGCTATCGACCATGATTTTGATGTGGAGATGATTGCCGCATTGGCCGCCAAGCTGACACCCGAAGATGTGCAGCTTTACTATCAGATAGGCCTGGTCGGACAACGCGACCTGGATTTAGCGCCCGATCCGCGCAGCGGTTTTGAAATGGTCATGTTGCGCATGCTGACTTTCAGGCCGGTCGGCACAGCATCGGCTCCGGCTAAACCGGTTCAGGTTCGTCAACCTATTAACAAACCCCAGGCACAGCCTGCTTCTAATCAAGCGCAACCTGTTCACCATACCGCGGTAACGACGCAACCCGCTATCGTCGCCGAAACAACCGCCCAGGAAACCGTCGTTCAACAACACGATTCCAATTGGGCCGAAATGGTTGCTGCAATGAAAATTAACGGCTTAACCAGAGAGTTGGCCCATAATTGCGTGCTGGAAAATATTGACGATAGCGTCTGCACCTTGATTCTGGACCCGGGCCACAAACAACTGCGTAGCGCCCGTACCGAAGAAAACCTGCAAAAGGCGTTACAGGCTTATCGAAAATCGCCTTTGAAATTGGTCATCACCACCGAAAAAACCACGGTTGCCACACCCGCCGTGCAATTGACCAAGGCGCGCGAAGACAAACAGCAGGCGGCGGTTGACGCGATTAATGCAGACGAAAACGTTCAAGCTTTAAAAGAACACTTGGGGGCCAGAATCATGCCCGGTACTATAGAACCGATTTAACGAGACAGGAGAGAAGTAAATGAAAAACGCACTCGGCAACATCATGCAGCAAGCCCAAAAAATGCAGGAAGACTTAAAAAAAGCCCAGGAAGAGCTTAACGCCATGCAGGTCATGGGCGAGTCCGGCGGCGGTTTGGTCACCATCCTGATGACCGGCAAACGCGAAGCCAGAAAGGTAACCATCGACCCTTCCCTACTGGGCGATGATAAAGACATGCTGGAAGACCTGGTTGCCGCGGCCATCAACGATGCCGTCAACAAAGTCGCAAAAATGAAAAAAGAAAAAATGGCGGATGTCACCGCAGGACTGCCCTTGCCTCCCGGATTCCAACTACCTTTTTAATATGCACAAAAAAGGCTTATTGGGGCAGCTGATACAGAATTTATGCTGTTTGCCCGGCGTCGGCCCTAAAACCGCCCAGCGCATGGCATTTCACCTGCTCCAGCGCGACCGCAACGGCGCCAGTATGCTGGCCCAAACGCTGCTGCAAGCCATTGAAAAAATGCGCCATTGCAGGCAATGCCGCACCTTGACCGAAGGCGAACTGTGTGAAATCTGCGCCGATAATTCCAGAGACGACACCCTCATCTGCATCGTGGAAAGCCCTTCCGACGCCTGGATTGTCGATCAGGCAACGATGTTCAAAGGCCGCTATTTTGTGCTGCACGGGCGATTATCGCCGCTGGACGGCATAGGACCTGATGAACTCGGCCTGGATCTGCTTGAACAACAGCTGGCAACCGGCCATATCAAGGAACTGATCCTGGCGACCAACTCCACGGTTGAAGGCGAGGCGACCGCCTATTTCATCAGCGAACTGGCCCGGAAACATCAGGTACCGGCCAGTAGAATCGCCCACGGCGTACCCATGGGCGGCGAGCTGGAGTTTACCGATAGCGGCACGTTATCGCATGCGTTTAATGGCCGCGTAGGCATGTAAAGGTCAGCCCTACAATTTGCCCCTGTCATCATTAAAACTCAACAAGTCGTCAATCAAGGTTAAGATCCGATACTTGAAACCGACCCGCTCAATAAGGATTTGCTCAGCAATAAAGTCCCGAAACCTGAACTTATCATTCCCACGCGAAGCGCTCGGCGTTATACACAAGTATTTTTAAAGCACGTCATCCCGGCGGGTATGACGAGTTACTTAGCGACTTGTGCATAAAAATGAACGCGGTGCGTGGGAACGATAAGCGGAAGTTATTTTTAGCGAAACCCCAAGCTGAAAAATTGCATATCAACAATCCCATTGCGATATGCAAGCCCCCGCTCCTTTGCTTATAAGTTACGTTTATGGTGCGCCTGCTAACCATGAGCATCACTTAATTTTATAAACTCCCTAAAGTTTTCAGCGTTTCTGCCGATTGCAATCTTTGGTTGGCGGCAGACAATAATTCCAGGTCCGCCCCTACTAACTTGTAAATTCGCCGCAGCACAACGCAGAGCTGACGGCTTAACCCCGATCATAGAACGGGTACAAGTTGCTTCGACAGGCTCAAGACAAAGACCGTGTTGCCTCGCAAATGCTCTCGCCCCAGCGGGGGGCCGGCACTTCGAGCTACAGGCAAAAATAATCAGGGTCTGAAAGCAAGGTGGGCGACAAAAACATGCCGTCCCATTAATTATTGATTCCCGCACATACGCGATGACTGAACTCTATCGGTCCTTTCATCGGGCGGAAATTACCGACAGCATCAAACTGGTTCCAACACAGGGGAGTCACAATGTTTTGCTTTATTCTTCGCGCCGATCAGGCGACCGACACCATTGAGGCCGTCTCGCTATGATCCTCATCGCCATCCTTGATCACAATGCTTATCTGCTCAAAAACATCCCTCCCAACCTGCAACTGACAGACTTTACCGCTACAACAGCGCTCGACGGTAAAAACCTAAGCGCTTGGCTGGTAACGCACGGGGTCGATATGTTGGCACTACCCTTGCCGAATGAACATGAACGCCCGACCACCTCCTCCATCAGAGCGAAACCCGAAAGGCTTAACGGCAATGCACAAGCGCGCTGGCGGCTTAATTTATCGCAGCTGGAATTGATTCCCCCCGACGGCAGACCGATCCCGCTATCGCACAACGAAGGCTGCGTCCTGGGAGCCGCCGCCAACGCGAACGGAAATCTGGTCAGCCGCAAGAGACTCATCGAAGCCTTGGGCCAGGATTTCTGGCACTACGACGAACGCCGACTCGAATCGCTGATTAGCCGTCTGCGCCGAAAGCTGGCTGCTTGTGCGCCTGAGGATTTTTCGATTCGGGGCGTGAAGGGGCAGGGTTATTTGTTTGGGGTTGCGTTACGGATCGTGGAAATTTAAAACACCCAGGGATGGTCAGCATTTGTCAGCAATAGGCCGCATAAATCGAATACCCTATCATTGCAGCTAATTTAAGAAGGGGCGGGTAAGTGATTATCCGATCTTGCACTAGCATGTTGGCGTGACTTTTCAAGACCTGAGCTTCGCCTTTTCTATCCGTTAATGCACGGGTGACGGCCAGAAACCGGTCGAAAGAGCCAACGAGCATATCGCCTCCGCCCCGCACAACCGAGGTTCGCCTCATTTTGAGTAGAAACATTCCAGAAGGAATAGAAATGTCCCAGAACAATACCCCCACAGCGGCGAGCAATCCGCAATTAGTCATATTGTTTGTCAACAATACCGGCCTCCCGGACGAGCAGGTGTTCATCACCTTTCAAGACCCCAGCCAGAGTTTGATTGCGACTTACGGGGGCGGAACGTCCGTCGAGCGAGTTAACACCGGAGACATGATGACGCAATCCCTCAATCTGACGACGATCGGCGCGGGCGGATTAAGCATCGCCAATGCCGAGGGGCCGGTCGTGTTCGTTTCCTACGCGGCCACCGAGGCATACAATGGTTTCGTGATGAGCGGGGACCTTTCGGGGAATGCGCAGCCGAGTTACATTGGCAGCGGCGGCGCGAATTACCTGAAGGCCTACCAGCCGTTCGAAATCGACTACGTCGCAGGAGCGACCAACGGACAGGGCAATCTCACCAACATCAACTATTTCGCTGCCCCGATCTGCATTCAAAGCTATAACGGCGGCAGTTCGGGAACCTTGCTCCAGACCCGCGGCTATTACAAAGGGACGGCCGCGGGCACGAAGCGGCTCGCGAGTGAATTCCAAACTTTGACGGCAGGCAGCACCCTGGCCACGCCGATCTTCAGCGGAAATATTTTGCGCTATATCGGGCCCTCCTCCTACGGCGCGGGCGCCAATCCGTATCCCACGTTCGATGCCTATCTCAAGTCGCTGTTTACTGCGAAGCAGAGCACAACCATACAGAATAGCAATGCCTTCAACACACAGCAGAATCCTGCGGCCGGGAATATAAACTACAATTACGCGTTCGATTTCATTGCCACCGTGGCCGCTGACAACACCATCACGCTCAAGGGAACCATCACGACCACGCTCATTCCATTTGGCGGGTCGGCCACTCCGGGGACGACCTACACCGGAGCCGTGATGACGATCTCGCCGACGATCGGAACCCAAACTTCCGATTCGATTTTCAACAATACCATCTACGGGCAAGCGGACCCGCTGGGATCCGGCAACGGTTCCACCACCTTCAACAGTGTGTGGGCGCAGCTCGCCACGGACATGGCGGCAGCTGGTCTGTTCGTCGACTCCACGACCGGAGGCGGCCCCGGCACCGCCTACGGCATCACACAGAGCTTGGCGATCGGCGAAATCACCACCGGATTATTGGGCGGCTTTCCAGGCAGCGACGTCATCTACGCAGGAGGCATCGGAACCTACGCCTCCTACAACGGGAAACTCTACAAGGATGTGCCGAGCGTGGCTTGGTGGAACTCAAGCATCATTCCTTCCCCTTCCGTATTGCAGCCGTCGCATCCGTTTTATAACGCGTATGCGCAGCAGATCTTCGATGCCACAAGCAATCAGGTTTATTCCATCCCGTTCAGCGACCGCTTTGGCAATGGCCCTCTGATGCAGACCCAGCTTTACAACGATAAGGTGGTCGACACCTGGGTGGTGACGCTGGGCGCACCGCTCTTCATGAGTTCAAAAAAGGGTCTGTATGCTACAAGTGGAAATGGAATAAACAGCAATATATACGCCTTGGATAATGTTACTGGGAGTGTATCTCTTCTGCTAACTGTCAATTTCGATTTGGTAGATATAGCCGCTTACGGAGAAACGCTATACGGTATAACTTCAGATCAATTTCTGACAATTGACCTGAAAAAGGGTACGTGTGATGTCGTGGGCAGCCTCGGAATTGAGGACAAAGGCGCCAAACTGGCAGTCGCGTCTAATGGAACGATATACTGCATTGCCACCCCATCCGGCTGTGGAACGGGTCTTTATACGATCAATCAGTCAACAGGGGCCGGCACGTTAATTGGTGTTTTGGGAGCCAATCCCGCTGGCGGTGCTAATATTCCAAGCTTCGGCATGGCATTCGACGCCAACGATAATTTATTCGGCGCGCTGACATCTTATAACGCCAATAGTGGTCAAACATCTGTTTCACTGATGACCGTTAATCCCAGCACAGGCCAGGCGCAACCCCTGAACTCCAGCATTGGATTTAATTCACTTACCGGAATGGCGTTTTATGATAATAGCCTCTATGGTGTAACTGCCGACGGTAAATTAATATCGATTAATGTTGCTTCAGGCGCAGGCTCATTAATCGGCGATGACAATATTGATTTTCGTGGCATGACTGCGTATTAAAACCAAAAAAAGGGGGGCGAGTGGATTTCTGCAGTCGCCCCCCTTTCAAGCGGGACTGGATTTGTGTCCCTAACGCAAAGACCGGGGTGCAGCTCTTGTAAAACCACACCTTCCCCACCACCCTGCTACAATTCTTAGCCATGTCACCTCACACGACGACCGGCGAGAACACATCAGTTGGCTTGCAATACAAATATTCTCGGGAACTGAGCAAGATTATCGCTTATCAGAGCAGTATAATCCTTGTGCCGCTTCATCAAGCGCTTTGAGGGAGAAGGAGCGTATATCTTAAAACTAATAATAGCGGCCTTCCGGTCGCTCATACAAAAAAGGTAAGAATAATGACTGATTGTTTATTTTGCAAAATGGTTGCCGGCGCTATCAAGCCGGATGTGGTTTTTGAAGATGAAAATATTCTGGCGTTCAGGGACATTAATCCCCAGGCTCCGGTACATATCCTGATTATCCCCAAACGCCACATTGCAACCTTGAATGACTTGGACGATGCCGCGCTGGCAGGCCAAATATTACAGACGGCGACAAAGCTGGCTGAACAGGAAGGCATCGCTGAACCGGGCTACAGAACCGTGTTTAACTGCAACAGGAAAGGCGGTCAGGACGTTTACCACCTGCACCTGCACCTGCTGGGCGGCCGACAAATGATTTGGCCTCCGGGTTAAGTGATCGATAGTATTGGTCTATCGAATTTTGATAAGGTTTTGCAGATGAACGTCAAAACGCAGTTTATATTCTTCGTAACGCTATGCTGGCCGCTTGCAGTATCCGCCCTGAATGAAAACACGGCCCTGAAGGTGACCCCGTTGCTCAAAACGACCACCAGTTGGGATGGAAAGCCCATCGTCTATCCCAAAGGGCAAAGCGAAGTCACTGCCCTGATCGTTGAAATTGCACCGGAGGGCGAGACCGGATGGCACGAACACCCGGTGCCATCGCTTGGCTACATCATGGAAGGTGAGCTGGAATTAAGGCTTGCCACAGGCGAAGTTAAAATCCTCCATCCGGGCGACGTTTTGCCCGAGTCTGTCGGCGTACTCCACAATGGCCGCAACCTGGGCGAAGAGCCGGTCAAAATCCTGGTATTTTACCTGGGTGAAGTGGGCAGCAAACTTAGCGTTGCGCACCCGGAATTTGCTCCCCCGCCATTCCCTGATTCGGAAAAGTAATGCTGAAGGATGACCGCACATAAAAAAGCCCGGCAGGTTTGCACCTCCGGGCTTTTGCGCTTTAAACAGCAGCGCGTTATTTCTTCATTTCTTTTTTGAATATTGCATCCAATTTCTGGTTGGTTTCCTGATTGTACTGCTTTGAATTATCAATCGCCTCTGGTCTGGGCGCTACTACAGCAGGCGCGGCAACCGCAGGTTTCGGGCTGGGCGCCTGAACTGCCGTGGGTTCTTCCTCGGATTGATCCAAACGAAATACCGGCCCGTAAGTAGTGTCCACATCAAAATCATCCCAAATATACAAAGGCTGAGTGATAGGTCGGGTAGGAAGCGGTATGGTAACCAAATCGGCAATTCCTACGCCTATGCGCCCCCCCATGTTAACCATGCCTTTAAATACCCCTCCGACAATGCCATAAAAAATGTTACTTTTATTGGTCGTGTTAATGATGTTTTTGGGAATTTCCAGTACGCTGGTGGTCAGATTGGCAAAAGCATTCAGCGCCTTGTTGCCAACTTTGCTGCCATAGCTGTTGCCAAAACTACGGTGTTGGAATCCCCCCCCTTGAGTAGAGGGTGTATAGGTCGTACTGCCATAACCCTGCTGCATATCAGCCAGCGCCATAGACGTATATGCCGTAAACAGGCCGGTGAATAAAAGAAAAACAAAAAAACGACTCAACTTACGCATATCAAATCCTGTTTGGTGTGTTAATACTGAAAGTCAGTATAGCAGAGCTAAAATTATTTACTGATCCGCGCCTTGGCAAAGGCGCTAGCCATTGAGCCCTGCACCGGAGCCTGCTGTTTAGGCTTGTGCGCCGCCTGCTTTTGATTGTTTCGTTCGGGTCTGGCCTCGCTCGCTTCAGGATTTGTTTTCATGGATAACGAAATGCGTTTGCGTTCGACATCGACCTCCAGTACTTTCACTTTGACCATATCGCCGGTTTTAACGGCATCTCTGGGATCTTTGACAAAGGTATCCGATAAATGAGAGATATGCACCAGACCGTCCTGATGTACGCCGATGTCGACAAACGCGCCGAAGTTGGCGACGTTGGTGACCACGCCATCCAGCCTCATACCGACTTCAAGGTCGGTGATTTTCTCGATGCCCGCCTTGAATTCCACGCTTTTGAATTCCGGCCTCGGATCGCGTCCGGGCTTTTCCAGTTCCTGCAAGATGTCGGTCACGGTCGGCAAGCCGAAGTTTTCATTGGTGTAATTGGCGGGATTCAAGCCGCGTAAAAACTGGCTCTGGCCGATCAGGTCGCGGATGGATTTTCCGGTTTCGGCAATAATGGCTTCAACAACGGGGTAGGCTTCAGGATGGACTGACGACGCATCCAGCGGATTGTCGCCGTTCATTATACGAAGGAATCCGGCCGCTTGTTCGTAAGCCTTGTCGCCCAACCGAGGCACTTTTTTCAATTGCTTGCGATTGGCAAACGGGCCGTTTTCGTTGCGGAAAGCCACGATGTTTTCGCTGATGCTGGCCGACAAGCCCGATACCTGTTTAAGCAGGGATACCGATGCAGTATTCACGTCAACGCCGACCGCATTTACGCAATCCTCGACCACGGTATCGAGTCCTTTGGCTAGCTGAACCTGATTGATGTCATGCTGGTACTGGCCGACGCCGATCGACTTAGGGTCGATTTTAACCAGCTCCGCCAACGGGTCCTGCAAGCGTCTGGCGATGGAAACCGCGCCGCGCAAAGACACGTCCAGCTCGGGAAATTCCTTGGCCGCCAGTTCGGACGCCGAATAAACCGATGCGCCCGCTTCCGACACAGTAATCTTGGTAAACTTCAGTTCACTGTGCCGCTTCATCACATCAGCGACCAACTGGTCGGTTTCCCGAGAACCCGTGCCGTTGCCTATGCTGACCAAATCGACTTTGTGCTTTTGGATCAATTTTGCCAGCGTATCTATAGCTCCATCCCAATCCTTGCGCGGCGGGTGCGGGTAAATGGTGTCCGTGCCCAGCACCTTTCCGGTCGGGTCGACGATCGCAACCTTAACACCGGTGCGTATGCCGGGATCCAGGCCCATCGTGGCTTTTGGCCCAGCCGGTGCGGCCAGCAGCAAGTCCCTTAAATTGCTGGCGAACACCCGGATCGCCTCCAGCTCGGCGGCTTCGCGCAGCCTGAGCTTCAAGTCCAGGTCGATGCGGGTATACAGCTTGATTTTCCAGGCAAAACGCGCGGTTTCCGCCAGCCACGCATCGGCCGGTTTTGATGTGTCGGTAATATTGAGGCGCCGGGCGACAAACTGGGCGCAAAGGTCGTGTTCCGCCTTATCGTCAGCGCCGGGTTTAAGTGTTAGATTCAACAAATCCTCATTGCGCCCCCTAAATAAGGCCAAAGCCCGGTGCGAAGGGATTTTGTTGACGGCTTCTTCGTAATCGAAATAATCCTTAAATTTTTCAGCGGCCTGTTCTTTGCCGGTCGCAACGGTGGCATGCAGAATGCCTTTTTGCCAGATGCGTTCGCGCAGTTCGCTCAACAATTCGGCGTCTTCGGAAATGCGCTCCATGATGATTTGCCGTGCGCCATCCAAGGCGGCAGAGGTATCGGGTACGCCTTTTTCTGCATCGATGAAACCTTCGGCGACTTGCTCGGGAATCAGACTGCGATCATCCAGTAAAGCATCGGCAAGCGGCTCGAGCCCCGCCTCGCGGGCGATCTGGGCTTTAGTGCGACGTTTGGGTTTGTAGGGTAAATACAAATCTTCCAACAGGGTTTTGGTGTCGGCATCGTTAATGGCTTTTTCCAATTCCGGTGTCAGCTTGTCCTGTGAACGGATGCTGTCCAGGATGGTTTTACGCCGCGCGTTAAGTTCGCGCAAATAGCCCAAACGCTCTTCCAGCATCCTTAACTGCGTATCGTCCAGACCGCCGGTCACTTCCTTCCGGTAGCGGGAAATAAACGGGACGGTTGCGCCCTCGTCCAGCAAATTGACAGCGGCGCTGACTTGTTTGACGTTAACGGCTAATTCTTCGGCAATGCGTTGGATTACATCCATTTTTTGAGTTCTTGTGCAGTTTAAGATGGGCGCATTGTAGCAGCAAGGCATGGAGTTGGATAAAAAAGTCTTTTGGGGAACCCCGGAAAATCAAGCTTAATCAACTTAAGGTATAACACCACGAAGAATATAAGGTTTTTAGAAGGTATAATACCGCCATGCTACTTATCTACTGAATTTTACCGTTATGTCGTTTTTGCTACATTCCAATCGTCGCGCGCTTGTCTGTGCGTTCAGTTTAGCGATGATTTATTTCGCACCGCCGTTATATGCCGATAAGTCAGCATCATGGCTGGATGCCGTCACCGTTTCGGGGTATGCCAAACTGGCGACCAGTTCGCCTAATCGTGCGCCCACCGCCGTTGAATTGGATGATTTAAGTTTGTTCGTCTCGGGCAAATTTAATCGCTGGCTCAACCCCTTTTTGGAGGCCGAAGCCTACAAAATTCCGCTTTGGGAAGAAGGCAAAGGCGCACAATTCAATAGCGCACAACTGGTCGTTGAACGGCTGTATAACGATATTCACGTCACAGAAAACGACACCTTACGCGCCGGTAAATTCCTGGCACCGATCAATCATTGGAATATTGTCCATGCCGCACCGTTGGTATGGACGACCAATCGCCCGGTCACGTCATCCTATTCCCGCGCCAACTACGTGACAGGCATTAACGCGCGCCACGATTTCGATGCGTTATCCGGTCACGCACTCGAAGTTTATTGGCAACCGGTCGAAGAATTTAATCCTAAACCGCTAACTGAACATGAACGCCATTATCAAACCGTCGCCGGCGCACGATGGATTGCCCATGAAGATTTGGATTATTACCTGGGCGTGTCTTTTCAACATGCCGACGTTGCAAAAAGCAATGAAATCCGCAATTCCATCAGCGTAGACGGCAATTGGCAGCACAAGTGGTTTGAGCTGGAAAGCGAATTACTGTTCACGCAGGTTGATACCGATCAGCTCCATTATCGTAATCATGACTGGGGCGGTTATGTGCAAATGGCGGTGCCGTTGGTCGAGCATTTCAACTTGATCGGCCGCTACGAACATTTTGAATTTGCCAACAAACTGGCCGCTACCGATACCGCGTTAGGCGGCATTGTGTATCGCCCGGTACCGCGCTTATCGTTCAAGCTTGAATGGCAACAAACGCAAGGGAGTATTTTTCAAAACCAAACCGGACTTTACAGCTCGATTGCGGTGTTATTCTAATGAAACGATTGCTTGTTTTAGGACTGACTGCCGCGTTAATGCCGTTTTCAATCGCGTGGGCGGATTTATACATCATTGCCAATAAAGATTTGCCTGCCACGCAACTGGATAAAGAGGATATTGCGGCGATTTATTTGCTCAAGAAAAAACATTGGGAAAACGGCGACGACATTATGCCGATTAACCTGCCCCCACAAGCCGATGCCCGTACCCGTTTTACCGCTGAAATTTTTGACAGCACGCCGGACAAATTGGGCAGTTACTGGGATAAAATGCTGTTCAAAGGCGAGACTCCGCCGGTCACCCAAAATTCCGAGCAAGCTGTTATTTTGTTTGTGGAACGAATTAAAGGAGCGATCGGTTATGTCGAAACGAAACCGCAAAGTCCGCAAATCAAAATCCTGCAACAATTTTCAAGTAAGTAACCGGGTAAATTCATGTCTCGCTTTTCACTTTCAGTTCGTTTAACGCTGTTTTTTAGTTTGATCGTGTTATTGGTAACCACGACCTTGAGTGCGGTGGTGTTCTATCAATTCGGCGAAAAAATCAATCAGCAGATTGAGCGCAATCTTACCGACACTGCCGACCATAAAGCCGCAGAAATCAGTAATGTCTTGTTGTTCGAACGCACCAATTTACTGTCCTGGCGGGCCTCGTCGGTGATGCTGGACGTGGTGGTGGATGATTTGGATAAACGCATCACCACCGAGCTGATCAATCTTAAACAATATTATCAGTTACAAGGCGATCTCTATGTGTTCAATGCGGCAGGCGTGCTGATCGCTTCGACGCAACCGGATGTGTTAAAAACCCAATTACCACCGGCATGGCAAACGCAACAGGATTACGCGCTGGTATTTAAACATGAGGTGCCTTTTATTAACGGCAGCGTCATCGCTCATGTGACGGCGTTAAAACCGCCGCAATTAAAAACCCAGGGCTATTTAGTCATGACCCATTCCTGGGAGGATATTAGCCGACTGCTCGCGCCGAAAGACAGCAGCTTTGCGCTGCATAAAGCACATGAAGGAAACCATGGCAGCGCAGACCTTTTTACCGCTAACGGTGTGCAAACAATCGAGATCAATGATGACTTTTCGGTGCGGCCCTTATGGATTTTTGACGGTATCAGCTATTTGGGTTCGATTTCGAAATCGGTATCGGTCGGCGATTTCAGCTTCCAAATTGCCGCGTTCATGCCCAAAAAACTCGCACTGGAGCCGTTGCTTGAATTGACCAAAAATTTGTTACTTGCCGCCGCTTTGGTCGGCGTACCGATGATTGTTCTGGTCAGCTTGCTCAGTCGTCTTCTGGTTACGCCGATCAAAAAATTGACCGCCACCATCCGCACCATTGAAGATTCCAACGATTTATCAATCAAAGTGCCGGTTTCGGGCCGCGATGAAGTGGCCGATTTAGGCCATGCGTTTAACCGCATGACGACGCGGTTAGGCGAGCTGTTTCACAAATTCTTAGTAGTGGAAAAAGAATTGGAAGACTTGAATCTTAGCCTGGAACGCCAAGTCATCGATCGTACCCAGCAATTGCAGGATGCGCTGCTAAAGCTGCAATCCGCACAAACGCAATTGGTACAGTCCGAGAAAATGGCTTCGTTAGGTCAATTGGTTGCCGGTATCGCTCATGAAATCAACAATCCCATCGGCGCCATTTACGCCAATATGCCGCCATTGGAGGAATACATTGACGATATTAAAGGCACAGTCGAATTCGCCCAAAGTTGTATGGACGAAACGGAGGCGCAAAAATTAAACGCCCACATGGCGCAGATTGACTACACTTTTGTCACCGACGACCTGGCTAAATTGCTGAACAGCCAAAAGCAGGCGGCGGACCGCATTCGCAACATCGTGTTGTCGTTACGTAATTTTTCCCGTCTCGATCAAGGCGAGGTTAAAACGGTGCGGCTCGAAGAAGGCCTGGATTCGACCCTGCAAATGCTGCAGCACAATTACAAGGATCGTATTACCGTCGAGAAAGACTACGCGCTCAATGAAATGGTCGAATGTTATGCCGGCGAACTCAACCAGGTTTTTATGAATATTCTCGCCAATGCGATTCAGGCCATTCCCGATAAAGGCCGCATTTTCATCACCACCGCTAAAATGAACGATCAAGCGGTCGTCAGTATCGCCGATACCGGAACCGGGATGCCTGATGAAGTCAGGAAAAAAATCTTCGACCCTTTCTTTACCACCAAAGAGGTGGGCGAAGGCACCGGGCTTGGCTTGTCGATTTCTTACGGCATTATTGAAAAACACCAAGGCATGCTCACGGTTGAATCCGAATTGAATCGCGGCACCCGCTTTATTATTGCTATTCCACTTCGCTTGATTAAGGACGCTTAAAGATGCATACGCTGTTACTGGTTGATGATGATCCCGATGTGCTGGCGACGTTAACGCGCAGCTTTCGCAAAGGCTACAAAACGCTGTCGGCCAATGGCGGCGAGGAAGGCATTGCGTTTTTAAATGTACACCCGGTCGATTTGATTATTTGCGATCAACGCATGCCCAATATCAGCGGCGACCAGGTATTAAGCCATGCGTTGCAAATCCAGCCCGACGCCATCCGCATTTTACTGACCGGTTATGCCGATGTTGAATCGCTGCTGACCTGCGTCAATGACGCTCACATTTACAAATACGTCACCAAACCGTGGGACCCGGCCGAGCTCAACTTGACCGTGGTGCGGGCGTTGGAGTCGCTGGTTTTAAAACGCGATTTGGATACGGCGCGCGACCAATTGGAAACCGCCTACAAAGACGCGGTGGTGATGTTATGTCTGGCGGCCGAGGGTAAAGATCAGGACACCTCCAGCCATTTATACCGCGTACAGCATTACACCGAAGCGTTAGCCGTCGCCATGGGCGTTGCTAACGAGACAGCCGCGCACATGGGCTTAATGAGCATGTTGCACGACATCGGCAAACTCGCGACGCCCGATGCCATTTTGAAAAAGCCGGATAAACTGACCGAAGAGGAATGGGATATTATGCGAGAGCACACGCTGGCGGGGGTACGCATTTTAGGCAACAATCCGTTTTATGAAACGGCGCGGGAAATTTCCGCGGGTCATCATGAAAATTATGACGGCACCGGTTATCCGCACCGCTTACGAGGCGATAATATTCCGCTCTCTGCGCGTATTGTAAAAATCGTGGATGTCTTTGATGCACTAACGACAAAACGCCCCTATAAAGAACCCTGGCCGATGGAAGAAGCTATAACACATATCGAATCACATGCCGGCATCATGTTCGATCCGGCGATGGTGGCAGAACTGAAAAATCTGTTTATCGACGGGACGCTAACGCGGATTAAGTCTGCGTTTTAATAATTGCAGGGCGTGCCGTGCGCGCTTCTAAGCGGGGCGGGGTTGCAACCCCGCTCCTAGCGTTTTTTTTGCGATACCGGAGTTAAGTACGCTTCGAACCGAGCAACCTACCCCATCCGTCAATCCCACCTCGCCTTCTTAATCCTGGCAATCCTCAGGCGACGTCTCGTGTCTCAATCAGGGTTTAACACTTGCTTTTAAAACTACGGCTGGATTTTAAACGTTTCAGTATAAGTTTCGCCTTTAGTGCAAACGTCTCTCTTGGTTGGCGTTTCGCAAGAGGTATCGGTCACTTCGGCTTTTAAATCACCCGCTTTGTCCGGCACGAAATAGAACCTGAAATTAGGATCGGTGCTGATGGCAATATCGGTTTTCGCGGTTAAAACCGGTTTGCCGTTAAACGAAACTTTAATGTCCTTAACAAAATGCGCTTTTTTAACAAAGCGTGTGACTTGATCCATTTGCATGCCGGTAATATTCGGATGGCTGATCATTAACTGCACTGAGGTTGGCTCGCCGACTTTGACATCGCCTTCCAATCTGAATTTCATTTTGCCTAAACGTTTCATCGCTTCATCTAAATTGGCGCCGATCGGAGCGGAACAGCCGCCGCTGGCTTTGACGAATTTTTTAGTCATGGTCAATTTGCCGTCATTCGTTTGGGCAATCGCGCGGATATTGCTGTTGCTGTTAACGCGTATCCGCATCGCAATGTCGGCCTTGCCGCTTTCCGGGGTAAACTCAAAGTCGCCGACGAATGGAAAAGGATTGTTATCGACTAACACCAGGATTTTTTTGATGTAGTGCTCTTTGGTTTGCTTGATTTTGCTGACGATTTTAAACGGCACTAAAGCAGGGTCTTCAGCGCGTACAGGCGCTTCCAGTTCAATCACGTTATCGGATTCTTCAATCGCTTGCCGGGCAAAGTATTCAGGCTTCAAAACGTTATTCCAAATTTTTTCATCTTCAGCAGCGATAGCGGCAAACGGTAATAATGCCGTGATGAAGATTGCCGATAATAGTTTTGGGTATTTCATAGTCTTTTCCTATTTTGTTTTAGCTTTACGCAATTAATGCATTTTATTTTGTAACTATTCAGTGAATCGGAAAACCCGAAAATTGCTGAGAGCGTGCCCCCTCTCCTGATGGAGAGGGCTGGGGAGAGGAGAATTAAACAAGCAATTGCCTTTTTTGATTTCCCCTCACCCTACCCTCTCGGCAATAGCTCCTGCATTGCTCTACCTCCTGCATCCGTGCAGTCGTCCCGCTGGAGAGGGGCGTTGTGCTTCGCGCTGAATAGTTCGTTCTTTTTATCAGCCGGTTAATCTTCCCATTCCAATTCAGCAAAAGCAGTGGTAACGTTTTTACGGTGATATTCATCGAATAATGCCCAAGTATTTTTCTCGGAATAACCCACGGTTTGCACTGCGTCTTCCAAATGCCGGCCTTTTTTGATTGCAGCGCGAATTTCAGTGAGCAACAAGGTTAAATAATGCTTTTGCGGCTGCATACTCTGAGGCCAGTCCGTGACTAATTCGCCATGTCCGGGAACCACATAACGAAAAGACTGTTTTTCCAGTTTGTCGATTTCTGCAAGCCAGCCTTTTAAGCTGCCGTCCAGCGTTGGCACATGCTCGGTAAACAATAAATCCGACAGCCATATTGTATTGGTTTTTTCGTCGTACACGCTCAGATCATTATCGGTATGCGCGGTAGGATGGGCTTTTAAGGTTAAAGTCCGTCCACCCAAATCCAGTTTCAAACTGTCTTTGACTTCTATATCAGGGGGAATTAAATCGGCAGCACTCATTTTGACTCCTAATTGGTCCGCAGCTTTGCCCAAATAGTACGAGCCGCGTGCCGCCATGGCTCCGGCTAATTTATAATGGCCGACGAATTTAACCCCGGCCGCTTTAAAAGCACTGTTGCCGTTGATATGGTCGGGATGAACATGGGTATTGATCACATAACAAATCGGCGTCTGTGTGGTTTCGGTCACGGCTTGTTTTAAAGCTGAGCCCTGTTCGGGATTGCCCCCGCTATCGATGACCGCCACGCATTTTTGCCCGACAATAAAACCAAGATTGGCGATTTCGCCGTGGTTTTTGCTGTCCGGGAATTGATGTTTGCCAAAATGCACGTACACGCCAGCGGTAATTTCTTTAACCGGCAAAGTGATGGCGGCTGTGGCTTGTACGGATACCATGGATAAAGCAAACAGCAATAGAACTCTCATTAGTTTTCCTTTTTTCTGAATACGTTTTGATTTACGAATAGCGCGGAGACGAAGCGTAAACTCCCGTTTCCCGTTGCAATACCTGGATTGCTTTGCCTGAACCTAATACAGCATGAGCTGTCTTCAATGCTTTGATGACAAAGCCATATAGAATGGCACCCGCCGGTTCGGTTTCAATCATGATCATACCTTACCGTACAACACAAACCATGGTCAATTTTGAACAATCGATGGGTATAATGCAGCCAGATTACTTATTTTCTGACTTCTAAAGTTATGCCACCCTTTCTACAGTCTAACCGTCACGCGCTGGTCGGTGCTCTGCCGAGGAAACGGCATCATGGCTGGGGCATCAGGATTTCAGTGCCGTGCGAACTAAGGCGCGCACGGCACGCCCTGCTTATACTGAACAAAAATTGGATGAGGCCAAAATGCAGGAAATATTAATTCTGGGCGATTCGCATAGCCCTATTTTCAACCACCCCTTGTTCAAGGAAAAATTTCCGAATCTGGTCTTCAATGTCCTCACCGTCATCGGCGCGACGGCATCGGGACTGGAAAACCCCAATTCAACAACCCAGGCCTATCCCGTCTTCAGGGAAGCCGTCAGGCAAACCGCCGCCAAGCAAATCATTGTGATGCTGGGCGAAGTCGATACCGGTTTCGTCATTTGGTACCGGGCGCAAAAATACCAGGAGTCCGTTGCCGCACTGATGGACAAAGCCATCGCCAGTTATTCCCGGTTTCTGTCTGAATTGAACCGGAATTTTGAGGTTGTATGCATCAGCACCCCGCTGCCCACCATTCAGGACGGCAACGACTGGGGCGATATTGCCAACGCCCGGCGGGAAGTCACCGCATCGCAAGTGGAAAGAACGGCGCTAACCCTGGAATTCAACCGGATTATGCAAGAGTTTTGTTTGCAAAACGACATCCGCTATATCATGCTGGATGATTTATCTCTCGGCGATGGCGGCATCGTCAAGGCCGAGCTGCTCAACAGCGATTGCAATGACCATCACTATGATTCTGAGCAGTATTCCCGATTGCTGGTTGAGGGGTTAACGGGGGTGGTTTGATTTTGATCCGGTTACGTTGTCATCCGCCTTAAGCCATCTCGAAAACAACAAAAACTCGGTGATTGGTTTTGCTCGACATCCAAATGCGGACAGATATTTTTCGTCCAATTGGCTTTTTCCTGAAGAACCAAACTTGAGCGCTTGCCATTTGCATGCAACGCATCCAAACCGCCTGGATAAACCATTTCAGCCAGCATTTCCCATGTGCCGATTTGTGAATCTTGAACATAATTATCGAGAACATCTTGCTTAAGATCGGGGTAAGCCAATTTCAACGCAGACAAATCGCCCAAATACCACGCTTCCAGCTCTTCAATAGCAATGCGAAACAAAGAACGCGGTTTTTTGTCGCAAGTATTTAACAGCGCGACAAGTTCATTTTTAAAAACCACACAATCCTCCCTGTCATCCAGGTCAACTAAAACGACAACAACTAAATCGGAAGATTCTTCTGCGCCGTAGGCTCTTAATTTTGACGGTAAATTGTGTAGTAACGACTTGTCCCTGATGTCCGGTGGCTTTGCCGGATTGTCGGAAATTTTGCCCAGCCCTTGGTGTTTGTGGATGTTCCAAGTGTGAGGACTTCGGTATTCGCCAACAATTTTGCTCATTAAAATCGATAGCGCGGTGACATCGCTTTGGCCTTCGACGAGAATCTCAAAGTGCATGGTTTTACCGTGCGTCTAAATAATCGCTATACCACAATGCGCCCAGCGGCTGACCTTCGTTGACCATATTTTGAACGTAGGGAATTGCGCTGGCTCGGGTCACTGTTGAAAAGCCGTCTTCGCCTTTTTCCAGCACCCAAACTTCATCCGGGTCGAGCGCATCGACAAAATAAGGCTGGTGCGTGGTGATAAAAAGTTGCGTGCCGCCTTTTCGACCCGTTGCATGAGCGCGAAATTCAGCGGCTAATGTTTCCAGCAGTTTGTGGTACAAGCCGTTTTCCGGCTCTTCAATACAAATGAAGGGTGGCGGCGTGGGGTCTTCTAACAGCAACAAATAGGCAAATACCTTTAAGGTTCCATCTGACATTTGCTGAGCATAAAACGGGTCTTGGAAACCCTTGTCATTGAAACGTAGATATAGATTATTGGTGATTGGGTCACGATAGGTGTCTATTTTGTCTATACCCGGGATTTTTTCCGCGATACGGTTCAAAATGCTTTGAAAGCTGTCCCGATGTTCACGTTCCATGAACTGCACCACATTGGCAAGGTTGTCGCCTTTACTGTTGAGGTGTTGTTGCGCACCTGCCTGAGGCAAGTTTCTCGCTGCATCAGGGGTAAAATAGCTTAAGTACCAGCCTTCTATGAACTTGCGGAAAGCTGAGATTCTCGGGTGTTGTTTAAGTGCACCGAGCGTAGCAATGCCAAGCTTTCTTTTATCAGTAAGCTCCACTAATTCTGCTCCGTCTTCCTTTGCCATTTCTTTTAACGCTTGTTCAAAACCTCCTCCTTCTGGAAGAGCCTCATATGCTTTTAAAAAGTCAACTCCCTCTTTGTCTTCCTCAATCTCCTTACCTTCTCCTTCCCACACAACGCCTTTTCCATGCTCTAGTACCAAGAAAGCTGTGTGTTGTCCATGCATCTGTTTTTTGGGGTGTTGCAAAAGTTGTTCTGCTACTACAAAAGGTCGCCCGGAATCTTCGACGTTAATAGATATGAAATAGGTCATGGGACAGATATTCTCATCTTCCCTGTAATAAACTTCGAACGTTATCTCATCAATCTGTCCTTGAGAACGTATTTTTTCAAAACCGCCTCGTCCTCGTAAATCACATGCTTCCTCCACACCAAATTTAAGAGAGTCTGCCAGAAAACCGAAAACATCAAACAAGGTACTCTTACCAACACCGTTTTTGCCGATAACAACGGTCATATCAGTGAGTGGCGCTGATTCCGGCTCACACCCCAACCTTCCGAGTGTAATATCTTTTAAGCCACGAAAATTCCTTATCCTGATGCCTTCGATTTTAGCCATTTTTACTTTCCATTTATTAACTGTTTTTTAAAATATCAAACAGTTAATAAAATACTTCCCATGGAGAAACGATAAACCCGTCTTACAACACCGCCAATGCACTTTCATAATCCGGCTCATTAGCAAGTTCACCGACCAATTGCGTATAGATCACTTTGTCATGCTCATCGATAATGACGACGGCACGGGCAGTCAAGCCGCGCAGGAAGGTATCGGCGATGGTTACGCCGTAATCGTTAGAGAAACTGGAACGGAAAGTTGACAGGGGGATGACATCCGTTAAGTCTTCCGATTCGCAAAAACGGCTTTGCGCAAAAGGCAGGTCGGCTGAAACGGCTAACACGACGGTATTGTCCAGATGCGAGGCTTTCTGGTTGAATTTGCGCGTTGATGCGGCGCAGGTTGGGGTGTCCAGGCTGGGTACGATATTCAGCACTTTTCTCTTTCCGGCATAGGTTGCCAGGGTAACGTCCACTAACTCGCGACTGGTCAGGGAAAATGCGGGAGCATCGCTGCCGACCTCGGGCAATTCGCCGGACGTGTTGAGGGGTTTGCCTTGAAATGTGATTGTAGCCATGGTTGTTTCCTGTGTTGTTGATTTAATAACATGCCTTAAGACATTCATGCTCGACAGGCTTAGACAGTCTTGGGCCGTGTTTATTCCCCCTCCCCCTCTGGGCAACTGCGTGGATGCAGGAGGTAGAGCAACACATGGAGCGGTTGCCGAGAGAGCTTTAGCGTAGACCGGAATAAGCCGATTTGAGCGGCAGCGAAAACAGGCGTTTCCGGCAAAGCCTCCCTAATTCGCCGGAAACGCTACCTCGCGCTACGCTTGGGTAGCCTTATTCCGGCCTACGTCTTTCGCCTTTCGTCTTTTACCTTAATCCCTCTTCTTGCTCTTAACCCGCTTCATCAAGCGTTCCTTCTTTTTCACCTGCCACTCAGTCAGCTTGTTTTTTTGCCCGTGAAACGGATTGACCGCCGACTTGAAGACTAACCGGATCGGCGTTCCGACCAGCCCCATTTTGTCGCGGTAATAGTTGATCAAGTAACGCTTGTAAGACTCCGGCAAGGAGTCTGTTTGCACACCGTGGATAACCACGATAGGCGGATTCCTGCCGCCCTGATGCGCGTATTTCAGCTTAACACGACGACTATTCACTATCGGCGGTTGATGCGCGATGGTGGCTTCTTTCAGGATACGGGTCAAAACCGGCGTGGACATGTCGAGCATTGCCGCTGCATACAATTGCTGCACGACATCGAACATTTTTCCGACGCCGCTGCCATGCAGTGCTGAAATCGGGTGTTTTTCGGCAAACTCAAGAAAGGACAGTTTGACATCAAGCTGCCGATGAATGGTTGCCTTCTGGTCGGCGCTGATGCCGTCCCATTTATTCAGGCCGATAATCAGGGCTCTTCCGGCTTCCAATACCAGGCCTAATAGATGCGCATCCTGGTCGGTGATGCCTTCCCGTGCGTCTATCAGGTAAATGACGACATTGGCTTTTTCAATCGCCTGCAACGATTTAATGACGCTGAACTTCTCGATGGTTTCGGCTATTTTCGATCTTCTGCGCATTCCTGCGGTATCGATCAGGGTGAACTTCTTGCCGTTGCGTTCAAAAGGGATGTAGATACTGTCGCGCGTGGTGCCCGGTTCATCGAATACGATAACCCGTTCTTCACCCAGCAGGCGGTTGACCAGCGTCGATTTGCCGACATTGGGCCGTCCGACCACGGCGATACCGATACCGCTATGCGCCTCTTCGACTTCGCCTTTGTCCGGCGGCAGCAGCTGGTTAACTTTTTCCAGTAATTCGGGTATACCCTTGCCATGGGACGCGGCGATTTTCACCGGCTCGCCCAACGCCAGCGAGTAAAAGTCCGATGCGGCAGTGCTGGCATCCAGACCGTCAACCTTGTTGGTGACCAATATGACCGGCTTTTGCAACTTTCTCAGGGTATCGGCAATCACTTTGTCGGAAGCGCTCAGCCCTTCGCGCGCGTCAACCATGAAAAATACGATGTCCGCTTCTTCCAGCGCGACCTGCACCTGTTTTCTGGCAAAACTTTCTATGCCTTCCGCGTCATCGGCTATACCGCCGGTATCGACGACCAGGCAGGGACGGTCGCCCAGCTTTACCCGGCCGTATTGCCGATCACGGGTCAGTCCCGAAAAATCCGCAACCAGTGCATCGCGGCTTCGGGTTAAATAATTGAATAATGTGGACTTGCCCACATTGGGTCGCCCTACTAAGGCTATTACAGGTAACATATTTTTATTTAACTTTTAAAGCGGCAAGCGTGCCGTCTTTTGCATAAACATAAACGGTATTATCTACCACGATAGGCTTGGCATCGATTGCACTCTCGGTCACTTGTACGCGACCCAGTTGCCTGCCGTCGGTGTTGGACAGCCAATGCACATAGCCTTCAAAATCCCCTGCCACTACATAATTTTCATAGGCAGCGGGAGCGGTCAATCTTCTTTGATGTAAATCCTTTTGCTTCCACAAGGCCGCGCCGCTACGCTGATCCAGCTGCATGACATGACTTTCCGAATCGGTCAGGTATAAATACCGGGAGTCGTTACTCAAGCCTGAATGCGATGAAATGGTTTCATTGCGCCACAATATATCGCCGTCCAATTCCGAAATAGCCGCTATGCCGCCCTGATAGCTGGCAACGTAAATCACGCCGTTAATCACGATGGGATCGACATCCAGATCGACCAGCCGTTCAATTTCAGAGCGCCCTTTGGGAATGGCAATGCTGGTTTCCCACACATATTTGCCGTCAGCCAAACGCAAGGCCATTAATTTGCCGTTATCGTAGCCGCCGATAACGTTATCCTCAACAATCAGCGGCGATCCGGTTCCGCGTATACTTAAAGCCGGTACGGTGCGCTCATAACTCCAGCGCTTGCCGCCGGTCTTCTCGTCAAGAGCGATCACGGAGCCATCGGTGGTGCGGATGATAACAATACCATTGGCGACAACGGGCACCGAAAGCACTTCGCTGGATACTGCGGATTTCCACTGTACTGCGCCGGTTTCAATGTCCAGGGCAACGACTTCGGCATCGCTGGAACCCAAAATCACGGTGCCTGCGCCAAGACCCGGCCCGCCGGAAAAATGAACGTCGGTCTCAACCTCCCAGATTAAATTACCGGTCGTCAGGCTTCTGGCCTGTACCAATCCTTCCCGATCCGCCGCCAGTATTTTTCCGCTGCCGATGACCGGAATCAGTTTTAAGGATTGCTCGTCAGCGCCGACCCCCACCGATTCCTTCCAGACCACTTCAACCTGGATTTCAGGGGGGTACTCAACCAGAACGCTCGGTGGATCGGCATTGTCTTCGCCGCCACGAAAGTAATCGGTAATGCCGGAAACAGATTCGCCAACAGTATCAATAGCCGCGCAGCCTGTTAATAAGGTAAAGGCAAAAGGCAAAAGGCAAAGGGCAAAAGGCTTTTTCGCCTTTCGCCTTTCGTCGTTCGCCTGACTCATGTAGGTTGGATTGTTACTCATTATTTTTGAGTTTCTAGTTTTTCTTGAGCGGCCAGGTCATCAATTTTGAACTGTAACAACGGTGACGGCTGTCCATTTCTCAGGGCATTTTGATACGACGTGCGCGCCTCATCCAATCGATCCAGAGCTACGTACAAATCGCCTACCAATTCATCATAATTGGCTGAGTAACTGGCCGCCGCTTTGGCATCCACTTCGTTAATGACCTGCAAGCCCTGCTCATATTCGCCGGTAGCCAACATTAAGCGCACCAGTCTTATCTTGGCGATATTGCTTAGCTGTTTATTCGGCTCTGCCGCAATAGTCTTCAAAATCTGCTTTGCTGCGGCGAAATCGCCTTGCTGAGACTTTAATTTGGCCTGGAATAATCCACTGAATGCCGCATATTCGGTACCCTTAAATTGCTCCTGCATGCGTTGGGCCAGCTTGTCTACGCTGTCATTCTTATTTTCATCCAACGCTTTCAGTAATTGATCATAAGTTGCGGAAGCTTGCGCTGACTGCGCTTTCTTATGATCCTGCCAGTAATTCCAGCCCAGAATAATGACAATACCCATGACCAAACCCACGATGGTAGCGGTTGAATTTTCTTTCCACCATCTTTTTAAGGCTTCAACCTGTTCTTCTTCTGAATCGTACATTTCCACTTGTTTTTCTCTTGTTTGATGTTTAAAAAAAGGCGAAGGACGAAAGGCGAAAGGCGAAGTTCTTTTGCCCTTCGTCCTTTGCCTTTCGCCTTTTAAAGCCGTGTCATCGGTGTTCTATCAAAAACTCAATCGCCTGCTGCTGAGACATATTCTGTTGTTCCAGCTCGCTATTACGCAGTGGCTTGACACTGACCTCGCCACGACTGACTTCATCGTCTCCCAGGATGATCGCAAATTCGGCACCGCTTTTGTCGGCTTTTTTAAACTGACTTTTAAAACTGCCGCCGCCGCAATTGACCTGTAATTTCAAGCCGGGAATTTCATTCCTGACGGTCTCGGCAAAGCGCATGCCTTCTTGCTCTGCGGTTTCACCGACCCGAATCATATACACATCAACGGGTCTTGCAAGCTGCACATTATCCAGCGTTTCCATCAAAGCCAACAAGCGCTCCATGCCCATCGCAAAACCGACCGCGTGATTGGGTTTTCCGCCCAGCTGTTCTATCAATCCGTCATAACGCCCGCCCGCACACACGGTGCCCTGCGAGCCCAGTTCATCGGTCACCCACTCGAAAACGGTCTTGCTGTAATAATCGAGGCCGCGCACCAAGCGTGAATTGATCTCATAGCCGATGCCCAGATCATCCAATATCGTGGTGATTGCCTTAAAATGCTGACGGCTCTCATCGCCCAGATAATCCATCAATTCCGGTGCGTTAGCGACAACCTGCCGCATCGCCGGATTTTTGGTATCCAGAATCCGTAGCGGATTGGTTTCCAGCCGACGCAAACTGTCTTCATCCAATTGATCAAGCTGCCCTTGAAAATAGCCGACCAGACTTTCCCGGTACACGATACGCTCGGCAATCGTGCCCAAGGAATTGAGCTGTAGGCGAACCTTGTCGCGAATGCCCAGTTTTTTCCACAACCGGTCCATGATCAGGATCAACTCCGCATCAATATCGGGGCCTGCCATGCCGTAGGTTTCGACGCCCAGTTGAAAAAACTGACGATAGCGGCCTTTTTGCGGCCGCTCATGTCGATACATCGGTCCGTAATACCATAACCGATGCACTTGATTGTGCAATAAGCCATGCTCCAGACAGGCTCTGAGGCAACCGGCCGTGCCTTCCGGACGCAAAGTCAAGGAGTCGCCGTTGCGGTCGTCAAAGGTATACATTTCTTTTTCGACTATATCGGTTACTTCGCCGATAGAGCGTTTGAAAAGTTCGGTTTTTTCGACGATCGGCAGCCGGATTTCACTGTAACCATAAGCGCCGAGTACGTCCCTGATGCAGAGTTCCGCATACTGCCAGAGCGGCGTCTGTTCGGGAAGCACATCGTGCATCCCTCGAATTGCTTGAATGTTATTTGCCATATTTAAATAGGGATGCCACGGATTTAAATAATCATCTCATTAATAACAGGTAAATATCAAAAGAGACGAAAGGCGAAGGACAAAAGGCGAAAGCTGTGTTTTTTGCCCTTCGCTTTTTGCCCTTCGCCCATTAATTAAAAATCTTTAACTGCTACGATTTTTTTTGCTTCATTTGAAAGCGGAAATTTTTCCAGTAATAAGTTTTTATATTCCCTGGCAAGCTCTTTATTGCCCAATGCCCGCTCAGCTTGCGCTGCAAACCATAAGGTTTCAGGTGTATGGGTTGCAACGCCCAGATAACGCTGCAAAAAGCCTTTTGCCGCCCAATAATCGCCTTTTTCGTAAGCGATTTTTTGCATTTCCGATAAGGCCGCCGCATACGTGCTATTGAGTTGCAACGCTTGCCTGAAATAATTCTCGGCTTGCTGTTTTTGCCCCATGCTCAGTCCGCATCGTCCGGCATTCGTTAATGCTAACCACTGCCTGTCGTTTAACGGATTTGAACTGGCCCGAGACAATAATTCCATGCCTTCTTCAAGTTCTCCATGTTCACAGAGAAAACGACCGAAATTATTTTGCACGCCCAAATCATCAGGCGTCAAATCCAGGGCGGTCTCATAATGCTCTTTGGCCTTGTCGGGCTGATTTAATTTCTCATACAAAAAAGCCAGGGCATTGTGCGCCTGGGTATTATCTGAATTATTTTTCAAGGCCAGCAGCAAGTTCTCCTTAGCCAATTCCAGCTTATTCATGCTTAGATAGCGCACTCCCAGCTGTAAATGCACATCTTCGGAATTATTACTTTTAGTGCTGCTCGCTGAACCACAGGCAACCAAAGCCGTAACCAACAACACTAGCGCAACTCGATTAATCAGTTTTGATAAATCACGCGGCACGTTCGGAACCAGCCGGTTGGATTTTCAAGTGCCTGCGGCTTTTATCTTTAACCTGTCCTACCAACTGGCCGCAAGCGGCATCAATATCTTCGCCGCGCGTCTTTCTGACCGTGGTGACTATGCCTGCGTCGTTTAACAGTGTTTTAAAGCGATTAATCGCTTCTTTACTGGAACAGCGGTAAGCAGAATTGGGAAACGGGTTAAAGGGTATTAAATTGATTTTTGACGGCACCGTTTTTAACAGCTTGATCAGTCCCCGCGCATCCTGTAGCGAGTCGTTAATGCCATCGAGCATCACATATTCAAAGGTGACGGTGCGCCGTGGCGCTATTTTTGCGTTATCCCGGCAGGCTTCCATTAGCTCCTTCAATGGATATTTTTTGTTGATCGGAACCAGTTCATCCCGCAGCTCATCGGTTACCGCATGTAACGACACCGCAAGACTGACATCGCAGACCTGAGTCAAGCGGTACATGGCCGGCACTACGCCCGAAGTGCTGACAGTTACCCGGCGCTTGGACAGCCCGAAGGTGAAATCATCCATCATCAGGTTCATGGCCGCGACTACATTGTCGAAATTAAGCAGCGGCTCGCCCATGCCCATCATCACCACATTGGTAATTCTGTTTTCCGGCCCCAACCTTTTTTGCGCAACGAATAACTGGCCGATAATTTCAGACGTGGTCAGGTTACGGTTAAAGCCTTGCTGGGCGGTAGAACAAAAAGTACAGGCCAACGCACAGCCGATTTGCGATGAAACGCATAAAGTGCCGCGTCCCTCTTCAGGAATAAACACCGTTTCTATCCGATTGCCGCAACCGGTTTGCATGACCCATTTACAGGTATCGTCCGTTGCGACCTTTTCAAGCACGATTTCAGGCGTTGCTATATAACAGTTTTCAGTTAAATAAGCACGCAATGACTTGCTCAAATTGGTCATCAGGTCGAAGTCTTCGACGCCTTCCTGATAGATCCATTTAAGCAACTGCGTCGCCCGAAAAGGCTTCTCGCCTAACTCGACAAAAAAGGCCGCAAGGCCTTTTCTGTCGAAATCGAGCAAATTGATGGTTTTTGTATTAACGGGTTCTAGCACAGATTTCATTGTCTGAGAAAAAGTAAGCAATTTCCCTTTGAGCGGTTTCAACAGCGTCTGAGCCGTGTACGGCATTCTCATCGATGCTGCTGGCGAAATCGGCGCGGATAGTTCCGGCAGCCGCTTCTTTCGGGTTGGTAGCGCCCATGATGTCGCGATGCTTAAGAACCGCGTTTTCGCCTTCCAGCACTTGCATGATCACAGGACCCGAAATCATAAATGCCACTAAATCATTAAAGAAACCGCGTTCGCTGTGTTCTGCGTAAAAACCTTCGGCTTGTTCTTTGGTCAGGTGCAGCATTTTTGCAGCAACGATTTTTAAATCGTTCTTTTCAAAACGGCTGTAAATTTCGCCGATTACGTTTTTTGCTACAGCGTCAGGTTTAATGATTGAGAATGTGCGTTCGATTGCCATTATTAAGAAAACTCCAGATTGAAAAATATTAAGGATTGTAGATTATAGCCTATTGGCGGCCGTTCTTGTAAGCGCTTAGCCATTAACGCTAAGGCAAATTGTCGATTTCAGCGTTTTCTTTTTTTACCGACATCAGATCTTTTCTCGATACGCCCAACCACAGTACGATAGGGCTTGCGACCAGCACCGACGAATAAATGCCGAACAAGATACCGATAGTCAGCGCCAGCGCAAAATTATGCAGCGCTTCGCCGCCGAAGAAAAACATCGCCAACACCATCATCTGCGTCATGAAGTGCGTAATAACGGTACGGGACATTGTTGTCGTGATGGCGTTATCGATCATTTCGGGAACGGTCGCTTTGCGCATCTTGTGGAAGTTTTCCCGTACCCGGTCGAATACCACGACCGATTCGTTGACCGAATAGCCTAATATCGCCAGCACGCCGGCTAACACTGATAGCGTGAATTCCCATTGAAAAAACGCGAACATGCCGAGAATAATCACGATGTCGTGCATGTTTGCGATAATAGCCGCCAAGGCGAAACGCCACTCGAAGCGAATGGCTAAATAAGACATAATCCCCGCTACGACTAAAAGTAGAGCCAATCCGCCGCTTTCAAACAACTCCTGACTGACTTGCGGCCCGACAAACTCAACACTACGTAACACGACACTGGGATCTTGCTCTTTCAGTTTTGCCAATATCACCTCGCTTAACTTGATGTCGTTGGTTTCAGGCTTCATCGGCAAACGGATTAATACTTCCTTTACGGTGCCGAAATTCTGCACCGAAAATTCGGATAATTTCTGATCTTCCAATACTTTTCGAACCGCCTCGATGTTGGCCGGCTGATTGTAGCCGACTTCGATTTGGATACCGCCGGTAAAGTCCAAGCCAAAATTAAGCCCCTTATAGCCTAAGGCCAGTATCGCCAAAATAAAGGTAACCAGCGAAATAGTCGTGGTAATCCGACCATAGCGCATAAACGGAATATCGTGTTTAATTTTAAAAAGTTCCATTGAGTCCTCGAATATTATGTTCAGATAGCCAACTTATCCAACTTACGCTGCCTACCATAGGTGATGTTGACCAACGCTCTTGATACTACAACCGCACTGAACATGGAAGTTAAAATTCCGATACACAGCACTAGCGCAAAACCGCGGATGGGGCCGGACCCCAACCAGAATAACGCGATGCCGGCAATCAAGGTCGTGATATTGGAATCGAAAATAGTCGCAAAAGCCCGCTCATAACCGGTATAAATGGCAGCGTTAGGCGTCATACCGAGCCTGAGTTCCTCGCGTATTCGCTCGTTGATTAGCACATTGGCGTCGATAGCCATGCCCACGGTCAGCGCAATGCCGGCCATACCCGGCAGCGTTAACGTGGCTTGCAGCAGGGACAGCACCGCAACCAACATCAACACATTCATGCCCAACGCGACGATGGAAAAAAGACCGAACACGCGGTAATAGACGATCATGAAAAACGCAACCGCTATGAAGCCATAGACATTGGAATTGATACCTTTGCCGATATTTTCTTGACCCAGGCTTGGGCCGACGGTGCGCTCTTCGACGATGTCGACCGGAGCCACCAACGCCCCCGCTCTCAACAGTAACGACAAATTACGCGCTTCCTGCGGACTGTCTAAACCGGTAGTCTGGAACCGATGACTGAAAACACCCTGGATAGTCGCGACGTTGATGACTTTTTCAACTTTCTCTTTATGACGGACTTTTTGGCCGTTCACGACTTTGGTTTCAACTTTATATTCGATGAACACCACCGCCATCGGCTTGCCGATATTAGCCTGGGTCAATTTACCCATTTTGGCTGCACCGACGCCGTTTAGGGAAATATTAACCGAAGGTCTGCCATCCTGATCAACGCCGGAAGAGGAATCGACGATTTGATCGCCGGTCACGATAACCCGTCGATCCAACAGGATAGGATTGCCGTTACGCTCGGTATACAAGCGACTACCGACCGGAACATGGCCTTCGACCGCTTTTTGCACATCGTGTTCGACATCAACCAGACGGTATTCCAGAGTAGCCGTTGTGCCCAAAATTTCTTTGGCGCGAGTTGTGTCTTGCACGCCAGGCAATTGCACTACAATGCGGTTTTCACCCTGCTGCTGAATTACCGGCTCCGCAACACCTAATTCGTTGACGCGATTACGCAAAGTCGTCATGTTTTGCGCTACGGCAAATTTCTTAATATCCCGCACTTCTTTTTCGGAAAGCTTCAACCAAACTTGATCTTGTTCTTTTGGCTCGGTGACATCCAAAGTGCGAAAGTCTTTACCTAATAGTTTCAACAACGCCGGTTTGTCATCAGCCGAATTCAGTTTAACCTTAATGAATCCACTGTCTTTAGAAACCGATTGATAACGTATTTTTTCGTTTCTTAACGCCAGACGGACATCGTCGTTGTAACGCTCTTCCGCCTGCTTAACTGCGGCATCCATGTCCACTTCCATTAGGAAATGTACCCCGCCGCGCAAATCAAGACCCAAATACATCGCCTCTGCTCCCAAAGACCTCAGCCATGCAGGCGTGGTAGGCGCCAGATTTAACGCGACGTTATAATCATCGCCCATTTTATCCCTAAGTAAATCTGCTACTTTAAGCTGATCATCGGTACTGCTAAACCGAGCTAAAATATGGCCGTCTTTAAACTCAAACGCCTTTACATTAAATCCGGCCGTTTTAATCACGGATTCGACCTGATTTGCCTGTTCCTGAGTTAATTTTGCAGGGCGTGTCGATGCCACCTGAACAGAGGGATCGTCGCCGTATAAATTCGGCAATGCGTAAATAGTCGAGACCGCAAAAACGATCAGGACCAATAAATTTTTCCAAAGTGGGTAATGGTTTTGCATGTGTTATTCCAACAATTCAACTTTGTCGTAGGATGGGTAGAGGCGGCAGCCGAAACCCATCATAATCAATCGTCTATACGATGGGTTTCGCAATGCTCTACCCATCCTACGCGCAATGACATTAAACTTTAGCGACTTTCTTAGTTATCGCTTTGTAAGTTCCTTTCGGCATCATGCTCTCAATACTATGACGCTGTACTTGAATAAAAGTATTGTCGCAGATTTCAACCTTGACGAAATTATCATCCAGATCAACGACCTTGCCCAAAATACCGCCCGAAGTAACCACTTCGGAGCCTTTAGTCATGGCGGCAATCATTTCTTTCTTCTCTTTGGCGCGCTTGGATTGCGGACGCAAAAACAAAAAGTAAAAAAACACCAGTATACCCAGTGGAAACAGCATGCCTTCAATGCCGGGTGATTGGGAGGCGGGGGCAGCTGCAGCTACAGCGTCAGAAATAAAAAAACTCATGATTATCCTCGGGGGTTATTATTATAAAAAAGCGTTACTACTCAGTAGTCCAAAATGGAACGTTGATAATGATGATTAAACCAAGATTTTTCATGATTTATCTGCGTCATCTGCGTTCCATTGTATTTAATGGCACTGAGTCATTACAAAAAACGTTGTAATTAAAAAAGTTCGCCATTATGCCACAGTCGGCACGGCTTTTCCTCGTTGTTGGTAAAATTGCTTGACAAAAATATCCAGCTCTTGCCTTTCAATCGCATCGCGCAAGCCCTGCATCAGGCTCAGGTAATAATAAAGGTTATGAATGGTATTGAGCCTTGAACCCAGCATTTCCTTGCATTTGTCCAGATGGCGCAAATAGGCTCTCGAATAATTCCGGCAGGTATAACAGCCGCAGGATTCATCCAGAGGGCCGGTATCGAACTCATACTGGCTGTTCCTGATTTTGACCACGCCGAAGGTGGTGAATAAATGACCGTTACGGGCATTGCGGGTCGGCATCACGCAATCGAACATATCGATACCGCGCCTGACCGCCTCCACCAAATCTTCCGGCGTACCCACACCCATTAAATAGCGCGGCTTATCGACCGGCATTTTGCCATGCACCACATCCAGCGTCGCCATCATTTCTTCTTTGGGTTCGCCAACTGACAATCCGCCGATCGCGTAACCGTCAAAACCGATGTCCACCAAACCGGCTATCGACTCCTGACGCAGATGTTCATACATCCCGCCTTGTACAATGCCGAATAAAGCCGAGTCATTACCCTCATGAGCCGCCTTGCTGCGCGCCGCCCAACGCAACGATAAGCGCATCGAATCGGCCGCTTCATGAACCGTCGCGGGATACGGGGTGCATTCATCGAAAATCATCACGATGTCCGAACCCAAATCGCGTTGCACCTGCATCGATTCTTCAGGCCCCATGAAAATGGAGCTGCCGTTGATCGGCGATTTGAAAGTCACGCCTTTTTCGGTGATTTTCCGTAGCGCGCCCAGGCTGAATACCTGAAAGCCGCCGGAATCGGTCAAAATCGGCTTGTCCCAATGCATAAAATCATGCAAATCGCCGTGCGCCTTGACCACATCCATACCGGGACGCAGCATTAAATGAAAGGTATTGCCCAGAATAATCTGCGCGCCGATACCGGTCAGCTCATCGGGCGTCAGCGATTTAACCGTCCCATAAGTGCCGACCGGCATAAAAATGGGCGTTTCCACGATGCCGCGGGCAAACGTAAGCTGGCCGCGCCGCGCATGACCATCCGTATTGATTAATTTGAAGTCCATAAAAATTTATGAGTGCATTGAAGGCTGGGAATTATCCAGACTTTTTAAATCAATGTACATGTGAACAGTTAAAACTTTACTTCGCCGCTGGGCAATGATGCTCACAATGCAGCCCCTGCAAAACCATCCCTCATAAAAAAGGCTGGATACTCTCCAGCCTTTTCCGTTTTTCAGATGCTTAGTGCAACAAGCCCTGCAATAAGCCGTTCAGCTTATGCACAAAGGCCGCAGGATCATCCAGTTGTCCGCCTTCACTCAATATAGCCTGGTCGAACAGGATATGAGTCAGGTCGGCAAAACGGTTGTCGTCTTGCTCTTCTTTCATCTTGACCACCAACGGATGGGTCGGGTTAAGCTCGAAGATCGGCTTTCTGCCCATTCCCATGCCCAAGCCTTGTCCGGCATCCTTCATGATTCTTTCCATATTCAGGCTCATGCCGTAAACATCGGCAACCAGACAGGCGGGCGATTCGGTCAAGCGATGACTCAAACGCACTTCGCTGACTTTATCGGCCAACACGTCTTTAATCTGCTTGAGTACCGCTTCAAAATCCTTATTCACTTCTTCCTGAGCGGCTTTGTCTTCTTCGGCATCCAAAACGCCCAAGTCCAGATCGCCTTTAGCGACAGACTGCAAATGCTTACCGTCGAATTCGTCCAGATTAGACACCAGCCATTCGTCAATACGATCCGACAGCAACAAGACTTCAATGCCTTTCTTGCGGAAAATCTCCAAATGCGGGCTGTTTTTTGCCGCCGAGAAACTGTCTGCGGTGACATAATAGATTTTGTCCTGCCCTTCTTTCATCCGGCTGACATACGTTTCCAGCGAAACTTCCTGTTTGTCGGTATCGGCATGGGTTGAAGCGAAACGCAGCAATTTGGCGACGCGCTCTTTGTTGGCATGATCTTCGATCGGGCCTTCTTTGATAACCGCGCCGAATTGCGACCAAAAGGTCTCATATTTTTCCGGCTCGGTCTTGGCTAGGTCTTCGAGCATGCCCAGCACTTTTTTAACCGCGCCGGATTTGATGTTGCTGATTTGCTTGCTTTGTTGCAGGATTTCCCGCGATACGTTCAGTGGCAGGGAGTTGGCGTCGATAATCCCCCTGATAAAGCGCAGGTAACGCGGCATTAACTGCTCGGCATCGTCGGTGATAAACACTTTGCGTATGTACAGTTTTACGCCGTGTTTGGTGTCCCTGTCCCACATATCGAACGGCGCACGTGCCGGCACGTAAAGCAGCAAGGTGTATTCATTGGTGCCTTCGACTTTGCTGTGTACATGGGTTAGCGGGTCTTGAAAGTCATGGCCCACATGCTTGTAAAATTCGTTATACGCCTCATCGGAAATTTCCTGACGGGCTTTGGTCCATAATGCGGAAGCCGAGTTAACGGTCTCTTCGACGATTTCCGCCAGCTTTTCTTCTTCGCCTTCTTCAGACATGGACGGCGCGACTTCTTTGTCCATCACGATAGGCAGGGAAATATGATCGGAGAATTTTCTGACGATAGAGCGGATGCGGTAGCCGTCAAGGAACTCGCTTTCAGCTTCTTTCATATGCAAAACGATTTCGGTACCGCGCTGGGCTTTTTCTACGGATTCGAGCGTGTAATCGCCCTCGCCCGCCGATTCCCAACGCACGCCGTCGCTCTTGTCGGCACCGGCCTTGCGGGTAGTTAAGGTCACTTTATCGGCTACGATGAACGCCGAATAAAAACCCACGCCGAATTGGCCGATTAATTCGCTGTCTTTGGCCTGGTCGCCGGTTAATGCTTGAAAAAACTGTTTGGTGCCTGATTTTGCGATCGTTCCGATATGTTCCTGAACTTCCGCACGGGTCATGCCGATGCCATTATCGATAATGGTGATAGTGCGTTTTTCTTTGTCGTATTCCAGACGGATTTTCAGCTCACTGTCGCCTTCATACAAACTGTCATTGGACAGCGCCTCAAAGCGCAGTTTGTCTGCCGCATCCGATGCATTGGAAATCAATTCCCGTAAGAATATTTCCTTGTTACTATATAACGAATGAATCATTAAATGCAGCAGATGTTTAACTTCAGTTTCAAAGCCTAAGGTTTCTTTTTTTGCTTCAACAGTCATTTTTATCAATCCTGATTAATTATAAGATTAACGCCAATATTGGGACGCATTGGTTTTTTTCAAGTCCAAACCAGACAGATGAAATATAAGATTAATTCCTTATGGCAATAAACCTCACGTCAAAAAAAATACTGGTCGTTGAAGATCAAGCCATCATGCGCGAAACCATTAAACATATACTGGGTTCATTTGGCGCCCGGTTTATTGTTGAAGCGGAATCGGGCATCAACGCAATAACGGCGATGCGCATTGACCGGTTTGATATTGTGCTCTGCGATTACAATCTGCTCAGGGGAAAAAACGGCCAGCAGGTTCTGGAAGAGGCCAGGCATCTTAAGTTATTGCCGGTTAATGCTATTTTCATCATAGTCACCTGCGAACAGAGCCAGGAGATGGTGCTGACTGCCATCGACAACAAACCCGACGACTATCTGATTAAACCCTTTAACCGGCAGCAACTATTGAGCCGTATTGAACGGTGCTATGCCCGCAAAAAATACATGGCCAGCATTGAAAATGAAATAGACAGCGGCAATCTTTACCTGGCCATACATAATTGCGAACAACTGCTTCAACGCGATGATAAAAAAATGCGTTTGCAATTATTAAAGATACACGCCGAACTGACCCTTAAAGTTGGCGACTTTAAAACGGCCGAGGAGATTTATCAGGACATTCTGCACGAAAGAGAACTGCCCTGGGCCAGATTGGGCTTGGGCGTTGTTGCTTTTTTTCTCGGCTATTACGACCAAGCCATCAAAACTTTCCAGGATCTCATCGAGCAATATCCGGTGATGCTGGAGGCTTATGACTGGCTGGTAAAAGCGCACGAATCCATGGGTAACGATGAACATGCCGTGTCTTCGCTTAACTCAGCCGTTGCGCTTTCGCCTATGTCCATCTTAAGACAAAAAAAACTGGCTTTGCTGGCGGACAAAACCGAAAACTTCGCTGTTGCCAAAAAAGCCTACGCGGCCACCATTAAACTGGGCAAAAACTCCATACACGGCTCATCCGCCGATTATTCGGGCTTGGCCAATGTCCACTTAAAAAGCAATGCCGCCAACGAGGCGCTAAAAATATTGTACGAGCTGAATCAGCAGTACCACAACGATCCCGAAGCCAAGCTCAGGGCCGCCCTGTTGGAAACCGAGATTCATCAGGCAAAAGGCAACAAGGCATTGGCCCAGCAAGCCTATGCCAAGACCTTTAAACTAAACGAACAATTTAACAAGCAGATATCCAGAGAACTGCGTCTGGAAACGGCAAAGACTTTTTATCTGAATGGCAACGGCGAAATTTGCGATGAAATTCTTAATGATTTAATTAAAACCAATATTGATGATAAGCTTTTTATCAAAGACATCGTAACAATGTGCAACGCCATTATCGGCGAAAACCATGCGGAAACGCTGATCCAGCACATCAAAAAAGAACTGGTCGACATCAACAACAAAGGCGTCAGCCTGTTTCAGGAAGGCAATATTAAGGCCGCTCTCGCAGTTTTTGAAAAGGCCATTGCAAAAATGCCTAATAATCAAACGATCATTTTAAATATGATAAAAATCATTATTCATGATATTAAAACATCTAAACACGGCCCTGAAAAAATCATAAGCGCCCAGTCCTATATCAATAAAGCCATCCAACTAGGCATACCTCACAACCAAATCAGCGGCCTTCAAATAGAGCTGGACACTATTCAATACAACACCAATCCATAACCCGCCCAGATGACCAATACTCATATACTTTCAATCGGTTTTCCCGCCATCCTGGCCTCTTCAGTGCATGACATAAAGAACTCATTGACAGCTCTTCGGGCGCTCCTCAGCCAACTGGAAACTGTCTACCAGGCCCCGAAACCTACTGAATTCAGGCAACTGGAATTTGAAACCAATCGCATGAACAATTGCCTCATGCAGTTATTGACGCTCTATAAAATCGATTTATCCCAATTCAGCCTGTCTATAGACGAGCATAGCGCCGCCGACATATTGGAGGATGTTGTCGCCCAGCAATCTACTTTATTATCCTTAAGTAACATTCAACTGATTACCGAATGCCATGACGAGCTATTTTGTTATTGCGACAACGCACTGATCAGCAATGCCCTCTGTACGCTGGTCAATAACGCGCAGCGCTATTGTCAGAGCAAGGTTCTGCTTTCTGTCGTCCAGGAAGATGATTATATTGTTTTTTGCATCGAAGATGATGGCAAGGGTTATCCGGAAAATCTTATATCGTCCGATTACAAACAACTCCCCCAGATTGACCTGGCTAACGGCAACACCGGATTGGGTTTGTTTTTTACCGAGACCATTGCGCAATTGCATATCAAAGGTGACAAACGGGGGTTCATTATGACCGACAATAATAGTCAGTTTGGCGGGGCCAGATTTAAACTGTATTTGCCGTGATTATGTTCAGCAGTTAGAAAAGGGATAAAAAAGACGAAAGGCAAAGGGCGAAAGGCAAAAAAAGCTTGCCTTTAAGTTCAAGGGATATTTCAATTCTTCGCCTTTAGCCTTTAGCCTTTACCGCAAACATCAGGCAAACAGCCAACAACGTTTCCCAGGGTTCCCCTTGCTGCTGGCCTTTAATCTGCCGATCCGCCTTTGCACTCAAGGTAAGGATACTATTGAGATCGCTGTCGCCCAACCTGTTCAACGCATCGCTAACCAACTGCTGGCGCTTGTCCCAAATCTGGTTGTTTTTAAAGACCACCGCCCTGTTTTGCCCTTGAGCCAGCGCCTGCTTAATCCTGATTAACACCCGAGCTTCCCGCGTCAAAGCCCATAACACCACCGGGGCCGCAACGCCTTCCGCCTGCAAGCCGGACAAGATCTTGAAAATCCGCCCTACTCTGGCCGCCAGCACGCTATCCATCAGCTTAAACACATCGAATCTGGAACTGTCCGCCACCGCATCGGAAATCTGCTGATTGCTGAGGCGACCTTCACCGTATAACACATACAGTTTTTCTATTTCCTGAGCGGCCGCCAGCAGATTACCCTCAATCCTGGAAGCCAATATCTTTATACCTTCCGTTTCAGCCTGTAGCCCCCGCCGCTGCATTCTTTGCTGCAACCAGCGAATCAAGTCTTGACCTTCTAACGGCCAGACCTGAACAACACAACCGACCTTATCCAAAGCCTGAAACCAGCGCGCTTTTAATGAAGCACCGGCCATCTTTGCTGCGGTGATCAGTAACAGCGTATCTTCCGGCAAGCGTTCGCAATAGGCGATTAAAGCCTTTGAGCCATCCGCGCCCGGCGTACCGGAGGGCAATCTTAAATCGATGATTTTTTTATCGGCGAAAATAGATAGCGAACCCGCCGACTCCGTTAATTCATTCCATGAAAAGCTAGAGTCGGCAACAAGAACTTCACGGCTATCATAACCTTCCTTTCGTGCTGCGGCTCTGACCGCATCAGCCATCTCGCCCAGCTGCAACGGCTCGTCGCCGCTAATAAAATAAACCGGCGCCAAACCCTTTTGCAACGCCGCCGCTATCTGTTCGGGCTTTAGCCGCATGTTATTTCGCGCCCGCCTCTAATACGACCCTGGCACGGTTAATAATGGTTTGCACGACCTGTTGATACATTTCATTTCGTATTACCGCTTCTTCGTTATCTTTGGCAATCATAAACTGCTGATCATTGTAATACTCGCGCCTGACTTCAACAGGCTGCCGCGCCATCAACTGGGCATCTTTGGCATTAGCAAACTCATAATCCAGACGATAAACAAGCTCAAACTCGTTAGACTTGCCTCGGGTACTCAACGACAACACGCGCCGATTAAAATCTTCGTTAAAGATCTTAATAACAATACCCGCCCCCTTGCGGGAATCGGCAAGCTGCCCGGAAGATGTCTTCATGACCTGGCCGAATTGTTCGCGCAGCGGCCCTGATCCACCCTCCACATAAATATTTTTCATATTTGCAGGCAATTCAAAAGCGCCCCGCAAATGATAGCCGCAAGCGCTCAATAACAACGCAGCAACAAAGATGACTGCTTTTTTTGTTAACACACACTCTCCCTTAATAAATAGAACACGGGTGATACTGAAAAGGCTAAAGGCTAAAGGCTAAAGGCTAAAGGCTAAAGGCTAAAGGCTAAAGGCTAAAGGCTAAAGGCTAAAGGCTAAAGGCTAAAGGCTAAAGGCTAAAGGCTAAAGGCTAAAGGCTAAAGGCTAAAGGCTAAAAATTGCAGCG